>Ga0193726_1000015_pt1 | contig 570177 bp, 484 predicted proteins | sample H2c1metaG_FD_144928 | JGI IMG/M metagenome (GOLD analysis project Ga0193726, IMG submission 144928) | Soil microbial communities from a riparian zone of the East river system, Colorado, United States - H2c1 | ecosystem: Environmental > Terrestrial > Soil > Riparian zone | place: USA: East... | reverse complement strand
AGCAGATGAGGCATCGACCAGCTCATTCCATCAGGGCCCGCGAGCTCGTCTCGCACATACAGGCCGAATGTAAGGATGCACTCCCTACCCGTGATCCAGAACTGAAAATATCGCTTGGCATGCAGGGGCGTCCATGTAAGTGCCTCGACCCTGTCTTACCCTATCCGCGAGAACTCGAGCCGGTCACTATCACATGCCGCAGTACTTGTGAAATTGAGCGTAGCGCATGCAAAGCCTAGCGGGATAGGAGGCGTCGAGGCTCTGTTCTTCCGGGCCTCGACGCTTCCTATCCCGCTAAGCCTTGCGCGCCGCTCAAATTCACAGTGCCGAGGCACTATTTGAACAGCATGCGCAGTTGATTGACCCGACGCCGCCAGAAGAAAGAAAGAAAGTGACGGTGCGAGTGACGGTCTGAACGCAGGATGCGCAGCAGTTCCGGAAATATCCCGCCGCGCATCAAGTAGCTTTTGCGCTGCTGCAGATCCGCGCTGCGTAAATGCTCGAGCCAGGGAGAGTCGCGGATGTGTTTGCTCATTTTCACGGGCGTGCTGTATTGCAGAATATAGGCGAGCCTGGATGAGGCAGTTTTGTTGCCGAAAGCTCCATGCACCGTGCGGCCGTGATGAATAATCATGGCGCCCGCGGGAATCGGCCGCACCGCGGCAGTTTGCGGATCGAATCCTTCATAACATTCGATGGTGTTGGCTTGTTTGCCGCCGCCATGCAGGCGATGCGGCAGCACGCCCAGCAAATGCGATCCAGGTATGTAGGCCATGGCGCCATTGTCGAGCGTGCTTTCCGTGATCGCGATCCAAATGCTCAGTTCGTTGTAGTCGAAGCCTGGTTCACGGAACGCCTCATCCTGATGCCAAGGCGTGGGATGGCCCCGGTGGCTAGGCTTGAATATCGCGTGATCTCCGGCAAATTCGGCGTCCGCGCCCAGCAGTTGCTTCGCAGTCTCGAGTGCGATCTTTCGATACGACAACTTGCGCAGTTCCCGTGCATACATCGAAGGCTGCAGCACGCTGGGCGATGTCTTGTCTCCCGCACCGTCGGTTGTCGCCAGATCGATGTTGCGGCCTTCGCTGCGCCGCTCGCCGCCGAGAATCATGCGCATCAGAATTTCGCGGCACCAATCAAGCTCAGAAGCCGGGATCTGCGGTATCCCGATCACGAGAAACCCTTGGCGAAAAAATTCATCGACCTGTGCGGAAGTTAGCGGCTGTTCCAAGGATTTAAGTCCGGTAAGCAGTATTTCTCTCATGCGAAAGCGGCGCTATATTCGCCCTACTATTTTTATCCATTTTCCTTGTCGGTGTGGAACAAGTCTGCGTCAGACAATTACTACAGTGTTATGGTCATAGCGCGGGCGCCAACAGTTGTACCATTCCTGTTTTGTCGGCAAAAGAAGTCGCCAAAAGACGTCACTGTAAAAAAAAGATGGTGTGCTCCAGGTGAATACTCCGAACATTCAAGACCTCAAAACCTTCCGCCTGCCGCCGAATTTCAGAGGACGCTCCGGATTTGTTGTTCAGTTGTGGTGGTTGGTGCAAGCCACCTTGTTCCGCGCGTCACCGCAGGTGATGTATGGATTTCGCCGTTGGCTGTTGCGTCAATTCGGCGCGCAGATTGGCACCGGCGTGCGCATTCGTCCCAGCGTGACCGTTCCCTACCCATGGAAGCTACAGATTGGAGATCATTCGTGGATCGGCGACCATGCGGTTCTTTATACATTTGCAAAAATTACAATAGGAAAAAATGCGGTGGTTTCGCAGAAGAGCTATCTCTGTGCCGGCACTCATGATTATCGGTCCCCAGGCTTCGATATCCAGGCGTTGCCGATCGTGATTGAAGATGAGGCCTGGTTGGCGGCCGACGTCTTCGTCGCGCCGGGCGTCACCGTGGGCAAGGGGACGGTGGTCGGCTCGCGCAGTTCGGTGTTCGGCGATCTGCCGCCTATGATGGTCTGCATAGGTTCACCGGCCCGGCCCGTCCACACACGGGTCTGATCGTTAGAGGCTCACTCAGAGTTCACTGCCATAGCGGAAGAACTTATACGTGATGCCTACGGTGCCCTGCACATCGTTGTAGTGAAACTGAGAAATGTTTGAATCGCGCGTCGTATGACTCGCGGAAACGGAAAGCATAATCGCGCGAATCGGCGTGTAGGTCATGCTCGCGGTTTCTCCCGTAAGCTTGTCGTGCCGCGCCTGAGTGAGTGTCGCCACGGGGATCACGCCGACGGGATTCGATCCGATGTAATTGTCGTCGTCGTGGGAAATGCTGGCCGAGAAGGTGAGCTTCGACGATGCGACCCACTGCGGCGTGAGGCTGACGCCCCTATCGCGGAAGTAATCGGTCTGGGAGGTTAGATCGGCACTCAACTGTTGCCAGACGCCCAGCAGCAGCTGGGTTTTTGGGGTTGGCTGCCATTGCAAGGCGACACGCCAGATTTCTCCTTGAAAGCTGCCGATCGCGGTGCTCGGATATTCGCGCTTCAGATAACCCGCACTCGCATCGACGATCGTCTTTTCCGACAGTGCGTATCTTACGAGCACGCGCGCGCGATCCTCTCGAAAGTCTGGATCAAACACGACGCCGTTGAGCACCGCGGCGTTTCCGGCACGGGAATCGTTGTAGCGGTAGTCAAAGGCTATTCGATTGACATCGAACGTGAAATCGGCACCGGCATCCACGCCTTTCGAGGTTGAATTATTGAAAGTCGCATCCGCCCCCGAGACCGTGTACTCCGTTCCGATGAGACCGGCGAATATTCCCCACCGCGGACCCAATTGGTAGCGCAGAGAACCAAAATAGTCTGTTCGGTTGACGATGTCGCGGGAAAAAACGTCGGTATTGGCGAAACCGCCTAGTAATCTCAGATAGTCGACGCCGATCTTGCCTGAGAGCGCATCGCCCAAGCCCCAATTCCAGGCCACGCGATCGTTGCTGCCGACGTAATTGAGGTTCTGATTTCTAAAGTATCGATTGTAATCGGCGTCCAGATCGACATCGAAACTCTGCCGGGCCCCCAAGAGCCATTCGGCATCCATTCCGCCATTAACCCGGTCAATATAGTCTTTGCGGTCGGGACTGGATCCGATTCCGGGAAGCGTGCTCAGGTCGGTGATACTGCGCGGCAGCAGATAAAGATTGTTGTCGTACGTGAGGGAATCGCCGACGGAGAGGATGAAGTGATCGGTCCGCTCCACGCCTGTCGTTTGTTCAAGCGGCGCGACGGCCAAATCAAGCGCGTCTCTATACTCGATGGCGGCTGCCAAGGATGCCGATGTCACGCCCGTCATGGCAACGGCAATTGCGATTTTTTTTGTGGGTATTTTCACAGTGGGGTGCTCACCGTTTCGGACGTGCCCTGCATGCAGGCCACAAGGTTTTCCAGCGATGATTTGCTGGAGGAAAGAATTCGTTCAGCCTGCTGCCTGGAGATGCATTTGGCCGAGAACAGCGCGCCGCGGTCATTGCTCAGATGCGCGATATGCCTCGCGGCGGCCTCGACCGGCGCGTCGCAGGGAAGGACCAGCCCCGCGCCATCCCGAAGCATTTCGGCGATGGAGCCGCGATCGGACGCAATTACGTGCGCCCCGCGTTGCATGGCCTCGTAAATGACCAGCGGCTCCGCTTCATTCACGTAACGCGTCGGAAATAAAAATATGTCCAGTTGCCGGTAGAAACGTTCTTTGTTCTCGCCGTAGACCGGTCCCGCGTATTGCACGCGCGCGTTGGACTTGAGCAACGCTTCGAAACCTTGCCTTGCCTCCGGCGCGACCGGCCCGGCAACGTGCGCTCGATAATCGATCCCCCGCTGATTCAACGCCGTGAGGACATCGAAGAATTCAGCGATGCCCTTCTCAAAAGTAATGTTCGATAAAAAGCCCAGCTGCAGCGGTGCGGCCTCATTGGCTTGCACCTGGTGTGCATCGTCCCATCGATAGAAGGCCGCGTTCGACACCACACGCACCCTTGCCGGATCCAAACCATATACCCGGTTCAATGACACCCCCATATTCGGGCTCAGCACGATATGGCTCGCTTTGCGGACCAAGGCGAAGAAGCAGCGATTCAGCCCCGAAGGCGAGTTGATGTAGGCATAGCTGTGATGATGAATATAAATCGGCCGGCGAAACGCCTTGCTGATGAGCACGTAGATCAAATCGATGAATTGGCCGCGGCCGCCCGACAGCGCCAGATACAGGGCCGTGTTGCGTTTGCCGATGCAAGTCGCCAAGTAGTTCAGCGCCCTGATCATTTGTTGCAGGACGCCGATCGGCTTGGGTCTCGGGCTGGGGGCGCGGTCGAATACTTCGACGGGCATTCTCGCCTTCAAGAGATCGAGCATCATGGCGCAGACGGTGGAAAAGCCATGCACGGGCGGGGGCAGCGGTCCGGCAAAGCATAGGCATGTCATCCGGTGTTCCCTATCATCCGCACACAACCGTCCAATATCTGGGTTGCCGCCCGCTCCGGCGTATAGTCGGACACCACTTCGAGGCACCTTTGCGCTGCCGCTTGCCTATCATTCGAGAGATGCCTGACCGAATCCATCGCCTCCACCAAATCATCGACATTGCCGGCTTCGAATGCATATCCGGTTATTCCTTCCCGCACCAGGTCCGGCACGCAGCCACAGGCGCTGCTGACGACCACGGGGCAGCCGTAGCTCAAGGCCTCATTTACTACCAAACCCCAGGGTTCGCTATGGCTTGGCAACACCAAAGCCGTGGACGCCTGGAACAATACGGCAATCTCCTCCAGACCCTTGCTCCCCAGGAAGGAGATTGCGTGCGCCATCTTAAGTTTCGTCACGCGGCTTTTCAGTTCGTCCGCCAGCGGTCCCGCGCCGACCAAATCCAGTCTCGCTCGTGGAAACCGTTTGTAAAGAACGCAGAACGCCGCGAACAAATCATCCAGCCCCTTTTCGATCGAGAGTCTGCCGACGTAAAGAAAGCGCGGCTCATCCGGCTGCCCGCGCCAATTCGACTGGTAGTGCGACAGGACCTTGTCCACGCCGTAACCGTGAGGCAGTGCCGCTGCCTGGCAGCGGTAAGCGATCTTCGACTCGCTCACGCCGTAGCTCATTAAATATTCTTTGCTTCTGATGCCGTAGCAAAAAAAGCCGTTGCACCAGACGAAAAACCAGCGCTTGGCCCATTCCCGCCATGCGGCCCTCTGCCGATCGACCAATGTGGAGTCGCAAAAGACGGCGCGCTTTCGCCGCAGCAAAATGCAAACCACGAGCATCGCCCAATATTCGGCGCGGTGATAGCCGGGCATGATGACCAAATCGACCGGGTTCTTATAGAGATCGCGTGCCAAGGCGCCAATACGCCGAATCAGCGGGGCGTTGCTGATTGAGCCGCGAAACAATAGTCGAAACGGATACTGGTGGTATGACAGATCGACGCCGCCCAAGCCCACTCGTATATCTTCGGTCTCCGCAATCTGAATGAACGATGGCGTAATTCCGCGCGGTGCGCCGTCCAAATGCACCTGCGAAAATACAACGCCCTTGTATTTCGACCACAGAATGTTGTGATATATCGCTATTCTCATACATTCCGCGCACCAGGGGCGCGACTCAAGACACCATCGTGGGTTGCGGGCTGACCCGCCTGATCTGGTGCCGCACGCCCAATCTCAGAGACAGCATCACAGATGCAACGCCAAACGCCAGCAGAGCTGCGGTCGCGAATCCCAAGGCGATCATGAGTGATCCGCGCAGCACGATCATCAAAAAGACGCCGCCATAGACCGCGGACGGATAGTAGACCCACTTGCTGCCGCGCAACGCAATTTTATTCAGCAGTGTCACGACAAAGGCTGCCACACCCGCATAGAGAATGACGCCGACGAGACCGAAGTCCAGGTACCCTTCCGCGATCAACGGCGCCGAGAGATTCGTAAACCACATGCTGTAGTTTGCGATCAAGTAATCGGCGAGAAAGATGCCCGTGGCCAACGGCTTCGTGCTCCACACACTGCTGGGTACGAAAAACAGCAGCGAACCCAATAGTTGATGGCCCCATTGAACTCCGTGAGCGCCGGCAATTTCGATGGCCGTGTAAATGTTCGCCCAAGAGTCATAGTTGATGGAAAAGTAGTGATCAACGATCTGATTCCATGCCAGCGCGAGGGACACATCGCCGACGGCTTGGTGGTTGTGCGTGAATAGCGTGATCGCCGGAAAAATGAATACCATGCCGCCCACCAGAAGCCACATTCGTCTCGACCACGTGGAAAACATCCTGGGAAACGCCACCAGCAACAGCGCGATGTACAAGGGCCCCAATGCGTTGCGCTTTTCGGTAGCCGGGTTTTCTGTAACCAATACCAAGAGCAGCAGCAACAGCAGTACGCAAACCCGGCTGAACATCAGCTTGCGCCCTGAACGCACCGTCTCGTTCAGAAGAATCAACAGGGTCGCCGAGGGAATGAACAGCAGGCACCTCTTGATGGCGAGCGACCCGGGCGACGTGGCGGCGGCGGCGTCGCCCGACGCATACGCTGAGGGCGCCGCGATTGCGACCACACAGAGACATACGAGCACCGCAAGGCCGATTGCGCCGGCCGTGAACTCCTGCGGCGGGTTCGCGGGAGCTTCGCCGGCCGGCGGTGCAGCTTCGGCGCGCTTACTCAATAACCCGTAAAACAGGGTAAACGCCACCATGAATAGCGCGCACATGAGATTTGTCAGCGCCACTCTGTCCACTGCGACCGTCGAAGTGTTGATCAAATGCTGCGGCATGCTCATCAACTGAACTTTGGGCGCCAAATCAAGAAACAGCCAATTGAAAATGAACACCACCATATCGGCGGGAGATCCAGCCGTAGGCCGGACAGCAAATCTGAGCTGTATCAACAACGCGAGCGTCACGGCGGCGCTGGAGAACACAAATTCAATCCCCGCTGAAGCGAGGCTATTGATGAATATGATTTCCATCAGCACGATGAAAAGCGCCAGTAAAACTTTGACGCCTAGAAGCTGGGGGGCCGGCTTTGTGCGCATGCGTTTCCAGACCTGAACGTTATTACGTTGGTGATCAGGCAATCGAACTATTTGCACTCAGTGCTCATTGATGACGCTCCCGATGACGTTCACGCCGGTATCGGTGAACATTTGCATAGCGGCAGCGAGCTTTGCCTGTGACGTGCAGTTACGGCGTGCGATCATCACTGCATTGCCGGCGTTGGCGGCAAGAATTTGTGCGTCCGCCGTTTCAGAGGCGGCCGGCGTGTCGAGAATTACCAAGCTAAATTGCGCAGCGAAGTGATCCAAAATCACGTCGAACACCGGGCGCGCGAGCAATTCCTGAGGATTGGGCGGAATGATGCCGGCCGGCAACACGAACAGACGCAGCTGCGGATGGATACGCCTGGCAATTTCCCGGCCGGCACGTCCGGTCAACAAGGCGGACAATCCCACCGAGTTGTCAATATTGAACATCCGATGTTGCCGCGCATGGCGCATGTCCGCGTCGATGAGCAGCGTTCGCTCCCCGAGCTGGGCAAACATGGTTGCCAGATTGGCCGCAAGCCAACTGCGGCCTTCACCGCGTTCCGCACTGCTGATCGCCAAGACTCTGCGGCTTGCACTATTGAACCATCGAAGGATGATCTGACTGCGCAGCGCGCGCAACGGCTCAACCGCATCGCTTTGCGGCATGTAGGCCGCGATGACATCATCGGCGACGCCACCCTCCCCGCCGCGCGCCAATACGGGATAATTGTACTGCTGCGCAATGGCCGACTCGATGTCGCGCTCAGTGATGCGCTTCAGCTGGACCGCGGCCTCGCCAAATCGAACTCCGTGCGAATTGGCGAAGCGCTGGATCTCTTCCACCTCCTGGGAATCCAGGCGTCCTTGCTCAACGAGTATGGTACCGATCGCGCGGCCGCGATCGGGCGGAGTGTTTTGCCGTTTGACGGGTTGTGCCACTATTTTGTTCATTTCTTTCCGGGTTCTGATGAAGAATCAAATTACCGATGGTTCCAGCCGCCGGGACGCGGCCTGCGGAATGCGCACATCGTTGGCGCGCACGCGGACGACTTCGAGCTTGCCGAGCAACGGCACACCGAGCAGTTCGACGACGTCTTCATCTTCGCGCACGCGTCGATTGCGCATTTCGGCGGCCAAAGCGGCTCCGATTCCCAGCACTCCGCCCAGAAAGATAGCGACGATCAAATTAATCACGAGCTTGGGACTGGAAGGGTTGTTGGGCGCCGTGGCAGTGGTCAATTGAACGACATTGGTTTGCTGCGTCAAACTCTCCAAATTGCTTTGCGCCAGCCTCTGGCTGACCGTATCCAAGTCGCGCTGCGCCGCCGTCACGTCATTCAGGAACATGGCCGCCTGGTCATGTTGATATTTGAGCTCCAGCACCTTCTTCTTTTGAGCCTCGAGCGCCTGACGCACGTCATTTTCACGGCGTAAATTGGACTGCGTCGTATTGCCCAGCGAGGCGGCTATGTTCGCGCTCTCTTGGGCTATGCGGCTGCGCAAGTCTGAGATCTCACCCTCCACGGCCTGATAATCGGGATGATTCTTTCCCAAGCGGGCAGCGACGTCGGGTTTTTTAGCCTGCGCCGTCACCAAGGCCGCTTTCAGCGACTGAATGACCGGGCTTTGCAACACCTCCGGAAGGGTTGAGATATCGGATCCCACCTGGTGCTGGCGCGATTGGCTATCCTGACGCTGCCCCTGAATTGTCACCAATTCCGACGACAGTTCGTTCAAGCGGTTATTTTCGACATCCAGCTTTTCATCAGTCGCGATGAGGCCGTTCTTGCTCTGAAAATCGGAGAGTTTCCTTTGCTTGTCCGCTAAGTCGGCGCGCAGCGCCTGGGAGCGCTGATCAAACCAGCTCGCGTACTGCTTCGCAGGCTCAACTTTCAACTCGATATTGGTTTCAATGGCTACCTGGGCAAAGCTATTCGCGAGCGCGGCAGATGTCACCGGATCGGACCAAGTGACCGAGATATCGATTACGTTGCTGGCATGGGTCGGGCTGTCATGGGCGGGCGCGACCAGCAACTTTTTATCCAAAATCAGCTTCGCGACGGTAACGCTGATATCGTCGTCCGGTCCTTTCGCCCACAGCTTCCGAGCCTCGGGCTGCTGATCCAACCTCAAGGTCTTGACGACCCGTTGCGCCACGCGCTCGCTCGCGATGATGTCGGCTTGTGTATTGACGTACGTCGCAGGAGCCAGGCCGTTACCCGCACCACCGTTAGCCGCAGCCACCGGATCGGTTTTACTGTCGATGACGATGGACGCGGTGGACGTGTACTGCTTGGGCCAAATAATGCTCGCAAATGCGATGAGAACAACTACCGCCACGAAAATGCCGGCTGCAGTCAGCCAGCGGGCTCGCAAAATAACCATAAATTGATTAAAGCTCATGACTAGGTCCAGCCTCGGCGAGAACTACGTAGAGTTGATTGCAATTCATCGCGGTAGATCAAAACAAACTCTCCTTGACGTAAATGACGTCCTGGTCCTGCACGTCGGTGTCCATGGACACACCTTCTTCCTTCACCTTGCCGCTGGGGTCCCGGCGGTGACGGACGATCCCGCGCTGCGTTCCTTTGCCGGTCACGCCGCCGCCGGTGGCCAGCGCCTGAATAACCGTCATGCCCCGCTCCAAGCGGTATTGCCCGGGCTTTTGTACCTGGCCGTATATGTAGAACATGGGCGCACGCGACACATAGATCGTGTCGCCGCCGTAGAGCTCGATGTCATCGGCCTGATTTCCCGTGGAGGACATCTTCACGATGTCGACATCGCGCCGAAAAGGTTTCCCGTTGCGGATTCCGGACACGGTGATCGTTTCGCCTCCTGTAGGTGCGACACCGCCTGCCGCCGCGAGCATCCCCGACACATGGCCCCCTGCTGCGTCGGTGGAGTACCGGCCGGAATGATTTACCTCCCCGATCACCGACACCAAATTGCCAAAGCCTGTCGTCAGCAAAATATTTACCTGCGGGTTGACGACGAATCCACCGTCCCGGAGCATTTGCGCAATTTTTGCTTCCGCTGCCGGCAACGTCAGGCCCTTGACCGGAACAGATCCGATGAGGGGATATCCTATGGCGCCGGACTCGGACACTCGAACATCCAGGCTCAAGTCCGCGTTTTTGAACACGCTGATTTTTAAGATATCGCCGGGAGCCAGCAAGTACTCGGGCTGCGCGCGCACCGGCGCCGCGCCAAGACCAAGTGCGCCGAGAAATACACACGCCAAAACCCCAAGCCAGCGCCGAGGTCGTTTCAGGTCTTGCGGGTTCGGACTCACGGCCATGTGGGTTTTGCTCTCATAATTTTTACTTCTTGCTAGTGCTAAGGCCGACCACGTCGGCAAACAACTGCGGCAACATATGTATTGAGGCAACGCTTCGATCTGTTTTTTCACAATACCAATTGGCGGTCATGGATTTCGACCGGTGCAAACATCGTGCTCAACACCGCATCGCGCTCGAAATTGTTCTCCGCGAAAGTCCTGGCGCGCCGTCCCAGCAATATTCGCGTCTCCGGGTCATCCGCAAGCGCGGTAATGGCATTCGCCAGTTCAAAGCTGTTCTCGGCCGCTACCACCAAGCCGCACTGCGCAACTATCTCGCTGATTTCAGTGCCCGCACGACACGCTGCAATGACCGGTCGTCCGCTTGCGAGCATACCGCTGAGCTTCGAGGGAAGGACCAGATCGGCCGCGTCAGGACTTTGTGGCAACAGATGGATGTCGGCGATTGCCAGCAAGTTAGGTACTTGTGCGGAGGGTTGCAGCGGCATGAAGCGAACGTTCGACAAGCCTGCGGCTGCAGCTGTGAGTTCAGACTTCATGACACCGTCGCCGCAAACGACGAATACGATATCGCGGCGGGATCCCAATAGCTTCGCCGCCTCGGGAATCACCATCAGTCCCTGCTTGCTGCCGAGCGTGCCCGAATACAGCGCGACCACCCTGTCCTTGGGAATTCCGAGCTGGGCGCGATAGCCGCCGTTCGTAGGCGGCTTGATTCGAGTCAAATCAACCCAGTTAGGGAGGTACCGGGTTTTGCCGGCTGTCACGCCCTTGGCACAGAGTCGCTGCAGCATCCTGCCGGAGATCGTCGACACCGTATCGAAGCGGCGCATCAATGAGCTTTCCATCCGCAAGGCTATTCGCCGCAGAAGGCTGCCTTTCAATAAACCCATTTTGAAGGCAACGTCTACTTCGAAGTCCTGGAGGTGCAGCCAGCGTTTGGCGCGACTCAGCCACGCAGTCAGGAGTCCGGCGGGAGCGCACACGAAAAACGGAGCCACTGTCAAAACAACATCCGGCCGCCAAGCGCTCTGCCAGAGCATGACGGGAAACGAGGTAATCGCAAAGGAGAGCAGGTGAACCAGGCGAGTCAGGCCCCCCTTCGGCGACTTCGGCACCCACAGGGGGGTTCGCCACACATCGACTCCGCGCCACTTTTCGCGCCGATATAGCGGCCAGCGATATTTTCGATCAACCTGCCAGGCCGGATAGTAGGGAGGCGCGCACACCACGCGCACTTCGTGGCCGTGATCAGCCAGCCAGCTGGCCATGTCGCCCGAATATTTGCCGATACCCGTGGGCTCCGGCGCAAAATTGGCGCTGTAAATCAAAATTCTCATCCATCGCCCCTAAATCCGCGGCATCTAATATCCCCGAGCGGCTAGTTCGCCAGACACAGGCAGATAAAGATGCCAGACATCCGCGCAGGCGGACGTAAGCGGTGGTCTGACAAACACGCATTCACTGTGCGAACCGGTGGAAGCCGCGCTGTACAGGCCGCAAATGACGTGTGTCAAACGTCCGTGTTTACCGACACGAAGCGCTCAGCGTCCCTTCCGAACACTCAAGGACTGCAGTCAAAACGAGCACTTGACTCGGGCAACTTTATTGGGCGCGAATCGAGGCACGGATCCGGAACGCCGGCACGGCACTTGCCCTACTCAGAAATACGCTGGGTTTTCCCACCTCGGACACGTCAAGCGGTCGTGCAGACATGGCGCTTTCGCAAGCGAAATGCCTGCGGCTTGCGTCACACATTTTCTTTCCGAATTTCAGCGGCTGTCTGTGGGGTACGACACAGTGCCCTTGCGCCTCTCGCGTGTTCTACTGCCGGCCGTTCAAGGGCAAACCCGGCGCAAGCCGGGGACGCAAAGCTTCCGGTCTGTGAGTGACAGATAGCGGGGTTTCCGGAGACAGCCAAAAAAAGGCGGTCTACGTGAACTCGCACCATCGCCGCTCATGTTCCGTGTCTATCATCAACATGGGGTGGCAATGGGGAACAGCTCGAACGCGATTAGCGTATTTGGTCGGCTAACTCTTATATTTTTATTTTCCGCACTCAGCGGTTGCGGAGCCGGGAGCTCCTCAAGCGATCCCACAACGGGTCCAGTTGCTTCATCGACAACATTGACGCCGCCGGCGACGACGCCCGCGAATCCCACGCCAGCGTCGACGAAGCCCGTCGCGCCGTCGAAGCCCATCGGGCCCGCACCAGCGCCGCCGCCGGTCTCGACGCCGGTTTCAGCATCAAACAATGGTGACGCGTGCCTTGCCGCGCCGATGCCTTCCAGCGATGCCCTGTTCAATTCACCCAAGCGGGTCTTTGCGCACTATTTCCATCCTTTTCCCCTCTCGATCGAGAATAACCCGCCGGCAAAGGACTACTACAACACCCAGTACCTCAACAAGGCGGGTGAATCGAACAAGTGGCTGAAGCAGGGTGGGTACCTGCGCCAAAGGCCATTGGGAGTAACGCCCAGCGCGAGTCCGAATTGGCAGCAACTCAACATGGAGGCTGAGGTGCGCGCGGCCATTGCACGCGGCATCACCGGTTTTACCTTTGATTCGATGGCGGTAAGCGATGCCACGGACAGCAAAAGCGACTTGCACCTCATGCTTGCCGCGGCCCAGGCAGTCGATTCGCGTTTCAAAATCGTGATCATGCCGGATATGAGCGCTTTGGGGGCCGACACCAACTCGGTGGTCCAGATCATTGCCAGCGTGGCCGGCAGCCCGGCTGCCTACCATCTCAGCGATGGGCGTCTCGTCGTGTCACCATTCGATGCCAGCCTCAACTCCCCTGCCTGGTGGCAGACGGTCATTAGCCGCTTGAGCTCGCAAGGCATTCAAATCGCCTTGGTGCCGACGTTTCTTGGTTGGTCTCTTTCGGCCGATGCGTTCGCCGCAATTTCCTATGGCTTTTCTGACTGGGGCTCGGCCACGGTCACCGGCGCCGGCGCACTGGAGGGCGATCCCGACATCGTTCATTCGACGTTTAAAAAGATATTCATGATGCCGGTCGATCCGCAGCAGTACCGGCCGAAGGGTTTCGTCTATTGGGAAGCCGGAAACAGCGCTGCGCTGCGCGGCGCGTGGAGCGACTCGATTCAGGGCGATGCGGATTGGATCCAGCTGGTGACCTGGAATGACTTTTCGGAGAGCTCGACTATCGAGCCCGTTACCGATGCCACTTTGCAGCGAAACATCGGCACGGGTTTCTACAACTTGACCGGCTACTACGCGAGCTGGTTCCTCACTGGGCAGCAGCCAAAAATCACGCACGACGTACTCTACTATTTTTACCGCCGCGAGCCGACGGCCGCGGTGGCCAGCGCACAGAGTCAATTGGCCAAGGTCTATAGCGGAGTGGCCACAAATTACATTGAATTGGTCGGGTTTCTGACCAGTCCCGGTGTGCTGAAGATCACGATCGGCGGCAAAACCTACACCCAGAACGCTGCCGCAGGCATCGTGTCCTTCAAAATCGCTTCGCAGCCCGGCATCCCGCTCTTCACGCTGTCGCGGGGCAGCAGCGATGTCTTTTCGTTTCACGGAGGCGTGCAAATCTACGGACCGGGCGGGCTGCCATCGGATGTCGAGGATCTGACTTACTGGAGCGGCAGCGCAGCAAAATCGGGGATTTGCGCCCTCTAGAGCAGCCCCGAGCCGCCATTCACAGGGGCGCCACCGCGTATGACACGTTTGAGGTGGCGCACCATTTGCCTCGCGGCGGTCAGAAACCCCGGCACCGGAGTTCGGCAGAATGCCAGCTTTCGGACGTAGTTTTCGACGGTCCATTCCGCATTTGACCCCGCAGGGAAAAAAACCGTGTCGCCGGTTCGCACCCGACGCGAGACGCCGGAAGGGTATTTCAGGGTGACCTCTCCTTCCAGGATGTGGAAGGTTTCATCGAAACTGTAAAACCAATTGAATCGTCCGGCAGTGCAATCCCAGAAATAGGTGCTCGCCGTGCCGTCCGCACTGCTCGACAAGAGTTCGGCGCGTGCGACCGGGTTGCCGTCCAGTATCCACGCGGCTTGAATGGGATTCGGCGCTAACTTCGCGGAAGACGTTCCGATCGTGATTAAGCTTTCAACTGCCATCTCACGATAACTTATCACGGCCGTTGCCCGTCGCTTGTCGGCGAAATCCGCACCGTTCACTTCAATTCGTCCTACAGCATCTGTGGGCGCCAGTTTGTGTGTTGTTCGGTATAAATAAATGGTCGACGGAAGCTGCATCGGGCATGCAATAAAATATGATCGCTACAAAGAACGGCTCCCACCGACACCGGCTATTCGAACCCGTCCGCAACATCGAGGATGAAATCAGATCGCACCTGCGGACCGCTTCGTGAACGCGCCCTTGGGCAATATCATGGCACGCAACACCCACGCCCTGTTTGCACACGCGTCCCGCAATTCCACGCGCGCGATCGTGCCGATCAACGATTGCGCGTTGGACCCAGTCGCACCCCGCCCCGCCTTTTACTGCGTGCACTCCGCATCGGGCGTCGCGGGCACCGATTTTCTTGATTTGGCGCGGCGTCTCGAGCCGACGATCCGATTTTTCGGTATACAGGCACCGCCGAAACAGATGCCTGACACCGAATTTGGCAATTCAGTGGAGTCCATTGCGGACTATTACGCCCATGCCTTGGCCGAGTTTGAGCCGACAGGGCCTTTGCTAATAGGTGGATATTGCGTTGGGGCGGTCATCGCGCTCGCGATGGTGGACAAATTGCGCGCGCTGGGTCGCGAAGTCGGACCGCTGCTGGTCATTGATGGCGCGCCCGAAAATACCGGCGCGCCGATGTCGCGATGGAAGGCGCGATATTGGATTGAGTTGATTCGCAATGTGCGCGGTTGGTTCAACCACGGAGACCTGATGAGAAGCCGGAGCCTGCGCTCATTGCTTTGGAGCATTGCCAACAATGCCTCAGCCATCGGCAAGGGGGTGTTAGGCCTCAAGCGCGGGCAGAAATTGGGCGGCGGTTACGCGATCGAAGGAATTATGGATGTGTCGCGCTACCCACCGGTCCACAAGTCGTTCGTGAATCGATTGTTCCAAGCGTTGTTCGACTATGCGCCTGAGCGCTACTCCGGAAACGTCGTCGTGTACGAAGCCACGGTCAAGCCGCTACTTTACCTGCCGCAAGTCGCCCATACGTGGCAGGAATTCGCCTCTCAGGCAGAGGTCGTAGAGATTGTAGGCACGCACATCAGCATGATGCACGAGCCTTACGTTGAATCCCTTGCGAACGACATGCGCAAACGGATCAATGCATTTTTCTCCGCAAGACCGTAAGCCTTCGCCGTCTCATTCATAGGAGCCAATTGATGCGCCAAACGCGTCCGACGAAATCACACGGATTTGCGGTCATGGGACTCGTGGCGTCGCTGTGTGCGGCCCCCGTCATCGCCGCGGGCGTACACTTGTCCGACACCAAGGACACGGGCGCCTGTCTGGCATTTACGATGCCGGATAGTTCGGTATTGCTGAAAGCGCAGAAAAAGGTGTTCGCACATTATTTCTACCCCTTCCCTCTGTCCATTGAGAACAAGCCGGCCGACGGCGACTACTACAATGCGCAATATTTGAGCCCACAAGGGGAAAACGGCAAACATGCGGCGACCGGAGGATACTTGCGCCAGCGGCCTTTGCCGGTAAGCCCGAAAGCTTCTGCCGACTGGCGCTTGCAGAACGTAGAAACCGAAGTGCGGATGGCCATTGCCAGAGGCATCACCGGATTTACGATCGACGTGATGTCGGGCAAGGAAGCTGCCGACTCGAATAGCCACCTCAATATGCTGCTCAACGCCGCGAAGGCGGTCGATCCGGGATTCAAGATCGTGGTCATGCCGGATATTTCCGCGCTAAAGGCTGACGCAAACGCGGTGTCGCAGATTATTGCCGCTGCTGCGGCCAGTGATGCGGCCTATCGGCTCGATGACGGCAGATTGGTGGTCAGCGCGTTCAATGCCGGTCTGAACCAGCCCGCCTGGTGGCAAGGAATTTTTGACCAACTGAACTCGCGCGGCATAAAAGTCGCTTTCGTTCCGACCTTTCTAGGCTGGGGCGGCCAGGCCGCAGCGTTCGCCGGCATCAGCCATGGATTCAGCGATTGGGGGACTGCGACAGCCACGAGTTCAGACAACATGAAAAAAGACCCGTCTCTCGCGCATGACAGCTATGGAAAGCTATACATGATGCCGGTCGATCCGCAGCAGTATAGGCCCAAGGGCTCCGTCTACTGGGAAGCGGCAAATAGCTCCACCTACCGAACCGCCTGGATGAGTGCGATCAGCGCCGGCGCCGACTGGGTACAACTCGTTACCTGGAGCGATTTCTCGGAATCAAGTCAGGTGGAGCCGTACACGGATGCAACCCTGCGCACCGACATCGGGACGGGTTTCTACAATCTAACAGCCTATTACTCCGCCTGGTTCGTGACAGGAGTACGGCCGCCGATTACGCATGACGTACTTTACTATTTTTATCGGCGTGAACCCACGAACGCAGTCAGTCCGGCGCAATCCACTGCCAACAAACTGACCGGCAACGCAGCTGCCGAAAACAATATCGAACTCGTCTCGTTTCTCACGGCGCCAGGAACCGTCAAGATCAGCATCGGCGGCCGCTCCTTCACACAAGATGCGCCGGCGGGAATATCCTCATTCAAGGTGCCTACCGTGCCAGGCAACCCGCAATTTGCGTTGTCGCGCAATGGCGCGGACATATTCTCGTTCCAAGGTCCCGTGCAAATCTATGGGGCGTCCGGCCTGCCATCCGGCGTCATTGACATGACCTACTGGAGCGGTAGCGCCTCGCAGAGCGGCGTCTGCGCGCTTTGACGAGCGTGGCCATCTGGATCGGTTGGCGCGACAAATGATAGATGCGGAGCACCATCCCCTGCGGCGGTTTCTCGACACACTGATCATTCGATCGCGCAGCAAGAACAGCATTTATCTGGCGCTGTCATTGATCGCTCGCGTGCTGAACGCGGCCGGTATGTTTATCGCACTACAGCGCTTCGCTCCCAGTACCTTCGGGGAAATGAGCTATCTTCAGGCCACCGCCGTCTCGACCGTGGCGTTCTGTTCTCTGGGCATTGAAATATCGGTCAATGCTCAATTGACCCGCAAAATCAAGGAAGGCAGCCGCCTTGCGCCCACGATTCTCGCCGCTTGCGCCTTGGCGATCATGGGAATTGTCTTGGCGTGCATCGCGGTGTCGCTGGCCTTTGCCTCGCAACTCACCGTGACCGGCTCTGCCCGTTTGGCGGTTGTTGCCGTATGCATCTACTCCTCGTTCATGATTTTGACCTCGCTGCTGACTGCCATGTCGTTCGCGTTGTCCGCCAGCATCAATGTCGGCGTTTCCTACATCCTCACCTCTTCCCTGTTTGCCGCCTTCGCAATTCTTGCGGACACGCGCACGTCAGGCATCGGACTGATGTTCTTCTCGGTGGTCGCACAGGTCATTGCCGTGTCTTATATGGCGATCGCGCTCGCCCGGCTCGCCAAATCATGGAGACTGCACGGCGGATACGAGCAGTTTCACGCGTCGCTGCCGGCCGCACAAAGCGAAGTGAAGACCCTGTTCATGTACGGCGTGAAACAGATCTTGGTGGTGTCAACGATTACGTTTTCGCAGTGGCTCATTCAACGCAAGATCGTTTACGGCGACGGCGGGGCTTCGGAGAACGCGATTTACAGCATCGGCAATCAGATCTTCAACATGATGACCTTCATTCCGCTGATCATAACGCCAATCGTCATTACCCGACTGGCCGCCGCCGGCGATGATCTGGCTCAGCGCAGGCACATCAGCCTTGCCAGCTTGAAGTTATTCTCAGGTATCGCCGCCATTGCCTGTGTGGCGGTGTTTTTCGGCCTGCGCATCGGGATTCCCTTTTTGCCGCCGCGCTACGCGGCGGCAAAGGTGACCGGCCTGATCGCGTCCTTCGCAGCCGCCTTTCAGATAGTGAAATCTCCCTTCTCATTGTTTTTTCTTGCCGAATTGAAGGCCTCGCCCGAGATCGCCAGCGCCACTGCCGGCGCTTTGTTCATGATAGTTGCCACAGCTACCTACGTTCAATTGACTCCCAATCAAGGCACCACCATCCGACTGCTGGGTTGCGCGCTGCAAGGATTGGTATTAGCGGCGATGTTTTTCATTGAAACTCGGCGCGCGCCAAAGATTGCGGTGGCTTGAAGTCAGCTGCCTTCGTGCAACACGCGATGCACCTGCTGAATGCAGGCTGACCCCTCACCGACCGCGGCAGCGACGCGTTTGACGCTGCCGCATCGAACATCGCCCACCGCAAATATCCCTGGAATGCTCGATTCGAAGAAATGCGGCTGACGCGCGTTCGGCCAATCGGCCGCCGACAAGTCCACGCCATGTAAATCCGCGCCGGTTCGCACAAAACCCTTGTCGTTCAGAGCAATACAAGAATTCAGCCAACCCGTGCACGGCAGCGCGCCCATCATGAGGAAGACGTGGCCGATGTCGTGCCTCTGCGCATCCTTGCCGGCGGTTCGCCAAGTCACCTGGCTCAACTGGTCCTGCCCTTCCAGCGCCGTGATTTCCGTACTGACATGCAAGGAAATATTGGGCATCTCGTCAATACGACGAATCAAGTATTGCGACATCGTGTCGGCAAGCCCGGTCGATCGAACCAGCAAATGCACCATGCGGCAGGTGCCTGCCAAAAACACGGCCGCTTGACCCGCTGAGTTGCCGCCACCGACCACAATCGCCTCGCCCGATCCGCAGCGGCGCGCTTCGGTAGTGGTGGCGGCGTAATAAATTCCTGTTCCAAGAAAGCGCGACGCATTGTCGAGGGATAGCTGGCGGTATTCCGCCCCGGTCGCGATGACGATGCTATGCGCGCGCGCGGCGTGGCTATTCGCGAACTTGATCGCATACGGGCGCTTGTCGCACTTCAGGCTCATCACGGAGTACGCCGTGCGGATTTCGGCGCCGAATTTCTGGGCCTGAATCAAGGCGCGCGCGGCCAGCGCCAGTCCGGATATCCCTGTGGGAAAGCCCAGATAGTTTTCGATCTTGGAACTCGATCCCGCCTGGCCTCCAGGCGTGCCGGTTTCGAGGACCAATACATCCAGCCCCTCCGAGGCAGCGTAAACCCCCGCGGCCAAGCCGGCCGGACCGGCGCCGACAACGATGACATCGCGAACCCGATCATCGTCGATCTGCTGATTCATGCCGAGATTGGCCGCCACTTCCTCGTTGCTGGGATTCTTGAGCACGATCGAGGCCCGGCACACGACCACCGGTAGATCTTCAATCGTGACGTGAAACCGCTCGAGCAGGTCGCGCACCGAGGCGTCCGTGTCGATATCCAGGTTGACGAATGGGTAGGTATTGCGCGTCAAGAATTGCTGCAGCCGCAAGGTGCCGGCCACGTGCCTGGAGCCAAGCAGAATTACATCGCTGGACTGCGAAGTGATGATGGCCACGCGCCGCAATATGAAGGCGCGCATGAACAGTTCGCTCAGTTCCGAGTCGGTTTGCACGATCGCGCGCAAATGGGCATCGTCAATCGCCAGGATCTCGCCCGCTTCGCGCACGCGCATGCGCACTACCGAACTGATGGCGCGCAAGGTGCCAGTGTCACCCGTAAAACTTCCCGGCGTATGGACTACGATCAGGGTTTCACCGGACAGGGTGGGTTGAATGATCTCGATGCTGCCCGACAGCACCACATACATCGGCGGGTGGTCGCCGGGTTCCGAGAGAATCTGGCTCTTTTGAGTCGAGATTTTGCGGCCCTGGGTGCTGAGCCGCGCGATCTGCAAAGGCGTGAGGTGAGGAAACATTTGCGCGCTGCGGCCGGCGTATGGTGACTGCGCGATCGATCCTTCCATACTGAGTTCTTGATTCAACTATGCAGTCCCACGGCTATTACCTCTCGGGCCCGCTTCGGCAGCGAGCTTCTAGGTGCGAGTCTTTGGCTTGGACTCCGAGCGCAAGAAACGGCGCGCCAGCTTCGCCAGTGCCGGCACCGCGAAGGGCCGCAACAGCCGGCGGTCGTAGACGCTCATACGACGCTCGTTTTCAGCGAGGCAGATATCGACCAGTTCGGCAACGTCGATGTCAGCGCCGATCGCCTTTGCCCCGGTCACCGTAAAATTGTTGTCCTGTACTCCGCTTCCCACATCGCGAGCGATGCCGATGCGCTCCCAGATCAAGAACAGCCAGACCGCCAAGACCTTCAGTTCGAACAACGGCCGGCGCCAAAACGGCATGTTCCTGCGATGCCAGGCTGCCCAATTGACGAAAAACAGAATGTGGCGGCACTCTTCATGAATGACCGGTTCGAAAGTCTCGACCAATTCCGCCGGAAAGAAGCCAGAGCGTTTGGCTGATTCGAACAGCCCGAACGCGAAGAAACTGTCGATGCACTCACTGTACCCGGTCACCATGAAGGCCCATTCGGGATCGCCGCGCACGACGTATTCCGGCTCAGGCGCCAGTGTAATGCCGTACGCGGCCACCAGATTGGAAAGTACGTGTTTGTGCCGGCCCTCTTCGAATGCGTTCAGCTCGATCGCTTTGCGCAGCAAGGGATCCGCGGTGACCGCGCCATAGGCGGCGACATTCAACCGTGCCCGACCCTCCGTTTGAACTGCGATGTCCCAGATAGGCAGATCAACCAGACGAGCGCGCGCATCTGTTTCGAGTCTGGGCCAATCGATCACCGCCGGCTTGTAGGGGTTGAAGGTATCGAGCAGCGTGCGGCAAAAGAGCGTCTTGTGCGCTTCACTGCCGATGCGAATCGGTCCTTCGGCGAAGGACTCCTGGCTCGAATCATTCATGGCCGGCGAGGAACTCACGCGCTCGAGCCCTTCTTAAGCTGCGTCGTGCCGCGAGCGCAAGAAGTGGAAGAACTCCACCCCTTCACGCAGGCGGCGCTTCATCATTTCCGGGCTCTTGATCATTTCCGCGACAATGGATGCAATCTTGGAGGGCCGGAAATAGAACTTCTTATAGAAGTCCTCGACAGAGTTGAAGATCTCGGTATGGCTCAGATGCGGATAGTTGAGCGGCGCGATTTGCGTGCCCTCTTGCGTCAGAAGATCGATCTCCTCGTTGTGCAGCCAGCCGTTTTCCTTTGCCTGGCGGTACAGAAATGTCCCCGGATAAGGCGCGGCCAGCGAAATTTGAATGGTATGCGGATTGATCTCCTTGGCGAAATCCAGCGTCTGCTGAATGGTTTCGCGGGTCTCGCCGGGAAGACCGAGAATGAAGGTGCCGTGGATGACGATTCCCAGCTCATGACAATCCTTGGTGAACCGACGGGCAAAATCGACGCGCATGCCTTTCTTGATGTTGATGAGGATCTGTTGGTTGCCGGACTCATACCCGACCAGCAGCAGCCGCAAGCCGTTAGCCTTCATCACCTCCAGCGTTTTCCGGGGTACGTTGGCCTTTGCATTGCACGACCAAGTGACTCCGAGTTTGCCGAGTTCCTTCGCCAGCGCTTCAACGCGCGGCAAGTTGTCGGTCAGGGTGTCATCATCAAAGAAGAACTCCTTCACCTGAGGAAAGGCCTGTTTGGCCCACTTCATTTCCTCGACGACGTTTTCAACCGAACGCACTCGATAGCGGTGGCCGCCCACGGTCTGTGGCCACAGGCAAAACGTACAGCGGGACTTGCAGCCTCGTCCGGTGTAGAACGAGATGTAGGGATGTTTTAAGTACCCGCCGAAATATTTTTCGACATTGAGATCGCGCTTGTAGACAGGTGTCACCCAGGGGAGTGAATCCATGTTTTCCAGAACCGCGCGGTCCTCATTGTGAATGATGACGCCTTCGGCGTTGCGGTAAGAGAGGCCTTTGATCCCGCTCCACGCCATGCCGTCGGCCACCTCTTTGATGGTGAAATCGAATTCATTGCGCGCGACGAAATCGACGGCATGTCCCGCAATGAGGCTCTTCTCAGGTTCAACCGCGACCTTGGCGCCGATGAAACCGATTTTGACGTCCGGGTTGATCGCCTTGATCATCTCGGCTGTCTTCACGTCCGATTTGAACGACGGCGTTGACGTGTGCATCACCACCAGTTCGCGGTTCTTCAACTCCGGTACGATGTCGTCGAAATTCAGACCATGCGGCGGCGCATCGATCAGCTTCGAACCCTCGACCAATGCCGCAGGTTGCGCAAGCCATGTGGGATACCAGAAGGAGCGCACTTCACGTTTCATCTGGTAGCGCGCACCGGCGCCGCCGTCGAAACCATCGAATGAAGGCGGATGTAAGAACAACGTTTTCATCTGCAATTCCTCGCAATTGACGCCGGCGCCGGGTCCAATATTAACATGCGCCGCATGCCCTGGTCGTCGGCAGGCTGCGACTGAGGGATCAAATTGAAAATATTGCCAACCGAGATTTCGTCCGCCGATGGCCGCGGACAAATTCGCTGGTTGTGGTCTAATGTGCCTATCCATCATGATACGTTTCGAAGCCGTTCGTCGGATCTTTAAGTGAATGAGCGTACCAATAGCCGAGCCCGTTCCTAGGACCCTGCGTCAGCGATTATTGTCTGGCACGGTCTGGCAGCTCGGGCTTGCCCTGGCGGGAAGATTCTTCAGTTTTCTGCTAAATGTGCTTCAAGGCCGCTACCTTGGGGTCGCGGGATACGGTCAACTCTCCCTGGTTCAAAACACGCTGCAATTCCTGGCGCTATTTGCCGGAGCGGCCACCGGCAGCACCTGCGTAAAGTACCTCTCTGAACTCCGGGTATCCCACCCCGCGCGGGTACAGCGCATTCTGGCGTTTTCGATCGGGATCGTAGTCCTCGGTTCCCTCGCCGCGGGTGCGCTTCTTGCCCTGTGGGCGTCCCCCATTGCAGTCCACGTCCTGCATCAGCCGACCATGACGCCGCTTCTGCGCCTGAGCAGCTTCGCGCTCATCGCCATCTGCATCGGCGGAACTTGGAGCGGCGTGCTGTTCGGTTTCCAAATGTTCCGAACGGAAGCCATCATTCGCTTTGTTCAGGCATTCGCATGGTTCGCGATCTGCCTTGCTCTGATGCGCTGGTCAGGCGTGTGGGGCGCGGTCCTTGCTTACGATATCGCCTGCGCGCTAACGTTGGCGCTCTTGTTCTGGTTCGGGAGTCGGGCGCTCAGAAAGCACCGTCTACGCCTCGATTTCCGCCATGCGCTCCAGGAAGGTCGAGTCTTCAAAGAATATTCTCTTCCGGTAATGCTGCAGACCGCCGTCACGCTGTGTTCACAGTACGCGGTCTTTGCGATGTTGAGCAGAGCGCCGGGAGGCGACATCGCGACGGGGCGTTTCTTCGCCGCATTCCAGTACCGGCTCGTGATTCATTATTTGCCGATCATGGTGCAGATGACTGCAGGGCCCATCGTGGCGGAGTTGCTCGGAGCCGGCGAACGGGAACGCGCTGGGAGACTCTACTACAAGATCCTCGGAGCCACTTCTCTGGGACTTACAGGTCTCTCGCTGGTCATGGTTGAATTTTCAGCATGGCTGCTCGGGTTATTCGGCAAGGGATTTCACGGCAGTCCGCTTCTCTTCGCCTCGGTCATGGCCTATGCAGTGACTATCGCCGGCAATAACCTTGCGGCCATGGCGCTGCAAATGCACAGCAAACCGTGGATCGGCTTTCGCGCCGATGCCGCCGCTGCGGCAGCAACATTGATCATGGCGTTCATTCTCATTGGACCCTATCAGGACGTCGGTCTGGCGATGGCACTGCAGATCGGCGCGGTGACACAGGCGGTGATCTATATGGTTTCGACACGGGATGTCGGCCCCGCCGCCAGACAAAGGATCGGAAACTTCAGATACGTTGTGGTCGTGTTGCTGGCCCCGCAGTTATGTATGCTTTTCGCCATTGCACGTGACGGCGTTCGAAGTCCAGTTATGTGGCTGACAAGCCTAGGCATCATCGTGCTGCTGCTCTCGTGCACAGCAGGATGGTATCGTCGGTTGGCGGTATGAGGTCTGGTTGCATGCGAATTTCCGTGGTCATTCCGACGTATAACGTCGAGGAATATATCTCTGATTGCCTCGCGTCCATTGCGCGGCAGTCGGTGCGGCCGTTCGAAGTGATCATCGTCGACGGGCTGAGCAAGGATCGGACATTAGCGGCCGTCGAAGCGTTCGGCGGGGTTCTGCCTCTGCGCGTGATCTCGGAAAAGGACGATGGCCAGGCCGACGCAGTCACGAAGGGATTGCGACTCGCGCAAGGAGATATCGTTCACTGGCACGCCGCGGATGATCTCGTTATGCCGGGCGCATTCGAGACGGTGATCGAGGCGTTTGCGGACCCGGAACTCGATCTGGTCTACAGCGACGGCTGGGCTTTTGACCAGCGCCATTTGGTGAGGGCACCGGCCCGGTGGGTACGCTTTGAAACCGCGTGGCTGTTCTTTGGCCGTTTCCAGTCCGATTGCACTTACTGGAGGCACTCGCTCACAACGCGATGCCTGCCGCTGGATAGCAAAATGCCTCTGAATTGCGATGAGGACTGGTTTCTTCGCATCTGGGCCCTGTCCAGAAAGGCGAAGTGGCTTCCGATACAACTCGGGGGTTTCCGAATGCGGCCGACGCAGTTATCGCAAAACCTCGATCGAACCCAACTTAAGCGCGATCGAGCGATCTCGCGGCGGCGGGTGCAGGCGCTGATGGGAGTGTCGGACGCGCGGCGAAGGATGCAGTGGCTGATCTGGGCGCCCCGCTATCTGCTCTTTGACCGAGTCATGTGGTCGGCCGACCGTCTTTGGCACCGGCTATATCGTCGCGGAAGCGAACTCAAGAAGCGCCAGGAATTTCTGCAATTCCTCCTGAGAGAGTGGACCGTTCCGCCGCTGTGATTTCGAAGGAGTACCGGGTGAAAGAACAGATCAATCGTTACATGGATATCGCGGACTATATTTTATGCCGCTATGGACCGCTGTCTTTTCCATCATGGGAAGATTTCCTGGCGCGCAATACGAGAAAACTTTACGCGGGCAAGCTGCGCCGCGCTCTACCGCAATATGCCACCCACTTAGGGGTCACGCCCTTCTATGCATCGACGCGAAACATCAATCATGATGTCACCGATCCTTTCCCCATTCCCGCCGGCAGTGTTGAGGCATTTCAGTCCGAAGATGTTTTCGAACACGTTGAGCGGGCCAAGATGGTGCCGCTCTTCAACGAAATACATCGTGTGCTTGCACCGGGCGGCCTATTTCGCCTAAGTCTGCCGGACTACCATTTCGACCAGCATGTACAGCGCAGTCAGCGCGGACCGAACGGCGAAATCGTGTTTGATCCGATTGGCGGCGGCAGGTTCGTCGACGGTCGGGTCGTCGAAGGCGGACACGTGTGGTTCCCCACAATTGAGCTTGTCCGTGACCTCTTTAATCAAAGTCTGTTTGGTACTCGCGGGGAAGTTAGATATCTTCAATACAACAACGCCGACGGCACTTTCAACTTGGAGGCGATCGACTACAGCCTTGGGTACATTCAGCGAACTCCGGATCACGACGCTCGTGTGGCAGATCGTCCGCGCCCCATTTCCATTGTGGTCGACGCGGTGAAGTCCAGGTAATGTATGGAGTGGGATTCGCGTCGCGGAAGCCCCGGGCAAAGTCACCGCAGCCGCGGCGAATTTGGCGGCGCGTGCTGTCGGACTGACAACCGGTAGCCGCTCAACGCCGTACGCAGCCAGCGACTACTCGGCACCGCAGGTCCCGCGTCGCATTGGATTTGATACTCTTCCCCGCTCATACTGCTTCTGGTCGCGGCCTGCTCGATGAAATCATCAGCGGTCTTGATGCGGTCGCGCTCGGCCAGAAAATTGTACTTATTCCGCAGGTGGGACTGCGCTCGATGCGAGTCGTACCAGCTTCCATTCCGATAAAACTTGCAGCCGGAGCTCCCGATAAACCCAAGCAAATAACTGATCTCATCGACGGCGATCGCCGGCGGCGCAGCCTGCGCGGGCCAATGGCTCAAAACAATAATCGCCAATGCGAATACAGCAAGCCGCTTCACAGCTCGCGCTCAATCGGCAAAAGCGACAAGAGCTTAGCCTGCAGCCTTTGCCAACCGGAGCGTGCGGGCTCGCGAACGTAGTCGACTTCGCGGTTGCTCTCTTCAGTCCGCCACGTCAGGCGCGATTTGCCGAGCGCGCCGGTTGGACTTAGCGCGAGGGCATAACAATTTTCGGGCTTGACCATAAACTCAAAGCGCAGTGCCGTTTGCTGCGAGATTTCCGGGCTGCTTATGATGAGGCCAATTTCGGTGTTGATGCGTTGCGAACGCTGATCGAAGTTCATCGAGCCTATCAAAACTCTCTCTCGATCAAAAACATACAGCTTGCCGTGCAAAGCATAGTTGCCGTAGCGCGATATTTTCGAGCTTTGCCCGCTGCCCCGGCTGCTTCCCAGAAGCGAGCGAACTTCATACAGTTCCACGCCGCTCCTGAGAAGCGGCACGCGATAATGATCGTATCCCGATTGCGCCGAGATCTCCGGACATGATTCCAGCGAGTTGCTGAGAATCCGAACGCGCACCTGACGCTCGCGCAGCTCCCTAAGCGCCCGTAACTCTTCCTCGCTCGGCACAAGGTACGGCGTGACGAGCAGCATCTCGGACTGAACCGCTCGAATCACCTTCTCCACCTCGGGAACGATCAAGGCGCCCGGAACGGCGCCGCTGGCCACTTGTTTCTTGTCGGGACTGTCGTAGACCAATTGGGCGGGCGCCCATGCCAACGGCAATTTGCCGGACATGATGTCCGCGAACGGTTTGCCGCTCGCGATCAGCGCCGCGTAATCTATTCCGCCCGGTTTCATTGCGCGCGCTCGCGAGTCGTGCGCGCGTCCAAGCGCTTCGGCCGGAATCGCCAATGCGCTGTTCCAGAACTCATCGAAGGTCCTCGAGAGTTCCGGGACGATTGGACCGGCGGCAAATACATCGTCGTCCGCGAACTGCGACTCAGGATCGATTTGAAAATATTGATTGCCGATGTTGCGGCCGCCGATGAGCGCCACCGCATTGTCGGCGACGAGCAGCTTGTTGTGCATTCTATAGTCAAGCCGTCCCGCGTTTAACACAAACTCCAGCCGTCTCACGAATCGCACGTGGCCGCGATATTTCCCGGGATTGTAGATGCGCAGCTCGGCGGAGCGATAATTATTCAGCCGCAGAATCTGCTCATCACCGGCAACCGTGTCACCATCGTCGATGAGCACACGGATACGCACGCCGCGTTCAGCAGCCCGCAGCAGGTGATCGGTCAGCATGCGTCCCGTCTCGTCGCCCCGAAAAATATAATATTGCAGGTCCAGGGTTCGCTGCGCGACGTCGATTATCTGCGCGCGGGCTCGGAATCCGTCCGCTCCGACGTTGATCTCGCGAAATGCCGAATCGCCTGGATGGCGGCGCGCGGCGTCAGCAAACTGCCTTCCTAGATCTGTGCCCTCCGGCTGAGCGAGGGCCACGGACTCGTGCTTCGGAAAATCGGCACCCGGCGGACGCCCGGCGCAGGCAGCCAAGGCAATCGAAACCAGCAGCACGACGCTGAATCGGAAGCGCACGTGATTGGGGAGCATCGACGCAGGCGACTCCTTGTATTTTTTTTGAGCATAGCAGTCGCTTGTCTGCGGGAATCGCCGACATGCTGTCAGCAATCGCTGACACAGATCCTTAACTAGCTAGCCATCAGGGTCTGACAAACCTCTGTTTGGTGCCGAAAAAGGACCCTTAAAGTATTGGTCGGGGCGACAAGATTCGAACTTGCGACCCCTTGCACCCCATGCAAGTGCGCTACCAGGCTGCGCCACGCCCCGACCGGAAACGAATGATAGCCCAAATGGGCGGCAAAGACTTTGAATCGCGAGACGGCTTCAGCGGCGCAGAATCTTGATGAGCTCCTCGAGCTCCAGGCGCATCTGATGAATCAACTGCTGGCTCTGATTTAGATCCACCTGCGCGTCGTCGCCCGTGAGTCGATTGCGTGCTCCGCCGATGGTGAAGCCCTGCTCATACAGCAGACTGCGAATTTGCCGAATGATCAACACGTCTTGGCGCTGGTAATAGCGCCGGTTACCGCGCCGTTTGACCGGTTTGAGCTGCGGGAATTCCTGCTCCCAGTAGCGAAGCACATGCGGCTTGACGCCGCACAAGTCACTTACTTCGCCGATCGTGAAGTAGCGCTTGCCCGGAATCGGCGGCAGATCGCTATTGTTGCTTGGTTCCAGCATATGCCTCGACGCGCGCCTTCAGTTTCTGACCAGGACGAAATGTGACAACGCGACGGGCGCTGATGGGAATTTCTTCGCCGGTTTTCGGATTGCGCCCAGGACGGCGATTCTTATCCCGCAAGTCGAAGTTTCCAAATCCCGAAAGCTTTACCTGCTCCCCCGAGGACAGCGCCGCACGTATTTCTTCGAAAAACAGATCGACGAGTTCACGTGCCTCGCGTTTATTGAGTCCCAATTGATCGAACAGGGCCTCAGCCATTTCTGCCTTCGTTAGGGCTGCCATGCTTATTGATCTCTTATTGTGGCGCTCAATACATCCCGTAACCGGGCAGCCACTGCGGTTACCACGGCATCTGCGTCAACATCGGTAAGAGTGCGGGAAGAGTCCTGTAAAATCAAGCCTAAAGCGACACTTTTTCGTCCAGTTTCTATGTTGGGGCCTCGATAGACGTCGAATACCCGCAACTCGCTCAATAGACCCGACGCGCTAACAGTAACATTTTCCTGCAAAACTGCGAGAGGAACGCTTTCGTCCACGACGATGGCCAAATCTCGCCGCACGCTAGGAAATTTAGATATCCTTTGATATTTCAATTTGTTACATATGAATGCTAATTCTATATCTAACTCAAATAAAAATGCCGTTGTCGCAAAATTGAGCGCCTTCGCGATCTGCGGGTGCATCTCACCCACCCACCCGATCGGCGTCGCGTTGCGGTAGATCCGCGCACTGCGGCCCGGGCGCAGCACGGGCAGCGTCTCGGGCGCAAATCGTATGCTCGCTGCATCGCCGGTCAGAGTCAGAAGGTCCATCACATCGGACTTCACATCGTAAAAATCCAGCTGCGTGGCTTGGGCGCCCCACTGCTGCGGCCAGCGGGATCCGGTTGCGATTGCGGCGAGCGACTCGACTTCTTGAAGGTCATTGCCAGCCTCACGCGAGACGTTAAATCTGTTGCCGATTTCGAATAGGCGAACCCGGGACTGCTGTCGCCTGAGGTTCTCGCGACAGGCATGCACAAGACCGGGCCACAGCGAGACGCGCATTTCACTCAAGTCGGCGGAGATGGGATTTGCCAGCTTCAGGGCCGGGACATCCGGAAAGAGCTGTTGCTGGAGATTCGGATCGACAAACGCGTAGCTGATCATCTCGCGATAACCCAGATCGGCCATGGCTAAACTCAGGCGATCGCTCGAGACTCGCGCTTCGGTCGCAGTGCCCGCTATCTGGGGAGCGGTCGCATGCACCTCCGCGATTTTGTCGAATCCCCGGAGGCGTGCCACCTCCTCGATGAGATCCGCTTCGATACGGATATCGAAGCGATGCGAGGGCTTGCGCACCCGCCAACCGCCGGACATGGCCTCGACACGCTCGCTGATGGCGCTGATGACGGCGTGCACCTCATTGTCGGCAACAGGCGCGCCGAGCAAGCGCGTCACCCGATCACGACGCAGAGTCACCCAATGCTCATCGAGCACAGCCGCATCCTTGAGACCGCTTACCTGCGTGGGGCCCGGCGTCCCGCCCGCACATTCCAGCAGCAACTGTGTGGCACGCTCGATCGCGATCGCCGCCAAGTTAGGATCAACGCCGCGCTCAAAGCGCTGTGCGGCATCGGTGAATAGTCCCAAGCGCCGCGCGCGTCCTGAAATTGCGTCCGGCGTGAAATGGGCCGACTCCAGCAAGACGTCCGTCGTCGTATCCGCGATCGCCGTGCCGCGGCCGCCCATGATGCCCGCAAGCCCGATGGCACCGCCGGCATCGGCGATGACCAGAAATTCGGGATCGAGTTCGTACTCCTTGTCATCCAGCAGGGTAATGCGCTCTTTGGTCTTGGCCGCGCGCACCACAATTCCCTTATTCAGCTTGGCGACATCATAGGCATGCAGTGGCTGGCCTAACTCGGTCATGACGTAGTTGGTCACATCGACGATGGCCGAAATGCTGTTGATCCCGACGCGACGCAGGCGCTCGCGAAGCCATGCGGGCGATTGTGCATTCTGCCGCACGCCGCGGATCACCCGTGAGGCGAACACGGGACACGCGGGTGATTCCAACGACACCGGAAATACCGTCTGCTGACTTGCGGCGACCGGCGCCGCCGTAAGCTTGAGGTGACGGCGCACGCTCGCGGCCGCGTAGTCGCGGGCGATCCCGAACACGCTCATGCAATCGCCGCGATTCGGCGTCGCGTTCACCTCGAGGATGCTGTCATCCAGATCCAAGGCAATCCGCACGTCTTGATTCAGCGGCAGCGAACTGCTCAATTCCATGATGCCGTCGTGCTCATCGCCCAAGCCCAGCTCGCGAGCCGAACACAGCATGCCGTTGGACTCCTGACCCCGCAACATGGCGCGTTTGATGAGGACATCACCGGGCAACTGCGCACCGGCGATCGCCACCGCAACTTTCAAGCCCGCGCGCACATTGCTCGCGCCGCAGACGATTTGCAGTCGATTGTTCCCGTCCGTCGTGACTTGGCACAGCGATAATTTCTCGGCGTCCGGATGACGGCCTGCCTCAAGCACCTCGCCCACGACGACGCCCGAGAAGGGCGGCGCCACGACGCTGATCGATTCCACCTCGAGGCCCGCCATGGTTAGCTGCACGGCCAACTCCGCAGGCGATGCGGTGATCGGCGTAAATTCCTGCAGCCATCGATAGGTAACTTTCACGGGAAATACTTCACATTCACGGAAATTGTTTCAGGAACTGCAGATCATTCTCAAAGAACAACCGCAAATCATCGACGCCATAACGCAACATGGCCAGACGGTCGATGCCCATGCCGAAAGCATACCCCTGCCATTGCTCGCTATCGATACCCGCCGCATTCAAGACATTGGGATGAATCATCCCGCAGCCTAGGATTTCGAGCCAGCCGGTCTGTTTGCAGATCCGGCAGCCCTTGCCATCGCAGAACACGCATTCGATGTCGGCTTCTGCGGAGGGCTCAGTGAACGGAAAATACGAAGGCCGCAACCGCATCGCCAAGGGCCGCTCGAAGAACTTCTCGAAGAACGTGTGCAGCATGGCTTTTAAATTAGCGAAGCTGATGTTCTCCCCGATCACCATGCCTTCGACTTGGTGAAACATGGGCGTGTGGGTCATGTCCGAATCGATGCGGTACACGCGGCCCGGAGCGATGATGGCCAGTGGCGGCGATTGTGAGCGCATGGTTCTGATTTGCACCGGCGAGGTATGCGTGCGCAAAAGCCTGCCATCGGGAAAGTAGAACGTATCGTGCATGGCGCGCGCAGGATGATTCTTGGGAATATTCAGGGCCTCGAAATTATGGAAGTCATCTTCCACCTCCGGTCCCGTGAGAACCTCGAAGCCGGCCTGCCCGAAGATTTTCTCGATCCGCAAACGCGTGCGCGTCACGGGGTGCAGGCTGCCCGGTTCCTGGCCGCGGCCGGGCAAGGTGACATCGATTGTCCCCTTGGCAAGCTCGCGCTCCATCGCGGCCTGTTCGAGACGGATCCGATGCATTTCAATCGCGGCATGGATCGCCGCCTTGGCATCGTTGATGCGCTGACCGGCGGCGGGACGCTCGGCGCCGGACAGCGCGCCCAAGCCTTTGAGCTGCTCGGTGATAAGCCCCTTCTTGCCGAGCAGCCGCACCCGTACCTCATCGAGCGCGCCCAGATCAGCCGACGAGTCGACGTCAGCAAGCGCTTGGTTGACAAGCGCTGACAAGGATTCGGCTGCGCCCACGAGCTTACGCCGCGAGGCTGGCTTTGGCTTTTTCCGCGATCGCTGTAAAGGCCGGCATGTCATGCATCGCAAGATCGGCAAGCACCTTGCGGTCGATGGCAAGACCCGCTTTGTTCAGGCCGTCGATGAGCGTGCTGTAAGTCATGCCGCAAAGCCGGGACGCCGCATTGATGCGCGTGATCCACAATGCGCGGTACTCGCGCTTCTTTTCGCGCCGGCCGCGATAGGCATACTGGCCGGCCTTGATGACCGCCTGCTTGGCGGTACGGAATACCTTGCGGCGGGCATTGAAATAGCCCTTCGCTTTCTTGAGAATTTTCTTGTGCCGCCGGCCTGCGACGACACCGCGTTTAACTCGTGCCATGTTCTATCTCCTGACTGTTTAGGCGTTCGGCAAACATTGCTTGATGCGCTTAACGTCAGAATCGCTGACGTGCATCTCGCGGCGCAATTGGCGCTTACGCTTGCTCGGTTTCTTCGTCAGGATATGACGACGGTGGGACTGACCGCGTTTGAAGCCATTCGCTGTTTTGCGAAAACGCTTCGCCGCAGCCCGCTTAGTTTTCAACTTGGGCATGATCGACTCCTATTTATAGCCCTGCTCACAAGCGCCCCTGTTGCCAGGGTCGCCGCTACAGGCGGGGTGGCAGATTTTTAAGGTCTGCCGCTCACTTCTTTTTGGGCCCGAACACCATGATCATCTGCTTGCCTTCCATCAACGGGTTCTGCTCCACCACCGAATACGGTGCGAGGTCTTCAGAAATCCGCGTGAGTAGCCGGCGACCGATGTCTTGATGCACGAGCTCACGGCCGCGGTAACGCAATGTCACCTTGGCCTTATCACCCTCGGTCAGGAAGCGAATGATGCTACGCAGTTTGACCTGGTAGTCCGCCTCTTCCGTCCCGGGACGAAACTTTACTTCCTTAACTTGGATCTGCTTCTGCTTACGCTTCGCCGCGTGCGCCTTCTTGTTTTGTTCGAACAAGAACTTGCCGAAATCCATGACTCTTACCACCGGCGGCTCCGCCATCGGCGAGACCTCGACGAGGTCCAGAGTTTGCGAGAGGGCCATCTGCAGCGCTTCCGCGCGTGTCATTACCCCTGCTTGGCTTCCATCGGCTGCGATCACGCGCACCGATGGTGCCGAGATCTCTTCATTGCGCCTTACCCGCTTCGACGTTGCGATACACGATCCTCCAAAACAAGACGGCCGCGGCTCGCGACTTCGTCGCAAAGCAAGGTGGTGAGCTCTGCGAGCTCCAAACTACCTAGATCTTTGCCACCGCGCGTGCGAACGGCCAGGGTGCGTCCCTCAACTTCCCGCTCACCCGCGACCAGAAGGAAAGGGACACGCTTAAGTGTGTGCTCACGGATTTTAAAGCCTACTTTCTCATACCTCAAGTCCGTTTCTACCCGAAGCCCCTGATTTTTCAGGTTTTCCGCAACTTCCAGGCAATATTTGTCCTGAGTGTTGGTAATTCCCATCACTACGGCCTGTACCGGGGCCAGCCAAGTGGGCAGCTTGCCCGCGTGGTGCTCGATCAAAATGCCGATAAACCGCTCCAATGAGCCGAACATCGCCCGGTGCAGCATGACCGGGGTGTGCTTCTGGCTGTCCTCGCCGATGTAGCTTGCCCCCAGGCGCGCCGGGAGGTTGAAGTCCACCTGCAGGGTCCCGCACTGCCAGTCGCGCCCGATGGCATCGCGTAAAACGAACTCCAGCTTGGGGCCATAGAAGGCGCCCTCGCCCGGGTTGAGGGTGGTTTCGATGCCCGCCGCCGACGAGGCGTGTCTCAATGCGGCTTCCGCCTGGTCCCAGATTTCATCCGAACCTACCCGTTTTGCGGGCCGGTCTGAAAACTTGATGCGAACATCGGTGAAGCCGAAGTCCCGATAAATGCTCAGGATCAAATCAGTGATCTTGACCGACTCGGCCGTGATTTGCTCCGGTGTGCAAAATACATGCGCATCATCCTGGGTAAACGAGCGTACCCGCATGAGCCCATGCAATGCGCCCGAGGGCTCATAGCGATTCACCGCCCCAAACTCCGCGAAGCGCAGCGGCAATTCGCGGTAGCTGCGCAATCCCTGCTTGAATACCTGGATATGCCCCGGACAATTCATCGGTTTCAGCGCAAACACCCGGTCATCGGGCGTCTGCGTGAAGAACATGTTCTCGCCGAAGGTCTCGATGTGACCTGACTTGACCCACAGCTCGCGGTCCATGATCTGCGGGGTGTTGACCTCTTGATAACCCGCTTCGGTCTGCCGCTGGCGCATGTAGGCAATCAACTGCTGAAACAGCGCCCAGCCTTTGGGGTGCCAGAACACCGCGCCCGGCGCCTCTTCCTGCAGATGAAACAGGCCCAGTTCCTTGCCGATGCGCCGATGATCGCGCTTCTCGGCCTCTTCCAATCGGGTCAGATATTCTTTGAGCTGCTTCTCGTTGGCCCAGGCGGTGCCATAAATCCGCTGCAACATTTCATTGTTCGAATCCCCGCGCCAATAGGCCCCGGCGACTTTCATCAATTTGAAGGCCTTGAGTTTGCCGGTACTGGGCACATGCGGTCCGCGGCACAGGTCCTCCCAATCGCCCTGGCCATACAGGCTGATCGATTCCCCTGGCGGAATCGCTCCGATGATCTCGGCTTTGTAGTACTCGCCGATTTTCTTGAAATGCTCCACGGCTTCATCGCGCGGGAGCAGCCGGCGGTGCACTTTCAAATCCTTCGCGGCGATCTCGGCCATGCGTTTTTCGATCGATGCCAAGTCTTCGGTGGAGAACGGCCGCTTGTAGGCAAAATCATAGTAAAAACCGTTTTCGATCACCGGACCGATGGTGACTTGCGCCTCGGGAAAGAGTTCTTGCACGGCATTCGCCAACAAATGCGCGGTGGAGTGGCGGATGACTTCCAGCCCCTCCGGATCCTTGTCGGTCACGATGCTCAAGGTCGCATCCTCGTCAATCGAAGCTGAAGTATCGACCAGCTTGCCATTGACCTTGCCTGCCAGCGCGGCCTTGGCCAGTCCCGGACCAATGCTGGCCGCCACTTCGGCCACCGAGATCGGGTGGTCGAAGTGTTTTTGGCTGCCGTCGGGGAGAGTAATCGCTGGCATAGAGGCATCTTAACAAAGGGGCCGGCACCCCTTTTTAAAGGGATGGTGCGCGCTAGTGGGATCGAACCACTGACCCCCACCATGTCAAGGTGATGCTCTACCGCTGAGCTAAGCGCGCGTAAGGGCGCGAAAGATACCGGATTCGCCCGCGCCAATAAAGCAAAAGTCGCTTACTGGGCCCAAAATCACCCTTTAGGGGGCACGATGACGGGTTTTGCCACGTAGCGGAATTGAATATCGCCGATCGTCAGGATGTCGCCATCGTTTAACACCTGCCGCGTCACCTTGCGTCCGTTCAAGATGACGCCGTTGGTGCTGTTCAGATCCTCAATGATGGCCTCACGCGTTCCGGCCAGTATCAGCGCGTGATGGCGGCTCACGGATGTGGAATCGATGTGTAGCTCGCAACCGGGCGCGCGCCCAATGCGCGTGCGACGCCCCAGGGCGTGGCTGATGCTTCGATCGCCGTCGATGCGGATCAATTCCGGCGACCATTCAGGAGCCGCCGAGCCGTTCGCGCTTGGTGCGACCGAAGAGCCCAGTCTCTCCATGCTGGTCTGGATCCGGCCCAGCGCATTGGCGTTGTTGCTCTCGCTGCGCTCCAGCCGTCGAATCAGGAACTCGCGCTCCTCGAGCTGACCGCGAGTGCGCTCCAGCGCCGCGCGTAATTTGTCGGCCTCTTCCGCAAGATCGGTCATGCCCTGGCTCTTGAGGGCCAATTCATCTTTCAGGCGCTTCACCTCGGCTTCGATGCCCTCGATCGGCCGCCGCGCTTCTTTCAGATGCGCCATGAGTACTGTCATCTCCTGCTCGCGCGTTTCCCCGTCGGCTTCGAGCTCCGCAATTTTCGCGGCATGCTCGGACTGTATTCGCTCCAGGCGCTGCATGGCGCCGTCCGCACTCGCTTGCGCTTGCGCAAGCGCCTGATCGCGGTCTGCAAGCTCGGTACGCAGGCGTGTGCGCTCGGTCTCCAGGGTGGAGAGCTGGGCGGTCCACTCCGCACGCTGCTGCCCTGCTTCTTCCAAACGCTTCGCCTGGTCAGCGACAGAGCCGGCCTGCGCGGCCGCGGCGCTCTGCAGCTGCTCGATGGTGGCGCTGTGCGCGGAAATCGTCGCCTCGTAAGCGGCCAATCGAGCCTGGACCTGGTCCCGCTCGGCTTGGAGCACCTTACGGGCCGCATCCGCGGCACCGACCTGGGCGTCCATGTCGCGAAACAGATTCTGATGGAAATTGCTGCGCCAATCTCGAGTTCGCAGCAATTCCAGATAGGAACTCGCCTGGGTCTTGGAAAGCGCCAATTCCGCTCGCGTGGCGTGAATTTCCGATTCCTGGCGTTTGGCCTGCGCGCCGAGCGCACTTGTCTGCTGCCGGCTCACTTTGAGTTCCGCGGACACCGTTGTCAGCTGCGCTCGCGTAGCGCTCAGCTCGTCTTCCAATTGCGTGCTGCTCTTGGCGCGCGCTTCGAGGGCCGGCAGGACCTTGGCGTGCTCTGACTGCAGCGCAGAAAGTTGGGCGTCTCGCTCGCTCAAGGAGTGCAACACTTGAACGATCGTGGCATCGCGTGTGGCGAGCGACTCGCGGAAGCTGCGCGCCTCGGCCTGGTGTCGCTCGGATTCGCGCGCAGCTTCTTCGGCTTTGGAGCGCACAGCCTCGATCGCCGCGCTCTTTTGCATCGAAGATTTTTCGAACTCGCTCGAACGGATTTGCTCCGCCTCCAAAGCTGCTCGGGTCGCCGCCAGATCCCGCTCCAGCGTGCCCGCGCGGGCCACGGCCGCGGTCTCGGCATCGCGGGCGCGTTCGTGGGAACGAGTCAGCGCTTCGTATTCCGCGTTCTGGCGCGCAATACGCTCTTCGACGGTGCGCACGCTCTCCGCGAGCGATGGCAGATCAATCGGTGACGGGCGAACGAAGTCGCTCTGGGGGGCGCTCGCCAACAAAGGCGCGGCCGGCGCGGCGCGGTCCATGCGTACCGCATCGTCCGCCACATCCTCGTCGAACAGTACGCCCTCGAGAATCGGGAGCCTGTCGGTTTTATCGAGGTCGATCTCTTGGGACTGTCCGTTTTCCACTGCCATTGTTGCCTACCCCGCCCGAGTGTTCGGCAATCCGAATGCCGAAGCCCGCAGCTTTTGGATTTCGTCGCGCACTCGCGCGGCCTGTTCGAACTCGAGATTGCGCGCCAATTTGGTCATTTCAATTTCGAGCTTCTTGATGCGCTTTACCGCCTGCTCCGGCGCCAGGTTCGCGACGTCGCCGTCAGAACCGTATCGTTCGCTTTCCTGCACGGAGCGCGCGCCTTCCATCACATCGGCGACAGCCTTGACGATGCTGCGCGGCGTGATGCCATGTTCGACATTGAACTGAATCTGCTTGTTGCGGCGCCGGTCGGTTTCGGCGATGGCGCGCTCGATGGAGCCGGTACGCACGTCCGCGTACAAGATCGCCCTGCCCGAAATATTACGCGCCGCGCGTCCGATGGTCTGGATCAGCGAACCCTCGGACCGCAGGAATCCTTCCTTGTCGGCATCGAGGATGGCGACCAAGGAGACCTCCGGCATGTCGAGGCCCTCGCGCAGCAAATTGATGCCGACAATCACGTCGAACTTTCCCAAGCGCAAATCACGAATGATTTCGGAACGCTCGACCGTCTCGATATCGGCGTGCAGATAGCGAACCCTGACACCATGCTCGCTTAAATATTCAGTCAGATCCTCCGCCATGCGCTTGGTCAGCGTAGTAACCAGTACGCGTTCATTGGCCTTTGCCCGAATGCGGATCTCCGACAACAGATCATCCACCTGGGCACGAACTGGACGGATTTCCACAGGCGGATCGGTGAGGCCGGTCGGGCGCACGACTTGCTCGATGACTTGGGCCGAAACACGTTTCTCGTAGGCGGCCGGCGTCGCCGACACATAAATCGCCTGCGGCGCCAGGTGTTCGAACTCCTCAAATCTCAGAGGCCGATTGTCCAACGCCGAGGGCAAACGGAAGCCGTACTCGACCAGCGTCTCCTTGCGCGATCGATCGCCCTTGTACATGGCGCCGAGCTGCGGAATCGTCTGGTGGCTTTCATCGATCACCATCAGCGAGTCCTTGGGCAGGTAATCGAACAGACAGGGCGGCGGCTCCCCCGGAGCGCGTCCCGACAAATATCGAGAGTAATTCTCGATGCCGGCGCAGTAACCGACCTCATGCATCATTTCCAAGTCGAATAAGGTGCGCTGCTGCAAGCGCTGCGCTTCCACCAGCTTGCCGCCCGCATTCAGCTCGAGAAGCCGGGTGCGCAGTTCATCGCGAATTTGATCGACCGCCGAATGCACCCTTTCCTTGGGCGTCACATAGTGCGACGAGGGATAGATGGTTAGTCGCGGCACCTTGCGCATCACTTCACCGGTGAGCGGATCAAAAAAGCTCAAATTCTCGACACGGTCATCGAACAACTCCACCCGCACCGCCTCGCGCTCGGATTCCGCCGGAAAGATGTCGATGACATCGCCGCGCACCCGATAGGTACCCTGCTGTAGATCAATCTCGTTGCGTGTGTACTGCATGTCGGCCAGTCGCCGCAGCAGCTTGCGCTGATCGAGAATGTCGCCGCGCGACATGTGCAATACCATGCTCAAGTAAGCGTTCGGATCGCCCAGGCCGTAAATGGCGGAGACGGTCGCCACGATGATCGAGTCAGGCCGCTCCAACAACGCCTTGGTCGCCGACAAGCGCATCTGCTCGATGTGCTCGTTGATCGAGGCATCCTTTTCGATGAAGGTATCGGACGCCGGAACATAGGCTTCCGGCTGATAGTAGTCGTAATAGGAAACGAAGTATTCGACGGAGTTTTTCGGAAAGAAAATCTTGAACTCGCCGTACAACTGCGCGGCGAGCGTTTTGTTGTGCGCCAGCACCAGCGTCGGACGCTGCACCTGTTGGATGACGTTGGCGATGGTGAAGGTCTTGCCCGATCCGGTCACACCCAAAAGAGTCTGGTGCGCAAGACCGCTGCCCAAGCCGTCAACCAGCTTTTCAATCGCCTGCGGCTGATCGCCTGCAGGCAGGTAGTCCGAAAACAGTTCAAACCTCATTGCACGACATTCTCTCACGTTGCAAGGTTTCACGGCATTCGTAGCTTTCCGCAGTGCACCGCTGCGCATTCTCGAAAGGCATATGTCACACGCTCAAAACCGTGAGTTACCTGGCGTGGATTGGTCTTTTTTCGTACACTGAAAACCCACCGCATTTAACATAGGAATACCCCCTTGCCCGTGTCCCTTTCCAAGCGCGTTCAAAAGGTTAAGCCCTCTCCGACCCTCGCGATGACCGCCCGAGCCGCCAAACTCAAGGCGGAAGGCAAGGACGTCATCGGATTGGCCGCGGGCGAACCGGATTTCGACACGCCGGCGTACATCGCCGATGCGGGCATCGAGGCCATTCGCAAGGGTCTGACGCGCTACACCGCGGTCGACGGCACGGCCGAACTGAAAGACGCCATCATTGCCAAATTCCAGCGCGACAACGCGCTCGGCTATGAACGCAGCCAGATCCTGGTCTCCTCCGGGGCCAAGCAGACCTGTTTCAATGCCTGCGCAGCACTCCTGGATCCGGGCGATGAATGTGTGATCCCGGCGCCCTACTGGGTGTCTTATCCCGACATGGCGTTGTTGGCCGACGGCGTGCCTGTCAGTGTGTATGCGGGCGCTTCGCAAGGATACAAGATCACCGCCGCGCAACTGGCCGCGGCGCTCACGCCGCGGACCAAACTCTTCATCATTAACAGTCCGAGCAACCCGACCGGCGCCGCCTACACGAAGGCGGAGCTGCAGGCTCTGGGGACCGTGCTCGCGAAGCACCCGCAAGTGATCATCGCCTCGGATGAAATGTACGAGCACATTTACTGGGCACCGGAGCCCTTTACGAGCTTCGCCCAGGCCAATCCGCAGCTCTATGACCGCACCATTACCATCAATGGCGTTTCGAAGGCGTATGCCATGACCGGCTGGAGAATCGGCTACTGCGGCGGACCGAAGGAGATCGTCGCGGCCATGGCCACCGTGCAGGGTCAATCCACCTCCAATGCCTCCAGCATTTCGCAGCGCGCCGCCACCGTCGCCCTCAATGGAGACCAGACCTGCGTCGGCGAAATGAACAAGGCCTTCAAGGCGCGGCATGATTTTGTTGTGGCCGGGTTGAATGCGATTCCAGGCATTTCCTGTCTGCCGGGCGCCGGAACGTTTTACGCCTTCGCGAATGTGGAAGGTGCCATACGCTCTCTGGGACTCAAAGATGACAACGAGTTCGCGGAGTACTTGCTGGCAAATGCCCTGGTGGCCGCGGTTCCCGGATCCGGCTTTGGCGCGCCCAACCATTTGCGCATCTCTTTCGCTTGCAGCATGGAAACTCTCAAGGACGCGTTGAACCGTATTCGGCTCGCCGTCGCTGCGCCGGTGGCCAAACGCGCCTGAGGGCCCTGGTGCAGGCGCGAATGTGGCGCATACGATGACCGGGCCGCTGAGCGCTGCTTTCTTGACTTACAAGCGCGGCTTCCCGACAATCCGCGCCTCTTCCGATTCCCCGGTAGCTCAGTGGTAGAGCGACGGACTGTTAATCCGTTGGTCGGCGGTTCGAATCCGTCCCGGGGAGCCAATTTTCAGAAAAAATCCAATCCCGACCGACTGCGTTCCTCGACTGATCAGCGACAATTCGAACCGCCGACATAAACAAGACGGTTCGACGACGCCGCGCAGCGGCAGCGATCGCCCGCCAGGGCGACCCGAAGGGTGAGGCCGAAGGCCGAATAATCCGTCCAGGGATCCGGTTAAATCAAGAACTTACGATTCTTTCGTGATAATGTACTACGCTGCTAACACGCATGCAACTGACTCCGCGCCTCCCGTTTCGAATCCAAACTCTGGACGCGGGTTCGATTTAGCTCCCTACGCTGAATGCTCGCGGTTGCAGTCCCCGCGGTTTCCTCCCTGGAGGCTTGTCCAACAGCTGCCCCCAAGCCTCACCGGGCTTGGACAGCTCAGCGCAAAACGGCAGCTGTCGGACAACCCTTAACCGTTGCTGCCGGTCACGAGTGGCAGCTTTCGGACAAACCCATAGTATGACCTTGCGATTCAACTGGGCTGGTCACTCGGGCAAACCCATTTTCCGCAATAATGCTTGGTAGCGTCGTTCGCCACGAATGCTTCTCAGCAGTGCGTCAGTCTTTACGCCCTCGAGGCCGCCATCCCGTTGTCGGTAAGCCCGCTCGAGCCAATCGAGGGCGACCGCGTTATTACCTCGCCAAGCATAGATCAGCGCTATCTGGAAGGCAGCGCTATTCGCATATTTTTCGATAAGGATTCCAAGCGCGGCGTCAGACGCGACACCATGAGACAGCGCGTGCTCGGCCATTGCGGTTCCCATGAGTCGCAGGCCCTCGGGATCGACCTGGCGATAGAATTTCAACGCCTCGGCGGGTCGACTTTCCAGCAACTCTATTTCGGCACGGTGAATGAGGACAAACGGATCTTCGGGCTGAATCTCCAGTGCTCGATTTGCAGCAGCGCGCGCCGCGGCATAATCACCGAGCGCGGCATACATGTCCGATAGATCGCTCCAATTCTTTGCCGCAAGCGGATCAAGTTCGATCACCTTGCGAGCGCAAGCTATTGCTTCCTGTAGACGTCCCAAATCCGCGCGGAGATTGCAGAGTCGGTTCAGTGCAACGCTATCGCTTGGATCTAGTGCAGTGGCCTTACGTAGATCACTGTCAGCGCCGGCCCAGTCCCACTTGAGTACGGTACGTAGCCATCCCCGTGCGGAATATCCTTCCGCACGTTCTGGCGCAAGCTCCACGGCCCGATCCGCAGTCGCTTCCGCTTTATTGCGTCCCAGTTCATCGTCAGTCAGGTCGGACAGGTACACTTGCGCGATCACCAATTCGGCGAAGGCAGCCGCGTACGTTGGGTCGAGCTCAGTGGCCTTCGAATAGGCATCCACAGCACGCCGCAAGTCATCCAGCCGTCGGCGATTCATGAACTGCCTGCCAAGCAGGAACTCACTGTAGGCGGCCAAGCTCTTGGTGCCACGGCTGCCCTCGAGCGATGGCCGTACTAAAAGCTTGACCTTCAAGACGCCGACTACCGCCTCCGCGATCTCATCTTGGAGCTTGAATACGTCGGAGACCTCGCGGTTGTAGGTCTCCGACCAGAGGTGATATCCATTGTCGGCGCGAATCAGCTGGGCAGTCACTCGCAGTGTTTTGCCTGCCTTCCTTACGCTACCTTCCAGTACGTGAGCAACGCCGAGAGCCTTCGATATTTCGCTGATCGTCGCCTGTTTTCCTTTAAAGTAGAACGACGACGTACGCGCGGGAACCCGCAGATCGGGCACCTTCGTTAGCATATCGATGAGTTCCTCCGATAAACCGTCTGAAAAGTATTCCTGGTCCTTCTTCTCGCTCATATCGATGAACGGCAGCACCGCGACCGACTTGTCGGGGATCGCGGTTGGCGTTGTTGCCATTGACGTAGAGGCGGTACTCGCTTCTAGCGTGGGCACGGGCTTTTTCCAAAACCATCCGCCGCGTACCGCCGTCGCGACTACAAGCGCAGCTACCGCCGCGAAGGAGAGTGCAATCAATGCAATGGGCAGGCGTTTTGCGGGTGTGCGATTGACCGCCCGGGCCAACCTACCCACGCTGGGTGCAACGGGTTTGTTGAGAAGTGTCGCGATACGGTCCACGAACGCAACCTGTACCTCCCCCGTCTGGATTCGAGTCCACTGAACCTCACGAAACTGCGCCGGCACAAGTGCCTCGGGTTCCGTCGTCGCATCCACTACAACGGGTACGAGGAATGCCTTCTCGGCAGCCATCAAATAGGTTCGATCAACCGCCAGCTTCCATTCAAAGCGGAAGTAACCCTCGGGTCGCGCCTGTGTGTGCGCCGAAATGATAGGGACGAACAGTGCACAGTCCCGAATTTGCTGACGGATCTTCTGGTCCCAGGCATCACCGCCCCGCAGCTCGGTCTGATCGAACCAGACCTCTATGCCGGCGACACGGAGCGCGTCGCAAATATTCTTTGCCGCACCCGCGTCTTCGGATGCGTAGCTGAGGAACACCGCCTTGGCAGTCATGGCATCACCGACGCGGTCGGTCGTTGAAAGTCCTTGCGTTCAGCGCGGTCGGCCATTCATGGGCTCATTGTTATGGCCCCGATAGCCTACCCTAAGGCGTGAGCGTCCGCTTTTCTGCCGGCCACTTCGGTAGGCCCAGCGTCCGCATGGCCGGCTGCGCCGGATGCTGCGCCCGACAGCAGCCATTTAGAAAGAAAACTAACGAACTCGAATTGGAACGCCTCTCGCAGGAGAAACCGCGGTAGCGCACGTCGTGGCAAAATGGGCTTCGGATAAGGGCTGCACTCGCTGGTCTATGGCGCGGCCTTCTTGCTGCGCGCCGCCAGGGCGCGTGGCCGCAACTTGCGTTCTCCGCGCATTACATACACCACGTAAACCGTTTCACCGTCGCGCCGATAGAATATGCGGCACCGCGGTTCAACTATTTGACGGTAGCGGCTGCCGCGTAGTTCGCGCGGTTTAGAGCCGCTGTCCGGATGAATAATCAACTGGTCGACATGCCGGAAGATTCGCTGGACCAATTCGCCTGCGGCGGTGGGATTATCGAGCGCGATGTAATCGGCTATGGCGTCTAAGTCGTTTAACCCCGGTTCGCCCCAAATTACTTGAGCCATCGTGACATGCGTTGCTTAGCTAGCGCATGGGTCACGACGCGACCGTCCTCAACCGCCTTCTCACCTCTGGCGATGCCCTCAAGCAAGCCGATGCGTTTCTGTAGAGCATCGTAGGTCTGAACGTCGACGAGATAGGCAGCCGGCAGGCCGTGCTGCGTGATAAGAATAGGAGTGCCTTTCTTCCCAATATCGGCCAGCAATTCGGACGCTTTTCGCTTCAGGGTGGTAACAAGTTCTATACGCATAGAGTGATACTATAGTATCACATGAAGGCGTCGTGAGGTTCCCGCGGAGCGTCCGGCAACGTCCGGCAACGGCCACCCTTTAACGGGGATACTTTTGGGCGTATCTCACGATATCGGGATCCAAAACACTGGAATTCTTGGCGTTTTGTCGCTGATTTTGGTTCCGTCCGTCCGCACGCGCCGATTCACGCTAGTTGGCAGATCGTTACAACGACGCCAGTGCCAAACGCGGTCCCGCTGAATGCTCGCTTATCAAAGCGCGGCGGTCCCTCCAAGGACCGAATAGCCACTTAAGTAGGGTGAGAACGGCGGCTAGATGCGAAAAGCTCTTCCCGATTTCGCGAAACTCTATCCCGGATACGTTGCTGCAGCGAGCGCCGCGATCTGTGCCTTATCCTCGACTAAGATGTGACCATTGCTTATCGCCGAGTTGAGAGCCGCATCAAATCTGTCGAGGTAATCGGCGCGCCCGCGCGGATAGAGATCGGCCAGCCTGCGCTGATCGAAGGGCTCAGTGACCCCGAATAGGGCCGCGAAAATGCTCCCACTTTGGCCCACGCCGGACAATCGGGCGATGGGAACATCAACCCAGGGAGAACGAATTCCGCCACTGGCGTTTCCGACTAGGTCAGCCAGAAGCATGGGTGGCAAGCTGCCGCTGACACAGAGCAACGGTGAGGACTGGGGCGCCTTGCCCTCAGCGACCCAGGCGCGTAGCGACGCTAGGGCAGCCATAAGCACGTAGTGGTGCTGAGGCGCAGTATTCATCGGCCGCGCCAGACGTTTCCCTAGCACGCGGTCGGCCGGTGCAAAAGCCTTGACCAAGCTGTCGATCGGAGCCGAATCGGAGAGGAGCGCTCCATCTTCCATCGCTGCCATCAGATAGCTGTCGGCGTGGGCGCTGCCTGCGACTTCCCAGGTCCGAATATTCGTTGCATCCGCCTGGCGAGCTGCGATGTAGCCAAGCGCCGGCAACACGAGATCGGTTTCAGTGATGAACATCAGGACTGGAACGCGGATGTCGGAACGGATACGGACGCTCTCCACTGCGGCTCTTCGGGCGCCGGCCGGCAATAAACGCGCCAGAGGTCGCGATCTACCCATTAGCGTAAAAAGACGGTGTTTGAAGCTGCTCCAGATCATGCTTGAAGCGAAATTGCCCTTCAGCGGCGCGCCTCCTGCGAACCGGGAATGGATTAGGGCGCCATCGAATACTTTGGCCAACGGATCGATGACATTGAAGTAAGTGGTGAGGAAGGCCGCAGATTGCGATTGTCCAACGGCCAGAACATGCTTGAGTACGAGTGGCCCGAGCAGCACCCCTGCCTCAATCCTGATAGCGCCCCCAATCTGGCTAAAGATGTCAAAGGAATAGGCGTCGCCAGGATGTACCAAAGAGCCATAACGGTCCGGGTCGGTCTTCTTCACCGACATCATCATGCCGGGCAGGCGAATCCCTCCGCCAAGCAGTCCCCCTTTCTGCGCCGACACGGCGACGTAGCCATAGCCGCGCCGTAATATTTCGTGACTAAGATAGGCCCAGTCAGGCGCCGCATCGGTGCCCCCGGTCACATTCAGCCATTCGACGATGACAGTTCCGTTAAACCTGGCCGGATCGGTCGGTCGAATCACTACCAACCGAGTCCGGTACCTCGCAGTTGCTGCCACTACGGCCTGCGATTCGCGCGGCGCGCCAGCGGGCAAATGGTAAGCCCTCGCCGTGCCGGAGACAAAGCGCTCTTCAACAAGGTAGCCTGCAGGCGCGCGATCGAACTGTCCCAGGCCCAGCGTTATCCGCCCCGGGATCGGATCGGTCAACGTTATGGTATCAGCGGTCATTGCATGTATATCAGCGCTGGTCATGTTGACCGTCCTGTGAAAAATCCGACGTCGCCAGCCTAGTCCTCCGATCACGGACCAAACGACGACCAGGTGTGCACGGTGCCGCTCGCCACTCCAGATTTCGACCAATCGCAGACACCCCGCGAGAAGATGGCCGACAACTGCCTCCATTCGTCGTCCGTGAATTTCACTTGATAATCCATTCGATCGAGCGGCTTGACCTGACATTTGAGTATATTTGCCGCGAGCGGTCCGCCAGCGACATACCGCGGGAATGCGAAAGACGGAAACAGCGTGTTACAGCGGGTGCTCGGTAGGCGATCGAACGACTGTCGCTCGGCAATAAACTCATTGGGGCTGCTCCAGCAACCATCCACGGCCGATTCTGGCTTGTTTCGCAAGGTTTTCTCGCGCGCTGATGATCTTGACGTGTCCGCGCTCGCCGCTTCCACCCAGGCGATGAACGTAGACCAAGCCTTCTCAAAGGGCACGGGACTTCCGCGCCACATCACGAGGTTCGCATCGTTGCCTGCGGCTTTGATCAAGCGTTCGCGCTGGGCAAAATGAAACCACTGATAGTGGTAACCACCATCCTCGTTCATGACGCCGGTAATATCGAATATTGGAATGGCCTTCAAACCCCCGCCGCCGCTCAGTTGTAATCCACTCTCATACGCGCGACCAATTGCGTAAGCATCGCCCTCGACACGATTCTGCACGTAGTTAAAGTCCGGGTCGTATCCCCCAATGTTCTTGTTGAGCGCTAGGAACTCTTTCGGGCTTATGGCGCCCGAGTTCAGCGCGTTTAGACCGTACTGCACGCCAACGTTGTCGAAGGGTCGACGCGCAAAGCCGGTCTTCGAGTCAATTCCGTAGATGTTGCGAGCATTGTCGAATAGGGTCGGACGTGCACCCTGCCGTGACTTGATCGGGTCATAACGCAACGCCTCGGGAACGATCGGGTTCCAAACTGCAGACTTGTAGCCTTCGATATCTGTCCGCCCCGGAACCGGATCAATGCGTCCCGCTTGATTCGCGGCGTCGATAAACGCCTTACTACTTTTGTATCCTGATACCGCAAGTTGTTGTTCGACCGTAAGTGCGCCTGGGTTCGTGGCAAAGTAGTGCGTCAGCAAATGGCCATCTGCACCAGAGAACGCGATACTCAGAGGATCGGGAAAGGTCGCCGCGATCAATATGCCGTCAAATAAGCCGGGCAACGCGTCGGCAAGCTGGCTGCTGCCATAGGATCCGCCCGAGGCACCCGCGCTCACGGTGAGTTTGGGCAAGCCGTAGGTCTTGATGAAGTGCTCTTTGCTCATCATCGCAGCTTCGCCCGCGAGCACCGAGTTACAGTTTTGCGAGGCGTTTTGAAGCGTGTTAGCGAATAACGCGTAGCCTTCACCCAATCTTGCCGGGCTAAATAGACTGAATTCGGCAACACCGGCCAAGATCATACTGGCGCCGGCGGTTCCTTGATGGTACCAACCACCTGGACAACCGGCGCCTTCGACGACAATCAGGCGCCTGTTCCAACCTCGTGGCGGTGCTTGCCAACTCGGCTCGTCATCAGACGTCGGATCGTGCAGGACTGTGCTTTGGTAAATGCCGCGGTCAATGCTTGCGGTCTCGACGCGCACGACAAAATTGACGGTTGCGCCCGCAAGCGTCGTTACCTGCGAGACGTCGTCAGGCAGCAACTTCGCGTTGGGCAACGGTTTGAACGCGGTGCCGCCCTTCGGCAAATATAAATACGTAATCTTTGTGGGGACGGAACACTGTGCATCTGTCGGCGGCCCCAGGATCGTATCGTCAATCAGTTCTATGCCGTAGAGCCCTGAGTAGATCTTGTATTGCGCAGCCGTGCAGATGAACGGCTCTTGATGCGGACCCGAAATGATCGGACCGGTGATCGGATGATTGGTCAGGGTCAACCGAGCCCGTGTGTTGCCATCACGGGAATTCGCGGACCATGCAATCAGCGAGTTCTTACCCAATCGCAGACCGGCAACCAAACCGAGAAGACTGTGCGATGCCTCGTCCGCAATGAACGCGGTCGAAATATCTTGGCCATTGAGTGTTATGCGGACTTGCGATTGTTCAACACTTTGCGGCAGGTTGATGGCGGTAAGGACATTGCCTCCGCTGACGAGCTGCGGTCGGCTGGAGAGCGTACTGATCTGAATCGTGTGATTTGAGCTGGCGGGCCCAGATTCTGCTTGGACGCTCTGCACACACGCTACGAGACCGGCAGTCGCAAAAGCTGCGGAGATGACTCCTCGAATCGTTCTATGCCGCACCGGCCGGCGCCCATTTGAAGTGCAGATTCTCCAGCCCGAATACGCCTGAGGCCCGCATTTCAATCTTGTCCAAATCGTTGACCTCGAACGGTGGAACGCGAGCAAGCCACTTCTGTACGGCGATAATCAACTCGCGCCGCGCGAGATGCGAGCCTATGCAGTGATGGGGTCCCGTTGAGAACGAGAAATGTCGGCGGCTGCTGCCGCGATCAAGGTCAACGCTGCTTGGATTTTCGAACTCGGTCGAATCATAGTTGGCCAATTCAAGGCTGAGCAGCACCCGCTCGCCCTTACGGATCTGCGCGTCCCCGATCGTCACATCTTTCGTGGCCGTGCGTATCTGATTGACGATCGAGTAGAAGCGCAGCAGTTCTTCGACCGCTTGTGGAATCATTTCGGGATTGGCGCGCAAACGCGCCTGTTGCTCGGGATTTCGGGCCAAATGAAGGAACTGGAAACCCAAACTCGAGGTGACCGTGTCCAAACCAGCGATGAAGACCAAGAAACACATCCCCATGGCTTCGTCCTCGGTCAATGAACGCTCATCCACTTGGGCGGTCACAACGAAACTGGTGAAATCATCGGTCGGCTTCGCGCGGCGTTCGTCAATTCGGCCACGCACGAAGTCCGCAATCTTGCGACACGCTCCGGCGGCCTCAGCGAGGTCCTTGGTCTTGATCAAAGTGCGGGCCCAATCGGAAAACTTCGGCGCCATCTCCACCGGCCAACCCATGAGCCGCCGGAAGATCTCGATCGGATATACGAGTGCGAATTCCTCATTGAAGTAGCATTCGCCTTTGTGAGATTCCAGCTCTCGCCGATCATCTTGGCGATGCCCGTATAGCTCGCGCTCGAGAAGGTCTCTGTATCCTGCAGAATATTGCGAATATCCGCGGCCAAGCGCGGCAACCAAACTCCCCCGAGGAAACCCAGTTTTGTCGCATAAAATATGCGCGGGAATTCCTGGTGGAATTTGCTGGCGCGCTCGTGGGCATCCATCCCAGCCGACATAAGCAGTTGCCACGGGTCGATATCTCGCAGCAAATTGGCGGGTATGTGATCCGGAGTGGCAGTCAGAGCGACATTCACTTACTGCACCTCAACGTCCCACGGGATAGAAGATCGATTTCTCTTGAGTAAATTCCTTGAGCCAGTCGGGACCGTATTCGCGGCCGATGCCGGAGCGCTTGTAGCCGCCGATGGGGGCATACGGCATCTTGCCGGTGCCGCCATTGACATAGATGCTGCCGGCGCGGATTCTCAGAGACATCTCGTAGGCCGTCGCCGCGTCGGCGCTGAGGATACCGCCGTTCAGGCCGTAACGCGAGGCATTGGCAATAGCCACTGCCTCATCGTCAGTATCAAATCCGATCGTGACGCCGACCGGGCCGAAAACCTCTTCCTGAGCGATGGTCATTGCATTGTCGACTTCGTCGAACAAGGTGATGTCCGTGAAAAATCCCTTCGCCAGGTGTTGGGGTCGGCCGCCGCCGCACACCAAACGTGCGCCCTCCTCGCGTCCTTTGCCGATGAGACGTTCCACTTTTCCCCGCTGCGTTTCGCGGATCAGCGGTCCCATGAGCACGGTTGCATCGGCAGGATCGCCAATCTTCCATTGGCCGGCGATAACTTTTGCTATTTCTACGAATTGTTGGCGGATCGAGTTATGCACCAGGAAACGTGTCAACAAGGCGCAACCCTGACCGCAATTGACCGAGAGCCCGGCAACGGCGCCCAGCGCGGCCTGCTTAACGTCGGCGTCGGCGCGCACGATGAGCGCAGACTTTCCGCCGAGTTCGAGATGTACTCGCTTCAGGGTGGTGGCCGCCTGCTGCATGATGGCGATGCCAACGGCTTCGGAGCCCGTGAAACTGACCATGTCGACATCGGGGTGCGAGCTTAGGAGTGCGCCTACTTCATTGCCACCCGTGACAATATTGAGCACGCCTTTCGGAAGACCAATCTCTTCAGCGAACTCGCCGAAGAGCAGCGCCGAATACGGAGTAAATGGCGAGGGCTTGAGCACCAGCGTGTTGCCCGCAAGCAATACGGGAACGATTTTGGACAGGTTCAAGAGGAACGGAAAATTGTACCCGGTAATGCCGGCGACAACGCCCACAGGCTCCCGGACGGTCGTGCCGCCGCCGAGAATCCGCGGACCCGCCGGATTCATGGGATTCGGAATCGCCTCGAGCGGCAGATACCGACGATCATCGGATCCGGAATAGGTCAGCGCACTGGCGAAGTGACTGAGCGGCGCGCCAACTTGCATCGCATGAGTGATTCCTTGGGCGCAACCAACCTCGGCGATGATCAGCTGCGCGATCTGTCCGCGCTTGGAATCGAGCGCCGAGTGCAATCGCTTCAAGATCGCAGCGCGCTCGGACATCGCGAGATTGGGCCACGGACCCTTGTCAAAGGCGCTACGTGCAGCCGCAATGGCCGCGCTGGCCGCAGCGCTGTCGCCCACCGGCGCGGATCCGATTTCCATCTCGGTGGCGGGATTGATGACAGATTCGGCGGCCCGCACTTTTTCCCAGCGGCCGTCGATATATAGATGCTTGAGATGCGTGTACGGAATAGCCTGCATGGAAGTCCTTTAAAATTACGCCGCGCGCGCGGCGGCGGTCCGCGCGGCGAGAATCAAGTCAGCGGCGCGCATGCCGAGCACCATGGCCGGCGCATTAGTGTTGCCGGAAGTGATGGTCGGCATGATGGATGTATCGGCTACACGCACGTTCTCGACGCCGCGCAACCTGAGTTGCGGATCGAGCGGCGCCGTGGAATCGCCCCCCATCCGCACCGTGCCGCACACGTGGTACGCGGTATTTCCAGATTGCAGGAAGGCGTCAATGATTTGCTCATCGGACTGAATTTCAGCGCCTGGGGTCGTCGCAGATACCAGCCAGGGCGCCAGAGCCGGCTGGGCCGCCAGCTTACGAATCCAACGAAACAAGGAAATCGCCGAACTCCTGTCGATCGCTGCGGAGAGGTGATTGGCATCGATGTACGGTCGGGTGGAAGGATCTGGCGACTGAATGCGGATCGTTCCCTGGCTCTCGGGCCGCATGAAGTAGCCGCCAATGGTGACTCCTGGCTGCGAGTCGATGTTCACTTCGCTGCCCGAGCCACTCATGGAATAGAGCCCCAGTCCGATCTGTGCGTCCGGACGGTCGAGCTCCGGACGTGTCTTCACGAAACCACCGACCTCGTGAGCGGAGTGCGTCAGCGGTCCTTTGGAGCGCAGCGTGTAATCCACCATTGAGCGCAGCAGGCCAAGGCCGCTGAACCGGTTATTCAGGCTGCCTGCCGTGACGCGGTACTGCATGGCGAGGTATCGATGCTCGCGAAGATTTGCGCCGACCAATGGCGCATCAACCACCACCGGGATTCCCAAGCTCTGCAAGTGCGCTCCCGGACCGATCCCGGATAGCTGCAATAGTTTGGGCGATTCGATCGCGCCGGCAGTCAATAGAAGTTCGCCGGCGACTGGAATGGCGCGCGTACTTTCGCGATCTTTCACCACGATGACAGTCGCGCGGCGATTTTGAAATTCAATCCGTAGTACATCCGTGCCCGTGAGCACTTCAAGGTTGGGGCGATCGAGAGCCGGTGCGAGGAAGGCTCGCACCGCGCTGAAGCGCTTACCCTTATAAGTCGTTACGGGTTGGTAACCCATACCTCCCTGCCCCAACGTGTTCACCTCGTTGATATCGCGCACGCGGGGTGTGCCGCCTTGAACCGCCGCGTTGAGTACCGCTTCGCACAGCGGATTGCCTTGCGGATGCACGCTCACTTTTAGCGGCCCGCCGACCCCGCGCCACTCGCCCGCACCGAGTTCGTGATCCTCCAGCGCTACGAACAGCGGACCCATTTGTCGCCAGCCCCAGCCCGCGCAGCCGAGCGCCTCCCAATGATCGTAATCGGCGGGCGCGCCGCGCACATAAACCATGCCATTGATGGAGCTTGACCCGCCCAACGCACGCCCCTTCAACCAGAGTTCGGGCTTTAGACCTACCTGCGGCGCCACTTGGTAGTCCCAAACATGGGGATTACCGGCCGCAAGCAGTTTGCCGATGCCCCGTGGCATGGCGATCAAAGGACTGGTGTCGGGCGGCCCGCTTTCGATCAACAGCACTGACAAAGAGCGATCTTCGGACAATCGATTGGCGAGGACGCATCCTGCAGAGCCGGCACCCACAATGATGTAGTCGTATTTCTGCTGCACGATCCCTCCAATGTCGCCTAACGAAGTGCCGAGATCCTCAACCGCAGTTTCTAGGGCCCGGCGGAGGAGCTATACGCAGCTATAGCTTGAATCTCCGTCTGATCCGCAGGCAGGATGAATCCGGCAGCGATGGTTGACTTGAGCGACGCGTTGAACTTACCGACATATTCAGCCTGGCCGCCCGGGTAGAGTGCGGACAACTTTGCGGCATTGAATGGTTCGGTTACTCCAAACAGCACGACCATGCCGCCGCCGGTTTGGCCAAGGCCGGAGAGGTGCGCCGCGGGAACGTCCATCCACGGTGAGCGGACGCCGCCCGTCGCGTTGCCATTCTCATCGACCGCGAGTTGCGGAGGCGTCGATTCAGTCGTTTTGAGTTGTTGGCCATGCGGAGGTGCTTGCCCCGAAACAACCCACCGGTTGAGTGCCGCAAGCGCGGCTTGCATCACGTAGTGATGCTGTGGGGCGGAATTCATCGGCTGAGCGAGAGGCATTCCCATGATGCTGTTGGTGGGGGCGTATGCCTTCGCAAGCACCTCGATGGGAGCTGAGCCGGAGTCGACAGCCGCACCACCGAGCGTGTACGTATCCGCGTGGGCAGTGCCGGCTACTTCCCAAGTTCTTAAGTAGTCGTTGTCCGGTTGCCGTGCCGACAGATAGCCACCGGGGAACATCAAGTCGGATTCCGAGATGAAAATCAGCACCGGTTTTTTGATGTCAATGCGGATGTGCAAACCTTTGACCGCAGTGGCTGCCGCGCTGGCAACGTAGGCGCCGGTAATTGGCGCTCCGGAACCGAATCTTGAGTGGATCAGAAAGCCATCAAACGCCTTGGCTACAGGCTCAATCGCATCCACGTACGTGGTTAGATATCCCGCCGATTGGGATTCGCCTGTCGCGATCACATGCTTTGGGATCAGCGGGCCCAGCAAATGGGAATCGCGAGAGCGCCGAATTGCTCGTGCAGCTTGAGTGTAGATATCGTAGGCGAAGGCGTCGCCGGGATGATTAAGGTCCGCATAGCGCTGCGGATCGGCTTTCTTGATGGGTAAAACCCCGGGGATCCCGAGGTTCATGCCGCCGCCATCGATCCCGCCTTTCTGAGCTGAAACACCTACGTACGCGTAGCCCTGCCTGATGAGTTCTCGGTGTGTATAGCTCCAGTCGGGTGCGCCGTCGGTTCCGGCGCTGACGTTGAGCCACTCGACGACCACAGTGCCGTTAAATTTCGCCGGGGCCTCAGGCCGTACGACGACCAGACGTGTCGTGAAGGACGCGTGCTGGTCCACCTCGACATTCCATTTTCCATCCTCACTCGGCACGCCTACCGCACGGTATGAAACGGCGTCTCCCGATAAGAGATATTCCTGGACTACATAATGCTGAGTCGATAGATCGAAATTACCAATTCCCAGAACTGGTTTTCCTGGGATCAACGTAGGGTTCATGTGCTTCTCTCCAGCCAGTGCGAGCCCGGCTACCAGCGCCAAAGCCATTCCGCAGTACATCCAATTCTTTGTGGTTCGCAACGTCGAAACTCCCCCTATTTCATCAGGTCGGGCATCCTATTCGGTCAGAGAAGGCCCAAACTCTGTACACTTTTATGAATATTGTCTACATTAAGAATTACACATAAAAATCGGCAACACAAGCGAACGCCGAGCCGCCGCCCTCAGGCAGGGATTCCCAGGCGGCCCGCACTTCGCATCGGCGAAAGGCCGCGCTTTTCGTCGATCCGGTTCCTCAGCGTCCCGATACGCTCAATAGTTCCTTCAAGTAGATCGCCAGGCTGCAGAAAACGGCCATCTTCGAGACCCACTCCCGCAGTCGAGCCGGTAAAGATCAAATCGCCGGTTCGCAGCGAAATGCGTGCATCAACAAAGTTTAGAATCTCATCGATCGGAAAGAGCATCGAAGCCGTATTGTCACGCTGACGTTCCTCGCCGTTCACGCGCAGAACCATATCGATTTGTGGCTGTCCGGGGCCGCCGAACTCATCCAACGTTGTGATCCACGGGCCTATGGGCGCCGTCCGATCCAGCGCCTTTTGGGTGAATACATCGAGGACGCCGAGCTTCTTGCCGGCATCGCGCGCGCTGATGTCATTGCCGATGGTGTAACCCAGCAGACAGGCCGATGCCTGCGCCTCCTCACCCAGCGGCCGCGCCAGCACTGCGACCAGTTCGATCTCAAAATCGAGCTGACTCGTCACTGGAGGATAGGCAATTTTGTCGCCCGGCCCCACGATCGCCGACTGAGGCTTGATATAGCCGATCGTGTGCGGCGGAGGCTTGGTGCGCCCAAGCCGGGTCAGGTGGGTCAGATAATTCAGCCCAACACCGAAAATGCGAGCCCGCTCATCAACGGGCGCCAGCAACCGCACTTCGCTCAAAGCTTCGACACGCAATGCGAGGTCGAGCGCTTCAGGTCCGCGCTCATGGAAGGCGCGGGCCCAATCATCGAACGGCGCCATGATTCGCCGCAGCGAATGCCCCGCATCATCGAGCGCCGCCCAGGATCGCTTGCCCTCCCGATCCTCGACGCGTGCGATTTTCATCGCATCGCCGCAGTGATTTTCGCGTGCGGGCCTTTTAGCTGCTCAGCCCACGCCTCGGTGACACGCGGCAGGGAGTAATCTGCGTATTCAATCTCGAATTTTTGCTGTCGATTCATGTCGAGCAGGCGTCGCCAAATTCCCTGTCGATCCTGTGGAGGTCGCTGTCCCGTCCCTACTACAGACAGGGTGCGAAACAGCAGGTCGGCGACATCAAGGTTGATCTGGCGCCCGGCTCCCGTGCCAATCGTCATGATGCGCGCCTGCCAGCGGGTCGCTTTGAGTGCGTTCAACAGCGGCTGACCGCACACCAAGTCCAGCACTACATCGAAGCCGTCTCTCGAGACGGCCTTCAATGCCGTCACATCATCGGCTCCTCCCAAGGCGACAACTTCATCGGCAAGACCTTGTTGCTTCAGCGATGCAAGGGCAGTCTCAGAACGCGAAGCACCCACGATGTGGCCCGCCCCGAAGCGGCGCGCCAGTTGCAACGCGATCCGGCCCAACGTACCCGTTGCGCCGAGAACAAGGACGTTTTCGCCACTCTTAATGTTCGCCTGTTGCAACGGTACGATGGCCCCCGTTGCCGCTATCCCTAAACTGATCGCGGTTTTGTCGTCGACGTCGTCGGGCACTTCCCATACTTCTTCTGCAGGGACGATCGTACGTTCCGCCCAAGCGCCGAAGGGCGCGACCGATCGCTCGCCGAAATACACACGACGACCGTCAGTAACTCGCCGACCGACGCCCTCGCCACGGATGACGCAGGGATACTGCACGCCCAGCCGGTAGGCACCCAAGGTGTCCCAGCCGCCGAGGCCTGCCGTGTCGACGTCAATCAGAATCGAACCAGACTGCGCGGTTGGCTCGGAAAATTCGCCCGGTACCGGTAGCGCTCCGCGTTCGGCGATCACAGCAGCTTTCATGATTTACTCCGAAGTAGCGATCGACACGTCGGGACGCACGACACGACTGCGCAATACGCCGATTTGCTCGACTTCAAGTTCGATGATGTCGTCGGCCTTCAAATATCGCATCTGCTCGAATCCGCAGCCATTCCCCACGGTGCCTGAGCCCAAGAATTCTCCGGGGTACAGCGTTTCCGATCGCGACACGTGCGCAATGATGTCTTCGAACTTCCATCGCATGTCACGAGAGTTGCCGCGGCCCCACTCTTCACCGTTGACCCGCGCGATCATCGTAAGATTGTAGGGGTCTTCGATCTCATCCGCAGTGACGAGGCACGGACCCATCACATTCGCCGTATCGAAATCCTTACTCTTCGCCGGGCCCAACAGGCCGGGCATCTCCAAGGCTTGCGCATCGCGCGCACTCATGTCATTGAAAATGGTGTATCCAACGATATGGCTACGCGCGGCATCGCGGCCGACATCCTTGGTCTTGCGTCCGATATAGCAGCCGAACTCGAGCTCGAAATCGAGTGCCTTGCTGAAACTCGGCCAGATCACATCCTCATCGGTTCCGATCACCGCAAAACGATTCGCCTTGTAGTAAATCGGCTGCCGATTGAAGGTTTCAAGAACGCGATCATCAGCGCTGGTGTCCATGGCGCGAATTGCAGCTTCGGGATCCGGCGAGCGGCGAGCCCGAAATCGTCTGGCGGATTCGAAACATTGGCGCAGGTGCAGCTCAAAACACAAGCAATCGCGCATCTGAGGCGGCGGTTGGATAGGAGCATGAAGCTTGACCTGGCTGCGCGCCACTCGCGACTGCGCCGGTGCGCTCTTTTGAAGCGAACGGGCCAACTGCAGAGCTTCATCGCCCGCCTCGATCAGTGCCAGCACGCTTGTCAGTTCCGGCCGCGGATTTCCGTGCACCGCGACGTTCGCGCTCTGCAAATCGATGACCACTGCGTCATCGTCAATGAGCGCTCCGAGCCGCTGCTCGGCACTGGATCCGACAAAAGTTACGAGTCTCACAGTGCCGCGTGCATGAGCTTATTGCAGCTCTTCGAACTCGAAGATCTGCCCGTCGAGACAAGTCGGGTCGATCCGAATCAGTGGCCGCCCCCCAACTGCTTCGCACTCCGGCATCCAGGTGAATCGGGTGTCGCGCGCCTTGAGATCCTCAGCCTTCGCTGACAGGTCTTTGACCCCAATGCGGATGTAATAGGGGCCGGGTCCCCAATTGTGCAAATACAGGCCCGCCGCACTGTTCCAGCGCGTGGGCTCGATCACATCGAGCGAGGCGCTGTGCGGCAATCGGAATGACATCCTCGCCCGGCGATAACCTTCGCGTTGTAAGGCCTCCACCGGCCCCGAGGGCTCCCAATCAAGATTCGAGGAGCAGCGGCTCAAAGTGTCGTCGAGATCGCGCACCAGAAAGCCGCGGGCTGTGACCCGAATCATTTCGCCTGGACGTGCATCCGGCAAAGACGGCGGCGGCACAGCAAACGTTTCGGCCGGCAGCTGCAAAGGTTCGAGGGGCATGACTTCTATGCACAGGCCGCCATCGACAGTGGGTTGGTAAGCGGGTCGCTCGGGAGTCACGCCGACCCACAATCGATCGAAAGTCATTTCGGCGGTGCGCTGCGCGAGTCTGAAGGGCTGGCGGCGCCGGGCGAGCCTGTCGATCAGTTCTCCAAGCTGCGCGGTCGGCAATACGACGACGATTGAGTGCGTCAGAATAGGACGATGCCGTCCTTGAAATGCTCTCAAGCTCTCCAGGAAGTCATGAAACAGGGGATCACCGGGGTTGGGCAGATCCAAATGTCCCTGCGGCTCGACGCGCGTCGGCGCCAGTGCCAACGATTTGTGCACGCGCAGAAAGTGGGCAATGTAGGGGTGATTGTCGAACGCCTGGCGCCAACGCGGATGTTTGTAAATGCCGAGTCTGGAGACCAGCAATTCGGCCATGGCGTCGGGATCCGACACCATCATGTCCGCCGACAGCAAGAGTTCGAACATACTCCCCTCGACTGCGCTGCTTAGTGTTGTATTGAGCCCCTCAAGTGCAGAGCGGATGGCGCGCGTTCAACCAGCTGCGGGGCTATAGTGCCGCAAAGGGTGGGCTTAATTCAAGACAGAAATTCCATTTGTGTGCAGTCTAATGTATTTTAACCGTACGGCTCGTGACCGCCAGCGCTCGTGTAGCCGACCCAGCCGGAAATAACTATGCAAATTCAACGCATGGATCACTTTACGATCGTGACTGACCGGTTGGACGAGACACTCGTCTTCTACGCAATGCTCGGACTACATGCGGGTGCCAGACCGAACTTCGGCGTGCCGGGTGCCTGGCTGTACGCAGCGGAAAAGCCGATTTTGCATGTGATTGAAGTTACCCAGATGCCGCAACCGCGCCGTGGCGCCCTCGATCACATGGCCTACCACGCGCAGGGTCTACTCGCGACGACCCAGTTGTTGGAGGAGCGTGGCATTGCGCATCGGGTTATTCGTACGCCGGCGCCCTTTCGTATGTGGCAGCTTTTCTTTGTGGACCCGAATGGCGTCGATGTGGAGTTGGACTTCGATCCTGAGGAAATTGCACCCGATGACTGGCGCACACGTGCTAACACAGCTCCGATATAGTCGAATTCCGGCAGCCGCCGAAGATCTGCGCCAGGAAGTGCGCGCATTTCTCGACGAAGCGCTTCTTGATCTTCAGGCCGTGCGGCGAGCGGACTCGTGGATGGGTTTCGACGCACAATTCAGCCGCCGGCTGGGCGAGCGCGGGTGGATAGGTATGACATTGCCCAACTGCTACGGCGGCCGGGAAACGTCAGCGTTCGCGCGTTATGTTGTGATCGAAGAGCTTCTGGCGGCCGGCGCTCCGGTCTCGGCACACTGGATTGCGGATCGGCAAAGCGCCCCGATGTTATTGCGCTACGGAACGGAAGCACAAAAAGAACGCTTTTTGCCGGGCATCTGTCGCGGTGAAAGTTTCTTCTGCATTGGCATGAGCGAACCTGGCTCGGGCTCGGATCTTGCCTCAATCACCACCCGAGCGCGGCGCAACGCGAATGGGTGGATTCTGAACGGCCGGAAGATCTGGACCACAAACGCACATCGCTCGCATTTTATGATCACCTTGGCGCGCACGGAAGACAAAACGACGGAGCGTCACCGGGGCATGTCGCAGTTCATCGTCGATCTTAAAAAGCCAGGTATCGACATTCGCCCGATCCGGGATCTTACGGGTGATGAGCACTTCAATGAGGTCGTATTCGAGAATGTTGAGCTCTCGGAAGGCGACTTGGTCGGTGGTGAAGGTGCAGGCTGGGCACAGGTTACGGCCGAGCTCGCCTATGAGCGCAGCGGGCCCGAACGCATATTGAGTTGCATGGCTCTGGTGAATACGCTGATTGACACCGTGGGCCGATCACCTAACGCGCTGCAAGCTCGGGAGCTTGGGCGCATCGCTGCGCGAATTTTCATGTTGCGTAAGATGTCTATCGCCGTAACCGCGCAACTGCAAGCGGGCGAGAATCCGGCTGTCGCCGCGGCGTGCGTCAAGGACCTGGGCGTGACGCTCGAGCAGGAGATTCCGGAAATCGCTCAGGCGATCGTCGACTTGGAGCCCTCATCCGACGGCAGCGACTACGAAAAGGTGCTCGGGCATCTCACGCAACTCGCCCCCTCATTCTCGCTAAGAGGGGGCACCCGCGAAATTCTGCGCGGCATCATTGCGCGTAGCCTGGAGCTTCGCTGATGCGCGATCTATTCGAAGAGACGATCGAGCGCATTTTCGGCGATCTGGTCTCGCCCGCCTTGATTCATCAATGTGCCGATGGAGCGTGGCCAGAGACCCTTTGGAGCACCCTGGAAGAGGCGGAAATGACCTTTGCCGCGGTGCCAGAGGCGCTCGGCGGGGCTGGCGCGGGCTGGGAGGATACATTCGCGCTGGTGCGCGCCGCCGGGGCGCATACTGTGCCGGCACCCTTTGCGGACGCCCTACTCGCCAATTGGTTGTTGGGTCGGGCAGGTTTGCAACCCGTCAAAGCTCCACTCGCCATTGCCGCGTACTCGGAATTGACCTGCGCGAATGGCCACGCCAGCGGCCGGCTCGAAAGAGTACCGTGGGGACGGCATCTGAAACACATCGTCGCCATTGCCGCGGGTTCCGATCCAAAGCTCGTGGTCCTCGATACGGCAAGCGCCATTCAGCTCGATCGACGTACGAATCTTGCGGGTGAGCCGCGCGACACCGTGGTGTTCGACGGCGCTCGTATTGTCCATGCTCAACCGCTTCCTGTGGGAACTCATCCAGATGTCCTCCCGCTCTGCGGCGCCATGCTGCGCTCGGCGCAAATGGCCGGCGCACTGCAGTCGCTGCTGCAAATGACCACCGGCTATGCCACCGAGCGGGTTCAATTCGGCAAACCCATCGGCCACTTCCAGGTTATCCAACAGCAGATTGCCGTGATGGCTGAACACACGGCATGCGCCCTCCTCGCGGCAGAAGCCGCGTTCGTTGAATCGGCTCGGGAGATCGCGGTCCTCCCAATTATGGCGGCTAAGATTTGCGTCGGTGAAGCGGCCAGTATCGGGGCCTCGACCGCGCACGCCGTTCATGGGGCCATTGGTTTCACCGATGAACACAATCTGCACCTTAAGACGCGTCGTCTCTGGGCGTGGCGCGCCGAGTACGGCTCGCAGAACTTTTGGTCGCAGAAACTCGGTCAGTCTGTCTGCAAATTTGGATCAAGCGGGTTATGGCCTATGCTGACGCAAACCGCAAAATCGACACGTGGCGCCCGGGAGACCCTTACATGAGCACTTTTCTGTTGATCGATCGCGAGGGCGACATCGTTACTGTGCGCATGAACCGGCCCGAGACTCGCAATGCGCTCACCGATCCCAGCCAAATGCAGGAGTTCGCCAATCTTTGCAGCGATCTGCGCGCCGATCTTACGGTAAAGGCGGTGATTCTGACCGGTGCCGGCAACGCATTCTGCGCCGGCGGCAACATCAAGGACATGAGGGACCGCGCAGGCATGTTCGCGGGCTCCCCTTACGTTCTACGCAACAACTATCGCGATGGAATTCAACGCATTCCCTTGGCGCTGTACGAACTGGAGATCCCGATAATTGCCGCAGTGAATGGTCCTGCGATCGGCGCCGGACTCGATCTTGCCTGCATGTGCGACATCCGGTTAGCGTCCAAGAACGCAACATTTGCGGAAAGTTTCGTTCGCCTTGGCATTGTTCCGGGAGACGGCGGCGCGTGGCTGTTGCCGCGGGCCATCGGGCTGCCTCGCGCCAGTCTGATGGCGTACACCGGTGATGCAATCGATGCCGCAAAAGCACTCGAATGGGGCTTGGTCGCAGAGGTCACCTCCGAAGCGGACCTGCTGACTGAGGCGCGTTCTCTCGCAGGGAGAATTGCGGCCAATCCCAGCCACGCATTGCGCCTCACCAAGCGGCTCCTGCGCGAAGGCCAGCATGTGCGGCTCGATACCCTACTCGAGCTTTCGGCCAGCTTCCAAGCCCTTGCTCACCATACCGAGGAACATCATGAGGCGGTACGCGCCTTTTTGGAAAAGCGGTCGCCAGGCACCAGCGGGCGCTGAGCGAGTCGCTTAAGGCAAACGGCAAGAGGGTGAATTAAATGCGTCCGGTGTTTCGCGAAGATCACAATCTGTTTCGGGACCAAGTGCAGCGCTTCGTAGAGCGTGAGATCGTCCCGCATCTTTCGCAGTGGGAGCACGACGGCATTGTGCCCACGGCTCTCTGGCGCAAGGCCGGCGCGGAAGGGCTATTGTGCGTCAGCGTTCCTCAAACCTACGGGGGCTCCGGCGGAGATTATGGGCATTCCGCGGTGCTGATCGAAGAGCTAGCACGCGCGAACGCCACTGCGGTGGGCTTTACCACGCATTCCGAAATCGTTGCCAACTACATCCTCGCGTACGGCACAGAAGAGCAGAAACAGAGTTGGCTGCCGCCCATGGCGCGAGGTGAACTGATTGCCGTAATCGCGATGAGTGAGCCCAACACAGGCAGCGACCTGCGCTCCATGCGCACGCGCGCGCAACGCGACGGCGATGAGTACATCATCTCGGGTCAAAAGACATTCATCACCAATGGCGGCAATGCCGGTTTGGCCGTCACCGCGGTCAAACTCGACCCTGGCGCCAAGGAGCTAACGCTTATTTGCGTCGAAACCGACCGGGCAGGCTTCAGAAAAGGACGCCTGCTGCCAAAGATCGGACTCAAAGGGCAGGACACATCGGAGCTTTTCTACGACGACGTCCGAGTTCCTGTTTCGAATCGATTGGGGGCCGAAAATGAAGGCTTCCGGTATCTTTCTCATCAACTGGCCTGGGAACGGTTGATCATCGCCATTCGTGCGGCTCAATCGATCGAAACTCTGCTCGAGGAAACCATCGCCTACACCAAAGCGCGGCAGGCCTTCGGCAAGTCAATATTCGACTATCAAAACACCCGCTTCAAGCTCGCGGATGCCAAGGCGCAATTCACCATGCTGCGCGCGTTCGTCGATCAGTGTCTCGCCTTGGTCATGCAAGGTGAACTCACACCGGAGACTGCTGCAATGGCCAAGCTGGTGGGCTCGGAAATGCAGGGCCGTCTGCTCGATGAGTTCCTGCAGCTACATGGCGGTTATGGGTTTATGAGCGAGTACAAGGTATCGCGCGCCTGGGTCGATGCCCGCGTTGCCAGAATCTATGGCGGGACTTCAGAGATCATGAAGGAAATCATCAGCCGCTCGCTGTAGCCGGAACAGCAGCTGGCGCCTCTTCATATCCGCGCTGCACATAGGTCAGCCGACCGCCGGCCAGCATTAATGCGCAATAGAGGTTCAATTCTACTACCTGCTCAGTGTTGAAATGCTGCGCGAGCCTCGCGAATAAGGCCTCATCAATCGCGAAATAGTCACCCGCGAACAACTCCGCATACCGTAGGGCTGCGCGCTCAGCTGGGGTGAACCGCGGATGCTCGGCCGAAAGACAAGCGAGATCCTCTTCCGTGACAGTGTCTGATTTGCGAGCCACCATGCACGCCTGACACGTGGTGATACCGGCGATCCGCAATCTCACCAGTTCGCGCAGGCGTTCCGGCAGGCAACTGCGCAGGTGCATCTCCTCGAGTATGCCCAACCAGGCGGCAGCGACACCGGGACGATGGGCCCAGATCTGCACAGGAATCGTGGAGCTGAGCATGCGATTGGCCCGCCCCTTCTCAATCAATGCGGCGAGCGTTGGCGGTATCAATTCGACCGGGACAGGAGCGACTCTCGGCATGCCACCCTCCGCTATCTAATCCAAACGTTCAATAATCGTCGCAGTCGCCATGCCACCCGCGCAACAAATCGTCTGCAACCCGAAGCGCGCCTGGCGTCGCTCGAGTTCATGCAAAAGCGTCGTCATGATCCTCGCACCGCTGGCTCCAAGCGGATGTCCCAACGCTATTGCGCCGCCGTTGACGTTCAGCCGCTCGTTGGCAATGCCAAGCTCCCGCATCCATATTAGCGGCACGCAGGCGAATGCCTCATTCACCTCGTACAGATCGATGTCTTCCTTCGTGAGCCCTGCTCGCTGCAAAACCTTTTGCGTGGCGGCGATCGGGCCGGTCAACATGAGTGTGGGATCCGAACCCACCGTCGTCAGCCCGCGAATCCGCGCGCGCGGTTTGACACCGAGACGCCGCGCGGCATTTTCGGACATCAGCAGCACGGCGGCGGCACCGTCCGAGATCTGCGAGGCATTCCCGGCCGTGACACGGCCCTCCGGTCGAAAGCTGGTTTTCAGCTTGGCCAGCTTCTCCTTGCTGGTGTCACGGCGTATGGTCTCGTCATTGGCGAATAAGGGTGCCGCGCTTTCGCGATTTTCACTCAAAGATGCCACCGGGATTGGCACGATCTCGTTGCGAAAGAAGCCTGCGTCGGCCGCGGCCGCCGCACGACGATGGCTCTCGACCGCATAGTTGTCGAGATTTTCCCGCGATAGACTCCACGCGTCGACAATGCGCTCCGCCGCCTCGCCTTGGCTTACAAGATCAAATCGTTGCGAGGCCAACCAACCGAAAGGCTCGCCATGAACGTCGCGATTGCCGCCCATCGGTACGCGCGACATGCTTTCCGCGCCGCCCGCGATGACCACGTCTGCGGCGCCCGCCGCGATTGCACCGACGGCCACGTGAACCGCCGCCTCTGCTGAGCCGCATTTGCGGTCGATGATCATCCCCGGAATTGTGATGGGCCACCCAGCGCTTAATATCGATGTGCGCGCGATGTTGGCGCTCTGCTCACCCACTTGGGTCACGCATCCGAAGATGACGTCATCGACCTGAGCGGACGTCAATCCGGCACGAGCGATCAGCTCTTTGATGAGGTGGGCGCCCAGATGGTCCGCGCGCACATCCGCCAGGCTGCCGCGGAAGCGGCCGACCGGGGTTCGCGCGGCTGCGACGATGACGACTGAAGTCACAGCGTGTGCGCCTTGAGCCCGGAACCTAAGACCCGTTCACCGCCTTCATAGACGTAGACGCCACGGCCCGACTTACGCCCCACGCGTCCGGCGGCGACCATTTTGATGATCAAGGGGCACGGCCGAAATCGATCACCCAGCGTTTGATGCAGGTATCGAAGGACCGCCAGGCGCGTATCCCAACCGGTCATGTCCCCGAGCTCCAAGGGGCCCATCGGGTGATTTAGACCGAGACGTAATGCAGTGTCGATGTCTTCTGCGGTGGCAGTTCCTTCGAGCAACATATACATCGCTTCATTGCCGAGCATCGCTGACATTCGGCTGGTCGTGAGTCCCGGCGTCTCATTGACGAGGATCGAGGTCTTGCCAATCGCCTGAGCATACTGACGCGCCCGCGCAATCGTCGCTTCCGAGGTATCCAAGCCCATCACCAGCTCGATCAGCTTCATTTTATGGACCGGATTGAAGAAATGCATGCCGATTACGCGGTCCGCGCACGGCACGGCGGTTGCGATCTCAGTCACGCTGAGCGCGGATGTGTTGGTAGCGATCACTGCATCGGCCGCGAGAACGGCCTGCGCCTCCGCGACCACGGCTTTTTTGACCGCGAGTTGTTCCGATACGGTTTCGACGAATAGATTGGCGCCGCGGCAGGAGGCCGCGAGTTCCGTGCTTAAAGTAAGACGCCCACCGGCGGCGACGGCGTCTGACTCCGAGAGCTTTCCCAATTTCACGCCTGTACGCAAGATGCCCGCGATCTCATTGCGTGCCCGCTCGAGCGCCGCGGAATTCGTATCCACCAGCACTGTGGCAAAACCCGATGAGGCGAACGCATGGGCGATGCCCGTTCCCATGAGACCGGCGCCGGCAATCACGACAGTTTCATTATTTTGAGCCATTCATTCACCTTGGGTTTTCTAGCGCTTCTCAATCTTGATGTCGGTCTGTTCCAGATCCCAGGTGGTCTGGGTCTTCCCTTGTTCTCTTAGCTCGTATTTGAGAACTCGGCCCTGAGGGTTTTTCGGCAGTGATTCGCGAAACTCGATATAACGAGGCAACCCGTAGTAAGGCACCTTGCCCATCGCCCAATGAAACAACGCTTCCGCCGTCAGCTGAGATTGCGGGTGGCGCACCGCCGTCACTTTCACGTCATCCTCTCCATTCACTGCGGGCACGGCGTGCACGGCCACCTCGGCGATGTCGGGATGTTGAGCAAAGGCCGACTCCATCTCAAAACTCGAGATGTTCTCACCGCGGCGCCGCAAATAGTCCTTCTTGCGGTCAATGAAGTAAAAAAAGCCTTGATCGTCGAACTTACCGATGTCGCCCGTGTGGAACCAGAGATTGCGCATCAGTCGCAGCGTTTCCTCAGGCCGCCCCCAATACCCTTGGAACATGATGTCAGGGCGCAGCGGCCGCACGACAATTTCACCCGGCACGTTGGCAGGTAGTTCACGGTCGAGCTCATCGACGATGCGCACGTCGAAATCGGGAATACGCTTGCCCGAAGAGCCAGGCGCCGCGAATTCCCCGGCGGGTAATGATGTGACGACACAGGCCTCCGTGAGTCCGTAGCCATTCCCGCCAACCTGGCGTGCACCAAAACGCTCGCGCCAAATTTGCTTCGTCGCCTCGGTGAACGGATTACCGCGGACGGTGTGGATTTGCCCAACGCATTGCTTCATTGCTTCGGTGTCGGGGGCCTGCGCAAGCAGCGCGCCCATGCCGCCTAAGATTGATGCGATGGTGGCGCCTGAGCGCCGCACTTCCGGCCAGAAATTGGACACCGAAAATCGCGGCAGAATCGCCACGCGCGCGCCGACCAAAATGTTTGATAGCACACCCACGCAGACGGCGTTCATGTGAAACAACGGCAGCGGCGTGATGGTAATGTCATTTTCACTCGCAGGACCGGCGCGGAGTTGCAATCGAGCAAGATTGCACATGAAATTGTAACTGAGCATGCAACCCTTGGAGGGACCCGTGGTGCCCGCGGTATAGATCAGGCAGGCCAGATCAGACGGTTGCGGCTTATCGTTCAGCGGCGCATCGTCATCCCCTCTATGTTCGTCGAGGGGAACAATGCGCGCGCCGGGAGCCTGCACCGAGCTGTCCATGACGCCACGGACCAGGATCGTCTTTACCGACGGCAAAGCGTCGATGAGAACACGAATGCGCTCCAGATAGTCGGCTTCGCAGATGACGAGATTTGCCCCGGCATCGGCTATCTGATGCCGCAGAAATTCGCCGCGCAAAGCCGTGTTGATCGGGACGCTGACCGCGCGCAATTTATTGATCGCGATCCAGCCGACAATGGCATCGGCATTGTTGTCGAGCATCGAAACAACCGTTTGGCCCTGATTCACGCCCAGTTTCGACAGGGCATTGGCCAGTCGGGTTGAGAGTCGGTCGATGTCGCCGTAACTGAAAAACCCGCCTCCGATGTCCAAGAGGATGCGGTCGGGATGTTTTGCGACGGCACGATCCAGGGCATCGATCATCGTATCGCGTTGCCCGACCGTCCAAGTCTCAGGAGGTCCGAGTGCTAGCATTCTGTGGCCTCCGAGATATTTGACTTCTGCAAGGCGGCGAACGTCGCCTGGTAGTGCTTCAATCCGGAACCGATGAGCCACAAAGCGAATAGCGCGGTCGGTGCCGCACTGAGCGCGAGTGAGTAGCGCAATGCGCTGTGATCCTTGAAGACGAAATCGGTCAACATCGCCACCAATGTCGGGCCAAGCCCGATTCCCATCAGCCCGGCGAGCAGCAGATAGCAGGCAATTGCCTGCCCGCGCATGCGATTCGGCACCACTGCTTGAATGAGCGCGGGCGCCGCCGACTGCGCAATGCTCAATGAAAACACAGTCAAGAATAGCAGCGCATACGCGAGTACTGGGGAGCCTACGAGAGGCCAAAGCACTGCGGGCGCAGGCAACAGAAGTACGCCTACAAACGCGACCCGCAGACGCGCGGCGTTCACTCCGCGATTGCTCCAGTGGTCGCTCAAGAATCCGCTGAGCAGCGTACCGATGCCACCCGCCGCCGCTACCACGATACCGATCACAATGCCGGATTTGGCGGCTGGTATCGCAAACCGCCGATCAAACTGCGCCGGTGCCCACGCCAATGCGCCATATCCGATAATGGATAACAGAGTCGGATAAGTCAGCACGCGCAGAAAGGTACCGCTGTGGGCTCGAAGATAACGAATAAAATCCCCAACCGTGGGTGTTGTCCTGCTAAGCGGCGTGCCTGCGACTTCGTGACGCGCAGGCTCACGTAAGGTGAGCAGCAGCACCAGCGCCAAGGGTACGCCCGGAACTGCAGCAATGAGAAAGGCGGCGCGCCAGCTGGAGAATTGTCCCAGTCCGGTTATCTGCAGGCCCTCGTGTGGAATGGCCCCGAGCAACCAACCGCCCAGAAGCAGGGATGCCCCCGAGCCGATGGCGAGGGATACATAGTAAACGGCCATGGCGCGGCCGCGGCGACGCGGCGCGATGAAATCCGCGATGAGCGAATATGCGGCGGGCGCGAGAACCGCCTCGCCGATTCCGACACCAACGCGTGCCAACAGCAAATAAGTGTAGTTCTGAGCAAATGCGAACGAGCCCGTTGCAATACTCCAGAACACTAGGCCGACGACAATGAGGTTGCGGCGGTTGCCTCGATCCACGAAGCGGCCGAGCGGCAGTCCGGCGAGCGTGTAAAAGATTGCGAAGCCATAGCCCTGCAGCAGGCTGAAAGCGGTATCGGAGATCCCGAATTCCTGCTTCAGTGGCCGAACCAGCAGTGCCGGCAATTGCCGGTCCAGTTGCGATAGCAGCGTGGCCGCGAAGAGTACCGCGACCACATACCACGCGTACGCCGCATTTGGGTAGGGGGCCGACAGAGCCGGCAAATCAGCCGCGATTTTTCTTGGACGCGAGGTATTCGGCATCGAGTACTTCGTCGGGTGTGCGCACGCTGGGACCGAGGATCGGCCCAACGAGTTCATGCCCCCAGGTGCTCAACGATTCGGGATTGAGTTCAAACCCATCCGGATGCCAGGGCTCGAGTTCTACGATGCATTCGAACGCGAAACCTGAAGGATTGAAATGATAAAAGGACATATGCGGGTCTTGCGTGTGCTGTCCCAGCTTCATCATCAGCGGCAGATTGCGCTTTTTGACGAGGTCGTAGGTCTCGCCGACATCTCGCACCGTTTTCACGAAGAGCCCGACATGTTGAATGCCCATGCGGCCGGGCGCGTGGCCAAAGGCGATATCGTGGCTGGAGAAAGTATTGAGCTTGGCGCGAAAGAATCCCGTTTTCCCCTTGCCGGCTCCCGACCCATACCAGCTAAAACCCATCAGATCAATGAGGAACCGCTCCAGCTCAGGCGGATATTCTGGAGTCATGACGACAACGTGGCCGAGACCGCGCTGACCGCAAAGGAATCCTCCATGCGGCCGGCCCGGAACGAAGGAGCGCGGCGACCATTTTTGCGCGTAGAAGAGCTCGTGCTGATAGCCCACTGGATCGCGAAATCGAATCAATTCCTTAACGCCGCGCAACTGGCAAAGCGCCGCATCGCCGACAACGACTTCGACTCCCGCGCCGCGAAATTTATCGACCGCAGCATTGAATTCGAGCCGCCCTCGCGCTTCCCAGCCGATGTAGGCGAGCCGATCTATTTTGCCTGCGTGAAAGGCGAAGCGATGGCGCCGATCGTCCAGCTTGAAATAAAGAGAGAGCGAGTCCGCTTCGAGTTTGGCGACCTGAAATCCCATGACTTCGGGGCCGTAGCTGCGCCACTCCTCGAGTTTGGTGGTCTCGAAACCCAGGTAGCCGATGCCATTAATGTCCACTTTAAGCTCGCCTGATAGTGCTATTGGGAATCTGCAACGACGCGTAGCGCCTCGGCGGGACAACTCGCTGCGGCTTCAGTAGCCTCCCCGGCAACCTCCGCCGGTACTATTTCGTTCTCAACGTAAACAATTCCGTCAGCGTCGGCTTTGAAAACCTCCGGACAAAGTTGCATACAAATTCCGTACCCGCAGCAACGCTCTCGGTCCGCGAAGGCACGCAGCGTTGTACCTTGCGAAGCAGCATTCAGCTCAGCCATTCCCGTCCCCTCGGCTAATCGGCCAAAGTATGCACACAAACCGCATTTCTGTACAGAAGCTTGGAATCTGTACATTTTATTACTCTATAATGCCGGCAGAACCCTATCACTCGAAGGCGCAGAGCGATGCCATCGCCGCCTCACCGGCCGGAGACCTCATGAAGCTCAATGATCTGATTCTCGTCAGTGTGGATGATCATGTGATCGAACCGCCCAACGCCTTTGCGCGTCATATGCCGGCCGGTTTTAAGGGCCGCGAACCCATCGTACAACAGCGTAACGGGCGCGACATATGGGTATTCGAAGACCGCGCAACCGGCTATATGGGACTGAATTCCGTTGTCGGACGGCCCAAGGAGGAATACGGCATGGAACCGCTCTCCTACGAGCACATGCGCCGCGGCACGTGGGAGGTGAAAGCTCGCGTGGATGATATGAACGTCAACGGAGTGCTGGGCTCCCTGTGCTTTCCGACGTTTCCAGGATTCGCAGGTCAGCGATTCCAGGGCGTTCCTGATCGCGACGTCTCACTCGCCGTCATCCAAGCCTACAACGACTGGCACTTGCACGACTGGTGCAATGCTGCTCCCGGCCGTTTCATACCCTTGATGATCGTCCCGTGGTGGGATATGACCGCGGCGGCGGCCGAAGTTGCGCGCATGGCCCGGCAAGGCGTGCACGCAGTCACGATGTCTGACAATCCGACGGTGCACAATTATCCCTCGATTCATAACGCGCATTGGGATCCGCTGTGGAAGGCGTGCGCGGATAACAACGTCGTAATCTGCGCCCATATCGGTACTGGCACTAAGGCGCCGCACGCTTCCCCTGAGACACCGATCGACGCGTGGATAACCACGATGCCCATATCGATCGCCAATTCGGCGGCGGATTGGCTGTGGGCTCCTATGTGGAAGAAATTCCCGTCGCTACGCCTCGCATTGTCCGAGGGCGGGATTGGTTGGATCCCCTATTTCTTGGAGCGCGCCAATTTTACCTACCGGCATCATCACGCATGGACGATGACCAATTTCGGCAACCGGCGGCCGAGCGACGTTTTCAACGAGCACTTCATTACTTGTTTTATCGAAGACGAGTTTGGCCTGAAGAACCTGGATTCGATCAACGTCGACAAGGCATGCTGGGAATGCGACTACCCGCACTCCGACTGTACATGGCCGACTTCGGCAGACGTCTTTCACGAGCACTCCAGGGAATTGAGCGATGAAGTCATCAAGAAACTCACGCATCTGAACGCCATGCGCGAATTCTCCTACGATCCCTTTGCGGCACTCGGACGCGAGAAATGCACGGTAGGAGCACTGCGCGCACAGGCGACGCACGTAAGTATCGAGCCGGCCTTGGGCCTCGGCGGCGAGGCGCCCGTGCGCGATCCGAACAAGCCGGTAACTTCCGGCGACATCAATCGCATGTTCGCCGCCGCGGATGCCCAGACCGCCCTGTAAGCCGTGTCGTTTTTGCCGGGTGGAGCAATCGCGAATTGAGTTGAACAGTAATATAACAACTGTATATATTAGTGGACGACAGGTTTCGAACAGCCGCAGAGCTGGGGTGCTTGAGGCTGGCAACCGGCAACTGAATGCCCAGAGTTTGCGGGAGGGACCAAAGGATGAACCGCAGTACGACCTATGACGCCGCGGTCATCGGCGCCGGTCACAACGGCTTGTCCGCCGCCTGCTACCTCGCGACCGAAGGCAAGAAAGTCATCCTCATTGAGGCCTTGGACAAAGTCGGCGGCATGGCTTCGTCCGGCTATCTCATGCCGGAAGCGCCACGACACCTCGTCCACCCGTGTGCCCTCGACCTGATGTCCCTGCGGGTGCATCCGATGATGCCGATCGAGCTGCAGCTGGAACGCCACGGCTTTCGTCAGGTGGAGCTATCCCCCGCTTACGTTTATCTGCATCCGGACGGTGACTCGCTGGTGTTTTGGCGGGATCCCGAAAAGACAGCCGCCGAGATCCGCCGCTTCTCCGAACACGATGCCGACGAGTTTCTCGCGCTGATGAAAGTTGTCTTCGCCTTTATCGATGTTGCGACTCCCATGATGCGCGTCGATCCAGCGAGAAAGAACCGGCGGGCCAAATTAGGGGTGTTGATGTCGTTGCTGCGAAACAGAGCACTGCGACCCGAGATGATGGCCTTGATGGCAAGCCCCGCGTATCAAGTCATCATGGAGCGCTTTGAACACCCAGTGACCCAATCGGCGCTGTGCTGCCTGCTGGGCGCCGCGGGACCGATCACCAACGAATCGACCGGCATTTACTTTGCACTGTTGGGCTTCTTGCATCGCACCGGCATCGGGCGCGTAGTCGGCGGCATGCAAATGCTATCCAACGCGATGGCTGCGAGGTTCCAGGAACTCAACGGCGAGGTCCTGCTGCAATCCTCCGTGCGCGAAATTATAGTCGAGGACGGCAGAGTAACAGGCGTAAGGCTTGCCGATGCCAGCACGATTAATGCGCGGACGGTGATAGCAAGCATTCATCCGAAGTTTGCGCTGGAATTGGTCACCCCTGGAGCTTTAGATCGGCGCGTGCTCGCGAAAGCAGCGCTCGCGCCTGCGAATGCACATGGCGCATCGCCCTTCAAGGTAGATGTGGCGCTACGCGGCCCGATATCCGTGGGGCGTCACGAAGCACGCCGCACCGATGGGTTGAGCCTGCGCAAATGCGTCCTGCTGATCGGCACCGCCGAGGCTGTGGTCGAAAATTTTCGTTCCGCGGCGCGAGGCGACGTGCCGAAGCTCCCATATATGTGGATCACTGCGCCGAGCACGGCCGATCCGACACAGGCACCTCCCAATCAAGATATTGCTTATCTTTACGCAATTGCGATGCCCGTTAATCCGCGAGAAGGCTGGGACGCGATACGTGACCGGGTGGCACAGCAGATCATCGATCAGTCGAGCCAATATATGGACGGACTGAAAAACAACGAAATTGCGCGGCGTGTCGAAGCTTCTCCCGACCTTGCAAGCCGGCTGAATGTACTCAATGGCTGCGTCGTTCACATCGACACTGCGACAACGCGCTCCGGATTGATGCGCCCTGCCGCCGGACTGGGCGGCGCATTGCCCGTCGCCGGTCTGTTTCTTGGCGGCGCTGGAAGCCATCCCGGCGGCGGCGTGAACGGTCTGCCGGGCCGTATAGCCGCCGGTCGAGCTTCGCGCTTCTTGGCGCAATGAGTTGCCATGCCGCGTTTTGATAACAAGATAGCCTTGATCACCGGTGCCGGCAGAGGCATTGGACGAGCGATCGCTGAGGCCTTCGCGGGCGAAGGCGCGCGGGTCGTCGTCTCGGCCCGGACGGCTGCCCACGGCGAACGGGTGGTTGCGGCAATTCGCGAGCGCGGGGGCCATGCGACGCTCACGATCGGCGATATTTCGCGTCGGGCCGAGGTCGGTGCGATGATCCAGGCTGCGCAGCAAGCGTATGGCGGCCTCGATATCCTCGTACACTGTGCAGCAGATGCCTCGATGAGCCGTGTAGCCGTTATGAGCGATGAGGTCTTCGACGCGCAGGTGCATGCGAACATTCATTCGCTGTTCTGGATCGCCAAGGACGCACTGCCGCTATTGATGAAAGCCAAGGACAAGGGTCGCCTTATATTCATCTCTTCCGGCGCGGCCAATCGCAGTTTCACACCAGGACTAATTCCCTACATGGCCAGCAAGGCTTACATGAACGCGTTTGCGCGCGGTTTGGCGAATGAAGTCGGTCACGACAATGTACTGGTCAATGTAGTCGAGCCTGGCATGATCGCATCGGACCGAATGCGCGAACATCTGGACGAGGCAACGTCAGCCGCCATTTCCGCAGCGTTCCCGATTCCGCGGGTGGGCCTTCCAGCGGAAATTGCCTCCGCGGTGCTGTATCTGGCATCCACTGAAGCGAGTTACATCACAGGGACCACCCTGTTGGTTGACGGAGGCGCCACGATGGCGCCCATAGTCCAGTTCAAGGACGGACTTTGAACAACTCTTATCGTACTTTCGCGGGTGGCGCCGCGTCCTCTAACCATCGAGAATTATCATGACCGAATCCGTCGAACAGAGACTCGAAGCTGTCTACTCTGCCGTTTCCGACACCTATAAGGGCACGGGTGAGGATATCTACGCGCTGTGCCGCGAGTTTCGTCACTCGAAGCCCATCTATGAGGGTAATTTCATCGCGCGCTTTGGTGTTCCCACCAACGCCGGCATGCAGGCTGCGTCTCGCCCGACCGTCGCCCTCTTCCGCTACCACGACATCATGAACGTGCTCAAGGATGCCACCAATTACACCAATGGCTTCATCGCCGAAGGTCTGGGTGCTGTATTCGACGGCCTCATCATCTTGGCGATGGACGGCGACATGCACCGCAATGTGCGTGCGCTGTTGCAACCCGCTTTCATGCCCGAGACGGTAAATAAGTGGCGGCCGAAGATCGATCGCATCATGCGTGAAGAGTTCCTGCAGCCCATGCTCGGCGCGAAACAGGCTGACTTGATGCAATTTGCGCTGGACTTCCCGATTCGCGTCATTTACGGCGTGATGGGCTTTCCCGAAGACCCTGTCATGTATCGCCAGTATGCTGCCTGGGGCCTGGCAATTCTGGCCGCCAATCAGATCGATCCTGCGAAGCTTGCGGATGCGCGCCGGGAAGCCGGTCTCGCCTTGAAAGGGCTGTACGATTCGATCAAGTCCTTCGTGATTGAGAGACGTGCCCAAGGAGCCACTGGGGATGATCTCGTCAGTCGCTTGATTCGGGCTGAATATGAGGGTCGTCGGCTGGATGATCATGAAGTGGCCACTTTCGTCCGATCACTGCTGCCGGCTGCGACCGAAACCACGACACGCAGTTTCAGCTGCGTGATGACGCTGCTGCTCAACGATGAGGCCCTTCTTGCCCGCGTCCGTGCTGATCGAACTCTGGTTCCCAAACTCATCGACGAAACCGTTCGCTTCGAACCGGTATCCACTTTCAAGGTTCGCGAAGCTGCCCAAGATACCGAGATCGGCGGCGTAAAGATCCCGAAGGGCGCGTTCGTGCAGTGCCTGGTCGCATCGGCGAACCGCGATGAGACGGTTTTTGAAAACGCCGACACCTTCGACATCAACCGGCGTCAAAAACCCTCGTTCGGCTTCGGCTTCGGGCCGCATATGTGTATCGGTCAATTTGTCGCCAAGATCGAACTGCAATGCGCGATTAACGCAATTCTCGACCTTTTCCCCAACGTGCGACTTGATCCCAGCAAACCAAAGCCGAAGATCGAGGGCGCGATGCTGCGAGGCGCAAATTCTGTCTCGGTGATCTGGGATTGAAAGGGAAGAAGAATGCGTTATTTCAACACGATCCCCGAGCGGGCTGATTTCGGCTATCAATGCCTGGTCGCACCTCAGAAAGTCAGTGGATCGAAGATTGCCGACCTGCGCGATCACTTCGGGCTCAAGTTCACCAAACACATGCCGTTCGGCTGCCTGCGCGACGCCGAAGGACACATCTATGCGATGGTGCGGGCGCTGAACGGTCCGGGAAGTACGCCCAATCCGACCAAGTTCATCTATATGAGCACCCGACTCGATGGCGAGCACTTGCGCATCGACAAGGACAAGATTGCGCCGCGGGCATTGACGCTATTTCCCGAGCGTGGACTCGAGAACGACATTGCGTGGTGGTCGAGTCTCAAGGACGAATCGGGCCAGCCGTGGCGCATCACGGCCTCCGGTGAGCGTTTGACTTGGCGAGAGCAAGGATTGCTGGACATCGCCGGTGCGCCGATCGGCAGCGGCATGCAATGGTACTTGCCCGGCGTGGACTGGGGAACTTTCTACGTATCGCAGCTCTATGATGTGTCCGGCAGCTGCGACGGCCATCAGGTCAAAGGGATCATCGCGCTCGATCAGGCCTGGATGGCGCAAGGCGGCGCAATCCACTTCCAGAAGGATCTCGTCGTCAATAACCAGATGCACGTGATCTGGTGGTCCTTCGCGACAATCTACGAGGATGGTACTTGGGACTCAGGGTCTTTCATGGTGGGCCATGAAAATCTTGGATACGCGATTTTTCAGAATGACAAAGGAGAAGTCCGTTGCACGACGGATGTCGAAGGCCACGTCACGCATAAGCCTGATAGCTGGTTCGTCGAGAGCGCCTACATCATCTTGGACGGCAAGGAGGAGTGGGAGTTTCTGCCGGACCCCAAAGGCGAGATGCTGGATTTCGTGGGCGGATTCCCGGTCACTGCGCAACAGGAAGGTCGGTGGCGGCGCCGCGGAGACACTCGCGTGCCGGATCGCTGGTTGGGATGGGGCGAGAGTGACCGGCGCAATGGCAGAGCGCGCAACATCCGCGGCCCAGCAGCCTGAACGGAGGATCCAGAATTGGACAAGGCAACTATCGAACACTTTCTGCATGCTCAGGCCAAGGCATGGAACGGCGCCGACAGGGAAGCCTTCTTCTCTGCCTACGGCGCCGTGGCTCCGAGCGGGCTGCAGATCGAATACGTTGGGCGACCCGCGGCTGACGGCTGGCCAATCCTTGAAGCGATGTGGGCGCAACAAAGCGCAAAGATTCAGATCGAAGAGGTCGCCTTGATCGTCAACGGCGACGAGGCTGCCTGTCACAACCGAAATTGGGTTCGCGGCACGGACAATTGGATCGAAACGATCGAGTTGTATCGATTCGACTCGGGTCGGCTACGGGTGCGCTACTTCATCAAGCAACGCTAGGAGCCCACACTTCCCCGTCGTATCCGCGAGTTCGGCGCCGCGCCATCGCTTGGCACCTAGGTTTCCTGCACTGAAACCCACCGAGGGATTTGGCCCAGCGTCAACAACAGCCCCGGTCCCACGATGAAACAGCCCACCGCCACGCCGAGCATGGAGTCGTAGGATCCGGTAGATCTATAAAGGACGCCGAACAGCGCGGGCGCGAGCGCCGAGGCAAACGTCACAATGCCGAGCAGCAGCCCATACAGTCGGGCGAAGTCGCGCATGCCGAAATAACGCGCGAGCAGATAAGCGGAAATGTCAAACTCCGCGCCGGTACCGATACCGATTAATGCACACGCGGCCACCAGCGCGGGAACATTGCTATGGATGGTAACCAGCATGAAACAACCAATCGCCGGCAGCGCAAGCGCGGCCGCCGAGATTCCAGCGGGCCAGAGTCTGTCCAATAGGTAACCGACGACGATCCGGCCCACAACGAGCGACACGCCGAAGCTGCTGAAGATGCCGCTGGCCGTGGCGGCGTCGAAACCTTTATCGCGCAGCAAAGGAATGACGCTGGTCAGCAGGCCGAGCACGGCGCTCACCGCCAGCGTCAAAGCGACGGTCAGTGTCCAAAACTTCCTTCCACGTACCGCGTACGACCAGGATTCGCCCAGCAGAACTGGCTTAGTGGATTGAGCGGCAACGAGCCGCGCAGGACTGCGCATCCACACCAAAGTGAGCGGCAACGTTAGCAGCAAGGTCGGCGCGGCCATTACGACGAAGGCCGCGCGCCAATCCCAGCGCGCGATCGCCCATGTGAGCACCGGCGGTAATACCGAAGCGGCGAGCCCCGTGCCCGACAATACAATTGCCAAGGCGAGCCCACGATTGCGTTCGAACCACTCGTTGACCAAATGCGACCATGTCACCTGCAAGGTACCCACACCCGCGAATGCCAGCGCCGCAAAGCCAAGGTAGAGATGCCAGAGCGTACCGTGAAAGAGCGTCAACGCGAGATACCCCAACGACAATGCAAGCAGCGAGAGCGTCGTCACCCGTCGCATGCCATAACGTTGGTTGAGCACGCCGGCGAGGTGGCATGCAACGGCGGCGCCCAAGAACAAGCAAGTGATCGACAATTGTAAATCAGCGCGCGCAAGCCCGAAAGTTTGCTGCAAGGGAATGACGAGCGCGCCAAAGCCGTAGAGCACCGTTGCGGTCACACAGGTCGCGACGCCAAGCCCCGCAAGAAGCAAGATCTGCCAGCCGCGTCTGAACTCGGCGAGATCAACGCGGGCGGTGGGTTCGCCGACAATGGAATGCGCGGTAGTAGTTGTATTCAAACCCACCCGAAGCATAATGCACAAAAGTAGCAAAAGTGTCACGGAGTACTTCAGAATGACCTCACCCAAATCCGTTTCTCATCACGACCCCCACCCCAACCGCTTCGCCGGTCAAGTTGCCATTGTCACGGGCGGTGCTTCCGGCATTGGCGAGGCAACGTGTCGTCGGCTGGTCGCAGAAGGTGGTGACGTGGTTATCGCTGACGTTAACAGCGAAAAGGCGACCGCCCTCGCCGCTGAACTTGGAGCGCACGCCACCGCTCGCCGGTTCGATGCCTCCGACGTCGCCTCGGTCGAGTCGCTGGTTGCGGGTACGATAGAGCGATTCGGTCGGTTGGACGTGCTGCACAATAACGCAGCTATCTCGTCACCGGAGTTTCATGCGCGCGATCGCAATCCGATCGACATAACCTTCGCGACCTGGGATCAAGTCATGGCGGTCAACGTGCGCGGCTACATGGCCGGCTGCAAGTACGCATTGCCTGTAATGATCGCGCAGGGCAGCGGCGCAATCGTGAATACGGCATCGACAGGCGGCTTCGCGGGCGACATAACGCGGATGGCGTATTCGGTGTCGAAGGCCGCGATCATCGGACTGACTCGGCAGATCGCCACTCATTACGGCCGCCAGGGAATTCGATGCAATGCGGTCGCGCCGGGGCTCGTGTTGACGCCCGGTACGCGCGGCGCGGCGCCTCAAGTGATCGAGGTGATGCAGCGGCATCTGCTGGTGCCTGAGGTCGGCAAGCCAGAAGACATTGCCGCTGTAGTGTGTTTCCTTGCTTCGAACGAAGCGAGGTATATCAACGGTCAAACGTACATCGTCGACGGAGGCATGCTCGCTCACAATCCATCGATGGCCGATCTCATCGATATGGCTTCGCGCCGCTCATGAGTTACTTGCCGGGCGCGGGCATCGATTGGAGTTGGGCGAATTGCGGCATTGTGGGAATGTGCGCAAAGAAACCGCCGTCGATCGACCATAGTTGACCGGTAATCCAGGTGGAGCGGTCTGACGCCAGAAACGCAACTACCTCTGCAATGTCTCGCGGTTGGCCCAACCGACCAACCAATTTGTGCGCGCGCAAGACCTCGCGCATCGCCTCGGGCAATACACGCTGCATCGCCGGCGTGACCACAGAGCCGACGAGCAAGCCGTTGCAGCGGATGCCTTGGTGTCCGTGCTGAGCGGCCACATAGTATGTCAACGTGTTTATAGCGCCTTTGGAAACCGCATAAGCGGTTGCGTATTGATCGCCGGCCACCGAAGTGCCAGAACTGATGTTGACGATGGATCCGCCACCCCCGGCGATCATGACGGGCAATGCATACTTGCACATCAGCATCGTGCCGCGCGCATTGACGGCCATGACGCGATCCCACAAATCCGATGACATGCCTATGACACCGCGATCTTCCTTAAGTCCCTTGAGCGCCGCGTTGTTGTCCAGTATGTCCAGCCGGCCGTATTTTCGAGTGATCAATTCGACCGCGGTGCGAATGCTCGCTTCCTGCTCAAGATCCAACTCCTGTGCCGCGACATCAAGCCCCTGCTGCTGAAACCCTGCGGCGACCTGGTGCACGTTGGAACTCGGCAAATCTCCAATGACGACGCGAGCTCCATCCTGCGCAAGACGTTGTGCGGTTGCCGAACCGATGGCACCCGCGCCCCCGCTGATGAACGCGACCTTGCCGTGCAAAGTGTCCTTAATCTCGCTCACCTGAAGCTCCGTTCATGGCCGTTGGGATTAGTGAAGCCGTCTATGCGCAGCTCGCGCGGCGCTAAAGCCCGGATTTTTGGCCAACGATATTGCGCAGCGTTCCGATGCCTTCGATCGTCGCCTCAACGACATCGCCGGCCGCCAAAAAGCGCCCCGTCCCGTGGCCGGTGCCCGACGGGGTCCCGGTAAACAGAACATCGCCGCACTCGAAGCTTGAACGCTCGTCGACAAATCGTACCAGTTCGGCAACATCCCACGTCATTTCCGCCGTCGATCCATCCTGGCGTACCTCGCCATTGACCTTCAAGGTCATGTGCAGCTTGGGACTCGAGGCAGGAAATTCATCGCGCGTGACAATCCAAGGACCTAAGCCCGTTGTCTGATCTTGGCTCTTGGCAGCGAATAGATCCATGCCAACGCCCGGTGGCCCACTGCGTTGCAAGTCCCGCGCGCTCACATCGTTGCCGACTGTATATCCCAGGACGCTGCGCAACGGATCTTCCCTATTTACCGCAGTCGCGCCGATCACCGCGACCAATTCTACCTCGTGATCGAGTTCATTGGTCAACGGAGGGAATCGAAGCTCATCATTCGCACCGATGAGCGCCCGGTATGCTTTGAGAAAAGCGATCGGCTGGTGGTGCGATTTCATCCCGAAGTCGCTCGACAGATGCTTGGCATAGTTGGCGCCGGCCACAACGACACGTTTCGTTTTCTCGATCGGCGGCAACAGTCGAACGGCCGAGAGCGCCTTGGACGACGCACTCAGCCGCAACGCGCCCATGCCTGCGCCTCCGGTCACGCGAGGAGCCCAGTCATCAAAATCGCCTTCAATCGGCCGCACCAGCGCTGCCGCAACATCGACGACACACCAAAATACCGTGTCGCCTTGCTTGCAGCGTGCGAGTTTCAAGCAATTGCCGCCTTGGGGATCACGTTGGGCGCGCCCAGTTTTGCCGGATCCAAGTGCAACAAGGAGCACGCGTTCTTCCAGCGAATTTTTTGCAGATCCTCGTCGGATAACTTCAGCCCGTCGGTGAGATCGTGTCGCACAGCATCACTGCCGCCAAAATTGCTGCCGTACACCATGTGATCGGCGCCGATGATGTCAACGAGCGCCTGACGCATTCTCGGCTCATGCAATTCCACATCGAACCAAAAGTTACCGAGGTACTCCATTAGAGGCTTCTTGTTATAAACGACATCGAGATTTTTGTTTGTTTGCGCCAGGCGGCCAAGCTGATAAGGCACGTATCCGCCGCCGTGCGTGATGTACACCTTTAGGCTCGGAAATCGATCGAGCACGCCACCGCACACGAGATTCCAGAAACATCGCGTCTCGTCGTACTGCATTCCGACAATCGCAGTTGTCTCATAGCGATCGTCGTTCGCCTTCTTACCCCAGGTCACCGACTGGTTGTAGCCGTGGATAAACATGGGTAAATCAAGATCACAGAGCGCTTCCCACACAGGATCCATCTCTGGGGAGTCGAACTCATATCCGCCAAAATTAGCGCCGCCCGCGACCAGGCCTTTCGCGCCAAGCTGCCCGCAGGCACGACGCAACTCCTTCGCGGCTTCCACAGGTACATTCATCGGTGCGTGCGCCCAGAACATCAGGCGATCAGGTGCCCCTGCGCAGTATCCTGCAAGTACGTCGTTCACCTTGCGCGCATAGGGCACCGCGTATTCGGGCTCCGTCCAGTACATGTAGCAGTGTGAGGGGACCGAAACGACCTGGGCGTTCTGACCCGCGGCGTCCATGCCGGCCAGTCGAACTTTCGGATCGGCCCATCGCGCCAGATACTCTTCGAGTTTCAAACCCTTGCCAGATCTAACCGCCGCCTTTCTTTCAGGCGAGCCTAAGCCCAAGATCCAATGGCCCACTCGCAGGCGGATATCACCGTCGCTGCCTTGCTCGAAAAACGGCCCCCAGTGAGGGTGTTGGTTGTAGTAGCCCGGATGAGGGGCATGGGCATGAAGGTCGATTAGCATAGTCTTTATAACCTCGAATGTTCGGCTCACCGCTCAGCCGCTGGCGTTTTACCCCCAAAGTCGATTGGATCATCGCAAAATGAAGCACTATTTTCAATTGTGTTCAATATATGACCTTGAACCGCTCGTCGAGGATCAATATTCCCGGATGGCAACGTCCGCAGGCCTCGAGTTGTAGCCCGGCAAATGCAGTCCCCCGTCGACGTGGATCTGCTCTCCGGTCATGTATCGCGACATCTCACTTGCCAGGAACACCACGGCGGGTCCGATGTCGGCTTCGGGTTCCCCGCAGCGGCCGAGCGGCCGCATTGAAGCTGACCTCTCTGCAAAGCCCGGATGTTCCGCGCAGAGTTTATGGAAGGTCGCTCCCATCGCCGTCGGAGCGATCGCATTGACCCGCACGTTGAAGCGGCCCCACTCGGCGGCAGCGCTGCGTGTCAGCCCTAAGATGGCCGCTTTGGCGGTGTTGTAATCCGCATGCAGCCAGGCGCCAATATCCACATCAATCGAATAGAAATTAACGATGGAACCGCCGCCGCGCTTGATCATGTGCGGCAGCGCGGCCTTCATCGCCCACCAGGACGCCCAGACGCATGACTTGAGGGTGCTCTCGAGCATTGCGTCTGTCTTATCCTCGAGGCGCACGTTGGGAGTGGGCACGAAGGCGTTATTGACGAGGACATCCAGGCCCCCGAAGCGCTCGACTGCGCCGTGGATTGCAGTCTCGATGCTGCTTTTACTTGTGACATCGGTGTGCAAAAACACTGCTTGGGCGCCGAGTTCGACGCATTCCGCGGCGACTGCGGCCCCCGTTTTGGTATCAATCTCAGCAACTACGATCGCGGACCCCTCGCGCGCAAACTGCCGGGCGACACCTCGTCCAATACCGCCGCCGGCGCCTGTGATCAGGCTTACCTTGTTCTCCAGAAGTCCCATAACTTTCCCCGATTGCCTTTATTTGAACACTTGGCGCCTTATTGTAGACTTTCCTGCGCCTCTAACTAGTGGTCGTGTCCTATGCTGCAGTTTCGCCGCCGAGTTGGCATCCATTCAACGGGTGACACCACACGAGGTGAAGTGCGCGCCTGCCTGGAGGATGACTTCCATCATTTTCGCGTCCGCATCGTTCACCTGAACGCCAAGATCCAAAATGTCAAGGGGTGGGCGGTGCGGCATCCCTACTCGACCTGCCCGCTTGCCGCCAATCAACTGACCCATTTGGTCAACGCTCCGCTAAACGGCCTGGCACATTCCGTGATGCGCGTGACGGATCCCTCTGCGCAGTGCACGCACCTCATGGAACTCGCGGGACTCGCGATCGCTGCCGCGGCCCGGTCGATAGCGCAGCGTTGGTACGACGTCGCAGTACCGCGGCGAGTGGCTGGACGGACGCTCGCGACTTTAGACAGGGACGGACAGCGCGTGCTTGCGTGGGAATTGGTCGATACAACGATCGCGGCTCCTGCGCCATTCCAGGGCGTTTCATTGCGCAAGGGAATGGCAGCTTGGGCGCTCGGGAATCTGTCGGAAGATGAAGCCGAGGCCGCTCTCGTATTGCGCCGCTGCGCGCTGATCTCACTTGGCCGCGCTATCAATCTCGACGCGCAAGTTCACGCAGAGCCGACTGGACGTTGCTATGTGCAGCAGCCGGAGCGGGCACCCCAGAGTCTACGAATAGGGGGCTCCATCATCGACTTCAGTAAAACGGCAAAGGACTTGTGCGCGACAGATCGCGAGTGGCTCATGCTGCGCGACGAATAGGTGAATGCGCGCTAGAGGAATATTGCGAGATTCGGCGTACCGATCACGGCCTGGTCAAGGATGATTTCGCGCCGCGCCAGCTTGAACGACTCGCCATCCTGACGCAGCAAATCGCGCCTTTCCGCGCTGATAAGATCGTATTCTGGGGAGTTGAACCGGCTGCGCGTCATTAACAGATAGCTTGTTACCGAATACTCATCAGGCTTCGAAGTCTTCGCCACCAACACATTCGTGATCAACCGTCGCGTGCGAGAGGGAGGGTCCTCAGCCCAGGCGCTCTTGGTGCCGGTTAGCCGCATGATGCGACCCATAACCGAACGCCAATCGTCGTGGAAGTGTTGCACCGTGCGCACCAGACTCGAGTTCTGCTGATCCATGGGACGCGTCTGTCGCAAAGGCGCCGTGTAGACAAGATCCGGGGCCAGTAGTGCACCCCATTCCTTCAGGCGGATTTGATCGAGGAGCGCAGCTTCCTCGTAAAGAAACTCCAAAATGCGGTTGTACAAAGGCGAACCGACTGGAACACGCTCTATCGTGGCGGTCGGCCCTGCTTCCGAACTCGAGGCTGTCTGCACTTTGGCTTCAATCACGGATTCTCTCCAAGTCTCGGATCGGCACTCAAGCCTCGGCAGTCATCAGCTCGCGCCAATAGAGCCACCAATGCCACTGGGTGTCATCCTTGGTAAACCCTTCATTGACGATTCCCGGACCCGGCCAGCCCTTTGGCGCATTGGTTTCAAAGACGGCCTGATACTTCATGGTCATTTTTCGGCCCATCGCTCCTTTGGCCGATAGCGTCATGTGAGGCCAGGTGTCCGAGTCGTCCTGCTCGATCATGCCGGAGGTGCCAAACAGCTGTACGGTCTGCTTCAGCATCTTCTCGCGCAGTTCCGGAGGAGCATCCTTTTCTGCGAAAATCCAGTTCACGAATTCCAGTTTGTCCGGACCCTTCGGAATATAGGCGTGCAGCGTCATGGACCCGATAATCGTGCCGTCGCTTTGCGGAATATAGACAAATCCGAACAGCACATTCGGGAACATTCCTCCCACCTGAGGCGGCATCCAGGCCATCACTTTGAGCTGGTCGGGGGTCAAGTTTTTGGCCAGCTGCCCCACCATCTCCTTGGTCATCCCAGCAGGCGGAAGCGCAGATAATTTCTGATCGACACTGAGCTGATCGGGGTCAATGCCCGCCAGCCGACGGATCTTGCGTCCCAAGTCGATGCAACGGAGCGCATGACCATGAGGAGAGCTTACTTCCACCCCGTACATTTCAGGGCTCAAGTCCGCGCCTGCTTCGCCCTCCGCTTTTTTGGCGTATCCGCCGACCTCGCCGAGCCAGCGATGCAGCGTCAGCGTATGAAAGCCGTCGGCAGCGGACTGCTCACCGGCAGTCTTCCAGTTCGCCCGCACGATGAAACGTTGCGGAGGACCAAGGACTTCCATGCCGCGGTCGGTGCGACAAAACAGCATGTCGTAGTACCATTTGGCGTCCCCGAGGAATTCCTCAAATGAGGGACCATTGATATTCCAGGTGGCAAAGATCAATCCGCCGTACAGAGTGACTCGGGCTTTCTTGAGACCGAGTTGCTCCTTGGACATGATCTTGCCGTGCATGCACTCGTGAGCAACGGGCGATCCGATGAATTCGCCGTTGGGACGAAACGCCCAGCCGTGGTACGGACACTTGTGAATCTGCGTCCGTCCGCAATCGAGCGTGCTGACGCGCATGCCGCGATGCGAACAAACATTCAGTAGGACGTTGACCGCACCTTCGTTGTCGCGCGAAACGATCACTGAATCCGAGCCCATATCCCTGACAACAAAGTCGCCCGGCTGCGGTATTTCCGACTCGTGCCCTAAGAGCAGCCAAACCTTGCCGAAGATGCGCTCCATTTCGAGCTCATAGATCTCAGGATCCGAGAGCGCCCGCATCTGAACCTCGCGGGTGTCGGTGGAGATGAGATCCGCAACCTTGGTGCTGTCGCTCAGCACCGGGCTTGTTTGGGTCAACATCGTTGTGCTCCTAGCCAGCCAGTCCAAGTGCTAATGTTAGACAGTTCTGGCGTAGATGTACAAGTTCATTTCAATGGCATCGCCAGGCCGCATCATGAGAGTTTACGGGCAACTGTTAAACTGTTTTGCAATGGGATAGCGGTCCGCAAACCGCAGTTTGGAGACGTTTTGCCTATGACCCGTAAGCTCCCGGCACTTACCCCCGATACCGCGCCGTTTTGGCAGGGTGGATCCCGTGGAGTGCTCCAAATTCACTACTGCGCCGGTTGCCGCTGTTTTTTCCACCCACCCAACCCGATCTGCCCGGCCTGCAACAGTTTCGATGTGGCGCCGCGTCCGGTCTCCGGCAAGGGTCGCGTCGTGACGTTCACCATCAATTGCCAGGCATGGACACCTGAGCTGACCGAACCCTACGTTGTTGCCATCATCGAGCTGGCTGAGCAAGCCAATCTGCGCTTACTTTCCAACATCGTGGGTTGCGAGCCCAGCCAAGTGGCGATTGGCATGCCTGTAGCGGTTACATTCGCCCAGTTCGAAGACGTCTGGATTCCCTTGTTTGAGCGGGCCAGCGATGTTTGATCGATTGTTTGAAAAGGATGTTGCCATCACCGGCGTTGGCCAATCGGAAGTTGGGCGCCCGTCATTGAAATCCGCGATGCGGTTGAGCCTCGATGCGGCTCTCGAGGCCATTGCCGATGCCGGCTTGCGGCGCGAGGACATCGACGGCGTCGCCTGCTGGCCGGGCGACAACAATAACGGCAACAGCTTCTCGCCCGTAGGCCCGAATGCACTGTTGAGCGCGCTGGGACTTAAGGTCAACTGGTACGGCGGCGGCTACGAAGGCCCGGGGCCCCTTGCGGGGGTGATCAATGGGGCGATGGCGATCGCCGCCGGACTTTGCCGGCATGTGCTGGTATTCCGAACGATTACTGAGTCCAGCGCGCGCATTCGCGATAAGGGTGTCAGTGCACTGACCTCCAAAACGGTGGGGCGTGACAGCAGCTATTTCTGGCAGTGGTATACACCCTACAACGTGATTTCGGCCGTGAACTTAATGGCGATGTACGCGCAGCGACACTTCCACGACTACGGAACCCGGCCTGATCAACTCGCGCAGATTGCGATGATCTGTCGCAGCAATGCGATGCTGAATCCTAAGGCGATATTTCGATCGCCGATGACCCTCGATGATTACTTTGCCTCGAAGATGATCTCGACGCCGTTGCGCTTGTTCGACTGTGATGTGCACTGCGATGCATCCACCGCCATCGTGCTCTCACGCAAAGACGCCGCCCAGGCCTGCCGGCAGACGCCAATACGTATCGAGGCAATCGGGGCCGCTCTGCATCAACCCTGGTCTTGGGATCAGATTTCCTTGACCGAAAATGCCGCCTTCGACGTGGGACGCATGATGTGGGCGCGGACGGATCTGAAACCGAAGGATGTAAGCGCGGCGCAGCTCTATGATGGCTTCTCGATACTTACGATGATTTGGCTCGAAGGATTGGGCTTATGTCCACGCGGTGAAAGCGGCCGTTTCGTGGAAAACGGCACCCGCATCGCACGGGGCGGCTCATTGCCGCTAAATACGAATGGCGGACAACTTTCCGCAGGCCGCACTCACGGCTTGGGGTACGTACACGAAGCCTGTCTGCAATTGTGGGGACGCGCTGGCGAACGTCAAATCGCGCCTCACCAGATCGCCGTTGCGGCAGCCGGCGGCGGTCCCCTGGGCGGCAGCCTATTGCTGGTGCGCGAGTAACATAAGCCTCGGTATTTCAGCCGCCTTTGTCTGTCTCTGCCGCCTTCTCGCGCGCTATTCCCAGTTCCATCAATTCGCGCTTCAGAGTGGGGTAATAGGCGATTTGCCCCTGCAGACCGCCGGATATGTCGATCGATGCGGCAGTGATGAAGTTGGCGAACTCGCTGCTCAGGAACAGTGCCATGCCGACAACATCTTCGGGCTTGCCGAAACGACCGAGTGGCACCACCTTGGTTGCCATCGTCAGGAACTCCTGCCGCGAGATTGTCGGGCTCATCTCCCGATAATGCCTGTCCCATTGGCCGGTATCGATCCAACCCATGTTCAAAGAATTGACAAGAATATTGTCCTTCGCGAGGGCCATCCCCAGCGAGCGCGACATCGCGATCGCGGCTGCCCGATTGCTCACGGACGGAATGCCGTCAGGGGTCGGGATGACGCCGGCAAGCGCGTTAATGTTGATAATTCGACCCCACCTCTGTTTGCGCATGTGGGGAACCACCGCCTGGCTACAACGGAAGTGCGCGACCTGCAGCGCGTTTGCGTGTTCCAGAATCTCTTCGGGCTTCAGGGTATCGATGTTGCCGCCCTTTCCTTGCCCGGCATTGTTCACCAACACATCGATCCCGCCCCAACTGTGCGCGATCTCGTCGATCCAGGCACGAACCTGGCTGGTATCGCGCACGTCGATGGTTGAGGCAACGACGCTCTGCGCGCCCAGAAGCCCCGCTTCCGTCGCCGTAGCGCCGATCGCCTCAGCGTTGCGCGCGCAGACAGCCAGTCGCGCTCCCTCGCGGGCGAAGCCTTTCGCTATTGCAGCACCTATGCCCCGAGACGCTCCGGTGACGATGACGCGCTTGCCCTTAAGGTCGATATGCATCAGTGCGCGTCCGTCGCAGAGAACATGGCCAGGCGCGCGATGTTCGCACGGTCCGGTTGCTCGATCATAAAGAGAACGGCGGCCGCCACATCTGCCGGCTCCAGGGGCGTGCCCTCTGGCATGGCTGGTGCCGCCCCCGGGGTTTGCGGGGGGTCGAATATCTCCGTGCGGGTCGTTCCGGGGGCGACTGTACCCACTTTCACGCCACTGCCCGCTAATTCGATTCTGAGCGATGAGGTAAATGCCTCCAGCGCGTGTTTCAGCGCCCCATACACGCCCATTCGCCGCGAGATCAGATAGGCGCCGATGCTCGAGACATTGATGATGGCACCGGAACCCTGCGACTTGAAAACGCGCGCGAACAGATACGAAGCACGCACGACGGCATCGAAATTCACGCGAGTCATCTGCCCCAAGGCCTCGAGATCCACCGTATCGATGCTTCCGGCGGCAATAATACCGGCGTTATTTACCAGAATATCGGTCCTCCCAAACTGCTCCTGCGCAAGCGAGAGCAATCGGCTGGCGGTGTCTGGCGCGGATATATCGGCGTCCAGAATGGCCGAATGGCCCGGCAGGCTGGCCGCGAGATCCGCGAGACGCCCGCGCCGCCGAGCAGTGAGGATTACGTTCGCACCGGCTTCGCTCAGCCTCCGGGCAATCGCCGCGCCGATTCCCGATGAAGCCCCGGTGACGACTGCGACCTTCCCCTCGATCTGTGACATCGGTGGTTTTCTCAATTGGTTGTCAGGTTTCCGATCGCGCGAACCATAGCGCAAAATCGCGTTAAACTGAACACGAAGCGCGAATATGTTTTCTATAAGCTTGCGGCCTACGTGACGCTGCTGGACATCGACGGCAAAGTCCTGCAGGATTTCAGCAGGAAACATGGGCCGCGAACGGCGCATGGAAGCAGAGATCCGATGAAAACACCCGTATCAACCAAGAAGCGAGCCCGATCCAAGGCCCCGGCGGAGCCGACCAAGGCGTCGACGGCCGCCAAGGAGTCGCGCCCGCGCGCTACCGCATCGGCCTCGACGCCGACCGCAAATCCAGCGCGTCGACGCAGGCGAAGCCGCCGTTCCGAAGCCACCATTGCCGCAATTCTTGAAGCTGCAGAAAATGTAGTCTTGCGCTCGGGCGTGCATCGTGTGGCCATCCTCAATGTCTGCAAGGCCGCCGGCATCTCTCGAGGCACGTTTTATCGGTACTTTTCCGCGCAAGACGAGTTACTGGACGCTCTCGTAAGACACAAGCGCGAGGGCTTTCACCGGGGGTTGGTCCAGGCAACCCGTGCATTCGCCGACCCCGATGAGAAATTCGACGCATTCATCGAGCATCTGGAGAACTACCTGGAGCACACCCAGGCGAGACAGCTCCTCATCGTGTCGCCGGACTTCGCGCTTGGATTCTTCCACCGCTTCTTTCACGACGCGGTGGTGCGATTTCAGGATGTTCTTGCATCGGTATTCGATGCCTGGGACGAACGGCTGGATGCAAAGCTGGATCGCGAACTTATCTGCGAGCTGCTAATCCGCTACGTGCTGAGTGAGCATCTTGCGCCGAGCGGGAATGCCGGTCGCGCGTTGCCTGCTCGAATCAAGCGATTGATTGCCACATTGACCGCGGGTGCAAGAGCACCCGCTCTCCGAACCTAGCAAGCTGCTGTCAATCCTTGGCCTGGCAACGCTGCCGCTCGTGCCGCGGTGCTAGTGCCCAAATTCGTACCGTACTTCGACCCCGTAGAACGGCGGCGGCGCATAGACAGCCGATCGAATACCGAATGTGTTGAGCTGATTGTCCGTGCCGGTGATGTATCGGCGGTCCAAAACATTATACGCATAGATACCAGCACTCAACGGGCTTGACATGATGTGTTGCCACTGAAGTCTCAGGTCGACCCGAGTGTAGCCTGGTGCATTCGCACCGGGCACGTCCAAATCGACGCTCGGAGTGCCGTTCGGGACATTGAACGCATCGGTAGCAAAGTGGCTTTGCGCATACACGGTGCCCTGCGCGGTCACGGTTCCGAAGCGCTCGGGAATCGGAATCGTCACGATTGGAGTTAAGGTGAACTGGCTCGTCGGGGTATTCGGGAACTTGCTGGCGGAAACGTCCCCGACACCCGGGCCACCGTTAAAGCTGGTGTATTTGGCATACAGGTAAGTGTAGGCCGCGCTGACTTGAAAATATTTGCTCGGCTCGATGGCAAACTGGAATTCGGCGCCCGCAATGTAGCCCGCCGCCGCGTTTTGAATAATGGTCGCAACAGCACCCCCTGCCAGCGTAACGTTTTCATTGCGCTGGATATTGGTGTAATGATCGTAAAACCCGTCGGCGTTGTAGCGAATCTTCCACCCATTGCCAAATTCGCTATGGCCTTTCGCCCCCAACTCATAGTCGATCACAAATTCCGGTGCATAAGCCTGTAAGGCCGGCGGCGCGGTTCCATTGAATCCCCCTCCCTTGAAGCCCTTGGATACGTGTCCATAGAGGTTTAGGTCAGGGTCCACCGCATAATCCGCTGCAGCATTCCAGGTGACGGCATTGAAGGTGTGCTCCTGCCCAGGCGTAAACGCGAATGGCAAAGCGCTCAAGGCCGGCAGCGGCGGGAAATTGATGAAGGCGCTCCCCGTGGGCACCGCGCTTACATCGTCGGTCGAGTAGCGAACGCCCGCGGTCAGAGTGAGTTTGGGAATGATTTTATAGTCAAACTGCGCATAGGGCGCGCGACTCTTGCTCGTGCTGCCCTCGCCGACAACTTCGGCGGTCACACCACCGGGTATTGGCACCGCGCCAAACAGAATGGGAGAAACCTCGACGAAACCATATTGGAACGGCGAGGAGACGTGTTCGAAATAGTAGCCGACGACTCCGGTAAGGGGGCCCGCGTTTAACCGAAGCTGAAGTTCTTCAGTGTACTGCTCGTTCGTGGCAGTGGGATTTAGTACGCCAAGCAAGGGAAGATTTGTCGCATCCAAATCCCAAGCTCTTCGACTCGTGGTATGCAAATAGCTGGCAATATTCTTCACGGCCAACATATCGTTAATCTTGAAATTTGCCGTGTCTATCGCACCGTAAGTCTTCAAAAACGCCTCGGCGAACGGGAACTCGCCGAGCACATCGCGAATGCCAAGGGCCTGCTGCATGGCGAGTTGCGGCGCCAGCAGCGGAGCCAACGGTCCTGGAGAAATGGTTGTGATTGGTGCGCTGTTGCCATTTTCGCTTTGCTGCGTCCACTGAACGAGCGCCGTATTGTCAAAGCTATCGTTGGGCCGAAACTTCAGAATTCCGCGAATGTTTTGTTCATTCTCGTTGTCGAGCTTCACCCCGGTCGCGACGTCGGTGGTGTAGCCCGCCCGGTTCAGACTTTGACCCGACAGGCGGAAAGTAAGTTGGTCGCCGACGATGGGGCCGCCAACGCCGAATTCCACGTCAGCACGACCAAAGTTACCGGCGCGAACGTCAGCATAGCCATTGAAGGTGTCAGTGGGCATGTTCGGCGTGAAAAGCACCGCGCCACCCGAGGTGTTTCTACCAAACAGCGTGCCTTGCGGACCTTTGAGGACCTGGACATCCGCCACGTCGAAAATTGCCTGGCTAAAATTTGCGACTTCATCGAAGTATGGGATCACACCTGGACCGGAACCAAAGGTGGAACCCTGGCCACGAATTGAATATGTCACCGCGCCCGTATTCGCCGCCGTGTTCATGATGCTCAAACCAGGGGCGACCCGCGCAAGATCGTTAGCCGTATTGACGCCCTGAAAGTTCAGCTGCGTGCTGTTGAGGTCGACGATCGAGAATGGTACGTCCTGGACGTTTTCAGCGACGCGGCGGGCGGTCACAATGACCTCATCCATTTGCCCCGCGGAAGGCCCGGCCGACGTAGCGTCGGCGAGCTGCGCGAAGGCCGAGGCCGGCGCAATGAGACAGATTGCGGCGAACAGCCCAGCAATCTCAGTCCAGCGCCTAGCGCGTTTGCCCGTCGAATTAAGAATTTCTAGTTGATGCATGCGACCTTTTCCCCTCTTGTTCGGCCGTCACAGCTGACACGCGTCTACGCCTGTTTTTGCGCTTTGTTACGCGCTTGTTGTAGGCCAATGTTATACACATTGTCTTAAACTGTGCAATAGTAAATTTGAGGATGATCCATGCTGACCTTGTTTCACGCCCCAGCGTCGCCTTCATCGCGCATGATCTGGTTGCTCGAGGAGTTGCAGGTGGACTACCGGCTCGCGATAGTGAATGGCAGGATGAATGACGGATCAACCACAGACCCTGGGAATCCGCATCCTCATGGCTATACGCCGGCTCTTATGCACGACGGCGTCCTCGTAACCGAGAGCGGCGCTATCACGCTTTACCTCACCGATCTGTTTCCGCACTCCTCGATCGGCGTTCCCATCGGCAATCCATTGCGTGCGCACTATGTAACATGGCTCTTCTACCAAGTCGGACTCGCCGAGCCGCTTTTCTACATGAAGAGAACCAAGGTTCTCGAAACCGACCCAGCCATGTCACACCTTTTTGAGGCCATGATGCGCCACATGGAGAAAAATCTTTCGATGAGCCCTTATCTCCTTGGCGAGCGCTTCACTGCAGTGGATATTCTGTATATCAGCCTTTTTGAACAGGCGGGCAAGCTGCTCGGCAAACACGATTGGCTCGAGGCGTACATCGCTCGCGGGCTTGATCGACCGGCTCGCCAAAGAGCCCTGCTCAAGGACTAGTACTTCTCGCTATGCCGGCTAGGTCACGACGATTCGGGCAGAAGCGACGTTGACCAATCGGCGATGTTGCGCGCTGATGTCTCCCTCTCGATGCGAGGTGACCCGCGCGGTCGCGAAATATACTCCCGGCTTCGCGTAGCTGTGTGTCTTCGATAGCTTCAGACTTCGCGCCTGACCATTTATTCCGGGCTCCGCGGCGAATGCACCGCTGCCGTCCAGGCTCCACTCCACCGCAATGACGGTACCGCCGGCCGGCGGCGCCGCTGCATTCAGTTCCAAATTGACAGGCGCGTTGATCTTGATATCCGCTCGCGACGACCCGTTGACCAGCACGGATACGACGGGCTGAATCCCGCCGCGCTCGGCTGCAGTTGCCGGCAGAGTGACCTTCCCGTCGGAAAATTCGTAAGTCGTTCCTGCCGGGACGACGCCCTTCTCCGCCCAATCGCACAAATCCAAGAGACTTTGTTCAATTATCGGCATGTAATCGATCAACCAGGTCGAAGTCGCCCGTTTAGGCGAGGTTGGCAGGAAAGCCGGGCTGATGTGCTCGGCATTTTCGGTCCATCGCAGACAGAATCTTTCCTTCGCGCGTTGCGCACCTTGTGCACGAATTGTGGCTTCCTCGTAGATCACGCCTTGCGGCGGCCACAAGGAGGAGTCATGCGTGTGATGCACCCATAGCAGCTTGCCCTCGTATTGGCCGCAGTACGGCACGCCCATCAGCGGAGACTGCAACGGCAATCCATGTTGCGGATAGATCGGCGCGCCATTTAGGCGCAAAAAGTCAAAGGCTGCATCTGGCGAGATGTGATGACGGTAGGAATAACAAAAAGCCAGAAAGGCTCGATTGTCGATATGCACTTTGTCGCCCACAACGACGTCGGTGAAACGCAAAATATTTGATTCGCGCCGGCCATCGCAGAAGAACAGATCGCCGCACGTATTCATGGCGTACAACTGTCTGCCGGCCGCCTTACCCGACATCACACGGACGCCCGCCCCCTGCCGATATCCTTTGCCTACGCCCTTCACTTCGACGGCGATCGGCAGATCATAGCGATTACTCGCGGCGGCCATCAGTCCGGCCAGCGTGCGAACCGCAGCAAATTCCGGACCTGCGAAAGCAGGATCCTGCAGCAGATCGCTGGCGCGCACGACGCGACTCACCGGTAGGGTCACGTCAATGAGATCCTCGCGAACGTGTTCCGGGGAATCGTGACCGACGTATCCCGGGCGTGTCCAAAAGGACTCGAAGTAGTCGCCGTCCTCTTCCAGCAACATGTCCGCGATAGATGTCCACAGCCAGATCTGGCCCATGGGATTGGCGATCATGAATTCATCGCCTCGCGGGTATCCCAAGCGGTAAAGGTTCGCGAGTTCTTCACGCTCGTGATTGGTGAGACCCTCGAACGGATTTCCACTCCCACCTGGTTGGGTCGCGTCGATGACGCTGTCGAGCTTTCCGGCTCGGGTCAATAAACGCTGCACATTGAACATCGATCCGAAGCAAAGCGGCTGTTCACTGCGCACACGCGATTTGGTGCCGTGCGGTTCAATGTTTCCGCCACCCATGAACGGGAGAGCGCCCGCGTACACATCGGGACCATACTCAAGACATCCAGGCGAGCGCCGGCCGCCCCCGCTGCCGCCCCAAACATACGAATATTGCGGCGCCTTGCCATACACCTGCGCAGCCACGTGCTTGGAAAAACGTGCCGATTCGATGCTCGCGCGATAGCTGTACAACGTTGGATCGTCGCCGGCGCGTTTATCGATGTCATCACCGATGTGACCCGAATTCGACTCCACCATGTATCCGCCCAAACGTTGTCCGATCATTTGCAGACCGCCCAACATCTGTCCCATGGGGCCGGCAAAAGCGTCTTCGTGTCCCGCGTGTGCACCCTCGAGCGGCTGGAACATGCGCCCCTTGTAGGTCTCCTTTGCTGGGAAATAGAAGGAGAAGCGCGTATCCGTTCCCTCGAATCCACCATGCACGTGGCGGTGTGGTATGGGCTGCTCTCGCGGCTCATCGCGGTCGATGTATGGCTTGCCAAAGTATTTATCGGTGACGGTGTAGGAAGCCACCTCAATGGGCGTCCCGCTGACCGCAGTCTTAACATCGCTCATCGCAAGTCTCCTTGAATGCAGTATCCCGCGACCGGGCACTAGACTCGCGATAATGAGACGTCAGCGCTTAAGAAAATAGGCGCCTCATTTATAAAACAACTGATTGCGCGGCAGGGTGCGTCTCAAACCTGAGGGATTAGGAAGCCACTGCCGAGTGGCGATTCTCTTTTCGGATTGCCCTGCTACCCGCACCCGGCGTATGCACACCGCGAAGCATCGAAACCTGTTCACAAAGCCTCTCAACCGTACTGTCGGCTTCGATCAGCCGACCGCGAGCAATGGCCTCCATATAGGAGAGCTGCTGCCGCAGCCCATGCAGCTCCGCTCCATCGAAACTCGTCCATACCGAGGCGCTCGCTCGGGCGTAATAGGCAGTTGAGCACTTTTCCATGAATATCAAGATCGGATTGGCAAGACATGACCACTCTGCCTGCAACTGTGCCGTGACAAGAGTCGGCGCATCGTTCCAGTTCGCGGCGGCATCCAATCTTCGAAGCAACTCCTGGCGCTGAGATCGGGTCGACTCGGCGGCCACAACCATGCGCACAACACGGGAGACAATGCTTGCGATCGGTGAAAAAGTCGCTAATTTTAGATGGGCAGCAGAAAAACACGCGACAACCAACTCTACGCAGGCTGCGGCGTCAGTCGGTCTCGCCTGTACACCATGGGTACGGCCGCGCTTACAGTCTATGAGGCCGCGGCTCTCCAAAATTCGAATGGCCTGGCGCAGCACTTCCCTGCCAACCTTGTAGCGCTCACACAATTGATCTTCAGTGCTCACTCGGCGCAAGCCGCCTACAGCACGGGGCAGTTCGATCGCCAGGGTGTGAGCCAGTTCGTGCGCGCGACCTCGATTGATGAGCGACGCTGTTCTCGGCTCGCCCAGGACCCGGGCCCGTTCATCCTCATCGTCATCATTTAGAGCGATTTCATTTTCGAAGGCAATCAGGCACGCGGCGAAAAGATCTGTTACAGGATTATGGCCAACGGATCGCACCGGAGAATGAAAGCTTTTTGCTCCACTGCCCAAGAGTCCTGCACCGGGGCCATCAATGAGCTTGCCGCGGAACTCACGTGTGAACGCTTCGAGAGCTGCGGCACCTTCGGCGACTGATTGACGATAGGCGACCACGATGTCCAACGCGGCCCAGGCCTGTTGAACGTGAAGCGCGGTTACGCCAATCGCGCGAAAGTAGTCCGCCACGGCCGATGCGACCGCCCCGTCGGATATCGGCAGAATTACGAGGCCGCCTCCAGGCCCGCGCCGCATTCGCGCGATTTGGCGATCCTCGAGCAGCCTCACGGCTTCACGAAGTGTCGCGCGGCTAAACCCATATCGGTCAATCAGTGCCGCCTGATCGCCGAACACTGTTCCGGCCGGCGTGCCTTCCGCAAAGATGTCGTTCTCGAGCCGCCAGGCAGCGGCAAATGCGCTTTTTTGCGGGCGCGTACTCTGCGAAACCAAATCGTCGTAGATTTTTGACCAGTCGAAGCGGATCTGCATTCCACGGACTCCGCGGCGCGCGTCGTCGCCACATTAAAGAACTCCAAGTCCCTCCCGGCGTACCCCTCCCACCGGTCCTGGCGCCTACCTTACTTCAATACATCCCCTGAAGCGATTGAAGCGCGTCCACCCCCTGTATACCCGCACTGCGACGGTCCTAGCGGCGATGAATTTGAGGCGCGACTGTCCTGCTTATGGCGAATGTGGCGCCGCTCTGGGGGCCAGCTTCCGAATTGAGGCGTCTATTTTTCGCACCGCGCCCCCAGTAGCATGCCGGCGGATCACTAAAACGGTGCCAGGGGAGTAGCTATGAACATAACGATGAAGTTCCGCCACAGCGGCCTGCTAACAGTTGCCGCTTGCCTGTTGTGCGGATCGCCTCTCATGGCGGCGTCGCCGTCGCCGTGTAGTGTGGCAGCGATACAGGCACTTGCACCGAAAGGCACAACCATCACATCCGCCGATCCAACCGCGCTGCCCGTACCTCATTGCAAGATCGACGGCCATATCATCACTAACAATCCTGGGCCTAATCAGGTTAATTTTCGCTTGCAATTACCCGATTCAGGCTGGACCGGCCGTTACTATTTCATCGGGATGGGCGGTGCTGCGGGATACGTACCAAGCGATTCGCAGATCCCGGCTGGCAATCCTCTGAATAAGGGCATGGCGGTCGCCGGTACGGACACAGGCCATCAAGGAGACATGTTGAATTGGGGATTCCTCACCGACCCGGCGAAGGCAGAGGATCACATTGATCGCGGCGCTCACGTCACTGCGGTTGCAACGCAAAAAATCACCAAGGGGTACTACAAAGCGAGCGCGCTGCACCGCTATTTCTCGGGCTGCTCGGGCGGCGGTCGCATGGCAACCATGTCAATTGAACGGCACCCGGAGGATTTCGACGGCGTGCTGCTTGGCGCGCCCGGCGGCCGCAGCAACGCCACGATGCTCGCTTTTATTTACAACGCGCAGCAAATGAACCGAGAACCGGGAGCATGGGTATCGCCGGCGAAACTGCAGATGCTGGATAGCAAAGTGACGGCGCAATGCGATGCTTTAGATGGCGCCAAAGACGGCATCATTTGGGACCATAACGCCTGCAAAGTCGATTTCAAGCAGTTCAAGTGCCCCGCTGGCGACGGGCCGGACTGTTTGACCGGGCCGGAACTCAAGACCGTCGAAGCGATCGTGGCGGGCCCGATAGGCCCCAGCGGACCTATTAAACCCGGCTATCCGGTCTCCAATATTGGAGTTTGGTCTACGTTCCTCGGTCCCACCGCGCCGCCATGGTCGGACGACACGTCGATGGCAAACATGGCCAAAGCTTCCTCTGGCTACGTCATTGCCAGCTCTCTCGCAAAGGTCTTCTTCGGGCCGAACTACAACGTGTTGAAGGACTTTAACTTCAACGACCAAAAACAACTCGATGCGTGGTGGCAGGCAACTGATCGTATCGGCTTCGGCGCACCCTACAGCGCTGACCTGCGAGGCCTTCACAAAAGCGGCGGCAAGGTAATCATGTGGAACGGGGTCAGCGACCCTTGCTGCATCGACACCGAACTCAAGGGATACTATCGCGACGCCGCAAAGTCAGTAGGTGGCGTGAGCCAGCTCGACGCGTTCGCCAAGATGTACTTCCTACCAGGCACTGCGCACTGTGGTGGCGGCACTGGACCTCAGGACGGACCGGACCAATTGCTCGAGGCGGTCATAAACTGGGTCGAGAAGGGACAGGCGCCGGGCCCGGTTGTTGCCCATCGCGGCAAAGAACGTGCGCACATGTTGTTCGCGGATCCGAAGACCGGAACCGTGTCGGGAGTGCTGGTGCCTCCTGCCGCAGGTACCGCCCGCGACTTCCTGCTCTGTCCGTTCCCGCAGGTTGCCAAATTCAATTCGGCGTTGGCCGACAAGGACGGAGCCGTAAATGAAGCTGCCAACTGGTCGTGTCAGACTCCTTCAACATAGCGCGAAGCGGCGATGGTTCTGAAAAAATGAATCGACTGCAGGATAAAGTCTGCATTATTACCGGCGCGGGTAGCGGCATTGGCCGCGCCAGCGCCGAAATGTTTGGCAGGGAGGCCGCGACAGTAGTCGTAACGGATATCAAGGCCGATTCAGCCGAAGAAGTCGCGCACGGAATTGTCAAAGCCGGCGGACAAGCGATCGCGCTAGCGGTGGACGTCGGTGAAGAAGATCAGTTGCGCGGCATGATCGATACCACGATTCAGCGCTTTGGGCGCATCGACGCGCTCTTCAACAATGCCTTGATGACCAATCCAGACCCGTCTATGCGGGATCGAGATCTGCTCAATTACGATCCAAAAGTTCTCTATGCCACGATACGGGTGAACGTGGTGGGTGGCGTGCTCGCGAGCAAGTATGCCGTTCCCCACATGCTGGAAAGGGGCAGCGGGTCAATTATTTTTACATCGTCCGGCAGTTCGCTTGGCGGAGACGTGACCTCATACAGTTATGGCGCATCGAAGGCTGCGCTGAATTGGTTCGTGCAGGCGTTTGCGGCCACCTTTGGGAAGGGTGGCATTCGAAGCAATGCAATACTGCCCGGCCCGACTCAGACGCCATCAAAAATGGCCTGGTCCACTCCAGAGATGGATGCAGGCTTCATGGATGTATTGAACTCGCCACGTCTCGGGCTCCCGGACGATATGGCGGCGATGGCCGTATTCCTCGCATCCGACGAATCGCGCTTCGTGAACGGCGCTCTATATCGCGTAGATGGTGGCATGAGCTGCACGGTTCCCTTCATCAGCGTGACGCGCAAAATGCTTGCCGCACGAGCGAAACCTCAAGGTTGACCGACAGGTAAATAAAATGGGGCTAGCACAGGAGAAGTTCCTTGAGGAGTTCTGCGCCGCGTGGGGCGATGGAAGCTCTGAAACTAGACCGGACGTGGAAAACATTCTGTCCATGATGGCCGAGGATGCGGAATGGCAATTATGGATGCCCGGAGGCCCGACCATTCGCGGTCGAGAAGCATTGCGTCAGGAAATTCATCGTCAAATGCGCTTCACGAGCAATAATAAATGCAACATAGTGAATGTGCTCTCGAGCGACACGATTGTGATGCAAGAGCGATCCGACTTCGCGGTCATTCGCGGCAGGCCCTGTCCACATCAACTAGTGGCCATCTTTGAGCTCGATGCCGCTGGTCTCATTAAACGTTGGCGCGAATACCTGGACATGGCGGATTTGCTGCGCAAGCAAGGCACAGATGAAGCGTTTGCCGCTACTGGCGGGTGAATGTTCAAGCGCGTTCTATTGTGCTACGACGGTACGGTGGCTGGCCGCCGCGCTCTTCTTCGCGGCGCCGAACTCGCAGTCCTGCTCAATTCTGAAGTACATGTTTTATCCATCGTACAATCTGAGAGTCCAAGCGCCGCGGTAATGGCCGGCGCTTCCGGCCACGCATGCTTGATTGACCAAGAACAAGAGGATCGTAAACTTCTTGACGAGTCGCTCGATTGGCTAAGAACACGAGGCGTGCCTGCGAAAGGCTCGCTAGCGTCGGGCGATACGAGTGATGTGATAGTGGCGTTCGCCGAGCAATTCAAAATCGACTTGATCGTGCTGGGGCACTATCCCCGCCCTGCCGGCGGGTTCTGGTGGACGAGCCGCAATCGAGCATCGCTCGCCGATAGGGTGCGCTGCTGCGTGTTCGTTGCGGTAGTAGGACCTCGAGAACCTGATGGCACATAGGACAAACACCGATTCCGGAAACCCGCAATTGGGAACCTATCACATCGCGACATTTGCGATGGCGACGCCGGACCAGCCTGCCGTAATAGTGGGAGGCACCGGATCAACAATGACCTATGCTGAGTTGGACCTGCGGTCGCGCCGGCTCGCCGGGTACCTCAGCGCCAATTGCATTGCCAAAGGCGACCATATCGCGATCATGATGGCGAATAGCCAGGATTATCTCGCCGTTTGCTGGGCCGCGCAGCGCCTCGGCCTCGTGTATACCCCCATCAATTGGCATCTCACGCCGCCCGAAATTGCATACATTTTGGAGAACAGCGACGCCAAAGCGCTCATTGTTTCTGACCATGTTCATCCGGCACTTGAGATCATTTCGCAGAATCTGAGGGGCATTGTAGTTGGACTGACTACGGGGCCATCGTTCGGTGTATTTAAGAATCTTGATCGCATCCTCGAGCGCGTCAACGACCATACAGACCTCGGTCATCACGAAGGCAATATCATGTTCTACTCGTCCGGCACGACGGGCCGGCCGAAGGGCATCACGCGAAAGCAAGGCGAGATCGCCTGGGGCAATCTCGCGCCGCTCGACCTGTATCTGAGAACCACGTACGGGTTGGACCGGGATACTGTGTACTTAGTGCCCGCCCCTCTGTATCACGCGGCGGCGCTTGTATGGGCAATGAACGTCCTGCGAGGCGGCGGTACCGTTGTCGTCATGGAGACGTTCGATCCACTTGAAGCACTGCGGCTTATCGAGGTCCACAGAGTTACGCACGCTCAATTTGTCCCGACGATGTTCGTACGCATGCTTCGACTTTCCGAAGGCGATCGGACTAGATACGCTCTGTCGACTCTTAAATGCGTTCTCCACGCCGCCGCGCCGTGTCCCGTACAAATCAAGCATCAAATGATCGACTGGTTCGGCCCGGTAATTCACGAGTACTACGCCGGTTCCGAGCGCAACGGACTGGCGGCTGTCGACTCCGCTACCTGGGCCGCTCGTCCTGGAACCGTGGGTCGAGCCGTCTTTGGGCAGGTTCACATCGTAGATGAAGACGGCCGCGAACTTCCCGCGGGACAGGATGGCTTGATTTACTTCAGCGGGACGAATGAATTCGAATACTATAAAGATCCAATCCAGACCGCATCGGCGTTCAATGATCTCGGATGGAGTACGCTCGGTGACATTGGGCACCTCGATGAGGACGGATTTCTCTTTCTTGCGGACCGACGAACCGATCTCATCATTTCCGGTGGCGTCAATATATATCCAAAAGAAGTGGAGGACGCGCTCATTCAACATCCGGCTGTCGCGGACGTCGCTGTAATCGGCTTGCCAAATGTGGAGTACGGACAAGAAGTCAAGGCAGTCGTCGAGCTGCACGCGGGAGTCTTGCCCACTAGCCAATTGGCCGAGGAGTTACTCGCCTTCTGCCGGTTGCGGATCGCAGCCTACAAATGCCCGAAGAGCGTTGACTTCGCTTCGTTGCCACGGTTACCAAATGGAAAGATGCTAAAGCGGCAAATCAGGGACCAATATTTCGCACCACAACGTTCCATGGAGCCGAGTTAGGGAAGCAATATATGACAAGTATCTACGACTTCTGTGCGATGACTCTGGATGGAGCGAACGTTTCGTTGGGCGATTACAAGGGCAAGACATTGCTCATCGTAAATGTCGCGAGCAAATGCGGTTTCACACCGCAGTACGAAGGATTGGAAGCGCTGTATCGCAAATTTGCGTCGAAGGGGCTCGTTGTACTCGGCTTTCCCAGCAATCAATTTGGGCATCAGGAGCCCGGAGACTCCACAGAAATTCGAAATTTCTGTTCGACAAACTTCGATGTAACTTTCCCTCTATTTGCAAAGATCGACGTCAACGGCAGTGACGCCGACCCGCTCTACACGTTTCTTAAGCGAGAAGCGCGAGGCATTTTTGGAACCGAAAGAATCAAATGGAACTTCACCAAGTTTCTGGTTGATTCTCAGGGCAGGGTCAGAAGGCGTTACGCGCCGACTGCCAAACCCTCCAGCATCGAGAATGCGATCTCGGCCCTTTTGTGAGAAATTTGTACGGTCGCGAGCCCATCCCGCTCGACTTTGGCGATCCGCTCTTCCTAGACAACCCTTATCCTTTGCTCGCCGCTCTTCGTAACAGCGCAGCAGTCTCCAAAGCCGTCCGGGCACCTCCCTATGGGTCCGCATGGGTTGCCACCCGCTATGCCGAAGTGCTCACTGTATTGAAGGATTCGCGATTTTCTGTGGAACCGCGCAACCTTTCCGGCGGGAATAGCATGGAGCGCTGGTGGATGCCCCGTTCTTTTCGCCTAATCACCGAGGGCTTGCTCAACAAAGACGATCCCGATCACTATCGATTGCGAAACCTCGTACACAAGGCATTCACTCCTCGACTCATCGAAGCGCTGCAAACTCATATTGAGAAGATCACCGATGATCTGCTAGATCGTTTGGATACGCGAAACCCCATCGATCTGATTGAGGCATTTGCGGTCCCACTACCGCTCGCTGTGATATCCCACATGCTCGGAGTACCCGCCCGCGATCGCCTCAAGTTTCGTCGCTTAATGAACGGGACTATCACCGGATCAGCGAGTATGGGATTGTTGCGCATCCTACGCGGAGCACATGCCATGTATCGGCTGATGAGTTTTCTCGAGTCATTGCTTAGACTGAGAAGACGCGAACCCGATGACGGTCTCATTACGGCGTTGGTTGCTGCTGAACAGGCGGGGGATTCATTGAGCCCGGATGAATGCTTGGCCATGCTTTTCCTTCTGCTGTTCGCCGGTCACGAGACCACTGTCAATTTGATCGGCAACGGCATGTTGGCGTTGATGGACAACCCCGAGCAGCTGAGCTCATTGATCGGGCAATCTTCCTTGGCTGAGTCGGCCGTTGAGGAACTGCTTCGGTTTACCAACCCTGTACAGTTTGGCGCATCGCGGATCGCTCTTGAGGATCTGCAGCTTGGCGAGGTAATAATAAAAAAGCACGATGTGGTCATTGCTTTGCTCTCCTCAGCGAATCGCGACGCAACCATCTTTGAAGATCCAGAAAGACTCAATATCGCCCGTAACCCAAATCGCCATCTGGGATTTGGCCTGGGTATTCACTTTTGCTTGGGCGCGCCTCTTGCCCGAATGGAGGGCCGCATAGCCTTTAACAAGCTGCTCGCCCGATTTCCGAACATTCGATTGGCCGTTCCGCGCGCAGAACTTCGCTGGCGCACGTCACCGGTTTTTCGTGGATTGAAGTCGCTGCCGGTTTATTTGGAATGAATGGTGGCGATCCCTACGAACTCGGAAGCCTCGTCGAATGGAGTGATTTGTCATCCGACAACGTCCGGTCGCAGTTCGTTCGGGCGAGTCGCGCGTCTAAGCGGGAACATACGTCAACCTGATTACATCCCCGCCAATGCGGTCGCTGGCCACAAGGCGGAGCCGCGGCCGGGGGCCGGCGAAGAATGGCTGGCCAGACCCGAGCACGATGGGATGGATGTAGAGTCGATACTCATCCCGTTGGGTCCGACCGACCTCAACGAGCGCGACACAACCCACTTCCGCTGGCTCCGTCAGACCGCCGCGAAGTCGCGGTCCTCCGCGTCCCAATCTGGAAGATCATCGTCCCAATAACGCATGATCTCGTACATGCGGCGACCGTACACGTCCCGAGCCAACTCTTCGAGCCGAGCTGGGAGCGCACTCCCTTTCACGCTCGCGCTTTCGCCAAGACAGTTCGGAGTCCAGCGGTCCGTTCCTGGCACCTTACGCTTCAAGTGCACCTTCCAGCGTCCGAAGAGAAAGTCGAAGTCATGTTGGCCGTTGCGCTCCGGGCTCGTGGCCGGCGGCGAATCGGCCGCTGGTGTTCGCAGCGCGGGAAGGCACAGCCCTAAGGCCAGGAGAAAGACCACTAAGGCGCAGTTGGCAATCCTCGTTCGGCTCTGATGCATGATGCTCCGTCCATGAGTCGCGTGAGTTTGAACGCCCGGCTCACGCCCGGCGCCATCCCTCACATGGTAGGCCTGCGGCGCTCAGCCGCATAACGATAGTTCTTGACCTTCATCTGAAGCTCAGCTTCAAATGAGGCGTGCCGAAAACTCTGCCGCCCTTGGAATCTCTGCGCGTACTTGCCACCTGTGTGCGGCTGGGGAATTTTTCGCGCGCCGCCGCGGAATTGGGCATCACGCCGACGGCCGTCAGCCAGCGGATGCGCGCCCTCGAGGCACAAATCGGTGTGACTCTGTTTCGGCGTCATGGACCTAAGTTGAGCACCACCGATCGGGCGCGGGCACTCGGACAACGTATCAACGAGGCCCTCAACCTGGTGCACGGCGCGGTCGATGACTGTCGCCGCATCAAGCACCCGCTGCGCATCACATGCGCGCCGACGTTTGCCGCGCGCTGGCTGGTGCCGCGCCTGGTGAGCTATCAGACCTTGCCGGGCGCCAGCGCTATCGCGCTCGACGCGACACAGTCACTTTCGCCGCAGGGTTCCTTCGACATCGCTATTCGCAGCGGCCGCGGTCCGTGGCCAGGCTATGAGTCGGTGCGATTGCTCTCCGATGACGGCACGCCGATGTTGAGTCCGAAGTGGACGCCGCGCGTCGGTCGCATGACGGTAAAGAAACTGTTGCGCGTGCCCTTGATTCCGGATTCGCGCTGGGCAGAATGGTTCAAGTTGGCCGGTGTTCCGGACGCCAAGCCGAAATTCGTTGCCGCGCGATTCCCCAACTATGAACTCGAAGCCCAGGCCGCGGTTCAGGGGATCGGCGCCGCGCTATTGTCACCCGATCTTTTTACGCAGTTTATCGCGCAGGGCGCGTTGATGGCTCCCTTCTCCTCTAGGGTGGAAGGTCCCAGCAGCTATTGGATGCTGTGGACCAAGCATTGCGCTGAGGCGCATTTCCTTAGTTGGATGAAATCGCAATTCGGCATCGCGTAGCTTCAACGCTCGGCGTGTCCCCGCCAATTAGGTTAGCCAATCAGTCGTAGTTGATGTTTGGCCCCCCCGGGGTATACCTTACATCAGCGGCTGATGCGCATGTTTCCTTGCGCATGATGAACACTATTTGTCTGAATTGGAGTCGTCAAATGAGCAGCGTACAAATCGGGCAGAAAAGCTATGGGATGCCCCCTCGAGAGGGGATCAGTATCGCGCATTTTCTTACCGTCGCCGACATTAAGCGATCGGCTCGATATTACGAAAGGGTCTTCGGCGCTAGCATTCTGAGCCTGGGTGACGGAAACGCGCCAGGGTACCTTCAGCTCGCGAATATCTGGATGATTCTCAACGTTGGAGGCGGCCCAACTCCGGATAAGCCGACGGTTACGCTCAGCGTCCCCGATCCGAATCACATCAACAGCTTTATGAATTTCCCCGTTGCGGATATTCAGGCGTGCTATGAATTATGGAAAAGTCGAGGAGCAGAGTTCATCACTGAGCCAATCCCCAAGTACGGCGAGACGCGCTGCTATATCCGCGATCCTGACGGATATATTATCGAGGTCGGACAGAGCACTGACCTCACATACGGTTAGTCAACAATCCGGCTGTCATCGTTGAAGGGACCGATCAACGTGCCGTCGCGCTTGAACGCCAGAAGCGCGCCATAACCGTTCCCGTTGATGCCTGATGCACTCGTTACAAGGATAAGCATTGTAACCACGCTCCTGCGGCGTCGTCTGGAAGCCTCGCTACCCGGCGCGCGAAATGCATCCGCCGTGCAGATACGGTTCTCTGGTTCGGGCGCCAATAGACCGATCGCTAAGGAAGGACGCCGGCGCTAGCGATCACCGCGTACACAATTTACCAACTCCATTGTCTCGTTGGAGTACGCAACCAAACAATCACTCTGCGCTGCGGTCGCTGCACCCCGAGACAAACGGGAAAAACTCCTATTCCCATCGCAAGGCGAAACTGGAACGATCGCCTTGAATTTAGATGGGCGCTAAGATCTACCGTAACACCAAGGGAAATTTATGTATTTGGGAATGCGCAACGGCGCGCAGCGGTTTATATCATGGGTGCTGGCCACAACTTTGACAGCCATCTCGCCCATGGTCTTAGCGCAACAGGCGCCGCAGGGCGCGCACGATATTGACGAAGTCGTCGTCGTCGGAGTCACGCCCGTGCCGGGCTTCAGGGTGGATAGGGACAGGATCCCCGGCAATATCCAGACCTTGAGATCAAGCGACCTGACCCGCAACGGCGCCGCCAGCGTGCTCGGCGCGCTGGACCAGCAAGTCAGCAGCGTCAGCTTCAACGACACACTCGCGGACCCATTCCAACCTGAACTGCAGTTTCGCGGCTTCGAGGCCTCACCGGTGCTCGGTACGCCGCAGGGTATGGCGGTATACCAGAACGGCGTGCGCATCAACGAGGCCTTCGGCGATACGGTCAATTGGGACCTGATTCCGGACATCGCCATCGACCGGATCGACGTTCTGAACGCGACATCCGTATTTGGACTGAACGCGCTGGGCGGCGCCATGACCGTGACGATGAAGAACGGTTTTACGTACCAGGGATTCGACACCACGCTATCAGGCGGCTCATTCAACCAACGTCAAGCGCAGGCCGAGTATGGCGTTAATGATGGCACCTTAGGTGCCTATGTCGCGGTCAATGGACTCAAGCAAGGCGGCTGGCGCCACTTCGCGCAGGATCGGGTCTTACAGTATTACCTGGACTTGAGTTTCCACACCGACACCATTACCGCGGACTTGAGCTACTCGCGCGGCAATAACCGGCTGTTCGGTCAGGGCGCCGCTCCGGTGCAGTCGTTGGCGATTAGTCCCGACAACGTCTTTACCGGTCCGCAAAATAATATCAATAACGATGACATGATAACGCTCAACACAGCATACAACTTCACGTCGAAGCTGGCCCTGTCGAGCGTCGTGTACTTTCGCAACTACCGGCAAACGGTGGCCAACGGCGATAACAGCGACTACGCGGCCTGCGATGACGATGTCGCCCCCGGCCTGTTGTGCGATGGTGACTTCGTGCTGACCGATACCGCTGGGGAGAATATTCCCGACATTACCAATGGCGGCGCAACGATCATCGGCCAGAACGATTTCGAAACCATTCACTCGCAAACCTGGGGTGGATCTCTGCAGTTCTCGAGCACCGAAAAGCTCCTCGGCCACGGCAACTCATTCGCCGTCGGCGCGACGGTCGATACCTCGATCACCAACTTCGTCTCGGGCACTGAGCTCGGCGTGATCGATGCGTCTTTGACGGTATTGCCTTCGCCGTATTTCGTCGCAACACCGGAAGGCGTAGATAGCACCGCCACCCCCGTGAGTCTCAACGCCAACAACAAATACTACAGTGTGTATTTAACCGACACTTTCGACGTTGTCGACGCGTTGTCCGTCACTCTCAACGGTCGCTACAACATCGCGAAGGTGGATCTCTCCGATCGCGATGGTGCGGCGCTGAACGGCAACAACCGCTTCACACACTTCGATCCGTCCGCAGGCGTCACCTACAAGATCATGCCCGCCATGACGGTGTATGGCAGCTACGCGGTCAACAATCGCGCTCCTACCGCCAGTGAACTCGAGTGCGCGAATCCGGCCGCGCCGTGCTTGTTACCGACGAACTTGGCATCCGATCCGCCGTTGCGACAAGTCGTGTCGAAAACGGTCGAACTGGGTGCACGGGGCACCCTATCCGACCGGAGTCTCGGCAAATTCGGCTGGAATCTCAGCGTCTATCGCACAAACTCCGAGAACGACATCTACGGCGTCTCGACGTCCATCGCGTCCGGCTTCTTTCAGAACGTCGGATCGACGCGCCGCCAAGGCGCCGATCTCGACCTGACCTATCAAGCCGAAAAAGTTTCGGCGTATTTGCAATATAGCTACCTCAAAGCGACTTTCCGATCGGCGCTGCTGGAGCCCTCGCCGGCCAATCCGTTCCAGGACGCGAATGGCAACATTCAAGTGAGTGTCGGCGACGAATTACCCCTGATACCGAAGAGTCGCGTGAAGCTCGGTGCGGATATCATGGTGCTCGCGCGCTGGTCGGTTGGCGGCACCGTGAGCTATATAGGACCGTCTTTCTATCGAGGCGATGAGGCCAATTTGAATCCGGAATTGCCGGGCTACACGATCGTTAGCATGCGGACCTCATACCAATTCGGCAAGCACGTGCAGGTGTTCGCCAACATCCAAAACCTGTTCGACCGGCGTTACTCGACGTACGGTGTCTTGGGCGACCCAACCGGCGTCGGCGCGCCGGGGGTACCGGCCGGCGGCGAATTTGGAGATCCGGACGTCGATCCGCGCTTTCAAAGCCCAGCGATGCCGCGGGCATATTTCGGCGGAGTGAAAATTTCGTTCTAGTCGTGCCGATCGCTGCGCAGTCGAGGGGATTTAATGAGGAACGCACACCCACGCCATGCCGTATATAAGTATATAGTTCGGGAGTTCAAAACCAGTCCTTTTGTCACATCGCACGTGAGCGAGCGAGCCCACACTGCACCTTCAACTTCATTTCACGGTGTCCGAATGTCCGCAGCGAAGCATGAGTCGTGAGGAATACGCAAACTGTCACAAGTGACGCGCTATTGGTGCACTCGCAAGTGCGCTCTGCAGATAGCGCGGCGCGTGCAGCCTATCTTAAGACGGCGTTGTAGGGTGCGCTACGCATGAATGACGATAAATCCGCGCCGCATTTTGATCGAGACTTGGAGCTTGATTTTATTAGAGAGTTCGCCACCGGCGGAGAGTCGTTGATGGGCCTGGGCGTCGATGGCCGCCGCGAGCGCATTAGGGTGGCTATTTATAGGCATAAGCTGGCCCACATGCCTTTTCGCGACGGCAGGATGACCTATGCGGAGGCGTACGCCGAATGCTATGGGTGGCCGCTGGAGATGCGCCGCGACGTCAGGCACGAAGCGAAATCCCAGCCCGTAATTGCAACCAAGTCTCCGCAAAAGAGGTTGTTTCGCGGTAGCTGAGGATTCGTTCTCTGGAGGGCTGGATTCCGCCTCGAACCTGCTTTGGCATAAAAATGCCAATACAATCAATAAATTATAAAACTATATTGATCTTATTTCAAGCAGTGAATCCCCAAATTGCGGAACTCATTGCGCGGTTTCGCTGCGCATTTTGGCGATCTCGACGGCGCTCAGGTTCGAGGCACTCGACCCGAAGCGGGTCGTGACAAAGTTCGCCACGGCCGCAATATCCGCATCCGAATAGGCAGCGCCGAAGCCCGGCATTTCCGTGACTCCTGCCGGACTCGAGCGCTTCATACCGGCGAGCACGATTTGCGCCACGTTGGTGCCATGGGGATCGTTAACCGCGCGCGCCCCAGTTAAGGTGGCGTACTCACTGATATCGCTAACGCCGCTCCAGCCATGGCAGCTGGCGCAGGCGCCTTCGTACACCTGTTTGCCGCGAGACTCAGCCGTCGCGAGGCCCTCTTTATGTGAGTCCGGGGCAGCGGGAGCGAGTCTAGCGGGCAAATCGGAGGACGCGCTGCCCGGGATGCTGCGTAAATACGCGACGATCGCGCAGACATCTTCGGGCGCCAGATGGCTGAAGCTTTCATCCACCGCTTCGCCCATCGGACCCGCCGCGGAACCGTGACCCGCGGCGTGGCCTCTGGCGAGGTATGCAATGAGTTCCTCGTCATGCCAGGCGCCGACGCCGCTCGCCGTATCGCTGCTGATGTTGTAAGCGCGCCAGCCCGCGGTGAGTGCGCCGCCGAATTTCTTGCGGTTATTGAGCGCGAAAGCAAGGTTGCGCGGTGTGTGGCATTCGCCGCAGTGGGCCAGGGCCTCAGCGACATAGGCGCCGCGGTTCCACTCCACGCTCTTCTCAGCATCCGGCTTGAAGCGCTCGTTGGCATTGAACAAGGCCGACCAGGCGCCCATCGCCCAGCGCTGATTAAATGGAAACGCCAGCGCATTCGCCTTGTTGGGCGAGTCGATGGGTGCCAGGCTAAAGAGGTACGCCTTGATTGCCAGGGCATCGGCATCAGTCATATACGTATATGAGGTAAACGGCATAGCGGGATACAGATTCGCGCCATCCCGGCGGATGCCGCGATGCACGGCGGCAAGAAATTGCGCATCGGTGTAATTTCCGATGCCGGTAGCCTTGTCCGGTGTGATATTGGTGGAATATAGCGTGCCAAAGGGCAGCACGAAGGCGAATCCGCCCGCGTAGGCTTCGCCGTCCTTCGCGGTGTGGCATACCAGGCAATCCGCGGCTTTCGCAAGGTACTCGCCTTTCTCGATCAAGGATGCTTGCGCGAGCGTTGCAGGAACTCCGCTGGGATTTGCCGCATGGTAATCCGCGAGATCGACTTTGCGACCCTTGGAAAACGCCATCGGCCCCGGGCTCACCACAAGGAAAAGCGCGACCACGGCGACGAACACCAGTACGGCAACGATGATCAGCAAAGAACGCCGCTTGGCACCGTGCGGGGAAGGAGTTGCGTTCATGCCTTGGTGCTCCCAGCCAACAGATCTCGATCGATGGGCAGCCGCTTGAGCGCAACGCCGGTCGCGGCGAAAATCGCATTGCGCAGGGCCGGCGGACCTGCCGTGGTCCCGGTTTCACCGACACCCCCGGGAGGCTCGCCACTCTTGATCAAGTGCACGTCGATCTTCGGCATTTGGTCGATGCGCAACATGCGATAGTCATTGAAATTAGACTGCTCGACCCGGCCTTTCTTGATGGTGATCTCGCCATACAACGCAGCGGTGAGGCCGAATACCAAGCCGCCTTGCAATTGAGCTTCCACGCTATCGGGATTCACGAGCGTTCCCACATCGACCGCAGTGGTGACCCGGCGCAGCAACACTTCTCCGTGATGATCGACCTCGGCTTCCACGACCGTCGCGATAAAGCTACCGAAGGAGGGTTGCACGCACACGCCCCGCCCGACTCTCGACGACAGCGGCGTGCCCCATCCGGATTTGGCAGCCACCAGGTCGAGCGCCGCGATGAGACGTGGCTGCTTGCCCAACATGTCGCGACGAAACGCAATCGGGTCCTTGCCGGCTTTTCGCGCGAGCTCATCCATAAAGCTCTCGATGGCAAACACATTGTTGTTGGGGCCGACGCCGCGCCACCAGCCCGTCGGCACGCCTCGCGGCTCGACCCTTAGATATTGCACCTGGAAATCCGGAATGTCGTAGGGCATGTCGACGGCGCTATCGACCGCATCTCCATCGATTCCCTTTTGAAAGCCCGGCGGTAGCCAGCGCGCGATGATCGAGGCGCCGCAGACTTTGTATTTCCACGCCGCCACCTTGCCGCCCGCGAGACTCGCGGAAATCACGTTGCGATAAATCGGTCGATAAATATCTTGTTGGATGTCTTCCTCACGGGTCCACACCACTTTCACGGGCACGCCCTTCATATGCTGCGCGATGCGTACCGCGTTCAACGCCATGTCGGGCTCCAACCGCCGGCCGAAACCCCCGCCTATCAAATGATTGTGGACCGTTACCTTGTCGATCGGTAGACCGGTGAGCGCCGCAGTAGTCTGTTGCACGCGAGCGATGATTTGGGTGCCGAGCCACAGTTCGCAGGAATCCTCTTTCAACCAAACCGTACAATTGAGCGGCTCCATGGTCGCGTGCGCCAAGAACGGCAATTCGTAGTCGGCCTCGAATCGCTGCCCTTTGGACAAGCCTTTCTCGACATCGCCTTGGGTTTTCGCAATCACGCCATCCTTGTGGCTGGCGCCGCGAATGTCCGCCCAAATATCGGCGGAGGAAAGATTTGCGTACTCGCCCTCCGCCCACGAAATCCTGAGCGCTTCCAAGCCCTTCTTGACGGCCCACATGTGATCGCCGACCACGGCGACCAGGTTGTCGAGCACGATGACTTGTCGTACTCCCGGCAGCGCCTTGGCGGCCGCGTCGTCCACATGCGCAACCTTGCCGCCAAACACCGGACAGGCGGCCAGCGTTGCAAATTGCATGCCCGGCACCATGGCGTCGATGCCGTAGATAACCTTCCCGTTCACTTTGTTCGGCGTGTCGAAACGTTTGTGCGGTGTACCGACGAGCACGAATTTGGCAGGATCCTTGAGCGGCACGTTCTTCGGCGGCGTGATCTTGCCGGCTGCATCGATGAGCGCCCCATAGCTAAGTTTGCGGTTGCTGGCGCTGTGCGAAACTTCACCACCGGAAGTCGTGCATGCGGCCGCATCGACGTGCCATTGCTGCGCTGCTGCCTGCACGAGCATCGCCCGCGCGGTGGCACCCGCGGTGCGAAGCGGCATCCAAAAGGCCCGCAGCGATGTCGACCCGCCGGTGGCCTGAATTCCCAACAATGGATTGGTATAGAGCTTCTCATTGGGCGGGGCGTGCTCGAGCCGGATTTTTGCCGGATCCGCGTCGAGCTCTTCAGCGAGGATCATAGCGACACCGGTGTAGATGCCCTGCCCCATTTCCACTTGCGGCATCACGAGCGTGGTCGCCCCGGTCTTGTCGATGCGAATGAAGGCGTTGGGCGCAAATTTTCCCTTGATGTCATCCGGCGCTTGCTCCGGCTCGTTAACCGCGCGCGCGGGCACGTAGAAGGCCAGCAGAAATCCGCCCGCCGTGGCGCTTTTGATGAACTCACGGCGCGACCGTGGTTGGGAAGTTAGCTTGCTCGCATGCATCATAAATTCCTCACGAGGCGGCTCGATCAGCGGCAGCGCGCTTCACGGCCTCACGTATCCTCACATAGGTACCGCAGCGACAGATATTGCCCGCCATGGCAGCGTCGATATCGGCATCGTCCGGAGCGGGCGTTCTGGTGAGCAAGGCGCTCGCGGACATGATTTGTCCCGACTGGCAATAACCACATTGCACAACCTCGAGTTCCAGCCAGGCTTTTTGCACGCGGGCACCGGCGGGGGTATCGCCTACCGCTTCGATTGTGGTCACGGCGCGTGCGCCCACTGCACCGACGGGCAGAACACAGGAACGCACCGCCTTGCCGTCGAGATGCACTGTGCATGCGCCGCACTGCGCGATGCCGCAGCCGAACTTGGTGCCCGTCATCGCTAAAACGTCGCGCAATACCCACAAGAGCGGCATGTCATCTGGAACATCGACTGATCTTGATTCGCCGTTGATGGCGAGGGTTCGAGTCTGCGGCACTGGGGGTTCTCCTTATGATTTTTTGATGGCCGCCAAAACTTTGGCCGGCGTGAAGGGCACGGAGCGCAGCCGCACACCAATCGCGTCAAACACGGCATTGCCGATGGCGCCGGGCACCATAGCCGCCGTCGGCTCACCGGCACCCCACGGGACCTGATCGGGACGGTCGATGAGATCCATAACGACCTCGGGAACTTCGGGGAACCGCAATATGGGATAACTCGCCCAATCCACGCTCGTGACCTTGGATTGGCTGAACAGGAGCTCTTCTTTCAGCACCCGGCTTACCGTCTGTATCACATTGCCTTCAATTTGATTACGAAGTCCATCAGGATTGATGATTTGGCCGCAATCGTGCGCTACAAAAAAGCGTTTGACAGCGATCTGTCCGCTATCGCGATCGACCTCGACTTCGCAGACTACGCCAACGTAGGTCCTGACCAGCTCGTACTTCGTATATGCAAGTCCGTGGCCGGTATGCTTGGCGCCGTGCGACGACTTGGTCCACGTGCGCCACGCACTCAAGGTGGCCAGGCGCTCGAGCAATTCCCTGCCGCGCTCATCTTGCAAATAGCGCAGCCGCGCTTCGAGCGGATCCGTTTTTGCGTGCGCGGCAATTTCGTCAAAGAAGGATTCGTTCGCGAAAGAGTTCTGCATGCGTCCGGGAGAGCGGATCCACGCCGGTTTGAAGGGCGTGCTCTCGAGCCGATGGGCGGTGGTCTTTACATTGTCGATGACGTAAGGAATGGCCAGGTCCTGAATGACACCGCCGGGACTCAAGGTGCCAAGACTATTCAGTCCCGCATGATCCGCGCCGACCAAGGCGACGAATCCTGCAGCTCCGTTCGGTATGAAAAGCTCGGATTCCCAGGCGGTAATCTTGCCGTTGGCGTCGAGTCCGGCGCGCATATCGAGCAGCGTTGGCGGTCCCTTCGGGTCCCAGCCATGCTCATCGGCCCGCATCCACTGCACCCTCACCGGTGCATTGACCGCACGCGCCAACAGTGCGGCATCCGCCGCCGCGTCTTCATGGCCATTACGGCCGTAGCAGCCTGAACCGTCTATGTAGATGCAACGCACCTGCTCATCTTTGAAGGAAAACATGGCGGCCAATTGTTTGCGCAGGTTGTGAGTTGCCTGAGATGCGCTCCAGCAGGTGAGATGATCACCGTCGAATTGCGCGACCGCGCAGGAGGGACCGATCGAGCCATGCGTGTGGATCGCAAAATCATAGGTGGCCGTTAGGCGCTGCTTTGCTTCGCCGAGGGCTTTGGCGGAATCGCCGGTATTGCCGGTGACATCATCTTTGACGATCCTGGTGCGGCGTACGTGGTCCCACAGCTCGGCGCGGCTGGGCAACCCAGACCACTCCGACCAGGTAGCCGTCAGGCGTCGCGATCCCCTGATCGCCGCCCATTCGGTTTTCGCCACGATGCCGAGAAAATTCTCCTGACGTACCACTTTGACGATACCGGGAATGTCTGCGATCGATGCTTCATCGATGCTCAGCAGCGTGGCGCCCAACGCCGACGGCCGTATCACACGACCGTGATACATACCGGGCAGCACGAAGTCCTGCATATACGTGAATTGGCCGGTAATCTTGTCCGGTATGTCGAGGCGCGCTTGCGACTTTCCCACCAGCTTGAAGTCCTTGGGCGCCTTCAGAGGCGCCGTCTTATCGAGCTTCAGCGACAGCCCCTGCTTCCCGAGGAGTGCTGCCAACGGCAGCGCTTCACCCTGCGGCGGATGCACGATACCGTCTTCAATGCGCAGGCTCTCCGGCGGAACTTTAAATCTCCTGCCTGCCTCGATGAGCAGGGCGCGCCGTGCGGTCGCCGCCGCCTGCCGTAACTGCGCGCCGCCGTTCTGGATCGATAAGCTGCCGAACGTGACGCCTTGATCCGGCGTCAAGTCAGTGTCGCCCTGAATGAGAGTGACTTTCGAGAATCCAACGTCAAGCTCATCGGCAACCATTTGAGTCAGCGCCGTTCGCAAGCCGGTACCCAAATCTACCTTGCCAGAAAACACCGTCACGGTGCCATCCGGGTTAATGGCCAAGAAACTCTCGACGCTGCCGGGATCAACCGTCTTCTTCGCCGCTTGGCTTGCCCCGACTCCGCGCTCGAGCGGAATCGCAAAGCTGACGATCAAAGCGCCCGACAATCGCAGCGCGGTACGACGACTGAATACTGCTGCCATGAGCGGCCCTATTGCGCCGCGCGCATCACGGCGCGAACGATGCGCAGGTGCGTGCCGCAACGGCAAAGATTGGCGCCCAACTCCTCGCGCACTTGCGCTTCGGTGGGCTTCGGTACGCGTTTCAAAAACGCCGCGGCCTGCATGATCATGCCGTTGATGCAGTAGCCACATTGCACCGCCTGCTCATCGATGAAGGCCTGTTGCAGGGGATGCAGCCCTTGTGGCGAACTCAGCCCTTCGAGCGTCGTTACATCGCCCTTGATCACGCCGATCGGATAAACGCACGAGCGAATCGCGCCGCCGTTCAAGTGCACGGTACAGGCGCCACACTGGCCCAAACCGCAACCAAAGCGCGGCCCGTGCAGCTTCAAATCATTTCTGAGGAAATAAAGCAGCGGCATCGCCGGATCGTCGCTGTGCGCGACGACTTCTTTGCCGTTCACGCTAAATTGGTACTCCGGCATGCTGAACCTCTGCAGGCTATGAGCAGTCGTGAGTGTCGCTCCAAAACCACTGCTTAGGCAAATTCTTCTTGATTTTATCGGTACCGCATACCGCAAGATCCTCCAATACCGGGCATGAATCGCCAAGTGCCGTGCCGACGGGGCATACGCTCATACAAACGTGATCTAAATGGCCGGAGTGCGGGCTGATACCCTTCTCAACTCGCGACTCCCATCATCTTTCATTCCGAGCAGCCATGACCGACATTCCTCTCTACGCGGGCGCAGGGCTTTTGGTCGGCACGCTGGTCGGTCTCACGGGCGTTGGCGGCGGATCAATGATGACGCCGATATTGATGCTGCTGTTTGGGCAATCACCCTCGGTTGCGGTGGGGACCGATCTTCTGTTCTCCGCGACAACGAAGCTGGTCGCGACTGCTTCCTTTGGATTCAGTCGGCGTGTGGACTGGCCGATCGTCGGACGACTCTTGCTCGGCAGTGTTCCAGGATCCGCCGCGGTAGTCATTGGACTCTGGCTCGCGCGCCGCACGCCCAGTGCCGCCGATGCGATCACCCTGCACGCCCTCGCGATAATTCTCCTGGTTACCGCTGTGGCGCTCATCTTTCAGACACAACTTCAGCGCGTCGGTCTTAAGATCACGGCACGGGTACTCGCGCAGGTGGAGCGTCACAAACTCCTGCTCACCGCGCTTGCGGGATTGATATTGGGCGTCGCCGTGACGTTGACTTCAGTGGGGGCAGGTGCGCTTGGCGTTGTGATGCTGGTTGCGCTCTATCCCCTGAGGCTCACCGCAGACCGGCTTGTAGCGACGGATATCGCTCACGCTCTGCCGGTCACGCTGATCGCGGGCTTCGGGCATGCTTTGTTGGGCCACGTAAACTTCAACGTCTTGGCCGCTCTTCTCCTCGGCTCGATTCCAGGCGTATTGATCGCCTCGCGTATCAGCATTCGGCTGCCCGCCCGAATCACCCGCGTACTCATCGCGATAATGCTGGGAACCGTCAGTGAGCGCCTGCTCTTTGCTTAAGGTAGACGGGATTGTCGCTTTATTCGTGCAGACCGCACTCGCGCTTTAAACCAAAGAAACGTAGTTCGTCTGCGCTCCTCACTTCGGCGAGCGAACGGGTCGTGTGCCAGTCGCCGATCGACACATAACCTTGCTTCCACAGTGGGTGATACGGAAGTTGGTGCTTTTCAAGATAACGGCCGATGTCTCGGTCGCTCCAATCAAAGAGCGGATGGACTTTGTAGCGCCCGCGCTTGAATTCGATTGGAACAATTCGTGCGCGCGTCTTCGCCTGTGTTCGCCGCAGCCCGGCAAACCAAGTCCTTGCATGAAGCTCATTTAGCGCGCGGTCCAGAGGTTCCTGCTTGTTGATGCGGTTGTAGCGCTCGATGCCTGAGAGGCCTTGGTCCCACAATTTTCCGAATCGGGTTTCCTGCCACGCCGGAGAAGACTCAGCGCGGAACACTTTGAGATTGAGCTTTAGCCTTTCGGTCAACTCATCGATGAAGCTGTAGGTCTCTGGGAAAAGATAGCCCGTATCGAGCAACACGACCGACACTCCGGGCTTGACCGTGTTCACAAGATGCAACATGACTGCCGATTGCGCGCCGAAGCTCGAAGTCAGTACATGCTCACCCGGAAGGAGTTCGAGGGTGCGCTCGACTCGCTGAGACGCCGGGAGGTGTTCAATTGCCCGATTGAGTCCAGCGAGTTCCGGAGCAGTCTCGGGGCCAAACTCGTTCGACCACAATCGCGAGAGCTGCGCTTTTATGTTCATGTCTCGCCGTTGTTATGCGCCCTCGAGGCGCGTCGATCGCCACGATTCTATCGCTCAGCCATACGCGTGCTTAGCTCAAAATTGCATTAGCCCATAACCGCGTCGATCGGTGGCCATGACTATGGTTATTTAATTCGAGCATTGGACGGCCAAGTCGGAATTCATAAGTATTCCAGCAATGCGGTACACATGGATCTTCTTGTTGAGCGCACTCACGGCTGGGTTTCCCGCCCATGCGCAACAGAAGACGGGACCCGGCATCACCGGGGACGATAGCCTCACATGGCATGGCATTACGCTGTACGGCGTGATCGACGTCGGCGTCCAATACGATACGCACAGCGCGCCCTTCACGCCTTATCGGCCGGCGGCCAGTGGTAATATTGTACGACAAAATGACGATCAGTCGGTCATCGGACTTACCCCCAGCAATATGGGACAGTCGCGAGTTGGCCTGCAGGGGATCGAGCCGCTAAACGACGAATTCTCGGCCTTATTCCAGATCGAGACGTTCTTCAATCCACAGTCTGGAGAAATCGCCGATTCACTCAAGTCGTTGGCGGTGGACAACGGCCGGCCTCTCACCGCCCAAAGCATCGGGGTCGATGGCAGCTCGGCGGGTCAGGCCGTCCAAACCGCCTATGTTGGCGTGAGATCGGTGCGGTTCGGTACCCTCACGTTCGGCCGCCAAGTAACGTTGCTCTCGGAAGGCACTATCAAGTACGACCCTAATTACAACGCAACGGCATTTGGCCTGCTCGGAGCGTCAAACACGTATTCCGGCGGCGGCAGCAGCGAAGATAACCGTCTCGATTCGACGGCGAAGTATTATCTGAGCTTCAGCGATCTCTTTCACGTCGCCGCCTTGTACAAGTTCAACGGCTCCAATGGCTCGGCCAACACCGCCATCCAGGCCGACATAGGCGGCGCATGCGACGGCGTATCGATCGACGCCTATTATTCGAAGGTCAACAGCGCGATCACCGCAACCCCCTTGACGGCCGCTCAAGTCGCGGCACTTCCAGCGTTGGGGTATTCCGCATCGAAGTCCCTGGCGGCGACCATCTCCGACAATACGACCTATTCCGCCATGGCGTTGTACAAGTTCGACCCGCTCAAGTTTTTTGCCGGCTACATGCACATCAAATATGCCAATCCAGACACGCCGCTGAACGCTGGATTCAACGACATCGGCGATTACGTGCTGGCATTCGTTACGAATAACGCCTTCAACAAATCAAAGACGGTGCAGGTGTATTGGACCGGTGTTCGCCACACCGTCATTCCGAACCTCGACGTGACAGCGGCCTACTACGGTTATCGTCAGAATGCGTACGGCACCTCCAGCCAAGCGGGCTGCACAACAGCTGCGCACAGCGTTTGCAGCGGCAGCCTCGGGGCCTATTCCATCGACGCGGATTATAGGTTCAACATACACTTCGATGCCTACGTCGGCGCCATGTACAGCCGCGTTCACGACGGCGTAGCGAGCGGCTACATCTACACGACCAACATCAATCCAACCGCCGGAGTCCGGTACAGGTTTTGAGCACCTATTGGCTCGGCCGATTTACTTTGCAGCCTAACTCGCGGCCAGCCGCAGCATGGTGCGCAGAAGCGCATCGGCACCGATCTGCAGGTGTCGGCGCGCGGTAAACTCGCGAGGATTGTGGCTGATACCTCCAACACTCGGCACGAAGATCATCGCACTCGGGCAGATTCGGGCCATCATTTGCGCATCATGGCCGGCGCCAGAAGTCATGCGCCGGATCGGCAGCCCGAGTTCCGCCGCCACTGTTTCGATTGCCTGTAGAACTTTCGAATCAAAGACTACCGGCTCTGTCCGCGCTAGGGTACGTGTTTCAATCGTCACGACCTCTTCCCGCGCGAGAGCCGCGAGGAATGCATTGAACTCCCTCTCGGCTGCACTGAGCAGAGCATCGTCGGTGTTGCGCAGATCGACGGAAACCAGCGCTTGATTGGGAATGACATTGATAAGGTCGGGTGTCAGACGGATGCTCCCCACGGTGCCGACCTGAGAGGCGCCCATGCGCTTGGCAAGTTCACGCACGAACACCCCGACTCTCGCAGCACAATAGCCGGCGTCCCGCCGCAGCTGCATAGGGGTCGTGCCCGCATGGTTCGACACGCCGCGGATCGTGACTTCTTGCCAGGAAATGCCCTGAAGATTCTCAACGGCGCCGAGCAACGCAGACTCCCGGTCAAGGATCGGTCCCTGTTCGATGTGAAGCTCTATGAATGCGTGCGGAACCGGTTCGCCGCATCGCTCAGTTCCCGCATATCCGATCCGGTTGAGCTCGTCGCCGAGAGTCACACCGTCCTTCGCCTTGGCATTCAGCGCCCCGTCTAGAGTCAGGCCGCCCGAATACACTAAAGAACCCATCATATCCGGTTGGAAACGCACCCCCTCCTCGTTGGTGAACACCGTTAGGGCGAGTGGCCGCTCGGTGACCTGGTCGGCGTCCCGAAGGCTCTGCAGCGCTTCAAGTCCAGCGATCACCCCATAAATGCCGTCATAACGGCCGCCGTTAGCCACCGTGTCAATATGCGAACCGGTCATCACAGGGCGGACAGCCGACCGGCCGGAGCGCAAACCTGTAATGTTGCCGATCTGGTCGATCCGCACCGCAAGGCCTGCCTCGTGCATCCACCGGATCACTTGGTCGCGCCCGCGGCGGTCGGCATCGGTTAACGCCAGTCGGCTGCACGAACCGTCGTCCTTGCGCTCCATTTCGGCAAGACTGTCGATGCGCGCGATCAGCCGGTCAACGTTGATCGCGATGGGTGCCGGGTGTGTCATTTCTGCTCATTCGACCGCGACGCTTTCCGGAAACCGGTGAGGCTACTTGAATTTTACGCCGAGGGCAGAGCGCCGCGAACTATGGGGCGTGCAATACACCACTTCTGCCGGCGTCCGATAGTTCAGCAGCGCGTCGCTGACGACGACCCGTTTGCCACCGGCCAGCTGCGGCGGCAGCGAGTCCGTCCAATATATCTCCAGCTTGCCAACTCACCCACGCAACGCCCTGCAATATGGTCAATGACGACCCCTCGTCGGGGGTCCCAGGTCGGTTATTATTGGACCAGAATTCCTCGGCACAACTGTAGGAACATTCTTACAACAATAATCTTGTAAGATAAGCCTGACATCCTATTGCGCTCCAAAACAGGTCGGGGAAGGGGACAATTAATACCAATATGGTGCGTCAATTCACCGGGTTACGACTTTAAGAATCATCGATATAAATTTATTTCCCGGCGCTGCGACAGCCACTAGGTAGCCTTAAACACGTGTAGCACTTGCACCACATGTCGGTGAGGGGCGACGCTATAGACAGTGGCATGCCGCTTGCTACCATTAATGTGATCGGGTTGCTACTAAGCCGCACCGAGGTGTTGTTGAGAAATCGAAATTCGTAGGATACGCGTAGCGACGGGTAAGATACGCAAGGACACGCAGATATGAAGACCCTTCTCCTTTTGATATGCATTGCTGCAGTCTCCAGCCCATGTAGTACTGCCGCTATCGGCCACCCGTCAATCGGCCCAACGGCGGACAACGCGGTCAGCGGGCCCGCGCTCAATGGTCCCGCGCCGACTGCGCAACGCATGCGCGGTAAACAAAACGCGCTACGGGCTCAGAGTGATTTGGACGGCTTCAGGGGCACCGTGGTGAAAGAGATGCGCGCCACCAAGGCGTTTGTGAAAGAGAACGTGGTCAAAGAAGAAAGTGTCGACCGCAAGTTGATGCTGCTGGCGGCGATCGGGATGATCGTCCTGCAACTACGGCGCAAACACAAATCCTTGCCGCAACGGCAAATTGCTCCCTATGCATAAGTCGTGAATTTGCGAACCGTATTTAGGGAGAGAAGAATTTCAATGGCCGTCCCGTCAAATCTTACACTGAGTCCCGAACTTCGAGTATTGAAGTGATTACCCAGCACTCGCTGGGGGCACGTATCGCACGCGCGCGCGCCCGCTCGCATATATCGCACGAAGTCACCTCGTTTGACTCCGGCGCCGTATTTCTCGTCAAGGCGTTGTTTTATCCTGTGACGGTCGTTGCGTTTTTGGCGCTATGCCTGTGGTTGGGAAACCGCTCGTTTTCAGGCACGCATTTCCTTATGGCGGTACTGGTTTTTGCCGGCGCCGCAGAGATTTTGGGCGATTCTCGCATCGATCACGGCGAGCCGGATGCCGCGCTGGAACTGCGCTGGTTCTTGGACCTCGTCGCGCGCTGGATTGTCGTCGGCATGTTCGTTGCACTCATATTGTATCTCTCGGGATTGCTGATCCGTCCGACCGACAGCGTTTTGCTCATCTGGTTTGTGCTCACGCCCTTTGTGCTGTGGAGTGGAACGATAGGAGTCAGGCACCTATTGTTGTATGTCGGCATCAATCACATGGAAGAGCGGCGGGCCGTAATCATCGGCGCAAACAGGCTTGGTTTTCTGTTGGAGGAGAGAATTGCCCAACAGCCGCTTCTGCGCATCAAACTGCTGGGTTTTTTTGAGGACCGAGAATCCGGCGACCACGCGCGCCGCAGCGACTCCCTGCTGGGCCAGGTGGCCGACGTACCCGAATTTGTGCGCATTTGCGGCGTCAACGTGGTTTACATCACATTGCCCGTTTCGCCGCACCCGCGCATTTTGCAGCTCTTGGACGGCCTGCGCGACACTGTCGCGTCCGTTTACTTCGTTCCGGATCTTTACGCGCTCAACATCATTCAGGCGCGAGTCGATGTAGTGCACGGCATGCCGATGTTTTCCGTGTACGAGTCGCCCTTCTTCGGCGTGCGCTCCCTGGCCAAACGTGTCAGCGACATCGTGTTATCGACCGTCCTGCTGATCTTCGCGACGCCGGTACTTCTGGCGGTAGCCATTGGAGTCAGGCGCTCATCGCCAGGCCCGATTTTATTCAGGCAGCGCCGTTACGGCTTGGACGGCCGCGAAATCATGATCTACAAGTTCCGATCCATGACAGTGACCGAAGACGGCGCATCCAACTATACGCAAGTGACGCGGGAGGATAGCCGCGTCACGCCGTTTGGTGCGTTCATTCGCCGCACATCGTTGGATGAACTGCCGCAGCTGATCAATGTGCTCGATGGCAGCATGAGCATCGTCGGGCCGCGCCCGCACGCCATCGCAGTCAACGAGCATTATCGACGCTTGATTCCCAGCTACATGCTGCGGCACAAGGTCAAGCCGGGCATTACCGGGTGGGCCCAGGTCAACGGCTACCGGGGAGGCGATGATTTAGGCACGATGACCAAGCGCATCGAATGCGATTTGGAGTATCTCAAAAATTGGTCATTGTGGTTTGACCTGCGCATCCTCGTGCGAACGATCTGGGTGCTCTTGAGCGACCATCATGCGTATTAATAGCATGCGTGCATGCGTCATGGCGTTCGTTATATCGCTGTTAGCGATGGCACAGGCGAGTGCGAAGCCCGAGGACTACCGACTCGGAGCCGGGGACTTGCTGAGAATCGCCGTGTTCGACCATGATGAGCTCTCGGTCGACGCCCGAATCAGTCAGTCGGGAAACATTACATTTCCCTTGGTGGGGCAAGTACAGGTTGCGGGGCTGTCAACTCGCGAGGCAGAGTTGCTTCTGGCGCGGCGCTTGATCGAAGGCGGGTTCGTAAAACAGCCGCAGATCTCCGTGCTCGTCTCGGAATACCAGAGCCAAAAGGTCTCCGTCATGGGGCAAGTGGCGAAGCCCGGACAGTACCCGCTCGATGCTTCCAAGAAGGTTCTGGATGCCTTGGCATTGGCGGGCGGCGTGCTGAACGATACGGCCGCGGACGATGTGACCCTGGTACGCGCCGACGGCAGCCGCATCGTCATTGATTTGCAAAAATTATTCGATGGGGATCCGGCCGTGAATCTCGTCGTGCAAGACGGCGATACCGTGTTTGTGGCGCACGCGCCGCAATTCTACATTTACGGTCAAGTACAGCGTCCCGGGCAATACAAGCTCGTTCGCAATACGTCGATTTCGCAGGCCATCTCCATCGGCGGCGGTCTCACGCCGCGCGGCACGCAACGAGGTGCCGTCGTCAAACGCGTCGATGCGAAGGGCAAGGAGCACAAGATTTCAGTGAAGGATGAGGATGTATTGCAGCCGAACGATGTGCTGATGATCAAAGCCAGTTTGTTCTGAAACTCGAGAACGTTATGCGCCTATCACAATTTGTTCGGATCCTCTGGGTGCACAGAGTCATGTGCTTTGGCATCGTCATCGCGACGCTTGCACTCGCCATGGCTGCAAGTTTTCTGCTGCCAAAGAAATACACCGGCGAATCCGCAGTCGTCGTCGACGAGCGCGGAATCGACCCGCTGGCGCAACAGGGCGCCATGCCGGTGCAAATGACGGCGAGCTTTGTGGCGACCCAAGTGGACGTCATTGAGAGCCACAATGTCGCTCTCAAGGTTGTCGATCGAATGAAGTTGGTGATGGACCCGGCAGTCATCGAAAAATTCAACGACCAAACCGGCGGCGTAGGCAGCATTCGCGATTGGGAGGCCGATGAGCTTCTAAAGTCGCTGAGCGTGAAGCCGTCGCGCGAAAGCAACGTGATCTTTCTGCAGTTCGTCGCCAAAAAGCCGCAAGTGGCGGCCGACATCGCCAACTCGTTCGCCGATAACTACATTACAACCAGCCTTGAACTCAAGGTTGATCCCGCGCGCCGTCAGGCGGGTTGGTTCGATCAACAAGTCAACGATCTTCGCAGCGCGCTGGAAACAGCACAGCAAAAGCTCTCTGCCTATCAGGGTCAACACGGCGTAATAGGGAACGATGACAACAACCGGCTGGACGCGGAGACCGCGCGGCTGACGGAAATATCCAATCATATGGTCGCAGCGCAGGCGGCGATGTACGACGCAGAAACGCGCCAGAAGCAAATGAGCGATGCGTTGACAAAGGGTCGCTCCAGCGAGTCCGTTACCGTCCTTCAGAATCCACTGCTGCAAAACTTGAAAACGGAGTTGGCGCGCTCGGAAGCGCGATTTGCCGATGTGTCGCAGCGCTTCGATCACAATCATCCCCAATACATGAGCGCCCAGGCGGAGCTGGAATCGCTGCGGGAAAAAGTGGCCGGGGAAATCAGCAATTCGGTCGGCACCGTGGCGCGAGAAGCGCAGATCGCCAGGCAAAACATGACGGATTTACAGCGTGCGATGGAACAGCAGCGCAAGCGCATTCTCGACCTTCAGCACAACCAGGACGAGTACACCGTGCTTAAGAGGGATGTGGAGAGCGCCCGCGCTGCATATGACTCGTCCTTACAGCGCGGCGGCGAGACTCGATTGACAAGCCGGCTCAACAACACCAACACGGCGATCTTGAATTATGCATATCCGCCGATGAAGGCCTCCTCGCCGCGCCTGTTTCTCAACCTTGCCTTGGCGATTGTGTTGGGCTCATTGCTCGCGGTCAGCGCCAGCTTGATCAAGGAGCGCTTCGATCCTCGAGTTCATTCTCGTGCCGACCTGCTGGAGGGTGCGGAACTTGCCGTACTGGCGGAATTGCCCCGCGCACGAGTCTCCATGCGCCGTCATAGGCAAGCTCGCAAGCAACGAATTAGCTACAAAGAACCGCGGGTGGAGCCCGCATAAGTGGAGACAGATCCAGTGACGCCAGCCAAAAATTCCGCGCAACGCGCCGCGGCAACTCCCAGCCCGGCTGACGCGCGGCTCGGCGAACTCCTGCAGCACGACGGCACCCTCACGGAACAAGACGTCCGCGACATCATGGCTGCCCAGCGCCTCTTAGGCGAGCGGTTTGGAGAGGTTGCCTCACGATTAGGACTGGTGAAAGAGCAGGACGTTCAGCATGCGCTCGCGCGCCAGGCTGAATTCCCATTGGCAGTGCCCGGCGAGTCCACTCTGAGTCCGGAGCTGATCACGGCATATCAGCCTGCCAGCGCTCGAGCCGAGGAGCTGCGCACCCTTCGCAGCGAGCTGGGTCTTCGTTGGTTCGGCCGTGGCCATCGAGCGCTGGCGATCGTCGAGGCGCGGCCGGGCGACGGTGGCGGCGTACTCGCTGCAAATCTTGCCGTAAGCTTTGCGCAGCTGGGCGAGCGCACACTTCTGATCGACGCAAATCTGCGGGCGCCATCGCAGCAGGAATTCTTTGGCCTTAAATCCGATGTCGGTATGGTCGAGTTCATCAGAGGCCGCGAAAGTCTGGACAGTGCTGCCGTGAAGGTGCCCGGATTCAACTGTTTGTCGGTGATGTTTGCCGGCGCAGTGCCTCCAAATCCGCAAGAACTGCTGGGCCACGTTTCATTCGCGTACCTGATGGAGACCGCGGCGGCCAAATTCGGCGTCGTTATCGTCGCTTCACCGCCGATGCTGCAGTGCGCCGACGCCCAGCTCATCGCGGCCCGTGCCGGCGGCGCCGTGTTGGCGACAAAGCGCCACGCCACGCGGCTCACCGAAGTAGTTCGCATCAAGTCGCTGCTCGAAGCTGCAGGGGCCTCCCTACTCGGCGCAGTGATCGACGGCTGAACGCGATGGCCTACACCAGCGCGCAACCTGAAGCCGCAATCGGCGCAGAGTCGACGCCGAGATGGCTTCGTTTTTCTTTGCTCGCCGCGCCGCTCATCGGCGCCACGTTCATCTCGAAGTTTGGCTTCCCCCCGTTGGCTGCGCAGGGCATCGGTGTTTCAACTTTTTTCCTCGTCGCAGCGCTCGCAGCAGGCTCGGTGCTCGGCGCCTTGAGCATCGAACCGCGCCGATTGGCCCTGTTTGCGGCGATGCTCGGAGTTTTGGGCCTGATTCAGCTATTCCAACCGAATTCGATCTCACCCTCATCGCTGCTGCTGCTGGTCGCGGTGCATCTGCCCTACATTTTTACGATCCCCGGTGACGATGACAAAGACCGCATCATCAATTTCTTTTTGGGGACCGTCACGGTCTTCGCATGGTGTGGCATTGCCCAGTACTCCCTTCAGTTCTTCGTCAATCCGCGCTTTCTTTTTCCCATCGAGAACTTCACGCCCAACGCCTTTATCGTTCAGCTATTCAATCATCAGGCAGCCATGGCATATGGCTCACAGGAATATCGGCCCAATGGTGTATTTTTACTGGAGCCCTCCTTTTTCAGTCAGGTGCTCGCGGTGGCCATCATCGCAGAGCTGTGCGCTCGCGGCAGAATGCGCCGTCTTGCGGTCTACGGGCTCGCCCTGATCCTTTCCTATTCCGGCACGGGGCTCATTGTGCTCGCCATCTGCCTGCCCTTGTGCCTCATTGCGCAGCGCCGATGGGGACTACTGGTTTTAGGAGTGCTGGCTTTGGCTGCAATCATTGCGCTTCAATTGTATTTTCATGCGAACCGATTGCTCTCGAGAATTGGAGAATTTGACTCGAATCAGTCGAGCGCCTACATGCGTTTTGTCGGTGGCTTCTATCTTTTCGATCAGTTTCTATGGCACGACCCAGGGCGTGCACTGTTCGGCTACGGCGCCGGCTCATTCACAAACTACGCAACCCGTCTGCACCATTTGGCTGCCGCTGAAATGGCTCTTTTCAAAATGGTATTCGAATATGGCCTGCTCGGAGCGTCAGCCTACTTCGGATTTCTGTTTTGCTGTCTGCTCTACTCTCCGGCACCACGATTGTTGACACTGGCGGTCGGCATCACCTATTTGCTGAATGGCATTTACAATCCTTTCGCGCATGGCCTGGCTCTGAGTTTGCTGCTGTGGAATTCCGGTTGCACCCCTGAGGCAGGCTCGAAGTGGCTCCAGCCCATCCGGCCGCGAGTTGCGTCCGCCGCTTCGCGCACCTTTTCGTTCGGGCCAAAGATGGGTGTCTGAGCATGGTAACAGCCCTCCTCATTCTCGGATTCTTGTGCTTCGCCATGGCGTGCCACCCGTTCGTTACTTATCCGTGGTCCCTGGTTGTGCTTCAGGCGCTGCGCCCCACGCCGCCACCGCGTGCGGATAAGATCCCGGATGTACAGCTCACCTGTGCAATTTGCGTCTGTGCTTACAACGAGGAGCGCGTGATCGCGCAAAAGGTGGAGAACCTCCTGGCGTTGCGCGCGCGCGATCCTGATCTGCAAATCCTGGTTTACGTCGATGGGGCGAGCGATCGGACCCCGGATATTCTCCGTGAATACGCCTCGCAGATCGATTTGCATATCGCCACGGAGCGTCATGGCAAGACCTACGGCATGAATCTCTTGGCATCCAAGGCCCGTGCCTCGATACTCATTTTCACGGACGCAAACGTATTGATGAATTTGGATTGTGTTCGCGACTTCCGGCGCTACTTCGCGGACCCGGACATCGGCTGCGTGTGCGGCAACCTGGTGTACACCAACGGCAGTTCTTCGGCGACCGCCGCCGCGGGGTCGGTTTACTGGCGCTTCGAGGAAGCCATTAAGAAGCTGGAAATGGAAAGCGGGTCGATGATGGGCGCCGACGGCTCCCTATACGCGATCAGACGCGAGCTGCACCATCCTCCGCCCGAACACATCATTGACGACCTGTACGTCTCGCTGATGATTCTGTGCGGCGGTCATCGGGTGATCCAGGCAAGCGACGCACTGGCATACGAAGAATCCGTTGTGTCGGCACGTGAAGAGTTCACCCGCAAGATTCGCATTGCTTGTCAAGCGTTCAACGTTCATCGGCTACTGTGGCCGCAGCTGCGCAAACTCGATGGATTCACGCTTTATAAGTATGTGTCGCATAAATTGATCCGTTGGTTCACGATTTATTTATTGGCGACCGCCGCCGTCGCGTTCGAGGCGGCGCTGATCCTCCTGGGGCATCCACAGCTCGCGATCGCGCTGTTCCTCGCTACAGCGGCGGCGTTGCTGCTGGGATGCTTCTCGCCGCTGAAACCCTTCGCGCAAGTCGCTGGGATCTTCGCGGCCTTTGCGGGCACCGGCTTGGGCGTGTGGCGCTCCTTACGGGGAGAGCGCTATCAGACATGGACCCCCGCCGCGTCTATCCGCAAGTGAACTCCAACCACTCGTCAATCTAGTTCAATTCATGCAACCCCAATCGTCATCTGACAAGAAGAGCAACTTCAATGTGGCACTGAACGGCTACCGGGGTTTCTGCGCGTTGTCGGTTTTCGTTTTTCACATGGGAAACTCGGGCGTGGTGCCGTGGCCGAGCGGAACTGCAGTCGCGGATTCGGCCATGTTTTTGTGGTCGTCGCTCAAGTACGGCGTCGAAATGTTTTTCATGATCAGCGGCTTCGTAATCCTGGGAAGCTTGCTGCGGCATTCCACGCTCAAGGGATTTCTCGAGGACAGATTCATTCGCATCTATTCCGCGTGGGTGCCGGCGTTCCTGGCGGTAGCCGCGGTATGCATCGCTTTGAAGATGAAGATGTTCACCGATGTAAGTTTCATGAAAGGGCTGGGAATCTTCGCCGGTAATCTATTGTTGTTGCCGCCGTTGTTGCCGTTGCCCCTTGTGCATCTGGCGTCGTGGAGTCTGACGTACGAATGGGTGTTCTATTTCTCAGCCGCTACCGGCGCATTGCTTCTGCGCCGCCAGTCACCCCAAACGTGGGCGGTTGTCGCCTGGGCTGTTCTCAGCGGCCTGTTCATATGCCTGTATCCGCGCTCGTTGTTTTTTTTGACCGGCGTGATCGTATTCGGCTGCCAACCATGGTTTAAACGCCGCGAGCGCTGGCTCAAGTTTCCGCTGCTCAGCCTGCTGGCGTTTCTCGTGGCTTGGCACCTGACGGGAGCCGACAAGGCAGAACTGAACGACACGGTGTTCGATTGGCTCAAGGACGGACGCTGGGTCGCGGCACTGGTCGCTTTTGTCGCTTCATTGCATATGTTCGCGAGCATCACGCTGAATACGAGCCGACAATTCGCATTTTTGGGCAGCCGTGCGCTCCAATTCGTGGGGACGATCAGTTATAGCTTCTATCTTTGGCACTCGCTGGTGGTCTCTGCAATGAAGCGCTTGGCCATTGCCTATGTCATACCTCACTACGGCGTGGCGATCGGTTTCCTGGTGTTCTTCGTGTCAAGCTTCGCAATCGGGCTGTTGGTGTCGTGGGGCTCATGGGCGCTTTTTGAAGTCAGGATTGCCAAGCTATTTCGAAAGACATTCGTTCCCATTCATCTTTTTAGGCGCCCCCTCCGTGCCGCATGATCGCGCCTCAGCGTCCATTTCTATCGACAATAGAATGCGATGCCTGTGGATCGCGCGCTATATACCCTTTCCGATGGACGGCGGCGCACAGGTCTATTCGGCGAATCTCGCGCAGTCACTCGCGAAGGCGGGCGCGTTTGTTCGTTTTATGGGCCTCGGCGCCGCCGTCGCGGTACCGGAATCGGCCGCAGGCGTTGAATGGTTGGCAGTACCGGGCAGAAAGCGCATCGCGGCCGTGGCCGCCCTTAGCGCGCTGCCTTTTGCGGCGGCCATTGACGCCACAAAAACCTACCGGCTGATGCTCGAGACGGAATTGCAAGAACCGTGGGATGCAATAGTCTTGGATGGCTACGGAACAGGATGGGCACTCGATCGTTGCGTCGCCTATTGCAAGGAGCGAGGCAGGCGTCGACCCGTTCTCGTACATGTTTCTCACAACAACGAAGAGATGTTGTGGCTTGCCATGGGCCGCGAGGCCCGCGGATCGGCGCTCAAACGACTCGCTCTGCGGCGCAACGCGACCAAGGTCGCCACGCTCGAACGCCGAATCGTGCGCGCCGCGGATTTGCTGACGACAATTACCGACGAGGACCGAAGCACCTTGGGCGCGGCCGTGGCCCGCGGTCGGTCGCTCTCCATCACGCCAGGCTACTCGGGACCGATTGTCGGCGCGCGGCGTATCACCGCCGCGACGCCGCGTCGGGTCATCATCATGGGCTCGTTTCAGTGGGTCGTTAAGCAAGAAAACCTTACGCGGTTTGTGGAAATCGCCGACCCTATTTTCGAGAAACAGGGCATTGAAATGGACGTTGTTGGAGATATTCCAAAAGCGTTTCTCGCCACCCTCAAAGTCCGCTGTCGCGCGACGCATTTTCACGGCTTCGTGACCGAGGTTGCTCCGTACCTGGACCGGGCGCGTATTGGGATCGTTCCGGAATCCATCGGAGGCGGATTCAAACTTAAATTTTTGGACTACATATTCGGGCGCGTGCCTGTCGCTACAGTATCGCAGGCGGTCGCCGGCCTGCCCGAGGAGCTCCGACTCGCCATGTTGAAGAACGACAGCCTCGCCGGCCTGGTCAGCGAAATTGTCTCGCACATTGACCGCGTTGATGAGTTGAATCGCATGCAGGAGCGCGCCTTCGCGCTCGGCCAGGCGCAATTCGACTGGAACGTCAGGGGCAAGCGATTCCTGCTGGCGATCGGGGCAATCCGAGAACGGGCAGCTGACGGCCGCGGGTTTGGCAACAGTCCGCAAGATGCGGACCTGCCGAGCGCCGACGTAACGCTGGGCTGAGCAATGCCCGTTAAGCATCGTGGAGCAATCGGTGCGCTTCTCGCGTTTTGCTCGCAGGCTTTCGCTGACGCACCGGATTTCCGCATGACGACGGACACTCCGATAGCCAGGGATTCTCCGAATTCCATTGATTTCTTCATCGCCGATCAATTTACCTACGACGACAATCTCTACCGATTGCCTTCGAGCGTCGAAGTCCCCGCAGCCGCGGGTCCCCTGGCGGCGCGCGCGGACAGCTTCAATTCGGTTTCCCTGGGCGGGAATGGCCGCTGGTTCTCTGACATCCAGGCTGTTTCCTTCAATTTCCGCGCGGATGACAATCACTTCATACACAACGATTCTTTGGACAATGTTTCAGGTAAAGGAAACTTGGAGTGGGATTGGCGCCTCGGGACCTATTGGTCGGGGCAGGCGGGTGTAAGTTACTACCGGGCACTCGCTAACTTTGCCAACACCGCGTACTACGCCCGCGATGTCGTGCAGAGGGAGGATTATTTCGGTAACTTCCGTTTCCAGGCGGGGCCCCATTGGGCGCTGTACGGAGGGTTCATTGGCGCTGATACCTCTCAGACAGCAGTCCCGGAACAACAGTACAACTTCAACAGCAAGGCTGGAACTGCAGGAGTCGAGTTCGCGACCTCCTCCTCAAATACGGTGGGCTTGGAATATCGATATACGAACGCCAATTTCCCGCAGATATTCCCTTTGAATGGTGCGCCATTCAATCCTGACTACAATGAGGAGACGGCGCGAATATTGGTCAAATATGTATTCAGTGCTGCGACCGAGCTCGACGCGAGCGCAGGTTACCTAAAACGCGATTACCCGGAGTCGAGATTCGCCACCTTCTCCGGAAACATATGGCGTGCAGCACTGCAGTGGGAGCCGACCGACCAGTTGCAATGGATCTTGACCGGTTGGCGCCAACTTACGGCGTATGTGGACGCAGAGTCGGACTACTTCGTGTCGAAAGGCGTGAGTCTCACGCCGACGTGGATAGCGACGCAATCGCTTAAAGTATCCTTGACAATGTCTCGGGAGAATCACGACTACATCGGCTCGAGCCCCAGCTCGATCAGTTTCGTCTCGCGCCGTGACAAGTTGACGTCGGCACAGGGGGGACTGATTTACGCCCCTAAGGACTCCCTAATATTCAATCTGACCTGTCGCTACGACAAGCGCTCTTCAGACCAGGCGCAATTTCAGTTCAACGACACACTGGCAACCGCGAGTGTGACTTACAAAATTAGGCCGTGAACACCATCATAGAAGAGTCTTCCTGCCTGGACTCTCCTGAGGTTGCCTTGGAAGGGCAAGTTGTCTGCGGACGCGGTCTGGCGGCACCTGAGCTCGTCACGTTGAGCGAGCAGGTGCAGGCCATAGTCAACGAGCCGCTCTGCCCGGGTTCTTTGAACATTGTATTGAATCGCCCTATGCGCCTGCTCGACACGGCTGGATTTGCGTTCGATCGCGGTTACAGGACTTTGTGGCCGGCTTCGCTCGGCGGGATAAACGTTTGGATTTACAGGTGGCGCGAATCCCCGCTTCACGTTGTAGAAATCCTTTCATCTGTTTACCTGCGCGGGCGCCTTGACTTAAGGAACGGCGACGCCGTTACGCTGCGGATGAACAGAGCACAGATCGGAGAGCTGCATTCTTTTGAGCGGTTCATTTGGGCATTGTTGTGGACCGGAAGACGCCGTTGGTTTTATTCGTACAAGTTGTATTCCAGCCGTACAGTTCGCTTGGGCAAGGAGCTGGGTGCAACCCAGGAACAGCCGGTAGTCCGCGGATCGATCCCCATCAGCCTGTACGTAATGAAGGAGATGGTGACTCTGGTGCCAATAGTCCTTTTCAAAGGTCTTGCCCAGAACTTGCTTTCCGCCTCGAAAAGAGTCGTCAAATCAACGCCCGTAATCGGCACCTTGGCAAGGGATCTAAAACTCAAATATTCGCGCAAATATGTCTTTTCGCGCATCGAAACAGAAAATTGCGCGAACGCCGATGAACGCGTATTTCGACAAATTCAAAACATATTGAATTTCACGAAAACCAGCAACTCTTACTACTCGGCGGAACAGTTTCCGGCCGCCTACCACACCATAAATGTAAACGGCCGGCAGGTTACGGGCCAGCGCGATCCATCAATGCGTCTGGCATCCGTACCAATCGACTTTCAAGGCCAGACCGTTCTGGACCTTGGTTGCAACCAAGGCGGCATGATTCACGAAATCCGATCACTGATCAAATGGGGCGTTGGAATAGACTACGATCCACGCATGATCAATGCGGCCAATCGCATCAAGAGTGTGAACGCGTCGGAAAATATCAGCTTTTATGTTCTTGACCTGCAAAACGATCCGCTCGAACTCATCAGTGACTTCATGCCGGACAGAAAAGCCGATATCTGCTTCCTTCTGTCGGTTTGCATGTGGCTGAAGAACTGGCAACAAGTCATCGACTATGCCCATTCGAAATCGAATTCCATGCTGTTCGAGACCAATGGGTCTCCTCTCCAGCAGAATGAGCAAATCAATTATCTCAGGGCAAAATACTCTGTCGTAAACATGCTTTCAGCAATTTCTGATGACGACCCTATTCAAAAATTTCGGAAGCTCTTTTATCTCACCGGGCCAATTTAGCGGGACATCCGGTCCACGGCGTGGACAGCGGTTCGCGCAAGCGCGAAGATGACGTTCACCGTAGAAATCTGCAACCATGCCGACTCAAAACGGAAAGCTTTCTTCTGAAATATAGTCGAGAAAAGCCTTTCGCTGCGCGCGTCGCGATGGATCCCTGCCAAACCTGCTGAGACCGGACGCGACGGTTTTTTTTGCGAGCGCAGCAAGGCCCGGCCCCTGTTCACGCACCGGCAGATAGCCCGCCAGTTCCGGATGCATCTGCATGAAACTGCGATATGTCCCGATGAATTGACCGCCCCAGGGCAACGCCTGACTGTTCCACGGCTTGTCGGAGCCGGTGAAATGGATCATCGCAGGTGAATAAACGTCTTGGAGAAAAAGGCTGGAATATGCTCTATGGAAATTATAGGCCGGAGCAAAATGCTGGACACGGCCAATAAAGATGGCGTTTAAAGCGCTCTGGTCGTGTCTTATGCAGATGTCGGAATGATCCATGAAGAATGAGAGGGCCCGCGGCGCCTCGACTTCCCATGTGGATCTTCTGAAGGCGAGCACCCCGGAGTTGAAATAGTCTTCCGGCGCCACTCCGCCGAGCGACTCCAGATAGCCATCAGGTGTCGCCTTTCTGTCAGGCGCATATTTGTCCAGCCAGGCACTGCCCCGACCGGCTAAAATCTTCCCTTCAGGAACAGAATAGTGCAGCAGGCCCGTAATCGGTCGCACGACCTGGATATCGCCGTCCAGGTAGACCACATCCTGGTATCTCTTGTCGATGGCCCCGTGCAGCGCGAGGCGCGCCAGCGCTGCTTTCGGCACATGATTGGCAAAGAAGCTGACTGTTTCCGATGGCATGAAGGATCGCGTTGCCAACGCTTCGAAGCGGATCTTGTTCTCGTATTTTTTCTTCAGGCACGAAAGAACATTGTCATCGAGATCGATGGTGTAGATAACGATATCTGCCTGGTTGAGTTGGCCGAATTCTACAAGTTGCGTGGCCGCGACCAGCGATGGGACCAGAAATCCGCGGTCTGTCACAAACACCACAAGCTTGGACTTAAGCATCTGTCAGTCTCTCCAGGATCATCCATCAACCTAACAAGTTCTATACCGGCACGAAGCTGCGCCAGACTCTCGACACTACCTGCATGACTTCGGTCTCGGCCCCTTCCGGACGGCCCATGACGCGCCAGAGAATAAAGGTAACAACACAGTAGACAACCGCGCCGGCGGCAATCAGGGCTCCTAGGTTCAAGGCAATTGTCCAGTGACTGGAGCCTTTGTCCCAAAGGGCATCCATGGGCGCCAGCACGGCCGCCATCAGCAACACGCTCGCGACCGCACGTATGTTCGGCCGCAATTGTTGCCACAGAGACAGCCCTGTCACTGTGGTTACGACATTGGTGTTGAACAGCAGCCCGGTAGTTCCCATGATGGCTCTTGCATACAGAATGCCGGCAAATCCACCAAAATAGAGGCCGACAATCACCAGCGGCACACGGTACAAAAAAGCCTGCAAGTCACGCTTGAACAGAAGCTGTGTTCTGCCGGCTGCCATTGCCAGTGGTTGCGCCAGACTGCCGAGGGTCTGAAACGCAAAAACCGCCGCCAGTATCCGGATCACGAAAACCGCGGGGAGCCACCTCTCCCCCATGGTCAACCTGACAAGGGGATCGGCGATCACCGCCATTCCCACGCCTGCCGGCAGTGCGACTGCCGTTACCAGGGACTGCGCGCGCTGATAGGCGGTCGCCAGCCGGACAGGATCATGCGCAAGATTGGAAAATGCGGGGAACAGCGTACCGGTGAGCGGCGCCGTTGCTTCCCGCGAGGGCATGGCGGCCAGGTTGTTGCCGACGGCGTAATACCCCAGTGTGGTCTTTCCGATGAACTTGCCGACCAGCAACTGGTCGAAATTCCAGTTTATCGTGTTTATTGCTTGGCACAGGGTGAGCCAGATCGAAAAGGAGAACAACTCTCGCACATGCACGATCGAAAAGGCCGGACGGAAAGGTAATACGGTATAGGAAACAAGAACGCCGACAAACTGCCCCAGCAAAATGCCGCCAATCAGGGCCCAATAGCTGTGATAGATCAGAGCAATCAATACGGACGCGATCAGCGTGACGAGCTTTTGCGACACCTGCAGCATGAACTGCTGCCAGAATATGAGCTGCTTGGTCAGCATAATGGCCCGAGGGTTCTCCAGACCATTCAGGATCGCGCTCCCGCTGAGGGCAAACATGACATTCTCAAGACGATAGTCGCTGTAATATCGCGCCACGGGAACTGCGATCAGGGCAAAGACAGACCCGATGAGAAGGCCCCTCAGCAGATTGATCGTCCATACCGTATGAAAGTGGTGAAGCGACGGATCGCGGTGCTGGACCAGCGCTTCCGAGAGCGAAACATTCGTTACGGAAGTCAGGATGTTTAAGGTCGTGGTGCCCAGGGCAACCAGTCCGAAATCGGATGGCAGCAACAGCCTGGCAAGGACGAGGGTGCCTAGGGTGGCCAGAATATTGGACGCCAGTCTTGCACCGCTGAGCCAGACAGCGCCCTTCAAAAGGCGCGAGCGGACGTTTTTCACCGCGTCACATGCTCATTTGCAATTATTGCCACGTTTCAAGTTCTGACTATGCTACGGCGCTGTATTTCGCGGTGAAACAGAAGGAGGCAATGGCATTGCCGCCGCGATCACATGGTACTGTATATGGATGAATTTGTATCACAGCCGCCCGTGTCGGAGCGCGGACGCCGGACATGGTTGAAGGGTCCTTGGAAACCAGTCTCCAGGCCATATCCCGCCTCCAGCGCAAGATCGATGAGGTCCTGACGCCACTTGTTCCCGGGAAAAAGTGCGCGCTACTCGATTTCCCCCATCATCCCAATGTAGGTGACAGCGCGATCTGGGTGGGCGAGCAGATTTTCCTGTCAAAATTGGGCTTGAAGCCGGCCTATGTCTGCGCCGCAGGAAATAGCAACTGGAATGCAATGGAAAGGGCCATCGGCCCTGACGGGACAATCGTCATCCATGGCGGCGGCAATTTCGGTGACGTTTGGCCCATACATCAGCAACTGCGTGAAGAGGTTCTGGACAGATTTCCGGACCATCCGGTGCTGCAGTTTCCGCAAACCGTTCATTTCAGTGACCCGAAGGAAGCGGACCGGACTGCAGCAAAAATAAGGAAGCACGGGAAATTCACCCTCGCCGTCCGCGACCGCAAGAGCCTGGACTTTGCGCGGGAGCGATTTGAGTGCAACGTCGTGCTTTGTCCGGACATGGCCTTTTGCATTGGACCCACCCGAGCTGCTGCATCCTCCGACCCACGGATCCTCTTGCTGTTGAGATCCGACAAGGAAAAGAAAGACCATTCACCCGCGGACGCCATATTGCAATCCCCAGACTTGCTCTGCACAGACTGGTTGATGGAAAGCCGCAGGGAGACGCGCTTGCGCGCTGGCGGCAGATTGTTCGCCGACATGTTGCGCGGCAGGACCGGACCGACGCTGCGCGGCAGCTTCTACAATGCGCTTGCCAGTGAACGTCTGCGTCGCGGACTTCGCCAGCTGGCCTCGTTTCGATATATCGTGTCCGATCGCCTGCATGTTCACATCTTGTCGACGCTGCTGGGCCGGCATCACGCGGTGCTGGACAACAATTACGGCAAGTTGAGTTCGTTCATTGCTGCATGGAACACAAACTGGGACGGCATGCAGGTTTGCCACGAACTGCCGTTGGCCGTTGAGGCCGCGCGCCGGGAAATCCTCGCAAATCCCGTGACGGTACCGCCGTCCAGAAATCGCGGATTGATTGAAAGTCGGTGATATCGCGGTTTCCACGACGGTGAAAGTCATCATATTGAATCATCTGCGGAAAGCTTGATCACGATGTCAACGCAGCCACATACGGCGATCAGAGTCATCAGTCTGTCGGCAGCGCCGGAACGGCGTCAGGCTTTCGCGCGCTCCGCTGTGGAAGCGGGCTGCGACTGGGAGTTCTTCGACGCCCACACAACGCCCATGCACGGACTCAGCTATGACGAGAAGCGGGTCACCGGCACTTATGGGCGCAAGCTGCACCCGGGTGAGCTCGGCTGCTATTCGAGTCATTTCGACTTGTGGCGGTGGTTGGTGCAGGCCGATTACGAACAGCTTATCGTACTCGAGGATGATGTCGTCGTGGACTGGGAGTTCATTCGCGACATCAGCGCGATAGAAATGGCCGGCCGCGGCATAGAGTATCTGCGGCTCTTTGCGAAGATGCCGGCCCCTTGGAGATTCATCGCCTCGCCATACTTCGACCAATACCGCCATCTCATTCGCTTTACGGGATACGCGCTGGGCACCCAAGCTTACGTTCTGTCGAAGACCGGTGCAGAGCGCCTCATCTGTCATGGTTCGAAAATCGAAGCGCCGGTGGATGTCTACATGGATCGCACCTGGGATCATGGACTGCTGAATCTCGCTGTCTATCCGTTCCCGGTTTACGAGCGGTATCAGCGGTCCTCGATCGGGGAAGGCCGTTTCTCGGCGCCGATTTCGCGCTGGGGACAGCCGTCCCTGCGCAACCTCTGGACTCGTGCGCGCCGCAAGCTGCAACTCAATTGGGCCATACACGGCTTTTCGCCTTCCTCGGCGCGTGCGCTGCGGCGCTCGCTCAAGGTGCGCAATGATGTCTAGGGAACCTCTGGATTCTTCCCCCGGCCCTCGAAAGCGGTTTGCACGAATTCCAAGAAATTTTTGACGAGTTTGCGATCGAGCAGGAGGATCGCACCGCTATAGATCACCGCGCCAACCGGTATTAGCACCGTAAGGCGCAGAACCGGACCGAATTCGGCGGGAAGCCTCATTCCGGTCTCTTTCACCACAGCGGCCATTAACAGGGACGCGAGAAGTGGTTTTAGAACGCCGTGAAACTGTTCGAAAACGCTGTAGCCGGTCGCCCGCCTCAACACCCAGCAAGAAACCAGAACCAACACGCCTTCGCTTGCAGCCCAGATGCCGATGGCCCAGGGCAGCGAGGGCACGCCCGACAACCAGACGGCAGCCAACATGAAAACCAATTCGGCAAACGATGCCACCAGGGAATCCCGGGGCTTTCCAAGAGCAGTTAACAAGGGCGTAAATGCCATGCGCGGCACTTGCAGCAGGACGAGAAAACCGAGGACTGCGACGTAAGGCGAACTGGGTTGCCATCGATGACCAAACAGTAAGTCGACGATATCCGGGGCCACAGAAGCCAGTCCAACGAAGCATGGGTAAATAGCCAGGCAGGAGAATTGCGTCGCGGCTTGAAACGCCCGCTTGAGCCGCGCAGGTTCGAATTGAAGTCCGGACAGCAATGGGAGGGCCACCTGGGCCACTGCGGTGGCGACGATCCCCCAAAACACGTCGACGACGCGGAAGCTCAAGTTAAGATAGCCGGCCGCCTCAACTCCCAGAAACGAGGTCGCCAACAGGGTAAACACTCGTTTTATCGACGTCGAGAGGAACAGTCCGCTCACCGCCAGTACGCCGAATCCGAACAATTGCTTGAATTCACTGTAGCGAAACTGCAGACGCGGAGTTTTCTCCGCCATGATCCACAGCACGAATGAGCCGATGGCAGCAATCAAGATTTGCTGCAGAACGAGGCTCCAAAGCCCCGCGCCCAAGATCGCAGCCGCAATACCGATGCCGCCGCCAATCAGGCGGCCGATGATCGAGCGTAGCGCCAAGCTTCGAAAGGCAAATTGTCGTCGTTGCCGGGCGGCCAGTGTGGCACTTACGGCAGAACATGGAAAAATCAGGCTCATCCATGCGAGCACGCGAGCAGCGCTGGGCTGGTGGATCCATGCGGCAAAAGATGGTGCCATTGCCCAGCAGCCAAGCGCCATGATCACGCTCAATCCCATGGTCGCGGTAAACGCGGTATTAAAATGCAGATCAGTCGCATCTTCCCGCTGCACCAGCGCGTTGTGAAACAACATCGTCACCAAGATGCCCAACAACTCGATAAGCGCGAGCGCAGCCGAGAAAATGCCAAAATCCGCAATGGACAAGATCCGCAAATAGACGATCAGGGACACAAAGGAAATGAGCGCCAGACCGCCGTTCTCGATCAGGCTCCACACCATGGAATTTGCCGTTTTGCCGCGGCTAACGTTTCGGCCGGGATTGGACATGGGCGGCCGTTCGGCGAGAGTGTCTTTCAGCGAAGCTCGCCGCTCATCGGGCGTCCCCAGAATTGCTGTCGCACGGTGGCATCCAGCAGCCGCAGGCGGGAAAATCGCTGTGCCAATTTGAGCGGATTCTTGAGAATCTCGCGTTTGAAGAAGACTTGTCTGACCAGCCCCGGAGATTTGCTGTGGGAACCCACATGGCCGATGCGATAGACGGCGCCCACAAAGGGCAGCGGTTCAAGAGGCGTACCGCGCGCCTCCAGATAGCCACGTATGAAGACGTGGCTGCCAAAGATCCTGCGAAGGTAGTCGGGATCCGCATCTTCTACGCACGCCGGCAACTGGTATAGCGCGGTGCGAACGATGTGCGAGGTTCCGCAGAATTTCCAAAAATCCGCATACTCATAGATCAGCATGCCGCCATCGCCCCAAATATAGCCGCTTTGCACATACCAGCCGTTTCCTCCCGATCGACCGGCCGCGAAACTCGTCAAACGGCTGCTCACGAAGTCATCATCATCAACCACCATGCAATAGCCGTCTCTATCCGCCTCCAAAATGCCTGTCAGCACGCGGCGGCCCTTGTCCAGGCGGCAGCTATCGAGGAAGGCCTCGCGGTCGTTGTCCCCTTGCTCGAACATCGGATTGGGCGGAAATCGCACCTGTTTGAGTTCAAAATTGCCGGGCAACGCCGGCAAATCGGCACCCTCGTTGGCTACGATGATGGCCCGCCAGCGTACATCGTCCTGACCGGCAATTGAGCGGATGGTCTGCGCGAGTCTGCGCTTGAGGGCCGGCCAATCGGGCGAATTTTCCGGATGCCGCAGTGGAATGATGAAGGTCAATACGCAGTCATTCATGACTCACCCGCTGAGTGCGGATGGCGTGCGGCGGAAGCGCGGCGGCGGGCCAACACGTGCATTGCAATGCCATGAAGAATGGGGCGCAAGGTCTCGCGATAGACCGCAAATATCGCAAACCCGAGCAGTGCAACCCAGCGTGGCGATCTCAGCCCCACGCGCCGCGCATAGCGTTCGTAATATTTGCCGAAAAAATAATGCGTATAAAAGATCGACCAGTACAGCCGCTTGAGCGGCCGGGTTCGCTGGCCGCCCGTACGCACCTCGGACAGGGGCAGGTGAAAACTATGGCAGTCGTTCGTGACGTGGATATCAAACCCATGTACGAATAAATTCATCTGAAAATCGGTCTCTTCGCGGTAGCCATTCCCTCTTGCGTAGTAGTCGTCGAATGGAAACTGTTGCAGCAGGCTCTTCTTCGTCAGGATTATTGCGTTGGTTATGGGAATTGAAATGTCGCCCGTAAATTTCGCGCCATTCACATATTCACAAACCAGCGGCCGAAATGTTTTTGAGGTGCCTATACCGGTGCCGAATCGCTGGAGTGCATTCGGCCTGCTCTCGCCGGGCGTGAGGTAGATGCGCCGCCCCGAAACGGCACCCGCACTCAGCGCCTGCAATTTTTGCAGCAGAATTCGCGCATATCCGACCTCGAGATACTCATCGTCGTCACAAAATAAAATAAACTGATTGGTGCTGGCGGCGACTCCGACATTGCGCGACTGGGACGCTCCCAGCCGGGTCTCATTGCGCAGCATGCGCGACACTTTGTCGGGAAACTGCCGGGCAACCTCCGCGATTACATCAGGTGTGTCGTCATCGCCCGCATCGCTGACGAAAATGAATTCGCTGACGCCATCCTGGGCAAAGTAGCTCGGTGCCACCAGACGCAAAGTATGCGCACGGTTGCGCGTGGGTACGATCAGCGTGATCAAACCTCGAACGCCAACGCCTGCTCGAGCTTACCCCGAACATGGGTTAGCGGTAGGGTCTCGGCAAAGCGAGTCTTGGACGGGTGCCGCGACGGATGGCCGGACATTAGCCAAAATATGCCGTCCGGATGATGCTTAGCCGTGGTTATCGTTTCCATTTGCAGGAAATGTTCATGGAAGCGCATCGAGGCGCCCGCAGCGTTGACGATCGTTGTATGCGCATCTACTTCGCTGGCGAAGACGCCGCAACCGATGATAAACGACTTGCCGTCGAAGCCACGCAGCTTGAATAGTGCACGGCCGTCGCCCGTCTTGGCGGACGAGAATTGGCGATATCCTTCAGCGCCGTCTGCCTCCGAGGCGAAATGCAGCCAAGACTCCTCTGCCATCAGCGCTTCGGCACGTGCTGCGGCGCGCACGCCAAGCGCTGCCTGCAAGGCAGCGAAGTCCTTTACCAAAAACATGTGCTTTCCGCCGCGGACTTCGTAGTCGAGCATCGGCTGCTGGCTCAACGCCGTGCAGAGCGCTATCGCCGTACCTGATCCGGCGAGGTCCATGGCTTTTCCGATCAGCCGGTCGTGAGCTTGGTAGCCGAAGCGGATGACATTCCCGTAAGTTTCAACTTCCGCGGCGTCCGGCTTCAGGGAAAATTGCGACGGATCGTAGTGCGACCAATATTTGTGTTGATAGTGTGCCGTGGCATTCGAAAAGAAGATTCCCACGCGCGGTTGCCGCGGTCCGCGCCAAAAATGTGCGAAAACATCCCATAGCAGCCGATCGAGGATCGTGGCGCGTCGCCACTTCGCATCGCGACGACCCAATCGCTCGACGAACAGCTGGCGAACGGCGGCAGTGAGGGTATTTAACGTCAGCCCGTGCGCCAACAAGAATCGCACGGCCACGGCTGCCACCTTCAGATCAAGCCGATCTGTGCGCGCGTGGCTGTTGACCGCTGCGCGGATGAAATTGTAGAACGGTTCAAGTTCTGCTGACGGGACTTGCGATGCCGCCCATGGGTCCGGCATAAACAGCCATTGATTGCGGCGCCGAAACTTTACGTTCATCGGCGACATCAACAGCACGTTGTCCTCAGCAAGGCCGTCCCAAAACGTGTTGTGCGTTACCTTCTCCGCTTCGTCGAGATCTTTGATGCCGTGTTCGGAGAATGGCACCCCGGTATGGACCGTGACCCACTGGGTCCACGGCTCGAGCACTTCTTCATTCGTGTGGGTAATGAAGGTCTCCGACGCCTCACGCAAACGCTTGAAATTGGGCAATGCGCCTTCGTCGATGAACCGGTCCACCAAATGGGGGCACAATTCATTGAATTCGAGAAGAATCAGACGCTGATTGCGTTGTGCGAGTGTTGGCACGCGGCAGCTCCCTAAGGTTATAAAATTCAGTGTCTCTGAATCACCGCGTTGAGTCTAGACCGAAACAATGTTCATATGGTCTGAAGCTTGCATATTGCAGCGCGCAGTCGATATTGCTCACAAATACCGGAGTTTGACCGATGAATCGGCGCAATTTCCTCGTTTATTCTGCTTCCAGCGCGGGCATATTGCTCCCGGCCATGCACGGTCTTGCTGCATCGCCCGATGCGACAGCCCTGTCTCTTTCCAGCGACGCTCGAAGTGGGGAGAAATCATCCGCCATTTTGGAGGACGATTTTCGGGGTGTAGAAGTTACAATGCCGGACGGCAGGAAGAAGCTGTATCCCGACTCAAGCAGATGGGCCTTTACATTCTGGCCGGGGATCAAATGGCCGGATAGCTATGGGGATGGCACTAACTGGTTGGCAGGAAATGCGGAATGCCAAACCTATGTCACGCCCTTTTTGGGCAAGATCAAGGGAAGTCCTATTCCCGCTGAACTACGCTACGACCCTTTTTCAATTCAGTCAGACGGTTTGCACATCAAGGCTTCTCTGTTGAACGCGGCGCAACAGTCGGCTTATCAAATTGGCGGCTATCGACGATTTGGTTCGGGCATGCTGCTATCGCGAAAAACCTTCACGTTCGGCAATATCAGTATGGTCGCGAAATTGCCGTCCGCGCGCGGCGCATGGCCGGATCTATGGCTGTTACCCGAATCGCATCAATGGCCACCCGAGATCGATATTTTTGAGGCGATGCCGTGGGGCAAACATCAACAGCAACTGCACTTTGGGGCGATTGTCCCAAAGGGAACTCCCGGGGGCGGATTTGGCAAGTGGACGGAGATTGGCACCGATATTTCCGTCGGCTTTCATCAGTATGATTTCAGCTGGACGCAGGAAACCTTGACCGCCTTATTCGACGGTAAGGTTTACTGGCAACAACCCACACCGCCTTCTATGCAACAAAACATGTATTTGATCATCAATTTCGCAGTCGGCGGTAAATGGCCGTTCAATGAAATAAATGTGCAGCCGATCGATGGCGTCTCGCCGGAGCGACTGTCGGCGGGTTCGGATCTGATTCAGTCCGATTACCCCTCCGAGATGATCGTCAAGAGCGTTAGGGTCAGCACACTCAAAAGCTGACACCGCTTATCTATACCGCCTTGCCATTGTCCGCGTAGATCAGCCGGCCTGGCCCAAGCCGTGCGAAGATTTCGGGCAGGCTGGATTCGGCGACGGCAAAGCACCCCTGGCTGCGACCCAGCATGCCAGAGTGGCCGATCATTTCCTCATTCACGTACCAGGCACCGTGCACCACGATCGCGCGAGACAGGGCGTTGCTGTTCGTCGGGTCGAGTCCCTCGAGCCGCATAGAGCGACCATGGGCGCCCAGATAAAGCGAATCCGTTCTATACGCTCCGGCGGAGGTCGCGTTTGAGCGGGGCTCGTTGGAGAAGCGCTCCAGCCATCCCGTATGAGCGGGGTCCGAACCCCTTCCATGGGCAACCAAGTGCGAATGCACACTGCCGTCCGCAAGGTTCACCAAGTGAAACCTTGGTGCGCGCGAGGGAAGGGAGAAATCAGCGACGCCGATAAAATCCCGGTAACTGATGCTGTCGCGATGCTGCTCCAGCGCACCGAGCGCACGCCGCAGCAAACGGGGATCGATCTGGCCATTGACACTTTCTGTCCGTCCCTGAGCGAGCCTGGCTCCGGCGGCCCCGGATGCAAGGGTGGCAAGCGCAAGATTGATAAAAAAACGACGAGAAACGTCCAAGACTATTAACTCCAGCGCAAGTAAGCTTATGTACTGACTTGATTCATTCGGGTAAGTTCAGATGTCCACCATGGGGCGAGCGATTCGTTTGTTTTGTATTATGTTGAGTGTCACAGGAAGTGTCACGCTGCAGGCCCCTGCCCTGGCCGATTCAGTACCTTTTTGGGGCGCCAAAGCCTCCGTACCAATCGACACACCCATTTATGAGCTCAAGAAAGGCGAGTTTCTGTGGATGGGCGAAGCCGTAACCACAGGCCCCGTGGTGATGGTCGTCAGTATCACGGAACAGCGAGCGTATGTTTATCGCAACGGCATCTTGATCGGAGCCACTACGGTCAGCACCGGCCGGCCCGGTCACCTGACTCCCACCGGGGTTTTCACGGTCCTGCAAAAGCAAAAAGAGCATCGATCGACCATTTATGACGGCGCACCCATGCCCTACATGGAGCGGCTCACATGGGGCGGCATTGCGCTGCATGCCGGCGGTCTGCCCGGTTATCCCGAATCGCACGGCTGCATTCACTTGCCGAGCGAGTTTGCACGGCGGCTTTTCGAGATCTCGCCCAACGGCATGACGGTTGTGATTGGCACCGCGCAGTCTGCGCCGGAGCAGGTCGCGCATCCGGGGTACCTCGCCCCGGTGAATGTTCTCGGCGGGCCGCCGGTTGAGCCCGAGGACATTGCACCCAAGGAGGATGAGCATTGGCAGCCTGACCTGTCTCCCAGCGGGCCCATCAGCATTGTGCTCAGTCAGGCGAGTCAACTCATCGTCGTGTATCGCAACGGGGTAGAGATTGGCCGGGCACCATTGTCCATCACCGGTGATGCGCCGCTCGTCAATCATGCACTGGTGCTCAGCGACAGCCCGAGCAGCGTGCCTGATCCCTATGTTCCCGATCCAACCAAATATAGTTGGTTGAGAATCGGAGTGCCGGGACACATCGGAGAACAAGGTACGCAGGTGGATCCGAACGCGGTTGCCAGAATCAAAATGCCTGCCGACTTCGCCGCCCGGCTCAACGGGATACTGACGCCGGGGGCAACGTTGTTCGTAACCAATGAAGCGCTGTATCCGCAAACGAGCGGACCCATGCTCCAAGTCGTGGACGCCGATCCGCCGGCCAAAAATCGACCTGCCCACACCCGCGGTTCGTAGTCCCGGCCGCCGAGTTTAGCTCCGCTGCGCGGCTTCCATGATCAGCCTCGAGATCTCCTCCGGTCGGGAGATCATCGACACGTGGCTTGCCTTCACTTCAATGGTCTTGGCGCCCATGCGTTTGGCCATGAAGCGTTCAAGATCCGGATTGATCGTGCGATCTTCGGTGGAGACTGCGTAAAAACTCGGCTTGGAACGCCAAGCCGCTTGCGTGGTTCTGCCGGTAAGGAGGGCCTTCTGGAACGGTTCCTGGACTGCGTAGAGCACCTTAGCCTTTGCTTCCGGCAGGTCGCCTGCGAAATCGCGCAAGAACGCTTCTTCGCTAAGGCGCCCCTCGTCGCCGTCGAAAATGATTCCGGCGGAGGCCGGTGGCGTGGGATATTTCTTGGCCAACGCCGCGTAATCTTCGCTCGCGTCCGGCGCTCGTGCTGCCACATAGACAAGGGCCGAAACATTCGGATGCATACCCGCTTCCGTGACGATCATTCCAGAAAAAGAATGCCCGACCAGAACGGTCGGGCCATCCTGTCGTGCCAGCACCCGCTGGGCAGAGGCGACCGCTTCCGGCAGCGTCGTCAGAGGGTTTTGCACGGCTGTGGCATTGAGCCCCGCAGCCTGCAAGCGTGCAATCACCTCAGACCAGCATGATCCGTCGGCGAAGAGCCCGTGCACCAGGACGACGTTGCGCGCCTTGGTCGGCGCAGTGGCAGCGGCCATGCCGCGGGTGGATGTCAAAGTGGCAACGCCGGCAACGAGAGCAGCAGAAAAAGTACGTCTATTGAGAATCATGGGAATATCTCCTTGACCTACTGTTCGTGGTTTTTAGTGCAAGCAATCGCTTAGTTCCGCACGAATCGTATTCCCTGTCCGTGCGGTGATGCAACGATCTCGTGCGTGTGAGACGACCGCAGTCTCAGGCTTTTCGCGGCAAAATCGTGTATTTCGAAAATGGCAAATTGCATCGATTGGCCGATCTTTTCTGAGTTTGTTTCTCTCTCTCTAGCGCCGTCCCTCGCCGTGCCCTCACCCACCGGCAGCGCTTGTAAAAGATACAAAATCAAGGCGTAAACCAGGTCACGCGCGGAACATCCTTGAGGTACTGCAGGGTCTTAGCCGCTCACAAACGCGCATTTCTTGATAATCTGATACCGCCTATGGCGTGACCGCCCGCATAAAAGCTCTCCGCAATATATGACGCAACGAGATCGGCCGCCGCTAAAGGGCGACGTATCAATTCGCCCTGACCTTTCGCAATCCAACCCGCAGCAGCACTTTCTGATGTTGGATGGGCTAAGAGGCGTTGCTGCGATCGCAGTCGCGCTTTACCACGCCTGCACCGTCTTCGGCGCAACGCAATTGCTGCCGAAAGCCTTTCTCGCGGTCGACTTCTTCTTCCTCTTGAGCGGTATTGTCGTCGCGCACGCCTATGAGCGCAGGTTGAAACAGGGACAGATTCGCGAATACTTTGAACGCCGGCTGATTCGCCTTTATCCCATGATTCTCATCGGTGCTCTGTTTGGAATGTCGGTCATCATCACGAGCCCGGCGGCGCGGGGTCTGCCGGCCGGCGCTCTGGTTTATCTGGGACTCTTTGCGGCTCTGTGTCTTCCCATCACCAGGGCAAATGTGTATCCCGGAAACCATTCGATTACACCCGTCAACGGACCGAGCTGGTCCTTGTTCTTTGAGATCTTTGTCAACGCAGTTTACGGCTTGGTGGCAAAGCGATTGACAGACAAGCGTCTGGTCGCGATCTCTCTCACGGCGTTGCTTGTCGAAGCAGTTGTGATCTTTAAATTCAATACGGTGGGCTTTGGCGTTTATGTTGAAGACTATCAATGGGGCTTTGTGCGCGTGATTTTTCCTTTCTTTACCGGGGTGCTCATAAACCGCATCCTTGCTCCGCGGATGCTTCCCCTGTCCGCCATGGCGCCGGTGCTGCTGGCAATCGCTCTAGTGGCGACGTTTTACGTGCCGACATCGGGAGTCTGGGACGCGGTCAGCGAGCTCATCGCGATCGCCGTCATCTATCCCTGCGTCATCATATTGGCCATGCGGCTGACGGTTTCATCCCGCCAAGGCCGCGTACTCGCGTGGCTGGGAGCTGTCTCGTATCCTGTGTACGCAATTCATTCGCCGCTGTTTCTGTGGTTGGCGCGGTTGCAAAGAATAACCGCGGCGCGATTTCAGGTCTCTCCGTATTGGTGGATAGTCATTGCCATCGCGTTCGCCCTTCTCTGTGCGTGGACCGCCTTTAAGCTCTACGACTTACCGCTTCGCGAGGCGCTCACCACCACGATGAAGCGGCGATTTCGATCTCTCGCCTAAGTTTCATTCGTAACGCCGCGATCAAGCAACGCAATGCCCGGGAAATGATCCCGGCTCAATCTGAGCTCGTAGGAAGAACTATCGCAAACCATCGAAGGACTTATACGAGGAGATTGAAATGAGCGGACACAAACCGATTTACACATTGGCACTGGCCTCACTATTCGCGGGCGTTCTCGCCGGTTGCGCAGATCTGCCGCGCAGCGGAACCGAAAGCGCTGTTTCCGGCGCGCAGATTACGGCGAATGCAGAGGCACAATTGGATCAAATGACGGACCTGGGACCTCCGGGATCGATCAGAGTACAAACGTTGGCCAATGTTGTGTATCTAAACGGCGTTGTAGATGGAGGCTTGGCAAAAAGGAACGCCGAAGCGGTTGTCCGTCAAGTGCCGGGCGTTCAACAAGTCGTCGATGACATCGACGTTGCGCACAAGTAACCGACGCTCTCAATTGTTCTTAAGGGGCGGCGCGCCTTACGTGGCCGATGCAAGGTCGCGAGGTTGCGCCCGCCCGGACCAGTGAGCCACATGTGTCGTAACGGGGAGGCTTTCCGGGCCGGCATTTCAACTGAAACAATGCCCAAGCGTGCTGAAATTACCACGCGCCACGCCGGCCGAAATATCACTTGCAATGAAACAAATCGTGATCTATGACGAAGACTACCTCACCCGTACGCTGCTCCAGGAGTGGCTCAGCGAGGCTGGTTATGGAGTTCACCCGTGCACGCTACGCGACGCGCGCTGCAAACAGACACCGGATCTTGTTATCGTGAGCGTCTACATGCCTAAACACGCCGGAGCGCAATGTATAGGTGACATCAAAAGAGCTCATCCTGGGACGCCGCTCATTGCGATGTCCGGCCAGTTCCGTTCCGGATTATCGGCTGGGGGCGCAGCTGCGCAGAGTCTCGGGGTGCAGCAGGTGATTGCGAAACCCCTGGTCCATCGCGATCTTCTGGAGGCGGTGCAGGGAATCATAGGCATGCCAAAATAGCGAAGGTCCCTCGAATGCCCTCAGCAAACGGCAAGATTGCGCCAGGCGCTCCCTCGACCCGCGTCAAGCGGCTTGAGCTTGGGCTGGTCGTGTTTGGCGTGCTCGTCATTCTGGCCTTTGCCGCTTCATCGGCGTATGACGCCTGGAGTTCATACCGTTATGCTCGCGCCGCCACGGAGCGCGAGATCGGCAATACGGCGAATGCGCTCGCCGAACAAACCGCCTGGATATTGCGCGGCGTTGACCTGCTGTTGCTCGACACTGCGCGATGGTACGGCGGCGAGACCTACGAGATGTCGCCCGAGGAACTCGACGCCGCACTTGCGATCCGCACCGCGGCGGTGCCGCAGGTGCGGCAGCTCAGGATCGTTGACTCGCACGGCAATCCGCTTTACGAGTCGCATAAATTCTCACCGAATCCCAACGTATCCGATCGCTCGTATTTCACCGCTCAACGAGACGGCACCGTCCAGGGAATGTTCATCAGTGAACCGCTGGTGACTCGTACCGAAGGCCGAGCCGGCGTAACTTTTTCGCGCCGGCTCGATGGCGAGAACGGCCATTTTGCCGGCGTCGTTACGGCGCTCGTCGACCTTGAGGACCTCAATCGAATTTATCAGGCCGTCAATGTCGGCATGGGCAGCGCGATTCAGTTGGTTCGCGATGATGGAACATTACTGGTGCGCAATCCCCGTACGCCGGACGCACTGGGCAAGGCATTTCCGGCGCTTGCAGCTGCCACCGGTACGGTCCCGACGGCGCGGTTGGTCAATCCCATCGATGGTCACACGGACTATATTGCGGTAGCCCCGGTGGCCAATACCCCATTGAGAATTGCCATAACCCGCGAATCCGCTGCCGCACTCCAGCCCTGGCGCAGCGAGACGATCCGCGTTGCGGCGCGGACATTCGTGCTCACATTGCTCGGTGCGCTGACCATCGTGGCGTTGTTGAGCCAATTGCGCCGTCTTGCGGGTGGCGAGCGAGCATTGCGCGCAAGCGAGGAGCGTTACGCGCTCGCCATGGAGGGGGCGAACGAGGGACATTGGGACTGGGATGTTCGGTCCGACCGCCTCTTTCTGTCGCCTAAGATGAAAATGCTGGGCGGCCAACCGGTCGACCGAGAGATTGGCTCACGCACCCAGTGGATGGCCCAGATCGACATTCATCCCGACGATTTGCCGCGCTTCGAGGCGGCATTGAAAAATCATTTTGAAGGACTCAGCCCGCACTATGAATGCGAGTATCGCGTTCGCCAGGCCGACGGCGAGTGGCGCTGGTTGCTCGCGCGCGGGCGCTGCCTGTTCGACTCGCACGGCAAACCGTACAGATTCGTCGGTTCCGCGATTGACGTGACTGCGCAGAAAACGGCGCAGATCGTCAAGGAGCAGCTCGAAACTCAACTGAGGCAATCGCAAAAGATGGAGGCAATCGGCACACTCGCCGGTGGGATTGCGCACGACTTCAATAACATCCTTGGGGCAATTCTGGGGTACGGCGAGCTCGCGCTTCAGCATTGTGCTGCAAAGAGCGAGTTGCGGCGTTACCTCGACAACATCATGCATGCGACCGAGCGCGCCAAGCTTTTGGTCGAGCGCATCCTGGGATTCAGCCGCAGCGGCCTTGGCGATAGAGTGCCGGTGAATGTCGAGTCAGTCGTCATCGAGACCCTCGAACTTCTTCAGGCTTCTCTACCCGCGAACATCCGTCTGCAGACTAGGATCGACGCAGCCAATGCGGCTGTGATCGGGGATGCGACCTATCTGCATCAAGTAGCGATGAATCTTTGCACAAACGCTGTGCAAGCAATGGAATCCGGCGGCTTACTCAGCGTTGTTCTCGATCGGGCCGAAGTCGGTGATCCCCGCACACTTTCGCGCGGCTCGATTGCGCGCGGATCCTACGTGCGGCTCATCGTCAGCGATACCGGCAGCGGAATTCCGCCGGCGGTTCTCGACCGGATGTTCGATCCATTTTTCACGACCAAGGAGGTCGGTGAGGGCACGGGTCTTGGTCTGTCCCTCGTGCATGGCATCGTGACGGACCTCGGGGGCGCCATTGAAGTCACAACCACGGTGGGCGCTGGGACCCGGTTCGAGATCTGGCTGCCCGTCACGGGTGAAACCCCCATCGCGCCTGTTGAAGACTCAGGATCGCTGCCTCGGGGACGCGGCGAAACCGTAATGATCGTGGATGATGAGCGTCCGCTCGTAAGTCTCGCCGAGGAAATCATCGCGGATCTCGGATACGAGCCGGTCGGATTCGCCTCCAGCAGCGCGGCGCTAGCGGCATTTCGAGCCGCACCAGAGCGTTTCGATGTCGTACTGACAGACGAATCAATGCCGGAACTGATCGGCACCGAACTCGCGCAGGCAATCAGGCGGCTACGCCCCAACATTCCGATTATCCTGATGACGGGATACGCCGGCACGCAGCTTGCAAACCGCGCTGCGGACATTGGCTTCAGCCAAGTACTGCGCAAACCGTTGCACCGGCGCGATTTGGCCGACTCGCTTGCGCGCGTCTTTGAAGCCGTTCATTGATGGGAGGCACTGTTTATGTCGGACACTATAAACCCGCACATTTTGGTCATCGACGATGACCCGCAGATCCGCGCGCTCTTGCAGGAGTATCTAACTGAGAACCGCCTGCGAGTCAGCGTCGCTTCAAGCGGCGAAGAGATGTCCAAGGTTCTCGCCGAAGAGGCGGTCGATCTGGTCGTCCTGGATTTACGATTGGCCGGCGAGGACGGATTGGCCATCGCCCGCTCGCTGCGCGACCAGTCATCGATTCCGATAGTCATGCTCACCGGCGTGCGCGACGAAGCCGATCGGGTAATGGGACTGGAACTTGGTGCAGATGACTATGTCACCAAACCGTTCAGTCCCCGGGAACTGTTGGCGCGGATCCGCACTGTGTTGCGGCGGACGAAGAGCGCGGTGCCGGCGTCGCCGCGGCAACGCGAGATTCGCGCGTACCGGTTCGGCGCATTCGAGCTCAATCTGCGCACTCGACGGCTCAAGCAACTGTCCGGCGGTCACATTGTGTTGACCAATGGCGAATTCAACCTGCTCGCGGCTTTGCTGTCGGCTCCGGAGCGAATTCTCACTCGGGACCAGCTATTGGAGGCCAGCCGAGTGTACGACAACGAAGTGTACGACCGTGCGATCGACATCCAAGTGTTGCGATTGCGCCGAAAGATCGAGCCCGACCCTTCGCAACCCAAGTTCATCGTCACAGAGCGCGGCGTGGGCTACATGTTCTGCGCCCCGGTCGAGGTCGTGTACTGATCCGATTCGCGTTTCGGCTGAAAAAGCGCGAACGGCTGCCCTTTCGCGTACTTCCCTCTCTGTTTCACACGTAACCGAGCCGGCAGATTCTGCAACGCGCATTACATCCGCGGCATCCATAGTCTCCCAATTGGTTTTATCAGGAGGCTCCGTCCATGTCAGCATCAATTCAGCCCCAGTTACAGCCCGCGGAAACCGAGTTCGTACGGATCCCTAAGACCCAGCTAAAGGTGTCGCGCGTGGCACTGGGCACATGGGCGATGGGCGGCTGGATGTGGGGTGGAACCGACCAACGCGAGGCGATCGCCACAATCCATGCGGCCCTGAACCAGGGCATCAATCTAATCGACACTGCGCCGGTGTACGGTTTCGGCGCGTCCGAAGAAATCGTGGGCGCCGCTCTCGACGGCGTGCGCGCTCAGGCCGTCATCGCCACCAAGACAGGACTGGAATGGCGTGACGGCAAGATCTATCGGAACGCGACCCGCGCTCGAATCATGCGAGAGATCGACGACTCGCTGCGCCGCCTGCGTACCGACTACATCGACATCTATCAAGTTCATTGGCCCGATCCATTGGTGCCGGTGGAGGAGACCGCCGAGGCGATGCGATCGCTCTATGAGCAAGGCAAGATCCGCTCCATCGGGGTCAGCAATTTCTCGGTCGCACAGATGGAGCGGTTCCGGCAAGTAGCCCCGCTGCATGTGCTGCAACCGCCGTACAACCTGTTCGAGCGCGCGATTGAAGCAGAGATTCTCCCCTACAGTCAGGCCAACGGCATCGTGACCCTTGGCTATGGCGCCCTCTGTCGCGGCTTGTTGAGCGGGCGCATGCGCGCGGACACCATGTTCCGGGGCGACGATCTACGGCGCGTCGACCCGAAGTTCCAACCGCCCCGCTTTGCCCACTATCTCGAGGCAGTGCGGCAGCTTGATGAACTCGCGCAGCGCCGCTTTCACCGTCACGTGATCCAACTGGCGGTGCGTTGGATGCTTGACAAGGGTATCAGCGTCGCACTATGGGGCGGCCGGCGCCCGAATCAACTCGAGGCAACGCTCGATGTTGCGGGTTGGTCGCTCAATGCCGCTGACCGCGCGCAGATTGAGCGAATCGTGAACACGGTGGTCATCGATCCCATCGGCCCCGAATTCATGGCGCCTTTGCAGCGCAATCAATAGCCCAATCGATACGGAGAGCCTTATGAAAATCGGATTTATCGGCCTCGGACATATGGGAACGGCGATGGCTGCCAACCTCGTCAAGGCAGGACACGACGTGACCGTTTTCAACCGCAGCCCTGGAAAAAGCAGTGTACTCATCGACCTTGGTGCGCACGAGGCAGCCAACGCTGCCGAAGCGTGCGCTGGTGAAGCGGTAATTACGATGCTGGCGAATGACGATGCGGCGTCCGAGGTCGCCTGGGGTGCGGGAGGCATCATCGCGCATCTGCGCAAAGGCGCGATCCATATCTCCATGAGCACGATCAGTGTAGCGCTTTCCAAACGTTTGACGCAGGCGCATGCGCAAGCCGAACAGCGCTACGTAGCCGCACCCGTGTTTGGGCGCCCGGACATGGCGGCCGCGGCCAAGCTCTTCATTGTCGCCGCGGGCGATCCCGCTGCGGTCGCTGACTGCAAACCCCTGTTCGAGGCACTCGGACAGAAGACATCGACAATTGGCGTGGAACCATCGGCGGCGAATCTAGTCAAACTTACCGCCAACTTTCTGCAGGCTTCTGTCATCGAGGCATTGGGCGAAGCCATCGCGCTCATCGGCAAAGCCGGCATCGATCGCATCGAGTATGTGAATTTACTGACATCGACGATTTTTACTTCACCGGCTTATACGATTTTTGGTCCCCTTATCGCCACTGGGCGGTTTGGGCCCGCAGCCTTTGCTGCACCACTCGGATTCAAAGACATCCGACTGGCGTTGGCCGAAGCCGAAACTCTGCGCGTGCCGATGCCGCTTGCAAATCTGCTCCATGATCGATTCCTGCGCCTCTTTGCTCAGGGCGGCGAAAAGCTGGATTGGTCCGCCATCGGCGGCTTGGCGAGCGAGGATGCCGGCGCTCATCAGGCCACCACGACATCATTGATATCGGCCGCCGTCTAAGTCGCTCCCGCTTCAGGTACCCAAATGCTCGCGTTAGTCCGAATTGCACTCAATAGGCCCTATACGTTTATCGTTGCGGCCTTGCTCATTTTTCTCGGCGGCGCGCTCGCCGCACTGCGCACGCCGGTCGATATTTTCCCGAGCATCAACATTCCGATCATCGCCGTGGCCTTTCAATATACGGGCTTGCCGCCCGATCAGATGGCGGGGCGCGTCATCACCCCATTCGAGCGCGCGCTGACAACGACGGTCAACGACATCGAGCATTTGGAAGCTAATTCCTATACCACCTTCGGTATCGTCAAGATTTTCTTCCATCCATCCGCGAATATTGCCACTGCGAACGCGCAGGTCACCGCGATCGCGCAGACCCTGCTGAAGCAGATGCCGCCAGGCACGACGCCCCCGCTCATCATCAATTACAGCGCCTCGTCGGTGCCGGTCATTCAGCTGGCGCTATCGGGAAAGGGCTTGACCGAGCAAAACCTCGCCGATCTGGGTTTGAACTTCGTCCGTACGCGCCTGGTCACGGTACAGGGCGCGGGCATCCCCTATCCTTTCGGCGGCAAGACGCCGCAGGTGATGTTCGACCTCGATACCGCCGCGCTGCAGTCGCGCGGCTTGACGGGCCTCGATGTCGCAAATGCCCTCGCCACACAGAATCTCATCACGCCGGTGGGCACGGAGAAAATCGGCGAATATGAATACACCGTCAATCTCAACAGCGCGCCGTCGAAAATTTCCGACCTTGGCGATCTGCCGATTAAGAACGTCGGGGGCGCGATGGTTTACATGCACGATGTCGCCCAGGTGCACAACGGCAGTGCAGTGCAGACCAATATCGTTCACGTCGACGGAAATCGGTCGGTGCTGCTGAGCGTCTTCAAAAACGGCGCGACCTCGACGCTGGACATTGTCAGCGGCATCAAGCAGATGCTGCAAGTCATCAAGCCTTCGCTGCCTGACGTGCTCGACATCAAGCCGATCGGTGATCAGTCGTTCTTCGTGCGTGCTTCGATCCAGGGCGTGATCCGCGAAGGCGTGATCGCCGCGGCGCTAACGAGCCTCATGATCCTATTGTTCCTCGGCAGCTGGCGCTCGACTCTGATCGTAACGACCTCGATTCCGCTGTCTGTGTTGGGGGCGATCGGCACGCTTTCGGCGATCGGCCAAACGCTCAACATCATGACCTTGGGCGGTCTCGCGCTCGCCGTGGGCATCCTCGTCGACGAGGCCACGGTGACGATCGAGAGCATTAACTACCACCTCGAACAGGGAAAGGAGGTGGAAACCGCAATCCTCGACGGTGCCTCGCAGATCGTCATCCCGGCCTTTGTGTCGCTGCTGTGCATCTGCATCGTATTCATTCCGATGTTCTTCTTGAGCGGCGTGGCGCGCTTCCTGTTCGTCCCGATGGCCGAGAGCGTCATATTTGCCATGATCTTTTCGTTCTTGCTGTCGCGCACACTGGTGCCGACGATGGCGAAATATCTGCTGCGCATGCACGTGGCACGTGTCGGCAATGCGCACGGCGGACCGCCGCCGTCTAAGAATCCGCTGGTGCGCCTGCAACGCGGCTTTGAGACGCGTTTTGAGCGGATGCGAGGCGGGTATCACGATCTGCTGGCTCTCGCCGTCGAGCATCGTCGGCTGTTCTTGGCCGGGTTTGCCGGCTTCATCGCAGTATCTTTCCTGCTCACGCCATTTCTCGGCCGCAATTTCTTTCCGCAGGTCGACGGCGGTCAACTGCTGCTGCATGTGCGCACGCCGGTCGGCATGCGTGTCGAGGAAACCGCCGCACGATTCGCCGACGTTGAGAAATCGATCCGTGAGGTGATCCCGGCTGCCGAAGTGGGCGCAATCGCGGATAATGTCGGCACTTACCTTTCGTCGATCAATACGATCTATAACAATACCGGTACGATCGGCGAGTCGGACGGAGACATCCAGGTCTCGCTCAACGAGGGGCATGCGCCGACAGCGGACTATGTCAGTCGCCTGCGCCGGGAGCTGCCGCGGCGTTTTCCCGGCATGAGCTTCTCGTTCCTGCCGGCCGATATCGTCAGCCAGATCCTCAATTTTGGCGCACCCGCCCCGATTGATTTGCAGGTTCGCGGCAACGATCTCGGCGCCGACTATGCCTACGCCAATAAGCTCCTCGCGCAGATCCGCCACATCCCCGGTATCGCCGATGCGCGCATCCAGCAGTCAGCCAGCGTGCCGACGATCAATGTCAATATCGACCGCACGCGGGCCCAATACACTGGTGTGACGGCGGCAGACGTGACCAACAGTCTGGTGGTGAACTTGGCGAGTTCCCTTCAGGTAGCACCTACTTACTGGCTCAATGAAAAGAACGGCGTCACCTATCCGATCGCTCTGCAGACGCCGCAATACCAGATCGACACGCTGCCGGCGCTGCAGAATTTGCCGATCAACGCCACCGGCGCGCCAACCACGGTACTGGGCGGCATTGCCGATATCCGTCGCACGCAGAGTTCCGCCGTGGTCTCCCAGTACGATATCTCGCCGATGGTGGAGATCTATGCGTCCACGCAGGGGCGAGATCTCGGCGCCGTCTCAGCCGACATCCAAAAGATCATGGCGCAGAATGACAAGGACAAGCCGAAGGGCTCGATAGTCGCTCTGGTGGGCCAGACCGCGACCATGAACAGCGCCTACACCGGCCTGCTGTTCGGCCTGCTCGGCGCCATCGTGCTGGTGTATTTTGTGGTGGTTATCAACTTTCAGTCCTGGACCGATCCTTTCGTCATCATCACGGCGCTGCCCGCCGCGGTCGCCGGTATTATTTGGATGCTGTTTGCGACGCATACCACGCTCTCGGTGCCGGCGCTCACCGGCGCGATCATGTGCATGGGCGTGGCAACCGCGAATAGCGTATTGGTGATCAGTTTCGCGCGCGAGAAGCTCAACGAAATCGGCGACGCGACGCAGGCCGCGCTCGAGGCCGGATTCGTGCGACTGCGCCCGGTTTTGATGACTGCACTCGCGATGGTCATCGGCATGCTGCCTATGGCGCTCGGCTTGGGCGAGGGTGGCGAACAGAATGCGCCGCTCGGCCGCGCCGTGATCGGCGGCCTGATCTTCGCCACCGTCTCCACGCTGTTCTTCGTCCCTGTGATGTTCAGCATCATTCACCGGCATCGCGGCCCACAGCCGGCGCCGCAAGCCAACCCCGGAGCATCCCATGTCCCAGCCTGATCGAACTCCCAATCGCTCGGTTCCGAGAAAGTTTTTCCTGGTCGGCGGGGGCTTCGCGCTCCTGGCGGTCGCCGTCGTCGCCTACGGCCTCGGCACCCGCCAGGCGCAAAACGCGCGCCTTCAGGATGCGACCGAAGCGCAGGCCGCGCCAGTGGTGGCCTTGGTTACACCTACAAGCGCGAGCAATGACTCGGGCCTCGACTTGCCCGGGCGCCTGGAGGCCTACATCCAAGCGCCTATCTATGCGCGCGTCCCGGGTTATTTGAAGAGCTGGAAGCACGACATCGGCGCCAAGGTGAAGGCCGGCGAAGTGCTCGCCGAGATCGATACGCCTGATCTCGATCAACAGCTCGCGCAGGGGCGCGCGGACCTGAACGTCGCGCAGGCCAATGCCAAGCTCGCGCAGATTGGCGCCGAGCGCTGGCAGTCGCTGGCCAGCACTGATGCTGTCGCCAAGCAAGATGTCGATCAGCGCACGTTCACTTGGAACGCCAATATGGCGCAGGTCAAGGCTTCACAGGCCAACGTCGACCGCCTGGTCGCCATGGAAGGCTTCAAGCGTCTGAGCGCGCCGTTCGACGGCATCATCACCGCCCGCGCGACCGACATCGGCGCGCTGATCAATGTGGGCGCCGCCGGTGGCGCGCAATTGTTCGTAGTGTCTGAAACGGGGAAACTGCGCGTCTTCGTCAACGTGCCGCAGAATTATGTGCCCAGCGTGCCGCCGGGCACCGAGGCCACGATCGTCGTGCCGGAACACCCCGGCAAGACTTATTCGGGAACGGTGGAAGCGTCATCACAGGCGGTAAACCCAAGTACCGGTACTACTCTGATGCAGATCATCGTCGACAACGCCGCGGGTGAAATGATGCCGGGCGACTACGCCGGCATTCATCTGCAAATGACCGCTGCCGCCCATGTGCTCAGCGTGCCGGCGAGTGCGCTGATTTTCGATGCCAAGGGGCTTTCCGTCGCCACAGTCGAAGCCGGCAATCGCGTGCTGATGAAGTCCGTGTCGATTGCGCGCGACTTAGGCACAGTCGTGGAGCTCGCCTCTGGAATCTCACCCACTGACCGCGTCATCCAAAATCCACCCGATGGAATCTCTAATGGCGTCCTGGTCCGTCTTGCCGACACGGCGCCGGCCGGCAAGCTCGCCAACAAAGGAAAAAATAAGAATGAAACCAGCTAAGGGCATTCTGTGCTTCGGCGCGACGTTGCTTCTAATGCTCAGCGCCTGTTCACTTGCGCCGCCGCTAAAAACCCCGGTTGTTCCCGCTGCGGATGCTTATAAAGAAATCGGCCCGTGGACTCAGGCTGAGCCGGCGGACCGTCTGCCACGTGACAGCTGGTGGGCGCTCTATGGCAACGCAGAGCTCGACGATCTCGAGAAAAAGCTGATCGCCGGCAACCCGACACTCGCCGCCGCATTTGCGAATTACGCCCAGGCGCGGGCCCTCGCCGATCAGGCGCGTGCCGGGCTGTTCCCAACACTAGGGTTAAATGCCAGCGCTCAGCGTAACCGAGAATCGGTCAACGCGCCGCTGAGAGGACCCACGACGCCGACCTACTTCAATACCAATACACTCGGCGGCAGCGTCAGTTACGAACTCGACTTGTGGGGACAGATTCGCAACGAGGTCGCCACCGGCGAGGCCAACGCCGCAGCATCCGCCGCGGATCTTGAGAACGCACGCCTTTCGCTGATCGCGCAGCTGGTACAAAACTACATTCAACTGCGCAGCCTCGACCGCGACAGCGCGATCCTCGATGAGACGGTGAAAGCCTACGCGCGTGCACTCGGTCTCACCGAACAGCGTCACGATGCCGGCATCGCACCGGGCTTGGACGTCGCCCAGGCGCAGACTCAGCTCAATGCCGCACTCTCCCAAGCCGCGCAGACCCTGGCGCAGCGTGCCCTGATGGAGCACGCCATTGCGGCGCTACTGGGGGTATCGGCCTCGACGTTCTCAATCAATCCGGAGATCGTCGCCATTCAGCTGCCGCAGATTCCCAGCGGCGTCCCCAGCACCCTGCTCGAACGCCGTCCGGATATCGCCGGCGCGCAGCGGCGCATGATTGCGGCCAATGCAAACATTGGCGTCGCACGCGCGGCGTATTTTCCCACGCTCACGCTGGGCGGTCAGGGCGGCTTCCAGAGTACCGCCGCCTCGAACTGGCTGAGCGCGCCGAGCTCGTTCTGGGCGATCGGCCCGAATGCCCTGCTCAGCCTGTTTGACGGCGGCCTGCGGCGGGCGCAAGTGGCCCAGGCGCGCGCCGAGTTCGACGCGTCGGCGGCGAATTACCGCGGCACCGTTGTCGGCGCGTTTCAGCAGGTCGAAGACAGCCTCGCCACACTGAATCATTTTCACGACGCTTCTGTTGATGAAAAGGCAGCGGTCGACGCGGCACAGCGCACCCTGGACTTCTCCCTGGCGCTCTACAAACAAGGCGCAACCGACTATCTCACCGTGGTCACGTCACAAACCGCGCTGCTACAGACTCAGCTGGAGGCGCTCACCCTCGACACCCAGCAGCTCACCGCGAGCGTGGACCTCATCCGGGCGCTTGGCGGCGGCTGGGAGGACTCGCCGCGAGCGTCGAGCGCCAAGACGATGGCGGCAAAGTAACGGCTGCGCCGCGAGGGATTTCGGGAGCGTGCCGCGCAAACGCTATCATTCGGTGGCTTTTGGGCTGATGGCCGGCGGGGCGCGCGTGGCGGTCGGCGTGAGCAGAATATTCAAAGTTCCGAGTATTTTGATCGGCGGCAAGTCGCGCGTATTTCCGTCTCGAATTGCAATTTCGATGTCGCGCGCTTGGCTGGGCGGCACCGACACGGCGGATAATCCATGTTGGTCGAAGACCGTCGTACAGAGGGCTTTGATGCAGTCTTGCACGGAAAGATCGTAGCCGTAGTCGGTCAACGTGTAGATCACGGAGTTGTTGTACAGTCGCGCCACAATTCTGCCGACACTGCCGCGCTCAGCGCCCGCCACGGCGCGTATTTGATCGAATCGAATTTCATCCACGCGGATGCGATTTTTTGCCTCCGGGTCGGCCCTGTCCAAATTCTCGATATGAAAGCGCTCAAAATCGACAGGCCTTTGCTGAACGGCCGGAGGCGCTGCAGCAACCAGCGCAACCGGCTCTCCGCGCTTGGCAATGACGACGATGACGACAATCGCGACAATGGCCACACCGATGGCAGAGAGGCTGAGCGTGCGAGTTTTTGGAAAAAGGAACGCTAACGCCACTAAGACAAGGACCAGCATCCATAGCATTGCCTCTATTTTCATTCGAGCCTCACCATCCACCTCCCACGCCTCGCAGGGCTACACTCCCCCTGGCAGGATATCGACATTGGTGGATGTGCGTCGTAGTCTTATCCATTTAAAGGAGCATCGACATGGCAAAGAGTAACCTTGACAAGAGCGAATTGGCCCACCGCCGCGAAGCACCGTTGATTACACCCACGGATCTCGGCGCGGCCGCCTCCAAGGACATCGCCGGAGGTATGAACGCGATCCTGGCCGACGTATTCGCGCTCTACATGAAGACCAAGAATTTTCACTGGCACATGAGCGGACCGCATTTTCGTGACTATCACCTGTTGCTGGACGAGCAAGCAGATCAGCTTTATGCAATGACCGACCCCATCGCAGAACGCATAAGAAAGACCGGTGGATCGACTTTGCGCTCGATCGGACATATCGCACGAATCCAGCGGATTAAAGACAACGACGCCGACTATGTCGAGCCGCTCGACATGCTGGCCGAGCTGCGCGAAGACAACCAGACGCTAGCCGCGCGCCTGCGAGAGGTGCACAACGTGGTCGACGAAGTACGCGATATTGCGACCGCGAGTCTCATCGAAAACTGGATTGACGAAACCGAGCGGCGCACCTGGTTCCTGTTCGAATCGAGCCGCCACGGTGATGCGACCGGTCACTAAGAACGACCCGACGGTGGGCGCGATAGGCTGCCCATTGTCGCGATTTTCGTGCGCCATTGTCCCGGCAACATAGAGAAGGCCTTCATGGCTTCTTGAAGCGCCGTGGCATGAGCGAAGGCCGGATCGACGTGCTTGGTAACACGCGTGGCGTTTGCGTGCTTGATGAGCGCGATCATCTTTGCGACCGTCAATTCGGGGGGTGTAAACGCGAAAGTGCGGACGGCCTCGGAGCTCAAACCGTTCCAGACACGCGCGATGACGAGACCTGACGCCTTCGTGCCCGCCAGGTTTCTGGAAAGCTCATCGGCTCGAACCGCCAGGACTTTGATGGGGATCCACAAGCGGGCGCGCCGGACTTGAGTTACGGCACCTCAGGCATGCCCAGAGCGTAGTCTGGCCCGCATAAAAATAGCGTAAATCAGAGATCGCGAAAGGCATTTTCCTGGAACCACCAGACCGTTGAGGACATAGACACGCCGAAACGCGTGCGTAACAATGCCCTGCGGGAGGATCCGAGTTCTGCCGTGGAACTGGGGTACCACAACACCAACTGGCAATGGGCGGGGACACCGTGGCGCTAACCTGGAATAAATTTAAGGCGGCCTTTCGGTACGACTTGGTCTGGCGCACAGGGATTTTTCTGATTGCGCTGGCTTTGTTGATCGTCATCGTCACCCGTTGGAATCGTTGGGAGAGCGACTCGAAGTGGCAGACCACCGATGATGCCTATCTTCAGGCGGATCTGACTCCTATTTCTGCGAAGGTCGCCGGCTATGTCCGATCTCTGCCGGTCCAGGATTTCGAGCGTGTGCGGGCGGGCCAGTTATTGGCCGAAATCGTCGACGATGACTATCGCGCCACGGTGGCGCAAATCAACGCAGGAATTGCCGCCGCCGGCGCCCAAGTCGAGGCGCTCAAAGCACAGCGCCGATTGCAGGATGCCAACGTGCGCGCAGCCAAGGCGACAGTCGAATCGATTGAGGCCAATGGTGAGCAGAACAACCGCGATTTGGCGCGGCAGGAACGGCTCCTCAAGACTGGGTCCTCAACAACCGAGGCCGGCGAGAAGCTCCAGACCGTGCACGCGCAACTCACGGCTCAGCTCGATCAGGCCCGTGCACAGCACAGCGCCGCGGCCCGGCAGCTCGACGTGCTCGCGGCTCAGCAGGCTCAGGCAGAGGCTGCGGTGGCTGCGCAAAGGGCCGCTTTGCAAATCGCGCAGCTAAATCTCTCATACACACGCATTCTTGCCCCGCAGGACGGGGTGATTGGACAGCGCCAAGTAAAACCGGGGCAGTATGTGGGAGTGGGAACCCAGGTCACCAGCCTCACACCGCTGCCCAACGTGTGGGTGATCGCAAACTACAAGGAAACCCAGCTGACGCACATGCGTGTCGGCGAACGCGCCGATTTCACGGTGGATACTTTTCCCGGTCACCGGCTGCACGGCCACGTGCTTGCGTTTGCCCCGGGCTCGGGTTCGCAATTTGCGCTTCTACCGCCGGACAACGCCACGGGAAATTTCACCAAGGTGGTCCAGCGCATCGCCGTCAAAATAGTCATTGACGACAGCGACGGCCTCATTGACCTGCTGCGTCCTGGGATGTCAGTGGTTGCCCGTATCGATACCCATTCGAGCAAGCCATGAGCGAGTCGCCGGTGCCGATGCCGCCGCCGATCACGCCGATGCCGCCGCCGACGGCAATTCCCTGGATGGGCTTGTTGGCGGTGCTGCTGGGCACCTTCATCTCGACGTTGAATACGCGACTCTCCACGTTTGGCCTCGCGGATGTTCGCGGCGCGATGCATGCCGGCTTTGACGATGGCGCCTGGATCACAACAGCGCTCACCGCCGGTCAGATGCTCATTTGTCCCGTTGCCATCTGGGCGGGCGCTTCCTTTGGCCCCCGACGCGTTCTGATCGGAGCGGCTTCTGCATTGGCCATCATAGCCGCGATCGAACCGTTCGCGACCAATCTGCCCACGCTTTTGACGCTGCAGTTTGCCAGCGGCCTGGCCAGCGGCTTTTTTGTGCCGCTGACCTTGAGCTTCGTGCTGCGAAACACACCCCCCAAAGCATGGGCCTACGGCATCGCCATTTATGCGCTGAATTTGGAAGTCTCTCTGAATGTCTCGGCCTCGTTGGAAGGCTGGTATCTGGAACACCTTTCTTGGGCCTGGATTTTTTGGCAGAACGTGCCGCTCGCAGTCGGCATGGCGTTGTGCCTGCGCTTCGGTGTCCAGCCCGACCCTGCTAATCCCAGCCGACCGCCCGCCGATTACTTCGGACTCGCCTCGGGAGGTATCGGCTTGTCGTTGATCTACGCTGCATTGGATCAAGGCAATCGCCTCGATTGGGCCAATTCCGGATTGGTGTGGGGTCTGATGCTCTCCGGCGCGCTGTTGTTGGTTGCGTTCTTTATTCACGAATCACGCTCGCCCCATCCCGCGGTCGATTTGAAAGTCGTACTTGCCTCTCCCCTGCCCCGTCTGCTGGTGCTGATCGCCTTCTTGCGACTGACGATCCTGTCCACCGCCTTCGCGATCCCACAGTTCCTGCAGGTCGTGCGCGGTTTTCGAGCGCTCGAGGTAGGTCAAACCCTGGTATGGATCGCCGTGCCACAGCTGCTGGTGTGCCTGGGCGCCGGCTATCTGCTGCGTCGAACCGATCCTCGGCTCGTCTCTTCGGTGGGTTTCCTTTGCATTTGCATCGCGTGCCTCATGGTCGCTCACGGCCTCACCCCCCTTTGGGGCACCGACCAGTTTCTGCCATCGCAACTTTTGCAGGCGGTCGGCCAAAGCTTTGCGCTCTCGGGCGTAATTTTTTTCGCCATACTGCATCTAAAACCGCAGGACGCTTTGACCTTTGGTTCGGCGATGCAGGTCGCACGCCTGATGGGCGGCGAAGTCGGCCAGGCGTTTATCACGACCTTGATCCGAGTGCGTGAACAGGTGGCATCCAACCTGCTGGGTCTGCATGTTCAAATCGGCGATGCGCAAGCGATTCAACGGATACAAAGCTACGCCGCGGCCACGGCGCGCGCGGGGGACCCGAGCTCGGCGCAGGCTCGCGGCGCAGCCGTGCTGGGCAATGTCGTCCGCAGCGTGGCAACAACTCAGGGAATCATTGACGGATTTGTCGTTATCGCCGCGCTAACGGCCTTTACCCTCATTCTGATTGTGACGCGACGAGCGGCGCCGACGGGGCCAGCCTCTCACGTATCGCCGTTCGCGCCGCGCGACGCAGCGCTGCAATGACCCGCCATTTTTCGATGATACGCGTGTGGATCGGGGCGGCATTCGCGCTCGCCACGCTGCTTGGCTGCGCCGTGGGCCCGCGCTACGAGCCCCCTGCCCCGTTGGACGGTGCACAGGGCCCCCTTGTGTCATTGACGCCAACGGCGGAAACGACTGCATTGCCTCCCGACGCATGGTGGCAGCTTTACCATGATGCCTTGCTTGATCATCTACTACACCAAGCGTTCATTGCCAATAATGACTTGAAAGCGGCTGAAGCCAATCTCTCGGCGGCGCGTGCCGTTCTCGAAGGCGTAAAGGCAGCACGCTACCCGAGCACGACACTCGAAGGCGGCGGCATCTACGGTCGAGATCCCGTCACGGAAGAAATTCTCGAACTCGGCGGCCATCGGCCGGCGAACACCTGGATTTTCGACACCGTGTTGGATGTTTCCTATGAGGTTGATCTGTTCGGCTACGTGCGCCGCTCTGTAGAAGCGTCGCGCGCCGACGCTGCCGCCAATGCCGCCGCTCGGGATGCCATCAAAATCACGGTCGCTGCCGAGACAGCGCGCGCCTATGCGCAGATCTGCGCCCTCGGTGAGCAGCTGGCGGTGGCCCATCATTCGCTCGACGTCGTCAGCCACGAAGCTGAGATCACCGTTCAGCGCCATGAAGCGGGCGCCAATTCGGAATTCGATGTCGTCAGGGCGCAAGGCTTGGTCGCGCAAGTTCGTGCCGGTATTCCGCCATTGGTGGGTCAGAGAAAAGCCGCGTTGTTTGAATTGGCAACATTGCTGGGCCGGGCGCCCTCGCGGGCGCCTCTTGAAGCGCTGGCTTGTGTGCAGCCGCCGCAACTGGATGCTCTCATTCCTGTGGGTGACGGCGTCGAACTTCTCAGGCGCCGCCCGGATGTGCGTCAAGCGGAACGCCGTGTTGCCGGGGCAACGGCCCGCATTGGCGTCGCTACGGCGGATCTGTATCCGCGAATCAGCCTCACCGGATTTTTCGGCGGAGCCAGCGCGACGCTTCCGGAACTAACCACGAACGTGGGTCGTGCCTGGGGAGTGGGTCCGAGCGTCAAGTGGAGCTTTCCGAACCAAGCGGGGCCGCGTGCGCGTGTGCGCCAAGCCAAGGCTAATGCCAGCGCCGCGCTCGCAGGTTTCGACTCCGCAGTATTGGGCGCCCTCAAGGAGACCGAACAATCCCTTGCGATCTATGGCACCGAACTCGATCGGCGACAGGCCTTGGCTGACGCACAGGTTCAGGCGCAGAAAGCGTTCGATCTCGCGCATGGTCAGTTTCTAGCCGGTGCCTTGACGCAACTCGAGTTGCTCAGCACCGAACAGTCTCTAATCGCCATTGACGCGTCCGTCGCCGCCTCCGATGCCGCTTTGGTTGAGGATCAGATCGCGCTATTCAAGGCACTCGGCGGAGGTTGGCGAGAAAACCGCTGAACGGGACGCTATCGGACGGCGACGTTGGAGGAACTCAGGGGCAATTCCTCCTCGCCGCTGCATCTCGAATTTTAGGTGCGCCGACCGGCGACGGCGGTGCCGTTGTCCGAACCGATGACTACTTCAACCCGCCGATTCAGCTGTCGACCGCTCGACTCTGAATTGCTGGCGACTGGGTAGGCCTTGCCGTAGCCCTGAGTCGCAATACGCGTTGAAACAATGCCGCGCGATACGAGTTGATATCTCACTGCGTCCGCACGACGCTGCGAAAGGTCCTCATTGAACGAGTCTGTACCGATGCTATCGGTAAACCCGTCAATCTGCACCAAGCGTTCCGGGTGATCCGTCAGGAACTGCACCAGCCGATCCATGTTGCGTGCCGCGCCCGAGCTCAAGGTGGAGCTGCCGGTTTCAAACAGTACATCACCGAGAGTCAACACCAAGCCCCGATCGGTTGGCTTGGCTTTGAGAGCATCGACTTCCGCCTGTAGCCGCGCAGCGTTTTCCGTCGCTTGATCGCGGGAGATTTTTGCGTCATCCGTAGCGCGATTGGCGGCGTCCTTGGCGCGATTGGCACTGTCAACTTGGTTGGTCCGTGCCGCGAGAATGATTTTGTCGCGCTCTGCCTGTCCGGCGGCGACGCGGGCATCATCCGCTTTTGCCGCTCCCCTTAATTGTGCGAGACGTGCATTCTGCGCTGCCATGTATGCCGGCTGTGCGATGCCCGGCTCATCGCGCCTTATGAAAGCCGCGTCGGCCACGGCCAGATCGGACTTGGCCGCCTGTAAATTCACGGCCGCATACCTTGCGGCATTGGGATCGGCCTGGGCAGCCTGGACAGTGCTGCGTGCGCTCTCTAGGGCTTCGTTGGGTTTTGGTGTTGACGCGCAGCCCGCGATCACCAGCGCAATTCCTACTCCGGTCAAAAATTTAGTGTTCATATAAGTCCCTATTGGTTCGATGTGGAAGTGCGGTTTGATTCTTGCCGGAGCGTTGACATGCTGGCGTCGAATTCAGCCGCCGCCTTGGCTGCGCGTTCTTTCTGCGCCATCGCTTCTGCCACTTGTGCGTCTATGTTGGCTTGATTCGCCAGTGCAATCGCGGGCTTCGCCTCGTGATCTCTATTCGCCTTCTCGGCACGTGCGAGTTTGTCGCGCGCAGAGGCGAGCTCGACTGGCGCCGCCTGCGGCGCCCCAGATTGCTCCGCCCGCTCCACAGCGGCTTTGGCGACCGCAATTGTTTCATCGGCGACGGGACTTTTCGCATATGCGGCCGTTGCGATGAAGCTCAGCGCGATCGCAACCGCGGCTAAATTCAAATATCGTGCATCCATACTTAGGTACCTTTTGTGATTCGACTGATTGACAGCGTCCGCGTCATCGCAACTGCCTGGCCGCTCAAGAGATGTGCGGCACAACAGAAGCGTGCGTAAGCTCGCATTTCATTCTTGAAAGAGGTGTGGCGGTGCCCAGGCCTGAATAAGGTGCGTGGGTGCCCTTGCCGAACCGATACCGAAAAAGCGGGCTAGCAACGTAATCGGAGATCGCCTAGCCAAGCAAGTCTGCGCGCATGCAGAAATTCAGGCGTAGTCCGCGAGACCGATTCCCCGTAGGACGACGGCGCGATACTCGCATCGTTCGCCATGTATAGTGGTACAGTGTGCGCTAGCGAACATACGATCAACTACGGGGTCGCTACTCAGCGATCAAGCAAAAGTTTCTCACTCTCCTGCCTCAGCATTTCTCCTTCACAGCCGGTTCATCGCGTGCCGCTCAACGACCACTTCAAGAAAAACCAACTGCTCGCATCCTTGCCGACAACGGAATGGAAGCGTTGGTCTGCGTCTCTCGAAGCGGTTGAGATGCCCCTCGGACAGGTGCTCTACGAGCCTGGCGTCACGCTCAACTACGTATATTTCCCCATCACCTCGATCGTATCGCTCCTGTACGTAATGGAAAACGGTGCGTCGGCTGAAATTGCGGTGGTCGGCAACGAAGGAATCGTTGGCGTTTCCCTATTTATGGGCGGCGAATCGACCCCCAGCCGCGCGGTGGTGCAAAGCGCAGGTTCAGGCTGTCGGTTGAAAGCGCAGCTCATGAAGAATGAGTTCAACAAAGCCGGCCCGGTACTGCATTTACTTTTGCGATATACGCAGGCCTTGATTACGCAAATGGCGCAGACGGCAGTGTGCAATCGTCATCACTCCCTCGACCAACAGCTTTGTAGATGGTTGTTGCTGAGCCTGGATCGGCTGGAAGGTGACGAACTTGTGATGACACAGGAGCTGATCGCCAACATGCTCGGCGTGAGGCGCGAAGGGGTTACGGAAGGCGCCCTTGCCTTGCAGAAGTTGGGCCTGATCAAGTATGCGCGCGGGCACATCACGGTATTGGACCGCCCCGGACTCGAGCGGCGCACGTGTGAGTGTTACGCGGTTGTCAAGCGCGAGTACGATCGACTGCTTCCGCAGGGAATATCGACTTAGCACCACCCTCTGTGCGCTGGCAGACAGCGGCCCCGCTCTCTTTGCCCTAGGCTTTGAGGTGCACATGGGGAGAATTGCCATTGCCCGCGGTCACGAACACCCTGATTGATGCGCTCCCGCGCACCGCAAGAAACCGTTTGCTGTCGATTTGCGAGCCGGTTGATCTGGTCTCGGGCAACATCGTGTCGGGAAGCGACTCAACTGCCCGCCACGTCTATTTTCCAACCGGCAGCATCATATCGTTGATGACCTCCAGCAAAGACTCTCCCGTACTTGAAGTCGGCATGGTGGGAAGTGAAGGCATGTTGGGCTTGCAGGTAGTGCTGGCAGCAGGCAGCGTGCCTCTGCAGGCGAACGTGCGTGGTCCTGGATCAGCTTGGCGCGTCGCCACCGAGCCATTCAACCGTGAGTTGGCCGGCAGCCGCGCGCTTCAGCAGAGCCTCAATTGCTATTTACAAGTGACTCTCTTGCAGTTCACTTCGGAGGCGCGATGTGTGCGTTTTCATCAAATAAACCAACGACTGGCGCGCTGGCTGCTGATGACTCACGATCGTACGCATGCCGATTCGTTCAGCGTGACACAGGCGCTCATGGCTCACTTGATGGGGGTACGCCGAGTTGGGATTGCCAAGGCGGCCGGAACATTGCAGCGTAAGGGCTTCATCAGATATGTGCGCGGCGTGCTGACCATCGTCGATCGCAAAGGGCTCGAATCGGAATCGTGTAGCTGCTATGAAACCGCGCAAGCAAACTATGCGCGCTTTATGTCATAACGGACGGAAAGAACCCGCGATCCAAGCCATTGCAGCTCCATGTCGGTACTGACCAAGCCCTTTGCCCATGGAGGCGCTCGCGAGTCGCGTGAAAAGCTTGCTCGTGTAGCCGCACCGCCTGTCGGCATCTACTCCTTGCCGCCTCCGGGCGGGCAGACTTTGGCGCCAAAGGTGATCGGTTTCAGCGCGCTGATGTCCCCCGCGGGGAACGGTGTCTTGCCGTCGCCGCTTGGCTTCACGCAGTCATATGAAAGCATGTAGGCCATGATCGCGGCGTAGTCTGCAGCGGGCAAAGTACCTGGTGCCGTCAGGGGCATGTTCTTGGTAACTACCGTGTGTAACTGCGCCAGGGTTGGCTTGGTACGAGCGAAAGCCGGACCCGCCATCGCCGGAGCGGCGACGCCTTGCAGCTGCGCGCCGTGACAGACGGCGCAGTGCTGCGCATATATCGCAGCGCCCGCCGTGACCTGCTCGGCGGTGTAAGGCGCATCGCCGACGCTTTCGGCGAGCTCGCCTGCGGCGGCATTTTTGGATGTCGCGCGCGCCACCTGACCCTCACTGCTGTTGACCAGAGCCTGCGTCGCGCCAAGCCGATAAGCCAACACTCGGCTGGCCTGCGGGGTAGACAAGTTGGGGGTTTGCTGATTGCCGGCCTGCCCGACCACTACATTCAGATACTGCTGACCGCCGATCACGTAAGTGGTGATGGGCGCGACGACGGCCGAGCCGGTGTCCACATGCCACAGTTGCTTGCCCGTGCTGGTACTGAATGCATACAGCGAGCCGCCCAAATCGCTGGTGAAGACCAGGCCGCTCGCCGTAATCAATGCACCGCCCTGCGCCGGAAACGGCAACGGCTTACGCCAGCGCACCGCGCCGGTGTCCATGTCGATCGCCGTCAGCATGCCAGTGCCGTTGCCGCGCTTGGGCAATGCGCCGCCCTTGTATGCCTGGCCGGCGACATAGACGGGCGGGCTCGCATCGACCTTCCAGACGCCGCACTCCTCGGTGCTGGGAACAAAGAAGAGATTGCTGACAGGATCGTAGCCGCCGCCCAGCCACTCGATGCCACCTCCATGGTTCGGGCAGGCGTGGGTGCCTTCCACCGTGGGCACGGTGGTGAAGAAGCCCGTTTGGTCGCTGACTGCCAGCTTATGCAGCGGCTTGCCCGTTTTGCGGTCGAGCACCACGAAGTCGCCGGCCTTATCGCCGATGGCGACGAGGTCCTGCATCTTTCCCGCCACTTTGGCGGTGAACAGCACCGGAATCATCGCAGCGTCGGCGTCATGCGTGTCGTTTTTGACCAGCTGGTAATGCCATTTCACCCTGGGCTTGCTGGCCTTGATGTCCAGCGCCACCAGCGAATTGGTGTACAGATCCGCGCCCTCGCGGCCCTTCAGCACCATGTCAGGCCCCGGATTGCCCGGCGCCACGAACAGCGTGCTGTCCTTGGGGTCGATGCTGAGGCCGGACCACACCGCCGCACCACCATGGTGCCAGGAGGTGCCCGGCCAAGTGTCGCGCTTGATCGTCGACCAGTCCCACAGCTGCTTACCGTCCTTGGTGCTGAACGCCGTGACGCTGCCTTCAGTGCCATAGTCGCCGCCGGCGTGGCCTACGATGACGGCGTCCTTATACACGTAGGCTGCCATCGAATAGAAACTGTTGCTGGGATCGCTGCAACCGGCAACGTTCCACACCTGCTTGCCGGTCTCGGCATTCAAGGCGATGACGCGGCAGTCCAGCGTGACCATGAACACCTTGCCCTCGGCGATGCCGACGCCGCGGTTCACCGAGAAGCTGATGATGTAGGAAGGATCGTAGGGGAACTGCCATTTTAGCTTGCCGCTGGCCGCGTCCAGCGCGACGACGCCATTGTGCGAGGTGGCGACGAATAGCGTGCCCTTCCAGCTCAATGCCGCCGCCTCCTGCTGTCCTTCGTCGGCCAAAGCCGTGCTCCAGGCGAGCCCAAGTGAGGCTACATTGTTCGGCGCGATCTGGGTGAGCCCGGTATATGGATTGCCTTCGTAGTTCTTTGCCGGGAGTATCCACTCGTTGTCGCTCGCGCCGAGCAACGCCGCGCCATCCGGGGTCGAAGCTTCAGCCGCTGAAGCGACTTCGGCAGTCAGTACCATCCCCAACGCGATAATCCACGCACCCAATGATTTAGCGTTCATGTGCACTCCCTAGAATTCCGCTGAGCGTGTCCCGCCGCGGCGGGGCATGTGCATCATATTATTCGCCATTGATGAATGGCAAAAGATTCTGCGGCTAATGCAGGCGCATTTTATTTGTCAGCAGCGGATTTTTTGAAGGATGGCCGCAGTGGTTCCTGAAGTTTTTCGAGGAATTCCGTCAGATGAATGAGTTCTTCGGGTTCAACAATCGCGAGCATGCGCCGTCGAACTGCTGCCACTTCGTCGCTCAAGAGAGAGTAAAGATGAGCACCGGCTTCGGTGACCACGATGCAATTCAGCCTGCGGTCGGAAGCCGACGGCTCGCGCTTCACGAGTCCATCTTTCACCAAGCGATCGATCGTATGCACCATGGAGGCACGCGAAACAGCAAGCGCGTCGGCCAGGGCCGCCTGAGACAAAGCTGAGCGCGCCTGAATCGCGGCCGCGATGGTCATCCAGCCCACCTGACTCATACCTAGACGGCGAAGGCGGCAGTCGACTGCCTGCCGCCATACCAATGCGGTGTTGCGCAGCGCATTCTCAAACCGCTCGTCAAGGTCAAACACCGGGTCGGACTCATCGATCGTGCGAAGGGAATTACTGCGAGTAAATTCAAAGAACATTGCTCGGCTCGCTTGGTAGCTGCGCGGTATCGCCCGGGCTGGTGCCCCCGAGCGCCAAGAAGAGCTGCACCGTATCAAGGTAGCGCTGTGCAACTGCCCTGACATATCCAAGCCGGGCCTGTTGATACGAGCGCTCCGCGTCCAACACCAGCAGGACCCCTGCATTGCCCTCCTTATAGCTGATACGGGCCAAATCAAGGCTGCTCTGCGCGGCCTGTTGCGCGTGATCTTGGGCGTCCAGCTGTTCTGCGTCGTGGTCCAATCCTTCAAGCAGGTCGGCTACCTGTGCGAAAGCCACCAGAACCGTCTGCTCATAGGTGGCCGCGCTTGCGCGCATTGCGTCCACCGCCGCACGCTTCTCGGCGCGCAGCGTGCCACCGTCAAAAATCGGCGCCGTCAAACCCCCAATGATGCTCCACGCATTGCTCGCACTGTTGAATATCTGGTCCGCTTTGAGCGATTCCTGTCCTACGGTCGCCGTAAGCTGGATCTTGGGATACAGGTTGGATTGCGCGACTCCCACGGCACTGGTTGCCGCGTGCAGCCGGGCCTCCGCGGCCAAAATGTCCGGCCGGCGATGAGCAAGTTCCGATGGCAGACTCACCGGCACCTGTAAGGGCAGCGTTATTTGCGTAAGATCCACATCGTCAGGCAATTCACTGGCCGGAGCGCGGCCGAGCACCACTGAGAGCGCGTGACGCCCCATGGCAAGCTCTTGGCGCAGGGGCGGCAGTAACGTCATGTCGTTGGCAATCTGACTCTGCGCGGTCACGACATCTTCGCGCGCCACTGATCCATTGTCGAACGCGCTTTGCACGAGCCGCAGATTATCGCGATCCTGTGCGAGGATCGTTTCAACGGTGGCGATCTGCGCGCGTACTGAGGCGATCACGAGCGTCTGCATGACTGCCTGGCCGGTTACCGTCAGGTACGCCGCATCGCGTTGATGCCGTTCCACTTCGGCGAGCGCAAATTGCTGCTCCACGCCGCGCGCGACTCCTCCGGTGTAGTCGAGCGTGTAGCTGACCGTGGGCCCGATGGCGAAGTACGTAAAGGGCGGTATTCCAAGTGGACCGAGAAACTCTTTCCCATACTGCTGACGGCCGGCTTTCGCGGTGAGGTCCACTTGCGGGTACCGCGTGCCCGCGCGCGCCAGGGCAAATTCCTGTGCCTGCCCGAGCGTGGCGATTGCCCCTGCCAAAGTGCGGTTGTGATCCAATGCCTGTGTAACGAGTCGATCGATGGCATCGGAATGGAACAATGCCCACCAATTTCCCTGGATCTCCCGGCCGAGGAGAATGTGCTGCACGCTGTCGCTCTTAGAGGCGTCCTCCGCGCGCAGCGTATCCCGCGTATATCGCACCGCCGCCGGCGGCGTGGGTCGCACGAAGTCGGGGCCCGCGGCGCACGCACCTAGGCTAAGGGCGCACGCCAGCAGGATCGCCGATCCCAATGGTGGGGCGAGGCCCTGCATCATGGTCATTCGATGCTGACCGGCGGAGCGCTGCCGCTTACCTTGCGCAGCAGGAAGACCAGCGGGATCGCCGCCATGCTCAACAGCATCATCAACCTGAAATCGTTGTTGTAGGCGATCATCGCCGCCTGTTCTGTCACGCTCGCATTCAACCCCGCCATGGCGCGCAGGCTCGGCGCTCCGTCGGGCATCTGCGCACGCAGAACCGAGCTGTAGCGGCTCACATGCGCACCGAGCGTCGCATGCGCGATCTGCGTATTGCGTGTCAGTAACGTGTTCACCACCGAAATGCCGATGCTGCTGCCAAGATTGCGGGTAAGGCTAAAGATCGCGGTGCCCTCGTTGCGCAGTGCCGGCGTAAGCGTCGCAAAAGTGGCGGCCGCTAGCGGAACGTAGACAAAGCCGGTGCCCAGTCCCTGCAAGACACCGGACCACACGACCATGCTGGAGTCCATCAGCACATCAAAGCCGGTCATTTGCCACGAGGAGAGCGCAGCCAACGTAAAGCCGGTGGCGATGATGAGGCGGACATCGACCTTGCCCATGAGGCGACCCACGATGAACATTGCAGCGAGAGTCCCCGCGCCGCGCGGCGCTGTCACCAGACCCGTCGTTACGACGGGATAGTTGAGCAGGTCCTGCAGCAACGGCGGCAGCAGAGCCAGGGTCGCGAACAGCACCGCCCCGACGATGAAAATGAACACATTGCCGGTGAGGAAGTTTCGGTCCTTGAAAAGCGCAGGACTCACGAAGCGCCGCTCGGTCGTGGTCAGCATGTGAATGATGAACCAATAGAAAGCCACCGCCGCAACGATGGCCTCGACCCAAATCTCCGGCGAACTGAACCAATCCTTCAATTGGCCGCGATCGAGCATAATTTGAAACGAAGCTATCGCCACACTCAACGTACTGAATCCAAAGAAGTCGAAACGCGACTTGCGAATCGCAGCCTCAGGAAGAAAACTCAAGATCCCGAGGAACGCCAGAATCCCGAACGGCACGTTGATATAAAACACCCAGCGCCAATTGTAGTTCTCGGTCAACCAGCCGCCGAGGGCGGGACCGATGATGGGACCCAAGGTCACGCCCATTACCCAAACGGCCATCGCTCGCGCATGGTGCGCGGGCGGATTGATATCGAGCAGCACCGCCTGCGACAGCGGGACCAGCGCCGCTCCGCACAGTCCCTGCAACAGCCGCGCCAAGACTATCTGCGGCAGAGATTGGGCGACACCGCACAGCATGGAAGTCACGGTGAAACCCGCGATGGAATAGAGGAACACCCGATTGCGGCCGATTTGGCCGCTGAGCCACCCGCTCAACGGAGTCATGATCGCTGCGGCGACGATGTACGAAGTCAGCACCCAGGCCATCTGATCTTGCGTGGCCGAGACCGAACCTTGAATGCGAGGCAATGCGACGTTTGCGATGGTGGTGTCGAGCGACGACATGATCGACGCCAGCATGACAGAGACTGTGATGAGCGCGCGGCGTGGCCCGTCGAGTTCGGCGGTTTGCGCTGCGGTGGTGCTCAACGCGGCACCGTCCCCGTGGAAGCGGGTTCGCTCGCGTCCGCCAGCTTCGGACCACTTGCGCGCGTATCGACGGTCACATCGGCACTCAAGCCGGCCTGCAAAGGGAACTCTGCATTGAATTGTGTAAGCTGGAGCCGAACCGGAACGCGCTGGACGACCTTGACCCAATTGCCGGTCGCGTTCTCCGGCGGAAGGAGCGAAAACTGGGAGCCGGTGCTGGGGCTTACGCTGGTCACCCTGGCATGAAATATTTTGCCCGGATATCGATCGATCTTGACGGTCGCCACTTGGCCCGGACGCATACGAGCAAGTTGAACTTCCTTGAAGTTCGCTTCTATCCAGACATCGCCGGTCGACACCAAGGCAAATACCGGTGCGGATGCCGCAATGGTGTCGCCCACTTGCAACTGCTCCACCTTGGCCACGACGCCATCCGTTGGGGCGTTGATCAACGTATAGGATAGGTTGAGCTGGGCGCGGTCGAGTGCCGCTTGGGCCTGCGCGACTACGGGGTGACGATCCGGCGGAATGTTGGGATCGCCTCCTAGATTGGCGAGCGCTACACCGATTTGCTGTTGAACGTTGGCGACTTGCTGTCGGGCCGCATCGAGCGCATGAGCGGCCTGATCGAACTGCGCCTGCGACGCGATGCCGGTCTTGAGGAGCCGCGTCTGGCGATCGTATTGCTGCTGCGCATAGGCCTGAGTATCTCGCGCAGCGTGCAGCTCGACTTGTCGCTGCCGATAAGTCGACTTGAGCGACTCGATCTGCAGCCGCGTATCAGCCAGATGCGCTGCCGCGTCGCTGACGACAATGCGGTATGGCGCGTCGTCCAATTTAAAGAGCGTCGCGCCGCGGTGCACGAACTCATTGTCGCGCACCTCGATCTCACTGACGCGGCCGGCGACGTTGGAACTGATCGATACTGTGGCAGCCTGTGCGTACGCATCATCGGTGCTCTGATACCGCCCGCCCACGACATACAAATAGCCACCGCCGCCAATGACTACGATGATTGCGAGCAACATCAGGGGCCATCGAAGCTTCTGGAGTCGCGTCTTGCGCACGGCAGCGACAGCGGCAGCGGGCGCTGTCGGTTGACCGCCATTGGCCACTGAATCCTCCCCCCTCATCGCGTCACCAACTCTTTGGCCACCGCCAAGAGTCCGATCAGCGCCATGATTCCCAAACCGAGGCTCAATACGCCTACGATCAAAATCCACATCGTCGATGATCCCTGAGCGGTTGCAGTTTCCTCATGCGACGAAGAGTAATGCCGCTCATTCCAGCTAGGTAGCCTATGTTTTTCGATGGACTCCATCGACGGAGACGATAAAGACGCGCGGGCGCGCGCGGTGCCGTGTCCGACCGTCACTTCACCGGACAATTTGCGCGCGTCGCTTATATCGAAAGGCGATACATCGTATCGAAAGATATTGGCTAGCAAGTTGGAGTCCCGACTCCTACGCTTGCAGCGTGCGCGTCATCGATATACTTTCGGTCTCGAGGATGGTTGCCGGCTTTCCGGCACTGCATGGAACTCGCCGCACTTCGGTCACCCCAACCGTTTCGCACGGGTCCTCTGCGGCAATTGTTCTCTTCTGCTTCGTTTGCGTGGTCGTACTCGAAGGATGCGCCGGACTCGCGCGCAGCGAGTCGAAATCATCGGTTGATGTGCGACAGCCTGCGGAACGGCCCATGACCTTTCGCACTATGGGTCCCGATCAACAATTCTCGGAGTTGTCCTCAGTGACTGCCGCCGAGCAACTCCGTACCGCGCGCGCGGGAAAACCTCTCACGATTCTTGCTCTCTCCGGGGGCGGCGCCGGCGGCGCTTTCGGGGCCGGCGCCGTCGCCGGTCTCACCCGCAGCGGTATGCGACCCGAGTTCGACGTCGTAACCGGCGTCAGCGCCGGCGCGCTGGTCGCTCCCTATGCATTTCTCGGACCCTCGTGGGATGCGCAACTCCTCGATGCTTTTACAGGCGCCGCGGGAGACAACCTGCTGCAATCACGGGGACTGGGTGTAATTTTCGGATCGAGCGTCTACAGCGGTAAACCGTTACGGCAACTGGTGGACGCATACGTCACGGACGAAATGATGCGAGCGATCTCACGCGAAGCGGCTAAGGGACGGCTGCTGTTGGTTGCGACGACCGATGTGGCGAGCGGCGAGCCTGTAGTCTGGGACCTCGGCGCGATCGCGAAAAACGGTGGTTCCTCTGCGAGAGCCCTGATTCGCGACGTGTTGGTGGCATCGGCAAGCGTGCCCGGCATGTTTCCGCCGGTAATTATTCGGGTTGCGGAAGATGGTTTGAACGATGATCAAGCGCACGTTGATGGGTGCGCCACCCTGCCTTTCTTCGTGCCCCCTGCGCTCTTGCAAACGGCAGAGAGCGTACCGGGAGCCGGTCGCGCCGCGGTTTTCGTCATTGTCGATGGCTCGTTGAGCGGTGGGGCACAAACGACTCGGTTGACGGCACGTGCAATTCTCTCGAGAAGCATTCGTGTGGGATTGGACCATTTGCTGATGACGATGCTGCAATTGACAGCCGCAACCGCTCAGCTCGAGGGTGCAGATTTGCAATATTCGTCGTTACCGGCAGATTATCCCCTTAATGATGCTTTTGATTTCAGCGCCCGGATCAGGCGCCCGCTCTTCCGATATGCGTACCAATGCGCTGAAACGGGACGATTGTGGACGGTGCTCCCGTCCGGTGACGACGATAAAGGGGCCTCAAATGACGTCGCGCGGACGAAAGGGATCCCGTGCCCCGCTGATAATCCGATGAACGGGTTTTTAGCAACGCGCTAAGAGGAGTCAAAGCCGCCCGACCGACTGGCGAATTGCCGTCAAAGGCCTTGCTTGCGTCTCGACGCCAGCGCACGCCCCGAAGGCCGCCGACGAGCAATCTTGGTAGCGATGACAACCGGCTGCGATCGAGTGAGCTCTCGTTTGAGCGGCGGCGCCGGTGCTTGCTTAAGGCGTTCGATGAACCAACGCCCCGCGGGCCCTGGCGGACTGTCGGTTCGATAGACCGCCGACATCTGTATCGTGTTGCCTCCGGGAGGCGCATCTTCAGGCATGACTTCAATCAGCGCACCGCTTGCCAGGTCCGCCTCGACAGCATGCAGCGGCATGCCTCCGAAACCGAAGCCCGCGCGCAGGAAGGCCAGCTTGGCCCCCAGATGGGAAAGGCGCCAGGTTTTTGGGTACTTTATACGCGGTCCCAAAACCAGCGAGATATCGCAAGGATCGATATGGGAGAGTTGCGTGTGTTCAGCGAGCACCGCCCTGGGAATCCGTCCTCGCCGGCTTGCAAGCGGGTGCTGTGGCGAAACCACCATGGGCACCCTGATGGTCAACAGCGCTTCGTGACTGACTTGCGGGGGCGCGAGCGCCCAAGATCCTACTACGCCGATGGCGCAGCGCCTTTCGAGTACCGGTTCGATCACCGCGCTCGATTCGATGTCGAATCTAAGCAGCGTCGCAGGGAATTTCTTCTGGAATGCGGCCACTGCGTCGGTAAATGTCGCGTCCGGAAACATGACGTCGACGGCCATGCTCAGTTCAGGTTCAAGGCCGCCCGCCAGAGTTTTCGCCCGCGCTTTGAGAAGGTCGACATCGCACGCCACCGCGCGCGCATCGGCGAGAAGCGCGCGACCTTGTTCCGTCAGCACCGGTAGATGTCCGCTCCGATCGAAGAGCTTCACGCCGAGTTGACCTTCGAGATTTGCCAGGGTCTGGCTCACGACGGACTGGGCGCGACGCAAGCGGCGGCCTGCCGCCGAGAAACTGCCCTCATCCGCGGCCGCAATGAAAGTGCGCAGTTGATCCAGTGATACGCCATCAAGCATATATCTACCCCGCCGATAACCCGAGGCGAGTTATATAGGCTAGCAAGTTGGAAGTCTGTATACCAGCGCGCGAATCCGCATTGAATTATCGGGTCAGCCTAAACCGTCCAGACTTAGCGCGGAAGCCCATATATTTCGATGGAGACTATCGATTCCTTCGATAGATGCTCCCGTTGCTGCCGGGAGCGCAGTTTTACCGAGATCGGTCCTGACTATGGAAGCCATCGAGAAATATCGGCTTCCGCAGAGCACAGGCGCGTACTAGCCTTAACACGAAGCTACTGAAGGAGAAACCAATGACCGAAAGTCAAAAGCTATCCGCGCTACGGGACAAGCTAATCCGCCGGCGCCGCGCCCTTGTCGAGGGTATTCAGGCTAGTGTTGGTCAGCTCAACGGCGACGATATTGTGCGGGTCCAAAATGAAATTGAAGCGGTAGAAAGAGCGATGGCCGAAGAGAAACATGCAGAATTCCGTCTTTGACCACTCACCTGTGGCGCTCGATGTTCAAGAGGTCCGTGTTGAACAACATTTAGCGGATGCCGCCTCGCCGGCGGAAGTTCTCGCCACACTTCAAAAGGCGCGTCGAATAAATTTAGACGCGCCCATGTACGGGACATTCGCGGAAATCGGGGCGGGCCAGGAGGTCGCTCGAGAATTCTTTCACGCGGGCGGCGCATCTGGAACGATCGCCAAGTCCATCTCCGCATACGACATGATATTCAGCGACGCGATTTACGGCAAATGTGAGAGATATGTGTCGCGCGAGCGTTTGGGCCTCATGCTGGATCATGAATACGGGCTTCTGGTCGAACGTCTATCCGCAATTCGGGGCGCCCAAACGAACTTCTTCGTCTTCGCGGACACGGTTGCGACCGGCAACCGTCAGGGGACCAACGAGGCGCACGGTTGGTTGGGAATACGCTTTCAGGCTGCGCCCATGAGCGAACCGAGCGAAATTATCCTGCATGTCCGCATGTGGGACAAGGACCCCGTCTTGCAACAGCAAGCACTCGGCATCGTCGGGGTCAATCTCATTTACGGTGCCCTCTATCTTCGTTCAGACCCCAGAACTCTAATCGAGTCGCTGCAGGACGACCTCGGTATCGACAGAATAGAGGTCGACATGCTGCACTTTTCGGGGCCCTGCTTCGAGGCCATCGACAACCGTCTCATGGCGCTTCATCTGGTTGAATGCAAACTGAGCAATGCGGTCATGTTTGGGCCGCAGGGCGAAGTGCTGCAGCCCTCAGAGGTGTTGCACAAGAAAGCGATTCTTGTGGAAAGGGGCAGTTTCCGGCCCGTCACACACGTCAACGTCGACATGATCTCCTGCGCTACGGCGCAATTTGTGCAGGAATCGGCAGTGAAAAACAAGGAAGTAATCGTCCTCATGGAAATCACCATGAACAATTTACTCTCCGAAGGCGCGCTCGATGCGCGTGACTTTCTGTCGAGAGTCGACCTGCTGGCGGACATGGGCTTCACGGTTCTGATCTCGAACTATTCGGAATACTACCGGCTCACCTCATATTTCCGGCGCTACAGCAAGGAAATGATCGGCGTTGCCGTAGGCATCAACAACCTGCTTGAAATCTTCAACGAGAAGTACTACGAGAATCTCGAGGGCGGCATCCTGGAGTCCTTTGGACGTCTTTTCAGAAACGCAGTAAAACTATATGTCTATCCCATGAGCCGTGAGGCCTACGAAAGATACATCGTCGAATCCTGCAACTCAGGCAAGCCAGCCCAATCGGCTGCGCCCAGTATCTTGATCACTGCAAAGAACGTAAGGGTTGACGATCGTCTCGCGAGCCTATATTCCCACCTCCTCGAAAATCACTGCATCGACAGCATCGTCGGGTTCGACACGAACATACTCGGCATATTTTCGCGCGATGCACTGAAGAGAATCAGAGACCATGACGTCATTTGGGAAGAGATGGTCCCTAAGTCCGTCGCGATTGCCATCAAACGCCGAGGTCTCTTTGGTCACTTGAATATGAGGCCGGTCCAAGGTTAGCGGCCGGCGCTTTCACACACAATGTATGCAGCCGCTCGATACATCCTATCGAGAAAAACAGGCTATCGACGGTTCGTGCGCACGTAATATTCTTGAGCGCATTGAGTTGGCCTCAATTTGTGCACGAAATGAACCTCGACTACGTCTTATTCGCTCTAATCCTATTCGGCGCCGGATTGGCGGGTGCCTGCTTTAGAAGCGAGTACGTGCTTCTACGTGAGCTCAGGGCGACTGAGCGTAGAAGGGAGAGGCTCATGCGCGAGTTGCACCTGGACAGACTATCCGCCCAAGGCGGCGGCCGTCGTACGGCGACCCAGACCGCCGTCATGAACGCGGCGCAACTTGCGATCGATGAAATCGCGCGCCCTGAAGACGCGTGAGCGTACCGTGCCGACCGGAACGGACATTGCTGAGGCAATTTCCTGATAGCTCAATCCATCGATTTCGCGCAAGGTGATTACCATGCGATGCTCTTCGGATAGACCATCGAGTGCCGAATTTACCGTCCCACGGATGTCTGCGGTGAGTGCCAGCTCCTCCGGGGTTGCCAAGTCCCGCAGGCGCGTAGGATGGCGGGTAGCATCGCGGAATTCTGCCAAATCAATGGTGTTTTTTAGGAAATCGCGGCGGCGCGCTTTCAAAACATTCCTGGCGCAATTGCTGGCGATGCGGTAGAGCCAAGTATAGAACGCGCAGTCGCCACGAAAATGTCGAAGCCCTCGGTACGCTTTGATGAAGGATTCTTGTGTGGCATCCTCGGCATCGGCGGGATTGCGCGTATAGCGCATTGTCAGCTCAACTATTCGGGGCCGGTACTTGAGCACCAACCGGTCGAAGGCCCATGCTTCCCCCGACTGGGCACAGCGCACGAGGCTCAGGTCGTTGAGAACGGGGCGCGGCGCGAAAGCGCGAGAATCAGCTGTCGGAACTGCCGCGCATGGATTTTGCATCACTTGAGAGTAGGCCCGAGCGGTCGATCTTTGTAGCCATTATTTCTAGATGGCGTGTATCGTCGCTGACGATAGCTGTCATCGAAAGATAGAGGCTTCTAACGCTGATGCCAACGCTCTAACCTGCCCTCATTTGAGAATCGGCCGACCGCGCCAGCTGTATACCGGCCCCGCAAGGAGGGATTACCGGGCGTTGGAAGAGCGTCCGGCGTGACTGCTTGGGCTCACTGCCAGCCTCCGCCGAGAGCGTTGTAGAGCTGAACCAGCGCGAGCCGCTCGTTGAGCTGCGCTTGCGCAAGATTGAGCTGCGCCGAGAAATCATTGTTCTCACTGGTAAGGACCTGCAGGTAACTCGTACCACCGTGCTGGTATAGTACTTTCGAGAGCCGATCGGCATCTTCTGCCGCCGCGGTCAATAACTCCTGCTGCTCGCGAAACTCGCGGCCCTTTTGGTACGCCATGAGGGAGTTGGAGACCTGCTGGAAGGCATTCATGATCGTTTGCTGATAGGTGAGAAGCATTTCTTGTTTCTGCGCCCCCCGCGAGGCGTTTTCCTGCGCGCAGCGCTCCCCCCGCAAACACCGGTTGGGTAAGCGATGCGGCGCCGTTCCACATTCTCTGGGAGTGGGTGAACAGGTTGTTGAGTGCAAAGCTTTCGTATCCAGCCGTACCGGTGAGCGAAATGCTCGGAAAAAACGCGGCTTTGGCGACGCCAATCTCTGCGTTCGCAGCCACGAGAGTCTCTTCGGCTTCGCGGACGTCGGGACGGCGCTCCAACAGTTGCGAAGGTAGGCCCACGGGAATCGCGGGCGGATTCGGCTGTTCGGTAAGCGGGCGGCCCCGCGGAATGGGACCCGGGTTGCGGCCGAGCAGAATGCTGAGGGAGTTCTCCTGCTGCGCAATCTGGCGCTCGAGATCCGGGATGGTCTCCGCTGCGGTGTAGACCAATTGCTCCGATTGCCGCACATCAAGCGCCGATGCTGAGCCGTTCTTGGCAAGCACGCTGGTGAGCCGCAACGAATCCTGACGTGCGGCCAGAGTCTTTTTCGACACGTCCAGGGCTAAATCGAGTTCGCGAAGCGTGAGATAGGCAGTCGCCACACTCGAGACGACGGAGGCGAGGACCGCGCTGTGACCCCACTGCGACGCCAGCAAGCTGGCACGCGCGGCCTCAGTTTGTCGCCGATATTTTCCCCAAAAATCGAGATTCCAAACAACGGCAAGATCCACCTCTCCGGCGTTTGCCTCATAGGATGGAAATGAGCTTGATATCTTCGGATTTCGCTGACTGAACGCCTCAGCCCCGGCGCTCACCGTCGGGAATTGGTTGGCGCGCGTGATGCCAAGCTGTGCCTGCGACTGAAGAACCCGGGTTGCAGCTATTCGTAGATCGTAGTTCTGCTCGAGTGCGGTTCGAATCAACTGCTGCAGGATGGGGTCTTGGAACACTTCCCACCATTCCTCATTGCCCAGCGATTCCGCCGAAGCAATCGAGGAGTGGCTGTCATCCCGATAGACGCCGGGTGCATCGATCGCCGGACGCTGGTAATTGGGCCCGACCATGCAACCGGAGAGCAGCAGTCCTAATGCAAGGCACGCGCAAGTCCTCATTCAGGTAGTCTCCGCTGAATCGGTGGTCCCCGTGGCGAGCACATCCTTTCGCTTTGCCCCTGAGAGCCTTTCCACGACGTAGAAAATCGCGGGAATAAAGAAGATACCGATCGCACTCGCAGCCAGCATGCCGCCGATAACCGTGGTGCCCATGATTCGACGCGCAACGGATCCGGCACCCGCGGCAAACCACAGCGGCACGCAGCCGAATACGAAGGCCAAGGAGGTCATCAATATGGGCCGCAGACGCAACCTCGCACCCGCGAGGGCGGCGTCGACCAGCGGCCTGCCCTTCTCGTATTCGTCCTTGGCAAATTCCACGATCAGAATTGCGTTCTTCGCCGCCAGACCGATCAACATTACCAGGCCGATTTGCGAGTACACGTCGTTCTCCATGTCGACCATGTACGCCGGGTAACAGGCTTGGATGAACAAGCGTCGTAAAAGCAGCACTCCGAAAGCCCCGAAGACGGCCACAGGCGTGCTCAACAGCACACTGAACGGCAACGCCCAACTTTCATAGAGAGCCGCCAGAATCAGGAAAACAAACAGAAGGGAAATCCCAAAGATCGTCGTGGATGACACCCCCTGCTCCGCCAGTTTCTGCTGGAACGACATGCCCAAATAGTCATAGCCCATGTCCAGGGGCATTGTTTGCGCAAACACTTGTTCGAGGGCCGCCATGGCCTGATCGGAACTATAGCCGGGCGCGGCATTGCCATTGATCTGGGCCGAGGGGTACTCGTTGTAGTGCATGACGTATTCAGGGCCAAAACGCGGCTCGAACTTCGTCAAAGCCGACAGCGGCACCATGGCGCCGGAGTTGTTGCGCACGTAGAACTGCTCGGTGTCTCGAATGGCGCCTCGATAGTTGTCGTCGGCTTGCACATAAACCTGCCACTGGCGGCCGAACCGATTGAAATAGTTGACGAATATGCCGCCCATAAACGCTTGCAGGCTGGTGTAGACGTCCGAGACTGCCACGCCTTGTTTGAGTGCCTTATCGCGATCCACCTCGACGAACTGCTGCGGAACGCTGGGTAGGAAAGAGGTATTGATCCCCGCGATTTCCGGGCGTTTGCGGGCAGCGGCCAAAAATTTGTCGACGTTCGCCGCCAGATACGGAATGTCATTGCCGCCGCGATCCTCTAGCACAAATGTAAAACCTCCCGAAGTGCCGACGCCGGGAATGGCCGGAGGTGAAAAGCTGATGGCCGAACCCTGCGGAAGCTTGGTCAGCTGCTGATTCAGACGCTGTTTGATGGCTTGAAGTTGCTGGCTCTGGTCACGGTCCGACCAGGGCTTCAACGTGACAAAGAAGAACGCGTTGTAGCTGGTTTGAATGTAACTGAGCAGGCTGAAACCAATGACGCTGGTCGTGTATTGAACGCCGGACGTGTTGGCGAGGATATTCTCGATCTCGCGCGCGGCTTGCTCAGTGCGCTCCAGCGAAGCAGAATTCGGCAGCTGAAGGTTGATATAAACATATCCCTGATCCTCGTCGGGGAGGAAGCCGGACGGCAACTTCGCGCCAAAAAAGACGGCTGCCACGCCGAAAAGCAGCAGCGCGGCCACTGCCAGTCCGCTTTTGCGAATCAGCGTCCGGCTGACGCTGACGTAACCGTCGGTGGCGCGTCCAAAAACGCGGTTGAACCAGTCGAAGAACCTTCGCAAAGCGCCCGTGTTGGGTTTCTTGGGTTGAAGCAGCAGCGCGGCAAGAGCGGGACTCAAACTGAGCGCGTTGAACGCCGAGATGATCACGGATATCGCGATGGTGACCGCGAACTGCTGGTACAACCTTCCGGTAATGCCCGGTATGAAGGCCGTGGGTATGAATACCGCCGAGAGCACCAGGGCAATTCCGATGACGGGCCCTGAGATCTCCTGCATCGCTTTCAGCGCGGCATCCTTCGGCGCCATGCCTTCTTCAATATGGCGCTCGACTGCCTCTACCACCACGATCGCATCATCGACGACCAAGCCGATGGCCAGCACCATGCCGAACATCGACAGCGTATTGATGGAGAAACCGAACAGCGGAAAAAATGCGAAAGTGCCGACCAGCGACACGGGAACGGCGAGCAGCGGTATCAGCGTGGCGCGCCAGCCCTGGAGAAAAAGATAGACCACGATGATTACGAGCACCAGCGCGATGCCAAGCGTCAACACGATTTCCCGGATGCCCTCGGTGACGGCCTTCGTTTGGTCCAGAGCGATGGCGTAGTCTACGTCCGGCGGAAAGCTCTTCTTTAGCTGCGCCATCAGCGCCTGGACGGCTTTGGAGTCGTTGACGGCATTGGAGCCGGGCAGCTGATAGATCGCCAGGGCTGCTGCGGGCTTGCCATTCAAGCGGCCCGCCAATGTGTAGGTCTGTGCGCCGAGTTCGATGCGCGCCACGTCCTTCACCCGAACGGATCCGCCGCCGGGATTCTCGCGCACGATGATGTCGCCGAACTGTTCCGGGGTCGTCAGACGGCCCTGCGCGCGCACCGAATAGGTGAACTCCTGGCCTTTGGGCGCCGGTTCGCCGCCCATTTGTCCGGTGGGGTTTACAGTGTTTTGCGACTGAACCGCATTGACGACGTCGGATACGGTGACGCCGAGCTTGGTGAGCGCATCCGGTTTCAGCCACATGCGCATCGCGTATTGCCCTGCGCCGAACACCTGCACGCTGGCAATTCCCGGGACTCGTGTGACGGGATCATTGATATTGATGTATTCGTAGTTCGCGAGGAATTTCGCATCGTACGTACCTTGGGGAGAATACAGCGCCACAATCATCAGCGGCGCACTCGTCGACTTTTGTACGGTTACGCCATACTGCGTTACGCTGGACGGCAGTTGGGATGCCGCCTGGCTCTCCCGCACCTGGGCCAGAATGAGGTCCGTATTGGGATCGGTCTGTACGCCGAAATCCACGATCATGGTCGTCTGGCCATTGGCCGTCGCATTCACCGACCACATGTAGTTCATGTTATCGACGCCGCTCATCTGTTCCTCGATGGGCGTGGCAACCGACTGCGCGAGGGTCTCCGCATCAGCACCGACGAAGGTGGCTTGAAGTTTCGTTTCAGGGGGAACGATATTGGGAAATTGCGAGATGGGCAGCCCGAGTATGGTAATGGCGCCGACGATGACTGTCAGGATCGCAATCACCATGGCGACGATCGGTCGATTGATGAAAAACTTGGACATTTTTCAGTTACCGGCGGATGCTGCGGTGGACGGCGCGGGCGCGGATGCAGACGAAAACGGCGTGGGCGTGACGGTGCTGCCATCTTTGACTTTTTGAACGCCTTCCGCGACGACCCGGTCGCCCGCCGTCAGGCCGCCTGTGATCACCCACATGGTTTCGACGCGCTCGCCGGTTTGAACGGAACGGATGGCGACCTTGTTATCCGTCCCCACCACGGCGACTTGAGCTGATCCTTGCAGTTGCGATACGGCCCGCTGCGGAATGAGCAATGCGCCCTTGAGGATCTGGGTTACGGCACGCACCTTGGCGTACTGCCCAGGTCGCAGGATGTTGCCCGGGTTCGCGAATGCCCCGGCGATCCGGATCGTTCCGGTCTGCTGATCCACTTGCCGATCGGCGAAAAGGATGCCGCCGCTGCGCGCGTACTTGCTGCCGTTCGCGAGTATCAACTGCAGCGGGATCGGCGACTCGCTCGACAGCAGATTTAAGGTCTCGGGGTGGATCTTGTCGGCAATCCGCAGGTAGTCCTCTCCGCTGATCGGAAAGTATGTCTTGATGGGATCCACCTGCGATACGCCCGTGAGAACAGCGGATGGCGTGACGAGGTTGCCCACTTGGGCCTGCGCGATGCCGGCAATTCCGCTTATGAGCGAACGTACTTTCGTGAAACTCAGATTCAGCGCGGCCTGCTCCACCGCGGCACGCCCAGCGGCTACGGTCGCCTTCGCGGCCAATTGCGCCTGTGTGTCTCCCTCGAGCTGACTGCGCGCTATGGCATTCGCCTCCGCTTCCGGGATGTCGCGATTGACGTTGAGTGTGGCATTGCCGAGCTGCGCTTCTGCCTGTGCGAGCTGCGCTTTCGCTTGGTCGAGCACAGCCTGGAAGGGACGAGGATCGATCTCAAAGAGCACGTCGTCTTTATGGACGAAGGACCCTTCCCGATAGTCTTGCTTGATCAGGTAGCCGCTGACCTGCGGTTGAATTTGCGCATTAACATACCCATCGAGCGTCGCCACCCATTCGCTATAAATGCTGACGTCCCTTTGGACTACCGGTAGGACCTGCACCTGCGGGGCAGACGCCGGGGGCGATTTCTTTTGGGCGCATCCAGCGCATTGCATGGCAACAAGCAGACAGCAGATAACAACGCGTCCCTTCCGCGATGAGTTCCATGAGCCAATCACTCCATTCTCCTCAAGGCCTTTGCTTGCATGAGGGAAGGGTAGTGTCGAACCGTCTAACTCGGTAGCCTATATATTTCGATAAACATTATCGCCTTAATAGATCAACCTTCGATGGCCTCGTGCTAGATCATGCCGGCATTGATTCGAGTTGCATTGGTTATTCGCTCGATGATCTGCATCGAGGCCTGCCAGAGGCGCCTTGCAAGCTCACTGTCATTCAATAGTGGATTCCCTTCGGCAACTTGACAGTCCGACCAGTACTCGCCGGTAATTCCCGTGACGCAGGGACTGGCCGCAAGTAAGGCCGCCGTTGCCGCCCGCTGGCCCGCCGATTTCATGAACAGTTGCACCGTTGATCGCACCACTCGCAACGGAAGCAAAAGGCTTTGGCGCACACCAATCCCCTTTGAAGCACCGGGATGCAGCGAGTTGACTGCGATCGCGCGTCGGCGCAGTCGACGCGATAGTTCCTTCGCGTACAGCGCCACCGCGAACTTTGATTGTCCAAAACATGTCACCGGATCGTAAAATCGACGACCGTCGAGATTGTCGAACATGATTCCCTTCGCAGGAGCCTGTGTGACGCTCGCACTGCTGCTAACCATCACGATGCGCCCCGTGCCGTTGCGCACGAGGTCCAACAGCTGGTTGACCAACGCAAAGTGACCGATATGGTTGCCGAGAAACTGAAGTTCGATCCCATATCTCGTCCGCAGCGTCGACGGCATTGCCACCTCTGCGTTGGCAATGATTGCATCTAGGGATACCTGGAGGCCTCTGATCATCTCGGTTGCGGCGGCAACCGAATCGAGATCGGTGAGATCGCACTCGACAGGTGTTGCGCGTGGGCCGATCTGATTGCAGGCATTTTTAGCGCTGGCCAACGAACTGGCGAGTCCGAATACGTGAGCGCCGTTTGCCGCCAACGCATTCATCGTCTCGAATCCGATCTCCTCATCGCATCCGGTAACCAAAATCCATCTTCTTGTGAGATCCACGCCTGCAAGAACCTGATTTGCCGTTGAGCGGGGGCCGTAAGGGACTGGGCTAGCCATGCTAAATACTCCTTCGCCAATCGCGTACGGAGAGAGTAGTGCCGAGATTTCGCGTCCGGTAGCCCATATAACTAGATGCGATATATCGCTGCGGCAGATGAATGCCGAATGGTACTGCCCGTCGAGGACCGCGAAGTCATTGACAACACTATGTACGGACGTAGTAAGATTAGGGGTCGAGCTTCGATTAGGAGCCTGAGAATCTGAAGGCCGTCCCTGAGCGCGGCTGAGGAGAAAAGTCGTGCTTGATGGCGTCTCGCTGGATCAACTACGGACCTTCATCGCGGCGGCGGAAGAGGGCAACTTTTCGGCGGCGGGCCGGCGTCTGAGACGCGCGCAATCCGTGGTGAGCCAGACATTGGCGAATCTGGAAGGGCAGATTGGTGTAAGGCTTTTCGATCGTGGCGGTCGTGTTCCGATGTTGACCGATGAAGGGCGCGCGCTACTCGCCCGCGCCCGCGCGGTTGCTACGGAGGTTGACCTCTTCAAGGCCCGAGCGAAGGGTCTTGCCAACGGTCTCGAGACAGAACTTAGCCTGGTCGTTGACGCGATGTTTCCGGTAACGGTATTGGCGTGTGCTGCGGCCGCTTTCCAAGTGCAATTCCCTGCGATTCCCCTAAGACTGCACGTCGAGATGTGGGAGGCTGTCGCGGACCCGGTACTCGACGGGCGCTGTGCGATCGGCCTTATGGGATCCTTGCCGCCGGCGCCGCCGCAGTTCAGTCGCGAGCGGCTGCTCACCGTCAGAGCGATCAAGGTGGTATCACCACGGCACCCGCTGGCGGCTCACCGCGCGCTTATTCCGATGAGCGTCCTTTGCGAGCATATTCAGCTGGTGCACGCCGACCGCGCCAATGTGTGGCGTGCGGGCAGATTCGGGTTGCTATCGCCCAGAATATGGCGTCTGTGCGATCTTGCGGCCAAGCACCATTTTCTGCGCGCCGGTTTTGGGTTTGGCATCATGCCGCTGCACATGGTGGAGGCAGATCTGGCCAGTGGCGAGCTGGTTGAGATCAAGGTTGAGGACGACCCGCCCGAGGGACATGCCGTAGTGATGTCAGCGGTACATCTGACCAACAGCCCCCTCGGCCCGGCGGGACGCTGGTTTGTCGATCGCATCAAAGAGGAAGCAGCCTCACGGATCAGTGCCAAAGCTTCCACTTCGTTTGACTCAATCAACGCCGTCCCGATCGCGAATCGGACTGCCGTTCAGCCGCGGGCGGTTGGTTCATCGCTCGATCGCCCGCGGCTCTATCCGGTCAGCGACTGCGGAGCGGCAATTGAGAACCGCGAACTGAGAAACGTGGACGGCCAGGGAGAGGGAGACGCGGCGCGCCTTAGCGATCCTAAAACCGCCAACCGATACCCAGAGTTGTCTCGGTAGTGGTATTTGACGCCGAGACCCGTGCTCGCCCGATGCCGCGGGATGCCCCTGTAATCAGGGCGGTCTTTCCTGAAAGACTGTTCATGTGATCAGCCCTCGACGCTGACTTCGATGGCGTCAACCCGGTCGGGATAAAATGCGAGATATTCCCGGATGGCGGATACGGACGCGAAAGGCGCCTCGTAAGTCCAGACCGCGTTTACCGAGCGCTCGCCGCCGGAAGGAATGCTGTAGTAGGCGCAGTCGCCCTTGTAGGGACAATAGGTCTGGTGCGATGTCCGTTGCAGTAGCGTTTGGTCGATGTCTTTGCGCGGGATGTACAGCACGGCCGGATACGCCGCTTCCTTCAAAGTTAAAGCCTCACGCGTATCGGCGACGCGCTTACCGTTCACGACGACGGTCACCCTGCCTTTTGTCGGGGTGATGCTTATCGGATGATCGGGACCCGGAATCTTGATTGGCTTGCTGCTCATCTCTATCAGCTCCTGAGAATATTTGGAGAAAGGCGTCAGATCGGCGATTTTGAAGTTCCTTAAGAAAATCAACGGGGGCCTGCCTGGGCTTGTTCATGATGGGATCTCACCTGGAGCTGTCGGTCTGAGGTTCATGACTGTTAGTCCCCGGAACGTCATCATAAGTTTTCACTCAGAGAAGACTCTGGGTGAAACAAGGCGACCCGCGGCGCTCGCTGATCCAGATTTTGGCCGATGTGTACGTTCGTACTGCTACGCCGCAAAGTCATGGAGAGGGATTGCTGGTGAGACGCCACCGTCAATTCACCGCAGGTCTCAGTGATTGTGGGCCAGGACTGTTGAGAACAATGTCTTCTTGAAGTTCTCTGCAAAGGCCAGGTCGCGTTCAACCTTAGAAACCAACCAGGCACCTTGTAGTCCTGTAACAATAAAGGTCGCGACTTCGCCAGTTTTAAAACTCTTGGAAAGCTCGCCCTCCTTCACAGCGGCCTTCAGGCAATCGGTCATGGCCTCCCGCACCTCGGCATAGATATCCGCCACCCGCTTGCGAATGATTTCACTGTGATCGGACGCCTCTGCAGCGAAATTTCCGACCAAACAGCCGTTTTTCGTGCCGTGATTCTTGATGGCGGCGATGCTCGCATCAATATAGGCGCGTATGCGCTTGAGGGGCAAAAGCGCTCCATTGCGCAATGTGTCGGCCATCACGACACGGCTATGGGCGAAGTATCGATCCAGAATTTCCAGGGAAAATGCCTCTTTGGAGGAAAAATGATTGGTGAAAGACCCCTGCGGCACACCTGCCGCTTCGACGATGTCACGCACGCTGGCACCCACGTAGCCGCGTTCGAGCACGACTTGCAGGCCGTCAGTCAATATCCTATCCCTATTTGAAATTTTGCCCATTCGCCGATACTACGTCCGTACATAGTTCGTGTCAAGTCAAAGCAAAATCAAGGGATTGAATCGTACGCCGGGTAATCGACATACCCACGGGCATCGAATGTATAAAAGGTGTTGCGGTCGTAATCGCTGAGCGGCAATCGCCGTTCTATCCGGGTCGGCAGATCGGGTGTGTATATTCGCATCGGTCAATACGCACGTACAGATTCTTGTTGACACGAATACTACGGACGTACATAGTGCGTGCACGGGAGCGACACTTGACTACTCACACACAGCAAAGCGTCCGGCGTACTCGCGGAAAGCGTCAACGCAGGCGCCGGGCCACCTCGTGGTCAAGGCAAGATCCCCCACCAAACGCCGCCCGATTTTCGGCGGCTCATCCTAGGAGATTGTAGAATGAGTGCTCAAGTTGTTTTGATTACCGGTGGACTTACCGGCATCGGGCGCGCCGCCGCCGTCGCCTTCGCCAAGAAGGGGGCAAAAGTGGTCGTCGCCGGTCGGCGTGACGAGGCCGGCAAGGCGCTCGTCAAGGAGCTTCGCTCTTTGGGGTCGGAGGCTGAGTTCATCAACGCCGATGTTCGCAAGGAGGAAGATATCCGCAATGCGATCGACAAGACCGTCACTCGGTTTGGACGTCTCGACGTCGCCGTGAACAATGCTGCCACCGAAGGCCAGGTCGGACCAATTACTGATCAAACAGCGGAAAGCTATGCTGCGACATTCGATACGAATGTTCTCGGCGTGCTTCTGTGTATGAAGCACGAAGTGCGCGTCATGCAAAAACAGGGTAGCGGCAACATTGTCAACATCTCCTCGACCTACGGGCACGAGGGTGCGGCATTCGCTTCTGTCTATGTAGCGAGCAAGCATGCGGTTGAGGGCATCACCAAGTCGGTGGCACTCGAGACGGTTAAGTCCGGAATCCGCGTGAACGCAGTGGCACCCGGCCCGGTCGACACCGGCATGTTGACGCGCTTCACTCACACACCGGAGAATAAAGCGACGCTGGTGACAAAGGTTCCAATGGCCCGACTCGGGATCTCGGAGGAGCAGGCCAACGCGATTGTCTTCATCGCCTCCGATGAAGCTTCATTTATTACCGGCCATATCCTGAACGTCGACGGCGGCATGACCATTAACTGAACCTCTTCGGGCGCGGAGCATTGCTCCGCGCCCGCTGACGATAACGCAGGAACACTAGAATGGCTGTAACAGTTGTACGCGATCAAACGGCGCTAATGCGGCACGAAGTGCGCGTGGGTCCACACACTTTTGCCGCCGACGCAAGTATCGGTGACGGCGGCGAAGGACTCGGGCCCAATCCTCATGACCTGTATGACGCTGCGCTCGGTGCATGCGAATCACTGACGGTACTTTGGTATGCAAACCGCAAGGGAATTCCGGTCGAAAACATAGAGGTAACCGTCGAAAGGGATCAGTCGGAAGAAAGGACTGGTATTTACCGCCTCCGTAACAAGCTGAAAATTGGCGGCAGGCTGACTGATGCGCAGCGTCAGGAACTGCTATCCGTCGCATCAAAGTGCCCGATATCCAAACTGATGACCTCTGTGCAGACCGTGATTGAAACCTCCCTCATGGAGTAGGTACGCCCTGCTGCACGCAATCAACCTGCATGCTTCCGCGTCGCCGGCGCCCTCCTCCGCGCTTTATCCACCTGCGGCGATGACCCCTTGATTCAGTCGGTATACGCCGCGATAAGTGCACGCGCCGCTTTTGCCGCGCCTTGGACCGGGCCATCGGCGCCCATGGTGACGCGGCTTAGATACGCGCCTTCCCACAACAACATCAACGAGTCGCCCAGCGCGTTGGGTTCGCGGGCGCCCATCTCGCGCGCAAGCCGGCGAAAGCGTTGGCGCATATCGGCCTTGTGCTTCTCGATCACAGGGCGCGCCGGATGGTCCGCCTCCGTGATTTCCACCGCGGCATTGGCGAGCGCACAACCCCGCGAATCTTCTTCACAATTGCTCTTCACCAAGACATCGAACAGCGATTCAACCTGCAGACGCGGATCGCCGACGTGCGCCGCGAGGGTTTCATCCCACCAGAGCTGGCCCTCACGCTCCTCGCCGCGCAAATACTCCGCGACGAGCTCGTCCTTGGAGGCGAAGTTGCGATAGAAGCTCATCTTGTTGGTACCGGCTTCGCAAGCAATCGTATCGACGCCGACGGCGTGAATACCGTGGCGATAAAACAGGTCACTGGCCGTTTTCATGATGCGATCGCGCACCCGCGACTTCGGCGCGGAAGAAATAGTCTCTTCTTTTACAGCTACTTGTGTCGTCTTTGCTTGATTCATAAAGGACTCCACTTGACATGTGACTGACCGGTCATTAACGTATCAATCAGCGTTACTGACCGGTAACACACGGTGCATAGCATCGGTGTGTTTCAACTGTAAGTCAAGTTCTCAGGTCAGTGCCGCGGGTTACCCCGGTTCTTGCGGGGTTAGTTCAAATATCGGATCGGAGTCTCTACGTGCCCCTCAGCCGCATCTATCACAAAAGCTCTTTCCCGGTTCTGGTTGGTCTAGCCGCCATCGGAGTCTTTCTGCTCTATTCTAACGCCGGACATTCCCGCGCCAAACCACCGGCGGCGGCGCAGGCCGCTTTGCCTGAAGTGCAGGTGGCTGAAGTGATCCACCGGCCGCTGCGGGAATGGCAGGAATTCAGCGGCCGTCTGCAAGCCCCGAACACGGTGGAATTGCGTCCGCGAGTCAGCGGCTACATCGACCGCGTTGCCTTCACTGATGGCGCACGCGTGAAGAAGGGTCAGCTGTTGTTCCAAATCGATCCGCGCCCTTTCCAAGCGGAAGTCGAGCGGCTCGTCGCGGAGCGTACGCGCAGCGTGTCTGACCTCGAACTCGCCAAGGCCAACCGCGCACGCGCCGAACGCCTGATCAGTGCACACGCCATCTCTCGCGAGGAATACGAGCGGCAGGTCGCAGCTGAAGCCTCAGCTCAGGGAGCCTTGGGTTCGATCGATGCATCGTTGCAGGAAGCGCGCCTGAACCGGGAGTTCACCGAAGTGCGCGCACCGATCGACGGTCACGTATCGCGCGCCGTCATCACGGCAGGAAACCTCGTGACCAGCGCCAGCCTGTTGACCACGCTCGTTTCCGATGACCCGGTCTACGTTTACTTCGACACCGATGAGCAGACCTATTTGCGCTACGCGAAGGCGAAGCGGACCCAAGCGCACGCGAATACCGGCGCCTCCGACATATACATTGGACTCGTTGACGAGGATGGTTATCCGCACCCGGCGCAGCTTGATTTCATCGACAACCAGGTCGATGCCACCACCGGCACGATTCGCGCGCGAGCTGCGCTGGCAAATCCTGACGGCCGCTACACGCCGGGACTGTTTGCACGTGTGCGACTCATCGGTGGGGAAGATCGCGACAGTGTCCTCATCGAGGATCGCGCCGTGGGTACGGATCTTTCCAAGAAATTCGTCCTGACGCTGACCAAAGACAACCACATCGAGTATCGCCTCGTGGAACTCGGCCCCGAAATCAACGGCCTGCGAGTCGTGACGCAAGGATTGGCTCCGAACGAGCTCATCGTCGTCAACGGTTTGCAGCATGTCAGGCCCGGGCAAAGTGTCGCTGCCACGCGCGTTGCCATGAGCGATGTCGCAGGCGGCCTTAGTCAGGTAGCCGCCCAACCGGGAAACGCGGCACCGCCCGCACCTCCGGCCGATGCGGTCTCGCGTGTTGCCCAGGCGACCGTTGCTCTTCACGTGGTGCATTGAGACCATGAAACTCTCGCAGTTCTTCATCAGCCGACCGATCTTCGCGGGCGTGCTCTCGGCGCTCATCTTCCTCGCGGGTCTGATTGCGCTACCGCAGCTTCCGATCAGCGAATACCCGGAGGTTGTCCCGCCGACGGTGATCGTGAAGGCGAACTACCCGGGTGCAAACCCCAAAGTCATCGCGGAGACCGTCGCGAGTCCGCTCGAGCAGGCGATCAATGGTGTGGAGGGCATGCTCTACCAGTCTTCGCAGGCGACCGCCGATGGCGTGATGACCCTCACCATCACGTTTGCCTTGAACACAGACGTCGACAAGGCGCAGGTACAAGTACAGAACCGCGTGTCGCAGGCCCTGCCTAAACTCCCCGACGTTGTACAGCGTCTGGGCGTTGTCACCAACAAAGCTTCGCCGGATCTGACCATGGTCGTGCACTTGGTCTCGCCGGACAATCGCTACGACACTCTGTACCTGTCGAACTATGCGCTACTGCGCGTCAAGGACGAGCTCGCTCGCCTGGACGGCGTAGGCGATGTGCAGGTGTTCGGAGCGGGCCAGTTCTCCATGCGCATCTGGCTCGACCCTGAGAAGGTCGCGAGTCGCGGCCTCACCGCGGATGATGTGGTGCGGGCCATCCGCGAGCAGAACATACAGGTCGCTGCGGGTCAGCTGGGCGCGCCGCCGCTGCCGAGCGCGACGGAATTCCAGGTGGCGATCAACGCCAAGGGGCGCCTGACTACCGAGGATGATTTTCGGAGCATCATCGTCAAGACCGGCGCCGCCGGTCAGGTCACGCGCTTGAAAGACGTCGCACGCGTCGAGCTCGGCGCCGACACCTATGCGCTGCGCGCGCTTCTCGACAACAAGGCCGCGGCGGCCATCCCGATTTTTCAGCGGCCCGGCAGCAATGCAATCGCGATCTCGGAACTCGTGCGCGCGAAAATGCAGGAGCTGAAAAAGGATTTTCCGCAAGGCGTCGACTACCAGATTGTCTATGACCCGACCGTGTTCGTGCGTGGATCAATCCACGCGGTGGTGCACACGCTGCTCGAGGCCATTCTGCTGGTGGTGTTGGTCGTCATTGTCTTTTTGCAGACCTGGCGTGCCTCCGTCATTCCCTTGATCGCCGTTCCGGTGTCGCTCGTGGGCACGTTCGCCGTCATGCACCTCTTTGGCTTCAGCTTGAACGCGCTGTCGCTCTTCGGCCTGGTGCTCGCGATCGGCATTGTCGTCGACGATGCCATCGTGGTCGTCGAGAACGTCGAGCGCAACATCACCAACGGTCTGAAGCCCATCGAGGCGACCCGCCAGGCGATGCGCGAGGTGACCGGTCCCATCGTCGCGACGGCGCTGGTGCTCTGTGCCGTGTTCGTGCCCACCGCTTTCATCAGCGGGCTCACCGGCCAGTTCTACAAGCAGTTCGCCTTGACCATCGCGATTAGCACGGTGATCTCGGCATTCAACTCCCTGACGCTCTCGCCGGCCCTGTCCGCCCTGCTCCTCAAGGAGCATGGTGCCCCGCCCGATCGCCTGACCCGCATCCTCAATCGGCTGCTCGGCGGTTTCTTCCGACCGTTCAACCGATTCTTCACGCGCTTCTCCGAGCGCTATGTCGGCGGCGTGGCCCGCGTGGTGCGCGCCGGCGGCATCGCACTCTTTGTATACGGCGGACTGATCGCGCTGACTTACGTGGGCTTCGCACGGACGCCGACCGGATTCATTCCCTCCCAGGACAAGCAGTACCTGGTCAGTTTCGCGCAGCTGCCTGATGCGGCGACCCTCGATCGAACCGACGCCGTGATACGCCGCATGGGTGAGATCGCCATGAAGCAGCCGGGCGTCGATCACGCGGTGGCTTTCCCCGGCCTGAGCATTAACGGGTTCACCAACAGTCCCAACTCCGGCATCGTATTCGTGACCTTGAAGCCCTTCGAGGAGCGCAGATCCAAGGCACTATCGGCCGGCGCCATCACCGCTGCGCTCAATCAGCAATATGCCGCAATCCAAGAAGCCTTTATCGCGGTGTTCCCGCCGCCGCCTGTCAACGGCTTGGGCACCATCGGCGGATTTCGCATGCAGATCGAGGATCGGGGCGGCTTGGGGTTCCAGGAACTCTACAAGCAGACGCAGAACCTTCTGGCAAAGGGCAATCAAACTCCCTCGCTACAGGGCCTTTTCTCCGGCTTCCAAGTTAACGTTCCGCAGATCGACGCCGAAGTGGATCGCGAAAAGGCGAAATCGCAAGGCGTGTCGGTACAGGAACTCTTTGACACCATGCAGGTGTACTTGGGCTCACTCTACGTCAATGACTTCAACGCGTTCGGTCGCACTTATCCGGTGAATGCCCAGGCCGAACCGGGTTTCCGGCTGCAGGCTGAAGATGTCGTGAGGCTCAAGACTCGCAATGCCGCGGGCGACATGATCCCGTTGGGATCCTTCGTGACCGTCAAGCACTCCTCGGGACCCGATCGCGTCATGCACTACAACTCCTATCCCACCGCGGAAATCAACGGCGGGCCGGCCCCTGGTTTCAGCACCGGGCAGGCGCAGGCGGCGATAGAGAAACTCGCGCGGCAGGAGCTGCCCAATGGGATGCACTTCGAATGGACGGAGCTGACCTACCAGCAGATCATCGCCGGCAATACCGCCGTGCTCATTTTTCCGCTGGTCGTGCTGCTCGCGTTTCTGGTGCTCGCTGCTCAATACGAGAGTTTGAGTCTGCCGCTCGCGGTCATACTGATCATGCCGATGGTGCTGCTCTCGGCCATCACCGGGGTTCAGCTCACGCACGGCGACAGCAACATCTTCACGCAGATCGGTTTGATCGTGCTCGTGGGTCTCGCAAGTAAGAACGCGATTCTCATCGTGGAGTTTGCAAGGGATCAGGAACTCGAGGGTGTGCCACCGCTGCAGGCGGCGCTCAATGCAGCGCGTTTGCGGCTGCGCCCGATCTTGATGACCTCCCTCGCCTTCATCATGGGTGTGGTGCCGCTGGTCGTTTCAACGGGTGCCGGCGCCGAGATGCGCCATGCCATGGGAATCGCCGTGTTCTCCGGCATGTTGGGCGTGACCCTCTTCGGGCTGATGTTGACCCCGCTGTTCTACGTCCTGGTTCGCAAGCTGTCGGCGCGCGCACTTACCAAGGACACTGGCACGGCGCCGTCCATCCTTGAGCATCCATCGTTCAGCGATGGAACCGGTTGAGACCTCACTAGGACATGAAATTTCCGCTATGAAGAACTTTTTTGCGATTTTCTTGGCGACACTATTGGCCTCCTGTGCGGTCGGCCCGACCTACCGTGCGCAACCGGTCGCCCCGGCGGTCGTGAAGAATGCCGGGTCAAGCGCATTCGTCACGCAATCCCCCGAGGCGCTTTGGTGGCAGGAGTTTGGAGACACCGAACTCAACGATCTCGTGCGCCGCGCGCTGGCAGCTAATCTAGATCTGCGCTCCGCGTACGATCAAGTGCGGGCAGCCCGAGCGGTATTCGTGGAAAGAAAGTTCGACTACGCACCGCATGTGCAATTGGACGCCGCGTACTCTCACTTCGATGAGCAGCAGCCCGGATTCGGCAATTCGCGATTCAACGCACAAAGCGACAGCCTGGGTTTCGATGCTACTTGGGAGATCGATCTCTTCGGCCATGTCCGTCGTTCGGTCGAGGCCGCACGGGCTGATCTAGGGGCTCAGCGGGCAAACTATCAGGACGCTCAAGTCACCGTCGCTGCCGAGGTCGCGCGCAATTATTTCGAGCTGAGGGGCGCGCAGAAGCGTCTGTCCGTGGCGCGAGAAAACCTGGCCAGCGAGCATCAAACACTCGAGCTCACACAACTGCTCGACGAGACCGGCCGTGGCTCGGAACTCGATGTACAGCGTAGTCGCGCGCGACTGAAGGCTACGGAGGCCACGATTCCACCGCTCGAGGCGTCAGAGAAGCAGGCGGGCTACCGCTTGGCAGTTCTGCTGTGCGAGAGGCCGGGCGCGCTGGATCAAGAGCTTCGGCCCGCCGCCGTTGCGACCTATGCCAAGGCGCTCCCCATCGGTGATCCCAGCGAGCTCTTGCGCCGACGGCCGGATGTGCGTGCGGCCGAACGCCAGCTCGCCGCCGCGACGGCGCGCGTGGGCGTGGCAACCGCGGATTTGTTCCCGCGCGTCAATGTCACCGGCTTCGTCGGTTTTCTCTCGGGCGATGTGGGTCGACTGTTCGGCACCACATCCGACAACAACGCACGCGCGTGGTCCATCTCACCGACGGTAAGTTGGGCGGCCTTCGATATTGGTTCGGTACGTGCGCGGCTGCGCGCAAGCGAGGCGCAATCCGATGCCGCCGCTGCCAACTACGAAAAAGTCGTGTTGACCGCGCTCGAGGACACCGAAAACAGTTTCGTCGCCTACAGCGCACAGCAAACGCAGCTGAAGAGTCTCACGGAACAGGCACAAGCTTCGCGCCGCGCTGCCGAACTCGCGGATACACAATACCGCGAGGGTGTCGCGGACTTTCTGGTCTTGCTGGATGCGCAGCGCACGCAACTCGATGCCGAAGACTCGGTAGCGCAAGCGGAGACGGGCGTCAATGTGTCCGTGGTCGCGATCTACAAGGCCCTCGGTGGGGTTGGGCAACCGCTTCAGGATGCTGCTCCGACAAAGGTGGCGCAAATTCCATGAGGTTCCAGCCGGCGGCATCCTTTTGCAGGGTCTGCAATCGCGTTCCGGTGAGACATCTGTGAGCCGCCATGTGCAATAAGGAATGAATCATGAAACTCGAACTCCCCATCCTCATCCTGTTCGGCGTTGGTTTGCTCGCGCTCCAAGGGTGCGCACATACCGCCATACGCCAGCCGACATCATCTCAAGGGGAGGCGCCGAACTCGATCCGCACGCTTGGGCCCGATCAACGCTTCTTGACCCTACCCTCACAAAGCGTCGCGCGACATGTTCGTGAGCAGCGCGCGGGACAGCCAGTCAACATACTTGCGCTCTCAGGGGGCGGCGCCGACGGTGCCTTTGGCGCCGGTGCGCTGGTCGGTCTCACGCGATCAGCGTCGCGACCGCAATTTTCGGTGGTCACCGGTGTCAGCACCGGTGCTTTGATCGCTCCCTATGCTTTCTTGGGTCCAGACTGGGACGATCAGCTCGTGGAGGTCTATACATCCGGTCACGCAGAACACCTGCTGCATTCCCGCGGGTTGGGAGTGCTCTTTGGCTCCAGCGTATACAGCGGCACGCCGCTCAAGGAACTGGTCGACCGGTACGCCACCGATGCCTTGATCCAAGCCGTCGCCCGCGAAGCGTCGACCGGACGACTGCTGCTCGTGGCCACGACGGACGTCAGCACCGGAGAACCAGTGATATGGGACTTAGGATCGATCGCGATGAACGGCGGCGCCGGCGCAAGAGCGCTGTTTCGCGATGTGTTGGTGGCCTCAGCCAGCGTGCCGGGACTATTTCCTCCTGTCGTCATCCGCGTGCAAGAGCAACAGGCGCTTTACGATGAGGTTCACGTTGACGGAACCATTGCAGTGCCGTTTTTCGTGCCGCTGGCCTTCCTCGAGCCGACCCAAGGCGCAAGTGACCCGTCGCACGATACGGCCGTATACGTCATCGTCGATGGGCGCCTCAGCGAACAAGCCGCTCCGATCCGATTGCGAGCCAGGTCGATCCTAACGCGCAGCGTCTCAGCGGGGCTAAGTCACATGTTGAGAACGACTCTTGAGCTCACCGCCACCGACGCGGAACTTGAAGGTGCGCAGTTCCACGTCGCTGCGATTCCCTTCGCCTACCCACAGCTCAACTCGTTCGACTTCGGCACGCAGAGCATGCGATCGTTGTTTCAATTCGGCTATAAGTGCGCTCGAGCGGGCCGACTCTGGACCTCATCACGAAATTTCGGACGTGACGACGCGAATCGCGATGACACCGGCACAGAGCCGCCCAAACAATGTCCAGCCGATGATGAATTCATCAGCCGGCTGGCCGTTCGCTAGATGTTCACCCATCGTTCAGGAGTTACTTATATGACCGAAAAACGCGGTCACACGCCCAAGCCTCTGCCGGTCGCAAACTACAGATCGGCAATTGCCCGAGCCGTCGAATGGTTGGGGGATCGGTATCTGCTCGCGAAGCCCATAAATTCTGCACAACGCCTAGGCGTCGATCGCCAACATCGATGATGCGGGATAGCGAGCTCCAGTCACGGGCCGCTCGCGCAGAATTCCGTACAGCCGCTCGAGCCGCGCATCGCCCAGCCGCACCATTACAGACAGCGCATTTTCCTTGAGGCGCTTGATGTTGCGCGTACCCGGAATCGGCACGATGTACGGTGCGCAGTCGAGCAACCAGGCCAGGGTGACCTGTGCCGGTGTGTAGCCTTCCTCACTTGCAATCTGCGATACGACCTCGACCAGCTGCAGATTGCCGGCGAAATTCTCGCTCGAAAATCGAGGACTGCTGCGCCGGAAGTCGCCGGCCTCGAAGTCCTCCGGCGCCTTGAACGCGCCGGTCAGAAAGCCACGGCCGAGCGGACTATAGGCGACAACGCCGATGCCGAGCTCCTCGCACGTGGGCAGGATCGCGTCCTCCAGATCTCGCGACCACAGTGAGTACTCGCTCTGCAATGCGGTGATGGGGTGCACCTTCGCGGCGCGTCGAATGGTGTGGGCCGACGCCTCGGAGAGGCCCAGGTGAAGTACCTTACCGGCCTTGACCAACTCCGCCATGGCCCCTACCGTTTCCTCAATCGCGACCTGTGGATCGACGCGGTGTTGGTAGTACAAATCGATGTGATCGATGCCGAGCCGCTTGAGACTGGCATCGCAGGCCGCGTGCACGTATTCCGGCGTTCCGCTGATACCGAGCAACGCGCCCGCGGGAGTGCGCACGTAGCCGAACTTGGTTGCGAGCACAATTTCCTCGCGGCGTGTTTTCAAGACCTTCGCCAACAGGCGTTCGTTGGCACCCACGCCGTATCCATCGGCCGTATCAAGAAAATTGATGCCGATATCGACCGCGGCATTGAGAACCCGCAGATTCGTTGCCTCATCGGACGGTCCGTAGAACTCAGACATACCCATGCAGCCGAGGCCGATGGCCGAGACTTCAAGGCCCTCGAGCCCTAGTTTGCGACGCGGAATTTTCATGATCTCTCCCAGGCGGCTGTGTGTAGCGTTCATGCTAAGCACCGCTACCCTCAGGACGTTAGATCATTCCTGCCTGGTTCTTGCCTAATCCTGCAAACGGCGCAATCTTAGGTTTCGCGCCGTGTGGCGGCCGTCTACCATATGTCAATCACTCGAGGACTGAGAAACACTCATGTTTGACAGCAGTTTGCAGAGAATTCGCGAGATCATGGGGATCCCTGGGCGCCAGCAGGAATTGTCGGCAAGGGTTGCCCGATTGACGCCTCTCGACGGCGCCCATCAAACAGTACTACCCGCCCTCGCGTTGAACCGCGGCAGCTTGCCGACGACGTGCCTACCGGTGGTCTTTCAGCCCTGCTTGGCCATCGTCGTGCAGGGCCGCAAGCGCGCGCTATTGAACGGTGAAGTATTCAACTACGACGCACTGAACTACCTCGTGGTGTCGGTGACATTGCCGGCAATGGGCCAGATAGTCGAAGCCACTCCCGAGCATCCGTACCTGTCGCTTCGTCTGAATCTCGATGTGGAGGAAATCGCGCGCTTGGTGCTGGAACTGGGCGATCGGGGACCCTCGCCCGCCGCCACCGATCGTGGCCTATTCGTCGCGCGCCTGGATGAGCCTCTGCTGGACGCCGTATTGAGGATGGTGAAGCTGCTCGATACGCCGGAGGATATCGAGGTGCTCGCGCCAGTCGTACAGCGGGAAATCTACTATCGGGTGTTGCGCGGCGAACTCGGCTATCGACTGGTCGATCTCGCCCAAGCCGAGGGCGGCAATCATCGCATCGTTCGCGCCATCGAGTGGCTCAAGCAGCACTATGCGGCGCCGCTGCGTATCGAGGAACTGGCCGACAGCGTGCATATGAGCCCGTCGGCGCTGCATCACCGTTTCAAGGCCGTCACCGCAATGTCGCCGCTGCAATACCAGAAGCACTTGAGGCTGCACGAGGCCCGACGCCTGATGTTTGCCGACGGCGTCGAATGCGCAAGCGCGGGGCACAGGGTGGGCTATGAAAGTTCTTCGCAGTTCAGCCGCGAATACCGGCGCCTATTCGGCGCCCCACCGCGGTCGGAGATCGCGCGCTTACGCGAATCTGACTTGCCGGCGTAGCAGCGCAATACGGTGCGAACGCCCGCAACGTTCCACCCAAATGTAGTCCCAGCAATCCAAATAGGCCAACTCAGAAACGCTGTGATTTGCCGATAATTTTCTCACCTACTTTGTAGATACTATATTGTTATTTTACAATCGATTATACATTTTAATTAATGTTATGTATTTACAATACTCCTGCAGTCCCATCCCTTTTTTTGAGCTGATCGCGGTCGCGTAGAATGGCGCATAGCTGCTGCTGCCGGCGGCCCATTGCCTCAAAGATAACGATGAGAATGAACCTCTGACTACAACCGAACCGCAGTCGGTCGCGCGGGCAGGGAGCCCCTTTCGTCATAGGGCGTTCACCGTCATTTGGATTGCGACGGTCGTCTCGAACATCGGCGGCTGGATGTCCAGCGTCGCCTCGGGCTGGCTCATGACGAGTCTCAACTCAAACGCATTCATCGTCTCGATGGTCCAGGTCGCGAACAGCCTGCCGATGTTTCTGTTCGCCATTCCTGCGGGTGCGCTCGCGGATATTGTAAATCAGCGGCGCTTTCTGATCGTCGGCGAGGCGACGATCACCGTAGTCTCCATTGCGTTTGCTGCGCTGATTTGGCTTCATTTGATCACACCGGTCAGTTTGCTGTTCTTCAGTTTCGTTGTGGCCGTGGGTTCTGCCATGACGGCACCCCCCCTGGCAGGCTGTAGTAACCAAGCTGGTGCCAAAACCCGACCTGCCGTCGGCCGTTGCCGCGAACAGTGTGGGCATCAACGTCAGCCGTGCGATCGGACCCGCGCTCGGCGGCATCATTGTCGGAGCTTTCGGCATCGCCGCGCCCTTCTGGCTCGATGCCTTTAGCAATGTTGGGGTCATCGCGGCTCTGATATGGTGGCGCGCACCGTCGAAAAGCGCTTCCGCCCTGCCACCTGAGCCTTTTGGCAGTGCAATCCGCACCGGTCTTCGTTATGCGCGATACAACCCTCATCTTCGGGCAACTCTGGTTCGCACGGTTGCATTCTTCGTTCCTGCCAGCGCCTACTGGGCGCTCCTACCATTGGTCGCTCGCACGCAGATCGCCGGTGGGCCCGCGCTGTACGGCGTGCTACTCGGTGCCATTGGCGCCTCAGCGGTGGGCGGTGCGTTCCTGTTGCGCCGGCTGAGGGAAAAGCTGGGAGCCGATTCCCTCGTTGCAGCTGCCACTCTCGGCACCGCTGTCGCAACGGCGCTGTTTGCTCTCGCCCGCCACCCAGCAACCGCCATCGTTGCCAGTTTCATTGCAGGCGCCTCCTGGATTGCTGCGGTGTCCAGCCTCAACGTCTCGGCGCAGGTCGCCTTGCCTGAGTGGGTTCGAGGTCGTGGTCTCGCCATGTATGTGACTGTGATGTTTGGTGCATTGACCATGGGAAGCGCAATTTGGGGTGAAGTTGCGGTCGCTGCAGATTTGCCGGCGGCTTTGCTTCTCGCTGCCGTGGCCGCGGCAATCGCAATACCTCTCACGTGGCGATGGAAGTTACAGACCGGCGCGAATATTGATTTCTCGCCCTCGATGCAGTGGCCTGACCCGGTCACGACTCACGCCATCGAAGCAGACCGAGGCCCGGTTTTAGTAACGGTGGAATATCGCATTGACCCAAAAAACCGGACCGCCTTTTTGCATGCGATCGGTCAAAACTCGCGCGAGCGCCGCCGGGACGGCGCTTACGACTGGGGAATTTACGAGGATTCGGCCGACGAGGGTCGCTTCATCGAGACCTTTCTCACCGACTCCTGGCTCGACGATTTGCGCTTGCATCGGCGCGTGACCAAGGCGGATCGGATTTCCGAGCAGGCAGTACGCCGCTTTCAAATCGGCGACGGGCCCAAGACAACGCACCTGATCAGCGCGCAGCGGGATTGATCTCATTGAATGCGTTCGCCTCTCGCTTTGTAGAATGCAAATGAGGCAATCCACTTTCCTGCCACGCCTATCGCAACACCAACCAACGTGTCGAAAACGCGGAGTAGCGGCTGCTTCCATGCATCTTCCGGACTTTGCAGAGCGACAACCATGATGACAATCGTGGTGACCGCCGTCGTTATGATGTCCTCGCGCCGATCCAGCTGCATCATTAAAAGTGTACCCACGGCCAGAAGTATGGCCATTCCAGCAACATTCGGCGGAATGAACCACAAATAAGGCAGACAAAGCGCGAAGCTAACGGACGTTGCGATGAGACGACCTACTCCCGCGGACAAGCTATGCTGCCGTGAGTCGCGAAACACAAACGCCGTGGACACGGCCGCCCACATCCCACCCACCAGGTGAGCGCGTTCCTCTACGACGCCGTTCAGAAGTTCTGTCATCAGCGCATAGGAGCCAAGGCAAGCGAGTGCCATCGCGATCGAATACACAATTTCCCACGCGGTCGGTTTCTTAAGGACGCTCACGGATAAGGCACTTTGGGTTTTCGCGCGATATTACGACGCATCCTACTCCGCTCGAGTGCCGGGTCTCAAATGACATTCCCGGGGTGAAACCTTTAAGCATAACGGCAGGAAGCGCAGACTCGAGTTCTCCATACATTTTGGCACAGGGAGGCATTGTGAAAAGAAACTCTATTCGTGTAGTCGCTTGTGCAGTGATCGTCGCGGGGATGGTCACTGCCGTTGGGGCGGTCACACGTCAGGAAAGCTCCGATTTTGTACGAGTCACTCCGGCGCAGATTCATTGGCAGGATGTTCCCGATGGGCATGGCGTTCAGCAAGCGATACTCCTCGGGGATCCCTCCAAACCCGGCATGTACGTGATTCGAGTGAAGTTTCCGCCGCATATCATGGATCTTCCGCATTGGCATCCAATGGTGCGTTACGTGACAGTCTTGGAAGGAACTTGGTACACCGGTACGGGCGATACGTTCAATCTCTCTCAGGCCGTGCCGTTAAAACCCGGAAGTGTCATGGTGCATCCCGCGAAGGGCATTCATTGGGATGGTTCGGGCAGCGCCGAGACCGTCATTGTTCAAATTATGGGTGAAGGCCCTGCGACTACGACGGCGGTGGATTCAAGCAAACCGTTCTGGATCGAGGTACCGCACTAGGCAATATACTCCCAACATCTTGGGACCGTGCGCATGTGCCGGGCGGTCGAGTACGCTGCACGTTCTTGAAACGGACGCGCGGACCTTCAACCTTTGAGTTAGTCTTCGCTCCGCGACAATAGCTCAAACGCAATTCGCGCCGCAGGGAGTTCGGGGTGCCTGAGAATTTAGAAATCGACGGTGTGCTTGGGGGCGCCGCAGCCGAGAACAGAGAGATCGAGGCCGGGGATGTTTCGATTGACCCTTCCGCCGCCGCTGCCGCCATGGACGCCGCGAAGACCGATCCGCTACTTGCCGCAGAGGCTGCCGCATATTTTCGAAAACAGTCGAACCTCGTTGATCTTCAAGTCAAGCATTACGATGAAGAACATCAACTGGGCATCGCCGCTGCCCGTCGCAAACGATATGCGGACCGGATTCGAAACCTGCTCGCAACTCTGATTGCGGGCGCCGTGCTGACCGTCCTGGTCGTAGTCGCCGGGATGGTCTGGTCTGCCGCCAATGGCCGCGGTTTGATCATCGAGGCGTTCTCAGTCCCACCCGATTTGGCCGCGACCGGCTTGACCGGCGAGGTGGTCGCCACTCGCTTTCTCGACAAGTTGCGGGCAATGCAGACAGCGACTGATTCTGAGCGTCCCGCGGATTCGTATCAGCACAACTGGGGATCCGAACTCAAGGTCGAAATCCCCCAGACGGGAATGACATTTGGTGAGTTCGGCAGACTTCTCAGAGACAAGTTCGGTCAAGTCAGCCACTTGAGTGGAGAAGTGATTCGCACTCCGAACGGCCTCAGCATCACGGCGCGTTTTGGCGATGAATCACCGGAATCTTTCATCGGTCAAGAGAGTGATATCGACGACCTCACGCGCAAAGCCGCTGAAGCGATTTATCGCGTCAGTCAGCCCTATCGGTTTGCCGAATTCCTGTTCGAGCATGGCCGCAATACCGAAGCCTTGCACGTGATCTCTGAGCTCGCAGTCATGGGTCCGAGAAGCGAACGCGGTTGGGCATATACCGGGTGGGGAACCTTGGACCTGAACGCCAGTGCCGACACCAGTAGCGCCAGAAGGCATTGTCTCGAGGGGCTAGCCTATTCGGACGCTTCCACAGTTCTGGCTGAGATATGTCTTGTGAATTCGGCTGTATGGGCAGGACATGACAAGGAAGCCCTGGAATATTCCAGAAAACTGACGGTACATTCTCAAACACGTGCGCCCGGAACAACTGAAGCCTACTTTGAGAACAACAAGATCGTATCGACCGCGTATCAGGCGAGCATCGAAGGCGATATTCAGAAATCAGCGAAGGATTTCACGCTTGCCGAATCGGCTCCTGAATATGGGGGCACAGTGAAACTGGCCCCAGCCCTCGCAGCAACAGCTTACGCAATGAATCACGATCCAGATTCTGCGAGCAAGACTCTGGAAGGCATCGAATCCCCCGACGATTTGTCATTTCTGCGGCTGGATGCCCTTGGAGCTTTCGAGGCGCTCCCCATCTTTTGGATCGATGCGGCAAAAAACGATTGGCCGGCCGCGCTGGCGGACGTGCGCAATTGCGATGCTTGGCTCGACGAACACGCGGTGAAAGACAAACTCTTCGGGCTTCTACGGCCGGTCTGGATACAGCCCCTCGAGGCTCTGGCGATCGCGAAGAGCGGCGACGCTGCGTCGGCCGAGGCGCTTATCGCGACCACGCCCCTCGATTGCTATTTATGTGTTCGAGTCCGCGGTCAGATCGCGGCAATCAAACATGACTGGCCGTCTGCCGAACGGTGGTTCTCCGAGGCAGTTCGTCAAGCACCTTCGCTTCCTTTCGCCCTTTCCGAATGGGGCGAAATGCGGCTCGGTAAGGGCGACGTTGTCGGCGCCACCGCCAAGTTCGAAGCCAGCCATCGTGCAGGCCCCCATTTTGCCGACGCGCTCAAAGGCTGGGGTGACGCCCTCGCTCGTCAGGGTCAATCGAGGGATGCGCTCGCGAAATACGACGAGGCACTGCGGTACTCGCCTGACTGGAAAGAGCTCAAAGAAACTCGCGCGGCCGTGGCAAAAGAGAAGACTTAGGTTGCGCGTACGACGTTGGCCTAAAAATCGTTCCGGCGCTACGATGCAGATTACCGCCCTTGCGTGCGAACAACGCTACGGTCCCCGTGACGAGGCCGATCATGCCGGTGCTGACATGGACAACATAGGCAACTATGGTCAAAGCGTGTGGCAATGGAACTCCTGGGTTGCATTACGCGACCCGCATAGTCTTTGCATCAAGGCAACGACAAAGTCTCCAGCGCTTGCGATTGCGCAACTTGCGTACTCACCGCGTGTTGACCGGAACACTGCTTCAACCGCTCGATGAGCCACCGACCGGCGGGACCCGGCGGCTTGGCAGTGAGATAAGCGGCCGACATTGGCAACACCAGACTCTCCTCCGCCAGATCTTCGATCGACAATTTCACGAGTCGACCTTCCAGTAGATCCTGCTTCACCGCGTGCACGGGCATGCCGCCCCAGCCCAAACCTTTGAGAAGAAACGCGTGCTTGGCAAATAGATCGCCCAACCGCCACGTGAGTGGAGACAAGACACCGAACTCGCGTCCAGCCGTCAACTCGGATCTGTCGGTCAATACGAGTTGCACGTGTTTGGCGAGTTCTGTTTTGGGAATCACACCGCTTATGAGGGCGAGTGGATGATCGCGCGCCGCGACCAAAATCATGGGGAGCCCTTGCAGTCGTTCCAGCGTCATAGAGTCCGGTGCGATCGGCAGCGACCCCACGACGCCCAAGCTGCAGCGACCGTCGAGCACGGGTTGATACGCGCCGCCGAGCGCTTCAACGTACAGTCGCAGCGGCGTGCGAGGAAATCGGTCCCTGAATTCCTTGGCTGATTCAGCAATCGCTTCAATGGGAAACAGCACGTCCACGACCGCGGAGAGTTCCGATTCGAGGCCACGGGAGATTCCCTTCGCGCGTGCCTTGAGCAGATCGACGTTGGCCACGACACTGCGCGCATCGGCAACCAACTGAACGCCGGCGGGAGTGAGTTTTGGGTAGCGCTCGGAGCGATCGAAAAGAGCGACGCCCAATTGTGCTTCGAGATTACTGACAAGTTCGCTGACAGCCGATTGAGCACGATGCAGCTTGCGCGCGCCCGCCGAGAAACTGCCCTCATCGACCGCGGCGATGAAAGCCCTCAATTGGTCCAAAGAGACGCCGTCCAGCACGATTTTTTGACCTATATCTCGGATATCCAGATGGATAGTATCGCAACATAACGGCTACTCATGGGATAGCCGCCGGCACAAGATACACCTCAGTTTCGTTTTAAGCCAAATGAGGAGTAATCACCATGCAGCTACTTCACATCGATTCGAGCGTTTTGGGACCCAACTCAGCCAGCCGTGCGCTGTCGGCGGAAATCGTCGCAAGACAGGTTGCGCTGCATCCCGGGATCAACGTGGTGCACCGGGATTTGGCGACCGACGCGGCGCTTCATCTTTCTTCAGCTCACTTGGCGGCCTGGCAAGGCGGTCCGATTGAGGACGCGCTCCTGGGGGCCGACTTGGCGAAAGGCGGCGCTTACCTAGAGGAACTCCTCGCTTCCGATGTCGTGGTCATCGGCGCCCCGATGTACAACTTTTCGATTCCAAGCCAGCTCAAGGCATGGATCGACCGCGTGGTCGTTGCCGGCAAAACATTTCGCTACGGCGCGAACGGGGCTGAGGGTCTGCTGAAGAACAAGAAGGTATTTATCGCGTCCTCTCGCGGCAACGTCTATGCGCCCGGCACTCCCGCAGCAGCTCTCGAGCATCATGAGAGCTATCTCACCGGCGTGCTCGCCTTCATTGGGTTGACGGATGTCACCATCGTCCGGGCGGAGGGATTGGCCTTTGGTCCCGAAGCCAAGGAAGCGGCCATGCTCAAGGCGCGCGCCAACATCGCGGCGCTAGCGGCATGAGCGCAGTACTAAAAGCGCGCGCGGCGCCGCGCGCGATTGTGCTTCGGACTCGAGGATTGCGGCACGGATCAATCACGCGTCTCGCCAGCCCTTCGGACGTTGGCGAACTCATCAAGCCGTTTGTGTTCCTGGACCTTTTTGACCTTTCGTCAGCCAGCGGACCGAACTTCGGCTGGCATCCCCACTCTGGAATCGCCACCCTTACACTTGTTCAGAAGGGCGTGATCGATTATCAGGAGACCACCGGCGTCAAGGGAACTCTTCTCGAGGGTGGGATCGAATGGATGCGTGCCGGCCGCGGCGTGTGGCACACCGGATCAGCCATCCAGAACACGAAAGGCTTTCAGTTGTGGATCGCATTACCGGCAGCACTGGAGAGCGCGCCAAGCCAAAGCCACTACCTGTCCGCTGATCAAGTACCCAAGGAAAAGCCGGCGCGCGTCATTTTGGGCGCCTATGGTCGCACTAAAAGTGCAATTGTCTCCCCTCCGCGCATTAACTATTTGGACGTTCAACTCGCGGCGGGTGAACGATGGACCTATCAGCCACCGCAGGAACATGACGTCGCATGGCTCGCGGTCTCTGACGGCACTCTTCGCGCACCAGAGCCAATCTCCGCGGGCGAATTGGCCGTATTCGAACAGTCCAACGACGCCATTGTGATTGATGCAGACCGTGCCTCGAGGTTTATTCTCGGTTCCGCGGCCAAGCACCCGCACGACTTGGTACTCGGGCACTACTCGGTTCACACCAGCGAGGCGGCTCTCGCAGCGGGTGAGTCAGAGATAGAACGCATCGGCAATCAACTCGCCGCCGCTGGATTGCTTCGTTAGTACTCACTTGTCTCCATATCAGGAATTTCCATGAAATATTGTTATTCGCTGCTGATCCTTCTCTTGGCCGTCTCGACGGCAACCGCCGCCTCAACGACGTACACGCTGGATCCCGATCACACCCATCCCAGTTTTGAGGTGGATCATTTCGGCGGCCTATCTACCTGGCGCGGCACCTTTAAGAAAACCAGCGGCACAGTGACGATCGATACCGAAGCCAAATCGGGAACGCTCAATGTCGTCATCGATACCGCAACGATCGATTTTGCCCATGACAAGCTCAATGAACATGCGACAAGCCCCGAGATGCTGGACGCGGCGAAATACCCGTCCGCGGAATACAAAGGAAAATTCGTCGACTTCGCCAATGGCGCGCCAAGAACGATCTCTGGTGCATTGACCCTTCACGGCGTCACGAAGCCCGTGACGCTCACCATCAATTCCTTCAAATGCTTTGAGCATCCGATGCTCAAAAAGCAGGTTTGCGGAGCCGATGCCAGCGGCACCTTCAACCGCGCTGACTTTGGCGTGAACTACGGGCAACAGTACGGCTTCAAGCAGGACGTGCTGCTGCGCATTCAGGTCGAAGGCGTCAAAGTCAACTAGGCGGTGCGGCTGGCCCGCAGGGCATCAATCGATGCTACGGTCCCCGATGCGTCACCGCTTAGGGTAGGCCGTAAATACGAAGTCCGTGTTCTTCGCTACCGTGTGGCATGCGGCGCCGCACTTGGCATCGTTCCCCTGCGGCGGCTGATCCGCCTGTGTGCCGGGCCTGAACGCATCTGAAGCTGCGTCATACTCAAACTCGGCGTATCCCCATCCGCCGCTGTCCGCGAACTTCTTGCTGTCCTTAACCATGAAATCAATGTCGTGAAGAGTAGCGGGCACGTCCGGCTGACCGGGTTCTCCGGGATTCTTTTTGGTGTTCCAATGGATCTTGGCCATTTTGGCACCGTCTGGGAAAGGCTTGCCGTTGCCCGGAATACCGGCCTTGTACGCATCGATCATCGCGGGGTTCCCGAGAATCACGGCAAGCAGTCCTCCATTGTGGCTGACCGAAATGCTCTGCCAGCCTTCGTATCCCTTGAACTCCGAGAACGCGAGACCGCCCGGCACTTTCAAGCTGTACCTGTCCTGCGCGGACAGGGCAACGCCGGCTGTCAAGACGGCGACCGAGGCCGCAATACCCGCAATCCTCAGCATGTTTTTGTTCTTCATCACCAACCTCCACTATCAAGTTTGACGTTCGATTCTTTGTATCAGGGTGAGTAGTGCGTAAAGACAAGATCTCCAGTTTTGAAAGGCTGGTGGCAAGGAAAGCAAGTTTTGTGAATCGCTTCATCGGCGGGTATGCCGTCTTTAAACTGAGCGAAGCCCCAGCCGCCCGTCGCTGCGTATTTCTTCGAGTCCTTGATCATGAACTGAACGTTTGTGGGGGCGCCGGCAACGAAGGATTGGGGACGGCCAAAGACTCTGTTGTTTTGCTCAGACGAGTCATAACTCCACGCCAGGCGGGCAATAATTGTGCCGTCCGGGAACGGAAGCTTTCCTTCACGAAAAGCCTTCACGGCTAAATCGTTCCCCAGTATGGCGCGAAGATCGTTGTTGTTTCCTGCTTCGTGAGCCACTGAGATCAACCTCCAGTCGCGGTATCCGGGAGGGACTTTGATTCCGAAGATCGGGGCGGCATCAGCATCGGCGTGTTCAGCTGCGCGGGCCATGTAGACGAGCGCGCCGCTCAGCGCCACAACGGCGCTCAACAAACCAGTGATCCCCCTCATAGGGTGTCCTCCCTTTAATATGATCAGATTCGCCTGAAGGATTCACGGCGAAAACAATGCATCACTCTTATGGGCGTATCTATTGAACTTTAGTATAGATTCTGGGGGCGATAGTAATAGGAATCCGAAACCCAGACCACCCTCGGGCGGTTTGCCCCATTTAGTGCGCAGGAACGTCATCCTACAGCGAGATTCGGCTCATCGTGGTCTAATCGAAACCTCTCACGGAGGGCCGCTTAGAAAATGAATGTGCCAGCGTTTCCGATCGTCGGAATCGGCGCCTCCGCAGGCGGAATCGAAGCATTTCATGTCTTTTTTAATCACATGCCGGCGGACTGCGGCATGGCATTCATCATCCTGTTGCACCTGCCGGCCGATCGCAAGAGCATGCTCACGGAGATTCTCGCGCGTTGGACTCCGATGCGCGTGCTCGACGGCGTCGATGGATCGCTCATCGAACCGAATTGCGTCTATGTGCCACCGCCGCACGCGCTGGTCACCGTATCGGACGGGCATATGGGCGTGCACCTGCCGCCGGACGCAAACGATCGGCTTTTTCGGCCGATCGATGGATTTTTCGATTCCTTGGGCTCTTCGCTGCGGGAACGCGCCGTAGGCATCGTGCTATCCGGGACCGGCAGCGATGGCGCCTTGGGGCTCAAGGCCATCAAGGAATGCGGAGGACTGACGTTCGCTCAGGGAAGCGATGGCACTGCGCCGCAATATGGAGAAATGCCTGCGGGTGCCATCGCCACCGGAGCTGTGGATCTGGTCGTCCCAGTGCAGGCAATGCCCAGTCTTCTGCTGCGCTTGAAAATGAATGGGACCGGGACCACGGATCAGAAGGAAGGCGGCAAACAACTCGAAGCGATGAGGCTTGAGATCTGCGTCATCTTAAGGGCGGCACTCGGCCATGACTTCAGCGGCTATCGGCCGCAGACATTTATGCGACGCGTCGAACGGCGCATGCAAGTCTTGAATGTTGCATCGCTGCAAGCCTACGTGGGACGCCTGAAGAGCGACCATGATGAAGTGCTACTGCTATTTCGTGATTTGCTGATTCGCGTCACGAGTTTTTTTCGGGATAAGGAGACCTTTGAGGCGCTTGAGACGAAGGTCATTCCCCAATTGTTTGAATCCAAGAAGGCGGATGGCGCCGTGCGCCTTTGGGTTCCCGGGTGCGCCACGGGCGAGGAGGCCTATTCACTCGCCATCCTTCTGCGCGAGCAGATGGACAAGCTCAAAGGGGCCCCAAAGGTACAACTGTTTGCGACCGACATCGATGATTCTTCGATCGCCACTGCCCGACTCGGGCGCTACCCGGCGACTTTGATAGATGGCCTGGCTGCCGCGCGTCGAGATCGCTTTTTCGCATCCTCTCAGGGCAGCTACGTCGTCACCAAAGAGATCCGCGATCTTTGCACCTTCTCGACTCACAACCTGGTTCGCGATCCTCCCTTCTCCCGAATGGACCTGGTTTCTTGCCGCAATCTGCTCATTTACATGAACACGGAACTTCAAGCGAAGGTCATTCCGATATTTCACTATTCTCTGGTGCCGGGAGGCATCTTGCTGTTGGGCGGCTCAGAATCTGCCGCCCAGCATGCCGACTTATTCGAGCCCGTGGACAAAGCGGCGCGGATATTTCGCCGGCGGCACGTGCCGAGTCCCGATCTGAAAATAGGTTTTAGCGGCGCTTTGGACATTCTGGGACTGTCTCTTCATGCTACAAGCTCTCCGAAAACCCAGGGTGCTGCGATCGACAAAAAAGAGAACTCGCCAATGCCTCACGAGCACAAACTCGAGGGAGATCAGGGGCAAAACGGCGGGCGCGGCGGCAACCGCCTCGCCTCTTTCGAGCACTTATTGACCACTCTGTCTCCGAGCGCTGCGAATATTGCGCAGCTGCAGGGCGCCCTCCTCAGCACCGGCGAGCAGCTGCAATCGCTGGTGGAAGAGCATCAGACCGCGCTCGAGGAGCTGCGCAGTTCCAACGAAGAATTGCACTCGGTCAACGAGGAAATGCAGTCGACGAACGAGGAACTGGAGACCTCGAAGGAGGAACTTCAGTCCTTGAACGAGGAGCTGCACACCGTCAATAGTCGCTTGACGGAAAAGCTCGATGAGTTGGCGGAAGCCAACAGCGATCTACGCAACCTGTTCGACAGCACGGAAATTGCGACGATTTTTCTCGATCGCCATTTGATCGTTCGAAGTTTTACCCACGCCATCGCCACCCTCTACAATCTGATCCCGAGCGATCAAGGTCGACCGGTGACCGATATCGTCAGCCGCCTTAACTATCACGGGTTGCGGGAAGACGTCGCCTTTGTGCTGTCAACGCTCGAACCTTTGGAAAGGCGCGTGACTCGAACAGATCGCTCGGTACACTACATCATGCGGATTTTGCCCTACCGGGAGCCCGACAGCACCGTGAGCGGTGTCCTCGTCACCTTCGTCGATGTGACCAGCATCGTTCAGGCGGAGGCGGCCCTGGTGGAAGCCGATGTGCGCAAAGACGTATTTCTGGCGACTCTTTCGCATGAACTACGCAATCCTCTCGCGCCGATTCGTACGGCCGTGCAGCTACTGCAGTCACCCAATTTGCCACACAGCGAACTGCTGCGCGCGCAATCCATCATAGCGCGTCAAGTCGCCCACATGAGTTCTCTGCTCGACGATTTGCTCGACGTATCGCGCATCACCCGAGGTGCGTTCCTTCTCAAGAAGGAATACGTCGATGTACAAACACTGATTGAAGATGCAGTGGAGGCAGTGCAGCCGGCAATGGATGCCAAGCGGCATACCCTTCGAGTCGACTATCCGCCCTGGCCGATCATGATCGAAGTGGATCCGCTGCGCATCACCCAGATAGCAATCAACCTCTTGACCAATGCCGCCAAGTACACGCCGGCCGGCGGACTGATTTGGCTTGGGACTCGCTTCGAGGCCAATGCCTTGATCATCTACGTGCGCGACAACGGCATTGGACTCACGCCGGAGATGATTGCCAAGATTTTTGACATGTTTACGCAAGTCGAGTCGGATCTTCGCCGTACCGAGGGCGGTTTAGGTATTGGCTTGGCACTCGCCAAAGGGCTCGCCGAGCTGCACGGCGGGCGCATCGAGGCCAGCAGCGCTGGACTCGGGCAAGGTAGCGAGTTCGCCATCTCGCTGCCCAAATCATTGATCGTCGAGCAACCGGAAGAATTGCCGACACAAGCCATTGATGGCCCAACCTCCGCTGTGTCGAAGCGGATCTTGGTTGCTGACGACAATCGGGACGGTGCGGAGACCATGAGCATGCTCCTGAAATTATCGGGTCATGAGGTCTACCTGGCTCACTCGGGTTCCGAAGCGCTCGAAGTAGCCAAACGCGAGCGCCCCGATATCGCCGTGCTCGACATCGGCATGCCGGATTTAAATGGGTATCAGGTGGCGGAAAGGATTCGCCATGAAGCCTGGGGCGAACGCATGAAACTGATCGCTGTGACCGGTTGGGGTCAGGCGGAAGATAAACGCCGCGCCCTGGGGGCGGGCTTTAATCACCACCTGACCAAGCCGGTTGACCCCACCGAGCTTGAGGACCTTTTTACTTAAGCGCCCGCCGCTCCGATGTCGTCGGACGACTCGGCCGCCCGCAAGGTGAGCCCGCCACTGTCTCAGCCGCGCCGTTTGCGCTCCGCAGTACCGCCATCCTCAGAAGGCCGGACGAGCCAAGGTGTATTGAAGAGTATGCGCCACATGGCGCCCTCGCCTGCTTTTCGAACCATCGCCGTCAATGCTTGAAAATCCTGAACGCTCGCAGCGTATCCCGCAATCACCATGCCGATCGAGTTGTACCTAGCCTCGGCAGTGATGCCGTTGATGAACGGAAACAGCAAATGCGTCCTACCGCCGTGCGTGACGACGCGCGTCAGTGTTTCATCGATGTCTGCCGGATCGAACGGCTTTGAATCGTTCATATCCACTCGTGGTACCTCTTCTGCATTCCTTCAAGATCCGGCGAAGCGCCGCTTCTGCTTGCCGCCGGCCAACGGAAGCTGGCTTTCGTCAATAATCTGGCCGCCCTTCATGACGAACACAATGGACTTGGCATTGTTGATATCCGCTGTCGGATCCTTGCTCAGCAGCACAAGATCGGCTAATTTTCCCTTGTCCACCGAGCCGAGCTGGTCCGCCTTGCCGAGAAACACTGCACCGTTATAAGTGGCAATGCGCAAGGTATCTAGCGGCGAAATCCCAGCCGCCACCAAGAGTTCCAGTTCGCGCTGGGTGGCCGGCCCGCTGCTTTGATCCGTGCCGCAGGCAACGACTCCGCCGGCCGCGTGAATCTTTCGCACGTTCTCCTCAGCAATCGGCGTCATGATTTTCATCCACCACGTCCAGGGTCGTGCCTGCCACTCGGCTCGGGTCTTGGTCTTCAGCTGCTCTCGTTCTGCGGCGGTAAGCGCTGCCGCGTATAGCGGCTGATCGAGATATTCAGGGTGCTCAGCCAATCGACTGTAATTCTCGCCGATCGTAAGCGTGCTGGCGAAGGGTATTTTCTTGGCTCCCATCAATCTTACAAATGAATCGCTGACGGGTCCTTGAATGACCGGATGCGCCAGCGTGTCGGCGCCCGCGTAGATGGCCTCGAGTGAACGCAATTCACTTGAAACGTGCACGGTCGTACGAATTCCATGTTCGTTGTAGTAGCGGGTGATCCGCTCCAGCAGATCCACCGGCATCAAGGGGATCATCGGCCTCGAGCCCCAGCCCTCCTCCTCCAGCGTGAGTTTTAGGATATCCGGTTGCTGCTCTTCGATGTGCTTATCCAGTAACGCCTTGTCCTTCTCGAAATCGCTGATCCGCACGGCAATCCTGTCGCCATGACTTCCGGGATAGGTGATCAAATTGCCTGTCGCAAAGATGCGCGGCGATAGAATTTTGCCGGCACGCTCGTCGGCCCGCAGCGGCAATATATGTTCGGCGCGGTTGCCCGCGTCGAATACGGTGGTGACGCCGGAATATAGGAAACTTGCCAGCGCCGCTTCCCCTTCTGCGCGATTTGCGGGACCCAAGGGTGCATCGACTCTGCCGCTGACATCGAATCCGCCGCGCAGGTGAATGTGAACGTCGATCAGGCCCGGAATCAAGTATTTGCCCTCGCCGGCAATGCGCCGACCCTTGAGTCCACGCGCGATCGCGCTGGGTGCGACCGCAGTAATCCGATCGCCCGCAATCGCCACCGTCATGTCAGCTTGCGGTTCGTGGATGCCGTCGATCAGTGTGACGTGCTCAATCACCCAATCGGCGTGAGCGCGCAACGATGCCAGCTGCGCGAGCGCGCACGCCAACAGAACAATGCCGTGCCTCATGTGAGTCCCTTTTTTCTTCATGTGGCGCAAGGATACCGCAGTCCACGCCTTGATTTGGCGCCGCAATGCACGCAGCATTGGTCTTTGCCTTAGCCTAAGGATTTGCGCGATGCCAGCGACTGTCAGCCTAGGTGATCTCAAGGTCGACAAGGCCTTGTACGATTTCGTCAACAACGAAGCCATTCCAGATAGCGGCCTCCAGGCCCAGGAGTTCTGGAAAGGCTTTGCGGCGTTGATTCGCACCCTGGCACCGCGCAACGCCGAATTACTGCGCAAACGCGACGAACTGCAGGCCAAGATCGATGCGTGGCATCGACAGAATCCCGGTCCCGGCTTCGATCGTAAAAAATACAAGTCTTTCTTGGGAGAGATCGGCTATTTGATGGCGGAGGGAAGTCCCTTTGCGGTCAGCACGGCAAACGTTGATGCGGAGATCGCCCACATTGCCGGCCCACAATTGGTGGTGCCGGTCAACAACGCTCGCTATGCCCTCAATGCGGCCAACGCTCGTTGGGGCAGCTTGTACGACGCACTCTACGGTACCGACGCGATTCCGGAGGAAGGCGCACCTCGCGGCGGCCAGTACAACCCGCAACGCGGTGCAAAGGTCATCGCCTTTGCGCGGGATTTTTTGGACCAGAACTTCGGCCTTAGCGACGGCTCCCACCGCGATTCACTGAGCTACCGGATAGGCGAAAACGGGCTCGAGGTCGAAATCAAAAATGACCGGACCACCCGCCTCATACAATCCGTGGCTTTCAAAGGGTTTCAGGGCGAACGCAATTCCCCCAGCGTGTTGTTGCTTGAGCATCACGGCTTGCACGTGGAACTGCACATCGATCGCACCCACTACATCGGCCGCGACGATCCGGCAGGAATCAGCGATGTCGTACTGGAATCGGCGATCACCACGATCCAGGACTGCGAGGATTCAGTCACGGCAGTGGATGCCGAGGACAAGATTCTCGTCTATCGCAACTGGTTGGGATTGATGAAGGGCGACCTCGAGGCGCGCGTCGAGAAGGCCCGCAGCTCAGCCATTCGGCGTCTCAATGCGGATCGGCGTTACCTCACGACCGACGGCAAAGACCTCGTGCTGCCGGGACGCAGCCTCATGCTGATTCGCAATGTGGGCCATCACATGCTGAGCGACATCGTGACCTTTGGCGAAGCACCGATCCCGGAAACCTTCATCGATGCGGCCGTCACCGTGCTCATCGCGATGCACGATCTGCGCGGCCAGGGCGCGCGCCGCAATTCGCGCGCCGGCTCGGTGTATGTCGTCAAACCCAAGATGCATGGGCCCGACGAGGTCCTCTTTGCGGATCAGCTGTTTGGCGCGGTTGAAGACCTGTTGGGACTACCGCGAAACACCGTGAAGATCGGCATCATGGATGAAGAACGCCGAACCAGCGTAAACCTGATGGAATGCATCCGCGGCGCCCGTCAGCGTGTGGCGTTTATCAATACCGGTTTCCTGGATCGGACCGGGGATGAGATTCACACGTCCATGGAGGCGGGTGTAGTGCCTCGCAAGAGCGAGCTCAAGAAGGCGGTGTGGCTCGATGCGTACGAGCGGCAGAACGTTGATATCGGCTTGGCCTGCGGCCTTCGGGGACACGCACAAATCGGCAAGGGCATGTGGGCCATGCCAGACCTCATGTCCGATATGCTCAAGGCCAAAATAGCTCACCCCCATGCCGGTGCCAACACGGCATGGGTGCCCTCCCCGACCGCCGCGACCTTGCATGCATTGCACTATCATGCGGTGAACGTGGCGGAGGTTCAGACGCGCCTCGCGCGACGACCGCGCGCCTCTCTCGACGAAATCCTGACCCCGCCGCTGGTCGCGGAACCGCAATGGAGCAAATCGGATGTCGAGGAGGAGATCAACAACAATGCGCAGAGCATCCTAGGGTACGTCGTTCGCTGGATCGACTCGGGGGTCGGCTGCTCCAAGGTTCCGGACTATTATGACGTCGCTCTCATGGAGGATCGCGCGACTCTGCGCATCTCGAGCCAACATGTGGCGAATTGGCTGTTGCACGGCATATGTTCAACCGAACAGGTCATGGCGGCGCTGAAAAATATGGCTCGCGTGGTGGATCAACAAAACGCCGGCGACCCGGGCTACCAACGCCTCGAGGATCATCCCGATCGCAACATCGCATTTGCGGCCGCGTGCGACTTGATTCTCAAAGGACGTCAGCAACCCAACGGCTACACCGAAGGCATACTCACGGCGCGCCGACTCGAGAGAAAAGCTGAAGCGACGTAGCGCGATCAAGCGCTAGGGCTTAGCGCGAAACCGGCGGACGCCTCGCAGCGCCAGGACTACACTGGCGACCAGCGCCACGTAACCGCCGACACCAATCGAGACATGTCGCGCCACCAGATCGCCGCCGTGGTGCACCAGGTCGTTGGCAAACTGGATCAGGTTTCCGCCTACCCGGCCGGCATGGCTGGGGGTGGCAATAAACTCGCCCGAAGTCCGCCAGTACAGCAGAATCGCGCAAATCGCCATGAGCGCCAAGGGAGCAACATAGCTCAACCAGAACGCTCTTGCGGAGCCCAAGTGCGGCAGCAGCGGCGCCAGAATGCACACAACGCACAAAGGAATGAACAACGTCCTGTGCAAAGATCCTTGCAAGCCAAAGAACATCCGCGCGGGATCGGCTATGACGGCCGACAGGTCATAAAATCGTACGCCATGTTGCAGCGAGCCTAGCGTCACCACCAGTGTATCCACCAGAAACCAACCAAAAAAGACACAAACGATTGCGACTTTACTCGCCAGTTCGATCTCACCGGCCGCTTTGAGCAGCCTCGCGGCTACAGTCGGCGGCGTTGCGGTTTGCAAATTGCCCGGCGCATCCATGATGAGCGTAGCCTAGCCCTGTTGCGAAACTTTGGCAGCTTATTTGTGTCGTGCTAAGCTTTCCAGAAAGGGCATCTAAACGCCAATTGCAGAAATCCTTCCTTTTGGTTACGCGACTCGCGGCAGCTGCTGCCCTGGTCGGCATCTATTTTGCCGGATGCGCCACGGTCGACCAGAAATACGGCGATGAAGCCTGGTATCAAAAGAGCAAGCAGGCGTCTGCGAAAGCGGTCGAAGTTACCCAGACCACGGCTTCGAAGGCCGCCGAACTAACCGCAACGACTGCCTCAAAAGCGTACGCCCGGATGCAGCAATATCTGGCCGAGAAGGATGTCCTGAAGACCTTTTATGATGCCGGAGAGCACAGCGAGACCGCGGTGCTGAACGTTTTGCATAAATCCGGTGTTGCGAAGCAAGCGCCGCCTCACGCACCGGCCTCCGGCGGCCAAACTCGGCCGCCGAAGCAACCCCCGCCGCCTCTGACCACCGTCCCCGAGCAATATTCCGGCGCGATGCGCTGGCCGCTCGATGCCTACATCGTTAGTTCCGAATACGGGGAGCGCTGGGGCAAGCTACACAAGGGCATGGATATGGCCGCGCACGTGGGTGAACCGGTTTACGCCATCGCGGATGGCGAGGTGATCTACGCCGGTGATGGCTTGACTGGTTACGGCAACGTCGTCATCGTGCGCCACGACCGCAAGACCACCTCTTTGTACGCGCACAACAGCGAACTGAAGGTCAAACAGGGAGACCAGGTTGCCAAGGGTGCATTGGTGGCATTGCTGGGTAACACCGGCCATTCAACAGGGCCTCACGTGCACTTTGAGATCCGCGACGGCGATGTTGCCGTCAATCCGCGCAACGTGCTGCCAAAATCGAAACTTGGCGTGTTAGAGGAGCCCGCCGGAGCCGTGGTCGCGCGCACCCTGCACTAGGCGCCCAATTGGTCGGCAAGATCCAAGACTGAAGCTGCAGAGACATCGACCGAAAGCGCCGCGGCGCTTTCGCTAAAGCCGGGGCGCTCCTGCGGCCGCGCGATGTAAGCCGTGCGCAAACCATTCGCCGCGGCAGCTTTAAGATCGCTGCTGTGCGCCGCGCACATCAGGCACTGCCCCGGAACCAGATTAAAGGCATCTGCCGCGGCCAGATAGACCTCGCTCGTCGGCTTGAACGCTCTCGCGTAATCCGCGCCTAGGATCGCATCCCAACGAAGGTCATTGCGCCGGGCGAGATCGCACAACAAAGAAGTATTGCCATTGGACACCGGAGCAATCAAGTATCGCCGGCGCAGCCTCGAAAGACCGGCCTGCACGTCGGACCACACGTCGAGCTGGTGCCACGCCAACGTGAGGCGATCCAATTCCATTTCCGCGAGAGCCTCGAGACCAAATCGCGGCAGGATCTTTCGTAGCGTCCGCCGATGCAGCACATCCAGCTTGGTGTACGGGACAGCGCCCGAACGCACCGCTTCCATCGCCGTCTGATATTGATCGCGCCAGGCATCGGCAAAGGCAATCCAGTCCAGCGCGATCCCTTGGGGCTTCAAGATGGCCTGCGCCGAGCCGGCGACACCTGATCGCCAATCTACCAGTGTCCCGAAGACATCGAAAAAAAGGGCCTTGACGCCGGCAGCGCGCATACGAAAACCTACCGGACAGCCGTGGGCATTCTCACGATGGCGCCGCCTTTCATCACGAAGACCACGTGTTCCACGGCAGTGATGTCCTCGAGCGGTGAGCCAGGCACCGCCACAATGTCGGCAAAGTACCCCGGCTTGAGTTCACCGATTTGGCCGCCCCAGCCTAGTAGCTTTGCCCCATTGATCATGTCGGCTTGCAGCACCGCCAGAGGTTTCATTCCGTACTTCACCATCAGCTCGAGTTCCCGAGCTTGGGTTCCGTGAGGAAACGGACCTACATCCGAACCGACGGCAAAAGGAATTCCAGCGGCAATCTGCCTTTTGAATTCCTTGATCTTGTACTCGAGCATCGGGCGCTCGCGCCTTGCCCCTGCTTCAGACTCGTTCATGAAGTATTCGAAGATGGCAAAGGTCGGTACCGCCGGTATGCCCTTCGCCTTCATGATGCGCATGGTTTCATCGCTCAGCTGCGTGGCATGATCGATCGAGGCCACACCCGCCTGTGCTGCGTACAAAGTTCCCGGCTCGCCGGTTGCATGGACGGCGACATTGCCGCCGAAACGCGCTGTCTCGTCAATCGCCACCTTCAGTTGCGCGACCGTATATTGGTAAGGAGTGTGCAACGAGGCACCCTGCATCGAATCGGCGCCGGTTTCATACATTTTAACAAAGTCCGATCCTTCCTTATGCTGTTGCCTGATCGCCGCGACAATTTCATCCGCGTTGTTGGCGTACGTAGCGTTGGACAGGACCTGCTGTGCGGGATTGAAGTGATTGGCGTCCTCATGGCCGCCGAGAATGTCGATCGCGTTTCCCGAGATTCGCAGTCGCGGACCCAAGATCAGGCCTTTGTTGATCGCGTCGCGCACCGCGCTGTCGGCGGAACCAGCGCCCTCGGTGCCCATGTCCCGTTCAGCGGTGAAACCCGCCATCAAGTCATCCTTGGCGGCAAGAATCGCCAGAACGGTCCGCCGCGGGACGGACTCCTGAACGGTCTGCAGATCTTCCGCACCCGGATGCAGAAACAGGTGCACATGTGCGTCGATGAGACCCGGCAACAGCGTGCTCTCGCCCAAGTCGATGAGTTCTGCACCGGCTGGATGGAAAACTGCCGAACCGACCGCGGCAATGCGCTCGCCTTCAACCAGGATCTCGCCCGGCGAAATCACGCGGCCTGTATCTACCTCGAGCAGGCGTGCGGCATGCAGAACAATCGGATGCGAGGCGCCGCCCTGCAGGGCGGCCTGCGAGTGCACCGCCACTGCGAACGCCACGCCTAGTGACAGCGCCGCAGTCGCAACCCACGTCATCCCGCGTCGCGTGGCGTATGTTGCGACAGACGTATTTCGATGGGGCATTTCAAAATCTCCGGAATGACATTCAAGGATTGAGAGAGGCGGCATACGCCGCGAGGTCGATCATGTCCGCTTGCGTCAAATTCGCAACCACGGACAGCATAGATTGCGCGGAATCGCCGGCACGCGCGCCCGACTTGAATCCGTAGAGCTGGCGGAACAAATAGCTCGCGAATCGCCCCGCCAGCGGCGGTCCCTCGAGTTCTGGCCCGCTGCGCAGGTCCTCGCCATGACACCCCGCGCAAGGCTGTGTGCGGCCGTTGTCGCCGGTGCTTGCCAGATTCCGCCCGCGCTCAACGCTGCCCTTCGGCACAAAGGCAATGTATGTCGTGTGAGGATCGCGCCGCTCGAACCGCTCGACATCGATCGGCATCTCCAGAATGGCCTGACGCAACGGCACCGCATGTCCTTCGGCGGGGATGAATATGCCGCACAAGACACCGTGCTGCGGCACGTATTCACGCTCCATCACCCTGACAAAGGAGTTGGTCTTTTGGCGTGAAAAATACTCAGCCGCCGCCGCAATGTCTTCGTCGGTCAGGTCCGCGAGGGCATCTTTCATCAGCGCACTCGGAGTCCATCCCGGTTTCGCCGGCCGCCGCTCCTGGGTATGAATGTTCCTCACCTGAGCGGTGATGTAAGCCGTGGACAGGCCGGCAATCTTGGCATTTTCCGGGCGGCCGCTGCCGTCCGGCAAGTGGCAATAAGCGCAGGCGAATTTCTTGTCGGAGCCACTCGCGGCCACGACCGCGGGCATTTTTGCATGTTCCGGCGGAAACCAGTCGGGCGCAACGGACGCGTGCGCCACATCCGCTGCCGTAAAGTGGACCTTCGAGCCCTGCACGCTCAATGGACGGCTGTTATCCGGTTCAATGGCCGGCGGAGTTCTATCGCAGCGCGGATAGGCCCATGCCGGAAAATCAGCGCTTTCTGCCGACTTGACGCAGGGTGCGCCAAGTAAGGTAATGCTGACTAAAATGGCGGCGCGCAAGCTGGCGGTCGCTAATTCAGCGGCGGAAACTTCGACGGTGCGTGTCGATGCTTTGTCGCTTGCTCAAAGGCGTAAGCGAATTTAATCAAAGTGCCTTCATCGAAGGCATCCCCCAGAAACGTCAAACCTGCCGGGAGATCTCCGCGCGTATAGCCCATCGGCACGGTGATCGCCGGAAACCCGGTCTGTGGCGACAGTACCTGGCTGTTGTCGCCCGCGGGACTTTTTTCATCGCCTACCTTGCGAGGCGCATTGCTCCAAGTCGGATAAATGACGGCCTGCACCTTGTTGGCCACCATCGCCGCGCGGATCGCGGCGCGAAACGCGATTTTCTTCTCGTTGTGATACACATCCGGACACACGGTGCGGTCAGCTTCGCTGTCGGGTTTGGCGGCTGCGGTGCTCTTCAAACGGCCCTCGATGTAGGGAAGGTAGAGTCCTGAATCGATAATCTCCGCGAGAGTCTTGTAGGTAGCACCCTGGCCGTGTTTCTCGAGATAGCTGTTCAAATCGGATTGAAAATCGCCGCAAAAAATGTTCTTGGTCAGTGCTTCAAGGTTGGGAATTACGAAGGGGTCCACAATCCTGGCGCCTTGGGCCTTCAACTCCTGTATGGCCTTCTCGGTGAGATCCTTGATTTGAGGATCGCCCGTCGGCGCATCGAGATAGGCGCGAAACACCCCGATGCGTGCGCCGCGCAGTCCGTGCTGATCGAGAAACGCCTTGTAGGACTTCGGGTTGTGACCCGCGGAATTCTGGGTGACCGGATCGTCAGGGTCGTATCCTGAAACCACCTCGAGCAGCGCGGCCGCATCCTCCACCGTGCGCGCAATCGGTCCGCCGACATCGGCGCCGAGAAATAACGGAATGATGCCATCACGGCTGGTGAGGCCGATGGTCGGCCGAATTCCCACCAGGGCGTTGTGCGATGATGGGCCGCGGATCGAATTGCCGGTATCCGTTCCCAAGCCCACGGCACCGAAGTTCGCGGCCACCGCGGCCGCCGTTCCCCCGCTCGATCCGGCCGGCACGTAATCCAGATTATAGGGGTTTCGCGTGATGCCGGCGATCGAGCTGACGGTTTCATAGGGGCTAAAGGCCCACTCCGCCATATTCGATTTTGCCAGGATGATGGCGCCGGCTTCGCGAATCTTCTGCACCATGAAGGCATCAGTGGCGGGGACAAACCATTTCATGGCAAGGGAACCGCCGGTCGTTTGCAGATCCTTGGTGTCGTAATTGTCCTTGACGATGACGCCGATGCATTGCAGACCGTGGATTTTTTGCGTGCGTTTGAACTCCGCATCAAACTGATCCGCCTCAGCCAACGCATTCGGATTGACCAGCACCAGCGAGTTCAAGCGCGTGCTTTGATCATAGGTACGAATCCGTTCCAAGTATTGCTCTATAACTTGGTGACAGCTGATTTGCTGCTCGACGATGGCGTGCTGCGTCTCGGCGATCGTGATTTCGGTGGTGTCGAAGCGCGCCGCGGCGTGTGCCCATCCCAAGAGCATGGCGGTGCACATCAAGAGCGCGCGTACACCGCCGCGGCTCGGATAGCTATTCAAGTAACGTGTTATCGGCCCCATTCTCGGCAGCTCTTATTGCGATGGCGCAGTATAGCGGCGCGAATGTTCGCAGTTGCGCATGATGCTTGTCATCGAAACGACGGGTGAAACGTTGAACTAGCACACGGCGGAGCCGGTCTTAAGTTGAAAGGATACGCCGTCGACCGGAGCAATTATGGCGCTTCAGGTCTGCTGGCAGACATGCTTTCTGAATTTTAAAGGGTAGAAATATCAGCATGTTACACCAACTTCCTCGCGTTAATTCGTTGCGCATGGCGCTTCTCATCGCGTGCGCAGTGCTTGCGAGCTGCGACGACCATGATCATCGCGGCTGTTATGGCTGCGGAAATGTTACACCCACGGAATTCTCAAACGGCGTCGTCAGCGCCGACTTCAATGGTGACGGCTTTGCCGATGTGGTTGCCTTGAGCACCGTGCAACCAGCGGTGTCTGCGAACCCCTCCAACATCAAAGCCTACCTGTCGACCGCGGCAGGCGCGTTTGCCGCACCCGTCGCGACCCCGGACGGATTCAATCCTTTGTATCTAGCCGGCGCCGATCTGAACGGCGATGGTTTAATGGATGTGGTTACCGCCAGCTTCGATGATGGCGCCCTGGGCGTGTTCTTCAATAACAAGGCCAGCCCCGGCATCTTTAACCCGGCATTGGTGTTGAATTCGCCGGGCGCCTCGCAGGTGGCGATCGCCGACATGAATGGCGATGGCCTGCCGGATTTGGTCTCCGCGGACTTCAACGTGTCGCTGTTCGTACAGACATCGCCGGGGACTTTCGCGGCGCCGGTCGGTCTCTACGCTGGAGGCGCCAACTGGGTTGCGTTGGGAGATCTCAACGGCGATGGCGCTGCGGACGTGGCGCTTGCCGACAGCGTCGGCGTCAAAGTCCTCATGCACACCGGCGCGGCTTCCAGTACAACTTTCGCGGCGCCGGTATCGGTCTTTACCCAGAGCTCCAATGCCAACGTCGCCGGCGGCAACATCATTGCAATCGGCGACGTCGATGGCGACGGCCTCAATGACCTGGTCATCACTGATCCAGGCCCGACGGGCGGTATGGCCACTGCCGTCTACATACTGATCCAGAATCCCGCCACTCAGGGCACATTCCTTACGCCGGTCGGTTACCCCATCGCAACCCAGGATCGGCCGCAGTCCATCCTGCTGCGAGATCTGCAGGGAACTGGCAAGCTCGATATCGTCATCGGCGGACAGAAGTTCGTCACGGTGCTGCTGCACGATCCCGCCAATCCCGGAAAATTCCTGGCAGCGAATATCTATCCCGCCGCAGGCGCCAACGAAATCGCAATCGCCGATATCAACGGCGACGGCAAGCCGGACATCGTGGTCAGCAATGGCGTTACGTTCCCCATGCAAGGCGGCGTTGCGACCACGCATCCTGGAGTGCTGCTGCAAAGCGCGACTACACCGGGCACGTTCGGAGCGCTGCAGGATCTGCCTTAAGCAGTCGCACGACGTTATGTTGCATGGGTTCTGTGCTCACAGGAGGCAGCGCAGGCGCTTGTAAAAAATGCAGCGCTCCGTAGGAAAAATCCCTCACTCGGCCTAGCGAAAAAGATTTCGTCTCTTCGATAAAATCCGCTCGACGAAAAACTCTTCTTCGCAAAGAAGAAAAATCGCGAGAGCAAATAAACGAAGGATGCCAGTCTATGAGCGCGAAAGATTTACCGAGTGAGGTTGAGTCCTCGCACGCGTCCGCCAAACCAAATCGACGCGAAATATTGATAGCGCTGGGCATCGGTATGACCGCGCCGCTGTTTGGCTGCGGTGGTGGGGGCGGCTCCGGTGCCGCAGCCTCGGCTCCGGCCGCGCCCACACCTCCTGCGCCTCCGCCCCCAACTCCGCCTCCGACCCCGGCGTTGGACATCACGCCGACGGTGACGTTTGATACCGCTGCAACATCCGGCCTGACGACCAATTATGCTTATTTGACCGGCTCCGCCGCCGTCAATCCCGCATTTACATTTAGCGGCGCTGCGCCTTCGTTGATTGACCAGCTAGGGCCAACGGCTCCGCGCGCCAACATGGTTAGTGCGGCGAACTCAAACGCGGATACCTTCGCGCCGGGCACGGTGTACACGACCTTCTATCACACCGGCATGATGCTCGATGTCATGCAATACGGATTCAGCGACAACGTGATTCTGTATATCAATGACACGTTTGTCGCACGCTACGGTTATGCATTCGCGTCCGGAACCGCGCAGAGCGGCGGCGCGAACACCATCACCTTGGCCGCGTCGTCCTCGACCACCTCCGGCTATTACAATGAGTACTATGTCCGCGTTGCCGGCGGCACGGGCGCGCTGAATGAGGTGAGGCAGGTGACCGCGTACGACGGGACCACATTTATCGCCACCGTCGACTCCGCGTGGACTACACCTCCCGACAGCACCACGCAATACGTTATTCAAGAAGGCACGCAGCCCTTTGTCCTGGATGGCTCAACCGGTGCGGTCAAGTTCATGCATTTGCGATGGAACGTCTCCGGCCAGCGCAAGATCACGATTGAGCAAGGGATCTTTGCCGGTGTCAGCTCGGATGGAACCATCGCGGCTGCGCCGCTTCTCGCGACCACGCCGTTCATGGCAATCGGCGACAGCTTTTGGGAGGGGGATGCCCAACCGAACAATGTTCCAAATCTCATCGATATCTTTGCCGCGGCAATGAACTGGCAGACGATCAATCTTGGTGACGGAGGAACAGGTTTCATCGGCGTCACCCCGGGGCGCTTGGATTTTCAGGATCGAATTGCGCCTCCCGCAGAGGCCTGGCGCGTACTGCTCGCGGCCACCGGCGGCACTTTCACGCTCAGTGTTCTTTATAACGGCGTCACCAGTACTACTACGCCTCTCGCCTTCAATACGGCTCAAGCTGGCATCCAATCTGCCCTGAGTGCTCTTGCCAATGTGGTGTCGGCCGGCGGAACGTTTAGCGTGGCACGCGGCGATATCTCGACGCCGCTAATCCTGGTCGGTCACGGCATACCGGGCGCAACCCTCAGTGTCGACAGCAGCCAATTAACCGGCGGAAGCATTAACATTCTGGGCACATACCTGGGAGACGTGGCTGAAAACGTGCCTACCGACACGACCGGCAAAGCGTTGCCGTTTTTCCTGCTGGTGTCAGGTTCCGGAAACGACACTTCGAATACTGATGCCCAAGTCCAGGCGGCGGCGACTTACGTTGCGCAGCAAATTGTCGCCCGGTTCCCCACCGCGAGCACAATCTTTGTCGGCGTGCTGGGTGATTGCAACCCGAATTCGAACTTGATCGGCCCTACTGATGTCTCCCGCAATGCCGCGATAGCCGCCGCAGCGGCACTCCTGCCAATGATCAACGGAAAGGTGCCCTTTATCGACACCTACGCCGCCGGCGTCGGCCAACCTAAAATCATCAACGGTCTTGGCACGGTGGCCGATCCCCAACCGGGAACGAATTCGAATTTCAAGAGCATCACCCTGCCGGGACATCCGACCGGAGCCGGGGCGCAATTTCTCGCAAATTGGCTGGCGCCGAAGGTACAAAGCATCGTAAGCACGAGCTGAAGGCCCTACACGCACGCAGCATCACGCCAAGAGCCGCCTTGGTCCGTATTCGACGCGCGGGGCGGAAATGTGTATACTGCGCGCAGCTTTATAGGGCGGTACTCGGTCATTACCGTCCTTAGCTCGCTGTTCGTCCACGACGCACTTCGTTTTTTCACCCTCCTCGCTGCTGACCGCTGCGGGCGCTTAATGCCCCGTCGTGCGAGTCTACTTTCATAAGGTTAATAATGTCATTTTCAGATCTCGGGCTATTGCCCGAATTGCTGCGTGCTGTCGCCGATAAGGGTTACGACACGCCTTCTCCCATTCAGCTTCAAGCGATCCCCGCGGTACTCGCGGGCCGCGATGTTCTCGCGGGTGCGCAAACCGGCACCGGTAAGACGGCCGGCTTTGTGCTGCCGATCTTGCAGCGTCTCGCCGCAGATACGGCCAACGCCGCCAGCCGCGCACCGCGCGCGCTGGTCCTCACTCCGACGCGTGAACTCGCTGCGCAGGTAGCGCAAAGTGCGCGCGACTACGGCAAGCATATGCCTCTGCGCACCTATCAAGTGTTCGGCGGCGTGAGCATCAATCCGCAGATTAGCGCCTTGCGCAGCGGCTGCGACATCTTGGTTGCAACTCCAGGCCGATTGCTCGATCTCACCCAGCAACGCGCCTTGGATCTCTCGAAAATTCAGGTTCTGGTCCTCGATGAGGCCGACCGGATGCTCGACATGGGTTTCATCCATGATATTCGCCGCATCATCAAATTATTGCCCCAGAAACGTCAGAATCTTCTGTTCTCCGCGACCTATTCGGACGATATCCGCAGCCTGGCAGAACGCCTGCTGCACAACCCGCTGTCGGTGCAAGTGGCTGCGCGCAACGCCCCGATCGAGCTGGTCGAGCAACGCGCGTATCGCGTGCAGAAGGAACAGAAGCGCCATCTGCTGGTGCATCTGATTCAAGAAAACCAATGGCGCCAAGTTCTGATTTTCACGCGCACCAAGCACGGCGCCAACCGTCTTGCCCAACAGCTGGAGGGCGCCGGCATCAAGGCGGCCGCGATTCACGGCAACAAGAGTCAGGCCGCCCGCGTAAAAGCGCTCGACATGTTCAAGGCCGGCCAAGTCACGTGCCTGGTCGCCACCGAAGTTGCGGCGCGCGGCCTCGACATCAAGGAGCTGCCGCAAGTCGTCAATTACGAACTGCCGAATGTGCCCGAAGACTATGTGCATCGCATCGGCCGCACCGGGCGCGCTGGCTCCGCGGGAGAGGCGATTTCTCTGGTGTCCTCCGATGAGTCCGGACTGTTGCGCGACATCGAGCGGGTCCTACGCCGCAGCATTCCGACCCTGCCGACTCCGGTATTCAAAATCGTCGAATCCAGCTCGCCTCCGCCCGCCCGCGAAGGGCGCCCTCAGCACTCCCAACACAGGCATGGCGGCCAAAACCACCACGGTGGCGGGCGTCGCGACGGAAATTCTGAGCGCCGCGATTCACGCCGCCCACAAAGTTCGGGCACGCGCTCCAATACCGGCACGGGCGCGAGTAGCGGAACCAGAAGCTTCGGTCAACCACAGCGGGGCCGATTCAGATAGTGAGTTTGAGCGGCTCGCATGGCTTAGCGTTGCATGCGGGACGCTCAATTTCACAAGTGCCGGGGACTAGTCCCGAAATACTGCCGTCGGTCGGGTGACCTCACGCGCACTCGTGCGCGGTAAATTCTCATGTCGTCCAACATCCGCGGTCAGCCCCAGCATGTGCTATCGATCGGCCTACGCCGGTCAGAGTTTAGGAACCAGCCCCCGCAGATAGTCGGCGAACTCGGGACCCAGGCTCGGATGCTTCAGACCGTATTCCACGGTCGCCTGCAGGTAGCCGAGTTTGCTGCCGCAGTCGTAGCGCTTGCCTTCGAATTCGTAGGTATACACAGCTTCGCGCTGCATGAGGCGTGCAATGCCGTCGGTGAGTTGGATCTCGCCGCCGGCGCCCTTGCCGATTTTCGCCAGATCCTCGAAGATCGCGCCCGTGAGCAAGTAGCGGCCCACCACCGCCAGCGTCGATGCAGCTTTGTCAGGTTTCGGCTTCTCGACGATGTGCGACATCTTGCCCAGGCGTGGGGCAATCGATCTCTCTAGCGACACAATTCCGTACTTGTCCGTGTCTTGCTTGGGAACATTCTGCACACCGAGCACGCTGACCTGATGTTTTTCGAAAACTTCGGCCATTTGCTTGAGGCACGGAGTCTTCGCATCGATCAGGTCGTCTGCGAGATGCACCATGAAGGGTGCGTTGCCGACAACGGGGCGCGCGCACAGCACGGCGTGACCCAGCCCCAACGGCGCCGACTGACGGATGTAGACGCACGAAGCCCAGCTCGGCAGGATGCCGCGCAACGTGTCCAACAAATCCTTTTTGCCTTGCGCTTGCAATACCGCCTCGAGTTCCGGATTTGAATCGAAATGATCCTCGATCGCTCGCTTCGAGCTCCCGGTAATGAATATCAGCGTGTCGGCGCCCGCGGAAAGTGCTTCGTCGACCGCATATTGAATGAGGGGTTTGTCCACGATAGGAAGCATTTCCTTGGGACTTGCCTTGGTGACGGGTAGAAATCTCGTACCGCGTCCCGCGACGGGAAAGACGGCAGCTTTTACTGGTTGTGTCATTCCGAAAGCATAACGGATTTCCTGTGAGATCGCCGTCGGACATTTCTCACACGACAGGAAGCTGTCCGAGCATTCCGCATGGGCCGCGAGCTAGCGCAGCTTGACGATTGCGTACGCCTCAAAACTGTCCCACGAGTGGCATGCGGGACAGTGCCAATAAAAATTCCGTCCGGAAAAGCCGCATTCATTGCAGCGATATTTCTCCGCCTGCGCCAGCAGCGCGCCGATTTCCTGCGCGATGCGCTCCGATTGCGTCGGGCCTTCCCGCCAGACTGCCTGAAGCGTGGGATCCTGCGAGAAGACTTTTTCAATCGAGGTCCGAAGCGGTGCGGCCGCACCCAAGTCGGCGGCAATCGCGGCAAAAACCAGGCGCTTAAGTTCGTCAAAGTCGCGCAATTCAGTTTGCGCCACCAACTCAGCGAGAATTGCATCCCGCTCGGTGGGTCCCACCAGCTTGAGCAGGTGGGGTAATTCTTCCTGCAGCAACGTGGGCGAATCGGTGAGCGCTTGCCGTATGAGCTGCACGGCAAGCTCAGGGTGCAGTTGCTGTTCCGCAATTTGCGCGCTCAACAGCGCGGCACGAGGGAAAGGCGATGCCTCTGACTGCGCGTCGCGCAGCCAATGATGCGCACTTTCAAAATCGCCTCGCTCGATGGAGACGCTTGCGAGCTCGCACAAATAGTGTGCGGCAACCGTGCTGGCCGGAGCCGCTTTGATGCGTGCCAATTGCCGATACGTGCCGAGCGCTTGTTGCCAGTCATGTTGGCGCTCGTAGACGCCGCGCAATGCATCCAGCGCGCTCGCGCGCAACCGCGGCACTTCGCTGACCTGCTGGAACAGACTCTCAGCCCGATCCAGAACGCCGGCGCGCAAATAATCCTGCGCCAGCGCCAGCAACGCCTGTTCGCGATGCTCCGAGGCCAATTCCTTGCGCGCCAAAAGATTCTGGTGAATGCGGATCGCGCGCTCGACTTCGCCGCGCCGCCGGTACAGCGACCCCAACGCAAAATGCGTCTCAATGGTCTCTGCATTGGCATCCATCAATTTGAGGAACATGTCGAGCGCCCGATCAGGCTGCTCGGTCACCAGGTAATCGAGGCCTGTCAGGTAATCGGGGTGCAACTTGCTCAACGATGCCGGCCAGCGTTTACCCCAGCCGAAGTGACCGGCAAGAATTCCGATCACCAGCGCCGCCAGCACGAATACCCAACTCAGCAGCGGTAAATCGGACACGTGCCCGCGGCCGCCCTATGGATCTGTCGCTTAATCGCGGATCGGTTGATCCGCACCGTCGTTGACGCGTTCGCGCAGGTCTTTGCCCGGCTTGAAATGCGGCACATGTTTGCCGGCGAGGGCAACGGCCTCTCCGGTCTTCGGATTGCGTCCTTGCCGTGGAGGGCGAAAATGCAGCGAGAAACTGCCGAAACCGCGAATCTCGATGCGCTCGCCCGTCGCCAACGCGTCGCTCATGATTTCCAGTAGCTGCTTGACCGCCAGCTCAACATCCTTCGCCGGCAAGTGCTTTTGCTTCGCCGATATGATCTCAATGAGTTCCGATTTCGTCATTATCGATCCGTGGGCATCAGACATACTTAACTAAAGAGCGGTTGCTGCCATCGCGGCAACCGCTCCAAGGTCCTCTCAATCTTGGCCGGAGATTTGCTCTTTTAGTAGATCTCCCAGGCTCGTTCCGGTTGGCGAATCGGTCCGATAATTCTGCATGGCCTCCTGCTCTTCGTGGATATCCTTCGCCTTGATCGACAGCGAAATACTGCGTCCCTTGCGATCCACGCCCGTAAATCTGGCCTCGACTTCGTCGCCTACTTTCAGCACCAAGCGGGCGTCTTCCACGCGATCGCGTGAAATATCCGAAGCACGCAGCTGCCCGTCGACACCGTTGCCCAGATCGATAATTGCGCCCTTCGCGTCGACTTCGCGCACGACGCCCTTGACGACGCTGTTCTTCGGATGTTCGGCGATGTAGGCCGAGAACGGATCCTTGGCGAGCTGCTTGATCCCTAAGCTGATGCGCTCGCGCTCGGGATCGATCGACAGCACCATGGCATCGACCTGCTGCGCCTTTTGATAGCTGCGCACGGCCTCTTCGCCCGGCAAGTCCCAGGAAATATCCGACAGGTGCACCAAGCCGTCGATGCCGCCGGCCAAACCGATGAAGATGCCGAAATCGGTGATCGATTTGATTTGGCCGCTGACTTTGTCGCCACGGTTATAGTTATCCGCGAATTCCTTCCAGGGATTGGCCTTGCACTGTTTGACGCCCAAGCTGATGCGCCGACGCTCTTCGTCGATATCGAGCACCATGACTTCGACCTCTTGTCCGACATGCACGACCTTGGCGGGATTGACGTTCTTGTTGGTCCAATCCATTTCAGAGACGTGCACCAAGCCCTCGACGCCCTCTTCGATTTCAACGAAGCAGCCGTAATCCGCGATATTCGTGACCTTGCCGAACAGGCGCGTATTGGCCGGATAGCGCCGCGCGATGTTCTGCCAGGGATCGGCGCCGAGCTGCTTCAACCCCAACGATACGCGCTGCCGCTCACGGTCGAACTTCAGGATGCGAACATCGATTTCTTCGCCGACTTTGACCACTTCGGAAGGGTGCTTGACGCGCTTCCATGCCATGTCGGTGATGTGCAGCAAACCATCGATGCCGCCCAGATCGACGAACGCGCCGTAGTCGGTGAGATTCTTGACCACACCCTTGACCGCCGCACCCTCCACCAGGTTATCCAGCAGTGCGGAGCGTTCCGCGCTGTATTCCTGCTCGACGACCGCGCGGCGGGATACCACGACGTTGTTGCGCTTCTGATCAAGCTTGATGACTTTGAATTCGAGCGGCTTGTTTTCCAAATACGACGGATCTCGGACTGGTCGCACGTCGACCAACGAGCCGGGCAGGAACGCGCGCACATTGTCGATCTCGACGGTGAAGCCGCCTTTGACGCGGCCCGTAATGATGCCGATGACGACTTCTTGCTTCTCGAAAGCTGTTTCCAGCCGAGTCCAGGTTCGCGCGCGCTTCGCCTTCTCGCGCGATAGTCGCGTCTCGCCTGAGCCGTCCTCAACGCTGTCCAAGGCGACTTCGACGGTCTCGCCCACGGCGACCTCGATTTCACCTTTTTCATTCTTGAATTGATCGGAGGGAATGACCGCTTCGGATTTCAGTCCGACATTGACGATCACGTAGTCCTGGCCAACTTCGACGATCAATCCATTGAGGATGGTGCCAGGACGAATGCGCTGGCTCGCGATGCTCTGTTCAAACAGTTCCGCAAAACTTTCTGTCATGTTCTCTCTTACTGAATCCTTGGGCACGATCCTTTGTCCCTAGGGTTACCATTAAAAACGGCGATCGATCCTTGAAAGCCGCAACCTAAATCAAAGCTCGAGCGGCCCGTAGCACGCGCTCAATCACGTCATCGACGGACATACCCGTTGTATCCAACATGGTGGCGTCGGCGCTTGCCACAAGAGGCGAAGCGGAACGCGTGGAATCGCGCTCGTCACGCTCCGCTATCTCCAGCGAAAGGGCGGCAAGGTTAGCAGTAACCCCCTTTTCTTTCAACTGCTTATAGCGTCTTATGGCCCTCTCGGCCGGGCTGGCGGTGAGAAAAATCTTCACCTTTGCGTGGGGGAATACCACGGTGCCCATATCGCGCCCGTCGGCCACCAAACCCGGTGGAACCGCGAAGCCGCGTTGGCGCTCTAGGAGCGCGGCGCGCACCGGGGCCAAAGCGGCGACCTTGGAGGCATCATTTCCGGCCCCTTCGGTCCGAATCGCCTGGGTAACGTCCTCCTCGTCCAGCCAGACCGCTTCCCCGCCCGACGCCTTGGAACCGAATCGTATGTTAAATCGCTCGGCCAAGCTTCCTAAACGCCCGGCGTCGCTCAGACTGACGTGGTCCCGCCGGGCTGCCAACGCCACCAACCGATACAGGGCCCCGCTATCCAGGAGGCCCCAACCCAAGGATCGGGCGACCGCACGGCTGATGGTCCCTTTGCCGGAGCCGGAGGGGCCGTCGATGGTTATGACGGGTACATCGTTCATGGCAACCCTTACACCGCGCTTTCGCTGATGGCCAGCCCGACCGATTGCGCCAGCGGCACAAAACCGGGAAACGAGGTGGCAACGTTGGCCACATCGCGGATCTCTATGGGACCGGTGGCGCGCAAGCTCGCAATGGCAAATGACATTGCGATGCGGTGATCTCCAAAACTGTCGATCTCACCGCTCGTAAAGGCGCTGCCCAGCTCGTTACCCTTGATCTGCATGCCGTCAGGCAACGCGGTATGCACCACACCGAGCGCCGTCAAGCCTGCACTCATGGCGGCGATTCGATCGCTCTCCTTGACCCGCAATTCCTCCGCGCCGGTGACCATGGTCTCCCCTTGCGCGCAGGCAGCGGCGATGAACAGCACCGGCAGTTCGTCGATGGCCAGGGATACCAAGTCCTCCGGCACACGGACGCCGCGCAGCGGCGAGGCAAAGACGCGCAAGTCCGCCACCGGCTCAGCCCCGCTCTCGCGCGGATCCAAAATCTCTATATTTGCCCCCATTAGCCGCAAGATTGACACCAGCCCGGTGCGCGTTGGATTCAATCCCACGTTTTGGATCAGCAGCCCTTCGCTCGGCGCCGCCAGAAGTCCCGCGACGATGAAGAAAGCGGCGGACGAAAAATCGCCGGGTACACTGATCTTTTGACTGCGAAGGTGCTTTGGCGGATGTAACCTGACGCGCAGCCCATCGGTGTCCAACCTCACCCCACAGCTTTTCAGCATGCGCTCGCTGTGGTCGCGGCTCACGGCCGGCGCCTTTATCGTGGTCGGCCCTGATGCATATAAACCTGCCAACAGAATCGCCGACTTGACTTGAGCGCTGGCAATCTTCATCTGATAGTCAATTCCGCGCAGGCCCCGGCCACCGCCGATATCCACCGGCGGAGTGCCGTTGCGCGTACGGACATCGGCGCCCATTGCGCGCAACGGTTTGGCCACGCGTTCCATTGGGCGCTTCATCAGAGATGCGTCCCCGATCAGCTGCGAGTCAAATTTCTGCGCAGACAGCAACCCGGTGAACAGGCGCATCGCGGTGCCCGCGTTACCCATGTCGAGTGCCCGGCCCGCGCCCCGAAGGCCATGCATGCCGACGCCGTGAATCAGCACGCGCGTTGCGCTGGTCTGCTGGATGCGCACGCCCAGCGCGCGCATGGCGGCCAGGCTCGCCAGACAATCCTCACTCTCGAGGAACCCGCTCACTTCGCTGGTACCCTCAGCGATACCGGAGAGCATCAACGCACGATGTGATATGGATTTATCGCCGGGCACCGTCATCGAGCCGAAAACGCGCATCGCCGGATGCGCTTTGAACCTCAGCATCAGAGCACGGCCCGCGGATACGAGCCTAAAACCTTGAACAGCGAGGCGCGCGCTTCCAAGGCAGCCAACGCCTTCGCCACGGCGGAATCGGTCACATGACCTTCAATGTCGATGAAGAACACGTAGTCCCACTTGCGCTTGCGGGAGGGTCGTGACTCGATTCGAGTCATATTGACATTGTTCTGCGCCAGCGGCTGCAGCAATTGGAACAGCGCCCCTGAATCGTCGGTGCCGCTGGTCGAAACCAGCAGTGTCGTGCGGTCCGCACCGCTTGCGCTGAAGAGCTTTCGGCCGACCACCAAAAATCGCGTGGTGTTATCCGCCCGATCCTCGATCTCGTTGGCGAGCACATTGAGCGAATATATTTCGGCGGCAGTGCGCCCGGCGATGGCTGCGGTGCCGCGTTCATCGCGCGCACGTCGCGCGCCCTCGGCGTTGCTGGAGACGCCCACCCGCTCTATGTCGGGGAGCTGATCGTCCAGCCAACCACGGCACTGCGCCAAGGCCTGCGGATGGGCGCACACGCGCTTGATGGATTCAAAGGCCGTCATCTTGCCCATCAGATAGTGACTGATGCGCAGTTCCACTTCGCCGCAGATTTTCAATCCCGAGGTCAGGAACATGTCCAGCGTGTGATTGACGGTCCCCTCGCTGGAATTTTCGATGGGCACGACCCCGAAGTCGGCGATCCCGCCCTCGACCTCGTGGAATATTTCGTCGATCGCCGTCAGCGGCAGGGACCGAACGGAGGAACCGAAGTGCTTGAGGACCGCCGCCTGGGTAAAGGTGCCTTCCGGACCCAGGAAGGCCACCTTCAGCGGTTCCTGTTGGGCAAGGCAGGCCGACATGATTTCTCGGAACAGACGCGCGATCTCTTCGTCGCGCAGCGGTCCCTGATTGCGCTTGAGCGCCATCCGCAGCACCTCAGCCTCGCGTTCCGGCCGGTAGTAGTCCACGGCCTTGCCCGAAGCCGACTTGGAAATACCCACCAACTGCGCGAAGCGTGCGCGTTCATTTAACAGGGCATGAATGCGCGCGTCGACGGCATCAATGCTGTCGCGAATATTACCCAAGCCTGCGCCGGCCGGCGTGGCAGGCGCAATCTTGATCTCGGCTTTCGCCTCAGTCCCCGGCGTTGCCTGCTTCTGCGCTTTCGGCTTGCGTTTGGCGCGCTTCATGGATGGCTGCGCTCAAAGTCGCGCATGAAGTTGCACAGCTTCTCCACGCCGTCGATCGGCATGGCGTTATACAGGCTGGCGCGCATGCCGCCCACGACCCGATGGCCCTTGAGCCCTTTCAGGCCGGCCGCGGCCGCTGCGTCCAAGAACTCAGAATCGAGCGCTGGATTGCTCAAAGTAAACGTGACATTCATCCAAGATCGGGCGTCGGCGTCAACCGAATTCCTATATAGACGGGATCCATCGATGCTCGCATAAAGCATTGCGGCCTTGGCCTGATTGCGTTTGCCGATCTCAGCGACCCCGCCTGCCGCTCTCAGCCACTTAAAGACCAGTCCAGCCATGTACCAGGCAAAAGTCGGCGGCGTGTTCAGCATCGACTTATTATCCGCGATTGCCTTGTAGTCGAACACATGAGGCGTATCGGGGCGCGCACGACCGAGCAGATCCTCACGCACGATGACGACGGTCAGGCCCGAAGGGCCGATATTTTTCTGTGCACCTGCGTAGATCATGCCGAATTTAGCCACGTCAATCGGTCGGGAAAGAATGCTGGATGACATATCCGCGACCAGCGGTACGGCGCCGGTCTCGGGCACGTAGCCAAACTCGACACCGCTTATGGTCTCATTCGGCGTGTAGTGCACATACGCCGCGCCGCCGCTGAAGCGCAGTTCCGTTTGCGGCGGCACGCGTCGGTAGTCGCTGCCGGCATCGCCGGCCACATGAACCGTGCAATATCGCGCCGCCTCGGTAATGCCCCTCTGGGACCAGTGACCTGTATTGATATAGTCCGCGGTCGAGTTGGGCGCCGAAAGATTCAGGGGCACCAAGGAGAATTGCGCAGACGCGCCACCCTGCATGAACAGCACTTTGTAATTCGGCGGTATCGACATCAGCCAACGTAAATCGAACTCAGCGCGGGTGGCCACCTCGACGAAGGTTTTGCTGCGATGACTGATTTCCATCACAGACATGCCGCTGCCGTCCCAATCGAGCAGCTCATCCCGCGCCTCCTCCAGAACCTCGAGCGGCAATACGGCAGGTCCTGGCGAGAAATTAAAGGCGCGCAACGGAGTTCTTATGAGTCGCCGACAACCGGGTCGCCGGCCGCTGGATCGGCGGCCGCAGCGTCGCCAGGCTCGGCGCCGGGCTCGCCGTCGTCGCCCTCGGCCGCCAATCCTTCGATGCGCTCGAGCCCCGACAGCTGATCGCCCTCCTCCAACCGAATCAGTCGCACGCCCTGCGTGTTGCGCCCGACCACCGAGATGTCCTTGACCGGCGTGCGCACCAGCACGCCATTTTGACTCATGAGCATGATCTCATCGTCCAGGCTTACCTGCAGCGCGCCAACCATGATTCCGTTGCGGTCGGTGATCTGCAGAGCGATGACCCCCTGGCCTCCTCGTCCGTGCTTCGGGAAATCTTCTAGCGGGGTCAACTTGCCGAAACCGTTCTGTGATGCCGTGAGAATGAAGCCATCCTGCGCAACGATCAAAGCGTTGACTCGCTGCTCATCGCTGAGCTTCACACCGCGCACGCCGGCCGCCTCGCGGCCCATCGCACGCACTTCTTCCTCGACGAAGCGTATCGCCTTGCCGGCTGTGGTGAACAACAGGATGTCCTTGGTACCGTCAGTGATGGCGACGCCCACGAGCTTATCGCCCGGGTCCAGCGCCACGGCAATAATGCCGCTCGCGCGCGGCCGCGAGAACAAGGCGAGCGAAGTCTTCTTCACCGTCCCGAGACTCGTCGCCATGAAGACGAACTTGCCTTCTTCGAACTCTTTGATGGAAAGCATCGCGCTGATGCGCTCGCCTTCCTGGAGCGGCAACAGATTCACGATGGGTTTGCCGCGCGATCCCCGGCTGGCCTGGGGCAGCTGGTAGACCTTGAGCCAATACAGCTTACCCCGGTCCGAAAAGCACAGCAGCGTGTCGTGAGTATTGGCCACGAACAGCTTGTCGACGAAATCCTCATCCTTGACGCTGGTGGCGGCTTTGCCCCGGCCGCCGCGGCGCTGTGCCTGATAGTCGGAAACCGGCTGTGCCTTCGCATATCCGCCATGCGATAGCGTCACGACGACATCCTCCGGTGAAATCAGATCTTCCGTGGTGAGATCTTCATGATTGACCAGGATTTCGGTGCGGCGCTTGTCGCCGAAGGTGTCGCGGATGAACTCCAGCTCCATGCGTATCACTTGGAGCAGGCGCTCGGGGCGGGCCAGAATATCCGACAGATCGCGTATCTGCTCGAGCAACTCCTGGAACTCGGCAATGATCTTGTCCTGCTCGAGCCCCGTGAGACGATTGAGGCGCATCTCCAGGATGGCCTGCGCCTGGATATCCGTGAGGCGATAGCCTCCCTCGACGATGCCCAGCGCGACGATTTCCGTATCGGGCCGGGTGTTGATGGCGCCCGCGCGCGCCAGCATCTCGGGAACGGCGCCCGACCTCCAGGTCCGCGACATCAAAGCGACCTTCGCCTCAGCGGGCGAAGGCGACGCCTTGATGGCTGCGATGATCTCATCGATGTTGGCAAGCGCGATGGCCAGTCCTTCGAGGATATGGCCGCGCTCGCGCGCCTTGCGCAGCTCGAATATCGTGCGGCGCGTGACGACTTCGCGCCGATGCCGCAGGAAGGCGTCCAGCATCTCCTTCAGGCTCAACAGACGCGGCTGGCCATCAACGAGCGCCACCATGTTGACACCGAACACCTTCGCCATCTCGGTCTGGGCGAATAGGTTGTTGAGCAAAATCTCCGGCACTTCGCCGCGCTTCATTTCGATCACGACGCGCATGCCGTCCTTGTCGGACTCGTCGCGCAAGCCGTCTGATGCGATGCCGTCGATGAGCTTGTCGCGCACCAGATCGGCGATCTTCTCGATCAAGCGCGCCTTGTTCACCTGGTAGGGCAATTCGGTGATGATGATGGCCTGGCGGTCGCCCTTGCCCACATCCTCAAAGTGAGTGCGCGCACGCATATGTACGCGGCCGCGGCCGGTCTTGTAGGCCGCGACGATTTCCTGCGTGCCGTTGATGAACCCCTTGGTCGGAAAATCCGGGCCCGGCACGATTTGCAGCAACTCCGCCAGTGTCAGCTCAGGGTTCTCGATCAGCGCGATGCAGGCATTGATGACTTCGGTCAGATTGTGCGGCGGAATGTTGGTGGCCATGCCCACCGCAATGCCTGAAGATCCGTTGATCAGCAGGTTCGGGATGCGGGCGGGCAGTACCGCCGGCTCGTGCTCGGACTCATCATAGTTGGGATTGAAATCGACGGTATCCTTGTCGATGTCGGCCAGCAGCTCGCCCGCCAGGCGCGACATGCGCACTTCGGTGTAGCGCATCGCGGCCGGCGGATCGCCATCGACCGAACCGAAATTGCCCTGGCCGTCCACCAGCATGTAGCGCATCGAGAAGTCTTGCGCCATGCGCACGATGGCTTCGTAGACCGACGAATCACCGTGGGGATGGTATTTGCCGATGACATCGCCCACCACGCGCGCCGACTTCTTGTAGGCGCGGTTCCAGTCATTGGATAACTCGCGCATGGCGAAAAGCACGCGCCGATGCACGGGCTTTAGCCCGTCGCGAACGTCGGGCAAAGCACGGCCGACGATTACGCTCATCGCGTAATCGAGATAGGATTTGCGCATCTCGTCTTCGAGATTTACGGGCAATATTTCGCGTGCGATCTCGGCCATTTGCGAGAGTCCGGTGGGTTATCGGACTTTATTTAGTGGGTTTAAAGGAGGCAAGACGGGTCTGAAACATGGTGGAATTCTAGCACATATCCGTAAGGGTTAAGGGTCTTAAGCCTACGCCTCCGGGAGTCGGCGGCGCCTTTTGCCGATATACTTGCGGCATGCCGATTGCCCCCGCTGATTTACGCATCGAGGTCCGCTGGATCGCCCCGATGACTGTGCGAAACGTGGTCCTCGAGGATCATTCCTTGTTGGTGCGCGATGGACGAATCCTCGATATTTTGCCGAGTGCGATAGCGGCCGAGCGCTATTGCGCCACGGCAGTGCTTACGCGAAATTCGCATCTTTTGATGCCCGGCATGATCAATGCTCAGTCGGCAGCCGCTACGCTGTTGTCTCGCGGCGCAAATGGCGACGCGGCGCGGGCTGAAAGGCTGGCCAGTGCAGATTTCGCACGCGATGGAACCCTGGCGGCCATCGCCGAAATGCTCAAGTCCGGAATCACCTGCTTCTGCGACCGCGCCTACTTCCCGGAAGAAACGGCAAGAGCGGCAAATGAACAGGGTATGCGCGCCATGATCGGCATGCCCGTCACCGATGGCGTCACGCCCTGGTCGCAAGATGCCGGTCAATCCTTGTCGCGCGCGCTCAAGCTGCGCGATGCACACATGGGTGATCCGCTGATTTCCACTGCCTTTGCGCCGCTCGCCGCGAACACGCTGAGTGATGCGACCTTCTCGCGTCTTTCGACGCTCGCCGATGAGCTCGACGCCGGCATCATGGTTGACCTGCATCAATCCACGCGCGAAATCGACGAGTGCGTCGCGGCGCATGGAATGCGGCCGCTCGAGCGCCTATGGAATCTGGGATTGCTGACCCCAGCGCTCAATGCCGCGCACATGGTAGAGCTCAACGCGGCAGATATGAACCTCATGCAACGCACCGGCATCTCGGTTACCGTGTGCCCCCAAGGCGACTTGAAACTTTGTGCTGATTTGGCGCCGATCGCGGCTTTTTTCGCCGCCGGTGTCCGGCTCGGAATTGGCAGCGCCGGCACCGCGGCGTTGGGCCATGACATTTGGGGCAACATGAAAATCGTCGCGCTATTGACCAACGCCTGGGATGCCCTGCACGCGGCAACGCATGGCGGCGCCGCAGTCTTGGGGCTCGAAAACGAGGTTGGCAGCCTGGAGAGCGGAAAGTGGGCAGACCTGTGCTGCGTCGATCTATCGGGCCCCGCAACGCAGCCGATAAGCGATCCACTCACGCAACTGGTTTTCGGCGGCGCTCGTGACATCGTAAGTGACGTTTGGGTCGCAGGCAGGCAACTGCTCTCGGGCGGCGAACTAACACGTCTCGATTGGCCTGAAGTGGCCGCGCGATCCCAAGCGTGGGCTGCTCGAATGGCCGCGCAGGGTTAACCGATGAGTGCTTCGACACAAAACGCCGATCCGGCTGAACTTGCCAAGTTCAGCGCCCTGGCCACGAGTTGGTGGGACCCTGCCGGGCCGTCGCGGCCGCTCCATGAACTCAATCCATTACGCCTGCGATACGTCGAGCAGGCGGCGGCCTTGAGCGGCGCGCGCGTACTCGACGTGGGCTGCGGCGGCGGGATACTCAGCGAGGCGATGGCGAAGCGCGGCGCGCAAGTGATGGGAATTGACCTTTCGCAGGCAGTGCTGGATGTGGCGGATCTGCACGCACTGGAAAGCAAGCTGCAGATTCAATATCGAGCCATTGCCGCCGAAGAATTGGCGGCGGCGCACGCTGCGGAATTCGATTTGGTCACGTGCATGGAAATGCTCGAGCACGTTCCGGACCCGGCGGCAATCCTCGGCGCTTTGGCACGACTCGTCCGACCCGGCGGCAATGTCATCGTTTCCACGTTGAACCGCAAGCCGCTGGCCTTTGCGGTGGCGATTCTCGGCGCGGAATATATCGCACGCATCCTGCCCCGAGGCACGCACGAATATTTGAAATTCATACGTCCCTCGGAGCTGGCTCGTTGGGGTCGCGAAGTAGGCCTCACGCTGGTCGATCTGACGGGGATTACCTACAACCCTTTTACCCGTGCGTTTCGCTTATCACCGAACACCGACATCAACTATCTTGCACACTTCAAACGTTCTGCCTGACATGGCGCTCAGGGCGGTACTATTTGATCTGGACGGCACCTTGCTAGACACGGCCCCGGACATGGTCGGCGCATTAAATGCGCTGCGGCAAGAGGAAGCGCTCACCCCCATGCCCTATGACGCGATTCGTAGCGCCGTGAGCCACGGCGCGGCGCGCGTCGTGAAGGCCGGCTTTCCGGATGCGAATCCTGAATCCTCGCTGCGCCTGCAACAGCGCTTCTTAAAGATTTATCGCGGTGCCCTCAGCCGCGAAACCCGGCTCTTTCCGGGGATGAGCGAAGTCCTCGATGCACTGGAAAAATCAGGCATCAAAAGCGGGATCGTTACGAACAAGGCAGCATGGCTCACCGAGCCGCTGCTCGAGGAAATGGGGTTGCGGGCGCGCTTCGCCTGCGTCGTCAGCGGCGATACGCTGGCGGAGCGCAAGCCGCATCCCCTGCCACTGCTTCACGCCGCGGCCCTTGCCGAAGCAGCCCCCAGCGAGTGTATTTATGTGGGCGACGCCGAGCGCGACGTTCAGGCGGCTCATGCAGCGGCGATGCCCGCGTTGGTCGCGAATTATGGCTATTTGCGCGCCGACGAAGATTCGGCTCAGTGGGGCGGCGACGGCTATCTGCAGCGGCCGCTGGATCTTTTGGACTGGCTCAAGGCGAACGGGCGCCTATGAATGACTTCAAGGTGTGGCTGGCGCTGCTCGCGGGCCTTGCATTGGGTGCCATGGCGGCGCTCGTTTGGCGCGCCCGCCGCGAGCAGGGACTGCACGTCGAACTCGAGGTGCTGCGCACGCGTCTCAAAAGTGAGGAAACTTTGAGCGCGGAACGTGAACAAGCAACGGCGCGCGCCCGCGAACAATTACAGGGCGTGTTTGGCGACTTGGCGCGCGACAGCCTACAAAGCAACAGCGAGGTGTTCCTGCAGCTCGCCCGTGAACGTCTGACGCGTCAACAGCAGGATGCCTCGCAGTTGCTGAAGGAACGTGAAACCGCAATCGAATCCCTGGTAAAACCCATCCGCGAAGCCCTGGCCAAGACCGAGGCGCAGATTCAGGCCATCGAACGCGACCGCATCGATTCCTTTGCAACCATGAAGACGCAGATGGATGTGTTGGCGACCGGGCAAAATCTGCTATCGCGCGAGACGCGCAATCTGGTGACGGCACTGCGGCGGCCGGGAGTGCGCGGCCAATGGGGCGAGATCACGCTGCGGCGGGTGGTCGAACTGTCCGGCATGACATTGCACGTTGACTTCACCGAGCAGCAGCATCAGAGCACCGACTCAGGCGCCATTCGTCCCGACATGGTCGTGCACATGCCGGAGCAGCGCGACATCGTCATCGACGTCAAGACGCCATTGGATGCCTATCTGGCGGCGGTCGAGGCACAGAGCGATGAAGATCGAAACACACAGTTGCGCCGCCATGCGCAAATCGTCGGAGCGCGGGTGCGCGAGCTATCGTCGAAGCAGTACTGGTCGCAGTTCGAGCGCAGTCCCGATTTTGTGGTGCTGTTTCTTCCGGGAGATCAGTTCCTGTCAGCGGCGCTGCAGGAAAATCCGGGCTTGATCGATGACTCAATGCGCCAGAACATCATGCTGGCAACGCCCACCAGTTTGATCGCGCTGCTGAAAGTGATCTCCTACGGATGGAAGCAGACGGTCCTCGCTGAAAATGCCCGCGAAGTGCGTCAATTGGGTGAAGAGTTGTACAAGCGCTTGGCGGTATTCGGCGAGCACTTAGGAAAGCTCGGAAAATCATTGGGCAGCAGCGTTGAGTCCTTCAACCGGGCCGTGGGTTCGTTGGAACAGCAAGTGTTGCCCGCCGCCCGGCGCTTCGAATCCCTTGGGCTGCGCGTGACCCGCGAGATTGAGCCCATCGAGCCCATCGAAAGCTTGGCGCGGACGCCACGCGCTGAGCCTGGCGTGCGCGAGGCCTCCGGTGAGCCAAGCTCGCAAGACACTTGACGCCACCTATCGAGCGCGCGCCATCCCTGTGGGGTCGGTGCGCTATTGGAGCTGGCTGTTCGCCTCCTCGTCCGTACGCGCGCCGCTGCTCGGCGTGTACGCACTGCTCGCAGAGTGGAATGCACTATTGGATCCTGCGACCGAAGCGAGCGCCTCGCGCATCAAGTTGGCCTGGTGGCAGGAGGAGATTCAACGCCTCATTGCGCGCGCACCCGTTCATCCGATCTGTGAGTATCTGGCTTCGCTGCCGCGGGCCGGCGAAGTCGACTTCACTCCTTTGAGCCATGCCGTCGATGCATCGCTTGCGGAGTTGAGCGGTGTGCCGCTGGAGCGAAGCGCGGACCTCATACCGCATGCGGGCGCTCTGCGCGCCGGGCCGCTGGCGCTGGCATCCGGGCTCGCCTCTGGTGGTCACGATGAGATGCGCGTGGGAAACTGTCTGCAAGCCTTGGCTGTGGCAGATTATCTGGCTCGCGCGACTCGCGACTATCGGCGCCAAGCGCGCCTCGGGCGAGTCCCGTTCCCGGTGGAAGAACTGCTGGCCGCGGAACTCGACAACGCGGATCTGTGCGCTGATCAGCCGCCCGCGAAGCTTGATGGCTATCTGGCGCGGCAACGCGCCGTGGCGGCGCGAAGCTATGAGTGCGCCGCGCTGGCGCTGCCCGAGACTTCCCGTGCGAGCCAGCGTCACTTGCTGGTTTTGACGGCGCTGGGGCTGAAACATTTACAGCGGCGAACGTCAAGCCTTGAGTCTGCGCGTTTGCAGGATATGCTGCTGGCGTGGTCGACGGCGCGCCGCGCCCATGGATAAAGCTTGATGCCGCAATTGATCCCAAAAGATTTCCTTCCCGACGGTGCGCTGCTTCAGGGACGTAACATCCTGATTACTGGTGCCAGCAGCGGACTCGGACGAGCGCTTGCAATCGAATGCGCGCGCGCCGGCGCAACCGTCATCCTCTCAGGCCGCAATAGCACCAGGCTGGAGCTTGTCTATGACGAGATTGAGGCCCTCGGAGCACCCCAACCGGCCATCGCTGCCTTGGATCTGGCGCTCGCGACGGCAGTGGAATACGACGCACTGGCGCGCATCGTCGGCACTGAATTCGGCAAGCTCGACGGCTTGGTCCACGCCGCTGGCCTCCTAGGCGATCGCTCGCCCCTGGAGCAATATGACGTACCTACCTGGTGCAAGGTTTTGCACGTGAACCTGACTGCGCCGTTCATTCTGACCCAGGTGTTGTTGCCGGATTTACGCAAGTCGGCAGACGCCTCGATCATCTTTGTCAGCAGTGGCGTGGTGAAGCAGTCGCGGCCGTTTTGGGGCGCCTACGCGGTGTCAAAAGCCGGGCTGGAGTCCGTTCGCGGGATGCTGTTCGAGGAACTCGAAGGTGAATCGAACCTCCGTATCAACAGCGTGAACCCGGGCCGGATGCGCACTGCCATGCGCGCCGCCGCTTATCCGGCGGAAGACCCGAACACCGTACCCACGCCTAAATCCGTGACAGGTCCTTTTTTGTACTTGCTGAGCGAACGCGGTCGCGGTATTGATGGTCAGTTTATTGAAGCGCAATCGTAATTTGAGGAACACACGGATGCATTTACGCAAATTGTACTCGGGCGCCTTGCTGGCATCATTCTGTCTGGGGGTCGGCGCGGCCAGCCATGCCGCCGTCCCGGAGCTGCGGCCGCTCGAGGGCGACTATGTCATCCACGATTTTCGTTTCGCCTCGGGAGAAACCCTGCCCGAGCTGCGCATGCACTATACGTATTTGGGCAAGCCCAAAAAGGATGCTCTCGGCCGCGTCACCAATGCGGTGCTGATCATGCACGGTACCGGCGGATCGGGCCGCAGCCTGATCAACGAACGTTTTTCCGCCGTGTTGTTCCAGAAGGGCCAGCTTTTGGACGCGGAAAAGTACTACATCATTCTTCCGGACGGCATCGGTCACGGAAAATCGAGCAAGCCGAGCGACGCCTTGCGGATGCATTTCCCGCAATATTCCTATCAAGATATGGTGCTCGCACAGTATCTGCTGCTCACCAAGGGCCTCGATGTGAACCATCTGCGCCTGGTCATGGGTACCTCGATGGGCTGCATGCACACTTTCATGTGGGGCGAAGCCTATCCGGATTTCATGGACGCGCTCATGCCGCTGGCTTGTCTGCCGGTGCAGATCGCCGGTCGCAATCGCCTTTGGCGCGATCTGGCCATGGACGCCATTCGCAATGATCCGCAATGGATGAAGGGCGACTATACGACGCAGCCCACGAGCGCTCTGCGCACGGGTGCGGGATTGCTCTTGATCGCAGGCAGTGCGCCCATTCAGATGCAGATCAGCTTGCCGACGCGCGATGCGGCCGACGAATTTCTGGAAAAATACATGCCGCGGCAGATGGAAACATTGGACGCCAACGACTTCCTGTACCAGGTCAACGCCTCTCGGGACTATGACCCCTCGTCGGGCCTGGAGAAGATCAAGGCACCGCTGCTGCAGATCAACTCGGGCGATGATTTCATCAATCCGCCGGAACTGGGCATCGCCGAGCGAGAGATCAAGCACGTCAAGAACGGCCGCTTCATATTGCTGCCCGCTTCGGATCAAACGCATGGGCACGGTACCCACACCTGGGCAGCCGTTTGGCAACAGTATTTGGCGCAATTGCTCGAGAGCTCAAAAGTGCCGGCGAACTAGTTAGTCGGCATGTGATATCGATCGGCCCAAACACTCGTGAGGGGAGGGTTAGAAGAGTCAAGGCACTGGTGCCTTTCTGCCTTGACTCTTCTAACCCCCCCCTCACCTCGAAACTGGTGCCCGCCGATACTCCCGATATTGACGCCCGGACATCGGCGCCCGCTCCCCAAGATGCCCAACAATATATTTAATTCCGTCGAACCAACCCCGGAACACGCTGGACCAAAGATAGAGCCGTCTCAAGTTGCGCCACCAAACCAGCAGCACGTTTGAAAATAGCTTCGTCACCATGGCGGGCCAGGGCAGATGCAAATAGCTGATGATCAGGAGATTGCGCGTCAAGTAGTAGAGGTTTTTTGCCGGAAATCTGGCGACCGGCGTTCGCCTATGGTCGACGATTATTCTTGGATACATATGGACTTCCAATCCCGCCTTCCACGCTTTGCGGCAGAATTCCACCTCTTCACTCATGTGGACAAAGTCGGCTCGATATCCCCCCATCTCGAGGAATACCGAGCGGTTCAATAGGTGACCGCAGCCGGTGTAAGTCTGGACCCGGTAAGGATCGGATCCAGCCACCGCTTTCTCACCGAAATTGATGTCGACATTGTTGAATTGCAGTGCCGCCACGCGTGGTTCTCGCGCCAGATATTCGATCGCGCCCTGCAAATCGGGCATATTTCTGAAGCAGGAATCATCATCCAAACTCAAAACATACGGTGTCGCCGATAGTGAGGCCATCTCATTGCGATTTGAAATCAACCCGCGTTGAACATCGTTTCGAACAATTCTGATTCTCGGAAACTTGTTCGCCAACTCATCCGAGACAATCTGGACGTCCGACGCGTCGTCGACAATGATGAGAGGAAGGTACGCCAACTCAAGCGAAATCAGCTTCTCGAGGGTAAACGCCAAATCGTCGGGGCGGTTCCTGGTCGTAATCATGATGGTGACCAATTCCTCGAGGATCATTCGCGTCCGCTCGCCTTCTTCGTTTTTGTGTCCAGTCTAAACGGCCTCCGGAGTCGGCAGCGGCGGCTTGGCGGCGTCGATCTCATTGATCAGCGCATTGCGTTCGCTCGCCAGCATGGCTCTGGAGTGGCCTCGCGGCAAGTCGTGCGCAAGATGCACCGGGCCAACGCGCACCCGCATCAGGCGGCTCACGATGATGCCCCGAGCCGCAAACCAGTGGCGCACCTGCGCCGAGCGGGTCGCGCGCACGGTCACGTTGAGCCAATGATTGAATCCCTCCCCATACTTCGCGTCGGCCTGCAGGATGCTCATTGCCTCACCCTCGCAATCCGTGGCGGCGCGAAATTCATCGACCAGTGCCTCGTTCAAGGGACCGCGCATTCGCAGGACATAGTCGACGGTCAAAGCATGCACGCCTCGGGACACACGATGCGCCCACGATCCATCATCGGTGAGAATCTCCAAGCCCCCATCCACGGGCGGCATCGGCTGAATCGCGAGCCACCGGCCGGATGAGCGAGGCAAATTCAAAAGCTCGGCGGCACGAGAGGTCGCGGCTTTGAGATCAAGATTCTCGCCGGGCGAGCGGTGAAACAGCAGGACCCGCGATTGTTTCACATCAGGCGTATGTAATCGTACCGGCCGCCCATCCAAGGTGATGCGGTCGCGCGCGGTAAGCTTCGCGCCCAGCGCCGGCACCTCGCCGTTAACCTTCAACCGGGATTCACGAATCCAGCGCTCTACCTCGCGGCGTGAACCGATGCCCGCCGCCGACAAAAGCTTCTGCACACGTTCACCGGCGGCCGCTTCATTGGGCGGTGCGGCCGCGGCGCCTGGAAATGCGCCCTTTCGCGTCCACGCGGTCTTAGGCCGCGCAGCCTTGGGTGGTCGCGTGGCCTTGGGTCGCGTGGCCTTGGGTCGCGTGGCCTTGGGTCGCGTGGCCTTGGGTCGCGTGGCCTTGGGTCGCGTGGCCATCAAATGGAATCATCTTGTGCACCACTTGCAACCAACCCGTGCGTGCGCGGCGCGGCACTCTCCGCACTCGGTTCTTCGCTTGGTTCTTCGTCGTCGTCCGCAGCTGCCTCCGGATCCGCGGCCGCATCCAGCGGGCTTTGCGGATCCGCCAGGACTTGCGCCTCGGCGCCGGGCAGGCTCAATTGCACACGCAAATCCTCGAGCTCCTTGAGCTGCGCCAGTGTCGGCAGGTCATCCAGTTTCTTCAGGCTGAAGTAGTCGAGAAACTCGCGAGTCGTGCCGAGCAGCTCCGGCTTGCCCGGCACGTCGCGGTGACCGACCACACGAATCCAGTTCCGCTCGTGCAAAGTTTTGATGATGTTCGGATTCACGGCGACGCCGCGAATTTGTTCGATTTCGCCGCGCGTAATGGGCTGGCGATACGCAATCAAGGCCAACGTCTCGAGCAGCGCGCGTGAGTATTTGGCCGGCCGCTCCTGCCATAACCGCGCCACCGGTTGGGCAACCGCCGCTCTGATTTGAACGCGAAAACCGCTCGCGACCTCCAACAGCTCCAATCCGCGCGTTTCGTACTCCTGGGTCAGCGTCGCGAGCGCGCTTTTGACCTCATCGGCGATCGATCCGTCGCGCTCATCGAACACACTCAACAGCTCATCCAGCGTCAGGGGCCGCCCCGCCGCGAGCAACGCTGCTTCAACTACATTCTTCACGTATTGATGGTTCATTGATGGGTTCTCGCAAGATCGTCGTTGGCGGCGCCGTCGTCGGCGACCAGCGACAGGTTCCGGGCTGGATTGCCCAGGCGCACATGCAGGGGCGCGTATGCTTCGGATTGAACTATTTCGATCAACCCCTCACGCAATAGTTCCAGAATGGCCACGAAGGTCACGGTCACGCCGCGACGTCCCTCTTCCGGGGTGAACAAGCGCACGAAATCGACGAAGGCGTTGGTCTGCAGCGATGTCAAAACATCCGCCATGCGCTGGCGTACTGACAACGGTTCACGCTGCACGTGATGGTGGGCAAACATGTCGCTGCGCGACAACACATCTTGAAAAGCAATCAGCATTTCTTGCAATGTCACCTGCGGGGGGATGCGCACCACCTTTCGATCGGCCAATTCTGCCGACGCCACCCAGGTATCGCGCTCCAGCCGCGGCATCCGATCGATACCCTCCGCCGCCCGCTTGAAGCGCTCGTATTCCTGCAGCCGCCGCACCAGTTCGGCGCGCGGGTCGGCTTCTTCGGAGGCATCATCCGAACCGACGCGCGGCAGCAGCATGCGTGACTTCACTTCGGCCAGCGTTGCCGCCATCAGCAAATACTCGCCCGCCAATTCGAGCTGAAGCACTTGCATCAATTCGATGTAGCGCATGTATTGGCGGGTAATTTCCGCGATCGGAATGTCGAGAATATCCAGATTCTGCCGCCGAATGAGATACAGCAGCATGTCGAGCGGTCCCTCGAACGCTTCGAGAAACACCTCGAGCGCCTGCGGCGGAATGTACAGATCTCGCGGCATCTCGATAATGGGCTGGCCCTCCACGACCGCAAACGGCATTTCACCTTGTGCCGGCGCGCTCTCGCCGGCCGGCGGCGAGGGGGCTGCCGCGTTTTGAACCAGCGTCAATTCAGGTTTCATCTGTAGTTCATGGCCATAGCTTGTCGGACAGCATCCATCGTGTCGCGCGCCACGGTCCGCGCCCGCTCGCACCCTTCCGCGATGATACCGCGTACCAGTTCCGGATTCTCCTCAAACTCTTGCGCCCGCTTGGCGATACCCGACACCTCCTCCACGATTTTCTCGATGAGCGGCGCCTTGCATTCCAAGCAACCGATTCCCGCGGAGCGGCACCCTTTCTGTACCCACTCTTGCGTATCGGGCGTCGAATATATTTTGTGCAGATCCCACACCGGACACTTGTCAGGATCGCCGGGGTCGGTACGGCGCACGCGCGCCGGGTCGGTTTGCATGGCCTTGAGTTTTTTCACGATCGAGTCCGTATCCTCGCGAAGGCCGATCGTGTTGTTGTAGGACTTGGACATCTTGCGTCCATCGAGCCCCGGCACCTTCGGCGTCGCGGTCAAAAGCGCATCAGGCTCCGGCAAGATCGCGATTCCCGCGCCTTCCAGGAAACCGAGCAGGCGATCGCGATCCGCCACCGTGAGCCGGGCATTCGCCTCAACCAACGCCTGTGCTCTGCCAAGCGCCTCAGCATCGCCTTTTTCCTGAAACGCCTTTCGCAGCGAGCGGTACATGGCTGAATTTCGCGAGCCCAAGCTCTTGATGGCTTTCTCGACTTTCTGCTCAAACTCGGGCTCACGGCCATAGATGTGATTGAAGCGTCGCGCGACCTCGCGCGTTATCTCAACGTGAGCCACCTGATCCTCGCCGACGGGGACGAACTGGGCGCGATACAGCAGGATGTCCGCGCTTTGCAGCAACGGATAGCCGAGAAAACCGTAGGTGCTCAAGTCATGGTCGGCGAGCTGCGCCTGCTGATCTTTGTAGGACGGAACGCGTTCCAGCCAACCCAGGGGCGTGATCATCGACAGCAGCAGATGCAGCTCCGCGTGCTCAGGCACCTTCGACTGGATGAAAAGCGTGGCGACGCCCGGATTCAGACCCGCAGCCAACCAGTCGACAACCATACTCCAGGTATTTTCCTCGAGCTTCGAGGTGTCCTCGTAACCCGTGGTCAATGCGTGCCAGTCGGCGACGAAGAAAAAACATTCGTACTGATACTGCAACTCGATCCAGTTCTTCAGGGCACCGTGATAGTTACCCAAATGCAATTGCCCCGTGGGACGCATGCCGGATAATACGCGCCGATTTTGGGCCGGGACGCTCATGCCGAAAGTCCTATACCTAAGACGTGGATGAGTTGGCCGGCCGCGCGGTACGCAGGACGAAACAGCCATCCGAGCAATCCCAGCACCGATAAACCGACCACGATGAACATGCCCGCGGGCGCGATTTTTTGTAAACCCGCGCCCAAACGCGCCGGCAGAACGCCCACCAGCACTCGGCCGCCATCCAAGGGCGGGATCGGCAACAGATTGAACACCGCCAGAACAGCGTTGACCTTGATGCCCGCCTGCGCCATGAGCAGCACCCAGTTATCCAAGGTTTGACCCCGCCTGATCTGCAGCACCAGCGCCAACACGGCGCCCCACAGAATTGCCATCAATATATTCGCGGCGGGACCGGCGAGAGCGATCATGATCGAGATGCGGCGCGGATTGCGTAAGCCGCTGGTTTCCACCGGCATCGGCTTCGCCCAACCGAATGGAGGAAAAAATCCAAATGCCAGCAGCGTTCCGGGAATCACCACCGTGCCGAGCGGATCGACGTGCCGCAGTGGGTTCAAGCTCAGGCGGCCAAGCAATTGCGCCGTATGGTCGCCGAAATAACGCGCGGTCCAGCCGTGCGCTACCTCATGCAGGGTAATGGCGAATAAAACCGGAATGGCCCAGATCGATAAGTTAGCAAGAAATACAGATAAATCCAATGCTTGCACTCGTTATTTAAATTAATTACGAGCATCGTTGCCCGCATTGAGGCGCATTATACGGTGGCCGCCGATGCAAAGGGGCTCACATCACCCCGCCCTTCGCGAACCACGATCGCTCGGTCCGTCGATAGATCGATGACCGAGGTGGGGATCAGGCCGCAATTGCCGCCGTCCAAAACCATATCCACGCTATGTTCGAGCCGCTCGTAGATTTCCTTGGCATCGGTGCGCGGGTGTTCTTCGCCGGGCAAGAGCAGGGTCGAACTCATCACCGGTTCATCCAATTCACTCAGCAACATCGCGGTCACCGGATGATCCGGAACACGCAATCCAATCGTGCCGCGCCGTTCGTGTTTCAAGCGCCGCGGCGTCTCGCGCGAAGCCTTGAGCAGAAACGTATACGGCCCGGGCGTATGCGCCCGCAGCAATCGATACTGCCAATTGTCGACCATGGCGTATTTGCCGACATCCGCAAGATCACGGCACACAAGCGTGAAGTGATGATTGCGGTCCGTTTGGCGAATCTCCCGTATGCGCTCGAGTGCCGCCTTGTCGCCGATATGACAGCCGAGCGCGTAGCAAGAATCCGTCGGATAAACGATCACCGCACCGCGGCGTAGCGCTTCCACCGCCTGGCGTATATAGCGGCGCTGAGGGGTGACCGGATGCAGTTGCAGATAGATGCTCATTGCGTCGGCTATGATACCCGGATGAGTCAACTCCTCGAATGGTCGCCCCTGATCGTCTTTTTCGTGACTTTTGAAGTTCGCGACATCTACTGGGCAACGGGGGCATTGATGGTCGCGTGCGTGTTGCAGCTGGCGCTGCATCGCTTGCGTGCCGGCAGCTTCAAAACCATGCATGTCGTCACAACCTGCGTGGTGCTGGTCTTGGGCGCTGCGACGCTGCTGCTGCACGATCAGCGCTTCATCCAATGGAAGCTCACCGTGTTGCTTGGCTTAACCTCGGTCGTGTTCCTCGGCAGTATGGTGATCGGCAAGCAACCTCTGGTCCGCCGCTTGCTCGAGGCAGCATTTCCCGAACCCTTGACGGTCTCCGCACGGGCCTGGCTGACGATCAACTTTCTCTGGGCGGCGTGGTTTGCCGCTTTTGCCGTCTTGAATCTATATGTGGCCAAAAACTTTGCTGTCGATCTTTGGGTCAAATTCAAGGTCTTTGGATTTCCCGCCGCCACCATGCTCTTCATGCTTCCGCAGGTGTTCTGGCTTGCCGGCAAAGCCTCGCCGCAGGAGAACACTCGCGCACAGCGCTTGCGTGAGCGGCTGGAAAGCCGCTTTGCACCCGCGCAATTGACGGTCGAGGATGAAAGCCACTTGCACGAGGGCCACGCCGGCGCGGCGGGAGGGCAAAGCCACTTTAGAATTCGTATCGTCGCAGAGGCTTTTCGCGACATACCGTCAGTGACCCGACATCGCCTGATCTATGCCGCGGTCGATGATCTGATGAAGAGCGATATCCATGCGCTGGCGATCGAGGCGCTGGCGCCCGACAAATCTTGACAAAGCGCATGTTGCGCCGCGGCAAATCGCCGTTTGCAGGCGCAAAATGCGATCAAAAATTGGTGGGATCGCTCTGTTGAGGCTAAACTGCCGCCCCCGGGCGCACTGGCCAAGTTTGGCCGCAGTCGCTTTTTTTTTGCGTAGAGGAACAAATGAGCCAATTTTCGAGCACACCGTGGATCCGCATCGCCATCCTGACGGCATTCGCCGTGAGTGTGACGGCCTGCGGAAAAGGCCAACAGACCGCGCCTGCTGCGCCCGAAAAGGCGGCGGCGCCTGCTGTCCCGCCCGTCGCCACCATCGATGGCACGCCAATCTCGCGCGTGGAATACGACACCTATTTGAAGAGCTTGTTGCGCGGCCGACCCGCCGCCGAACTGACCACCGAGCAGAAGGCTCAGGTCCTTGATGAATTGATCAACATGCAGCTGCTTGCCTCGCAGGGAGCGAAAGAAGGTGTGGATAAGGACCCGGAAGTCGCCGCGCAACTCGACGTGGTGCGTATGCGCGTAATGGCCGATGCGGAATCCGCGAAGTATTTGAAGGACAAGGAACCGACCGACGCGGAATTGCACGCCGAATACGATACGGCCGTCACCACCATGGACAAGACGGAGTATCACGCGCGCCATATCCTGGTGAGCAGCAAGGAGGCAGCCGAGGCCGCCATCAAGAAGATCAAGGGCGGCGCGAAGTTTGAAGACGTCGCCAAAGCCGAATCGACCGACAGTTCCAAAGCGAACGGCGGCGATCTCGGCTGGTTCACCCTTACGCGCATGGCCAAGCCATTCGGCGAGGCTGTGAAAGGGCTGAAGAAAGGCGAGATGACTGCAACGCCCGTTCAGACGCAATTTGGCTGGCATGTAATCAAGCTGGAAGATACGCGCGAGACGGCACCGCCGCCGTTCGATCAAGTCAAGCAACAGGTCAGCAATGGCGTGATGCAGAAGAAACTTCAGGCGTATGTCGACGGCCTGAAGAAGACAGCGAAAATCGAGAAAACGCTCTGATCGATTGACGCGATGTAGCGGACTATGGACGTAGCGGACTTTTGAGAGTCCGCTACGTTTTCAATAGCTTCAGGAAAGCCGCCTCGTCGAGAATCTCAATGCCGAGTTGCTCGGCTTTTTTGAGCTTGGATCCCGCCTCCGCGCCCGCCACCACGTAGTCGGTTTTTTTCGAGACGCTGCCGCTCACTTTTCCGCCCAATTGTAGGATTGCATCGCCGGCTTCATCCCGCGTCAGCGAGTTCAAGGTCCCAGTCAGAACGAAACTCTTGTCGCGCAGCGTCCCGCCGCTGCTTACCGGCGCAATGTGCGGCCAGGTGATACCCGCGGCGAGCAGTCGATCCACGGCCGCGGCATTGTCCGCGTCGCGAAAATAAGCCGCGACCTGCTTCGCCACCACTGGGCCGACATCCGGCACGCGTTGTATTTCCTCCTCACCGGCACGGCGCAGGTCCGCAATCTCGGGGAAGTATTGCGCCAGGGCCAGGGCGGTGGCCTCGCCCACATCGCGAATACCGAGCGCATATAGAAACCGCGGCAGCGTCGTGTGCTTTGCCGACTCGATCGCCGCTTGCAGCTTCAGCGCGGATTTCTCGCCCATGCGCTCGAGCGTCGCCAGCCGGTCTGCGCGCAGGGAAAACAGATCCGCCGGCGTTTTCACCCAATCGCTGTCCACCAGTTGCTCCACCAGCTTGTCGCCAAGCCCCTGGATATCCATGGCGCGACGCGAGGCGAAATGTTGAATCTCGCCCTTGCGCTGCGCCGCGCAGAGCCGGCCCCCGGTGCAGCGCGCCACCGCCTGATCACCCTCGCGCACAACCGGATTGCCGCACACGGGGCAAACGCGGGGCAGAAGCACCAACTGCGCGCCGGCCACACGGCGCTCAGGTAATACGCGGGCGACTTCGGGAATCACATCGCCGGCGCGGCGAATGACGACGGTATCGCCCACGCGCACGTCCTTGCGCGTCAACTCATCCATATTGTGCAGCGTCGCGTTGCTCACGGTGACACCGCCGACGAACGTCGGCTCCAGGCGCGCGACCGGCGTCAGTGCGCCGGTGCGGCCGACTTGAAATTCGATGCCGCGTATCACGCTGAGCGCCTCCTCGGCGGGGAACTTGTGCGCGATGGCCCAGCGCGGCGCGCGCGAAATAAATCCCAGCTTGCGCTGTAGATTCACATCATCCACCTTGTAAACCACACCATCGATTTGGTAGGGCAGCGTCGCGCGCGCAGCGCCCATTTCCCGGTAGTACTTGAGGCATCCCTCGATCGACTCGACCACCGTAGACTGAGGGCAAATTTTGAAACCCAGCGCGCGCAATTGCTGCAGGGTCTCGCTGTGATGGGGCGGCAATTCGCCGCCCTCGATCACACCGACGCCATAGATGAAGAGGTCGAGCGGGCGCGCCGCGGTCAAGCGCGGATCGAGCTGGCGCAAGCTGCCGGCGGCGGCGTTGCGCGGATTGATAAAGGCCTTTTCGCCGCGCGCCACCGCCTCCTCGTTGAAGCGGCGAAATCCGGCGAAGGGCATGAATACTTCGCCGCGCACCTCGAGCACTTTGGGAAACTTCGCGCCGCGCAACGTCATCGGCAGTGCCTTGATGGTTCTCAAGTTCTGCGTAATGTCTTCGCCTGTTTCCCCGTCGCCACGGGTCGCACCCTGCACGTAGCTGCCGTTTTCGTAGCGCGCGCTGACTGCCAGACCGTCGAGCTTCGGCTCCGCCGAATAACGAATCGGACCGCTCGTCGCCAGCCGTTCTTGAATGCGCCGATCGAAATCACGCACCTCATCGTCGCTGAAGGCATTGTCCAGGGATAACATGGCCACGCGATGCTTCACGGCGCCGAAGGCAGAAACGGGGGCTGCGCCCACGCGCTGGGTCGGTGAATTGGGAATCAGTAGCTGCGGAAACTGGGTCTCCAGCGCCCGCAGTTCGACCATGAGTTTGTCGTACTCGGCATCCGGAACTTCGGGGTCATCGAGCGCGTGATAGCGGTAGTTGTAGTGTTCCAGCAATTCGCGCAATTGTGCCGCGCGTGCCGCCGCCTTCTTGGGCGGCTCGGTTGTCTTCTGCTCAGCCACTCTGGTCTAGCCTCGCGGCAGCGATGCCTGGAAGCGCGCCACGTCATCGCGCATTGCCGCCGCGCGCTGCGGCGAGAGCGGCATGCCCTTATTGTCCTGCACCATTCCCGACAGCTCCTGCGCAAGGCCGCGAGCAGCGCCCAGCAACTCATCCACTGTGAGAAGCGGCTCGACCGGACCGGGCAGGACCGCGAACAACGTGATGCCCCTAAACTCTTCCGTCGACATTCGAACCACATCGAATGTCCCCGGCTCGATCATGCTGGCAACGCAAAACAAACTGCGGCCGTCCACATGGCGGCGATGAAACACCTGGTAGCGTCCATAGGCAAGGCCATGCAGCTCCAGAGCGGAGAGCAGCGTTGCACCCGACCAGCGCGCCTCGCCCGGCGCACAGACGCGCACTGTCACGATCTTCTGCTGCTCGCTGGCGTTGGGGGTCTGTGACGGCGCCGCGCTGCCGGCGGACTCGGGCAGCAGTGTCGGAACGCGGCCTGGCATGAGTGCTGCAGCAGGTGCTGCGGCGGGAGGCGCAGCGGGAGGCGCACTCATCGAGGGAGCCGGCGCGCCAGTCCCAAGGAGCGGCGCGGAGTCCGCGTTCACCATCATCGGGCCGTCCAGGATCGGAACGCGTTCGTAGTCCTGAGTGCGGATACTGAGCGGCTCGAACGGCGGCACGCCCCATTCGGTCTCGCGCTGGTGCTGGGCCTGGTACTGGGGCTCAGGCTCGGGCTCGGGCTCCGGCTCCATGTTTCGGAGCGCAGCCTCAGGACGTTGCGTCTCGACGCTCGGCGTCATCTCGCGTAGCTGCGCATCGCCTGGGGCCTGCGATGAGCGGCGCCTGCCCCACCACCAAATGCCGGTGAGCAACACCAGACTTAAGGCCAACAAAATCCAACGCAGCTCGGCAGCCATGAAACTTGCGCGCTACATCGCTGCCATGCGCACAGCCTCATCGACATCCACCGACACCAGGCGAGATACGCCCGGCTCGTTCATCGTGACGCCCACCAGTTGCGAGGCCATCTCCATCGTGCTCTTGTTGTGCGTGATGAAAATGAACTGCACGCTGCGAGACATGTCGCGCACGATGTCGCAGAAGCGTCCGACGTTGTTCTCATCCAGCGGCGCATCGACTTCGTCCAGCAGACAGAACGGCGCCGGATTCAAGTCAAAAATGGCGAACACCAACGCAACGGCGGTCAATGCCTTCTCGCCGCCCGACAACTGACTGATGGTACTGTTGCGTTTGCCGGGCGGACGCGCCATGACGGAGACACCCGCGGCATTCGAATCCTCACCGCTCAATTCAAGGTACGCATGCCCGCCGCCGAACAGGCGCGGGAATTTCTCCTTCAAACCCGCATTGACCCGATCGAACGTATCCTGAAATCGCGTGCGGGTCTCCCGATCAATCTTGCGCATTGCCGATTCGAGCGTCTCCAAGGCGTCGGTCAAATCCTTGCATTGCCGATCCAAGTACTCCTTGCGCTCGGATTGCTCCTTGAATTCGCCGATCGCCGCGAGATTGACCTGGCCCAACCGTTCGATTTTGCCCTTGGTGTCCTCGAGTTGCGCCTCCCATGCCGCCACAGTGGCGTCCGCGGCGATTTGCGCGGCCAGCGCCGCAAATTCGTAGTTCGTCGCGGTGAGCTGTTCCGCCACGCCCTCGCGGCGTATGCGCACCTGCTGTGCCGCGAGGCGTGCTTCATCGAGACTGGAACGCGCCGCCTCCAGGCGCTGCTCCACCGCATAGCGCACCGCATCGTGCTCGCGCAGCATGCCATCCAACTCATCGCTGGCGATTCGCGCGGCCCGCAGCTCCGCCTCGACTTCCGCCCGCTGCCGCAATTCGCGTTCCAACTGTGCCTGGGCTTCGGCAAGAGGCGCCTCGCCCTCGGCCATTTGCCCGAGCAACTCCAGGCGGCGCGCGTGTAAATCCTCGAGCTGCTTCTCGAGTCTGCCCACGGTGGTGATGAGTGCCGTGTGCGAGGAGCGCCGCGATTCCACTTGCACCGCCAGCTCACGTGCATGCTGTTGCGCCGCCGTGGCCGCGTTTCTCGCCTCACCCAACCCTAAGCGCATCCGCTCGCGGTCCTGCTCGAGCTCCATGCGCTGCGGCTCGAGCGCCGCGAGGGCGTCGATCGCGGTTTCCATACGCGCGCGCGAGGCGCGCAGCTCAGTTTCACTGCGCGTCAATTCCACGCGCACGTCGGCAAGCTCGGTTTCGAGCTGCTCCAAGCGACGCGCCGCATCGTCAGTGCGTACTTTCGCGGAATTCAGTTCGGCGCGCCGGTCCACATGATCGCGGTGCAGCCGATTCACCTCCGCCTGACAGCGCTCACGGTGGTCCTCGTGCTCACGAACCTGTTCACGGGTATGTTCCAGGCGAACTTCCAGTTCCCGCACTTCGCTCGCAAGGGAATCGACCTGCACGCCGATAGCACGGAGGATTTCTTCACGCTCGATCACTCCGGCATGCGGATCCGCGTCGCGCGATACGCGCAGCCAGTCGTTGGCCAGCCAAATTCCATCGCGAGTCACCACGGACTCGCCGCCCTTGAGCTGCCGCCGTAGCTTGAGCGCCTCGCCCAACGTGTCGGCGGTCAACACCGATGCGAGCATCGTGCCGAGTACGGTGGCGCCTTGCACCTTGGCCTGCAGCGAGGCGGCGACAGGCGCGCCGCCGGCGCCTTCGGTGGTGCTCACTACCGCCAAGTATCCGCCGTCGAAGCCGGCCAACAGGTCGGTAACGCTGTCCAAGCCCTCCACGCACACTGCCTCGAGGTAGGAACCCAGCACGGTCTCCACGGCGCGCTCCCAACCCTTGTCTACCCGCAACTGCTGCGCGACCCTTGGCAAGCGATCGAGCGACTGGGACTTGAGCCATTGCGTGACACGACCGGAGGCCTTACCGAGTGCAGCCTGCTGCAGCGCCTCGGTCGAGACTTGCTCTCCCTGCGCCTGCTGCAGGCGGGCTCGGAGCGTATTGAGCGACTGACTCTGTTCTCGTTCGCGTTCCCGCGCTGTCGAGATCTCTGACAGGAGATTTTGCAGCTCTGCGGCGGCGCTCTCGCCTGCCGCGCGTGCCGCATCAGCGCGCTCAGCCAGGGTTTCCAATGCTGCCGGGGGCTGGTGCTGCGTAAATGTCTCGCGTTCAGATTCTTGGCGCTCCTGCTGCTGCAGCAGCCGCCGCTGCTGGCTTTCCAATTGCTCGATGCGCGCGCGTTCCACTTGCGTCTCGCGCTGCCCGAGTGCCACCGCTTGCGCGTGGTTATCCCAGGAGAACTGCCACGATGTCAGAGCCTGCTCGCAGCGCTCGAGTGCCTGAGAAGCAACGCGTTCCCGATCGTGCGCCTCGTCCAGTCCCGGCACCATGGTCGAAAGCTCCAAGGACAGCGCTTCGAGCTGCACCCGGTCAAGCTGCACCACCCGTCCGAGCTCGCCGGTCTGCGCATCATTTTGCTCAAGATCTGCGCGTTGCCGCGAGCGCAGCTCGCGTGCGTACTCGATACCTTGCTCGATCCGCGTCACCTCGGCGCCGGCCTCGTAATACCGTCCTTGAATCGTATTCAATGCATCCGTCTTGGCCGATTGGTCCGTGCGAACGCGCTCGATCTGTGCCTCGGCTTCACGCAAATCCGCGAGCACCGCCTGCATCGCCGTCTCGCAGCTGGATGTCGCCGCATCGCGAACCCCAGCCTCCAAATCGAGACTTTGCAGCCGCAATGCCAGCAATTCCGCGGACAGCTTGCGCTCCTCTTCTTTGAGCGTCTGGTAGCGGCGCGCGGTTGCAGCTTGGCGCTGCAGGTGGCGGATTTGCTTTTCCACCTCTTCGCGCAAGTCGTTCAGCCGATCCAGATTCTCGCGAGTATGTCCGATGCGGCTTTCAGTCTCGCGGCGCCGCTCCTTATAGCGGGAAATGCCGGCCGCCTCTTCCAGGAAAGCGCGCAAGTCGTCGGGCCGCGCCTCGATTACTCGGGAGATCATCCCCTGCTCGATAATGGCATAGCTGCGCGTACCCAAGCCGGTGCCGAGAAACAGCTGCGTAATATCTTTGCGTCGTACTTTCAGGCCATTGATGAAATAGTCGGACGTGCCATCACGGCTCACAGATCGCTTCAGCGCGACCTCGTTGTAGCTCGCGTAAGGACCGCCGATCTTTCCATCGGAATTGTCGAACACCAATTCCACCGACGCGGCGCCCAAGGGCTTGCGTGATGAGGAGCCGTTGAAAATCACGTCGGCCATCGATTCGCCGCGCAAATGCTTTGCGGAGATCTCGCCCATCACCCAGCGCACGGCGTCGATGATGTTGGATTTCCCGCAACCGTTCGGACCCACCACGCCCGTCAGGCTGCTTGGAAAGGTGACCGTCGTTGGATCAACGAACGATTTGAAGCCGGCAATTTTGAGTTTCGTTAAGCGCATTGTTCACGCGGTGTCGTGGGCCACTTGTGGCGCGTAGTGTAAAGTAAACGTCACACAGGTAAACCCCTTAAGAGCGGCCGATTATTCGATGACGGAACCCACATCGCGACTTGAAGTCTTTGACAATCCCGCGCCCGAGCGGGATTACACCATTCGTATGAGCATCCCGGAGTTCACGTGCCTGTGCCCGAAAACCGGTCAGCCTGACTTTGCCACGCTGGAACTCGAGTATGTGCCAAACCTCCGATGCGTCGAATTGAAGTCTCTGAAACTCTACATTTGGTCATTCCGCAGCCGCGGCGCATTCCATGAAGCGGTGACCAACGAGATTCTGCGCGATTTGGTGGCAGCGACGGCCCCCCGATTCATGCGAATTTCCGCCAAATTCAACGTGCGCGGGGGCATTTACACCACCGTCGTGGCGGAACAGCGCGCCGCCGGCTGGCACGCCGCCGATCCGGTCGAACTGCCGTAGAAACTCAAGGGCAGCCGTGCAGGCTTGGAGGGAGCTGCGGACCTGCAAACTTTTTCTTTCCAATCATAGAGTTACGTTCGCAAAATATGTTTTGCCGCTGCTCTGTACACGCCTGAAAGCGTCGGTATAATCGCGCGCTCTTTCGTTAGGAGGCGGAAAACACAAATGCCCTCGAAGAAACCAAATAAAGCGGCTAAGCGGCCAGGTAAGGCGACGCCCAAAAAAGCGACTCATAAAGCAGCCGCTCCGAAGAAGGCGGCTCGGCCGCCGACGAAAGCAAAGCCAATCGCCACATCAAAGGTAACAGTGAAACCGAACAAACCCGCACCCAAACCCGTGACCGCAAAGCCCGCGATCACAAAAGCACCGCAGGTGAAACCTGCGGCGCTCAAGCCCGTGCCGACGCCGGCACCGAAAGTCACAGCCGAAAAAATTGCACCCATGAAGTTCGATACTCGCCCCCTAGTGATGCCGCCGCGCGCGCTTCCAAATGACGACGACAGCGATGCGGAGGGCGCCTCGTCCGCCAGCCTGTTGGCGGGTCCGCGCAATGTGAAGCCGTATATTGCTCGCCGCGGCGAGCAATACATGAACAAGGAGCAGTTAGAGCACTTCGCGCGCATTTTGCAGAATTGGAAACGCGACCTCATGGTGGAAGTTGACCGCACCGTGCTTCACATGAAGGACGAGGCTGCCAATTTCCCGGATCCGAACGACCGCGCGACCCAAGAGGAAGAGTTCAGCCTCGAGCTTCGGACACGCGACCGGGAGCGCAAGTTGATTCGCAAAATCGACGAAGCGCTCAAGCGCATCGAAGACGGCTCGTACGGCTATTGTCTGGAGACCGGCGAAGAAATCGGGATCAAACGCTTGGAAGCCCGCCCGGTCGCTACTCTCTCGGTTGAAGCCCAGGAACGGCGCGAGCGCCGCGAAAAGCAATACGGCGACCGCGACGACCGGTACCGATAGGCGCCGGCCGGCCGGTGCCGATAAGCCGCCGCCCTATGTCGGTCGGTTTGCCCCGACCCCATCGGGTGATTTGCATTTAGGCTCTCTCTACACAGCGGTGGCGAGCTTCCTGGATGCGCGCCTGCACCGCGGCCGTTGGCTGCTGCGCGTTGAGGACCTCGATCGTCCCAGAGAGATCGCCGGATCGGCGGATGGGATTCTGCGCACCTTGGAGAGATTCGGCTTCGAATGGGACGGAGCGGTTACCCGCCAATATGAGCGCGCCGCGACCTATGAAGAGGCACTTAGCGCGCTGCGCGGCCAACATCGGACCTTCGCCTGTTCTTGCAGCCGGGCGCAGCTGGAGGATGAACTGCGCTATCCCGGGACGTGCCGCACTCGTCAACTTGAGCAGGGTACGCCGGCAGCAATCCGCCTACGGGTCGAGGCCGGACAGGTCCTGTTCACGGACCGCATCCAAGGCACGTATCGACAGAACGTGGCGGACGCAGTCGGCGATTTCATTCTGCGGCGCCGCGATCAGATCTACGCGTACGTACTTGCAGTAACCGTGGATGACGCCGCGCAAGGCGTCACCCACATCGTCCGCGGCGCGGATCTTTTGGACAACACGCCGCGCCAGATCTATCTGCAGCGGCTGCTCGGACTCCCTGAGCCAAGCTATGCGCATGTGCCGGTTCTGACGGAAGCCGATGGCGGCAAGCTTGCCAAGTCTCGCCGCAGTGTGCGCCTCAGCGCCGAGTCTCCCCTGCCGCAGCTGTTGTCCGTCTTTTCGTTGCTCGGACTTAAGCCTCCGCCATCGCTTGCCTCGGCCACAATCGCAGAGGCCTGGGGCTGGGCGATCATGGAATGGGACCTCAACCGGGTGCCAAAACGTCTTGATTTGCGTGTAAGCGGCTAATTATCTTACGAAAAAATGCCGATTTGCCTTAGCGCTGCATTGCGCTATTCTTTGGGTGGTAGTCCTTAAGCTAGATCAGACGTGGACTGGCTCGAACCGGCATCCTTCGGTGGAGCCAGCCAACACGAGCGAGGAGCCCCATGAGCGAACCGCGAGTGATTAAAAAATATCCGAATCGACGCCTCTATGACACGGTCGAAAGCCGGTACATCACCCTGGCTGACGTCAGGCGCCTGGTGGTCGAGAAGATCGAATTCGTCGTTGTCGACAAGAAAAACAGTGCCGACATTACGCGCAGCATTTTGCTGCAAGTGATCGCCGAACAGGAGCATTTGGCTGAGCCGATCCTGAGTCAGGAGTTCATGGTCAGCGTAATCCGCTCTTATGGCACGGGTCTGCAAGGCCAGGTGAGTCCGCACTTGGAACAGAGCCTCAAGCAGCTCTTGAACCAGCAGCCAACGCCGCAACTTCGGGATCGCGTAAAGACCGTGGCCGGCGGCGAACCGCCGCGTCCGCGAGTCGCGTCGAATGTAGTGCGCGAAGGCTAGCCTAAAGGCTGGCCCCGCAACTGAACGAAGCGCGGCAGTTCCAACTGCCGCGCCCGTAAGCCTTAGCCCGTTAGACCCTAAGCGGCGTCGACGTTGCGCATGGAGAGGCGCACACGGCCCTGCCGGTCAACTTCCAGCACCTTGACGCGCACGACATCGCCTTCCTTGAGCTTATCTCCGACGCGCTCAACACGTTCCTCGGAAATCTGCGAGATATGCACCAGGCCATCACGGCCAGGCAGAATCGTCACAAACGCGCCGAAGTCCATCAGTCGCGCGACCTTGCCCTCATAGATCCGGCCGACTTCGATATCAGCAGTGATCAGTTCAATACGCCGTTGCGCCTCGCGCCCCGCCGCTCCCTGCACCGAGGCGATCTTTACCGTGCCATCGTTTTCGATGTCGATGGACGTGCCGGTTTCTTCGGTTATCTGGCGGATGACCGCACCACCCTTGCCGATCACCTCGCGAATCTTCTCCGGATCGATTTTCATGGTGATGATGGTCGGAGCCCATTCCGACATGTTCTCGCGCGGCTTGGAGAGAACTTTGTTCATCTCTCCCAGGATGTGCAGGCGGCCTTCGCGCGCTTGATCCAGCGCTACCTTCATGATCTCGCGCGTGATGCTCGTGATCTTGATGTCCATCTGCAGCGCGGTAATGCCGTCTTTGGTGCCGGCCACCTTGAAATCCATGTCGCCGAGATGATCCTCGTCGCCCAAAATATCGGTCAGCACTTGGAAGCGATCGCCTTCCTTGACCAGCCCCATCGCGACGCCGGCAACCGGCGCCTTGATCGGCACGCCTGCGTCCATGAGTGCGAGGCTGGTGCCGCACACCGAAGCCATGGAACTCGAGCCATTGGACTCGAGAATTTCCGAGACGACGCGAATGACATAGGGAAATTTGTCGACGCCCGGCATGACTGCCTTCACGCCGCGCTTCGCCAGGTTGCCGTGGCCGATTTCTCGCCGCTTCGGCGAGCCCATCATGCCGGTCTCACCGACGCTGAACGGAGGGAAATTATAGTGCAGCATGAAGGGCTCTTTCTTCTCGCCCATCAGGCCGTCGATGATCTGCGCGTCGCGCCCGGTTCCCAATGTCGTCACGACCAGAGCCTGGGTCTCGCCACGGGTGAACAACGCCGAACCGTGAGTTCGCGCGAGCACGCCGGTACGGATATTGATGGCGCGCACCGTCTTGGTGTCGCGGCCGTCGATGCGCGGCTGACCATCGAGAATTTTGCCGCGCACCAATCGATATTCCAGATTGGAAAACTCGGCGCCCACTTGTTCGGCGGTAAATTTCGGCGTCTCGCCCTTGCTCAACGCTTCGACCGCTGCGGCCTTGACCTCCTTGATCTTGGCGTACCGCTGCATCTTTTCGGTGAGTGTGTACGCGGCGGCAACGGCCGTCTCCGCGAATCCGCTGACTGCCGATTGGAGTTCCTTGTTCTGCTCAGGCGCGACCCATGACCACTTTGCCTTGCCGGCTTCAGCGGCGAGTTCGTTGATGGTCTTGATGGCGATCTGCATCTGTTCGTGACCGAACGTGACCGCACCCAGCATGACTTCTTCATTGAGGCCGGCGGCTTCCGACTCCACCATCAGCACGCCTTCCGCTGTGCCGGCTACCACCAGGTCGAGTTGCGAGGTGGCGAGTTGGGTGGTCGTGGGATTCAGAATGTACTTGCCGTCGACATAGCCGACCCGCGCGCCCCCGATGGGCCCCAGGAATGGCATGCCGGAAATGGCGAGCGCAGCGGACGCGCCGAGCAACGAGGCAATATCAGGATCCATTTCGCTGTTGACGGAAATTACTTGGGCCACGACTTGAACGTCGTTGATGAATCCTTCGGGAAACAGCGGGCGGATCGGCCGATCAATCAGACGCGAAGTCAGCGTCTCCTTTTCAGTAGGACGTCCCTCGCGCTTGAAGAAACCGCCGGGAATGCGTCCCGCTGCGTAGGTTTTCTCGATGTAATTGACGGTTAGCGGAAAGAAATCGCGTCCCGGCGTCGCCTTTTTCAGGCCGACCGCGGTGACCAGAACCACAGTCTCGTTCATGCTCACGAGCACTGCACCGTCAGCCTGGCGGGCGAGTTCGCCCGTCTCTATGGTTACGGTGTGTTCACCATATTTAAAACTTTTTTTGATAGCGCTCACTTAGAGCCCCTTTGCGTAATCCGACGTGAAAGACGCAGGCGCAAAGCGCCTGCAGCGGCGCCTGTTAGCGGCGTAACCCTAAGCGTTCGACCAACTGCGTGTACTTGTCCGGAGTTCTGCTCTTCAAGTAATCGAGCAGCTTGCGGCGCTGATTGACCATCTTGAGCAGCCCGCGGCGCGATGCATGGTCGGCTTTGTGCGTGGTGAAATGCTGGCTCAAGCCGTTAATGCGCTCGGACAACAAGGCAATTTGAACTTCGGGAGATCCGGTATCTTGCGCGCTGCGCTGAAATTTACCGACGACGCCCGTCTTTTCTTCACGAGTAAGTGGCATTGAAATCGAACCCTCAATCAATAACTTAGGACCTTTTAAGAAGCCGCGCATTGTACGCGTCGCGGCACCCGCTCTCAAGCACGATTCGTAGCCGATGAAATGAGGCGTAGAGGCCTTAGATGGCCTGCCGCCTCTATTTCACCTAAGCCCAAAAACCCTAAGTCTGCCGCGTAGATACGCACCATTCCAGGGAGTTCGACGGCTACATTTAGGGACTGGCCCTGCCGCAGCGCAGTGATTCCTCCAGCTGGCAGGTCAAATCGCCGCCAAGCGCCCAAGGCCGCATCCACGGGCAAAAGGACCCTGTGGCGCTCTTCCAGGGTCATGGCCTCCAGAGCCTCGAACGGCCATTGTGGCTCGGCGACGAACGGGGCCACTGCCAGTCTGCGCAGGGCCGCCAAGTGACCGATGGTCCCAAGCTGCGCCGCCAGATCCTCGGCGAGTACCCGGATATAGGCTCCCTTCGTGCAGCGCACATCGAAGGACAAATTGGGCGTCTGCCAATCGAGCAGCCGCATTTCATGAATGGTGATGGCGCGCGCCGCGCGCTCGCGAGTGATGCCGGCACGCGCATATTCATATAACGGTTTGCCGTCCTGCTTCAGCGCGGAATGCATGGGCGGAATCTGCTGGTAGTCGCGCGGAAAAGCGGCCAGAGCGTTTTGCATGTGCTCGCGCGAGAACGCCGGTAGCTCGCGCGTCTCGATGACCTCGGACTCGCGATCCGCACTCGGCGTGCGCTCGCCGAGCCGCACCGTCACACGATAAGTCTTGTCGGCTTCCAGCAATTGAGTGCCGAACTTGGTGGCTTCGCCGAAGCAGATCGGCAAAAGACCCGAAGCCAGCGGGTCGAGCGATCCGGTATGCCCGGCCTTGCGCGCGTTGAACAATCGCTTGACGCGCGCAACCGCCCCCGCCGAACTCAGGTCGAGCGGCTTGTCCAGCAGGAGAATGCCATGAATGTCGAGGGGCATTTAGGAGCCTGTCTGAGTAATCAACGTGAGCCGCGTTGGCAGCGAGAGGGAGCGGATGCAAGGCGCGCGGCGCAGGCCGTGGCGGACTCCACGGTCAAGCCGCGCAACACCGCAGACGCCCCTCTCGCTGCCAACCCTTCGGGAGCGGACGGATTTGCCTTCATTCGTCGTTGTCGCCTCCTTATTGGGAATATACCCAACCGCGTCGGCTCCGCCTCGACTGAAGGCAAATCCGTCACGCTCGCGGCCACGTTGATTACTCAGACAGGCTCCTAGCCCTCGTCGATTATATGGTCGTGCTCATCCGGGCCGGCATCGCTCGGCTGCGCGGACGTTCCCACGCCGGCCGTTTCCACGGCGGCCCCTTCGGACTTCTTCAATGAGTCGATCAACTGAGTCAAGCGCACGCCATGCTCAATCGAAGTGTCGAGTTCGAACGTCAAGGTAGGCGTGTAGCGGATCATCAGCGCCTTCGACAAGGCGTTGCGTAGGAAACCCGCCGCACTGGTCAGTCCCTGCTGCACCTTGGGGTCGGGCCCCTCCTTGCCGAATACCAAGTAGTAAACCCGCGCGGTACGTAAATCTCCGCCGACATTGACGGCGGTGATCGTGACGTTGCCGATGCGCTCGTCCTTGACGTCGCGCCGCAGCAGCTCCGTGAGCTCGCGCTGGATCTGCTCACCGAGGCGCTTCGCTCGAGGATTATCTTTGGCCATTGGTTTCCCACACTCTAGGTCGGGGTCGCTTCGACCCCTTTAATGTTGGCGCCTCGCGCCATCACAAAGTTCTGGCAATTTCGACCCGGGAGTAGCACTCGATCTGATCGCCTTCCTTGACGTCGCTGTAATTCTTCACGCCGATGCCGCACTCGGTGCCTGCGCGGACTTCCGTGACATCGTCCTTGAAGCGCTTCAAGGATTCCAATGCACCCTCGAAAATCACGACGTTGTTGCGCAGCACGCGGATCGGGAAGTTGCGGCGAACATAGCCGTCGATGACCATGCAACCGGCCACGGTGCCGAATTTGCTCGACCGGAAAACGCTCCTGACTTCGGCCAGTCCGACAATTTGTTCCTTGACCTCCGGCGACAGCATGCCCGTCAGCACGGCCTTGATGTCGTCGATGGCTTCGTAAATGATGCTGTAGTAGCGCACATCGACGCCATGTTCCTTGATGGCCGCGCGCGCCGCCGCATCGCCGCGCACATTGAAGGCGATGATGCGCGCCTTCGAAGCAGCGGCCAGGGTGACGTCGGACTCGGTGAGCCCGCCAACCCCGGAGGCAACTATATTTACGGCGACCTCGGCCGTCGACAAGCCATTCAAAGAATCGCGTAACGCCTCGGCGCTGCCCTGCACATCGGCTTTCACCAAAATCTGGACCAGATCGGCCTTGCTCTCGCCCATGGTCGAGAACACGTCCTGCATGTTGGTGGCTTTTTGCGCGAGCTTGACGTCGCGTGACTTCGACTGACGATGCGTCGCGACTTCACGCGCCTTGCGCTCGCTCTCCACCACGAGCAGTTCATCGCCGGCATTCGGCGCGCCGGACAGACCCAGCACGACGACGGGGATCGAAGGTCCGGCCGATTCGACCGGATGCCCGGCTTCATCGAACAGCGCGCGCACGCGCCCGAACTCCTGGCCGATCAGCAGCGGATCGCCCAATTTCAGCGTGCCGCGCAAAACCAATACCGTTGCCACCGCGCCGCGCCCCTTCTCCAGGCTCGATTCGATCACGTAGCCTGCGGCAAGGCCGGCGGTCGGCGCCTTGAGCTCCAACACTTCCGCCTGCAACAGGATGCTGTCGAGCAACTGATCCACCCCTAAGCCGGTGCGCGCCGACACGGGAACGAAAATATTTTCGCCGCCCCACTCTTCCGGAATGACACCGTACTTGGTCAGCTCTTGCTTGACCTTTTCAGCGTCGGCCTCGGGCTTATCCATTTTATTGAGCGCCACCACAATGGGCACTTTCGCCGCCTGCGCGTGCTGAATGGCTTCGACGGTCTGCGGCATGACGCCATCATCGGCGCCCACGACGAGAATGACGATGTCGGTGACCTGCGCACCGCGGGCACGCATCGAGGTGAATGCCGCGTGACCGGGCGTATCCAGGAAGGTCACCATGCCCTTGGCGGTCTCAACGTGGTACGCGCCGATGTGCTGAGTGATGCCGCCGGCTTCGCCCGCGGCAACTTTGCTGCGCCGTATGTAATCGAGCAATGAGGTCTTGCCGTGATCGACGTGTCCCATCACCGTTACGACCGGCGGCCGCGGCAACACCTCGAGAGAGGTATCCGTCTCGCCTTGCAAATCATCCTCGATGATATTTTCCTTGCGCAGCACGGCGGTATGGCCCATTTCCTCGACGACCAGCACGGCGGTGTCCTGTTCGATCATCTGATTGATCGTGGCCATCACGCCCATGTTCATCATGACCTTGATGACTTCGGTCGCTTTGACGGCCATTTTTTGCGCCAGCTCGCCTACGGTCATTGCCTCGCCGATCGCCACTTCGCGCACCACGCGTGCGGTCGGCATCTCAAAACCATGCTTCGTGTCGGTCTCGCCACCCATCGAGCGCCGCCGCCCGTCGCGCGACTTTTTCTTTTTGTGCCGTGAACTGACATCGCCGACAATGTGCAATTCCTGCCGCCCATAGCGCGTCGACTTGTCGTCCACGACCTCTCGTGCGACCTTGCCGGGCTTCGCTGCGGACGCTTTGCGTTCCCGCTCCGCCACCTCGCGCGCCTGAACTTCGGCGACGCGGCGTGCCTCTTCCTCAGCGGTGCGCTTGCGGTTTTCTTCATCGCTGCGCCGGCGGCTCTCTTCTTCCTGGCGCTCGCGGTCCAAACGCTCCTTCTCCAGGCGCTCGTTTTCCGCGCGCTCCAAGGCGGCCTTGGCCTGCTCCTCGGTTTCGCGCTGCTTGTCGATCTCTTCCTGTTGATGCCGCGCCTGGTCCTCGAGCACTTCGCGCTTGACGTAGGTGCGCTTGCTGCGCACTTCCACATTCACAGTGCGCGCGCGGCCCTGCGGGCTTGCGAGTTTCAATTCGGACTGCGACTTGCGGCGTAGCGTGATTTTGCGGGGCGCGGCATCCCCCTGGGATTCGTCATGCCCATGGCTGCGGCGCAGATGCGTCAGCAGCTCATGCTTGGCATCCTCGCTGATCATGTCCTCGGAACCCTCGACTTTGATGCCGGCTTGATCGAGCTGCTGCAGCAGCCGATCGACCGGAACCTTCAAGACTTCCGCGAATTGAGCGACGGTTACATCTGCCATACTTGCTCCTAGACCTTAGCTTCTTCCGCGAACCAGTGCTTGCGGGCATCCATAATCAGTTCGCCGGCCTTCTTCTCATCGATACTGCCCATCTCGACCAGTTCATCGACCGCCAGGTCCGCCAAATCATCGCGCGTACGCACGCCCTTTCGCGCCAACGTTTTACCCAAAGTCTCGCCGGTGATTTCAATCAAATCCGCTCCAGGTTCGGCGCCGTCCATCGATTCCTCGCTGGCAATTGCCTGCGTCAACAGCACATCGCGCGCACGCGTGCGCAGCTCTTTGACGATTTCCTCGTCGAACTCCTCGATGCCGTTTAGTTCGCTCGCCGGCACATAGGCGATCTCCTCGATCGTTGAGAAGCCCTCTTGCACCAGAATGCTCGCGACGTCGGCATCGACATCGAGTTGCTTCATGAAGGTTTCGCGCAACGCTAAAGACTCGGTCTCGCTCTTGGCTTCAGCCTGCGATTCGCTCATCACGTTCAATTCCCAGCCGGTCAATTCACTGGCCAAACGGATGTTCTGGCCGCCCCGGCCGATGGCCTGCGAGAGCTTGTCCTCGGAGACGGCAATATCCATCGAATGCGAATCCTCGTCGACCACGATGGAGGTCACCTCGGCGGGCGCCATGGCGTTGATGACGAACTGCGCATTGTTCTCATCGAAAGGAATGATGTCGACGCGCTCGCCGGCAATCTCGTTGGAAACCGCCTGCACGCGTGAGCCGCGCATGCCGACGCATGCACCCACTGGATCGACGCGCGGATCGTTGCTGCGCACGGCGATCTTGGCGCGCACGCCGGCATCGCGCGCGGCCGCCAGGATGTTGATCAGGCCCTGGCCGACTTCGGGCACTTCCAGTTTGAACAATTCGATCAGGAATTCCGGCGCGGTGCGCGACAGGAACAGCTGCGGACCGCGCGGCTCCGTGCGCACTTCTTTGAGGTAGGCCTTGATGCGATCTTGGGAGCGCACCGGCTCGCGCGGAATCATTTCCTCGCGCGCGATGAATCCTTCGGCATTGGCGCCGAGATCGACATACACGCCATTGCGATCGACGCGTTTGACGATACCGCTGACCAGAGTCCCGGCGCGATCCTTGTAGGCATCGACCACTTGTGCACGCTCTGCTTCGCGAACCTTTTGCACGATCACTTGCTTGGCGGTTTGCGCCAGAATGCGTCCGAAAGGAACCGATTCCATCGGTTCTTCGACAAAGCCGCCCGGCTCGACGTCTTTGTCGAGATCGCGGGCATCGTCCAGGCGCAATTCGCGCTCCGGCACTTCGAGCTCGGTAGAGTCGTCGGCAAACACCTTCCAGCGCCGAAAAGTGTCATATCCGCCGGTCTTGCGGTTGATCGAGACGCGCACGTCCAGCTCCTCGCCGTGCTTCTTGCGGGTCGCAGATGCGAGCGCGGCTTCGAGCGCATCGAATATAATTTCCTTATCGACGCCCTTCTCGTTGGAAACGGCGTCGACGGCCATCAGTATTTCTTTGTTCATAAACTAAAAGACTCCTCGCTCACTCCGGCCGCAATCTCGCCTTCTGAATTCGATCGAGCGGCAGCGCGTAGGCCTTGCCGTCGACTTCCACTACAATCGTGTCGCTTGACACAGACTTCAATAGCCCGATAAACCTTCGCCGCCCTTCCATCGGCAGCTTCAACTCAGCAAAAATCCTCGCGCCGACGAATCGCTCAAAATGCGCGCGCGTGCGCAAGATCCGATCAAAGCCCGGCGAGGAAACCTCCAGCGTGTAATGCCCCTTGATCGGATCATGGATCTCGAGCACCTCGCTCACAGCGTGACTCACGCTCGCACAGTCATCGACCGTGACAGCCGCCGCGGAGTCCCCGGCACGCCGATCGATGAAAATCCGCAGCACGCCGCCGCGCCCTTCCCGCGCAATCTCAACGTCGACCAACTCAAATCCGAGCGCCTCGATCGGCGGCTCTAGCAAGCGGATCAAAGCGTCACGCATTTTTATAAAGCCAGCTCTTTAAAACAAAAAGGGGACCATCGGCCCCCTTCCATTCGCTTAACAAAAAGCCCCTAGAAGGGGCCAAACCTAAAAAGATTCGCGTGCCGTGCCGAAAGGCCCGGGTGAAACCCCAAACCAAAACGACAGTTCAAGCCCCGCCGAGGGCCGCGATTATAGGCAAAGCGTCTTCGGGCGTAAACCCTGTTTACGCAATTGCCCGCAACTTAAAACGACAAGGGCCGCATCACTGCGGCCCCCGTTATCGCTTAGATCTTAAGCCACTGTTACCAGCGCTTCGGACCGCGAGATCCGCCACCACCACCACCGCCGCCACCGCCACCGCCACCGGTGCGCTCCTGCGCCTCATTCACCTTCAGCGCTCGCCCGTCGACATCGTGGCCATTCAAGGCCTGCATGGCGCGCGCAGCATCTGCACTCGCCATTTCAACGAAGCCGAAGCCGCGGGGCCGACCGGTGTCGCGATCATTGATCAACGCCACGGACTGTACCGCGCCATGCTTTTCGAACAGCGCGCGCACTGCGGACTCGTCCATTGAGAACGGGAGATTGCCAACATACATTTTCGTCATGTGAAGAATACCTACTACAAAAGAAACTATCGGCCGGTCACGCGTGCCTCGAGTACTGAACCTTATAGCGGAATGCCAGCCACCTGGATCGAAGAAACCTGCTTTGTGGGTTGTGGCCAAGGTGACGCCGGAGCGGCGCGGTGGCCAAAAACGGACCAAGTAGAAATCACGAACCGGCGCGAATACTACAGCAATTTGCTGATAAGTACGAATATTCCAGCAGGGCGCGCCCTATGCGGCGTCGCAGCATTCTGGTAACCGATCTTTAAGGCGGCTATCCTCACCGCTCAGGCATCGGCGGAAATAACTATCTTAGCGACAGCATTCGGATGGCCCTAGCTTACCTTCTACCCAAATATTGGATCACCTGGGTGGGTTTAGGGGTAATGCGGGCCGTTGAACTCCTGCCCTACCCCGCGCAGACCCATGTGGGCAATGCCATCGGTTTGTTGCTCAGGGCTCTGCCGCTGAGCTATCTGCGCATCGCCCGCCGCAATATCGCCCTCTGCCTACCCGAATTATCCCAACCTGAGCGCGAGAAGCTGCTGAACCGGCATTTCCGCAGCTTAGGCGTCGCATTGTGCGAGACCGCAAACACCTGGTGGAGCAGCGACCAGCGCCTCAATCGACTTGCCGAGGTTCAGGGCCTGCACCATCTCGAGGCCGCGCTCGCGAAGGGCCGTGGCGCGATTTTAGTGGGCGGCCACTTCACGACCATCGAAATTTCCACGCGTATATTGGGAACGGTGGTACCGCTCAATGTCGTCTACCGCCCAATGAAAAACGCCCTCCTATCGCACATTATGTTCGAAAGCTTTTGCCGCCACGGGAACCCCATCCCCAAGGACGACATCAGGAGCATGGTGAGGGCGCTCAAAAGGAACGAAGCCGTGTGGTTCGCCCCGGACCAGAGCTACCGCAACAAGGGAGCGGCCATGGTCAATTTCTTCGGCATTCCGGCGGCCAGCAATCCGGCAACCTCGCGCTTGGCACGCATCTCGGGTGCGGCCGTCATGACCTATTTTGGCGAGCGACTGCCCGGCAACGCCGGGTACCGGGTGGTAATCGGCCCTGCGTTCGAGAATTTTCCGGGGCCGGATCCGGTTGACGACGTCGAACGCTACAACCGCCTGCTCGAAGCACAGATTCGCCTGGTTCCCGAGCAGTACCTCTGGGTCCATCGGCGCTTCAAGGGATTGAGCGGCGACTATCCGGATTATTATGGCCGAGATTCGCGCAACCCCGCCCCGAACCCATGACCGACGATCAACTAAGCGTCCAGAGCGTGACCGGGGTGGACCTGACGCTCGTGATCGCCGGTCCCGGAACCCGAAGCTACGCCTTCGTGATTGACTGGCATGTTCGTTTTCTGATCGCCGCCGCGTGGCTGCTCATCGCCTACTACGTATTCGATATCCCACTGACTCTCAAATCCACGGCCGGTTTTTTGAGCATCCTGCCGGCCTCGATCATTTATTTTCTCTACCACCCGATCTTGGAGGTTGCGCTGCGTGGCAGCACGCCAGGTAAGCGCATGGCAGGGGTCCGCATCGTTAGCCGCGACGGTGGTCCACCGGGAACTTCAGCGTTGCTGATCCGCAATATTTTTCGGCTCATCGACAGTCTGCCGGCTGCTTACATGCTCGGACTGATCAGCTGTTTCGTGACGGCTAACCGGGTTCGCGTCGGCGACATGGCCGCCGGCACATTGCTGGTGCTGGATAATGCCGCGGCGGAAAAATCGTTGCTGCGGATCGAAGCGCTCGCCACCCGCTCGCAGCTGTCGCTCGATGCACTGGAGCTGGTCGATCAAGTCCTGGAGCGATGGGATTCGCTCGAGAGTACGAGCCGCGGCCAAATTGCGCGCTCGCTGCTGCACCGGCTGGACCCGGCCGCGGATGCCGGCGCACTGGCGGCATTGGCCGATGCGAACCTGCGGGCCATGCTGCAGGGGCATTTGAACTCAGACACCGCGCCTGCGCATGTCTGATGCCTCGCACATTCGGCAATGGCTGGTGGCGCGCGCCGCGGCATGGCGCGGTGTCGTTCAGCATGTCGCAGCATTGCGGGTCCAGCGTCACGTCACCGTCGATGAGGCGCTGGGCGCCGTGGAAGCCTATCGTGGACTTGCCCGAGATCTCGCGACGGCAAGACGAGTCGCGCCCAGCAGCCGCATGACTGCCGGACTCGAGGCGCTGTACGCTCAATTGCACGCCGTGGTCAATCGCCGGCCTCGCGGCGGAATCGCCACCCTACGACTGCTGTTCGCCAACGATATCCCTAAAGCCGCCCACGAGTTGCGCGGGCGCATTGCCGGCATGGGTTTGCTCATGGCGGTGAGTGCGCTGGCCGGTTGGTGGCTGGTGGCAACCTTTCCTACGCTGATCAGCCTATTCGCAAGCGACGACATGATCGAACACGTCGAAGAGGGTCACCTGTGGACCGAGGGCATCATCAACGTCATGCCATCCTCGATCCTGTCGATCGGCATCCTGGCAAACAACATCATGGTCAGCATCATGGCTTTCTGCGCTGGAATATTCTTGGGTTTGGCCACTCTATATTTGATTGCCATGAACGGACTCATGCTCGGCGCTGCCTTCGCCTTCGTACACCAACACGGTTTGGGGCGGGCCTTGTTCGAGTTCATCGCCGCACATGGTCCGGTGGAACTCTCCGTAATCTGCATCGCCGGCGCGGCCGGCGTTGCGCTCGGCGAGTCGATCATTCGGCCGTCCGTTGAATCGCGCCGCGATTCTTTCCAAGCCTGCGCGCATCGCATCGCGCCCGTGTTGTTTTTGTGCGCGCTATTGCTGGTCGGCTGCGGATTCATCGAAGGCTTTGTCTCGCCGGACGTGCAGTTTCCCATGGCCAGCCGAATCACCATCGGCATCGCCTACTGGTTCATCATGTGGGCTCTCATGACCGGCCGCCTGATTCGCGCCAGGGAGGTAAGAAAGAGTCCCAGCTTCACGCCCGGCGCTGACGCTGAAAATTCGCGTATGCGGCAAACACAGCGTGTTCCAGCTGTTCAGGTTTAGCGATCAACGCCGGCGCGCCCAACGCATTCAACGCGCGAACTTTTCGTTCCAAACCAACACAGTATTCCTGCGCGGCAAGGGAGCGATAAGGGTCCAACCACTGCCGGGCCGGCGCCCGCGCCATCGACTCGGCGGCTGCGCTTGATAAGCCCGCAACGAACGGCAGATGTTTGGGCCGCAAAAACCGCACCGCCTGCGTCAGTTGGCTTTTGGCGGATGCGTCATCGATGTCCGTGAGCATGACGATGAGGCTGCGGTGACGCACCAGGGATCGGACACGGGTTGCTGCATATAGCGGATTGGATTCGGTGCGCTCCACTCGGGCTGCCGCAAGCAACGCCCGCAGCCGCACCACAGCGCCGGCGCCTCGCGCCGGTATCAACGTGGCCAATGGGCGGTCGGCGTACAGAATCAACCCCACCAGATCCTCGCGCTCGACCGCGAATTGGGCCAGGCGAGCCGCCACGTTGACATAGTGGCCGAATCGATCCAAGTTGCCGGCACGAAGCGCGCTCGAGCGTCCGGCGTCGATGAGGATGACGATTTGCAGACCGTGATCCTGGGAGAAATCGCGGCTGATCAGGCGGTCGGCGCGCACCGTCGCCTTCCAATCAATTACGCGCGGAGGATCGCCGCTGCGGTACTCGCGCAAGCGCAACACTTCCGCACCTGCGCCGCTGTCGAGCCGCGCCTGAGACCCGGATGCCGATACGCTCCTCACTTCCGCTGCGCTGCGAAATAGATCCGGCACTACTTTGACCCGCTTCGTGCAAGTTACTTTCCTGGGCCACCAGGCGAGCCCCAAGGCTCCCGCGATCCGGGTATTCACCTGCTGCCACTCATGCTCGCCCAGCCGACATGGTATGACACGGCGTTCGATGACCGCGCGAGCGCCGCCGGCCACGCTCACGAGTTCAATCACCGAATCAAAGTCGAAGTACGCCGGCGCGGAGAGCGCGACCTCCAACTTCAAGTTGCGCTCGAGAGAATGCGTGCAGACAAAACGAAACAACGCGGCACGCCCAAGATAAAGCTGCTCGGAGGTCTCGATTTCGAACGCCAATCGGGCGCGCGAAAGGAGCAACGATTCATAGGCGAGCCCGAGCAGCAGCAGCGCTGCAGGAAACCGCCACGCGCCCGATAGGCTCGAATCCCCGCTCCAATCGCCGGCAATCGCAGCGACCACCGTCAGTAGCGCCAGAACAAAAGCGTTGCCGCGAAGACTCGCGCCGCTCATCGCGGTACTGGGGTCTGCTCGAGCATTCGTTGCACGATCGCCGACGTCGTAATGCCTTCGAGCATGGCCTCCGGGGCGAGCACCAGGCGGTGCGAAATCACGGCGGGCAATACGCCCTTCACGTCATCCGGGCTCACGAAGGATGCGCCGCGCAGCGCCGCTGCAATGCGCGCGGCACGCAGTGCGGCCAACGCGCCGCGAGTGGAGAGGCCCAAGGTGAGGTGTGCATGCTGTCTGGAGGCCTGCGCCAAATCCAAAACATATCCGAGCAGTTCGGGCGCCACGTGCACCTCATCGACGACGGCACGCGCCTCTTCGAGCATTGCCTGCGAGACGGCCCGCGGTGAAGCGGCCGCCGGCGCGCTCAAGGCGGCGTATTGCGTGAGGATCGCCTGCTCATCTGTGCGATCGGGATAGGTCATGTCGATGCGCAGCATGAATCGGTCCAATTGCGATTCCGGCAATGGATAGGTCCCTTCGAAATCGCCGGGGTTCTGCGTGGCGATCACCAGAAACTGCGGCGGCAATGCATAGGTTTTACGCTCGACGGTTACCTGTCGCTCCTCCATGGCCTCCAGAAGCGCCGACTGGGTTTTTGGGCTTGCGCGATTGATCTCATCGACCAGCAATACATCGGCGAAAAGCGGCCCCGGCCGAAATTCGAATTCGCGTTTCGCCGTGTCAAAGATATGAATTCCGATGATATCCGAGGGCATCAGATCCGCGGTTCCCTGCACGCGGCGAAAGTTGCCGCCGAGCGCGGCGGCCAACGACTTGGACAACAAGGTTTTACCCAACCCGGGCGGGCCTTGCAGCAAGACGTGCCCGCGCGCGATAACGGCAATCGTCAGAGCGCGAATAATGGGCCTGAGGCCGATTACCGAGACGCCCAACGATTCCTGCAGACGCAGTTCCAAGCCTTCCAAGGCTGTGCTCATATGATTTTTCCTTGCAGCAAAGAGAGAAGATTGTGTAGACGGGTCAGATCGAATCCCCGGCCGTCTTGCACCCGACGGTGAAGCTCCCGCAATTCCGTCACCTCGTCCAGCGGCACGGCAGCCTGCGATGCCAGCCACTCCCACATCGGCACTCCGTCTTCGGCTGCGCCGAGGCGACGGCGGATCGAATTGAAGAAATTTGCCAGCATTCGATTTGCGGCGGCCGCGGGCGTCAAGGCGGACGCAAAGAAGTCGCCGCTCGTGCTGACAAAAGCGGTGACATCCGCGGGCCGCCAATTGTTGGCGTGCGCGCGCAACCCTTGCACGCCGAGAACGAAAACCAGCCAGAGAAGCACGAGCCACGCCAGCGTCCGATGCAGGCGTGGGTCGGCATAGAATGCCTTGGCATCGTAGTAACTGACCGAACCCTGGTGCGCATCATCGAATATGACAACGCCGCCCTCGCGCAAGGACCAGGCAACGAGGTTCGACAGAAATCTGGCGTTGTCGACCTTGCCGATTTCTCGATTGCTGAACAGGCCGGCCACGGCCAGCGTGACAATCTGGCCCTGTCCTTGCTGTTTGACCCAGATGGCGCCCTCGCCGTCTGCGGTGTCTGCGATTTGCAGTATCGCGGAAGCATCCATCGGTATCGCACGCCAGCGCGAGGCGGGAAAATCGGAAACCACTCGCAGCGAATGGACGCCTTGCATGAGGGGATGAACGCCGCGCGGCGTCATGAGGATGTCGCGGGGTTGAGTGACTCGATTCAACGCGGAGCGCAGTGCCTGAGCAGGACTGGCCTTCTTAGCGTCCTGGTCTAGATCGACAACATCGAATTTAAGCCGCGTCAAGCGGCCCACATCCTTGGCGAGCCTTCCGTCCCCTGACAACTCCCATTCGGGCGTGTCATCCAAGGCGGCGGCCACCACCAGTGTGTTGCCGCGCGATATCCAAGCATCCAGTTGCGTCGCTTCCCTGGGATGCACCGGCAATTTATGGGGCAATGTCGTGAGCAGCAAATTGCCGTTTGCCTTGAGGGATGGATCGCTGCTCAACCGGTCGAAACGTTCGCGCCAAGCCGCGAGCGGAACCCGTTCTTCGTTGAGCCAGCGCCAAGCCCCCTGATATCCGGTGGGACTTAAGCTCGCGCTCAACGGCCGAGGCGGCGCCTGCTCATTTGCCGCAGGCTTCGGAAAAAATAATGCATAGCTTAAGAATAGCGCGCCGGCCGCAAGTCCAATGGTGACCAGTCGCTCCTTCAAGAGCCGCTTTTCAATTGCGCCAATTGCGCCAGAAGCGCCTCGCCCCGCCTTTTTACGGCATCGAAGGAATCCGGCGCGCGCTCCCGCGGACCGTAAAAATTCGATTCGGCGCCATAGGCGACGGCGGCGAATGAGGCGCGCTGCTCCTCGCTCTCGAATACGCTGCGGACTACGAGCTCGCGATGCGTCAGGCTGCGATCCGCTTGCAGTCGCCCCAATTGCAGCAACCTCTTGACCAGTGCGCGCAGCAATACCGCCAGGGCATCCGAGGCCGAGCCTGGAACGAGCTGCGGTTCGAAATCGCTCTCCCGCGTGATCGCGTCGGATGATTTTACCTCCAGCGCATTCCTGGCGCGCCGCCCAACTCTCAAGGCTCTGATCTCGCGAATGACGATCACCGCCGCGGCGATCACCACCAGCGCAGTCAAGCAATAAGTGACAATCTTTAGAAAGGTTACCGACACATCCGTCTGAACCGACCAGCGATCCAACAGCCTGCTTAGCCAGCTCGCCAGCGCGGAGTCGCTGCGCGAAAGCCAGTTCTTCAGCCAAGTTTTGAGCGATTGCCACCAGGAAGAGAGCTTCGGCGCCTGCTCCTGCAGCGACTCGAGCGCTTTGGGCAGCGATGCCGTGTCGGGCGCGTGCCACCCCGACCGTGAGTACCACTCTGCCAGTCCGCCCAACTCCGCAAGCGCATGGGCGTTGATTTTTTCTTGCCAGCCTTCAATGAGAATCTTATCGAAACCGGTCGCGTCCAGCGCACCTTGCAGACCGGGGCAAACCGCTTCGAGCGCCTTCAGGCCCGAGAGAACGGGCGGTGCGCTGTCGGCGCATTCACGCACCAAGTCCAGTGGCGCCGCGGCAAGCCAGCTCGACATGAGCAGGCCGAGGGCCCCGACAATGAGCCGCGGTTGCAGGCTAATCAATTGGCTGCTCACTAGACCGCTAGGGCATTCACCCGGCCGGCGAGGTCCGCGCCTTCCTTGCGCAGCTTAAGATCATGATAGATGGCTACTAGAACCGCTGCGTATAGCGGCGAAATCAGTGTATTACCAAGCAGAGATATCCCCTGGATCAGCAATCCCGACATTCCGCTTGTTGACCCCATGCTGGCCGCGACAATGCCGGCGATGATGCCGATGAACAAAAATAGCGCCACAATGACAATGACCAGCACCGTCAGAATAATCGCGACGTGCCACCAATATCCGGACGTCAAGGTCCAACTCCGTCGCAAGGATTCGATTGCTCGCTTATCCTCGACGATCAATACCACCGCACCCAGGAGGAGTTTGCCTACCGCGTAGCACACCACCACCAATGCCGCCGCGCCAAAAATCAGGCGCACGAGGTTGGACGCGCCAAGCAGAGCCAAGAACAATAAACCCAGCGGCAGCGCGATTGCGATGCCCAGCAAGATGCCCATTAAAAAAGCGCGACCCAGTAAGCGGAAGCCAATGGTCAGGCTTTGTCCGATGGTCTCCCCCGCATTCCTCGCGGCGCCATCGGTCTGCGCAATGACCGCGTTGTGAAACCCGATCGCGGCGATCGAAAACACCAGGTAAGCCAGCGACAGCCCCACCGAACTCATCATCATGGCGGCCGCAACCTGCTTAGCTCCAAGGGGAGCACCGAACTGGACCCAATATATGGCGAGCGGAATCGCCATCAAAACCTGTCCCATGAGCGCGATGGGCCAGGCCTTGGAAAAGGCCGACTTCCACAGCCGGAAGCCATCATCGAGCACTCCTCCAATACTGCGCGGCTCGGTCGGTTTCGTATACACGGCGATTCTCCCTGAATCTTGTGATTCAGAGATTATCACGACTTGCCGACCCAGCTACACTTGCAGGTGTATGCCTACACTACGCAAAGCCACGACCGCCGACATACCCGCGCTCGATGCGTTGATCGCCCGATCGGCACGCGGCTTGAGCACGGGGGACTACAGTCAGGGGCAAATCGAAGGCGCATTGCGCGGGGCATTCGGCGTCGATACCCAATTGTTGGCGGATGAGACTTATTTCGTCGTCGAGGACTTCAGGGACATGGTGGGGTGCGGCGGATGGAGCTTTCGCTCGACGCTGTTCGGCGGGGACGCTCGCGCGGACCGCGATTCATCGATCCTTGATCCAAAAACCCAAGCCGCGAAAATCCGCGCCTTCTTTGTCCATCCCGGGCATGCCCGCCGCGGCATCGGCTCCCTGCTGCTCGATCATTGCGAAAACCAAGCACGCGCCCACGGATACCGGGAGGTGGAACTCATGGCGACGCTGCCGGGCGCCAAGTTGTATTCGGCTCGCGGTTATGCCCCCAGCCAGCGGGTGCATTTCGATGTCGGTTCGGGCGAGAGCATCGAATTCATCCCCATGCGGAAGGCCTTAGTCGCGCCATAAGCGCTGCCAACCGGGGTGCCCCAGGGCGCGCAGGGTGCGGATATTTCGCCGGTAAATTTCCTCCGTGTCGCCCACCGCCTCGATGGCGCGCTCGACGCTGGCCTCGCGCAGCAAATGCAGCATGGGATATGGAGAGCGATTGGTGTAGTTCTCGATGTCATCGGGCTGCGATTCCGCGAATTGGTACTGGGGGTGGAAGCTGGCCACCTGCAGCTCTCCCTCCAAATTCAGCTCGGCAACGGTGGCATCACAGACTTCGAGGAAATCGTTGTACTCGATGAAATCCGCGAGCACCCAAGGATGGATGAGCAGCGTGGTCTCCAAGTTCCTTGGATCGGCGGCGGCGAGAGTTTGCAACTCTGCGCCCAGATCCAGAAGCAGTCCCGCGGCGCTTCGCTGCTCACTGACCGTAAACCGCACACGATTGGCTCGGTAGGGATTTTCGGCAAACGGGCACAAGTTTAGGCCGATCACTGATTTTTCCATCCAGCGCCTTGTTGCGGAAATAATTTCGTCGTTATGAATTCGCCATTCTCCTAAGGTCCTCGAGGCAGTGTAGTTGAGAGAGTTCGAGTATCCTATGCGCCCTTCCCCATGAGAGCGTTTCGATGCCGCAAATGATCCCCGCCACGTTGATCCCCGGAGACGGGATTGGCCCCGAAATCATGGACGCTGTTCTTACCGTGTTGGCGGCACTGGGCGCCCCGTTTGAGTGGGACAGGCAAATTGCAGGCCTGGAGGGTGTCAAAGCAGTGGGCGATCCCCTTCCGCCCAAAACCCTGGACAGCATCAGGCGTACTCGTCTCGCCCTCAAGGGTCCACTCGAAACCCCGTCCGGCGGCGGCTATCGATCCTCCAATGTCCGTCTACGGGAGGAATTCAAGCTGTACGCGAATTTACGCCCGGCCCGCACGCTGATTCCGGGAGGCCGATTCGACAAAATCGACCTGGTGGTGGTGCGGGAGAATCTCGAGGGCTTGTATATCGGACATGAGCTCTACATCCCGATCGATGACGATCCGCATGCAGTGGCCATGGCCACAGGCGTCAACACGCGTCAGGGCAGCCGCCGCCTGCTGCAATTCGCGTTCGAGCACGCCGTCGCGACGGGCCGCAAGAAAGTCACGATTGTGCACAAAGCCAACATCATGAAAGCGCTGACCGGAATTTTCCTCGAAACCGGCCTGGAGTTGTACGAGCGCAAGTACAGGGGCAAATTCATCCTGGATACCATCATCATCGATGCCTGCGCCATGAAGCTGGTGTTGAATCCGTGGCAGTTCGACGTGCTCGTGACCACGAATTTATTCGGTGACATCCTCTCAGATCTGGTCGCCGGCTTGGTGGGAGGCTTGGGAATGACGCCGGGCGGCAATATTGGCGCCGACGCCGCCATATTTGAGGCGGTGCACGGCTCCGCGCCCGACATTGCCGGGAAAGGCATTGCCAATCCGATTGCGCTCCTGCTCGCCGCCGCGATGATGCTCGAACACATCCACTTGCCGCACATGGCGACCCGTTTGCGAACGGCCATCGAACAAACCCTGAATGCCGACAACGTGCGCACCGGGGACCTGGGCGGCAACGCGAATACCGCAGAATTCACGCGTGCGCTGGTAGCGCGCATAAGCCGCTAGCCCAAGATGCCGCCCGTCATTTCGATCAAAGGCGTCACCAAATCCTACGCCACCGGATTTCAAGCGCTGAAGCTCGTCGATCTCGACATCGATCGGGGCGAAATCTTCGCGCTGCTCGGACCGAACGGCGCGGGCAAGACCACGCTTATCAACATCGTTTGCGGCATCGTCACGGCGAGCGCCGGCAGCGTAACCGCCGATGGGCACGATATCGTGCGCGACTATCGCGCCGCCCGTTCCATGATCGGCTTGGTGCCGCAGGAACTCAGCACGGATGCCTTTGAAACCGTGTGGGCGACCGTATCCTTCAGCCGCGGGCTCTTCGGACGTGCACCGAGTCCGAAATTCATTGAAGGCCTGTTACGAGATCTGTCTTTGCTGGACAAGCGTGACAGCAAGATCATGACCCTGTCCGGCGGCATGAAGCGTCGCGTCATGATTGCCAAGGCGCTGTCGCACGAACCGCAAATTCTGTTCCTGGATGAGCCGACCGCAGGCGTCGATGTGGAATTGCGCCGCGACATGTGGGCCCTGGTGCGCGGGCTGCGGGAACGAGGCGTGACAATCATCTTGACGACCCACTACATCGAAGAGGCGGAGGAAATGGCCGATCGCGTCGGGGTCATCAACAAGGGCACGCTGATGCTGGTCGAGGACAAAAAGGAATTGATGAAAAAACTCGGCAAGAAGCAACTGACGCTGCACCTTGCGGCGCCATTACAGCAAGTTCCCGGTGAGCTGCAAGCCTGGGATCTGGAACTGAAAGCCGAGGGCAATGATTTGGTCTACAGCGCCAGCAGCGCCGACGGCGTCGACATCTCCATGCTGCTCAAGCGGCTCAGCGAACTGGGAATCGTCATCAAGGACCTGCAAACACATCAGAGTTCCCTCGAGGATATCTTCGTCAAGCTAGTGAGCGAACGCGCATGAGTACCCCCGCTTCCATCCCCGCCTTCAACCGTCATGGCGTTTGGGCCATCTATAAATTCGAAATCGCGCGCGCCCTGCGCACGCTGTTACAGAGCCTGGTCACGCCGGTCATCACGACGTCTCTTTACTTCGTGGTATTCGGCGCCGCGATTGGATCGCGCCTGACGACCGCCGGCGGCGTGAGTTACGGTGCATTCATCGTGCCTGGTCTGATCATGCTGGCGCTGTTCACGGAAAGCCTGTCGAATGCCTCGTTCGGCATTTATTTTCCGAAGTTTACCGGCACCATATACGAGTTGTTGTCGGCGCCGGTTTCCTACGTGGAAATCGTCATTGCCTACGTCGGCGCGGCGGCATCCAAGTCGATCGTGCTCGGCTTGATCATTCTGGCGACGGCATCGCTGTTCGTGCCGATTAAAATCCTTCACCCCGTTTGGATGATTGCCTTCCTGCTGATGACCGCGGCCACGTTCAGCTTGTTTGGATTCATCATCGGCATCTGGGCCAAGGGATTCGAGCAATTGCAATTCATCCCCATGCTCGTCATTACGCCTTTGACGTTTCTCGGGGGCGCATTCTATTCCATCGACATGCTGCCGCCGGCATGGCGCGCGTTCAGCCTCTTCAATCCCATCGTGTACTTGATCAGCGGATTTCGCTGGAGCTTCTACGGCGCGGCCGATGTCAGTGTGGGCATCAGCTTCGGCGTGACGGTGGGTTTCTTTGCAATCTGCCTGGCACTGGTGGCGTGGATTTTCAAAACCGGTTATCGACTCAAGAATTGAAAGCGGGCGGCAGGCGCGAACGCGCCGCCGCCCGCATTTCAACTGCAATGACTCAGAATTTGTACAGGGCCTTTGCGTAATAGAAACCGCCATTGATGCCGAAGGGCGAGAACTGCGGGTACTGGGTTACCGCCGCGTTGTCGCCGGCGGCGATTTCGCGGTTCAAGATGTTGCTGTTGAGCTTGTTCGGAAACCGGTTGAACAAGTTCGTCGCGCCGACCGAGAACGTCACGTGCTCGGTGAATCCATAGGCGATGTCCAGATTCGTGATCGCCGTGACACCGACCTTATTCTGGAAATACTGGAAACTGCCGCTGGAATTGTCGCCGTCGTCGTTTTCATAGTCCGAGGACGGCCCGTAGATCTTCTCGACCAAATTGACGCTCAACTTCTCGATGGTAATTAACGCGCCTAGATTGATGACGTACTTTGGCGTGGCAGTAGTGAGCTCCGAGTAGGCCTCCTGGTCATACAGGACATTGGGTATCAACGGCCCGGGTGTCGTGCCCGGCTTGGTGATCGTCGTATCGTTGTAGGTTGCGCCGATCGACCAATCGACGCGTGCGAAGTTGTAGTCGTACGGGAAATCAAATACCAGGTCGGCGCCTCGCGTGCGGGTGTCGATGCCATTGGCGAAGATACTGATGCCGTAGGAGCCGTTCTTCAACACATCCGGGTCAATCACGTCGGTGCCGCCCGAGTAGATTCCGATCGCGTTGTTGATCGCGGTTCCGCCGGGTTGAATTGCTCCATTGATTGCACCGGCAACCTGGCCGCTGCCGACGATGCGGTTGGTAATGGTGATCTGGTAGACATCCAAGGTCGTGCTCATGTGCGGCAGCGGGCGCCACACAAAGCCCAAGCTATAGTCCATGGATTTCTCCGGCTGCAGATGCCCGAGCCCCAGCGCTGCAGCAGCGGGAGAGTCCGGCGGCAACTGGATGTACGCAGTGGTCGGTCCGACATTGGTCGAGGAATAAAATTCTTCAGCGAGCGTCGGCGCTCGAAATCCATTGTTCACGGTCCCGCGCAGCGCAAACTCCGGCGTAAAGTCATAACGTGCCGTCAGTTTGCCGACCGTGGCACTGCCGAAGTCGCTGTAGTGCTCGTACCGCGCCGCGCCGTCCACGCGCAGGCCGTCAATGGGCTGCGTTGCCAGATCGACGTAGAGTGCATAATTGTTCCGATCGTGAGTTGCGGCGTCCAGCGGCGTGAATCCAGGATAGGATTGCGCGCCGCCCGCCTCGTACGATAAGGGCACCCCGGCACCGATTTCATAGGTCTCCCGACGGTATTCCCCGCCGAATGCCACCGTCAGAGGGCCCGCCAAGCCGACATTGAAGTCGCGCTTGATATCGAGGTTCGAGGTCCACTGAGTCGACTTCAAAAATCCGTCATAGAAGTTGGTGGGGGTCGGTATGCCGTTGACGTTGTAAGTACCGGCGTTATATGAATCGATGGTCGAAACACCGACCCGGTCGCTGCCATACCCGGTAGCCAAATCCCAGTCCCACGAAGCGATGCTGCCCTTTACCCCGAGATTGAATTGGTAATCATCTTCATCGCTCGCCTCTTGCGGATTGAAGCCGAAGGGGAATGGATAGATGGTGGCGCCGCCTGGAGGCGTGTACTGCACCTTTGACGGGACGCGGTAGTTTTCGTAAGACGCGGCATCTTTATGGCCGTAGGTACCGAACAAATACAACTCGGTGCCGCCCTCAAAATCGTACCCGGAGTTCACAGCGAACATCTTTTGGCGAACGGCCGCATCCCCCGAAATCATGTTCTCGTATGGATACCCGGGCACATTCATGATGTTGGTGTCGGGGTAGGTGGTGGCGGCCGGACCGCGAGGATCAATTTCACCGACGTTGCTGTGGCCGTGACTGCGAAATTCGCCGGTCACGTTGAAGAATCCTCCCTGCCCGGCCTCGAAGCCGGCATTGCCGCTGACATCTTCCGTCCGTCCGCCGCCCGCATTGCCGTATTGGCCGTAAAGTCCAGACAGCGAGCCGCCGGAGTTACTCCTTTTCAGAATGATATTGACCACGCCGGCAATGGCGTCCGATCCGTATTGCGCCGCTGCGCCCTCGGTCAGCACTTCGACGTGATCAATGGCATCCAACGGAATGAAATTCAAATCCACGCCGGCGCCGCCTTGGAATGGCGAGCCTGTATCGACCGCGAGATTCGCCGTCGTGTGACGGCGCTTGCCGTTGATCAGAACCAGGACATCATTGGGGCTGACGCCGCGCAATCGAGCCTGCAAGGTTTGACCCGACATATCGAAGCCAAAGGCCTGCATTTGCAGCGAAGGGACCAGGGTAGACAGGGCCGACATCAGGTCGGGCGCGCCGGATGCTTTCAGGGCCTCCGCGCCCACAATCTGGATGGGCGCCGCGCTGTCCGAGGCTTTTATTCCCGTTTGGCGCGAACCCGTCACGATGACCTCGTCAAGGTCGCTTTCTCCCGTCGCGGGTGTTTCGCCGAATACTTGCGCACTCAAGGACAGCGCCGCCGCGCCGAGCAACGCGATTGTCGCGCGCGCATTGCGCAACCGTGCATCATCCCAATTTCGCGGCATCGAATTGCCGGCCCGATATTTGGCTGTCAGCATCTGGCACCCCTTTCTTGTTTGTGGCTCATTCGCGTCGCGCATTTGCATCGTGCAATGCGCTGGCGCCAATGCCTGGGTGCAATTAGTGGGCCAAGCCTCCACAGCGTGGAGGCATCTGAAGTGTGGAGGCCGGCAATTTCAGTGCATTTACTCGCCAAAGATCAGGCAATTCATAAATTTGAAATATAATTCTTAGCCGGTTCAAACCTACGCGATGCGTTGCGTTTGTCCAACATTGCACCGAGCCAAGTCGAGTCGCGTGGCTTGAGAAGGTGCATTGCAACGGGCACCGCGCCCCACCAGGACGCGCCGACTAGCACCGCGGTGGTGCGATCACTCCCACAGAACGGGCAATATCGATAAGACCAAAAGCGCCGCCATCGTGTAGTTGAACCAACGGCGGCGCTTCTCGGTTTGCAGATACCGGCGCATGAACGAACCGAAAAACGTCCAGCAACTCACGCAGACCAAGGTGATGACCACGGATATCGCGGTCAATGCCACGATTTGCAGCGGCAGGGTCTGATCGACGACGGTGTAAGTAGTGACTGCACCGAGCGAAATGACCCAGGCTTTGCCATTCACCCATTGAAACGCCGCAGCCTGCAAAAAGGTCAACGGCTTCGATTCGCTGCGCGCCTCGCCCGGCGCGGCAGCGATCGTGATGCGGTAGGCGAGATACAGCAGATACACGATGCTGATCCACTTGAGAATCGTATGAATGAGCGGCACCGCGATAAAGATCTTGGCCAGCCCGATGCCGACGATGAACAGCATCAGGGGGTAGCCGATGGTAATGCCGAGAATGTGCGGAATCGTGACGCGAAAGCCGAAATTGACGCCCGAACTTGCCACCAGAATGTTATTCGGGCCAGCGGTGATTCCCATGGAAGTCATGAAAGGAATACTGGTGAGAATCAACGCCAGCGGGAAGGTCTGCATCGGCACTTCGCTTGAGAGTTTGCCCGCAAAAATACTAACACTCGCGTGGGCGCAGCGCCTGGTGCTCGCCCGGCTACATCTTGCAGTTAGTTAACGTATCTGTTAACTTTATTCATATTCGTTAATATTTGATTTGGAGATCACCATGAAGCCCACACCGAGCGGTTGGCCGCGCATGTCGAGCGCGGTTGTCTACCAGGACGCGGTCGCCGCCATAAAATGGCTTTGCGATGCGTTCGGTTTCGAGGTCCGACTGAAAATCGAGGGCGACAAAGGCCAAATCGAGCACAGCGAATTGTCATACGGCGAAGGGCTGATCATGGTCGCCCAAGAAACGCCGGAATCGTCCCGCCCCTGGAAGCGCACCATGCGCAGTCCCAAAACAATGAATGGCGCGACCACCCAGAGCATCATGTTTTTCGTTGACGATGCTGATGCGCACTGTGCGAACGCGCGCGCTCACGGCGCTCAAATCATCGAGGAGCCCGCCACTCACGACTACGGCGAGGACTATTGGTCGGACCGCAGTTACGGCGCGGTTGATCCCGAAGGCCATCTTTGGTGGGTGACGCAGCGCCTGCGCAATCCTCCGACTGGCTAACCGGCAGCAATGGAGCAACGCTCGGCCGAATTTGAATTGAACGCCGCGTTTGGCGCGCTCTCGGACGCTTCGCGCCGCGAAATGATTCGGCTGTTGCTGCAGAAACCCCGCCGCGCCGGCGAGCTGGCGGAATGCGTCGACATGAGTCCGCAAGCCCTCAGCCGCCACCTGCGCGTGTTGCGCAGAGCGGGCCTGGTTTCCGAGCACGGGATTGAAAACGATGCGCGCGTGCGCATCTACAGCATTCACGCCACCGCCTTTCAGCCCGTACAGCACTGGATGGCACAGGTGGAAGACTTGTGGCGGCGTCAGCTTCAGGCGTTCAAGGCCTTCGCGGAAAATCCGCGACGCGCCGGCAAACCCAAGCCATGAGCGGTGATCGCGCGCGGGTGAGCGTCAGCGTCGCGATTCCGCCATCGCGCGCTTTCCATGTCTTCACTTCTGAAATCGACCAATGGTGGCGCCACGGAGTGAAGTTTCGCAATTCGGCTTCGCGCAGCAGCTTGCTGTGCATCGAACCTAAAGTGGGTGGCCGGCTGTTCGAGTCATTCGAGGCGGAGGGAACACAGCACATCGTCGAAGTCGGCCGTGTGCGTGTGTGGGAACCGCCCCGCCGGCTCAGCTTCACGTGGCGTAACGCCAATTTCGCTCCGCACGAGCAAACCGAAGTCGAAATTCAATTTGAACCGACCGCCGCCGGAACACTAGTAACGGTGACTCATAGCGGCCTTGCGGCCTTGCGCGCCGATCATCCGGCACGCCACGGTCTGCAGGGCTCTGACTTTTGCCGAATGATCGGCCTGTGGTGGGGCGAGCAAATGGGTTCACTGCGCCTGATCTGCGCGACGCCCTCCTCATAGCCTAAAGACTGCCTCATAGCCCCAGAACGACGACCTTGCCTGTGACTTTCGGAGTCGGCCAGATCGGCGAGGTCATCCCGGCCGCGACCGCGATTTTTTGCCCCGCCCCCGTATCGTAGGTAATGACACCCCCACCAATCGCGCCGCCCAGATCCTTTGACCACAGCTTCTTACCGCTCGCGGCCTCGAGCGCATAGAAATTGCCACCCATATCTCCGAACAGAACCAAGCGTCCGGTGGTGGGCGTCACGCCCCCAATCAAGGGGAACGGTGCGTGGAACTGCCATTTGCGTTCGCCGGTATCCGCGTTGCTGGCGCTCATCCAGCCCGACCACATTTTTGGATCGTCCATCTTGCCGAATCCTTGAGTCGCGCCGCTCCAGGGCTTGCCCGCCGGCGAGCCCCCCAAGGTATTCGCGGGAACTGCCTGCACCGTCGTGCACCAGTCCACTTCGCCGGTAAAAATCAGGTTGTCGGCCGGATCGAAGGCAGGTCCATTCCACTCCGCCCCGCCCTGTGACCCGGGACAAAACCGCGTGCCCTGCGGGCTCATTGCCGCATCGGAATTGGCGATCGTGGTGACCGGCTTGCGATAAATCACTCTGCCGTCGTTCAGATCGATCAAGTACAAATGCCCGTCCTTGGGCGCCTCGGCCATCATGCGGTGGCCGTGATTGCTCAGGAACAGGGCCGGCGGTGAGGACACGTCCCAGTCGTGATAGTCACGCTTGACCAACTGAAAATGCCGTTGGTATGCGCCGGTTTTCGCATCGAGAATGACGATTGAGCTGGCGAACAAGCTCTCGCCCTGGCGAGGTTCCTTGATGAAGTCCGGCGCCGGGTTCCCGGTGGGGATGTACAAGAGTCCGGTGACCGGATCGAGCGAATACGACGTCCAGGTCGCCCCACCTGTGATGGGGAATCCCTTGGCTTCCTTCCAAGTCGCTGCGTATGCCGCCTTGGGATCCGGTGCGGCGGGCCCGCGGGCTACATCTCCCGTGCCCTTCGGCACGATGTAGAACTCCCAAACGATGTGACCGTCCTTGTCATCCAGCGCGTACATCCGACCCTTGACGCCTTTGTTATCGCCCCCGGCATTGCCGATGAAGACCAGGCCGTTCCAAGCAATCGGCGCGGCCGGCACCGACTCGCCCTTCGCAGCATCCGCAATCGTCGTGGCCCAGAGGCGCTTGCCGTTTTTGGCATCGTAGGCAATGACCTTGCCGTCGGCGGTCCCGCGAAACACGCGATGATCGAGCCACGCAATACCGCGATTGACCTTCAGATCGCCCGACGCCGAGTCTTCATGGCTGCGCCAATTGAGTTTGCAGCTATTCGGGTCGATGGAGAACGTGTCGCGCTCGGTGGTGCCAAATAGGGCGCCGTCCACCTGCACCAATCCGGTCTCAAACGCAATTTGCTCGCCCGTGTCAAAACTGCAAATAACCTTGAGGCCTGTGACGTTTTTGTTGTCAATCTTTTCCAACGTCGCATACCGGTCAGAGGTCAGCGTGCGGTTATAGCTGGGCCAATCATTTGCGGCGTGCGCCGGCGGCGCCACATTCAGAACGGCGATGGCGGCTGCGGCCGCGACGGCTCTATTGGAACGCATCAGGATTTCCTTCCTTTTCTAGGTCTTCAATTTAGGCGCTGATCCAGCCGTTAATGTGAATCATGCCGCCGGCGGCGTCTAGCGTGCAGAGAGTGTGCCCGCTGTCAGCGCTTGCCTACAGCGAATGGTCGATATCGCGACCCGATGAGCGGCGAACTTAAGTGCGCTTACGCGTATCTTTACGCTCATGGCCAGTAACGAGAACGTCCAGCCCACGCCCGCAAATCTGCCTTCGTCCGCGAAGGAGAATCTCGAGGTTTTGTCGCAGTTTAAAGACCGCGAAGAGGCGCAGATATCCGGGTTGCAGCTGGCGATCGAACGCGTCAGCCGCTTCTTCGGCAGCCCGGCATTCTTTGCATTCGCCGTGGCATTCATCGCGATGTGGATCACCGTGAACACATGGGGGATGAATCACGGTTGGCGCCACGTCGATACCCCGCCGTTTTTCTGGCTGCAGGGGCTGGTGAGCTGCAACGCCCTGCTGCTCACGGTCGCAGTGCTCATTCGGCAAAACCGCATGGCGCAAGTCGCGGAACATCGCGCGCATCTCGATCTTCAGATCAACATGCTGACCGAGCAGAAGGTCACGAAGCTTCTGCAGATCCTCGATGCGCCGCGCCGCGATTTGGCCACACAGCACGGCGGCCCTGACGACGAAACGAGCGAAATGAGCAAGCCCGCCGACACGCACGCGCTGATGCATGCCATCAAGGAGAAGCAGGAAGGTTAAGCAGAGTCAAGGCACGAACGCCGAGGCCACTACTGATAGAGATGCCGCCGCGTCAACGGCAAGCCGGGGATACCAACGGCGCGCTTGCTCGCCAATACCTGATAGATGCCGATCTCTCCGGATTCGAACTGAAGCGCGCACGCCGACATATAGAGCCGCCACACTCGGTAGGTCGCTTCGTTGACGTACTGCAACGCCTGCGCTCGATTGCGCTCCAGGCGTGCGACCCAATGCCGCAAGGTCATCGCATAGTGCGGGCGCAGTCCCTCGACGTCCGCGATCTCGAATTTTTCATGTTCCATCGCGCGCTGCACATTGCTGATGGTATCGAGCTGGCCGTCCGGAAACACATAGCGATTGATGAATTCGGTGGACACGTTGGGCTGCCAGCCTTCCGAATCGTGGGTGATGCCATGATTGAGAAACAGGCCGTGCGGCTTGAGCAGGCGATGCACGGTCGCAAAGTAGACAGGAAGATTCTTCAGGCCCACATGCTCAAACATGCCCACGCTCGCGACCTTGTCGTAAAGCGCCTCTCCTGGCAGGTCGCGATAGTCCATCAATTCCACGTTCACTCTACCGCCAAGACCCGCCTGTTCGATGCGCTCGCGGGCGATCTTCAATTGCTGCGGGCTCAGAGTGACGCCCTGAGCCTGCACGCCATAGTGCTGCGCGGCATGGATGACCAATGCGCCCCACCCGCAGCCGATGTCGAGGAATCTCTCCCCCGGCCGCAATGACAGTTTGCGGCAGATATGATCGAGCTTGGCCTGCTGCGCAGTATCCAGATCCACGTCGGGATTTTCAAAATACGCGCACGAATACACCATGGCTCGATCCAGCCACAATGCATAGAACTCGTTCGAAACGTCGTAATGAAAGTGAATCGCGTCGCGATTCTCCGCCTTCGAATGCGCCTTGATTCGTGGTGCATCGGAGGGAGCGAACAGGCTCTCTGTATGTTGGGCCGCCGCGTTCAACATCCGCAAGCGCAGCGCCGTGAAGGCAGCCAGGAGTTTCTCGGCCGGCGTCATCTGCAGAGCATCCAAGTGATCCTTGATGCTGAGCGCAGCAAAGAAGTCGCCCTCGATGTCCAGATCTCCGCGAAAGTATGCATCGGCCAACGCCAGCGGATCGCGTCCGAGCACCATTGACCAAACGACCTCAGGACTACGAAAGACGAGCGCAAATGGTGAATCCGGGCCCGAGGCAGATTCGTTCCCGGCGCGAATGGAGGTACCATTCCACAATCTCAAGGTAATGACGCCGGGATAGCGCCGAAATATCCGCATCAACAGCAGGGCGGCTTGTTCGCTGCCTCGGTAGGCGGCCCCGCTCTCGGGCTGAGCAGCCCCAGACGCCTGCTGGGTTGCGGGTGTTCCGGCACTCAATGCCGATTCAGTGTGCATTTGATTATTCATATAGACACTCCTGACTTGCGTATACGAGTCCTAGCAATTTACATACCAGCGACAATCGGCCGGAAAACCGCAGTCTTCCGGCCATTCGCACTGAATTTATTACATGGTCACTCCAAAAATTTCAGGACGGTCGGGCCTACTTGCCCGTACTGTTTCTAGTCCGTTCAATAAAGGCCGCAACGTTCGCATGCAGCGCCTTTAAATCCGGCTCATGTGCATACACCATGTGGCCGGAGGTGTAGAAATGCATCTCGATATTGCCCTCGAGCGTGCTCTGTATCGGCAGCTGCCGCAACTCATACTCCGCCGCGAAATACGGTGTCGCCAGATCGTAGTAGCCCCCGTTGAGTTGCACCTTAAGATTGGGATTTTGCTTCATCGCGGCGGCCAGATCCGGCATCACGTTCACCGGCGAGCCTTTGCTCTGGGCGCCGGGAGGCTGATGCGTGGAATCCCAGCGATTGCCAATGTCGAAAGACTCCGCCTTGTAGATTTTCTTCTGGCCGAATTTTAGCGTTGTCCTCACATAATCGTTGAATGCCGAAACATAGGCCGAGGAAATTGCGGCCGACTGCGGATCATAGTCGGCCTCCTTGCTCATCGGATCGATGGTGGGCCCGGCGAACCTTGTATCGAGACGGCCGGTGGTGATTTCCGCGCCCAGCAGCGTTTTTTCAAACTCGCCGCCGTTGACACGCAAATTCGCGCGCTCAATGTAATCGACCGGCAGTCCGGTATAATTGTGCAGCTTGGTCGCGATCTCCGTTTTGCGCTCGGCGCTCAAGGTCGAGCCCGCCGCGAGGGCTTGCAAATAGTCGCCCATCGCAAAGGTTTCTACTTCGTGCAACAACGGTTCGAGAGCGGCCGGCTGACTGGGGAGCTTGTGGTGATACCAGGCCGTAGCGGTGTACGTGGGTAATGCAAGTGAATAGGGTAAATCCACACCGGGATTGAATTGCGGCGCATCGACGCCGTCGTCGAAATTCAGCACCTGCGAAAGCAGGATCACCCCATTTAGATCCAGCGACTTTTCATTTTCGAGGATGTATGCCAAGGCTGCTGAGCGGGTCGTGCCGTAACTCTCGCCGAACAGATACTTTGCTGAATTCCAGCGATTATGCTTGGAAAGAAAACCGACGATGAAATTCGCGAAGGCGTGGGCATCCTGATCGACTCCGAAGAACGCCTTCTCCTTGTCGGCTCCGCGCAAATGGCCGAAGCCGGTGCCGGGCGCATCGATGAACACCAAGTCGCTGACGTCGAGCAGCGTAAATTCATTGTCGACGACGCGATAAGGCGCCGCCGGACTGTGCGTATCATCGGCGGTTACCACGCGCTTCGGACCGAAGGCGCCCATGTGAAGCCAGACGGTGGATGAACCCGGGCCGCCGTTGTAGATGAAGGTGATCGGCCGATGGCCGTCTTCCTTGTCGCCGCGGAAATAAGCGACATAGGACATGCCCACTTCAGGCGGCTGCGGCGGCGGTGGTCCCTGGCGGTCGTCTTTTGGAAGTGGCGGATCATCGTCCAAAGGGTCCTTGACGTGCACGACCAAAATACCCGCTTCGGCTTGATAACCTATGGCCCGTCCGGCGACCGTCACTGAGCCCGAGGTGACTTGCTGCTCATCTTTTAAATAGCGCGGCGATTCGGTCGGCTCGGGCACCACCGCGATCTTGGTGTCGGGAGCATCGCCTGGCGTTTTCTCGGCGGCAAAAGTAAACGACGCACCGAGCGCGATGCTCAAGACAGCGGTGCACATCAATCCGCGGATACTCAAATCCATTCTCTTGAAACTCCTGGGGGGTCGGTAAGGCGTCATTGTAGCGCTGAGCGCGCGATCGGCGCCTAGTATTCAAATCGATATATCAGTCCAATGCTGGTACCCGGATCGTTGTCGGGGGTCGTACCTTGAACCGCGGTGCCATTACCCAGTCGTGTTTGCAATCTCAAGTGTTTGGTCAGGTCCACGTCGGCTTCAACTTGACTGGTGCCGGCGGTACTCTGCTTGGCCTCGATATAGACCCTCTTGGAGACATAGCGGCCCGCTTCGATACTGGCCCCCGAGTCCTGCCCGGTTTGAGCATTGGTCGTGCCCGCGCCGATGCTGAGGCGGTCCAGCCCCAGGCTCTTTTGGATCTTGACCAAAGGATTGAGGCTGTTGCTTCCGCCCACTCCGCTCATCGAAGCGAGTGCCGCCCCGACTTGGGCTAGCTGCAGTGGCGTCAGCTGCTGAGTCGGCGCGCCAAACAGCAACAGCGCCATGATTTCATCCTGCGGCTTGGACGGCGAGCTGCTGAAATCGAAAACAGGTGCATCGGCAAGGCCCGTAATGTGCATGGTCGCGGTGGTGTCGCCAATGACCGCCGACGCAGTGAAGTCCAACGTCGGGTCAATTTTGTTTTGCAACCCGGCGCCGTTGAAGCTCACGCGGCCCTCCGTAAAATTCAATCGACCCGTGGCCAGGGAAAAGGTGCCGCGCTCGAGGTCGAAGCCGCCGGTGACGAAGGGCGAGTCCGTGGTTCCTCCGATCTGCAAATCGCCGCGCATCCTCGCCTCCAATCCACGCCCTTGTACCAGAATCTCATCGGGTGCATGTACCGCCACGTTGAGACCGATGATGAGCGGCTTTTCTCGGACTACCGCTGCTTTTTTGCCGCGACGTCGCACGTCGAGCACCGCGACGTTGAGCGGCAGCCCATTGGGAATGCCGATCAAGGTGCGATTCAAATGCATCGATCCGGCCACGTCCAGCCGCTCACGCGCCGTTCCTTTGATCGTCAGGTCCGCGTTAAAATTCGAGGTAATCAGTTTGCTGACGAGCGGCTGAGCGTTGCGGGCGGAAATCTGCAGATCAACCGGAATGCCCTTCTGCAGGATTCCCACGCTGCCGCTCATCGACACGGTGCCCGGCGCCGCCGACGCGGTGAAACTCTTGATCTGCAGCGTGCCTTCCTTGCCGACGATTTGCGCGGCAATGTCCGTGAGGCTTATGCCGCGCACGTAGTCGTTGATTTTACCGTTCTTAAGATCCAGCGCACCGGTGATTTGAGGCGCCGCGACGGTGCCAGTGACGGTCGCATCGATGTCGAGCTGTCCTGAGGCATGTTGGCCGCGCGCTTCCAGAAAGGCGTTCATCAATCCCACATCGACCTTGCCGTTGATTTTCATGTCAACATCGCCATCGGCGGCAAGGGGCGCCTGCCCCAACGCAGTCAGTTGCGATGCAGTACCGGCATCGAGCCGCGCGTTAATATCTGCCGTGTGTCCGCGCAGCCCTGCGGTGATATAAATGTTTGCCGGAGGCAATCCGAGCGCGGCATCATCGGCAGACTGAACCCCCAAGGCGTTCAGGACGATCTCGCCGATGGGCGCCTTGACGCTGCCATGCAAATCGGCGTGCGCTTCGATGACGCCGGCCGCCAATAGATTGGGCAGGAAGACGTTGACCAGCGCGGGCTGCACCTGCCGCAGCGAGGCGCGCAGCGCCAGGCTCGGGGAAATCTGGCCCTGCACATCCAGCTCAGCCTTCTGGGCACCCAACTTGAGCTGATCAACCGCGATGCCGTTGCCGAAATAGATTCGCGCCGGTTCCAGCAAGCGTATTTCCTGACCGCTGTACGAACCCAGCGCGCTCGCCACTGAAATTTCCTTCGCATCCAGATTGAAATTACCGCTCGCCCCCAACGTCACCGCAACACCGTTGAGCTTGGGTAGATCTACGCCCGCTTTGAATGCAAAGGAATCGGTGAACCCCTCGCCTGCAAGATGCACGCTGCCGGCGAGACCCGACAGGGTCAGGTCTTTGGCATCCACTTGCAGCCGCGCGCGCGTACGCTGACCCTCGGGCTGCAAGGCCAAATTGCCGGCGAGACTGCCTGCTATCTCCATACCCAGCAGGCGCTGCAAATCCTGGAGCTGCGCGACGGACACCATCAATTGACCATGCAGTTGCTGCTTGTCGGTCGTCAAATTCAGATCGCCTTCGGCATGGGCGCTTTTCCAGGTTGCCTGATGAATGACGGCACGAAACACACGCTCGGCACTGCGCTCCATGGAGACATCGAGATTCAACGGAGCTCCATCCAAGGACCCTTTGGCGGCGAGCGTGCCGTTCGGCGCGGATGGCAGGCCGCGTACGTTCACATCCGCGGCCAAGTCTCCGCTTGGCGATCCGCGCACCGAGAGCGTAGAGCTCAACTTCGCATCAGCGGCCAGAGCCGTCAGCGGGCCCTGCACTGAACCTGAGCCTTTCAAATTTCCTGCCAGTACGGCGGAGACGACGCTCAGGTCGGGCAACGACAATTCCCATCGTCCATCGATGCCCCGGCCGCCGACGCTGCCGCGGGCGGACAAGAGAATCGCGCGCCCGGACAATTTCACATCGTCAATGGACAGCACGTCGTCCTTGAACGCGCCGGAAAACTCCAATCGCGCGCGATCTCCCAGGGCAGCCGCCCACACTTGAGTTCCCGGCATGAGCGTCGCGTTGGCGTCGAGCTTGATGCGCGTGACGGCCGGATAGCCTGCCAATTGCGCATTGATCACGGCACTGCCGCGCAAGTCCTGCGCAGCGTAGGCTGCAAACGGCGCCAAATTCGGCAGCCGCAGCTCCAGGGCCGCGCTTTGCTGTCCCGCGGTGACAGCCTGCGCTTTTATGCCAAACAAGCGATGCGAGGCCGTGAGCTCTACACGGCGCGCAGGATCATCGAGCCGTACCGAGGCGTCTATTTTTAACGGATCGGCCTCGAGCAGTTTCGGCTGCGATCCGGGAATTCTTAGGCCCTGAATCAGCGCGTGCAGGTCCGCTTTACCTTGAACCGCGGCGACATCGGCGGTCAGCGCAGCGGCTTGCATCTGGCCGGGGACGCGCAGCCGTGTGACTTCCAGATGCCCATCGGCGTTGAGGGAGCGGAGGCTGCCAAGCCAGCGCCCATGCAGCGCCCCCCGCTCCCACCCCAAATCGGGACGCGGGGAAACAGCCGCTGATTCGAACGCGAAGGCAAGATCGGCTGATAACTCGTTTAAATTGAGGCTGCCCTCCGCGTGCCCCTTGAGCTCTCCTGCCTGCAGCGAGAGATCAAGCCGTTCCGCGGAGCGCAATCCGGCGAGATTCAGCGTCGCCTCGAGCGCGCCCAAACCCGGCACCGATAAAATATTCTCCAAAGGTCCGTTGGCAGGTTCGTGCACCTTGAGCGCCCCATCCATGCGCTGTGCGTCGAAGTGCAGATGCAGCTCATACTGGCCGTCGCCGTCGATGCGCTGCGCGGAGGCGTCGAACAGCATGTCGCTCACGGAACGCAAATGGGCGGAGCCGTTCGCCGCCAAGGTTGCCGGTGTACCCGCTAGCTGTGCACCCAGATGCACGAGATTCAAGGATGCCTGCGCCACGTCGATGCGCGGAATGGAGACCTCGCCATGGCTCGTTGTCGTCGAGGAACTTTGCGGCAGGCGCTCCATGTCAATGCTGGCCACTTGTAATCGATCGATTTGCAGCCGGCGCTCAAGGTAGCCCCAAGGTGTCCAGTCCAACTCGATTTTTTTTGCGGTGAGCCACGCGCCGGCGGCGTCTCTGAGCTGCAGTTCCTCCAGCGTCAAATGACTCGGAAAGGAGCCGGCCAATCCTGACAGCTGTACGTTGCCGCCTGTCAGTCGAGCCACGAGCTTCTCGATCTGCACACGGCCGGCCGACGTATTGCCGACGATCAATACCGTGCCGATCACGAGCATCAGCAGCAGCGCCAGTCCGCCCACTGTCCACGCAAGTATTTTTAGGGAGCGTCGCACTAGAATGCCTGCCCCAATCCGATGTAGACCTCAAAGGAATCCTCGCCCGGGCGACGACCCACGGGCACGGCGACATCGAATCTGATGGGACCAATGGGGGTGTAATAACGCATGCCCGCTCCAGTGCCGACGCGAATGTCGTCAGGCAGAGGCTTGAGACTCGCGCTTACCTGCCCTGCATCCACAAACGCAACGAAGCCCCAATTGGCGTACAGGCGCTGACGAAATTCCAGGCCGCCGGTGGCGATTGCCGTACCGCCGGTCGGATTATCGGTATGCGGGAACATGGGCCCCACCAGCTGATAGCCGTAGCCGCGAATCGTGCTGGTGCCGCCGGCGTAGAAGCGTTGATCCGGCGGCAGACTCAACTCACCGGCGCCCTCAGCGACGCCCGCGAGGGCACGGGCCGCGAGCACGCTGCGTCCTGGGGCGATGGGAAGCAGGTTATTGAGGTCAAAATAAGTAGAAAGACTGAGCGTCGAGATCAGGAAAGTCGCATTTGGATGCCCAATCGCGAGCGTGGGCGTGAGGTTCAAGGATGCGCGAAAGCCGTGCCGCGGATCTTCCAGCGGCGTGGGCAGATTGGTGGAATCGTAGATCACCTTGAAGGGCACTGCGATCAAGGTGTAGTTGAAGGTCGGCGTAATCGGGACGAACACTCCGCTGCCCGGGGGCGTCTCTTTGGCGTCGATTGTCTGCAAGATCGTCTCTTCGGTGGTCGACAGACCGGCACTCACGGTCCAGACGCTGGAAAGCTTCCGGCTCAAGGTGACGCTGGCTGTTTGCGCTTTTTGATCGTATGCCTGCAGTTGCTGCTTGATGGCTTGGACCGCGAACAGCAGCGACTGGTCGCGATGCAGAAAATCGGGAAGCAAGTACTTCACGCTGGTGTCGTAGCCCGTTCCCGTGGTGTCGCTGCCGCCAAGGTTGGTCAGGGTTGCAGCGAGACTGAGCTGTTCGGCATTGCCAAAGACATTGCGGTCGGTCCAGGTCACCCCGCCACTTCCGCCCAGGTCGCTTGAATACGCGGCGTTGACGGTGATGGCGTGGCGCAACCGTTCCCGCAATTTGAACGTAATGGGAACGTCGCCCGAGTCGTCGGCCTTTGAGCCGACCTCGACGCTGACTTGCCCGAATACATTCATTCCCAAAAGATCGCGGCGCGCGGCTTCGATGGCCGAAGGCTTGTAAAGATCGCCCCTGTGAAGCAACAATCTTCTGCGCACCAGCGACTCGTGCACGCGTTGCAGTCCTTCGATGCGAATAGCGCCGATCCTAACTTTGGGACCCGCGGTCAGGTGAAAACTCAAATCCAGCACCGGGGCATCGGCTGCCTCGTAAGCAACCGGCGCATCGACCTGTGCAAAGGCGTAGCCCTGTTCCTGCAACGCCGAGAGCAGGCGGGCACCCCCGGCGAGCACGCTGGCGGCAACCGCGGGCTGGCCGGTGGTTAAACCCAAGGTTTCACGCGCATTGATGGGCGCAGGTACCTCGCCGTCGATGTCGATCCGGCGCAAATGGTAGAGCGTGCCCAAGGCGAAGCTGATCGTAACCCGCGCGCTGCTGCCCTTGGGCAGTGCCGTCAACGCATCTCCGAGGCCAGGATCGGTCAGCAACAAGCCATTGATATTAATGGTGACGTGAGATTCGTAGTACCCGAAACTCTCCAGAGCGGTTTTGAGCCGGTCCGTATCGCTGCGTGCCCGTGCAATCAAGCCGAAGGGACTCACCGGCGCCGAGGTACGCAGCGACAGTAAATCGGAAGTCTCTTTCAAGGTCTGATCGATATCGTTGTTTCCCACCGAGGCGAGGTCGACTTGATAGGCTTGCGGATCTGCGGCGCGGGCGCTGCAAGCCCACCCCAGCGCGCCCAAAATCAAGAATGTGAAGATAGTCGATTTCATTCAAGCCACTAGGCTAGCAGGTTCGAGCGATTTCCCAATCTAACTGTCAGCCTGCGCCTACAGAGACTAGTCGGCTCTCGGAATATGGGAGATCGTGATCGAGGCATACCCTGTGTTGCCGGCAATTACAACCAAGGAGTGCTTCATGGGTGACATTAAGGCTGATGAGGACAACGTCCCCATCGACAAGAGTGGCGAATCAACTCTTCGAGGGGCAGCTCTCGACGGCGCCGGACAAAAAAAATCTGTGGCGCATACGGCATTCGAGGAAACTCGCAGCCCCGACACGACATTGCACCTGGATGATAGTGAAGAGGACACGTTGTACGACGATGGCCTGGAACTCGAGGATGATTCGGCGGGACCTTTGACCGGCAAGGACGGCAGGGACGATACCCAATAGTGCGCTAGCGCAAAGCGTTCAGATCTATCGAGGCCTCGCACACAGCGCGGCCAAGCGGCAGCCCGCGCGCAATCGGAACCGCGTTCAAGGCGTATACTTCGGCCCCATGGATGTGGGCAGTATCATGACGACGCGCGTTGTCTCGGTCGAAATGGATGATCGGCTCGATGTCGTCAAGAAAATATTTGACACCCTCAAGTTTCATCATCTTCTCGTGGTTGACAGTGGAGGAAAACTCAAGGGTGTGGTCTCAGACCGGGATCTGCTCAAGGCTCTGAGTCCATACGTCGGCAGCGCCGCGGAAAATGCCCGCGACATCGCAACGCTCAACAGGCGGGTGCACCAGATCATGAGCCGAAATCTGATCACATTGCACCCGCGCGCCTCAATTTCTGAGGCGGTTAAGCTATTCCTCGAGCAGCGAATCTCCTGTATTCCGATCATCGACGAGGCGCTAAAGCCGAAGGGCATTCTGAGTTGGCGCGATGTGCTCAAGACCCTTCTCCCCGGGCAGAATGCCGGCGCGAGTTGATAGCCTGCGCCTTCAGCGCTATCGTGAATCGCTCATGCCAAGCCGACGCACCGCCTTTAGTTTAGCCCTGGTCTATCTCAGTATCGCGCTCAGCATCGGGCTCGGATCACGGGCGCAATCTGCGCAGCCGGATATTTATCCGCCTCCGGAGCAGGCCTGGGCAGACATTGCAGCCGCTCTAAAGAGTGCTGCAGCGTCCCACAAGCGCGTGATCTTGGACTTCGGCGGCAATTGGTGCACCGATTGTCATGTTCTCGACCTGTATTTCCACGACGCGGCCAACCGCCCGCTTCTCGAGGCCAATTACATTCTGGTGCACATCAACGTAGAGCACATGGATGCCAATCTCGATGTCACCGCGCGCTATAGGATTCCCCTGAGCAAAGGTGTCCCCGCGATCGCTGTGCTGGATGATCACGGCAAGCTGCTCTACAGCCAGAAGACGGGGGAATTCGAGGCCATGCGCCACATGCAGACGGGCGCGGTTACGGATTTTCTGCTTCGCTGGAAGCCTAAAGCCTAGCTTACCGAACGTGCGGCTTGGACGGCGGAAGTCGGGGTAGCGGCTCGGGCATCTCCGCCACGAAGTACGCCATCATGGCCATGAGCGCAACCTGGCGCCGAATATTATCCGGCTCGACTTTGTCCAGCGTATCCGCGGCACTATGGTGATAGTCGAAATAGGTTCGCGTGTCGACAATAGGCGCCAAGGTCGGCACGCCCCCGGCATCCAGATACTGAACGTCAGAACCGCCCGCTTCCTCGCGGCGATCCAAGATACTGGCGCCGATGGGGGATAACGCCGCCATGAGCGGACTAAATTGCGCCAAAGCCGCGGGCAGCACGTGTGCAGAAACGCCCAGTGGCCGCCCGGCGCCATTGTCGCTTTCGATCGCCGCAATCTGCCGCTCGAGGGCAGCGCTGTTGAGATTGAAGTAGGCCTGGCCGCCGGCGCTGCCGTTTTCCTCGCTCATCCATCCGACAAATCGAATCGTTCTGCGCGCATGCAAGCCCAGCGCCTGGAGCAAGTGCACCGCCCCCATGGCCGACGCCACGCCCGCACCGTCGTCGATCGCACCTTGCGCCAGGTCCCAGGAATCTAAGTGGCCCGAGACGATCACCACCTCTTCCGGCCGTTCGCGCCCCGCCCAGTCAGCAATGACGTTGTGGCTCTCGACCTCAGGCAGGGATTGCGGCAGCAACTTGATGTGCAAGGTGACAGGACCCTCGGCCGCGAGACGCGCGACCCACATTGCATCCTCAGCGCTCAAGGCAGCCGTAGGAATTTTGGGCAACTTCGGGTCGTAGTTCATTTCTCCGGTATGCGGCAGCCGATAGTTGGCGCCGCCGACGGTGCGCACCAGTGCCGCCGTCGCGCCGGCGCGCGCCGCGGCGCTCGCGCCCTGCGCCCGATAGATCACACCTTGGCCGTAGGCCGTACCGGCCCTCCCGTTCTCGGCCAAGGTCTCGTTGAAGGGCACATCGAACACCACGATTTTGCCGCGAGCCTCGCCCTCCCGCGCGCGCAATTCATCGAAACTATGCACCACCAGAACTTGCGCCGAGATGCCTTGCGCCGGGGTGGCAACCGAGCCGCCGAGGGTGGTCAGGTGCAAATGTTGAATGACGCCGGCCGGCCGGCCGGGATACTCAGTCATCTCGGCCTGCTCCTCGCCGCGCACCCAGTGCGGCACTTTGACTGGCTGCAGACTGACGTTGAGGCCTGCCGTCCGCAGCGCCGCTGCGATCTGCTCGACGGCAGCGTCGGCCTGTCGCGAGCCGCTCATTCGAGCGCCGATCTTGTCGCACAGGTCCGCCAGCCGCCGATAGGCCCAATCATCGCTGAGCCCCGCGTCGCGAATTCGACCGAGGGCCGTGGCGACGCCTTCGTCGGGTGCCTCCTCGGGCCGGGCGGCCGAGTCCATCAGGAGGTTGAGGATCAGTGCTGAAGCGATTAAGGGTAGGCGTATCAACGGTAGAAGGGCTGTGAGTAGGCGCATCCGCAAAGTGTAACCCAGCTCATTAACTGATCTTAACAATCTACCCATTCGCGTTTAATCGCTCCCAGTCCAGCGTGGCGGCCATGAATAGACATCTATCCGCAAGGGTGGTTTGCGCCTGCGCGCTTCTGGTGCTCGCTGCCTGCAGCGTAGGCCCAGCCTATAAGCGGCCGGACATTCCCCCACCGGCCGAATGGCGTGAAGCACCACCCAATGAACACGAAGGAATATGGCCCAGTGCCGATTGGTGGCATGGATTCGGTTCGCAGACGCTGGACGACTTGATCGCGGAGGCGCAGCGGAGCAACGACGATCTGGCCGCCGCCATTGCCCGAATTGAAGAGGCCGATGCCCAGGCGCGTATCGCCGGAGCCCCGTTATTGCCGTCGGTGGATTTTGGCGCCGACGCCTCCCGCCAGCGCGGTCAGGTTACCGGCGTAGGCCCCGAAACCTTCAACTCCTTCAGTCCGGTGCTCAGTGCGAGTTATGAGCTGGATTTTTGGGGCAAGAACCGCGCCGCCAGGGCCTCTGCGCGCGCCACTGCCCTGGCCAGCCACTACGACAAGGAGACCGTCGCACTCACGGTGGTCAGCAGCGTCGCCAGCACCTATTTCCAAGCACTCGAATTTCGCGACCGACTGCAAGTGGCCCGCGACAATCTGGCCAATGGCGAAAAGATATTACATGGCCTGCAGCTGGAGCAGACTGCCGGCATCGCCACTGGCCTGGACGTTGCCCAGCAAGAGACTGCCGTGGCACTGCTGTACGCCGCGATTCCGCCGTTGCAACAGCAGTACCGGCAAGCGGTCGCCGCGCTCGCGGTGCTGATCGGCAAAACCCCCGAATCCATCGATGTAGATACGGGCACGCTCAATACCCTGACCAGCCCGCAAGTCCTCGCCGGCTTGCCTTCATCGCTGCTGGCGCGCCGGCCTGATGTAGCCGAATCGGAGCAGCAGCTGATTTCCGCCAACGCGGACATCACGGTTGCGCGCGCGGCCCTGTTTCCCAGCATTCAATTGACGGCTGACGGCGGCTACGCGAGTTCGGCGCTGTCCTCGCTCATCAATCCTGCCGCCCGCATTTGGGACATATCCGCGGGCCTGACGCAGCCCATATTCCACGGCGGCGCGCTGCGCGGACAGGTCGTGTTCAGCAATGCTCGCTATCGGGAACTACTCAGCACGTACCACAAGGCGGTGATATCGGCGTTCAGCAATGTGGAAAGCGCATTGGTGGCGGCTCAGCAGACACAAGAGCAGCAAGCTCGCCAACAAGAAGCGGTGATCAAAGCGCGCCGTGCATTTCAATTCGCACAAACGCAAATGTCGGCCGGGACCGTGAACATACTCACGGTTCTCAACACCGAAAACGCGTTGTTCAGCGCCCAAGATGAATTGGTCCAGATTCAATTTTTGCATTTGCAATCGATGGTGGATTTGTACACCGCACTCGGCGGCGGATGGCAACAAGGATAAGTAGATGACGAAATTCTCCACACTCCAAAAACGCGCTCTTCTAGGCAGCCTCGCTCTGGCGGTCCTGCTGCTGATTACGTGGCGGATGATCATTCACAAACCGGCCGATGCCGCTTCGCGCAACACACCCCCCGCCATTGCGGTGGACACGGCCGCCGCGAGTCACTCCGATGTACCGATCTATCTTCAAGGTTTGGGTACCGTGCAGGCGTTCTACACGGTAACGGTGACCGCGCGCGTCGACGGCGAGATACAGAAAATCGGCTTTACCGAAGGCCAAACGGTGCACAAGGGCGACCTACTGGCGCAGATCGATCCCCGACCCAATCAAGCAGCCTACGAGCAAGCGGTTGCCACCAAGGCGAAGGATGCGGCGATGCTGGCGAATGCCAAACGCGATCTCGATCGCTACTATCTGCTCCAACCGCAGGACCTCGCCAGCAAGCAAACTGTGGATACCCAGCGCGCGACGGTCGATCAGCTCACCGCGCAGGTGCAGGTTGATCAGGCCGCGATCGACAACGCACGCACGCAACTCGACTACACGCGCATCACCTCGCCGATCGAGGGCCGCACCGGAATCCGGCTCATCGACCCGGGCAATATCGTGCGCGCAGCGGGCACGGCCGGCATTGTCGTTGTCACCCAAGTGCAACCCATATCGGTTGTGTTCACTCTGCCTGAAGAAAACATAAGTATGGTCGGCGCCGCCCTCGCCCTGGGTCCGGTCGAAGTCACGACGCTGTCGCGCGATGGCGATGCGGTTCTGGACCAAGGCACCCTCACACTGATCGACAATCAAATCGACCAGACCACCGGCACCGCGAGGCTCAAGGCCACCTTTAGCAACACGCGCAATACGCTCTGGCCCGGCCAGTTCGTCAATGCACGCGTACTGGTGCGAACGGAGCGCAACGTGATCACTGTGCCGTCGTCCGCGGTGCAACTTGGCCCCAACGGACCCTTTACTTACGTCATCAAGGGCGATTCAACAGTGGAAGTGCGGCCCCTGGAGCTTGGCGCAGAAAGCGCCGGCCTGACTATCATCAAAAAGGGCATCACCTTGAATGAGCGTGTCGTGACCAGCAATCAATACCGACTGCAAGCCGGGGTGCACGTGCGCGATAACGCAGCGGCGCCGAAAGCATCATGAGCATCTCAGAGCCGTTCGTCCGCAGGCCGATTGCCACCTCGCTGTTGATGGGCGGCATTTTCCTCGTCGGCCTGGTGGTCTTTCCACTGTTGCCGGTTGCGCCGCTCCCGCAAGTGGACTTTCCGACCATTTCCGTTTCGGCCAATTTGCCTGGCGCCAGCCCTGAAACCATGGCCTCGTCTGTCGCCACGCCGCTCGAGACGCAATTTGCGCAGATCTCCGGCCTGTCCCAAATGACCTCAACCAACGCGTTGGGAACTACGAACATTACCTTGCAGTTCGATTTGAATCGCAGTATCGACGCGGCGGCACAGGACGTGCAAACGGGGATTGACGCCGCGGGCGGCCAGTTGCCGAAGAATTTACCCACGCCACCCACTTATAAGAAGGTGAACCCGGCCGATTCGCCCATCCTGATTCTAGCCGTGCATTCGGATGTTCTGCCGGTCACGACAGTGGATGATTACGCCGAGAATATTCTGGCGCAGCAAATCTCGCAGATTTCCGGCGTTGCGCAAGTCAGCATCGGCGGCCAACAAAAACCGGCCGTGCGCGTGCAGATCGACCCCATTAAATTGGCTGCCTTGGGCTTGCAGTTGGAGGACGTCGCCAACGTCATCAACGCAGCCACCGTCGATGCTCCGAAAGGGTCGATCAACGGACCTACGCGCTCGATGACGATTTACGACAACGATCAGTTATTGAAGGCCGCGCCGTGGAACGATGTGGTGGTCGCCTACAAAAACGGCGCTGCAGTCCGTGTCCGCGACATTGGCGTAGCGGTCGATGGGCCTGAGAATCGGTTGATCACCGCCTGGCAAAATGGCCGCCAGGGCATCTTGTTGCTGATCTACAAGCAACCCGGCGCCAATGTGATCGAAGCGGTGGACCGCGTCCAGGCTCTGCTGCCGCATGCGCTTGCCTCCGTGCCGCCCTCCATCAAAGTGGATACGGTGGCCAACCGCACGACAACGATCAAGGCCTCGGTGCGGGACGTGGAGATCACGCTGCTGATTACGATTGTGCTGGTGGTGCTGGTGATTTTTCTGTTTTTGCGCACCGCCTGGGCGACGATCATTCCCGGCGTGACGGTACCTTTGGCGCTGCTGGGCACCGTGGCCATGATGTATGTGCTCAACTTCAGCTTGGACAATCTGTCCCTGATGGCGCTGACCATTGCCGTGGGATTTGTCGTGGACGATGCCATCGTGATGCTGGAGAACATCTACCGGCACATTGAAGACGGCATGACGCCGATGGAGGCGACGCTCAAGGGCGCCGGTGAAATCGGTTTCACCATTTTATCGATCAGCATTTCGCTGGTAGCCGTATTCATTCCGCTTCTGCTGATGGGCGGCATCATCGGCCGCCTGTTTCGAGAATTTGCGATCACCATGACGATGACCATCGTCGTTTCCGCCTTCGTCGCCCTCACCCTCTCCCCCACCATGTGCGCATTGTTTTTGCGGGATGAAAAGCACGCCAAGCATGGCAAGGCGTACATGGCGATCGAGCGTGCCTTCGACAAGCTGCTGGCCGGCTACACGCGCGGTCTTGATTTTTGCCTGGACCACAAGCGTACAACGTTGCTGACATTTATTATCACGGTCGCTGCGACCGTGCTGCTGTACATCTACATTCCCAAGGGATTTTTCCCACAGCAAGACACCGGCATCATTTCCGGCCTCACGGACGCGCCCCAGGACATTTCTTTTGATGAAATGGTGCGCCGTCAGCACATGGTCACGGACGTCATCTCAAAAGATCCCGACATCGCCAGCTACGGCACCGGCATCGGTGGAAACCGCCCGATCAACAATGGATTTCTCATCATCGGCCTCAAGGCCCGCGATGACCGCAAGTCAGACGCCGATCAGATCATTACGCGATTGCGGCCGCAGCTGGCGAAGGTGCCCGGCATCCAGTTGTTCGTCCAGGCGGCCCAGGATTTGAACGTCGGCGGCCGTACCTCCCGTACTCAGTATCAGTACACATTGCAGGACTCGGACATCAACGAGTTGAACGAATGGGCGCCGAAGATGCTTTCGGCCCTGCAGAAACTGCCGAGCTTGAAGGACGTCGCTTCTGACCAACAAACCAGCAGCGGCATGCTGTCGATGACCATCGATCGCGACCAAGCCTCGCGTTTTGGCATTCAACCCGCAGCGGTCGATCAGGCGCTCTACGATGCGTTCGGCCAACGGCAGGCGGCGCAGTTCTTTACTCAGGCCAACAGCTACCATGTGGTGATGGAGATCACGCCTTCACTGCAGGGCGATCCTGAGTCGCTCAAAAAGATATACCTGAAGTCGCCGCTCACGAACCAGATGGTGCCGCTCTCTGCGATGATCAAGTTCGACACCCAGCACGTGACCTATCTTTCGATCCAACACCAGGGACAGTTTCCGGCGGTGACGCTGTCGTTCAATCTCGCGCCGGGTGCGGCGCTCGGCGATGCCGTGACCGCCATCGACCGCGTGTCGCTGGACATGCACTTGCCGGCGACGATCAACGGCAACTTCCAAGGTACCGCGCAGGCGTTTCAAAGCTCCTTGAAGAGCCAGCCGTATCTGATCCTCGCGGCGCTGGTGGCCGTGTACATCATTCTGGGCATGCTCTATGAGAGCTATATTCACCCGCTGACGATTTTATCCACGCTGCCGTCGGCCGGTGTCGGCGCGCTCTTGGTGCTGCTCTTGTTTCATATCGAGCTCTCCGTCATTGCCTTGATCGGCATCATCCTGCTGATCGGCATCGTCAAAAAGAACGGCATCATGATGGTCGATTTCGCCTTGTCGGCTGAACGCGAACAGCACCTCTCGCCGCATGACTCCATCCGCCAGGCGTGCCTGATGAGATTCCGGCCCATCATGATGACCACCATGGCGGCTCTCCTTGGCGCGCTGCCGCTGGCACTGGGGCACGGCACGGGCTCGGAATTGCGCCGGCCCTTGGGCTACACCATGGTGGGCGGCCTGATCTTGAGCCAGGCGCTGACACTGTTTACGACGCCCGTCATCTACCTTTACTTGGACGAATTCAGCGCCAAGATGCGGGGCCGGCGGAAAAAGAAGCATGCCGCGGCCGCCCTGGCGGAGGAGCAGGCGCAGGCGCCGCTAGGGGACCACACTTGAAAATCCTGCTGGTCGAAGATAACGAGCGCGTATCGCAATTCGTCGTCAAAGGCCTGCAGGAAGCCGGACACACCACGGATCACGCGGCCAATGGCAGAGACGGCATGTTCCTGGCGGCCAGCGAGCCTTATGATGTCATCATCATGGACCGCATGCTGCCGGGCGATATCGATGGGCTGGCCATCATCGAGGTGCTGCGCAAAGCCGGCAAGCGCACCCCGATCCTGATCTTGAGCGCACTGTCGGAGGTCGACGACCGCATCCGGGGATTGCGCAGCGGCGGCGATGACTATTTGACCAAGCCCTTTGCCTTTGGCGAACTATTGGCGCGAATTGACGCGTTGCATCGCCGCGCAGAAGGCGTCGATCATGAAATTCCGCTCACCGTCGGCGATTTGCATGTGGACCCGCTGACGCGCAAGGTGACCCGCGGTGACAGGCCGATTACACTTCAGCCGCGTGAATTCAAGCTGTTGGAATACCTCATGCGGCATGCGGGCCAAGTCGTGACACGCACCATGCTGTTGGAGAACGTGTGGGATTACCACTTCGATCCGCAGACCAATGTGGTCGATGTGCATATCAGCAAGCTGCGTCAGAAAATCGACGCGGAGTTCGAGCGCCCGCTGCTGAAGACCGTTCGCAATGCCGGCTACATGGTGACCGCGGGTGACTAGCATGATCCGCTCGTCCGCGCTGTCCCTGGCACTGGGCTATGTCGCTTTGGGGTTGACTGCCCTGGTGCTGTTCGCCGCGCCGCTGTGGTACGCATGGCAAGTGACCATTCAAGACGGACGCGCCGAAATCCTTCAGGCCGACGCGCAACGCCTGGCCGATATCTACAAGCGCGACGGGGCCGATGCCGTCAAGACCTTTATCGACACCCGCGTCAGCATGCAGATCGCCGGCGAGAGAATCTTGCTGCTGACCGATGCTTCGCTGCATCCGCTCGCCGGCAATTTGCACGCCTGGCCCGCCACCGTGCCACAGACACCTGGCAACTACACGATTCCCGTCAAAGGCAACAACGGCGATCAACAAACGCTTGTGCATGTTGCCATCCTGGGCGGCGACTACTTGCTGGTCGGCAGAGACAACGCCCTTTTTCAGCCGTTGCAGACCCGATTCTGGTACGGACTGAGCGCCGCGGTTGCAGTGCTGTGCATCGCCGGATTGCTGGTCGGCCTCATCACGCGCCGCGCATTGATGTCCCGCGTTCACAGCATTCGCCAGACTGTTTCCGCCATCATTCACGGCGATTTGAAGCATAGGCTGCCGACCCACTTGAGCGACGACGAGTTGAACACGTTGTCGCTCACCATCAACGGCATGCTCGATCAGATCGAACTGCTGGTGCACGGCGTTCGCAATGTATCGAACTCCATCGCGCATGACCTGCGTACGCCGCTGGCTGAGTTGCGGTCCCGGCTTGAAGAGTTATCGCTGATACGGCCTTCGACCGAAGAGACTTACGCGGAAATCGACGGCGCAGTAGCCGACGTCGACCGGGTTATTCGCATCTTCGATGCGCTCTTGAGATTGGCAGAGATCGATGCCGGCATGCGCCGCTCCGGTTTCGTGTCGCTCGATGTGTCGGACCTTGCAGCCAACGCCGTTGAGTTCTATGAACCGGCTGCGGAATTGAAGGATATCGATCTTAAGATGCGCTCGAACGGACCGCTGCTGGTTTCCGCAGACCCGGTGCTGCTGGCCCAGGCCCTGAGCAACCTGATCGACAATGCGCTCAAGTACGCGCCGCAGCGGGGGTCAATCGAGGTTGCGGTTCAAAAACTCGACGATCTGCGCGCGCAAATTTCCGTTTCGGACAACGGACCCGGCATCGATGATGAGGAAAAGACCAAGGTGATGCAGCGGTTTTATCGAGGCGACGCCAGTCGCGGGACACCGGGTGTCGGTCTTGGGCTCAGCCTGGTGCAAGCAGTGGCAAAACTGCATGGCAGCACTCTGGAACTGCGCGATAACGGTCCGGGTTTGCGCGTGGTGATGACCGTGCCGATTGAACCTTCCGGCGCGTCTTTGCGGGAAGTGCAGCCGCCGGCTTCGCCGGCGAGCGAGGTGGTTGCACCCCCGACCCTGGCCTCTTTGCCGTAGAATTGGGCGCATGCTCATTAGCTGCGTCGCGTACCAGGACGGTACCAAAATCGGCGATATTTCCGCCGCGCAAATCGCTGAATACTTGCATCGGCCGCATTGCTTTGTTTGGGTGGCGATGCAGGATGCGACTGCGGCCGAACTCGGCGAAATGCAAAAAGCGTTCGACCTCCATCCTCTCGCAGTCGAGGATGCCTTGGTGGGACACCAACGGCCCAAGGTTGAGGAATATGGCGACTCGCTGTTCGCGGTGCTGCATCTGGTTGAGCCCGCCGCCGATGAGTACCACGTGGGCGAGCTGGCCATTTTCGCGGGGCCCAACTATGTTGTCACGGTGCGAAATCGGGCGCAAAAGGGCTTGGCCGAGGTCCGTGCGCGCTGCGAGCGAGAACCGCAACTGCTGCGCCAGGGTCCGGGCTTTGTCCTGTATGCAGTTATCGACGCCGTAGTCGATCGATACTTTCCGATACTCGATACCCTGGAAGGTGATCTCGACGGCATTGAACAGCGGATTTTCGCGCCGCAAGCGCAGGGTACGCCGCGCGACAATATTGAAGCGCTATACGCGCTCAAGCAACGCCTGATGGTTATGAAGCATGCGGTCGCCCCGCTGCTGGAAGGCGTGTCAAATCTGACCGGTGGCCGGGTGCCCGCCCTGTGCGTAAACATCACGGAATATTTCCGGGATATTTATGATCATTTGCTTCGGCTGAACCAGACCGCAGACTCAGTTCGCGAGACGATCGCGACCGCCATATCCGTGAATTTGTCCTTCATCACGCTGCAAGAGAATGAAACCATGAAGCGGCTCGCGGCGTACGCGGCGCTGCTGGCAATCCCCACGATGATCGCGGGCATCTACGGCATGAATTTTGAACATATGCCGGAATTGAAGTGGCGCTACGGCTATGTTGCTTCCTTGCTCTTCATGGGCGCAATTGACGTGCTGCTTTATTTTAGATTCAAAAAAGCCAAGTGGCTGTAGCCGCACTCAACATTCGACGCCTCGGCATTCTGCTGGCGCCCTTGCTCGACATCCTGGCTTTTTGCGCCTTCGTGGGCTCAGGGGCGTCGCTGCGCGCCGGCAATGCTTACGCCTTCGCCATCGGCCATGCCCTCAGTTTGATGTTGCGCTGGCCGGAGCTGCGCGCCGCTGAGGCTGCGGCCTGGCGCATCGTGATGCGCAGCGCTGTCGTAGGCTTCATGGCGCTTAGCTTACGCGCCGGTGTGCTGGCGCTGCTTGCACAGCGTTGGGGATGGGCGCCGCAAATTGGCATTGTTTTGGCAGCGGCGCTCGGCCTCATGGTCACCGCCCCGCGCTGGCGCAATACCACCCTCGCACTCATCGCCTATGCCTTCGTGCTGCGGCTGGTCTATGCAGGCTCGGTCGAAATGATGCCGGAGGAGACCTACTACTGGAATTATTCAAGGCATTTAGACTTTGGATATTTGGATCATCCGCCGATGGTGGCATGGCTGATCCGCGCCGCAACGGCGATGTTCGGGCAAACAGAGTTTGGCGTGCGCGCCGGGGCGCTGCTCTGTGGAGCGATCACCTCGATTTTTGTTTATAAACTGACTCGGAATCTATTCGGTGCCGCCACCGCGCTGACGGCCCTGTTGCTGGTCCAGGCGCTGCCGTTCTTCTTCCTCTCCGGACTGCTCATGACACCGGATGCTCCGCTGGCCGCAGCGTGGGCGGCATCGCTTTACTTTCTGGAGCGCGCATTGATTGGCAACCGCTCGCGGGCCTGGTGGTTCGCCGGCGTCAGCATAGGAGTTGGAATGATCTCAAAATATTCCATCGCGCTGCTGGGCCTGGTGGCTGTGGCCTTCATGGCTTGGGATCGGCAATCGCGCCGCTGGTGGGCACGCTCCGGCCCTTATGTCGGCGCCCTGCTCGCCTTGGCCGTGTTCTCTCCGGTCATAGTGTGGAATGCGCAGCACGAGTGGGCATCGTTTGCGTTTCAAACCTCGCGCCGGCTCGCTGAGACGCCGCAATTCGCCCTGCACAAGCTGATCGGCTCGATTATCGTATTGATTACGCCGACCGGACTGCTGGCAGTTATCGCGGCACTGATGGCTCGGCGCACCGGTGAAGAGACGCCCGATGCGGCGCGCCGGCGACGGCTGTTCAATCTTGCCGTTCTCGTCCCCCTCTCAGTGTTCGTCTTGTTCAGTTTGCGCCACGATGTGAAGCTGGATTGGACCGGCGCACCCTGGACGGCGGCGCTACCCGCAATGGCCTTCGTCATGATGAACAAAGATCTAGGGGGGCGGTTCACGAGCTGGATTCGCGCCGCCTGGATGCCCACTATCTTGGGTCTGCTGTTGATCTACGGCGCCGGCCTGCACTACTTGGTGCTTGGGATCCCGGGCGTGGGTTACGGCAAGCATATCGAAGTGATTCCGGTGGGATGGCGCGACTTGAGCGCCCACGTGCTCGAGACGGCAGATGCCTATCGCGCGCAGTCCGGTACCGAGCCGCTCATTGTCGGCATGGATCGATACGCAATCGCCAGCGAACTTGGCTTTTACGGCGGTGCGCGCATGCCCTCGGGATTGCAGACTGCGAACAGCCATCTGTTCGGGGGCATGGGCTTGATGTATGGCCGGTGGCTGCCGCCGAAGTCGCAGGACGGGCGAAATCTCTTGCTCGTGGCGTTTAGTCCCGGCGAGTTGGACGATAAGTTCATCCATGCGCGGGTGGAGACTTTGGGGCCGATCGAGGATGATGTGTTGATGCGCAACGGCGTCCTCATCCGCCACTACTATCAACGCATGGCCTATAACTATCGTTCTCGCGACGACGACTATGACTTAAAATGACAGCCATGAAATATCGTTGTTTGATTGCGGGCGCTCTCACCGGCGTTTGCCTGTTGCAATCTGCGTTCTGCGCCGCGCAAACGCCGGAGCAGCAGAAAATGTGGGATGCGCAACGCGCCCAGGCCCAGGTCGATGAGAAGGCACGGACTGAAAAGCTGGCCGCTCAGCGCGCCGCGCGCAAAGCGGATCCCATGGCCTGGGTTGGCACTTTGAACCCGCTCACCACGGGCGGGTGGCAATTCCGGTCGGTCGCCTCTGACGGGTCGTGGGCATCCTTTAGCACAGAGCACCAGCTGAAACGCTCAGGTCATCTGGTGACCGCGTGGCTGCGGCAGGAATATCCCGAACCGCAGCGAAGCAACAACGGCAATATTTATTTGAGTTATGTGGAAAAGATCCAATACGACTGCGCACACGAGCAGGCGCGCGCCTTATTGATTATCTATTACTCGGAAAACAACATTACGGGCAGCGAAGAAAGCGATGCCACCGATGTAAAACAGGCGGTCTGGGTGCCGATCGTACCGGGAACGCCCGGCGAAAACATCTACCAATGGGCGTGCGGTTCCGGCAAGGGCTAGGGTGATGGAAGGATGAGTTTCGAACGGGCGTCATCGGTCTAGGCTCTAGAAATGACCGTAACTAGTTTATATAACATATTGATATATAAAATACTTTATACTTCCAACCGGACGGTCACCACCAGCAACTGTGTTCTGTCCGCACAAGGACCGACCAGTATCTCGACTTCGCCGGGCTCGAACACGGGCTTGAGCTGCATGTCGAGAAAGCACAGCTCGGCAGCGGACAATGACAGCGTCACGGTGCCGGTCTCGCCGGGCAGCAGGCTGATCTTGCCAAAGGCCTTCAGCTCCAATTTTGGCCGCGAGACGCTCGCGACTTTATCGTGTGAAAACAAAAAGACAGTTTCTTGCGCCTCCCTCGCCCCGCGATTGGTGACATCCACATGAGTCGTGAGCACATCATTGATGCCGATCGCCGAGGACGAGACTTTAAGATTCGAGAACTCGAAGCGGCCGTAGGTAAGCCCGAATCCAAATGGAAATAGCGGCTCATTCGCGACATCGAGATACTTGCTGGTGAACCTGTCCTGAGCGTCGAAAGGTCTGCCGCTGGGTCGCTCGCTAAAAAAAATTGGCACTTGCCCAGCCGCGCGCGGCCAGCTCACGGGCGTTCGCCCGCTGGGGCTCAGCCTTCCTGTGAGCACATCGGCGATTGCATTGCCGGCCTCGCTGCCCGGAAACCATGCCGCGACCACGGCGTCGGCACGCTCCACCAACCACGGCACGATCAGGGGCCTTCCGGAGAACAAAATCACGATCACCGGAATCGCGGAGCCCTGCACGCGTTCGAATACGGCTTCTGCGAGCCGCCGTTGGATGCCCGGCAATCCGAGATGCGCACGGCTCGAGGCTTCACCGCTCATCACGGCCGACTCGCCCAGACAGAGAATGATCGCATCTGCAGCCGCGCAGTGATCCACGCCACCGGCGATTCCGCTGAAATCCGTGCTCTCGATCTCGACACATTCCGAATGCAATATCTCAGTATCGGGCAACGCGGCGCGCAGGCCTTCGAGCACGGTCACGTGACCCTCCGGCCCAGCCGCGCCCCACCACACGCCGCGCATTTCCGCCGACGCATTCGCCAGCGGGCCGATCACGGCCAGGCGCTGCGCCGAGCGTGAAAGCGGCAAAACATCGCCTGCGTTTTTGAGCATGACGAGCGAACGCGCGGCGATTTGCCGGGCTAGGTGCCGCCGCTGCGCGCGTGCACCGGCCGATTCTTGGCTCTTGCCGCGCAGGTACGGGTCCTCGAACAAGCCGAGCCGCTCTTTCAGGATCAATACGCGGCGCACCGACTGGTCGATTTCCGCAATGCTGACGGTGCCTCGCTCCAGTGCAACCGGCAGACCGTGCCGATAGGCATCGGCCATCATGTCGATATCCACTCCCGCTTTCAGCGCGAGCGCTGCCGCCTCCGCGAGGTCCGACGCAACGCCATGGCGGATCAACTCGGCGATGGCGTTGTAGTCGCTGATGACGACACCATCGAATCCCAAGCGGCCGCGCAGCCAGTCGCGCAGCAAGTCCCTGTTCGCCGTCATCGGAACGCCGTTTAGATCGGTGAAGGCCGGCATGATCGCCGCCACGCCAGCGGATACCGCGGCGGCAAACGGCACCATGTGAATCTCGTGCAGCGTTCTGTCGGATATATCGACGGGAGCGTAATCACGGCCCGCCGTCACGCATCCATAGGCCAAGTAGTGCTTGGCGCACGCGGCGAGCGCGTCCGCTTGGGCGAGATCGGTACCCTGGAATCCCCTCACTTTAGCCTCGGCCATGCGCGCGCCGACCAGCGGGTCTTCACCCGGGCTTTCGGCGATGCGGCCCCAGCGCGGATCTCGCGCGACATCGAGCATGGGTGCAAACGTCATAGCCAAACCATCGGCAGCCGCTTCCTTGGCCGACTCGCGGGCGCTCAAAGCCCAGGCTTCAGGATCGAACGACGATGCCTCGCCCAAGGGGATCGGAAAGAGAATCCGATGTCCGTGGATGACGTCATAGCCGATGAGCAGCGGAATCCCCAGCCGTGATTCCTTGACCGCCAGAGCCTGCATTTCCCGTACGTTTTCCGTGCCGATCAGGTTCAGCAAGTTGCCGATTGCGCCGCTCTTGATCGCCTCGGTGGAATCGCCGGCGATGGTGGGGCCGGTCACGGCCATTCCGCAGGCCGTCATGGTGAGCTGGCCGAGTTTTTCGGTCAACGTCATGCGGTTTATTAAATCTTCGACTCGGCTCACTGAACTTTAGCTCCCTCAACGCTGCAATGGTGAATGATAATGGAGGCACTACCCTCCTTGAGAGAAGAGCATGAACAAAGATAAGCCGCCGACGGCGAATTCCGCAGAAGCAGAGGAGCGCGCGAATTCGCGCCTGCTCCCGCAGCTCGAAATGATGGCTCGAGCCCTGTGGGCCTCGCCGGTGCGCAATACCCTGTTTCTATTGTCGGGCTCCATATTTTTCGTCGTTGCCGTGACCGCCTACGGCCAAATTCGGCTCAATACCTGGAATCAGCCCTTTTATGATGCCCTGTCGCGCCGGGATTTTGCGGAATTCCTCGATCAACTGGGTATTTTTGGAGTGATCGCCGGAGCGCTGCTGGTCCTCAATGTGGGCCAGCGTTGGCTCAACGAAACCTTGAAGCTCAAGCTGCGTCAAGGCCTGGCCAATGACCTGATTCAAAACTGGCTGGTACCCGGCCGCGCCTTTCGGCTGGCGAACTCGGGACCGATGGGCGTGAATCCGGACCAGCGCATGCACGAGGACGCGCGCCACCTCACTGAACTGTCGACCGATCTTGGGGTCGGACTGCTGCAATCATCAATTCTCCTCGCGAGCTTCGTGAAAGTACTTTGGAGCCTGTCCAACAATTTTGCCTTTCACATCGATGGACGGCAAATTGTGATACCGGGATACATGGTATGGGCGGCGGTAGTGTATTCGGGTTCGGCGTCGCTGCTCAGCTACTGGGTGGGCCGCAGTCTGGTCGACCGCAACGCGGAGCGTTACGCACGCGAGGCAGACATACGCTTCTCGCTCGTGCGCGTCAATGAGCACATCGACGCCATCGCCTTGAGTGGCGGCGAGCCCGACGAGGCGCGGCGCATTGAAATGGACCTCAAGGGCGTGCTCGCCGCCACCGCGCGATTGGTGACCGGTCTGACCAACCTTACCTGGATCACGGCGGGCTACGGATGGTTCACCTTGGTCGCCCCAATTCTGGTCGCCGCTCCGTTGTACTTCGCCGGCAATCTCACCTTTGGCGGCCTGATGCTCGCCTCCGGCGCCTTCATGCAAGTGCAATCTTCTCTACGCTGGTTCGTTGACAACTTCAGCACCATCGCCGATTGGCGCGCGACGTTGCTGCGCGTGGCAGGCTTCAGACGCGCCGTGATCGAAACTGACATCATGCACGATGTGGAAGACCGCATTTCCTACTCCACCGGTCCGACGGGAGAGTTCGACGTCAACGATCTAAAGATTTCATCCCCGAGCGGCTGCACCCTGCTTCAGGAAAAGAAAGTACAAATCAAGCGCGGCGAGCGCGTGCTCATCGTAGGCGAATCAGGAACCGGGAAAACCCTGCTGTTTCGCGCCCTGGCCGGACTGTGGCCGTGGGGCTCCGGAACCGTTACTCATCCCGCCGATGAGGAGATTCTCTACATGCCGCGCACGCCTTATCTTCCGCCAGGTACGCTGCTGGAGGTTCTCGCCTACCCTAAACCGACGAGCGACTTTCAATCAAAAGCGTGTGGCGACGCGCTGGCGCGCGTCGGCTTGGAGCGCTTAACATCAAAGCTCGACTCAACCGAGCGTTGGGATCGCGAGTTGAACGAGGATGAGCAGCAGGCACTGGCATTGGCGCGCGTTATCATTCACAAGGCTCCCTGGGTGCTCATCGACGAAGTGCTCGACTCGCTGGACGACACCGCGCTCGACCGCGCCGTCGACATTTTCACCAAAGATCTTGCACAATCGGGTGTGATTTACATCGGACGCAGCGAGGCACACCACATGTTTACGCGGGTTTTGCACTTGATTATGGATCCCACCGCCAAGAAGCTGAAAGCGCTTGGTCAGATTCCGGTTTCGGCCCGCTCGCCCGCGCCCGTTGCCGCGACGAGCCAAAAACGATGAAAAATCGCAGCACAAGCCCTGCCGACATTGCCGCATTACCCGACGAGGAATTGCTCGAGGCGGTGCAGCGCCAAACCTTTGCCTTTTTCTGGGAGGCATCGCATCCGGTGAGCGGGCTCGCCCCGGATCGCTGCACGGTCACTGCCGTACCGGCGGACGATCTGGTGGCTACCGGCGGTTCAGGATTCGGCGTCATGGCGCACATCGTCGCAGCCGAGCGCGGATGGATAGCCCGAGCAGCCGCTGCCGAGCGCATCGGGCACATGCTGGAGTTGCTTAATCGCGCGACCTGCTATCACGGCGTTTTTCCGCATTTCATGAACGGGCGCACGGGCGAGACGATGCCGTTCAGCCGCAAGGACGATGGCGGCGATCTGGTCGAGACATCTTTCCTGATCATGGGTCTTTTGTGTGCGCGTGAATACTTTAAGCGCAAAAACCCGCAGGAATCGAAGATCAGAGGCCTCGCTGACTACCTATGGCGCGAGGTCGAATGGACTTGGTACACGCGCGGCGGCGGCTCATCTCTGCACTGGCATTGGAGCCCGAACAACGGCTGGGCGCTCGATCACGAGATCCGCGGTTGGAATGAGTGTCTGGTCACCTACGTTCTAGCCGCATCGGCGCCGCGCTATCTCATCAATCCCCGTGTCTATCACGAGGGATTTGCCATGGGGCGCAATTTCCTCAACGGCAAGCCCTACTACGACATCGCCTTGCCGCTAGGGGCTCCTTTCGGCGGTCCACTGTTCTTGTCGCAGTATTCTTTCTGCGGAATCGACCCGCGAAATTTGGCGGATCGCTACGCCAACTATTGGCAACAGAACGTCAACCACGTGCGTATCAATCGCGCCCACTGCGTGAAGAATCCGATGCATCACCCGGGATACGGTGCGTCCTGCTGGGGTCTCACGGCAAGCGACGACCCCGACGGCTATGCGGCGCATGCTCCGGATAGCGACAACGGCACCATTTCGCCCACCGCCGCCATTTCCAGCATGCCCTACGCGCCGAAGGAGGCCATCCAGGCGATACGCCACTTCCTCAAAGTGCATGGCGAAAAAATTTGGGGCCGATTTGGCTTCGTCGACGCGTTCTGCGAAGCCAGGAATTGGTATGCCGACACGTACCTTGCCATCGATCAGGGGCCGATTGTGGTCATGATCGAAAATCACCGTACCGGGTTACTATGGAAGTTGTTCATGAAGGCGCCTGAAATTCGAGCCGGGCTGCGTGCGCTGAGCTTTACCTGTTGATGGAGCCGCTCGGCCGCTGGATTGAGCGTCAATATCGGCACAGCGCGGTCGCCATGCTGCGCAGTGTCTCTCCGGTCGGCATCGTCAAGGTTCGGCCGGGCTTCTCGCAAACAGTCCGGCCACAGAGGGGCTCCATCGTCGCCTCGCCCGTGCTGGGCGCCTATGATCCGGAACCGGACTATTTCTTCCATTGGTTTCGCGATTCCGCCGTCGTGATCGACGCTTTGCGAATTCTGTTCCAGGACGAAGCAATGGACGGCGAGTTCTTCTCACACTTCGCGGACTTCGTGCGCTTCAGCCTATCGTTGCAGGAATTGGATGGGAGCACCACGAGCGGGTCGCCGTGGCGCGATTCAATCGCCTCCGACTATCGTCAATACGTGCGGGAGGAAGCAGATCTCGCGGCGGTTCATGGCGAGGCACTGCTGGGCGAGACTCGCGTCAACCCCGACGGCACGCTGGACATTTCCAAGTGGCCGCGTCCGCAATACGATGGCCCAGCCATGCGGGCGATTGTGCTGCTGCATTGGCAAAACGCTGTCCGCTTTGAGAATGAACTCGGAGCGGCGGTAGATGCGCTGCTCCGCGCCGACCTGCGATTTACGCTGCGGCACTGGCATGAAGCCAGTTTCGATATTTGGGAGGAGGAGAAGGGGCTGCACTACTACACGCTGCGCGCATCGGCGCGGGCACTGGAAGCCGGCGCGGATTGGTTCGAACGGCGCGGTGAGCGCGCGGATGCAACGGCTTGCCGCTCCGATACGAAGGCGATCCTGGAAATCCTGGATGGCTTCTGGCGCGAGGATCTGCAATTCTACAAGTCGCGCATTTTGGAATCGCAGGCGCCTACGGCGAAGGAGCTTGATATCTCGGTCATTTTCGCCGCGATTCACGCGGGCGGAGACTCTGCCACTCACTCTGTGCGAGATCCGCGCATGCATGCGACGCTGGCGAGATTGGAGGCGTTATTTGACACCGAATATGCCATCAATAGAAATCGCGGCGCCGCTCGCGGCACCGCGATGGGCCGGTACGCCGGCGATGTTTATTACTCAGGCGGCGCCTATTATTTTTCGACCCTGGCGGCCGCAGAGTTTTGCTTTCGAGCCGCGGCGCAGTCCCCAGCGATGAAGCAGCTGACGGAGCGCGGCGATGCATTCCTGGAAACGATACGCGCCTATACCCCGGCGAGCGGCGAGTTGTCCGAACAATTTGATCAGCACACCGGCGCGCAACGATCCGCGCAGCAGTTGGCATGGAGCTACGCGGCGTTCATCACCTGCACGCACGCGCGCCGCCAGGTCATCCCACCAGACAAGCTCATCCCACCTGGCGAATAGCCGCTGCGGCATCGCGGATCGCCGCAGAGGGCACCAGACGCATAAGCTCGGCAAACGCATCCGCGGCGATCGCCGGACTCATCAAGAATCCTTGAATGGCATCGCAGCCCTCGGCCTGCAGGAACTTGAGCTGCGCTTGGGTGGTCACTCCTTCGGCGACGATCTTCAGGCTCAAGGTGTGCCCGAGCGCAATAATGGCGCGCACGATCGCCGCATCGTCAGGATCCTCGCTGATGTCGGCAACAAACGAGCGATCGATCTTCAGCGTATCGAGCGGAAAGCGCTTCAAATAATTCAAAGAACAATAGCCCGTACCGAAATCATCGACGGCGAGCGCAAATCCGAATTCTTTGAGAGCCAACAGCGAACGGCGCCCCGCTTCGGCGTCGCGCATCAGGACGCCTTCGGTCAGCTCCAGCTCGAACAGCGACGGCGATAATTTTGCCTCGGCGACGATATCGCTGATCCTGAGCAGCGCCTCCGGATGCGCGAAGTCCCGCCCGGATACATTCACGGCAACGCTTGGCAGCGACAGCCCCGCGGCACGCCACTTCGTAAGATCGCGGCACACTCGCTGCAATGTCCATTTGCCGATATCTGCAATCAGGCCGGTCTCCTCGGCGATCGCGATAAAATCAGCCGTCGGAATCTGTCCTCTCGTGGGGTGGAACCAGCGCAGCAGCGCCTCTCCGCCCACCAGCCTGAGCGACCGCGCCTCATATTTTGGCTGGTAGTAGACCTCGAGGGCTGAATCTTCGACGGCGCGCCTCAATTCCATTTCCAAGGAAAGTCGCTTCAGCGCACGCGCGCTGACCGCGCAGTCGTACACTCGCAGCTGATTTCGGCCGCTCGATTTGGCTTCATACATGGCCGCCTCAGCATTCTTGAGCAGGCTCTGCATATCATCGCCATGTTCCGGATACTTGGCGATACCGATACTGGAGGTCACGACCAGCTCGTAATTCGCCTGCCAATACGGTACCGCGTGCTCGGTCAGCATTCTTTCGGCCGCCTGCTCCGCATGCATCGCGTCTCTCAAACCGGTGAGCACAATCATGAACTCATCGCCGCCCAAGCGCGCGATTTGCCCCTGCACACCGTCAATGCCGATCTGGTCGACTGCGACCTGCAATCTTTCCGCCACTTGGCGCAGCAGCGCATCGCCGGTGCCATGACCCAACGTGTCATTGATGCGCTTGAATTGATCCAAATCGATGTACAGCAAAGCCACGTGCCGATGACGCCGCCGCGCCTCCGAAAGCACTTGCGACAAGTAATCTCGGATCCATTCGCGGTTGGGCAAACCTGTTAGCGCGTCAAAATAAGCCAGCCGATGTATCCGCGCATCGGTTTCCTTGCGAGCGGTGATGTCGCGAATGATGGCCAGGACCTGGCCGCTCGAATTTGGCAGGTAGCGGCATTCGAAGTGGCGAATCGAGGGCGGTTTGCCGTCCAGTGCAAACTCAAATACCGCCGGCTCGCCACGCAGCGCGGCACTCAGACAATCCATCGCATGACCGCGCTTCGGTAGGGGCAAAAGATCGAACAACGATTGCGATTCGCTCTCTCTGCTATGGGGCAATCCCTCGATGGGGCTGAAGCAGTGGCCGATCGAACCCGCGCTGTCCACGAGAAAGATGCCGTCAGGTATCGCCTTGAGCAGTGCCGCATTCTTTTGTTCGCTGAATCGCAGCGCTTCTATGGTGCGCGCACCGCGCATGACGTACCGGATCCGGTGCGTCAATAGCGTCCAGTTGACGGGCTTGACGATGAAATCGGTTGCGCCTGCCTCATAGGCCTGATCGATCGACGCGGTGTCGTCACAGCCGGTCACCATCACGATGGGTAAATCCGCGCCGCCCGGCAAGTAGCGAATGTTGGTGCAGGCCTGATAGCCGTCGCCTTGCGCCATTTCCACGTCGAGCAAAGCGATATCCGGCATTCGCAGCGCACACGCCGCAACCGCCGCATCGCCGCTGGCCACGCTCTGCACGGCGAAACCCGCTTCCTTGAGCATGGCGCCCGCGATCTCGCGCAAGATCGCATCGTCGTCGGCGATCAGCACGCGAACCGGTTTGGCGAGGGACTTCATGCGGATTTGCGCATTTCTAGCTGCAACTCGTCGCGCACGCGATCGTGCAGCGCCTGAATCTCTGAATAGGTCGCGCGCGCACTGATGAAGTTCGCCGCTCGCGCCGCTTCCTCGAGTTCGCGGCATAGCTGAGCCAGGGTATTTGCGCCGACGTTGCCGTTGTACGAACGCCAAGCGTGGGCCGCGCGGGCAAGTTCCGCGCCATTTGCGGCATTCAATGATTGTTCAATCGTTGCGATGAGGCCGCAAGAGTCCAGCAAGTACATCTCGCCAATATGGGTGAGCATGTTTTTGGGCCCGTTGCGCGGCAACGCGCGCAGCGCATCCAGCGTTGCGCCGTCGAGAAGCGGCACGGCGCCCGGGCCGGCCTCGGACTGCGACGTCACGCCCGGGCTCGGTGCCTGCTGAGTAAGCTTGCCAAGCCAGCGGGTGAGAATGCCGTGCAAGGTCTCGCGCCGGAAGGGCTTTGCCAGATGATCGTCCATCCCGGCCGCAAGACAGGCCGCACGGCCGGTGCTGGTCACGTCGGCGGTCAGGGCGATGATGGGAATGCGCATGCCACCCGACTCGCGGGCACGCAGCGCCCGCGTCGCAGAAAATCCATCCATCACCGGCATTTCACAGTCCATCAAAATGGCATCGAAAGAACGCGATTGAATGATGTCGAGCGCTTGCTGACCGTGATGCGCGGTTTCGACCTCCAACCCCAGGGAGGTCAACATGCCGATGGCCACTTCGCGATTCAAAGGCTGATCTTCGACCACCAAGATGCGGCCGTGAAGCGCGGGCAGCATTCCGGCAGGCTTCTTTAATGCGACGGTTCGTTCCGTCAGCGGCGTGTTCTCACCGGAACAACCAATCAGCGCTCTGTGCAGTTCGGTGAGGCGCACCGGCTTGGTAAGTTCTGTATCGAGCAACGGCTCCTCCGGCGCGCTGCTGGATCCTAAGCTGACGAAGCTCAAGAGACGAACGGTACGCAGATTCTTTCCCAATCGGCCGCGTACTTCCCGCCACAGGCTCATCGACTCGGCGATCAGGCAGTCATCGACAATGAGCGCATCGTAGTTTGGACCGGTCGAAGCGCTGAGCGCCTCCGCCAGCGATGCAACCTCGGTCGGGCGCGCAGTCCAGGCGCGCAGCGTCTTGCCCAGCAACATACGCGCCGCTGCATTCTCGTGCACCACCAGTACCCGTATGCCATTCAGGCTACGGGGCGCTACCGGCATTTGCGATGACGGATCGGCAAGCGGCAGCGACAGCTCGAACGAGAAGATGGAACCTTTGCCGGGCGTGCTGCTCACTTCGAGCCGCCCACCCATGAGTTCGATGAGTTGGCGCGAGATCGCCAGGCCGAGGCCGGTACCGCCGAAGCGGCGGGTGGTTGACGCGTCTTCTTGAGCGAATTCATCAAATATCTTGGCCTGGCTTTCCGGCGCGATGCCCACCCCGGTATCTGCGACTTCAACCCGAATGTTGAGCGCTCCGTCCGCGGCGCCCGAGGAGCTCAGGCGCAGAATCACCTCGCCGCGTTCGGTGAATTTCACCGCGTTGCCGCCCAGATTCACCAGTACCTGGCGCAGCCGCACCGCATCCAGCTTCACCCGCGGCAGCTTGACTGCGGGCGAGTCGCACAACAGTTCAATGCCCTTGGTGGCGGCCCGCGCGGCGAGCATCTCCACGGTCTGCTCTAGGATCTCGATCAGGTCGCCCTCAACAGACTCCAGCTGCAGCCGACCGGCTTCGATCTTCGAGAAATCCAGCACGTCATCGACGATCGCCAACAAAGAATCCGCGGAACGATGGATGGCTTCGGCGAAGCGCCGCTGCGATGGGTCGATGTGAGTATCGAGCAGCAAACTGGTCATGCCGAGAACACCATTCATCGGCGTGCGCAGCTCATGGCTCATGCGCGCCACAAAGTCGCTCTTCGCGCGGCTGAGAACCTGCAGCTGCTGATTGCGCTCCTCGAGTTCGCGCGTCCTGATCCGCACCGTCTGTTCAAGTTCGCGGCTGTGGCGCCGTTCCCGGTCGCGCCGTTGGCGTTGAAAGCGCCATAGGTACGCGAGCACGCCCAAGCCGATCAGAAAATAAACGATGCGCGCAGCAAGAGTATTCCAGGGGGCCGGCGCCACGTGCACCGGGATGGTCAAACTACCCTCGCTCCATATGCCATCAGCATTCGCCGCGCGTACTTTGAAGGTGTAGTTGCCCGCGTCCAGATTGGCATACGTTGCGCGATGCGTGGTCCCCGCATCGATCCAGCCGGCGTCAAATCCCTCGAGCTGGTATGAGTAGTGATTGTCGGCAGGCGAGGTAAAATCCAGCGCGGAAAAATCCAAAGTGACCAATTTGTCGTCGTAAGCCAGCGCCAATGGACGGGTGGCGCTCGGCAGCTCTTGCGCCGTTATGGGCTGGTTGAGCTTGGAGGCCATGGTCAGCACCACCGGGGGGGCGGGACCTTCGGAGGCGATAAGGTTCGGCGAGAAGGCGTTGAAGCCATGATTGCCGCCGAAATACAAAATGCCGTCGGCGCTGCGGAAGTGAGCGTTCACGTTGAATTCGTCGTCCTGAAGTCCGTGCACTTGATGGAATACCTTGACGGTATGCGATCGTGTGTCGAATCGCGCCAAGCCGTTGTTGGTGCTCAGCCACAAGCGCCCTTCGCGATCGGATTCGATGCCGTACACCACTTGGCTCGGCATTCCCCTGAGCCCGGATTGGTTCTCGAAATGCACAGCTTCCGGCTTCGCCGACGTGCCGATGATCCGATCAAGGCCGCCGCCCGCTGTGCCCACCCACAAATCTCCGTGCGGATCGATGTGCAGCGCATATACCGTATCATCGCTGAGACTCGTAGGGTCCCGATCATCGCGGCGATAAGCATGGAAGCGGCCGGATTTGCGCTCAAATAAATTGAGTCCACCACCGTCGGTGCCGATCCATAGATTGCCGAGCGAATCCTCCACGATCGCGCTGGCCTTCGAGCTGCTGAGCGAGTTAGCTGCCGCCGCTCCAAAAGGGTAGCGTGTGATTTTGTCCGTGGTCCGATCAATGCTTGCCAAGCCGCCCCGGAAGGTGCCGACCCAGAGCGTGCCGAGTCGATCTTCGTAAACTGACATGACGCCATCAGCCGGCAGCGTGTTGGCATCACCCACCGTCGAGCGATAAACGCGGATCTTACCGCTGGCCAGATCAAGGCGGTCGAGTCCGCCGGCCATGGTGCCGATCCACAGGGAGCCCTGGTGATCGTTGAGCAATGCCATGACCCGCTCATCGGAGAGCAGCGGCCCGCCGCCGGATTTTTCCGCACCGATGCGGCGCTCGCGCCCGCTGCCGCTGCCGCTGTCGAATTCGATCAAGCCACCGCCGATCGTGCCGACCCATAATTTTCCCGCGCCATCTTCGGCAAAGGATTCGACTTGCGCGCCGCGAAATGCTTCGCTGAAGTAGTGACCCAGCAACCAGCTGCGTGGATTCCAGTGACTGGCGCCGCCCTCGCGCGTGCCGACCCAGAGTACGCCGCCGCGATCTTGGTAGAGCGACAAGGCATCGCTGTCGCGAAGACTTTGCGGATTGTCGGCATCGTGGCCATACCGGATGAAGGTCTCCGAATTTTGATCGAACAAATCCAGTCCATCGGCGGTCGCGACCCACAGGCGCTTTGCACTGTCCTCGAGCAGCGCCCAAACGTGGTCATGACTCAGTGAATGGGGATTGTCCGCTTCATGGCGAAACACCGTGAATCTATTGCCGTTCTGATCGAGCCTGGCGAGACCGTCATTGACGGTGCCGATCCACAGCGCCCTGTTGTGATCTTCGCGAATGGCGCGAACACGAGAGTCGCGAATTTTGGCTGCGCTCATCGCCTCGCCGTAAGTAACGAAACCGTCGGCCATGGCATCGTAACGGCTGAGTCCTCCGTCGCTGCCGACCCAGATTCGACCTTCGTGATCGGCGTACAGCGCGCCGATGGCATCGGATGGCAGGGAATAGGCATCCGCGTCGCGATGCCGATAATGACGCGCCGAACCAGTCCGGGGGTCGAGAACGTCAAGCCCGTGATCCTTGGTGCCTGCCCAGATGAGCCCTTTGGAATCGATCAACAGCGCGCGCACGGTATCGCTGGCGAGCGACTGCGGCTGTTGCGGATCGTGCCTGAATTGCTGGAAGGATTCGGTGCGGCGTTCCCATCGCGCCACACCGCCGCCATCCGTCGCGAGCCAAAGATCGCCCTGCGCGTCTTCAGCGATGGACCAGATATAGTCGCTGGCGAGCCCATGCGGATTGCCGCGGTCGCGGCGGAACTGACGCACAGTGTAACCGTCGTAGCGGTTGAGACCAGCTTCTGTCGCAAGCCAGACGTAGCCCTGCGAGTCTTGCAGGATGCTGTTGATGGTGCTCATTGAAAGCCCATCACGCATGGTCAGATGTTCGAAGTACATCGGCCGGGTCGCCGGGATGGGTGTGCCCGCGACCGCGACCGTAGTTAGCGCAATCGATACGCAGGCAACCAAAAGATCAAAAATGCGCCTGCGATTCCGCATGAAAGGTCTTGATTATTCCGGCTGCGGAACATCGACGCCGGTGTAGCCTTCGCTCCACGAATAGCCTTCGCTCCACGAATAGCCTTCGCTCCATGAATAGCCCTCGCTCCATGAATAGCCCTCGCTCCACGAGTAGCCTTCACTCCACGAATAGCCGCTGCTCGCCGTGTAAGCGCCATTCCATAGCAAGCCGTCACCCAACAATGGCAGGCCTTCCAGCAGCGGACCGACCAGGGGAACCTTCGAAACCACCTTGCCGACGCCGCCCAAGAGGCTGCCCAATAAGGACTGCAACGGCGTTGCACTCGCGGAGGCTTGCATGATGTAGAAGTTGCCGTTGGCATCTTCGTTTGCGCGTCCACCGTAGTGCTGCAAGCCGAGCAGGTCAAGGGTCACATTGATGCCTTGGTTCGCACAACCCGAGGCGTTGCTATACGCGGCATCGTGCGCATCCACCAGACCCGCACCCTGCTGGAAGACGGTGTAGGCCAGGTTGCCGGCCGAATTGACCGCCGGATGAGCGCCCGACATGAGATGACATTTCACCTGATCCGGCGTCAACCGCGGATTCACCTGCAGCATCAGAGCCACGACTCCGCTGACGACCGCAGCCGCCTGCGAAGTGCCGGACATGGTCATGTCGCTGTAAGGTTCGGTGAACCACGAAGGAAAATCTTGCGCCAATGTGCCGTTGTTGGGCGCATAGGCCATGATGTGGCCGCCCATCCCCAGCACGTCGGGCTTCACAAACCCCTCAAAAGTCGGACCCGCTGAGGAGAACGAGTCCAGGCGATATTGAGTCGGCTGCAACGGGTGATAATTATCCGTGACGGCGCCCACCGTGATGACGTAGGGAACATTGCCGGGCGCATTGATGGACAAAGGATCCGGCCCGCGATTTCCGGCGGCTGTAACCACCACGATTCCCGAAGCCCACGCAGACATCACTGCCTGGTTCAGGGGGTCCTGCCAGTAAGGACCTGAAGGGGGCGCGCCCAATGATAAATTCAGCACGCGAATGCCATACCGCAGCCGTTGATTGATGACCCACTGCACGGCGCTGATCACGTCTGAATACAGACCCTGACCGTTGCTGTCCAACGCGCGCACAGAAACCAGATTGACGCCCGGCGCAACGCCTTGATACCGGCCGGTAGTGGCAACACCACTGCTTGCGATGACCGACGTCACATGAGTGCCGTGACCATAGGGATCGTTGATGCTGCGGCTGTATGATTCGAGCAGCGGCGGCAAATAGTAATGCGGATTCTGCCGCGCAAGAATTACGTCATATTGGGCCAGTACGCGGCCATTGCCGCCAGGCGCGCTTTGCAGCGGACCCTCCTGATTCCAAACGCCCGAATCGATTACCGCCACCGTGACGCCGCGGCCGGTCATGCCGCCGATATGCAGATTGGCTGCATCGACTTCGCTCGGATAATAGGTTTCCGGCAGCGTGCCCATGGAACTGGCGACGACAGCGGAATCCTCATATACATGCAGCTGCGGCACGTGTTCAGCACGCAGCGCTGCCATTTCGCGCTCATCGAGCGCCGCGGCGACTGCACGGATGACGCTCAAATCGCCGGTCACGACGCCGCCCGCTTCGGACACGGCACTCCGAGCCATTTCGGCGTTCTCGGACTGCACGATGTAGCGGTGACGCGAAAACGATGCCGCGACACCCAGGTGCGGGGGTAGCGATGCCGGCACCGGCACCTTCGCCACGCCGGTGCGCGCCGCATGAGCACTTGAAGGTGCGGGATCAGCGCGGAAATTCGATGCCGTCAAACACAGCGTGACGCCGAGAATGACGGATGACAGCAACCAACTTCGTTGCGCGTTCCTTGATGACATGTTGCGTGTTTCCAGTTGCTATCAGTATTTGTCTACGCAACATTCTCGGCTATTCCCGGAGTCTAAAAATAGCGACACTCACCATAACGTCCGTGCGCAGCCCTCAATTCTCGATGCCGTGCCGTATATGTAAATACAAAAATTCATGCTGACTCTGCGATGCGTGCTATGGCTTACAACCCGTGCAACATAAGCACTTTGGAAGTGAGAAACAGTCGAACCGGCAGTCTAAAACCGTAGGATTTTGTTGACCACGAGGATGGTGATCAGCGCGGTAATGAAGGAGATCAAGATCGTAATGCTCACACCGGCGATGCCGTCTCTATGCTCGCGGTACCACAGATCCATGCGGCCGCGCCCCGTGTGCAAACGAATGGCCCGGTCTGCGCCCGCAAAGGTAACCGCCGCGTAGAGCATGCCGTCGCTGCGTCTGGCGTAAGTTATCAAGCGCCGATACTGCAGGTAGCGCAGCGGCAATTCGAGTTTTGCGGTGATCAGCTTGCCGCGAATTTCTTCCGGAAACTCGGAAGGGTCCAAGCTCTGCAATTTGCCATCCTTGTGCCACGCCTCCCCCTCGCGCAAGGGGTGCATCGCAAGCCACAACAGCTGCTCGCTGGTGACTTGCATATCTTCGTCGATGTTCTCGCGGTAATAGTACAAACCGTGCAGGATGCGGTCTTCGTCGTCTCGGCTCATTTTACGTGGTATCGCATAGTCCAAACTGGCAACATGCGCCGGATGGCAGCATACAAAGGCAACGTGCCGATTCTATCGCTTTGGGGTGCCCGATGGACGTTGCTGACGCTGTTGCTCGTGGCGGGCGATTCATGGGGCGGCAGCATATTGTTCATCGGCAATAGCTTTACCTTTGCCTATGGCTCGCCGGTTAGGTACTACCGCGCAGACAGCGTAACTGACCTTAACGGCGGCGGCCAGGGTGGCGTGCCGGCCCTGTTCAAATCATTCACCGTCCAAGCCGGCTTAAGCTACGAGGTTTGCCTTGAAACCGAGCCGGGCGTCGGCATCGACTGGCACTTGGACCACAAGGCGGAAGTCATCGGACGGCGCCCGTGGGATACCGTGGTCATGCACGGTTACAGTACCTTGGATCCAAAGAAGCCCGGCGATCCCGGCGTACTGATCGCAAGCGTGCGGCAAATGGCCGAAGTTCTGCGCGCCAAGAACGCCAAAGTCGCCCTGAGTGTCATGGCCACCTGGCCGCGGGCAGATCAAACCTACCAGCCCCAAGGCGCCTGGTACGGCAAGCCGATTGAAGCGATGGCGCACGATGTTCGCGAGGGCTACAACCACGCGGCTGCCGCTACCCCGGGCATTGCCGTGATTCCCGTAGGTGATGCTTGGGTTCGAGCGATGCACAGCGGCTTCGCGGACGCCGATCCGTACGATGGCATCGATGCCGGTAAAGTCAATCTGTGGACGTATGACAGCTACCACGCCAGCACTTACGGCTATTACCTGGAGGCGCTCATGGTATTTGGAGCGGTCACCGGCAAGGATCCACGCGTGCTTGGCGAGTTCGAGTGTTCTGGCTTTGAATTGGGCCTCTCCGCACCGCAGGTTGGCGCCCTCCAACAGGTAGCGTTTGATCAGTTGGCGGCGGAGGGTACACTGAGCGCCGCGCAAGCGAAGCCTGCCGTCAGATCGACTTCGCCCGCGAAGTGCATTGCGTTGCGCTGAAGGCGCCATATTTCACCAGGAGGGGAAGATCATGCGGCGTTTGATAACTTTGGGATTGGGCTGTTGCTTGCTCGCTTCACCGCTCTACGCCGCGCTTAAGATCGGCGCCCAGGCACCGGTCTTCACGACCTCCGCAACCCTTGCCGGAAAGCCGTTTACTTTTTCCTTGGCGGATGCGCTGAAGAGCGGTCCGGTGGTGCTGTATTTCTATCCCGCGGCCTTTACCAAAGGCTGCACGGTCGAAGCGCACGAATTTGCCGAGGCAACCGACCAATTCAAGGCCATGGGTGCCACGGTCATCGGCGTTTCGCATGATTCCATCGACACGCTGAATAAATTCTCCGTGAGTGAATGCCGCAATAAGTTCGCCGTCGCCTCGGACGCCGACAAGAAGATCTCCTCGGCATACGATGCCAATTTGTTCATCACGTCATACTCGAGCCGCACTTCGTACGTGATTGCTCCCGACGGCACGATTCTTTATGAATACACGGCGATGAATCCAGACAAGCACGTCGAAAACACCATGGCAGCGGTCGCGAAGTGGCAGTCCGAACACAAGAAGGGCGGTTAGCGGGTATGGCTTTTTCCTTGTATGAAGCGACCGTACCGTCCTATCGGCAGATTTTGACCGCGGTCGGCGGCTTGCTTGGCAAAGCAGAGTCGTACTGCGCAGAGCAAAAACTGGGAGCCGAGGAGATCATCCAGGCCCGCCTCGCACCGGATATGCTGCCTTTCGCCTATCAAGTGAAGGCCACTGCCGTGCATTCCCTGGGCGCAATCGAAGGGGTGCGAAAGGGCGTTTTCTCTCCCGACATGACGCCGCCGCCGCAGTCTTTCTCCGCTCTCAAGGCTCATATCGCCGATACCCTTGCGGCACTCGAAGCCATTGAGCCTGTGGAAATTAATGCCTTCCTCGGACGCGATATGCGCTTCGCGTTCGGCGAACGGCAGATGAACTTCACGGCAGAGAATTTTCTTTTGTCGTTTTCTCAGCCAAACTTCTATTTCCACGCAACTACGGCGTATGACATCCTGCGCTGGAAGGGGCTTCCGCTCAGCAAGCGCGACTTTGCGGGCAGAGTGCGAATCATCACCGCCTGACCTCATATTCAATCGACCTTAAGCGATACCTGGCTACGTGACCGCGCAAGCACAAAGCTTCTGGCAAGCATTTACACCGAAGCTCGTTGTCGTTTGGCGCGAGGGTCAAATCGGCAGATTGTGGCGCGGCGATGCCCTTGCCGGCCTCACGGTCGCCATTGTCGCCCTGCCGTTGGCCATGGCGCTTGGCATTGCCAGCGGCGCCACTCCCAATCAGGGCCTGGTGACGGCGATCATCGGGGGCTTTTTGATCTCACTGCTCGGCGGCTCACGCGTGCAAATCGGCGGACCGACCGGCGCATTTGTCGTCATCGTCGCAGGCGTTATCGTGGCGCACGGTTATGCGGGGCTGGTCGTCGCGACCCTGTTGGCCGGCGTCATTCTGATCGTCGGCGGTTACGCAGGCGTCGGCAGGCTGGTGCGCTTCATCCCGATGCCCGTGATCACTGGATTTACCGCCGGCATCGCAGTCATCATCGCATCCAGCCAGGTGGGCGACTTCCTGGGGCTTAAGACCGGCTCGCTGCCTGCGGAGTTCATCCCCAAATGGGCGGTATACTTGAGAGCCATCGGCTCCATCAACGTCTGCGCGCTCGGCGTAGGCAGCGCCACGCTGGCCATGATTGTGCTGTTGCGACGATTCGCGCCGCAACTGCCGGCGTTTCTGATTGCCTTGCTCGTCGCCTCGCTGGCCGTCGCGCTGCTGCAGTTGCCGGTCGTCACTGTGGGAGATCGATTCCCCTCCATGCCGACGGGAATACCTGCTCCACACTTGCCCAACATTTCGTTGGCATTGATCCAGCATCTGTGGCCCTCCGCGTTCACCATCGCCTTTCTAGCGGGACTGGAATCGTTGTTGTCTGCCACGGTCGCGGACGGCATGACCGGCTACAGTCATCGGCCCGGACAGGAACTCGTCGCGCAGGGTATTGCAAACATCGGTTCAGCACTATTTGGCGGCATGCCCGCAACGGGAGCCATCGCCAGGACCGCAACCAACATCCGCGCCGGAGGACGCACGCCCTTAGCCGGCATGTTCCATGCGGGCTTTCTGCTCATTTTTCTCTTGGCCGCCGGCAAGTTGATTGCTCATGTACCCATGGCTGCCTTGGCCGCGATTTTGCTCATCGTCGCCTGGGGAATGAGTGAAGCGGAGCGCTTCAAAAGCCTACTCAGGATGGACGCGGGCGAGCGAGCCTTATTGCTGCTGACGTTTGGACTCACGGTGTTGGTGGATCTGACCGTCGCCATTGGTGTCGGCGTAACACTTGCCTCCCTGCTCTTCCTGGCACGAATGAGCGAGACTGCCGGCCTCTTGCCTGCGGAACTCAGCATCGATGATCCGGCGCAACGGGCCGCTCTGCCTAAGGGAGTGGAAGTGTTTCGCTTTGCCGGTCCCATGTTTTTCGGCGTGGCGCGTGAGATGCTCGATGCGGTGCGCCGCTCCGGCCGCAAACCCAAGGTCATCATCCTGCGCATGGACCAGGTGCCCTACATGGATTCAAGCGGCGCGAGCGCATTGGAAGCCTTTGCGCGTCAAGCGCACAGCGAGGGCACGCGGCTGATTCTTTGCGATTTGCGCGAACAACCGGCGGCCTTTCTTGTGCGATTGGGACCCAAAATCCTGGGCGCGCAACGAGTGGCGACATTCCAGGCGGCCCTGGATCAGGTTTCGTCTACACCTTGATGTCGCCGATGAGGCAGCGCATTACTGCAGATTGAGCGCGTCTTGCGTGAGTGCATGATCGGGGCCCAAAGCGGCGGTCAGCGATGTCACTGCCCGTCGAGCTGCATCCTGCATGCCCTGCTTGTCGCCGCTCGCTCCTTTTGCGTGCGCCAGCAACAGCAATGCCTCTCCCACATCCGCGCTCATCTCGGAGTTTCTCGCCCGCCGTTCGCATTCCTGCAGCAACTCTTTTGCCAAGCCGGCGGCATCGGCATAGCGCTTCTGAGCCAAGGCCACTTTTGTCGACCATTGCAACGCCCAAGGCAGCAGAGTGCGCTTGTCGCCCTTCGGCTCGCGCAATTCCGGCAGCAGCCGATCCAATGTGCGTCGTGCCTCCTCCGGCCGCCCTTGCGCCAACTGCAATTCCGCGCTGACGATTACAGCGCGCGTGGCGGCGATCCCGCCCTGTGCAACATTCTGCTTGGCAAGCACCGCAACACGATCCAAATCTGCCGCTGCTTCAGGGTAGCGCTGTAGTTCAATCAGCGCTTTGGCCCGGTATGCTCGAGCATGCATTTCCAGGGACGCCTCGTTCTCTGCCTGCGCCGTCCTCAGGCCCTGGTCGAACCAAGCGAATGCGTCGGCCGCGTGCCCCAGCCGCAGAAAGCAATTGCCATGAAAAACAGCCATCGCAGTGATGATGGTCCTGCCTGTGGCTTGCAGACGTGAGATAAGTTGTTGTTCGCGCGTGCACGCTTCGCGCACTTCGCCGAATCCCGAGAGGCTTGACGCCATGTTGTGCAGCGCGGTCATATAAACATCGGTATTCGTCAGACCATTGTTCTCGTAGGCGTTCAAGGCGCGCACCATGTATTCAAAACCTTGATGCGTGTCGCCGGATACCTTGTAGTAATCGGAAGCCTTGCCCAACAGCCCCGGATAGCGCAGATCATGTGTTTCATCCAGCTGTTCAAGCATGGTCAGCGCTCGCTCGGCAATTTGAGCAGCGGCAGTATCGTTACCTTGTGCGTCCGCCACGTCCGCTTCGACTTCAGTGCAGTCTTCCAGGTAGCGCGGATCGGGATTAGGCAGTGCGGCGAGCATGGTGCGTCCGGCGGTCATGTGGGCGATCGCGTTATCGGTCTGGCCCAAATCGATTTCCGATTCCGCTAGCGCGCATTGCGATCCGGCAATGAGCAAAGGATCATTGATCTGATGGGCCAGTGCATTCACATTCTGCAGCAGCGCATACGCCTTTTTCGTCAATCCCAAGTCCCCATAGCGGGCTGAAAGATTGAGGAGCGCCACGGCTCGGAACCGAGGGTCATTACCGTAGTGCTTGTCGAGCAACTGCTGGCCGGCGTCGAGAAGCTGTTCCGCAGTGGTGGGTTTGTCCCCGACCGTGGACATCATCAATGTCACGAACTCGGCTTGAATTTCGGCGCGCTTTGCCTGTGCGCGAGACAGGTCGCGCTGAATTTGCGCCGAGCGCATTTCGGTCAAGGCGAATCCCGTGGCCACCACCAGCGCCACTATCGCGGCTGACGTTCCAATGACCGCGGCGCGGTATCTTTGGATGAACTTGCGCACGCGGTAACCGAGCAGATTGGCGCGCGCGCTAACCGGCTCGTTGCCCAGATAGCGCTTCAAATCGTCCGCCATTGCCGCGGCCGTGGCATACCTCTCTTGCGGCTGCTTGCGCAGCGCTTTGGATACTATGGCGTCTAGGTCGCCGCGTAGCGCGGCGCGTGATTCTCGCGCTGCCGTGCTCGACAGCCTCGAGGGTTCGGTATCAAGCGCGGCCTTGACGCGTTCTGCACGGGTCGTGCCCTGGGTTGCAATGGGCAGCCGTCCTGAAAGCAATACGAACATCAGTACGCCCAACTGATAGACATCGGTCGCGGTGGAGGCAGGCTCTCCCAGGAACTGCTCGGGCGCCGCATATTCCGGAGTCAGCGCCGAGTCCTCGAGCCGCGTCGGCGCCGAGCCCTCATCGCTATCGGCTTCCGCGTGCAGCAGTTTGCCGACGCCAAAGTCGAGTAATTTGGCGACACCTTCTCTGGTAACGAGGACATTGGAGGGCTTGATATCTCGATGGACGACGAGGTTGCTGTGCGCATGCGCCAGTGCGGAGAGCACGTCCAATAGCAGTCGCACCCGCGCCTCGACACGGAGCGAGTGCGAATCGCAGTAGCCATCGATGCGCTCGCCATCGATGTATTCCAACACGAGATAGGGCCGGCCGGCCGAGGTCACGCCGGCGTCAATGAGTCGTGCAATATGCGGATGAGACAGCCTCGCCAGCATGCGACCCTCGCGCCGGAAACGATCCAACGCCAGCGGAGATGTTGCGTAGCTATCGAGGAACTTGATGGCGAATCTGCCCTCGAAGCGCCCGTCGCTGCGATGCGCCAGCCACACCTCACCCATGCCGCCGCGGCCCAGGAGCGAATCGATCGTGTAGGCGCCGATCTGTTGACCGACGAGAGATTCTTCCGTCAGCGCCATGATGGGCTGCTCGAGAAAACCTTGCGATTCGAGCAGGTCGCGGTCCGCCAACAGTTGCTTGAGCAGGTGCGCGATGTCGGCGTGCTCGAGCGCCAATCGCGCTAGGTAGTCGTCGCGCTCAGCTCCGGACAGCTCGAGCGCTTGGTCCAGAAAAGGATCGATCGCCGCCCACTCTGGATTGCCCGGTATTTTGGTCAAGCGGGCATACCAAGGCGCAGCGCAGCGGCACTGCACCCAATTCTATTTTTTCCCCTTTGCCAGGTACGCCTTGGTTTCATCACCCACGATCGCGACCAGATTTCCCATCGTCAGATTGGCATCGATCAGGTGCAATCCCCAATCCTGCAACACCTGTCCATTCACGACGACATCGCCCGATATGTCATTGGTGCGCGCAGCGCCTGCGGTGGGATGAACCGTCACGGCGAGATAGGAGCCATGCTCATTCGACACGCATTCAGCGCTCAAGAGTCCAGGGACCTTGACGAATGCAGTGTCGATCGGCTTGGCCGGCGTCGTCCAGTCGAATGGTTCTCGCGGTCCGTCCGAACCGGTGGAAATACGTCCGGCAGACAGGTATGCATTCAGCATCCCTGAGCCGCCCCCCAATGCAGCGGGATTGGCGCACACCGCCTGCATGCCATCGGGCGCTTTACCAAAGCGAGAGTTGTCCGGCGGAGGAACGTTGGCGCGGAAATCCGCAAACGCAATCACGCACCCGATTTGGCTGTTCGATCGGCAGACGGGAATATGCCTGAAGGCACCGCCGACATCGGCGCCTTTCGGCACCGGCAGGCTGGTACCCATGAGAATGGCCGAGACCAGTTTGCCTTGAACCGGCTTGCCGTCGATTTCTTCTTTGATGAGGCGTGTCAGCACACCGGAACCTTGGCTGTGAGCGACCAAAACGACGCCGCGGCCGTGATTGTCGTGCGCGAGATAATAGTTCCAAGCCGCGAGCACATCACCGTAGCCCAAGTCCCGATCGACGGGAATGGGCTTGCCCGCAATCATGGCGCGCAAGGCGGTGAGCGTCACTTGCCGATACATGGGTGCAAATAGACGGCACTTCGCGGCGAAGCGCGCGAACTGCGCGTTCACCACCAATTTTTCGGCGCCGGTGATCGTCAGATCAGAATTGCCGCCCGGTTCATTGGATACCGTGGGATACACATAGAAGCAATCGATCGGTGGATTCTTGGCTTGATGAAAGGCCTCGCGCGTCAGACTGCCATTGACGGCAACGATCGTCGCTTCCTGAGGCGCAGAACATGCGTCCTGCCGATCCGGTCTGCAGAGCCAAACTGCGGGATTGGCGTAATCGGTGGCGGCGGGAGCGGCGGCGGCGTCTTGCGCGCGCGCCGAATCAATGGCTAACCCCAGCCACAGAATTGACGATATCGCGAGAATCGATCTGATCATGAAACTCCCCGGGGCCCTTGTTCCGGCCGCATTATAGCGCAGCAAATCGGGCCTCTAGGGTTACGGCGGGGAGTTTGCGCTGTCTAGGGGAAAATGGTTTGCACGTTTTCCAGCGCTCTCATGATGCCCCATAGCATGGGAATGCTGACTGCCAGCCATACCAGAATCAGTTTCACGGCGGCGGCGCTTTGGGTGTTCTGCACTGCAGACTGTTCGGCCAGAGGCGGGCCTGCGGTTCCTTGTAATGTGTTTTCCATGATGTCTCCCGGTTTAAATTGCTTACCCTACCCGGTACATCGAAAAGCACAGACAGATGAGGACAGGCGCTAGGCAATTTTTTCTGGATTCGACTCCCCCAACCAAAGCGTGCACGCCGCAATGAGCGGCGGGAGCAGCAAACACCAGATGCCCTGCTTCGCGTAAATCAACGCCGCCGCCGCACATCCGGCGGCGAAGGCCGTTACGCTGACCGACATCCGCGACAGACGCAGGCGGATCGCCGGGCGCGCCGTCGCCGGCACCCCCCGCATCAGGTCTGCCAGATCGATCATGATTTGGACGGTGTTGCCCGTCATGATGGTGGTCGGCGGCAGCGCGCCCATGTGAATTCTGTGAATGGCATTTTGGATTGCCATCGCCGCGACCAGCGCCATGCCGGTGGACAGGGCCGCCCAGCCATCGCCGCTGTCAAATGGGCCAAATACAATCGCCAGCGCGGCCCCCAGGCTCAAGAGCATGACCTTTACGCCGAGTATGGCGCGCAGCGCCGGCAAACCCTTGGCCATGAGCGCCGCGCTAAGCAGTCGAACGGCCATCACAACCAGGCAAAACATCGGCAGCGCCAATAGCTTTGCGAGAGCGCCGCTCGTTCCCAACACCAGCGCGGCGCCCAGCGTGACAAAGTTGCCGGTGACGTGTGTGGTGAACAATCCGTGCAGCGCGAGGAAACCGGCGGCATCGACATATCCGCCATTCACGCTCAGAAGTACGGGCAAGCTCGGTTTCATGTTGATCTCTTAAATGTTGGGCTCTTAAGGTGCAGGCGGCGAACTCGTTACTATATATTGGCCCGGATGTGGAGACTCGGACTGAAGGTTGCGCCTGGAATAGGTCTTGCGTTGCTGCTCATGCTCGGTAGCTGTTCGCGTCCAGCGCCATACGGGGTGGCCGCCCGAATCGCAACCAAGCCCTACTTGGGAATGCCTGCCGAAGCCGACGGCGAGGTCCCGCTGCTGCTCTCTCAAACCGGCGTCTTCGGCGATACGCCCAAGCGGATCGCGAGCCCCGGTTTGATCCCCTACGATCTCAATGTGGCCTTCTGGTCTGATGGCGCGGATAAGTCGCGCTGGATCGCCGTTCCCGAAGGAAAGATCGTCTTTTCACCTACGGGCGAATGGCGCTTCCCGGCCGGCACGGTCTTCGTGAAGAATTTTGACCTGCCGACGGACGCTACCGATCCCGGCGCCGAGCGCCGGCTAGAAACGAGGATTTTGGTGCGCGATTCCCACGGCGGTGTTTACGGCGCGGTCTACAAATGGCGGACTGACGGCAGCGATGCGGACCTGCTCAAGGGAAGTGAGACCGAGAGCATTCAAGTCAAGTCCGCCGCCGGCGAAGTCCATGAACAAACCTGGTACTACCCCAGCAGACAGGATTGCCTGACCTGCCATACAGCCGGCGCCGGCGGGGTGCTCGGGGTGAAAACACGGCAGTTGAATCGGCCCCTCGCCTATCCTTCCGGCGTCACCGACAACGAGTTGCGCACCTGGAATCATCTTGGATTGTTTACACCGGCATTGAAGGACGAGGCCGTGCGCGAGTTTGCCGCGCTCGCCCCCGCCGACGACACCGCTCGCTCATTGCAAGATCGCGCTCGTTCATATCTCGATGCGAATTGCGCTCAATGCCACCGTCCCGGCGGGACCGTCGCCAATTTCGATGCGCGTTACGACACGCCGCTGGATAAACAGGCGCTCATCGATGGGCCGGTATTAATCGATCAGGGTATTGATCGGCCGCGGGTGATTTCTCCGCACGATATATGGCGCTCGATTGCCTACATGCGCGTCGATACAACAGGGGACACCAGGATGCCGCCGCTGGCGCGCGAAACCATCGATCAAAAAGGCGTGCAGCTGCTGGCTGACTGGATCAATAGCATGCCGGGGCCGGCGGTGCTGGCGCCCCCGGCCATTGCTCCGCAAGGCGGAACGTTTGCGAAACACGTTGAGATTTCCTTGACGGCGAGCGAACCAGGCGCCGAGATACGTTACACCTTGGATGGCAGCGTGCCCGGAACGCATGACATGCTGTACGAAAAGCCGATCAAGCTGAGCGGTCCTGCGGTTTTGCGCACGCGCGCATTCAAGCAAGGATTCACCCGTAGCATTACCGCGCAGGAGGTTTTCGTCATCGCGAAGTAATGGCGATGCCCCAGGGACTTGAACCCACCTTGATTCGCGACACCTCTTTGTTGGTCTTCAAGTCGACCACGGAAACATCATTCGAAGGCCCATTCGCCGCAAATAAAAATTTGCCGTCCGGTGAAACGCCGACGCCCCAGGGTCGCGCTCCAACCTTGATGGTGTTCAGCAACTCATAGCTGTGGCTGTCAAACACGGAAATGGTGCCGGCGCGGCCATTGCTGACATACAACCGCTTTTCGTCCGGCGACAATTTTACGCGCATCGGCCGAGAACCGGCAGGCAGCTTAATGGTCTGCAGGACTTTTGCACCAGCCGAATCGATGATGTTCAATTCGCCCGCGGATTCCGATGGAATAAATCCAATGCCGCCCTCGGAAAGAAATGCCACGCTGCGCGGGCGTCCATTCACCATGAAATGAGTGACTGCCGCGTAGGTATGCGCGTCGACGACATAAATATCGCCGCCCGCCTCGCAGGTGACATAAAACTGCTTGCCGTCAGGGGTGGTGGTCACGCCCTCCGGCTCCTGACCGACCGGAATGATATGTTCGAGTTTCCCCGAACGAATATTGATCACGCTCGCACTTTTGGTGTCCTCGTTGGAGATATAAATCTGGCGCCCATCCTTGCTGAGCGCAAATTCCTCGGGGTCCGACCCGGCATTCAGTTTGCCCGTCAGCTTTAGTGAGCGGACATCCAACACACCAATCCCGTCGGCGGACTTGTCGGCATTCTCGTCGTCATCGTCGCCGCCCTTTTTCTTGTCGAAGATCGGATTGCCATTAGCGTCGATCTGCGGCGGCCCTTCAATCGGCGTGCCGCTCAAGGCGACATACACGGCCTTGCCGTCGGGACTCACGTGAATGCCGCGCGGCCGCTTGCCCACGGGTATCGTGGCCGTGACTTTAAGCTCGTCGCCGTCGATGACCGTGACGTCCCCAGATCTCTCGTTGGTCACGAATATTTGATACGTGGCGGCCTGAAGCACGACGGGAAACGCGGCCGCGACAGCCGCACAAAGCGCCGCTTTCTTTGACCATTGCCTCACCCGCAGCTCGTGACCGCGGTGGGCCTGAACGTGTGCGAGTTTTCGATCCAACATTCATCGAAGATCGAGCAATAGCAGGTCTCGAATTTCACCCGACTGAAACCCGCTTCAGCATCCTTGTCCCAAATGGACGCGTTGCCCGCCGTGCGCGGCCAAAGCAGCACGTTTTGATCGCTGCCGGCTTTGAGATAAGACGGCGCCACCGCTGAGTACATCATCGGGCCCAGGACCGTGGAGGCTTCGGGACTATTCGCAGGAAGTCCGGCAAGGCGCAACAACGCCTCACTGATGTCTTTGACCGCCTTGTCATCGACCAAAATGGAGAACCGTTCCACCCGCGCTGCGCCCGCGCCAGGATTGCTGATCTGGACGGTGAGTGCCTGAGAGGTGCCGCTTCCGATCACCGGGCGGCCGCCGCTCGTCGTGATTTGAATAAAGGGCCGCGAGTTCGCCTCCACCAGCCGCTGCATCGTGCGGCCGTGATGTAGCGCAATGCCCATAGAGCACAGCGACACAAACAGCGCGCTGAATGCCACCGCAAGATCCGCCATCCGATGGCCGGTTTTTCTGATCTCAGGCGCCAGTTCGGTTTCAGGTACCACGAATTGATGGTGGCCGAGGGCAGACAAATTCGCAACTAGGCGCCCCGCCGACGATCTCTCGTTGCCGCGTATATTGCATCGCAGCATTTCGCGCGGGCGTGCCGTATGTCTCAGAAAGGGCAACTCCTAAGGGTTTTCCCGATCGGACCATGAGATATTTTGTCAAGATTTGCCGGGATGAGCCGAAATTTAAAGGAAGACGACGCGCGCATGGAGAGGCACTAGCGCGGGCGCACTTCATTACTAAAGTACAACTATGGCCAATGTCGCATCAGCACCTCCGGGCAAACTGAAAGAATCGGTTCCAGGTAAAACCGCATCCTCGGCGAAAGCCGTCACGGAGCGCAGGTCCCCCACTCCAACTGCCACGGTTGCAGCAAAAGTCGCAGTGCCACCGAAGCGGGCGGCGCCTACACCGGTGCCCAAGCCGCCTGTTGAATCCACAGTCGCGACAAATGCCGACGAACGCGCCTCGGCGCTCGCGTTTCTGGGAAACCTTGCAAGCGAGGTGTCGAAGGGAACCGTCAATCTGCCGTGCTTTCCTGACGTTGTGATGCGGATTCGCAAGGCACTGGCGGCGCCCGACGTGGGCCTGACGGAGATCGTCAAGATCGTGGGAACGGAGCCGCGCCTCGCGGCGCGATTGCTGCAAGCCGCCAATTCCGCTGCATTCAATCCCGCGGGCAAACATCTGACCGACCTGCGCGCGGCAATTACGCGCTTGGGTCATCGTCCCGTGCAAAGTGCGGCGATGTCCTTCGCCGTCAATCAATTGCGCTTGGCGCCCGCGCTGCGCGCGATCTCCAAGCCCCTCAATGTTTTGTGGGAGCAGAGTATTTCGGTCGCCGCAATCTGTCAGGTCGTCGCACGTCGCACGCGGGTGAGTCCGGAGGAGGCGTTCCTAACCGGCTTGCTTCACGGCATCGGCCGCCTCTACATCATGGTTCGATCAGTCGGCAAGTCAGATGCGTTGTATCGGGATCCGACCTTCGTCGACATGATCGCAAGCTGGCATCCGGCCATCGGCAAGGCGGTGCTCGAGAACTGGGGCTTCAACGATCACATGTCCGAGGCAGTCAGCGATCAGAACGATTATGATCGCAGCGGCAAAAATGAATCGGATCTTACCGATATCATCGTCGTCGCCGTCGCACTTGCCCGCGTCCTGCGCGAACCGGGCCCCCGATCGGTCGATACAGACGGGATCAAATCATTCGCTCGACTGCATTTGACCTCGCAAAACTGCGCCGAGATTTTAAAACACGCCGAACATCAATTAGGCTCGCTACACGCGGCGCTCGGCTGCTGATTGCAGCACCGGAATCAACTGCGCAATCGTCTCGATTACGGCGTCGGCTCCTGCGGCGCGCAACGAGGCTTCCGCGGCAGCGATGAGCGCCGCGCGATCCGCGGCGGGCAATGCCTGCAAGGCTTCCCGCGACAGGCCAACTTCATTACCCGATGCCGAAATACCCACCGTGAAGCAGCCTGCGGCGCGCCCCTCCTTCACTCCCGCTTCCGTATCATCCACTTTCACCGCACGCGCTAGCGGCCACACCCCCAGCTCGGTGCAGGCTTTATAAATCATCAACGGCGTGGGCCGTCCCTGCGGCGTCTCGCCGGAGCACACCAGGTGATCCGGGACATAGCCCTGCGTTGCCGCCTGTTGCAGCACCGGCAACATCATCTCGCGCGTGTAGCCCGTTGATGAAGCCACCTTGATGCCGGCGGCGCGCAATGTATCCACGGTGGATCGCGCGCCCTCGATGAGTTGCGCCGAGCGCGCCGCCTGATCGCGCATCAGCGGACCCAAATCGCTCATCAGTTCATGCACATCAGCATCGTTCGCGGCGCGGCCGCGCGTCTTGTTCCAAGCCTCCGCAATGGAATGCTCCTTGAGCAACGCGCGTACATGCTCCTCCTTGGCCTTACCCATGTCGCGGCGCACCTGAGCGTCACTGATCGTCACGCCGCGCAACGCAAAGGCCGTACGCAGCGCGATGACCGGTGCATGGCAACCGAAGTCCACCATGGTTCCCGCCCAGTCGAGAATGACCAAATCGAAACGATCGCGAATAGCCATCAGCGGGTACTCCATCCAAACAGTTCTGCCACGACTTCTTCGCCAATCGCAAATCCGGTGGATGCGCCCGAACCGCTGGTGATCATCACGATGCGAACATTGCGAGCGGGTGCTTCGACAAACATGCTGCGGTCGGTGCAAGACAGATAAGTACCCGTCCAACGTTCGCGAACCGCGCTCGGCGCCCGACCGGTCGCCGCGGCAAACTCGTCGAGAATGAGCTGATCGACCCGCTCGTCCGCGAAGAAATCCGGCGTCGGCGCGTATTGATGGCTATCGCCCACTACGAGTGTGCCATCGCCGCTTTGCACCGCAATGAGATGTATCCCATGCCGCAAATGCTCGCCCTGCTCCGCTGAGAGCCGCTCACGCAGCGCCGTCGCCTCAGGCAGTGCGCTGTAGCCCCGGTAGCGCACCAGTCCGAGATCGGACATCAACACGCTGGGCAAACGAAATCCTGGGTCCGCAAGACGCAACATCTGCAGGCCACAGCGAGTCACGTTGTACTTGGCGATCTGACTCGGAAAAAGCGATGCGACATCGTCTCCGGGGCATACCACTGCCGCTCCGGCGTCCACGATACCGCGCGAGGTTTCAAGCCGTGGCGGCTCGACGGACAGTACCGCGGTCTGCAGCAAAAACACTACACCGTAACGTTCGGCAAGCCACGCAGCGATTTTAGGGACGGCCTCGCGCGACTCGACGCGCAGCTCGATCGAGCTCTCCAACACTGCTTGCATATCGGCACTGACCAGCTCGCCGCAGCGTGCAGTAGCGGCGGCTCGGCTCAAGATCCGGCAACCCTCGCCCATTTCGGTGCGGACAAACGCTTCGAGCACCGACACTGCTTCCTCGCGCCGCGCCATCATCCACACGCCCCGCTGCGTGATCGTGATTGCGGCTTGACGCGCGACTTCCTCCCATATCGCGCACGTGCGGCGGGCGCGAGTCCATGCAGTTCCCCGCTCTTGGCCCGTCACCGTCACGAATCCAAAATTTCGTACCGACGCCCCGTTTGATCGAGCGTCCCGATCGATGACGATCACGCGCAGCCCCCGAAGCGCGGCAGCGCGCGCACACGAGAGACCGATGATTCCCGCGCCGACAACCGCAAGGTCGAAGGCGCCGGAGACGGCAAATGAAGAACTCATGGATTGTCGGCCCTGGGGTATCGAGCCGGCGCATTCATTGAATTGATGAGCCCGCGATAGTCCTCGAGCTTCGGGGTTGCCAAGCCGGCGACCTTGCCGGCATCGTCCCAGCGCCTGATGCGCACGGCCTCGCGACAAAAGGATTCGGCCTCGAAGCGCGCCGTTTCGTCGCGGGTCATCGGACCGCCTTGCAGCTTGAGCGTCACTACCGAGGCGGGACTGAGTTTTGCAAAATAGGCATCGTCAGTGGCGCAGAGGTAGCGTTTGGCGGGAACGTGCAAGCGCACCGGCTCCGAAACTGAAGCGGGAAAGCGTTGTGCCAGCCAGCGGCTACCCACTTCTTCATGATGCGCATCGGTCGTCCAATCGGCGATATCGTCGGGTACTGCTTCGATGAGGTGGCCCAGATCGTGGAGTAATGCAGCGACAACCAGCGCCGCCGGTGCGGCCTCCGCTTGCGCGAAATACGCCGCTTGCAGCATATGTTCCGTCATCGACACCGACTCGCCGTAATACGCTCCCGCTCCGCGTTGCTTGAAAAGTGCGAAAATCTCATCGACCGGGCTCATGCGGTGGGCACCGCGTTCAAATGCCGGCGCAGCAGGGCCGATTCGCTGTACACGCTGTCGCGCGTCAGGTAGCAGCCGCGCAAATGACGCGCATGTTTCGCCGACGAGAACGGCGTACGGCCGTGCAGGATGCGCTGATTGTCGAACAGCACCAGATCGCCGCTGCGTAATCGAAACTTGAGCTGAAACTTCAGATCGCGCAACAGCAGCGCGAACTTCCGATAGGCGCTATAGAAGGCTTGCGTGTCGTCGAGCGAAAGCCGCAGTGGTGCGATCGAACGATTGTTGTAGTGCACGCCCGTCACCGCACCGTCGCAGGACAGTTGGATCAAGGGCCGTTCGGCATACAGGTCCGCGTCTTTGGACTGGTACCGGAACGGCACCGGCGTGCCGGTCAATCGTGTGAATGCGTCGGGATCGTTGTGGCGCAGGTGCGCAGCCAGCGCCAGGCCATCGGCGAACAGATTCTCGCCGCCGTCGGGCGATGCGATCAGCATGTGCAGAGCTTGAAAGCCCGGGACCGGTTCTCGATACGGGTTATCCGTATGCAGACCCAATCCTAAGTCGGAGAACGCCAGGTTCTCAGGCTGCGCCACTGAGCGCACGTCGAACACCAGCCCATAGTTGGTCTCGGCGACGCGGCCGACCAACGACATTGCCTCGAGTATGGCGTCATCGGTCGCCGGGACCTCACTCAAGAAGGCAATGCCGCTCGTCAGCAGCCGCGTGAGCCAGCGCGACCGTTCCGCCGCGTTTTCCCTCGCCTGGCGCAGCGTCAACCAGGAAAAATCGTGCAACGCGTCCAACGCTTCGCCAATCCAGGGCTGCATCGGCACGTGCTCGAACGGCGTTTCCAGCTGCGCGGCCAACCATCCAACATCAAACGTGGCGGGATGAGCCTCGTTCTCCCAATGTACTTGCACCGCTCCCTCATGCATCGAGGCGCTTCGAATCTTCGGCGCCGCCGGGAAATCCGCAATATCGACCAGTCGCTGGCCGCTGTGAGCATCACGCTGTTCAGATTGGTTGTCGCGCAGCCAGACGGCGGCGAACTGGCTGGTCCGCCCATCCGCCCATTGCACTGTCAGCGAGTCGGAATTCGCATGCACCGCCTTGAGAGCGCCTGAAGTACTCAAGGCAGGTGCCGACCGGCACGCGCGGCGCGGGCGCTCAAGTAAAACAAATAGCCCGCGCCTACCGCCGCCACGGCGCTTACCGCGGCGAGAGTTACGAATACGCCCTGCCAGCCGAATGAGACTGACAATCTTGCTACGCTGTCGCCGGCCGCCACCGCGCCCAAGTAGCCAATGCCGTCGATGATGCCCGAGGAGGCCGCCGAAGCCCGCTTGCCCCCGAAATCGAGCGCAAAAGCGCCGCCCAGGTACGAATAGGGTCCCAACAAGCAAAAGGCAATGATGCCGATTGCAAACAGCGGCAGCAGCGAACCGGCCGCACTCGAACGCATCGACATGAGCAGCAACAGGGCCGCCGCAGTGGCCGCCAATCCGAGAAACAGCACCAGCGAGCGGCCATTGACGCCGATCCGATCGCTGAGCCATCCCGACGCAACGACGGACACGGCGCCCACGCCGGGGAAGATCGAGCTCATGCGCGCCGCATCGCTCACGCCATAGCCTAAGTAATCGCGCAAATACACCGGTGTCCAGGTATTGAAGGTTTCTCGAATGATGGTGCACCCCAATGACAGAAAGCAAATCAGCAGGAATGCGCGACTGCGTAGCAGCGGCAGCAGCAGGCTGCGCACGCTGGGGCGCGACTCCTCGGCGCCGAACAAATTTAAGGGATTGGGCTTGGCTTCATCAAATTTCAAATCCTTGCGCGACTCGCGCAAGAACAACCCATTGAAGAGCAGCATGGCACCCGCCACGGCCGTCGCGAAATAAAAGAGCGCCCGCCAGCCAAAGCCATGTTGCATCAGCATGCCCATCCACTGGCGCGCCGCAGCGTCGCCGACCAGGTAGCTGATGCTCAGTACCCCGATGACGCTGCCATAAGAGGTGTAGTCGAACCATTTCGACGATACTTTGATGAGCCCCGCCCAGGCAATCGACTGGGTGAGCCGGTTGCCGATCCACGCGAGCATGAACAGCGGCACCGTTCCCCCGACCGTGAACAACAGAGTGAACGCGGCGGCACCCGCAAGCCCAATGAGAAAGCTGACGCGTCCGCCCCATAGATCGCCCAAGCCCCCCAAGAAGAGCTTGCCGAGCGCATAGGCCAGTACCCCTAGGGATGAGACCTGGCCCATGCGCACTATGGCATCGGCGTGGCTGAGACCGCGCCCTCCGAGCTCATCGATCAGCAGCGGTGTCGACACCGACAGGTCCGCGCGGCAGAAATACAGCGACGCATAGCCGCCGAACAAGAGCGCGATGACCGTCGCTTGACGCAACCGCAAGGGAAATTTCGCAGCCTCGGCTGTGGTCATCAGAGCGCTCTTTGCTTCTTATTCGCGTGCATCGTAGCATTCACCGCACAAGCGCTTCGGGACTGAAACATGCACGATGTAGAGCGGCAACTGCATTCGGATGGCTACGCCATCGTGCGGGGGTTCTTTGACGCCGGCGAGATGAGGCAGATCGGTCTTGAGACCGACCGGATCTACCAGGAAGGCCTCAAGCATCACGCGACCTTTCGCCACAAGAACCTGCTATTGGAGGTGCTCGAGGATCCCAAAGTCGGGCGTCGCGTGGTCATTCAGGCTCACTGGACCGCCTGGATCAGCTCCTATCTGGAACGCATGCGGCGTCACCCGAAATATTTCGAACTGCTGGGACCCCTGCTCGGTCCCGATATCAAGCAGATCACGCACTAGCTTCACTGGAAGCCGCCAGGCGCAAAATATACCTACTATCGCTACCATCAGGATGCGAAATTTCGCAACAAGTCCGCAGTTCGCAACCTGCTCTACGGTAGCATCAATACGGGACTTGCCATCGACCGGCAGACCGTGGAGAACGGCGCGCTGCGCGTGGTTCCTGGAAGTCATCTGCTTGGCTATCTTGGATTGTCGGAAGATCAGACTCTGATGACGGGGCAGACTCCGGACGAAGATCTCGTTCGAGTCGGGCTCGACCCGGCCTCGATCGTGACCTGCACCATGGAGCCCGGAGACCTGCTGCTGTGGACCCTGTACACCGTGCACGGCTCCGCGCCCAACGTCAGTACCTACGATAGGCGCTTCTTGATCAGCAGCTATGTTCGTGCGAACGACAGCGACCGCGGCGAGTGGACTTTTCGGGGCGGCGTGTCCACGCCCTTGGGACCGGAGCCCGAGATCTGCAAATACGAAGAACTGCGGGAAAAACCCGGCCCGTTCTACATCGAGCCGGACTGGACCGAGGAAGCCCGAGCCGCGCGTGCGCATGATCCGGCTTGAGCGGTCTTAAACCCGACCGTACTGGCTATTCGATCGCCTACAAGCGTTCGGTAGTCCTGCTGTTGACGCTGGCGTACACGCTCAACTCGGCGGATCGCACGCTGGTCGCCATCATTGGCCAGCCGCTGAAGGTCGATTTGAATCTGACGGATGCGCAGCTCGGCGTTCTCATCGGCACGGCGTTCGCGACCCTTTACGCCTTCAGTGGTCTGCCCATCGCTCGCCTGGCGGAACGTTTCAATCGCGTGTTCATCATATCGACCGCCTTGGTCGTGTGGTCGGCGCTCACCGCCTTGTGCGGGGCGGCGGCGAACTTCACGCAGCTGCTCATGCTGAGGATGGCAGTCGGCGTAGGCGAAGCCGGCTGCACGCCGCCGGCTCACTCCTTGATATCCGATTACTTTGCGCCGTCGCGCCGCAGCACCGCTCTGTCGATTTATTCCTGCGGGATTTCATTCGGCTACATGCTGAGTGCCGTCGTGGGCGGTTACGCCGCTTCCCACTATGGCTGGCGGACCGCCTGCTTATTGGTTGGACTGCCAGGCATTGGCGTCGCCCTGCTTCTGCGTTGGTTGATCAAAGAGCCGCCGCGCGGCCATTCCGACGTGCTGACGGATTCAACTTCTAAGCAATCTCCGACAGAATCACGACCCGCGGTGCCCGCTCGGCGCACTGGGTTCGCTGACGAACTCAAGGAAGTGATGCAAACGGCACGCACGCTGTTCCTCAAGCGGCCCATCGCCAACATGCTCCTTGGATTGATCGTGGCCTCATTCGCCGCGCAGGGTTCCTACGCATTTGTGCCCGCCTATTTTAGCCGCGCCTTCGGTCTGGACTACGCGACGATTGGCATTATTTCGGCCGTCACGGGCGGGGCTACCGTGGGCTTGGGACTCGCAGCGGGCGGTGTCCTCACCGATGCACTCGGCGCGCGCGACGCTAAGTGGTACGCACTTGTTCCTGCCGGCGGGCTCATTCTCGCGCTGCCCTTGTACGTGCTCGCTTTTCTCCAAGCCGATTGGAGAATGAGCGCGCTATTCTTGGGCGCGGCGGGATTCTTTCAGTATCTCTCCTTTGGCCCCACCGTGGCCGTGGTGCAAAACGTGACGGATTCGCGCCGCCGTGCGACGGCGACGGCCCTGGTTTACATTCTTCTGACCGTGATCTGTCTCGGATTCGGCCCTCCGTTCACCGGTTGGCTGATCGATCATCTTGCGGAACTCAATTTCAGCGCCTTGAAGCTGGATGGCTCCTTCAAATTAATTTGTGCTTCAGGAAAAACGTCGGCCGCGGCAAGCGCGGTTGTAAGACAGGCCTGCGAATCCACGCTTGCCCTGTCGTCGCGGCAAGGCATCATCGCGACCGTGCTGCTCTATGCCTGGGCGGCCATTCACTATCTTGTAGGTGCTGTCGGCTTGTCGCGGGAAATGCGTGGCGTGCCCCAGTGATTTTGACCGGTTAGCGCTTGCCAGGGAGTGTAAGAGGAGTCAAGGCCAGAAAGGCAACAGGGCCTTGACTCCTCTTAGCATCCCTGGCGAGAGCTCGAAAAGGCCCACCTAGGTCCGCATGCGCGAGCCTTTCGCGTCATAGGCAGCCTCGAATAGAGGCTCGGCTTGATGCCGCTCACCGATTATTTCAATCTCGAAACCGGAGGTAGCGCCCGCGATTGCCGCCGGCACGTATCCTAAGGCCAGAGAATGATTGACGCGATGACCGAAGGCACCGGATGTCACCCAGCCCACGACCTTGCCCTCATGCCAAATGGGTTCATCGCCCAACGCATCCGCGTCCTGGGTCTGCAACTTGAAGGTCAAGAGCCGCAGCGCGCCGCCGCCGCCCTTCTCTTCCATTGCAGCAGCGCAGCCAATGAACTTTTCCTTTTTTAAATCCACAAATCGGCCGAGCCCGGCCTCGAATGGGCCGTAGATCGGACGGTACTCCCGCGCCCACGTGCCGAAGCTCTTCTCGACTCGCATGCAATTGAGCGCTCGTCCGCCGAAAAGCCGCAGGTCATATTTTCGGCCGGCGCCGACCAGCAAATCATAGAGCGCACGCTGGTAGTCCGTGGTTACCCAAATTTCGAATCCCAGCTCGCCTGTAAACGAAACGCGGCCGACGTAACCCGGCACCACGCCGATTTCCATGCGTTTGAATGATAAGAACGGAAACGCCGCGGTCGACAAGTCATCGCGCACCAACTCTTGCAGCAGCGCGCGGGAATTGGGACCGGCTATCGATAGCCCGACGTACTCCATGGCGCACGGGCGGATTGATACACCGGCGCTTGGTTGGCGCCGCTCGAACCAACGCTGGTAGTAAGTTTCCGCGGCGTAGGTGCCGATGAGCAAAAAATGCTCCGGGCCAACCCGGCACATCGTGAAATCGCCGATCAATTTGCCGCGCTCATTGAGCATCGGAGTCAAAGCGATGCGGCCGACCGCCGGAACCCGGTTCGCCATCACATGCGACAGCCAATCCGCAGCTCCTGGACCTTTGATTTCAAACTTGCCGTAGTTCGAGATTTCGAGCAAACCCACCGAATTTTTCACCGCAAGGCACTCGGCCGCGACATGCGGGAAGTCATTCGAGCGGTGAAAGCTGACCTCGTCCTTGGCGCTCTGCGCGGTGGGCGCGAACCACAGCGAATGCTCCAATCCGCAGTAATCGCCAAACACCGCGTTTGCCGCCTGCAGCTTCTCGTATATCGGGGTCGTGCGCAGCGGCCTGGCAGCCTTAAGTTCCTCGTTGGGAAACCGAATGCTGAACCGGCGCGAATAGTTTTCGCGCACTTTGGCATTGGTATACGCCAGGGTGGTCCAATCGCCGTAGCGCGCCACATCCATGCCCCAAATGTCGGCGCCCGGATCTCCATCGATTAACCAGCGCGACAGGGCCAGACCCACACCGCCGCCCTGGCTGAAGCCGGCCATGACGCCGCAAGCCACCCAAAAATTCTTCAGGCCTTTGATCGGCCCTACCAAAGGGTTGCCGTCGGGCGCAAACGTAAACGGTCCGTTCACGACTTTCCTGATGCCGGCATCGGCCAGCGCGGGAAAATGTTCGAAGGCCACTTCCAAGCTGGGCGCAATTCTTTCGAGGTCGTTGGCCAACAGGTCCTGTCCAAAATCCCACGGAGTGTCGGTCGCAGACCACGGCACCCCGGCTTTTTCGTAAGTTCCCAGCAGCATGCCGCCGCGCTCTTGACGGAGGTACAGTTCGCCCTCGAAGTCGATGCAGTGCAGCTGTTCCTTTTTACCCTTGAGTTCCGGCATATCGCCGGTGATGAGGTATTGATGCTCCATGGCCAGAATGGGCAATTCAATGCCGACCATGCGTCCCACTTCGCGGGCCCACAACCCGGCGGCGTTCACCACATACTCGGCATGCACATTGCCGTGGTCGGTGATGACGTCCCACGATCCGTCGCTGCGTGCCTTGAGATCGGTCACGCGAGTGTGTCTGACGATTTCCGCCCCGCCGAGTTGCGCGGATTTGGCGTAGGCATGCGTGACGCCGTACGGATCGACATGACCCTCGATGGGGTCGTACATCGCGCCTTTGAAATGCTTCTTCTCCAGCAGCGGAAAGAGCCTGGCCGCCTCATCGACGGATATGATTTCAAGATCCATTCCAAGATATCGGCCCCGCGCCTTTGCCATCTTCAGCCAGTCCAGCCGCTCGCGGGTGCCTGCCAGCATCAATCCGCCGGTGATGTGCACGCCGCAGGATTGGCCGGAGATTTGTTCGATCTCCTTGTAAAGCTCGATGGTGTATTGCTGCAATTTAGCAACATTGGGATCGCCGTTGACCGTGTGCATGCCGCCTGCCGCATGCCAGGTCGATCCTGAAGTGAGTTCGGCGCGCTCGATCAACAGCACGTCTTTCCATCCGGCCTTGGTCAAGTGATAGAGAACGCTGGCCCCGACGACTCCCCCGCCAATCACCGCCACCCGTGTTTCATGCTTCATTTACGCCCGCCGACCTTCAATCATTCGAAACAGCCAAGTGCAGATGGGCCTGCGTAAGATCGCCGCTGCCAAACCGCTCGATTAGCCAGGAACGGAACAGCGCCACCGCGGTATCGCTGAGGGCCTCCGGATGCGTGATCAAATAATATCCATAACCATCATCCAGGCTGTTGCTGAATGGCTTTACCAGACGCCCCGCATGAATGTGATCGCCGAATAAAAAGGTGTCGAGCAGCGCAACGCCTTCGCCGCTCAACGCATATTGCGCTGCCAACATCGCGGTATCGAAAACCAATCCGCGCTCCACATTGAGGTTGGTCAAATTGGCGGCGCGCGCAAATTGCTTCCAAAGATGATGCCGCGGCAGTTCGGAGATGCGCACATGCACCAGCTCATTAGCCTCCACGAACTGCGCCAGAGTCTTGCCGGCATGGCGCGCAGCGACAGTGGGATGGCACAGCAAGCTCAAATGCACGGGCCAAAGAAGGTCCGTGACCAGATCAGTTACGGTCGGCTTCGAATAGACTACGGCGACATCAACGTCCGCGGGCGGCGGCCCTACACCGTGAGGACTGACCAGATCGATTTCCACCTCTGCCGCGGCGCGGCGGAAATCGCGCAAAATCGGCACTGCAAGGTATGCCGCAAAACTGGGCGGCATTTGCACCCGCAGCGTACGAATATCGGTCGCGCCATCGTTGCGTAAATCGTCCAGCGCGTATTCCAGGCGATCGAAGGACTTCATGACGGCGGGCAGCAAATGCTGGCCGGCCTTGGTGAGCACCAAAGAATGCGGACGGCGCTCGAACAGCTGCACGCCGATCATTTTTTCGAGCGCAATCACGTGGCGCGACAATGCGCTTTGCGATATCAGCAGCGCGTTGGCCGCGGCGGTAAAGCTCAAATGTTTCGCGACGCCTTCGAAGGCGCGCAAGGCGTTCAACGGCAGCCACCTTCGGTCGAGATGCGAGTTGGTCATGATCAAGGTGCCCAGGATTTTGTATAGCCGATTGCGCGCTTTTGATCGGCGATGATGGTTCTGGATGCCAAGTACAGATGATATGCGGCCCAGATTCCGGTGGGCGCCAGTACCAGCAACGCCGCCCGCAGCGACGCCGCGTCAGTCGGCCGTGGGCCGGCAAACCAGTCGCTCAGGAGGCCGACCACCCAGGGGGCGATGATCAGATTCAATATGTTGGCGACCAACAGCGATATGGCGATAAACATATTGCGCATGTGGCACGGCGCAAGATTATTGAGCAGGCCGAAACATGGGCCGATATAAAAGTAAATGGCCGGGATGAACAACCAAAACATTGCCTTGCACAGGAACAGGGAGTGAGTCCAGTAGGCGATGAAGGAAGGGATGGTCGCCAAGGCGATCCCTGCCGTCAGCAACCACACCACGCGGCGCGGATCGGCCATGGACGAACGCGATAGCAGCCACGCCGTCGCCACGGTAGCGAGCGAGCCTCCCCAGAGATGAATATTGCCGGTGACGGCGCCCGCCTGTCCGACGTCGAGGTTATACGCACGCTGCAGAAATGTGGGCGTCCAATAGATGAGGCCCCAACCCCAGAGCGCGCACAGACCCCCGCCGATCACGATGTGAAACGCAGCTTTTTGTTGCCAAAGGAATTTCAAACAGGTCATCAACGAGGGCTTGATGTCCTCCACAATGGCATCCAAGCGGCCCCGGTTCGGCTCTCGTACGGTGAGAAAAACGATGATTCCGACGATGACCCCGGGCACGCCGAGAGCCAGGAAGGCTGCCCGCCAGTTGTATGCGTGCGCGATGGCGCCCGCCCGGTCGGCGCCCAACCAAGCGCCGATCGGCGCACCGAGTGCCAGAACGGCCATTGCCATGGGGCGCCGGTCGGCCGGAAAGCAGTCCGAGACAATGGCGGTCGATGGCGGCGTGCCGCCGGCCTCGCCTACGCCTACTCCGATTCGTCCCAGCAAGAACTGAAGGTAGGTCGTCGACAGCCCGCACAGCGCCGTGAACGCCGACCAAATCATCAACGATCCGGCGAGAATATTGCGCCGGTTATATCGATCAGCCAACCAGGCGATCGGGATTCCAAACGCGACATAAAAAAATGCGAGCGGCGTTCCGGTAAGAAAAGCAACGCCGGCATCAGTCAACTTTAAATCGAGCCGTATCGGCTCCAGCACGGTGGACACGACATAACGATCGGCAATATTGATGGCGTAGATCAGGCACACCAAAATGAGCACATACCAGCGCTCGATCGATGAGGGAGCACGGGTCCGGCCTGCGTCAAATGCGGTTGCGCTCAAGTGAACCTCAAATTGAACTGCCTCAACCATACAGGGTTCAATTGCGCCGCGCGACTCAGGAGCTTGTCTCAAATATTCCGGAGTTTCGAAAAATAACATGACCGGATCGCGAAATAGCATAGCGCCGGCGCGTTGAACGCCTAAGCTCTTTGGCCGTGGGAGAATTTGACTACATAATCATTGGCGCCGGCACAGCGGGCTGTGTGTTGGCCGATCGCCTGTCGGCAAGCGGCCAGAACCGCATTCTAGTGCTGGAGGCCGGCGGTTCCGACGATCGTTTTTGGATCAAAACCCCGATCGGATACGGACGCACATTTGCCGATGCGTCGGTCAATTGGAAGTATCAAACGAAGAACTCGCCCGGGCTCAATGGGCGAACCATGTACTGGCCACGCGGACGCGTGGTCGGCGGCTCCAGTTCCATCAATGCGTTGGTCTACTGTCGGGGTGCGCCCCAGGACTTCGACGACTGGCGCCGGATGGGAAACGTCGGCTGGGGCTGGGAGGACGTCAAACCCTACTTTGAAATGTCAGAACGGCGTGTCGATCCTCAAGGGACTGCACATGGCCCGGGAACACTCGATGTTGCCGACGTAACGCCATACCTTCATCCCATGCGCCGCAACTGGCTGGATGCTGCCGAAGAGCTGCACTTGCCGACGACGGATGATTTCAACGGTGAGCATCTGCTTGGGCTGGGCTGCTACCAAGTCACGATCCGCAATGGCGTGCGCCGCTCCGCGGCCGACGCCTTTCTGCGGCCGGCGCTGCGCCGTGGGAACGTCAAGCTCGAGACGCACGCGTGGGTGAGCAAAATACGCATTCAGCAGCGGCGCGCGATCGGCGTGGACTACGCGCACGAGGGTGCAACGAAATTCGCGGCCGCCAGATGCGAAGTGCTCGTGTGCGCCGGCACGGTCAATTCACCGCAGCTACTGCAGCTCTCCGGCATTGGATCGGCCGCGGCGCTCAACGCCTTAGGGATTGATTCGGTGTTGGACAATCCTTCGGTCGGCGGGCACCTGCAAGATCACCTCGCCGTCGTCTATTCCTTCAAAGCAACTCAACCCACATTGAACAGCGCGCTGCATTCTCCGTTGGGAAAGTTGGCCGCAGGCGTTCGCTACTTGTTCTCGCGCCGCGGGCCTTTGGCCTTGAGCGTCAACCAAATGGGCGGTTTTCTACCCTTGAGTCCCGGCAATACGCGCCCCGCCGTGCAGCTCTACTTCAACCCGGTCACCTACAGTACGGGAGATGCGAACCGCAAGAGCATTGAAGTGGATGGATTCCCGGGGTTTTACCTCTGCTTCCAGCCGACCAGGCCGACAAGCGTCGGGCGGATCGACATCGCGAGCCCGGATTTCAGGCAGGCGCCGGTCATCGCGCCCGATTATCTATCGACGAGCAAGGACGAAGAAGACGTCATAGCCTGCGGCCGGCTGCTGCAGAAGATTGCGCAAACGCGATCCATGCGTTCGCTCATCCTTGAACCGATTGCGCCCGACCTCAACTCGATGGACGGCGCGGCGATTCTGGCGGATTTCCGCGCGCGCGCGATGACTGTATACCACCCCGTCAGCACCTGCCGTATGGGACGCACGCCCGCGGATTCAGTGGTCGATGCATCGCTGCGTGTACATGGTATCGAGCGCCTTCGAGTCGTCGACGCCTCGGTATTCCCCACAGTGACCTCCGCAAACACCAACGCACCGACTGTAATGGTGGCGCAAAAAGCGGCTGCTCTAATGTTGGCTGAATAAGAACCAGGAACCCCACATGAAGCTCGACAGCGTCAAGGTTTTCGTTGTGGCGAATCCGCCCCCAAGTTTCGGCGGCCGCTACTTCGTGTTTTTGAAACTTCGCACCGTCTGCGGAATTGAAGGGATCGGCGAGGTTTACGCTGCCACCTTTGGACCGAAAGTCATTGCGGCGATGATCGAAGATCTGTTTGCGCGGCGCTTGCTGGGCCGTGATCCGATGCGAATCGAAGCTTTTTGGCGCGAAAGCTATGGCTCGGGGTTCACGCTGCGTCCCGACCTCTCACTCATGAGCGTGATGAGCGGCCTGGAAATGGCCTGTTGGGACATCGTTGGAAAAGCACTGGATCAGCCGGTCTACAACCTGCTCGGCGGCATGGTGCACGAACGTCTGCGCAGCTACACGTATCTTTATCCTGCGCACGGCGAAGGCGATGAGTTCTACCACGACGCGGAGCGCTCCGCGCAACGGGCGGCCGAGTACGTGTCGCAGGGTTTCACGGCGCTGAAGTTCGACCCGACGGGGGGATACTCGGCCTACGACCCCCGGCAGCCTACCCAGGAATCCTTGGAACGTACTGTTCGTCTGGTTCGGCTGATCCGCGAGGCCGTCGGAATTCGCGCGGACCTGCTTCTGGGGACGCACGGTCAATTCACCACTTCGGGAGCGATTCGCCTCGCACGGCAGCTCGAAGCCTACGACCCCTTGTGGTTCGAGGAGCCTGTACCGCCGGAAATGCCCGAACAGATGGCAATCGTCGCGCGCGGCACGAGAATTCCGATCGCGACCGGCGAGAGGCTCACCACCAAGTACGAGTACGCGCGCGTGTTGGCCGCGGGGGCGGCGAATATCTTGCAAATCAACCTAGGACGCGTGGGCGGATTACTGGAGGCGAAGAAAATCGCCGCGTTGGCCGAGGTGCATTACGCACAAATCGCACCGCATCTTTATTGCGGTCCCGTGGTGGGCGCGGCCAATATCCAAATTGCAACGTGTTGCCCGAATTTCTTGATTTTGGAGGGGATTCAACAATGGGGCGGCTTTCACGCGAGCATATTGAAAACGCCGATCCGCTGGGAATCAGGGTATGTGATTCCTCCGACCGCGGCCGGGCTCGGCGTCGAACTCAACGAGACCGTCGCGCACGCGAATCCTTACGCCGAAACCGACAAGCTGCATCTTGAGATGGTCGACCGGCCACTGGGGTGAGAGGCGAATTAAATTCTTGGTGCTGCGCAGCGACTAATGCAATTTTCGCATTGGCGAATCCAATTTCTGCATATCGGTTGGAGCCCTGCCGCAACAATTAGACCTTACGCTTCGCGCGCCCGATGCTATCCTCGGGGCGAGATTATAAAAATGACGACTGAGTTGGGCGATTTTCAATATAACGAAAGGGATGAAGCATGAACTCAAATCCAAAGTTGTCGTATGCGATCGCCGCAATCTTGAGCAGTTGCGCGGCGGCAAGTTTCACGAGTCGAGCATCGGCCGCAGCCGCGGACACCGAGGTTAATTCCGAGGCTATTCAGGAAGTCACGGTGACGGCGCAGCGCCGCACGGAAAACGCGCAGAACGTGCCCATCACGATTCAGACGATCTCAGCCGCACAGTTGAAGGAACTCAACATCGCGAACTTCGAGGATGCCGTCAAATACCTGCCGAACGTGTCCTTCGCGACCAACGGCCCGGGCCAGGGCAATATTTTCATGCGGGGCTTGAGCCCCGGATCGGCGGGCAACCAGTCGCAGTCTTCGATCGCGTCGTTCCCTAACGTCGCGTTGTATCTCGATGATCAATCGGTGCAATTCCCCGGCCGCAATCTCGACATCCTCGCGGTGGACATGGAGCGCATCGAAGTTCTCGAAGGTCCGCAGGGCACCCTCTTCGGAGGCGGCGCAGAAGCCGGGGCGATCCGATATATCACCAACAAACCGAAACTCAACGTGACCGAGGGCAGCGCCGACGCGAGCTACAGCGTCACGGCCGGCGGCGATCCGAACAGCGCCATCAATGCCGTGATTAACCTGCCCCTCATCACGGACCATTTGGCAGTGCGCGCGGTGATCTACACCGACCATCGCGGCGGCTATATCGACAACGTACCGAGCACCTTCACACGTGAGAACACCGACAACGGCACGTTCCGCTTTGGCATAGGCCCAACGGCAGGCGTGTGCCCCAACGGCCTGCCTCCCGGCGCCGTCGCAAGCGGTCTGCCAAACGGAGTCTGCGTACCGCTCGGTCTGCCCGTCACCAATAACCTCACGGTTGCGAAGGACAATCAGAATCCGGTGGACTACAACGGCATTCGCGTCTCGGGCCTCTATCAGTTCAATGACGACTGGAGCCTGTTGCTCCAGCAAAGCTACCAGAACATGGAAGCCGACGGCATCTTCGCGCAGTATCCCATCGGCTCCGACGGCCAGGCGCTGCAGCCCCTCCAAGTGACCTCTTTCACGCCCGCCTATGACAAGGACAAATTTGAAAACACGTCGTGGACCGTGAACGGCAAGGTCGGATTTGTGAATGTGGTTTACACCGGTGGCTATTTGATTCGCACCACGCAGCAGGTAGGCGACTACTCCAATTACGCCCGCGGCTCCGCTGGTGACTACTACCAGTGCACCGGCGCCCCCGGAACCGTTGCGACAACCGGCCCGTTACGCTGCTATACCGCGGCGACCGATTGGAACGACTGGACGCGGAACACCCATCAGACCCATGAAATCCGCTTTAGCACGCCCTACGATTGGCGGATTCGCGGCCTGTTCGGCGCTTTCTACGAGAATTTCCAGATCCAAGACGACATGAATTTCAACTATAAGTCGATCCCGGGGTGCAACCCCGCTAACCTTGCGGTGGCCCTATCGGGCGGCCCTGCCTGCGCGGGCAACCCTGAAACGAACCCTCTTTCCACCGCCACCCACCCGGGCCAGCGGGGCGACACCACGGCCTTCGGCGAGGATTTGCAGCGCGGCTACAAACAGACCGCGTTTTTCACCTCCATCGACTTTGACATCATTCCGCAGGTGCTCACCATAACCGGCGGCACGCGCTGGTATCACTACGATGAATTCGAGACCGGTTCCGAGTACTACACGAGTACATCCTGCGCCAATCACCCCAATCCCTGCCCCGCGGGCAAGAATCTCGATGCGATTGGCCTGCGCAAGACCTACAACGGGTTTCGCAGCCGCGGCAACGTGACCTGGCATGTCACGCCGGACATCCTGCTGTACTACACCTACTCGCAAGGCTATCGCCCGGGCGGTTTCAACCGCGAAACGGGCTTGAGTCTGGTCGCCGTCGGCCCGGACGGCAAAGGTCAATTGTTCAAGCCGTCGGGCTACGCGCCGGATTCGTTGACCAACAACGAGGTCGGCATGAAATCGGAGTTCTTCGAGCATCGCCTGCAGGTCAATCTGTCCGCATACCACATGCTGTGGAATGAGATACAAGATCCCCTGTTCAGCCCATCCCAACTCGGCAACACCACCTTCGTCACCAATGGCGCCAACTACCGCATCAATGGCGTGGAGTTGCAGGTCGTGGGGCGTGTGACGCAGGGCCTGACATTGCAGGGATCGATGTCCTACAACGATGCCAAGCAAGCCAACGACCCCTGCCTGCAGGCCAACAATCCTGCCAGCGGGACCTTCGGCAAGTGCATCACGCAAATCGTGAATCCGGCGGGCATCTTGTCGCCCGCGGACGCGGTCTTTGGTCCGGAAGGCGGCGTGCCGGCGTTTTCGCCGAAACTAGAATACAACGTACGGGGGCGCTACGACTGGGCGATCGGCGACTACAAGGCGTTTGTCATGGCCGGGGCGAATCATGTGGGCGGCATGTTCAACCAGATCGACAACGGTACGACGAACTTTGTTGGGAATCCGACGACCACCCTGTTGCGGTACTTTCAGCCCGGGTACACGACCTACGATGCGTCGGCCGGCGTTGCCAAGGACAATTGGACCGCGGAGGCGTATGGCACCAACCTCGGCAATTCCGATGCCAGCACATTCACCTCTTCGGCACAGTTCATCAAATCCGAGGTACCTCTGCGGCCGCGGATAGTCGGCGTCAAGATCGGCTACAAGTTCTAGCTAAAGCGGGTAGGCGGGCAGCAATGCCCGCCTTGTCCGCATGCGCCAAGCTTGGGATCGTTGCGCTAAGCTAAGGTGGTGAAGCCTGGCAGAAATGATCCGTGCCCCTGCGGCAGCGGGAAGAAATACAAGCGATGTTGCTCTGAACTCAGCGGCGTTGGCATGCAGACGGCATCGGCGCCCACCATCGATGTGGACCGGCTGACCGCCTTGATGAATAGAGGACAGTATGCGCAAGTGGAGATGAAGACTCGCCCGCTCCTCGACCTTCACCCGAACTTGGGATCGCTTTGGAAGCTGCATGCCGGTGCGCTGATGCTCCAAGGCAAGGATTCGCTGGCCGCGATGCAACGCGGCAGCGAACTCTTGCCGATGGACGCCGAAATGCACCTTTATTTGGGCAACGCACGGCACGATCACGGTGATCTTGCGGGCGCCGCGGCAAGCCTGCGCCGAGCCCTATCGCTCAAAGCGGATTTAGCCGAAGCGCACGACAGTCTCGGTTCGGTTCTGCAGGACGCGGGGCAGCCGGCGGATGCCGCCGCCAGCTTTCGGCGGGCCCTCGAGCTGCGGCCGGACTTCGCGGAAGCGCATGGCAATTTGGGCAATGCACTCGTGGAATTAGGGCAGCTCGAGGACGCGGTATACCACTACCGCCGCATGCTCGGTCTGCGGCCGGACCTGGCCGAAGCCCACAATAACTTGGGCAATGCGCTGCTCGCCTTGAAGTGCTTTGAGGAGGCCGCCACAAGTTATCGGCGAGCCCTCGCCCTTCGACCCAACGCTCCCGGCGCGCACGCCAATCTGGGAAACGCGCTGCACGCGCTCGGCCGCCCTCAGGAGGCCTTGATCCACTGCCGGCGTGCACTGGAACTGGAACCGGATTCCGCCGAGGCTGAGCTCCTCAAGGGCAATGCATTGTTCGACCTAGGGCTGTTGGACGAAGCGGCCGCAAGCTATGCGCGAGCGCTCGAGCTCAAACCGGATTACATCGAGGCGCACATTGCCGCCGGCAAGGTGCTGCGTCAGACGGGCCGCATCGCTGAGGCAGAAGAGAGTTGCCGCAAGGCCTTAGGTTTGGCAGCGCACTCGAGCGAAGCGCTGGCCCTGCTTGGCGAGATTCAGGCGGACCGTGGGCGTTTTGACGACGCCGAGAAGTTGTTTAGACAAGCGATTGCCATCGCCCCGGATCAACCTGAGGCCTGGGCCGGCCTCGCCCGCTACCGCAAAATGCAGCCCGACGCTGCCTGGCTCGCGGCCGCGCAAAGACTCCTCGGCAACGCCGTAGGCATAGGTCAGGAGATCAATCTGCGCTATGCCCTCGGAAAATATTTCGATGACGTAGAAGAATTCGACAATGCATTTTCGAGCTACCGCCTTGCCAATGAGCTGAAAAAGCGCGGTGCCCCAAAGTACGACGGTGAGCGCCTTGTGCGACGCGTCGATCAAATCATCGCGCTGTATGACGCAGATTGGCTCCGCAGCGCGAGCACGCAGGGCAATGAGTCTCGACGCCCGGTTTTCATCGTCGGCATGCCGCGCTCGGGTACAACGTTGAGCGAGCAAATCCTCGCTTCGCACCCGGACGCATTCGGTTGCGGCGAATTGCGCTTCTGGCATACCGCCCGAGTGGACTATGAATCCTCGGCGCTGCGCGGGGCAGAGGAACACGGAGCGATAGCGGCGGCAGCCGAGAAATACTTGGGCCTGCTGGCGGGCTTTTCTGCCGAGGCTGCGCGTGTGATCGACAAAATGCCGGCGAACTTCATGAATTTGGGATTGATCCACGCAGCCTTTCCCCATGCACGCATCCTGCACATGCGTAGGAATCCGCTGGACACCGGTTTGTCCATTTACTTCCAGATTTTTTCCAATACGCATCTTTACGCCAACGACTTGGAAGACATCGCGCATTATTTCACTCAATACTCCCGCCTCATGGCGCACTGGCGATCAATCCTGCCCAAGGGCACGATCTTGGAGGTGCCCTACGAGAAATTAGTGTCAGATCCTGAAGCAGGTATCCGAGAAATCGTGCAATTCGTCGGTTTACCCTGGGACCCGCGCTGTCTTAGTTTTAACGAGACCGAACGCACGGTGATCACGGCCAGTAACTGGCAGGTACGACAACCGATCAGCACGTCAGCCGCGGGGCGTTGGCGCAACTACGAAAGATACTTGGGTCCCTTGCGAAGCCTCATGGAGCTGGAGCCTTGCGCATGATGACGGACCTCAAGTCGAGTCCCTCTCCGGTCTCGCCGATCGAGGCAGAAGTCATTCGCATTCGCGCACTTCTTGAGCAGCGCCGCTACGCCGACGCCCTCGCCGCGGCCAACGTGCTCGCCGAGCAGGTCCCTGAGAACCGCGACGTGTTGTACATGGCGGCCGTGAGTCTTCGCTATCTCGGTCAGATTCCTGCGGCACTCGGTACCCTTGATCGCCTCGAGCGGCACCATCCGCGGTTCAGCCGTCTGTACCAGGAGCGCGGTCACTGTTATGTCGCTTTGCGGGACGCGCCACGGGCGATCGAAGCATATCTCGTGGCGGTGAACATCAATGTGGCGCTACCCGCGAGCTGGGCCAAGCTCGAGGGACTGTACCGGATGGCCGGAAATCGGGAAAACGCCGCCATGGCGGCCGATCATGTCGCCACCTTAAAAAATCTGCCCGCCGACGTGGTCACCGCGACCGCCTTGTTCTCGGATGGCGATTTGGCTCCGGCCGAATCCATTGTTCGGGCCTATTTGTTGAAGCACGGCAACAACGTCGAGGCCATGCGCCTGCTCGCCCGTATCGGCATTGCGCACGATGTGCTGGACGATGCGGAAATACTGCTGGAGGCCGTCTTGGAACTCGCCCCCGAGTACAGGAAGGCGCGGGTCGAGTATGCACGGGTACTGCTCGATCGGCACAAACATGTCCGCGCGATCGATCAACTCGAGAAACTGCTGGCGCAGGAGCCTGAGAACCGGCAGTACAAGACCCTGTTCGCGACCGCCTGCGTCGGGATCGGCGCGAACGAGAAGGCGCTTGCCCTATATCGGCAACTTCTCGTCGATGCGCCGCAACCGGCGGAACTGCATCTCTCGATCGCCCACTCGCTGAAAACGCTGGGCAGACGCGAGGAGTCCATCGATGCTTATCGGGCGGCAAGCACGGCCCGCCCGGATTACGGGGACGCCTATTGGAGCCTCGCCAATCTCAAGACTTACCGCTTTGCGGACGATGAACTCGCGCGCATGCTGGATGAAGAAGAACGGCCGGGGATATCGCCGGCCGATCGCTACCATCTATGCTTCGCTTTGGGCAAAGCCTTCGAGGATCGCGGCGACTACGAGAAATCCTACCGCTATTACGAGCGCGGCAATGCACTCAAACACGCCGAGATACGCTATCGGCCTGAAATCATCGAGCGCAATACCCGCCTGCAAATGGCCACCTGCACGCGCGAGCTGTTCGCGCGCCGCGAGGGTGCCGGCTCGAGCAAAGCGGATCCCATATTCATCGTGGGCCTGCCGCGCTCCGGGTCCACGTTGCTCGAGCAAATCCTGGCCTCTCATTCACGCGTTGAAGGCACGCACGAACTTGCGGACATACAAAGAATCGTCCATGAATTGCAAGGCCGTGAGGAAGCCGGCACGGCGAATCCGCGCTATCCCCGTGTGCTCGAGGACTTGAGTGCCGAGGAGTTGCTTCGTTTGGGTGAGAAGTACCTGAGCGATACGCGCATATACCGCACCGACAAGCCCTTCTTCATCGACAAGATGCCGAACAACTTCAGGCACATCGGTCTGATTCATCTGATGCTGCCGAACGCCAGGATCATCGACGCGCGCCGCGAGCCCATGGCTTGCTGCTTCAGCAATTTCAAGCAACTGTTTGCCTCCGGTCAGGAGTTTACTTACAGCATCGAGGACATCGCGCGCTACTATCGAACCTACCTTGCGCTGATGAATCACTGGAACACCGTGTTGCCGGGACGGATTCTCAAGATAGACCACAAGGACATCGTCGAGGACCTCGACGCCAATGTCCGCCGGCTTCTCGATTTTTGCGGCCTCGAGTTCGAATCCGCCTGTTTGGATTTTCACAAAACCGAGCGCAGCGTACGCACGGCCAGTTCCGAACAAGTTCGCCAGCCCATATTCCGCGAGGGACTCGACCAATGGAAGAACTTCGAGCCATGGCTCGGACCTCTCAAAACTGCGCTGGGAGATGCACTTGAGCGGTATCGCGATTGAGCGCAAGGTACACCTTCGCATGACCGATCCGATCTTGCTAACGCCCGGTCCCCTGACCACCTCGACCGAGACAAAAACTGCAATGCTCTCGGACTGGGGATCCTGGGACGGCGCCTTCAACGCCATGACGGCATCGGTCTGCCGCGATTTGCTGGCCATCGTGCATGCGCAGACCGATCACGTCTGCGTGCCCTTGCAAGGCAGCGGGACCTTTGCGGTCGAGGCAGCGCTCGGAACTCTCGTCCCCAAGCACGCCAAGGTTTTGGTGCCGGACAACGGCGCCTATTGCAAGCGCATTGCGCGGATTCTCAAGTACCAAGGCCGTGAGGCTGTGGTACTTCCGCATGATGAACAAGAGGCGTCCAACCCTGAGCGGATCGATGCCGCGCTGGCCGCCGACCCATCCATAACGCATGTCGCGCAAGTCCATTGCGAAACGGGCACGGGAATCTTGAATCCGCTGCCCGAGATCGCCGCGACCGTGGCAAGTCGCGGCCGCCGGCTGATCATCGATGCCATGAGTTCCTTTGGTGCGATTCCCATCGACGCCCGCACCATGAGTTTCGACGGCTTGATCACGGCGTCGGGAAAATGTCTCGAGGGAGTGCCGGGTATGGGGATGGTGATCGCCCGCCGCGCGGCATTGGAAACCTCGGCGGACAATAGCGCATCGCTGGTCATGGACTTGCTCGATCAGTGGCAGTACATGCACAAGACCGGTCAGTGGCGCTTTACGCCGCCCACGCATGTTCTCGCCGCCCTGCGCGCCGCGCTGGATCAGTTCCTGGCGCAGGGCGGGCAGCCCGCTCGTTTGGCGCGCTACACCGAAAACTGCCGCGCGCTGGTTACCGGCATGCGGGCGCTGGGTCTCAAGACCTTCCTTCCGGATGCGCAGCAGGCGCCGATCATCGTGACATTCCATGCCCCGCCCGATCCTAAGTACGACTTCGCTGATTTTTATCGGCGGGTTCGCGAACGAGGTTTCATTTTATATCCCGGCAAATTGACCATGGTCGAGACGTTTCGAGTCGGCTGTATCGGCGCCATCGGGCCCGGGATATTGCGCGACGCGGTGGCCGCCATCGGCGGCGCGCTGCGCGAAATGGGAGTCAGCCGCTACGGGTGATTCGAACATAGCCGGTATTGACGCAGCGGCGCCCCCGGGTGCGAGCGGCCTTCAGCACACGCTGAAGCAAAGACACATGATGATGATTGCCTTTGGCGGTGTCATCGGCGCGGGTCTGTTTGTCGGCAGCGGAGTCGTCATCAAGGCCGCCGGCCCTGCGGCGGTGGTTTCCTTTGCTATCACCGGATTCCTGATCGTGTTGGTGATGCGCATGCTCGGCGAAATGGCCGTGGCACAGCCCGCCGTAGGCTCATTCTACGAGTATGCCCGCCTGGCATGGAGCGATCGACCGGTCTTGAGTGCACTCGCGGGGTTTTTGACGGGCTGGATGTATTGGTACTTTTGGGTCATCGTCGTCGCGCTCGAAGCCGTTGCCGGCGCTGCGCTGGTGCAGTTTTGGCTGCCCGCCGTGCCGGCATGGCTGATCAGTCTGGCGGTGCTCTTGTCCCTGACCGTCACCAACTTGGTCTCGGTCAGATCCTTCGGGGAGTTCGAATTTTGGTTCGCTTCCATCAAAGTCGCGGCAATTGTCTTGTTCCTAGCTGTGGCAGGCACGTATGTATCCGGCTTATGGCCGGGGGTCGCCCCGAGCATCGGCAATCTTACGGCGCACGGCGGATTCGCGCCGAACGGCTTGCTGCCCATTCTGACCGGAGCCGTGGCCGCCACCGGCTTCTACTTCGGCGTGGAAATCGTCGCCGTTGCGGCGGGCGAGGCGGCTGAACCTGCGAAGGCGGTGGCGCGCGCAACGAACTCGGTCATCACCCGCGTGCTGTTTTTCTACGTGGGCTCGATTCTCCTCGTGGTGTGTCTGGTGCCGTGGAACTCCGCACAAATCTCCACCCCCTATGTCAGCGCCCTGCATGCCATGCGTATCCCGGGCGCCGCGCATATCATGAATGCGGTAGTGCTGACCGCCGTGTTGTCGGCCCTGAATTCAGGACTCTATGCTTCCTCCCGCATGCTGTTCGCGCTGACCCGACGCGGCGATGCGCCCCGCGCCCTGGCGAAGCTTGCACGCAATGGGGTCCCGGCGCGCGCCATTCTGCTCGGCACGCTCTTCGGCTATGCCGCCGTCGTGATGTCGTATGTTTCGCCGACCACGGTATTTGCCTTCCTGGTAAATTCCTACGGCACGGTTGCCGTGTTTGTTTATGTTTCGATTGCCATCTCACAGTTGCGCCTGCGTGCGCGCTTGGAGCGCGAGGACCCGGCACGGCTGGGATTACGCATGTGGGCGTACCCTTACCTCACTTATCTGGCCATCGCGGGAATGCTCGGCATCCTTCTTGCCATGGCCTTCATCCCCGATCAGCGCATTCCCTTGGCTCTAGGCATCATCAGTTTGGGATTGCTGCTGCTGGGTTTCGCCGCCCGTAGGCGATTCGGCCTCGCACTGAGTGTCGCCGTAGGGGCCGCCGCGCTTACGCTGACGGCGCCGGTCTCCGCTGCATCGCTCGCCTATCGTCCGATCGCGCCGACGATGGAGAATCGGACCGTTGTCCTGACAGGCAAGGATCTGACCGTCGAGCAGGTGGTCGAGGTCGCTCGCTATGGCGCCAAAGTGGCGCTGAGCGCGCAAGCCCGTCAGCGTTCTGCCGATGCACACGCGCTGCTCCTGGAGGCCGCCAATGAAGGCGTGTCGGTCTATTGGTTCAATCGCGGCTCAGGCTCGGGGCGCGAAAAGTTCATCTTTACGGGAGACCCGTTGTCGCCGAGCAATCAGAAATTCCTCGCCGAGCGGCAGCTTCAGATATTTCGCCGCGGCGCGCTCGCGGGAATGGGCCCCGAAGTCAGCGACGAAGAAATCGTGCGCGCGATGCTGGTGGTGCGCGCAAACACGATGAGCTACGAGGCTGCGAGTCCGCAATTGACCCAGCGGCTGCTGGACTTGCTGAATGAACGGATCACTCCAGTGGTGCAATCGCGCGGCACGGTGGGCGAAGGAGATTTGGGGCCTTTCACGAACATCGCCGCCACCATGGTAGGCGCGGGTGTCGCCTATTATCGCGGCGTGCGGATGCCTGCCGCGCAGGCGCTCAAGCAGGCGGCACTCGAACCCCTGGCACCCACGGACGCCGATGACAGCGCGCTCGAGAGCACCAATTCCTATGCCACCGGCCAGGTGGCACTGTTGCTTCACGACTCGCGCGAAGCATTGTCTTGGGCCGATTTGATTTATGCCATCGATCTCAATGGCATGAACAGCAGCGTCTCGCCGCTGTCCTTGCCCGTGCAGAGCAATCGTCCCTTCAAGTGGTTGAACTGGGATGCGTCGCGGGTGCTCGACATGCTCAAAGGCAGCTATTTGTTCGAGCTCGATGCGAAGCGGATCATTCAGGATCCGGAAAGCCTGCGCGCTTCCTCCATTCGCCAGGGTTCCGCGTGGCACGCTTGGGCGCAACTTCGTGATGTAGCCCTGGTGCAAATGAACTCATCCGATCACAATCCCGCCGTGCAGGTCGGCGCTTCACCCTCCGATTCCTGGGAGCTCGCGACGCCGCAGCTGGCACAGTTTTACGTCAAGGGTGGCCCGCGCAATCACTATCAGCACGGCTATGTGTTTTCCAACGCCAATTGGGATCCATACCCACTCGCCAACGAGATCGAAGGCTTCACCATCGCGCTCGCCAATATGGATGTGGTGGTCGCGCAAAGAATGCTGCGCTTCACCAACAAGTTTTTCACGGTGATCGGCAACTCAGCGGAGACTCCGGGCGAACCGGGACGTTTCCATTTGGCCGAGGGCAGCGAGATCGACGCCGCCTCGCTGATGCAGGAGATTCAGGGCCTGATCAATCCGGTGCCGCCGCAGGGCATTGCACTGATCCAATCGGTGGAAGATCTGCAGGGGCAGACCCGGCTCAAAGTTCAGCGTGCCCGCCAAACCATCGATGACACCGTCGAACTCCTGGCCGAAGACCTGTTGACGGGAACCTATTGGTTGGACATTCGAAAAACCGAAGATTCTTCCCGCCAATTTGGCGCCTCGCCCACTGCGGTCTGGAGTGCCTTTCGTGCCGCTCTGCCCTTGAGCGGCGTGAGCGCTTCGACCGCCACTCAACCGATTCACGAAGTCGCTGCGGCATTTATTCGCGCCAATCCCGCGGCGAATTTTTACCGCGACAATGCGCGCGAGCCCGACGCGCCGCGGATCCCCTAGTCGATGATCGCCAATGCGCGCATGTATGCGGTGGATGCGCAGACTGCCAGGTTGTGGCGGGCGTTGCTCTCTTCAGTGACTGCGCAGGCCGGTTTGGACGTTGAGGTGATTGAACACGCCCCGCCGGCGGCCATCGATGACCTATGGCGTCGGACGGACATGGCCGCCGTATTCATGTGCGGGCTGCCCTACTCCTGTGCCAATCCTCAACCCACGCTCATTGCTGCGCCGGTTCCCTCACCGGCTGAATTCGCCGGCCGTGCCGAATACTGGAGCGAGCTGGTCGTACGCAGCGACAGCTCCTTTGGAGATCTCGAATCTACATTTGGCGGCAAACTCTGTTTGACGGCGCCGAATTCTCAGTCCGGATATGCGGCGGCGCTGCAATATCTCATGAAATTCGACATGGGACGCGACGGCAAGGCAGGCGCTCGCTCGCCGCTCTATCGGGAGATTGCCGCACCTGCGGTGACTCCCTTGGGCGCCGTTACCACGGTCCTCGCCGGCGCAGCCGACGTGGCGCCCATCGATGCCTACGCCTACAGGTTGCTGCAAAAGCATCGTGGCGACCTCACCTCGAAGCTGCGCACCGTGGGCCGCACCGCCCGTACACCGATACCACCGCTGGTAGCCTCCGTTGCCTCGGAAGACGCCGCTGAAGGAGCGCAAAGTTTGCGTGCCGCCTTTACTGCGGCGCATCGAGATCCCGCGCGGAAAGTTCTGTTGGCCGGCCTGGAGTTGTTGCATTTCGTGGAGCCGGACCCTCGCGACTACGACGCGTTGCGGAGCGGTTTTGAGTCGGCAACGGCTTACTGGCGCGAGCACCCTCTCGCGGAAATCGTGCATCCCGCCTTCGTTGTGTAAGATCAGCTGATGTTCCGCAAAGCATTCCGGCAGGTTGATGGCCCGACCTTGATCGTGGCGCTGGTCATCTACGCCGCCTGGGGCGCGCTCATTTGGTACAACGCTGCGCTGCCTTGGTGGTTCATGATGCCGGTGGGCGCCTATCTTCTAGCCTGGCATTTTTCGCTGCAACATGAGGCCATACATTCCTTTCGCGGTGTACCGGCCTGGCTGCGTTTCGCCCTGGTATTTCCACCCATTGGTCTGTGGTTTCCCTTTCCTCTCTACCGCAAGAGCCATACCACTCATCATCGCGACATTCACTTGACGGTGCCCGGCGTCGATACCGAGTCCTACTACGTACTTCAAGCCGACTGGCAACGCATGGGTTCGTTCATGCGCGCGGTGCTCACCTTCAATCAGACGCTGGTCGGCCGATTGCTGATTGGACCCGCGTTGCGTTTATGGATCCTGATCTCCAAGGAGTCGAAGCGCGTCGCACAGGGAGACTATAGTCACCTGCCGCATTGGGCGGTGCATGCTCTCGCCGTCGCCGTGCTGTTCTGGTTCATTTCCGGCGTCTGCCACTTTCCGTGGTGGCAGTACTGCTTGGTTGTTGCCTACCCCGGCATGAGCTTGAGCCTGCTCAGAGCCTTCTACGAACATCGCGCCGCCGAGGACTCGCAGCAACGCACCGCCGCGGTCGAATCGAACGTCGTTTTCGGCTTGCTTTACTTGTACAACAATCTGCATGTCGTCCATCACTTGAAGCCCACGATGCCCTGGTACGAGATTCCCCGCTACTACCGCGAGAACCGCGAGTCTCTGCTCGAGCTCAATGGACAATATGTGTACCGCGGTTATGCGGTGTTCGTCACACGTTTTTTGTTGACTCCCGTTTTCAGTCCCGTACATCCGCTGCTTTAAGGGACCTGGAACCGTGACAAGCCGGTCGACATCGAGAAAAACGCGGGCCATTGTCGCGACCTCCATCGGCAATATGCTCGAGTGGTATGACTTCACTGTTTACGCGCTGTTTGCCGGCTATATCGCCGCGAACTTCTTTCCCGGCGACGGACCTGATGCGCGGCTGGTAAAGACTTTCCTGTTTTTTGGATTGGGATTCGTCGTGCGCCCGTTGGGCGCCATGCTCATCGGGAATTTCGGCGATCGAGCCGGCCGCAAAGCCGCGCTCACCTTGACCATCCTATTGATGGCCGCGGGAACTGGTGTGATTGCCTTTTCACCGACCTACGCGACAATCGGCGTCGGCGCGCCGATCCTGTTGCTGCTGGGCAGAGTGCTGCAGGGATTTTCAGCCGGCGGCGAGGTGGGCGGCGCCACGGCCTACCTGTTGGAAACGGGCGATCCGCAACAGCGCGGTCGGGTCGCCTCGTGGCTCGAGGCCAGCATGGGAATGGCCAATATGCTGGGCGCATTGGCGGCTTTTTTGGTCACGACCCTGCTGAGCGAAGCAGAGGTGGGTGCCTGGGGCTGGCGTCTGCCATTTATTTTCGGACTCGCCATCGCGCCGGTTGGCCTATACCTACGCCGAACCTTGGACGAAACCGAAGAGTTTCGCGCCGAGGCGGCGCTGCGGCGCGATGAGCCCGCCCGCAACCGAGTCCCCTTGCTCGAGATTTTCCGGCACCACGGGCAAACCTTGTTGATTGGGTTTTTGGTGGCGGTGCTGTGGGCGGTCGCGGTTTACGTGCTGATGATTTTTCTGCCCACGTATGTTCAGCGACCCGACACCTTCCACTTTACCGCCAAACAAGCCTTCGGGGCTTCGCTGATCGGCAACGTGCCCTTTGTCATTGGCTGCGTGTGGTTCGGGTCACTCTCGGATCGAATCGGGCGGCGGGTGAGTTTATTCGCCAGCGCGACGGCGCTGCTCGTTTGCGTGCTGCCCCTGTTCCTGTGGCTCAAAGCCGATCCGACATTGCCGACGCTGCTCGTGGTCCAATCCACGCTCTGCATACTCGTGGCCAGCTTCGTTGGCGTGGCACCCGCTGCTCTGTCGGAGATTTTCCCGGCCGGGGTGAGATCGACCGGCACCTCCCTGGTCTACAACGGCGCCTTCACCCTATTCGGCGGCTTCGCGCCGATGATCTTGACCTGGGCCAAGCAGCAATCAGCGGGTTCCATTTACGCACCCGCCTGGTATGTGATGTTCGCTGCCGGTCTTGCATTGCTGGCCATTCCTTTCCTGGGACGGGCCAGCGCCGACCGCCGACAGTTGGACCCCGCACCGCTCAGGCTCGGGAGCGCGGCACTGACCGAACGAGGCGAACAGATATGATTTCGTTTACCCCCGTATCGTCGAGCATCGGCGCCGTGGCCGACGGGATTCGCCTGTCCGATCCGCTCGCTGAACCCACCCGCGACGCGATCATCGCGGCATTGGCGGAGCATCATGTGGTGTTTTTTCGCGATCAAACACTGACGCCGGTTCAACATCGGGATTTCGCCGCGCGTTTCGGCAAATTGCACATACACCCGATTTATCCCAAACATACTGAAGCGCCGGAAATCATCGTCCTTGATACCGACCTGGTCGATCTTCAAGACAATGCGATCTGGCACACCGATGTCACGTTCGCCCCGACGCCGCCCATGGGTGGGGTTCTGGTCGCGCGCCTGCTGCCGCCGCGGGGCGGCGATACGCTGTGGTCGAGCAACATCGCCGCCTATGAGGCGCTCTCGCCGGCCATGCAGGCGTTTTTAAAGCCGCTGACGGCGACGCACAACATCACCCAATCGTTTCCCACCGAGCGCTTTGCCATGACCCCCGAGGCTCAGGAACGCTTGGAGTCGGCCAAGCGTAACAATCCGCCCGTGTCGCATCCCGTCGTGCGCACGCATCCGGTGTCCGGCCGGCATGGCCTGTTCGTCAATGATGGATTCACCACGCACATCAACGAACTCTCAGCAGCCGAGAGCCGCGCGCTGCTGCCAATGCTGTACGCGCATTCTTCAAAACCAGAATTCGTCGTCCGCTGGAAATGGCGCGCTGGAGACGTGGCGTTTTGGGACAACCGCCTTACGCAGCACTATGCGACCGATGACTATCGGCCTTCGCGGCGCGTCATGAACCGGGCCACCATAATCGGCGATCGGCCGATTTAGAGCGCGACCACTGTTGCAACGCTGCGGAAACGCAATCCCGGCGTCATCGCAAATCTCGCTGTCGTAAATTTCGTAAAAAGCGTCGCTTTGAAGCACCGGTGCGGTGGTGATTATTGATATTGTATGGATATGCACATCGGAATTTCGTCATGACCGCGCGAGATGCAATGCTCAACCGATTGCGGGGGCGCAATCTTGAAACCGCTTTGGAAAGAGATTTCTATTGCAGCGCGGAGGATTACCAAGTCGATCTGGACATGATTTGGTACCGAGATTGGCTATTTGTGGGTCACGACTGCGAAGTGCTGAATCCCGGCAATTATTTGACGATCCAGATCGGCGACTATCCGATCGTCGTTCTGCGCGACCGCGACGGCGGTTTGCGCGCCTTCCACAATACCTGCAGGCATCGTGGATCAAGAATATGTTCGGCAGAACACGGCACGGCGCCGCGTCTGGTATGTCCGTATCATCAATGGACGTACGCGCTCGACGGGCGCTTGATTGCGGCGCGCGACATGGGCGGCGACTTCGATAAATCGCAATTCGGCTTGAAGCCGGTGCACTGCGCGAGTGTAGGCGGTTATATTTGGATTTGCTTGGCGCGAGTAGCACCGGACTTCGAGGCGATTCGACAGCATATCGAGCCGTACTTTGGACTTCATCACCTTCATCAAACGAAAATTGCTTTCGAGTCGAACATCATCGAGCAGGCCAATTGGAAGCTGGTTTGGGAGAACAATCGCGAATGCTATCACTGCGCGGCCAACCATCCCGAGCTGATCCGGACTTTCCCGGAGGACCCGACCGCGACCGACGGCGAGGACGCCGCCTCGAATCCGAAAACGGCGGCGAAATGGGCTTACTGGGAATCCATCGGACTACCAAGTAAATTTCACATGTCCCCCAATGGCCAGTGCCGCACAGTGCGCACGCCGCTGCTCGAGGGATCGGTCAGCTTCACCATGTCCGGCAACGCCGCCGTGCGGCGGCCGCTGGCGGATTCGATTACGGAACCGGACATCGGCACTCTGCTGATGTTCCACTTCCCGACGACCTGGAACCACGTACTGGGCGACCACGCCATTTCTTTTCGCGTGCTGCCGATAAGCCCGACGCAAACCCAGTTGACGACCAAGTGGCTGGTGCATCGCGATGCGGTCGAAGGCGTAGACTACGACCTCCGGGAGTTGACTGGCGTGTGGTTGGCCACCAACGCGGCCGACACACGGAACTGCCAGGAAAATCAGATCGGCGTGACCTCGCCGGCGTATGATCCTGCGCCCTATTCGCCGGTGCATGAGGCTGGAGTGACTCAATTCGTGCACTGGTATTGCACGCATCTGGAGGACAGACTGCTGGAAGAGGAGAGCACCCATGCCAGATGAGATCACGCAAACCAGCCACGCGCGGCGTCCCAGCGGCCGCGACGCGAAGCGGGCTGCGCGCACGGCCCGAGCCGGGGCATCGGTTCCCTTCATTACCCGCAAGATTCCCTATTACGAAGTCCTGAGCGAGGAAGGTCTCGCACTGATGGAGCACAATGCCGACACGATTCTCGAGGAGATCGGCATCGATTTTCGCGACGACCCCGAGGCAATTGCGATCTGGCAGGCTGCCGGGGCGGATGTAAAGGGTGAGCGCGTGCGTTTTGCGCGCGGCATGTGCCGTTCGCTCATTCAGCGCACCGCGCCGCGCGAATTCACTCAGCACGCACGCAATCCGGCGCGCAGTGTGGTCATCGGCGGCAAGAACACTGTGTTCGCGCCGGCTTATGGCTCGCCGTTCGTGCGAAGTCTCGACGAAGGCCGCCGTTATGCTCGAATCGAGGACTTCCGCAATTTCGTCAAGCTCGCCTATGTAGCCAATTTCCTGCACCATTCAGGCGGCACGATTTGCGAGCCGGTCGACCTGCCGGTCAACAAGCGGCATCTCGACATGGTGTACAGCCACCTCAAGTACAGCGACAAAGCCTTCATGGGTTCGGTGACGGCGCCTGAGCGCGCCGCCGATTCCGTCGCGATGGCGAACATTGTGTTTGGCGCCGAACTGGACGATCCGCTGACCGGCCGGCCGAAGACGACCATCATCAATCTCATCAATGTCAACTCGCCGATGACCTACGACTCGACCATGCTCGGCGCCGCCAAGGTCTATGCGCGTGCCAATCAAGCATTGATCATCACGCCTTTCATTCTGTCCGGGGCCATGTCGCCCGTCACCGTCGCAGGTACCGTCGCTCAAACTTTCGCTGAAGCGCTGGCGGGACTTGCATTCGTGCAACTGGTCAATCCGGGCGCGCCGGTAGTGCTGGGAAGTTTTGCTTCGTCGATCTCGATGCAATCGGGCGCGCCGACCTTTGGAACGCCGGAACCAGCCTTGGTGCTGTACTCCATGGCCGCGCTCACGCGGCGCCTCGGGATTCCGTTTCGCTCCGGCGGCAGCCTGTGCGCGTCGAAGATTCCGGATGCGCAAGCGGCCTATGAATCGGCAAATACCTTGCTGCCCACCTGTCTTGCGGGCGTCAACTTCGTGCTGCACGTGGCGGGCTGGCTCGAGGGGGGGCTGGCGATGGGCTATGAAAAGTTCGTCATGGACGCGGACCAGGCCGGCATGATGCACAAGCTGCTCGAAGGCGTGGACCTGTCGGAGAACGGTCAAGCGCTCGATGCCATGCGCGAAGTCGGTCCCGGCAAGCATTTCTTGGGCTGCGCCCACACCCAGGCGAATTTCGAGAACGCGTTCTACCGCTCACCTCTCGCCGACAACAACAGCTACGAGCAGTGGCAGGCGGAGGGCTCGCCCGACATGACGAAACGCGCGAATGCCCTGTGGAAGAAACAGCTGGCGGAGTATGTTTTGCCACCCATGGATCCCGCCATCGACGAGGCGCTGCTCGACTACATGGCAAGGCGCAAGGCCGCGTTCCCCGACTCAAATGTCTGACCTGTGCCGGCGGCAGGCGTACTCTAGTCAGGCTTGAATGGATTGACGCGGCGCGGCCGGCGGCCGCGAGTTTCGCTTTGGCTCGCGGATTCTTTGGCAGCCGGCAACGCGACGACCTTGCGCAAGTTCGCATAGGCGGCGGTCTTGTGTGGAATTGCCATGGCCTCGACGAAGTGATGCTGAAAACGGGGCTCGAGCGCGGTTTCCACTTTCTCGATGCGGCGAACCAAATTCTCGATGACGGCGCGTGAAGTGCCATCCAGCAGTGCGATGCGCGCGCCGGTTCCGGCAGCGTTGCCGGCCGAACGCACTTGCTCCAGGTCGCAATCGGGAATCATGCCGAGAATGGTCGCGTACTTGACATCGATATGGCTGCCGAATGCACCTGCGAGACGAATGCGATCGACGTGATCGATGCCGAGCCGCTCCATGAGCAGCGCGATGCCGGCATAGAGTGCTGCCTTCGCAAGTTGAATCGCGCGCACGTCGGTTTGCGTGATCTTCATCTCCAGCGCCCCTCGTTGGAGCACATACGCGAACGTCCGGCCATTCTCGACAATGCGCGGCGAGCGCGCGGCGAGCCTGCCGTCCAGTACGCCGTCTTGGTTGATGATGCCGGCGAGGTACATCTCGGCGATGACTTCAATGATGCCGGATCCGCAGACACCCGTGATGCCGGTAGCCGCAGTCGCTTCGGCGAAACCCGGCTCGACGGACCAAAGATCGCAACCGATGACTTTGAAGCGTGGCTCGAGCGTGCCGGGATCGATGCGCACGCGCTCGATCGCTCCCGGCGCGGCGCGTTGACCACAGCTTATCTGGGCGCCTTCGAACGCTGGACCGGTGGGACTGGAACAGGCGACCAACCGCTGAATATTCCCGAGCACGATTTCAGCATTGGTGCCCACATCCACCAGCAGGGTCATTTCTTCGCCGAGATCCGGCCGCTCGGCCAGCAACATTCCCGCGGCATCCGCGCCGACATGACCGGCGATGCACGGCAGCACGTAAATGCGTGCGTTGCGGTTCAATTTGAAATCGATAAGATCCGCCCGCAACGTGAGCGAGTGATCGACAGCCAGCGCGAACGGCGCGCCCCCCAGTTCCACCGGGTCGATGCCGAGCAGTAGGTGATGCATGATCGGGTTGCCGACCAGGGTCGCCTCGAGGATGTCCTCGTGAGAAATGCCTGCGTGTCGTGCCACCTCTATCGCCAGCTCACATAGCGCCTCACGTACGGCCGTGGTCATCAGCGCGGCGCCGCCCTGATTCATCATCGAATAGGAGACGCGGCTCATCAAGTCCTCGCCAAAGCGGATCTGGGGGTTCATGACACCGGCGGAAGCCACGACCTCCCCGCTGCTCAAATCGCACAGGTGCGCCGCAATCGTGGTGGATCCCACGTCGACCGCGAGTCCGTAGATACGCTCATGTAGGCCGGGCCAGACCCCTATGATTTGCTTGGCGGCATGCACCCCGACGGTGACTTGCCAAGATCCGCTGCGCAAGGTCGGCTGCAGCGTTTGTATCACCGATAAATCGCAGGTCAAATCCTTGAGGCTCCATTCCGATTCCAGCGCCTCGAACAGCCGGCGCAGATCACCGGACGGATCGTGCATGTCCGGCTGTTTCACCTGCACGTAGTGCAGGCGCAAGACCGGATCGAGCTCGATCACATGCGCGCCGGCATCCTTGCGCACCACCTGACGATGGACCTGACTGCTGGCGGGGACGTCGATGACCACATCGGCCTCGACCCGCGCCGAACACGACAGGCGCCGCCCTTCCGCCAATGGCACGCGCCGTGAGAAGCGCCTTTCCGGCTCACTGAAGGGCGAGAGGCTGAGGCTGGATGAGGACACGCCGTGCTTGGCAAATTCACCCTCCGCGACTACCACTTGGCAACGCCCGCAAAGGCCGCGGCCGCCGCAGACTGAGTCGATGTCCACGCCGAGACTGCGGGCCGCCTGCAGCAGCGGCGTGCCGACTGAGAAATGGCCGCGCTTCCCGGAAGGTGTGAATACGACGAGCGGATCGCGAGTCGTCATGCGAATTGCGTCCTCAGGCGGGCCGTGGACGGTGGCCGCCTTCGCGGCGGCCGCGCGGAGCCGTACCCGCCGCTGCGGTGCCGGCTGTGGCGGGGGGCTGTGCGTCGCGAAAGCGCCGAATCCAGCGGGCGCAGTCGGGATCATGACCCAGCATGACGTCCGCGCCCATGCAGGCCTTGATGACCTCGACATGCAAAGGATTGGTGATCGCGGAGGTCATTCCGGCAGCCATTGCCATCGTCAGAAATGCGCTGTTGATGCCATCCCGGTTTGGCAGTCCGAAACTGATGTTCGAGGCGCCGCAGGAGGTGTTGACCTTGAGTTCGGTGCGCAGCCGATGCACCAGGCGCATGACCTGCACCCCCGCTTGATTGATCGCGCCGATGGGCATCACAAGCGGATCCACGATGACATCCGATGCCGGGATGCCGTAGTCAATCGCCCGCTCGACGATTTTCTTCGCGACCGCATAGCGCACATCCGGGTTCTCGGAAATTCCCGTCTCATCGTTGGAAATCGCAATCACCGCGGCGCCATACTTCCTGACGAGCGGCAGCACCGCCTCCAATCGTTCATCTTCGCCGGTAACTGAATTGACCAACGCCTTGCCCTTGTAGACGGCGAGCCCGGCCTCGAGTGCGGCGACGATTGATGAATCGATGCACAGCGGCACGTCGGTGATCGACTGCACCAGCTGTATGGCGCGTGCCAGAATCGCCGGCTCATCGGCCAGCGGAATCCCCGCATTGACATCCAGCATGTGTGCGCCGGCCTCGACCTGCGCGAGCGCATCCGCCGCGACGCGCGTGAAATCGCCTGCTGTCATTTCCGCGGCGAGAATCTTGCGTCCGGTCGGATTGATGCGCTCGCCGATGATGACGAAAGGCCGATCGAAACCGATGACGACTTCCTTGGTGGCGGAACTAATTATGGTGTCGGTCATGATGCTGCTGTCCTGTGAGAATATTGCGGGGCATCGCGTTCTGGAAACCAGGGAGCGCGGCCCTGAAGAATGCCGGATTTTTCGACAATCTCGGCCACCGATTCTTCCTGGCGGTACGCCATGATGTGCACGCCGCTGACGCCGCGGATCTCGCGCATCGCCTGAATCAGCTCGATGCAGATACTGCGGCCTTCGTGCGCCTGATCGTTCGCGCCGCTGAGGCGCGCGATGATGGCGTCCGGCACATGCATACCGGGGACGTTTTTGCGCATCCACTCTGCGGCTCTTGCCGAGCGCAGCGGACCGACACCGACGAGAATATAAACCTTGCCGAAGAGACCAAGTGCCTCGACCTGATCCATGAATCCGCGCAGCAGCGGTAAATCATAGCAATATTGCGTCTGAATGAATTGCGCACCCGCGGCTACTTTCTTCGCCAGGCGTTGCGGCCGCCAAACACGGGGCAGAGCCGAGGGATTTTCAGCAGCGCCGAGAAATACGCGCGGTGCAACGCTGATCTTGCGCCCGCTTTGAAAATGATGGTCATCACGCTGGGTGCGCGCGATATCGAGCAGCGACACGCAGTCCAGATCGAACACCGGCTTGGCCTGCGGATGATCGCCCGCCTGCACGCCGTCGCCGGTCAGGCAGAGCAAATTGCAGACTCCCATCGCGGCGCCGCCGAGAATATCGCCCTGAATCGCGATGCGATTCCTGTCGCGGCAGGAGATCTGCATGATGGGCGCGTAGCCGACCCGCGTCAGCAACGCGCAGACGGCGAGACTCGACATGTGGCAATTCGCGCCGCTGCCGTCGGTGGCGTTGATTGCGTCGACATAACCGTCGAAAACACGTGCCCGCTCATATACTTCCTCCGGATCGGCCGAATCCGGCGGCGCAAGTTCGGTAGTAATCGCAAAGGCGCCCGCGCGCAACACCCGCTCGAAGCGCCCCGGAGACGTATGGCCGGGCAGGATCGGCAGCGGATAGCCCGGTACCGGTTCATCCTCGAATTTCACGGCGCGCCCTTCGCGGTACTTTTCTCGCGCGTGACCCGGAGCCACGACGAATGGCCTTGAAGCCGTTGATCAACTGCGAACTGCAGCTTGCTCATCGACTCGACGCCGCCCGGGATGCGTTCGCTGCCGTGGTAGGCCTCAACCCAAACACATCTCATGTCCGGTTTGACTTCGCAATTGCCGTCGGCGCGCACCCCGCCGCACGGGCCGTTGCGCAGGTTCTTAGGACAGTTCATCGGGCAAGACATTCCGGTCGAACTGAGCACGCATTGACCGCACATCCGGCAGTCAAATAACAAGCCTTTGACGGCTTTCTCCACGGCCGCCGTCGGCCGTTCGATACGCTCGTATCCCAGTGCGCGGAACAAGCCGCTCAGGTGCAGCAGCAATGCTTCAAAACCGCCATAGAAAGCGTGCAAGCCGCCCGCGTGGCGCACTGACCATAGCCTGATCGCATACATCAGACGGACTCGGAAGCCGGCGCGGCTCCGGAATCAGTAACGGCGCCGGCATGAACGCCCTTGGCGCGAACCAGTCTCTCCAACTCATCGTCCGTATATTTCGCTTCGAGCCGTGCCGCCTCTGCGGCCGCCTCGGCATTGAGATCCTCCCCGCAGGGACGCGGTGCGCTGCGCGCCCAGTCCGCGAGATAAGCGTCCGAACTGCCTTTTCCGGCACGCATTGCGGCGCGGTCCACCGCTTCTTGAAAGCGGTGCGAGAGCTGAACCTTGGCGGTCTCGCGGCCCCGTTTGACGATGACCTGCGCGGGGATGTCGCGCCAGGAAATGATGATCAGCGATGCCATGCCACGACCACTTCGTTGTGGTTCACCGCAGTCTTAAGCTTCGTCGCCAGGTTCCCGTAGCCGGTTCGACGATATTCATATTGCCAACCCATCCGCGTCGCAATCGCCTGCGCCTGCACCTGCGAGTTCGCATCCGGCGCCTGGGCCAAATAAACCAGCCTGCGATAATTGCCGAAGTAGACCTTGAACAGCTCCGGATGCCGATCGAGCCCGAGACCGCGGATTACCAACCGTTCGAAATGGCGCAATAGAAAGTCCGTGAGGTAGAACGTACCCGGCTCGGCGTCGGCAAGCGCGGCAAACTCGGGTTCTGTCGCGAAAAACTCGTAACAATGGGCACCCGGTATGCGCTCCACGCCCTCCTCGCGAAGCACATCGTCCAGCAATCCTCCCGTGCCGCAGTCGCCGTAGGCAACGAAAATCGAACGATAGTGATCACGCGAGGCGTGAATGAGCGCGCGCACGGCACCGGGAATCCTTTCCGGCCGGTTATGCAGCTCGGCGGGCAAGCAGCGCACGTGCAGCTGATCCCAGGCGTTGGCGCGGCGCAGTGCTGTGATCTCGTGAGCCAACGCGCCACAGGCGATGATCAGCATGCCTTGACCCTTTGGCGATCCGGCCGGCGTATCGTCCTGCGCCATGACGCGCTCCGCGTTCAGTTTGCCGCCGCGCCGGCTCGCCGGGCCGCGATCAGCCCTTTGGCGGTCTCAACCGCAACCGCGGCATCGCGGCAATACGCGTCCGCGCCCACAGCCTTGCCGAACTCTTCATTCAGGGGTGCGCCGCCGACGAGCACTATGTAGTCATTGCGGATGCCGCGCTCCTTCAATGTATCGATGACGACTTTCATGTACGGCATGGTCGTCGTCAACAGCGCCGACATGCCGAGAATATCGGGTTTGTGTTTATCAAGCGCATCCAGGTACTTCTCGACCGGGTTGTTGATACCGAGATCGATGACTTCGAATCCGGCGCCCTCGAGCATCATGGACACTAGGTTCTTGCCGATGTCGTGAATGTCGCCTTTTACGGTACCGATGACGATTTTGCCGATCGGCTCCACGCCGGTTTCCGCCAGCAAGGGGCGCAGTATCTCCATGCCGCCCTTCATTGAATTCGCGGCGAGCAACACCTCAGGCACGAACAGGATGCCGTCGCGAAAATCGATCCCGACGATGCGCATGCCTTCCACCAGGGCATCGTTTAGAACGCGTTCGGCCGACCAACCTCGAGTGAGGAAAATCCGCGTCGCGTCTTCGACCTCGTTCTTGAGACCGTTGTACAGGTCGTCGTGCACCTGTTCGGTGAGTTCCTCGTCATTGAGCAAGGCCAGGTCGAATTCACCTTCAGTCGGCTCAGTCATCCACTCTCTCCACCCGATTATTTTTCGAACCGCATCCGAACCTTACAGGCTCATTATCGCGTTCCATATTAGGACGCAACCGCACCGCGGGCTTGTGATATCGCGACGGTCGCTTGTCCAGACGCGACATCATCCGGTCACCGGCGGCGCTCCACCCTCCGCAGTGCGCTGTACGACAAAGGCGTCCAGCGCCTCGACAATTGCCGGATCGCGAGCCGGCGCAACATAATGCTGCAACTCGCTCCGCCAGATGCCGCTCGCCCGCTCCGTCGCCGTTTTGGCACCGTCCTCGGCCCAGCTGCCGGCGTTGCGCCAGTCCGAGACCAAGGGCGCGTAGAACGCGCTGCGGTATCGCTCCATGGTGTGCGCGCAACCAAAGAAATGCCCTCCTGCCCCAACCTCGGCTATCGCCTCGAGCGCGAGGTCGGATGGCGCCGCTCCAACCGGTTGAAACACTTCGGCGAACATCTGCAGCATCTCGATATCGAGGATGAATTTCTCGTACGAGGTCGTCAGTCCGCTTTCCAGCCAGCCGGCGGCATGCAGGACGAAGTTACACCCGCCGAATAGGGCACCCCACAGACTCATCTGAGATTCGTAGGCAGCCTGGGCATCGGGGACGTTCGATGCGGTCGCGTTGGACGAGCGCCACGGCAAGCCGAGAAAGCGCGCCAACTGACCCGCACCAAACGCCGCTTTGACGTACTCGGGCGTGCCGAACGCGGGCGATCCTGATTTCATGTCGACGTTCGACGTGAAGCTGCCGTAGACAATCGGCGCGCCCGGTTTCACGATCTGCGCCAGCGTGAGGCCTGCAAGGAACTCGGCGTGCGCCAGCGTCAGCGCACCTGCAATCGTCACCGGCGCCATCGCTCCCGCCAACGTAAATGGGGTGATGATAAGCACTTGCCCTGCGGCGGCAAAATCGATGATGCCGTCCGCCATCGGTATGTCGAGCTGTAGCGGCGAATTGGTGTTGATGATGGTATAGGTGTAGGGACGCGCGCGGAACTCTTCCCGCGAGACTCCGTGCGCGATGCGAATGAGCTCGAAATTGTCGGCGACTTGGCCGTGACCCCGCGAAAAAATGAAGGGGATCTTGTCGGTTAACATGAGCTGGGCACGCGTCACTTCCAGATGCCGGATGTGAACCGGAATGTCCTGCGGCTCGGTTGCTCCGCCGAGCACGTGAATCACTTCGAAGCGTTGGCACAGTTTCATCAGATTGGAGAAGTCATCGAACGTTCCGGCACGCCGGCCGCCGGCGCTGTCCATGATGTTCGGAGGCCCCGACGTCACCGCAAATGCGACGCATGAATTCGACAGTGGAACGTGTCGGTCCGGGTCCACCGAGTGCAGCGTAATATCGTGCGGCGCGGCGGCGAGCGAAGCGCTGACCAGCTCGCGGGGTAACCGCACGATCTGAGTCGCCTCTTCGACTTCGGCACCGGCGTTTCCGTAGCGGACCCGCGCATCGGCCGACAGCACCTTCATGCCCTGCGTTTCCAGTATGGCGAGCGCGGCTTCGTGAACGGCGGCCACTTGATCATCGGAGAAAACCTTCATCGGCGTGAAGGGATTGCGCAAATGACGGTATGGGCGCGTGCGGTCGAAGACTGCATGGCTGACGTCGGCGCCTCCGGATCGGCGTCTGCTGCGTCGGCCAACCGTTTCGTCAGGTTGTTTCAAGTGCTGCTCAAAGCTTAAGGGCGGGAAGTGATTATAAAGAAAAACCGCGCTATCCCGTGCGGGTCTGCACACTTTCCGCACTCGGCAAGAATATATTTTGTGCGTTATGCCTTTATCCGATAGGCCGATGCGGCCACATGCCGCTATCCGTTATGCGGCGCACCGCTGTGGCCGCGCCGTGAGAGTTGCGGCCGGCCGGTCGCAGTCGAACGCGCCACAGCTTCCGCGAGATAATCGCTTCCCGATCCCTCAACCGCCGCGGTGTGCGCCAACTTCTCGGTCACGCTGGTTTCCACGTGCGGATCGGCCGCTCCGGCGCGGCGCGCCGCCGACAGCGCGAGTGCGCGCGATACGCGCTGCGCATGCTCGAGTGCGGGTTGCGGATCCGGATAATCCCGGCTTCCCGCCGGATCATGAACTCGAAAGACGTTGAAAGCGGGTTGATTCACCAATATCTCGACAGTCTGGGAAACGACCCCAGCGACTGCACCCACCGCATTACAGACCGCGGCATGCGTGGGGATGGACAGCGGCGCGCTCAAGCGGAGCGCGACTTCCGGATAGTAGCCGCCGACAGGTGCACCGATCGCGACCAACGGCCGCGCGAGGCCCATCGTCGCCTGCAGGAGTTTCGAGAAGCGCCTCCCGGCGACGGTCTCCTCAATGAGTCGATCTCCGAGTTCGCCCCAGCCGCGCCCACGAGCCTGAAGACCGGGATCATTCGCCAAGGCTGCGGCGAGCAGGGCGCGGCCGGCTTCGCGCACGACATGCTCATATGTTCGCTCGCAGATCGCCTGCGGCGAAGCGGCGGCGCGTGCGGCGCGCGCATTGCGCTCCTCGGTGGCGAGAATGCGCGCGCCCTGCTCGGCAGCCTCCCGGCACCATCCAGCTTGCCGATCGAGCACGTGCATCGCGTCGCTCGGCGTGAAGGCAGCAATTGTTGCAAGCCCGGAATCGGCGAGACGGCGCAGCGCGTCCAGCCCAGAGCCGCTGCGCACAACCTCCCACATCGGCCGCGGCTCCAATCTCAGCGCGTCCCATACGCGCTGCTCGAGCGCCGACAAATGCGTGGGCGGCGCCCGGTCGGGATTGCGAAATGTAAAATGTGCGGGATAGGCCGGCAGGCGCTCGAGTTCCGCAATCGATCTTATGCAAGCGAGCGCAGTGGGAAAACTATGCGCCAACAAACTGAGCGGCATGGCCTTGCGCGGTCCCACGCACAGCCGATGTAGCCTGTCGAGGTGGACTTCACTATCGCCGCCGAGACCGCAGGTACGCACATCGATAGCTTCGACCATGGTGCGCCAAGCGCCGACCAAAGCACCCTCGCCGCTGATGACCGGCCGGCCATTGGAGACAACCGCGATGTCGGTGGTTGTGCCGCCCATGTCCGCGACGATGAAGTCGTTCAGCCCGGTCAGGTAAGCCGCTCCGACGACGCTGGCCGCGGGGCCCGAGAGAATGGTCTCCACCGGATATTCCAGCGCCATTTCGGCCTTCATCAACGAGCCGTCGCCTTTAACGATCATGAGCGGCGCATCGATGGATTCCTGCGTCAGCGCGCGCGACAACGCCTCGATCAAATGACGGATCTGCGGCGTGAGGCGTGCGTTCAGTGCGGCCGTGAGTGCACGACGCGGGGCGTCGAGTTTTGAGCTCAATTCGTGCGCGCAGGTCACCGGCTTCGGTGTCAATGCGCGAATCAGCTTGCGCGCGCGCAATTCGTGAGCGGGATTGCGCACGGAAAAATTCGCCGCGACGGCAAACGCCTCGATGCGCGACTCGTGCTCGGCAACCGCGCACCGCACCGCGATTTCATCGAGGGTCGAGGATTCCTCGCCGGTGGCCAGGTGGCCACCCTGGACGCGAACCACCACGCCGCCGGCGCCAGGACGCTGAAGGCCGGAGCGCTCGACCATGGCGTCATCGAAGCCGATCAGCAATGTGCACACCGGGCTGAAGCGATTTTCGACGACCGCATTCGTGGCGAGTGTTGTTGACACGGAAACCAGACTGACGTCCTTGCGGCTCGAACCGGCCGGAAGCAGATCCAGCACCGCGACTATCGCTTTGCCGATGCCGATCGCAAGATTCCAGGGGGTGGTCAGTGCCTTGGCGCACGCGATGACGCCTCGGCCGTCTTCGAACAGCACTGCATCGGTAAACGTTCCGCCGGTGTCGAGGCCAAGCCACAGGCCCGTTCCCGAATCAATAGCACTCATCAATGGTCCCCAGACTGCGGCCGCGGTACCGCTCCGTTTGCGCGGCATAACATACCGGATTCCCCCACCACACGCCCTTTTGCCTAGTTGTGGCTGGATGGTTAAGCTCTAACTCGGCCGTCGGAAGACAGGAGAGGCATATGCAGCGAGCTGTGCGCAAGTATCTCGAAGCCCTTGAAGCAAGCGACGTTAACAAGGCGGCAGCGCTGTTCACGCCCGATGGCTGGGTTCAGTCACCCTTCCTTGGCCGTATTCCGGTGCGCAACTACATCGCGAAGGTCGCCGCCGCTTCGAGCGCCAGCGAACTCACCGTGCATGATGTTCTGGTCAGCGCCGAAGGACACATGCGCGCGGTCGCCTACTACCTTTATGACTGGCAGCTGAAAGACGGCTCGAAAGTCGCGTTTGAATGCGCCGACGTATTCAATTTCGATCCTGAAACCGGCCGAATCGCCTCTGTCGTCCTGGTTTACGACACGCATCTAGTGCGAGACGTTGTCGAGAACAGGTACCCTTAATCTTCGCTCAAGGCCGGCGACTTGTCGTGCGCCTGGCCCGTGCGCCCGCGGCGGCGCCCGCTTCGCGGCTCAGCTCGCCGCGCAGTTGTGCCGTGGCCCCACTCGAAATGGTGCCGAGCCTGGATTCGATGGTCGCCAGATCCGGCTTCGGTCCTTGTACATGGTTTTCAAGCGCCTCGCGCATGACGCGTAAGTGCGCGGGCGTTGTGCCGCAACAGCCGCCGATGATTCGCGCCCCGGAATCCAACGATAAGCGGGCGTACTCCGCCATCAGCTCCGGGGTACCGTTGAAGCGGATCGCGCCATCGACGAATTGGGGAATACCGCAGTTCGCCTTGGCGACCAGAATGGCGGTGGGATCCGCGGCTGTCGCGAGATTGACGATACAGGCGACGAGCTCCGCAGGCCCGGTGCCGCAGTTGCTCCCACACGCCGCGAGTTGGTGCCTGCGTTGCAGCGTAGCGAGTTCGGACGGCGTGATACCCATCATGGTCCGACCGTTTGTATCGAAGCTCAGGGTGGCCACGATGGGTAGAGCGGTGGTGCGAGCGCCGGCGATGGCCGCTTCGGTTTCCTCGACCGAGGACATCGTTTCGATCCAAATAATATCCGCGCCGCCGCGCGCGAGAGCGGCCGCCTGCTCGGCGAAGGCCTCCCGCGCTGCGTTGAGGCCAAGCGGTCCCAAGGGCTCGAGAATCTCTCCGGTCGGCCCTATGCTTCCGCCCACCAACACCATGCGCCCGGCGCGATCGGCCTCGGTACGAGCGATATGCGCCGCCCTCTCGTTCAGCTCCGCGACACGCGCTTCAGCCTTATGCAGGTTCAACCGGTACCGAGTGCCGCCGAAGCTATTCGTCAGGATGATATCCGAGCCTGACTCTATGAAAGCGCGATGCAATTGAGCGATACGCTCTGGATGCTCGGAATTCCAAAGTTCGGGCGCGTCGCCCGATGTCAGGCCGCGCTCGAAAAGATTGCTTCCGATCGCACCGTCCGCGAGCAGCCAATGCCGCTGCGCAAGTAAAGAAGCCAGTCGATCGGTCATATGAGCAATAAAGGACGGCCGGTGAGCCTGAGTTGGCGGTTCAATTCGCAGCGACGGCGACACTGCTGTCCGGTCGGACCACGGGTCTGCCTTCGATCTTGCGCTCTGCGCTCGGCGGATAGCCGAACTCGCTGCGGTAGCATTTCGAGAAATGCGGGGGTGATTGGAAGCCGCAGGCAGCAGTGATATCAGTAATCGACATGGCTGTCTGCAACAGCAGCTCTCGCGCGCGTCGCAGGCGCATTTCCAAATAGTAGCGCTTGGGCACGCAATTCAATTCCCTCTTGAATAGTCGCTCGATCTGGCGGCGCGATAATCCGCTCGATTTCGCGATCGATTCCAATGACAGAGGCTTCTCGATGTTCTCTTCCATGAGTTGCGCCACTCGGATCAAGCTGTGGCGCGAAAGGCCGATCTGCGCTCGCAACGGAATGTACTGCCGATCCGTGTCTTTGCGCACACGGTCAAGGACAAATTGTTCCGAGACTAATTGCGAGATTCGGGATCCCAGCCGCAATTGAATGAGATGCAGCATCAAGTCGAGAGGTGCCGTGCCGCCGGAACAGGTGAAGCGGTCCCGATCGATTGTGAACAATTGATCGCCAATGCGCACTCGCGGGAATTGTTCTCGCAGTGCGGAGAGATTCTCCCAATGAATGGTCGCGCGAAAATCATCCAACAAGCCGGCCTTGGCCAACGCGAAACCGCCCGTGCACAGTCCGCCGAGCGGCACTTTTCGATCTGCCAGTCGCCGCAGGGCAGTGAGCAGTGCGGGGGAAACCGCTTCGCGCACGTTGATTCCGCCGCAGACAAACAGAATGTCCACCCGTCCCATCTTTTCCAAAGCCATGGTAGGGGAAAGATTCAGCCCGCCGCTCGCCTCTTCGGTGCGTCCATCGAGACTTACCAGAGGCCATTCATAGATCTCCTGACCCATCACACGATTGGCCATGCGTAACGCCTCGATGGCATTGGCCACTGCGATCAACGAGTAATTGGGCAGCGTTAGAAACGCGTACTTACACTTCCTCAGTACAGCTGGGGATTCCAAACGCCCCTCCTCGGAGAACCGACAGAATTTCGCGCGGGTGAATTATGCCATTGTTCGGTCGCATTTTCGCAAGTGACTGTCGCAATTGGCGTGCTGCCCGATTTCCTGCTGGTTACACTGCGGCACGTATTTAATGGAGATCAAGCACGTGAAGACACATAGCCGCGTCGTGGTGATCGGCGGCGGCGCGGTAGGCGTCAGCACGCTGTACCATTTGGCTCTCAAAGGCTGGACTGACGCGGTGCTGCTCGAGCGCGCCGAGCTGACGGCCGGATCGACCTGGCATGCGGCGGGCCTGCTGCCGCTTTTCAATATGAGCTATACGGTGGGACAGCTGCACAAGTACTCGGTGGACTTGTACAAGCGTCTGCCCGCAGAAACGGGGCAAGACGTCAGTTTCCATGTTACCGGGAATCTGCGCCTCGCGACTTGCTCTGAACGCATGGACGAGTATCAAAAATACTGCGGCACGGCCAATACCATTGGCGTGCCTTTCCAGGTCATCGGGCCTAAACAAGTCCAGGAGCTATGGCCGTTGATTGATTTGGGAGACGGCGTGGGCACTCCTAAGATCGTGGGGGCGCTTTATCATCCCGATGACGGTCATATTGCGCCCGCGGATTTGACAATGGCGTTGCGCAAGGGAGCCCGGTCCCGCGGCGCCGAAATTCACGAACAGACAGAAGTAACCGCGGTGAAGCGCACGCCGTCCGGGGAGTGGCACCTCACGACCAGCCGTGGCGACATTGTCGCCGAGCACGTGGTTTGCGCCACGGGTAATTACGCGCGGCAAACAGGGCGTATGTTCGGGCTGAATGTGCCGTCGATTCCGGTGGAACACCAGTACATCGTTTACGACGAGTCGGAGGAACTGAAAGCATATCGCAAGGCCGGCGGCCGCGAACTCGCGGTGCTGCGCGAATCGGACCAATCCTACTATTTACGCGAAGAGCGCCTCGGCTGGATCTTGGGTCCCTACGAAGCCGGCGCGCCGGCGCGCTTTGCCGACGGCGTACCCGATTGGTTCAGCAAGAATTTGTTCGAAGGCGATCTGGACCGGCTGCTGCCACATGTCGAAGCCGCGCAGCGGCGCGTTCCCTCCTTGAGCTCCTGCGGCATCAAGGACATCGTCAACGGTCCCATCGCCTACACCCCGGATGGGAGCCCACTCATTGGTCCGGCATGGGGTACGCGCAACCTTTGGCTCAACGAGGGGCATAGCTTTGGCATCACCGCGGCCGGCGGTTCCGGTTGGCAACTCGCCGAATGGATCACCGAGGGGGAACCCGGCATCGACATGATGGCGGTGGACCCGCGCCGCTACGGCCCCTACACCAGCAAGCGTTATGTGGTGCAAAAGAACGAAGAAACTTACCGAAATGTCTTCGTCATTCACTATCCCGATGAGGAACGGTCCGATGCCCGGCCGGCGAAAACCAGTCCGGTCTACGACAAGTTGAAGCGCATGGGCGCGGTGTTCGGTCAGCGCTACGGCTGGGAACGCGCCAACTGGTTCGCACCGTCGGGTGTTGAGCCGAAAGATCGCTGGAGCTTCCGCCGCACCAATTATTTTCCGCACGTGGGCCGCGAAGCGCTGCGAATCCGGCAACAGGTGGGCGTGATCGATCTTACGCCCTTTACCAAGCACGACGTGAGCGGTCCCGGCGCGGAAGCCTGGCTGGATTCGCTGGTCGCCAACAAGGTACCCACCAAGATCGGGCGCATGTCGCTGTGCCACGCGCTCACCCGCCGCGGCGGCATTCGCTCCGAATTCACCATCACCAAAATCGGCGATCAACATTTCTATGTCGTGAGCGCCGGCGCCGCGGAACGCTACGACAGCGATTATTTGCTGCAAACCTTGCCGGCCGACGGCAGCGTCATGCTGCGCAATATCACCATGTCGCGCGGCTGCTTCGTGGTGGCGGGTCCCCGCTCGCGCGAGGTGCTGGCCAAATTGGTGGATGTCCCGTTGGACAACACCTCCTTCCCCTGGCTCACCGCTCAGGTGTGCGAGGTGGGGCTGGCCACGGATGTCTACCTGCTGCGGGTGAACTTCGTGGGCGCTCTGGGCTGGGAACTGCACTTTCCGATCGAGTATGCGCACCACTTGTTCGACGCCCTGTTCGCAGCCGGCGCCGAATTCGATATTGGCATGGCGGGCATGCGCGCCATGGAATCGCTGCGAATCGAAAAATCCTATCGCATGTGGGGCAGCGACCTGACACCCGACTACTCGCCTTTCGAGGCCGGTCTGGACCGCTTCGTGCGCATGAACAAGGGCGCATTCACCGGCAAGAGCGCCTTGGAGGCGCAGCTGGCCACGGGAGTGCCGCATCGATTCGTCACATTCGAAGTGCACGAAGTCACCGACGCCGATCCGCTGGGCAACGAGCCGCTGTTCGACCCCAAAGGGAATATCATCGGCCGCGCTACCGCCGGCTACTACGGACACGCACTCGAGAAGAGTCTGGGACTCGGCTATATTCGGCCCGAGCATGGTGTGGTGGGCAGCAAGATTCAAATCGAGATCCTGGGTGAACGGCGCCATGCGACGGTGCTGGTCGATTCGCCTTATGATCCGGAAAACAAGGACCTTCGCGCTTAAGCGCCAATCATGGGCAAGCAAACCTTTTCTGCGCTTTCCCTTTTTTTGCGCGGTCTGTCGGGCCATCGCAGCTGGCAGGAGCAATGGCGCAAGCCTGAACCCAAACGACAATACGATGCCATCATCGTCGGCGGCGGCGGACACGGATTGGGGGCGGCCTTTTACCTGGCGCAGGAGCACGGACTCACCAACATCGCGGTGCTGGAAAAAGGCTGGATCGGCGGCGGCAACACCGGACGCAACACGACCGTCATCCGCTCCAACTATTTGTTCAATGAGAGCGCCGCCTTGTACGATCATTCGCTAAAGCTCTGGGAAAGTCTGTCCAGCGTCTTGAACTACAACATGATGTTCTCCCAGCGCGGCGTCATGATGCTGGCGCACACGCTGCATGACATTCAGGTGATCAAGCGCCATGTGCATGCCAATCGCTGCAACGGCGTTGACAACGAATGGCTCGAACCGGAACAAGCCAAGGCTTTCTGTCCGCCGCTCAACATTGCCGGCGACATTCGCTATCCCGTGCTCGGCGCAGCGCTGCAGCGGCGCGGCGGTACCGCGCGCCACGACGCCGTGGCGTGGGGCTATGCGCGCGCCGCGGATGCCCTGGGTGTGGACATCATCGAAAATTGCGAAGTGACAGGCATCCGCCGCGCCGCCGACGGCGCAGTGGCGGGCGTCGAGACCTCACGGGGTTACATCCAAGCGCCAAAGGTCGGCGTGTCCGCGGCGGGTCACAGCAGTGTCGTCTTGCGCATGGCCGGCGTGCATCTGCCATTGGAGAGCTTTCCATTGCAAGCGCTGGTGTCCGAACCCATCAAGCCGGTCTTTCCCTGTGTCGTGATGTCGAACACCATTCATGCTTACATCAGTCAATCCGACAAGGGCGAACTGGTGGTCGGCGCCGGCACGGATGCCTATACCTCTTATACGCAGCGCGGCGGGCTGCACATCAACACGCATACGCTGGAAGCGATTTGCGAATTGTTTCCGCAATTTCGCCGCTTGCGCATGCTGCGCAATTGGGGCGGCATCGTCGATGTCACGCCGGACCGCTCGCCCATCGTCGCCAAGACCCCGGTGCGCGGCCTGTATGTCAATTGCGGCTGGGGCACGGGCGGATTCAAGGCGACGCCGGGTTCGGCGCATTTATTCGCGTGGACTATCGCGCGCGACGAGCCGCATCCCATCAATGCGCCCTTCACCATCGAGCGCTTTCGCGACGGCAATCTCATCGACGAGGCGGCGGCCGCCGCGGTCGCCCACTGACCCATGCTGCTCATCCCCTGCCCTTATTGCGGCGAGCGCCCGGAACTGGAATTTACGCACGGCGGTGAAGCACACCTGACTCGCCCCGGCCCTCCATCCGAAGTCGATGATGAGACCTGGGCGCGCTTTTTGTACACGCGCGAGAACTTGAAAGGCGTGTATGCAGAGCGCTGGCGCCACGCCCGAGGTTGCGGACAGTTCTTCAACGCACTACGCGATACCACCACCGATCACTTCGTCGCCGTGTACAAGCGCGGCGAACCCAAACCGCCATGAAGTTTCGAACTCCTGATGGCGGGCGCGTCGACCGCAAAGAACTCCTGCCCTTCACCTTCGACGGCCGGAACTACCAGGGCTATCGCGGCGATACGCTGGCCTCTGCGCTACTCGCAAACGGTGTTCACCTGGTCGGACGTTCTTTCAAATATCATCGGCCGCGCGGCATTTTTTCGGCCGGCGCCGAAGAGCCGAACGCGCTCATCACGGTTGGCCGCGACGCCGCCCGCATCACGCCAAACATGCGCGCCACGCAAGTTGAGCTATATCGCAACTTGAGCGCGCATAGCCAGAATCGCTGGCCTTCCCTGGAATTCGATGCGGGTCGCATCAACGATGTGCTGTCGCGGTTCTTTCCGGCGGGCTTCTATTACAAGACTTTCATGTGGCCGCGCGGTGCCTGGAAGGCCGTGTACGAGCCATTGATCCGCCGTGCCGCGGGCTTGGGTCGGGCGCCTACGCTGCCCGATCCGGATCGCTACGCCCAGCGCTATGCGCACTGTGATGTACTCATCGTAGGTGCGGGCCCTGCGGGACTCGCCGCCGCGCTCACGGCAGCCAACGCCGGCGCGCGTGTCATTCTCTGCGACGAACAAGGCGAACTCGGCGGCAGTCTCTTGTCGGATCCGGCGGTCCGCATCGACGGCAAGAATTCCTCGGAGTGGCTCAACAGCGCCCTTGCTCGTCTGAAGGAAAACGCGCGAGTCTCGCTGCTGCCGAGAACGACGGCCTTTGGATACTTCCCGCACAATCTCATCGGCCTGAATGAGCGGCTGACCGATCACTTGGACAGCCCGCCGGATCATTTGCCCAGGGAACGTCTCTGGCAGGTACGCGCCCGCCAGGTGCTGCTCGCCACCGGCGCGCTCGAACGGCCGCTGATTTTTCCGGGCAACGACAAGCCGGGCGTGATGCTGGCCGGGGCGGCGCACACCTATTTGCATCGCTACGGCGTGCGCGTCGGTTCCAAGGCGGTCATCGTCACCTGCGATGACGACGCCTATCAGACTGCGCTGGATCTTAAAGCCGTTGGTGTCGAGATTGCGGCCATTGCCGATGTCCGAAGCAGCATCGAGGGACCCCTCGCAGCGAGGGCGCGCAGCGCCGGAATTCCTGTCAGCGCGCAATCCACGGTGTTGGACACTCGCGGCGACAGGCGCGTCAGCGGCGTGACGATTGGGTTACTGCGCAACGGTTCAGTCGCGGAGCGGCAGTACATCGATTGCGACACCCTGCTCATGTCGGGCGGCTACACGCCGAGCGTTCACTTATTCTCTCAGTCTCGCGGCAAGCTCGACTGGAGCGACGCGCTCAAGGCCTTTATTCCCGGACGCTCCGCCGAGGCTGAACGATCCGCCGGAGCGTGCCGCGGCATCTATGAACTCGATCGGGCTTTGGCGGACGGCGCGCACGCGGCGGCGCAGGCGCTGGGATTGGATCTGCCGCTCGATAAATTCGAAGTCGACGCCTTGGAGCGACGGCATGATTCCTATCTTGGCGCGCTGCCCGGCGACGTATCTCGCCGGAAAAGCTTCGTCGACTGGCAACATGATGTCACCACCAGCGATCTTGAGCTCGCGACCCGCGAAGGCTTTCACTCTATCGAGCACGTCAAGCGCTACACGACCACGGGCATGGCGACCGATCAGGGCAAGACGTCGAACTTAAACGCCATGGCCATCGTGGCCGAAAAACTCAACAGGCCCATTCCACAGGTGGGACTGACCACGTTTCGGATGCCCTACACGCCCGTCAGCTTCGGCAGTTTCGCCGGAGTTTCGCGCAAGGAATTGTTCGATCCTATTCGCACCACGCCCATGCACACTTGGGCGCAGGCGCAAGGCGCCCTGTTCGAAAACGTCGGGTTGTGGAAGCGCGCGCACTACTTCCCGTGCGGCGGCGAGAACATGCACGCGGCGGTGGTCCGCGAGTGCCGCGCGGTGCGCGACAGCGTCGGCATGTTCGATGCGTCGACATTGGGCAAAATCGAGGTCGTCGGTCCTGACGCGGCCGAGTTCATGAATCGTCTGTACGTCAATAACTGGACCAATCTTGGGGTGGGACGCACGCGCTACGGCATCCTGCTGCGTGAAGATGGGTTTGTATACGACGATGGCGTCGTGGCGCGGCTGGAGGGGGATCGATTTCACGTGACCACGACCACAGGCGGTGCACCGCGGGTGTTGGCGCTGATGGAGGACTATCGGCAGACCGAGTGGCCGCAACTCAAGGTTTGGCTGACTTCAACCACCGAGCAATGGGCCGTCATTGCCGTACAGGGGCCGAATGCGCGCAAGGTGATAGAACCGCTCATCGAAGGCGTCGATATCACTGCCAAAGCCTTTCCCCACATGAGCGTTGCACGCGGCAAAATTTTAGGCCTACCCATGCTGTTGTTCCGCGTCAGTTTCACCGGCGAACTGGGTTTCGAAATCAACGTGCCGTCGGACCACGGACTTCAAGTTTGGGAGGCTGTCTACGCAGCGGGCGCCGCGTTCGGCATCACGCCGTACGGCACCGAAGCAATGCACGTGCTGCGCGCGGAGAAAGGCTACATCATCGTCGGGCAGGAGACCGACGGCACCGCTACCCCGGACGATGCCGGACTATCCTGGGCCATCGGCAAGAATAAGACCGATTTCGTCGGACTGCGCTCGTTGCAGCGGCCCGCGATGAAGCGCGCGGACCGCAAGCAATTGGTGGGACTCAAGCCCAAGGACGGGCGCACCGTGCTCGACGAAGGCGCACAAGTCTGTGAACGGCCGGCACAGCGGCCGCCCATGCAACTCATCGGCCACGTGACCTCTAGCTACGCCGCCTCGACCGTCGGATTTCCCATTGCCCTGGCGATGATTGCCGGAGGACGGGCGCGAATGGGTGCGACCTTGTACGTGTCCCTGCCTACGGGCGACATTGAAGTCGAAGTCAGTTCGCCCGTGTTTTACGATCCCGAAGGAGTGCGCGTGAATGGCTGACGCCTGGATGCGTGTGAAGCCGCCGGCCTCCCGGCTGATCCTGCAATGCGATGCGTCGGCACGCAGCGCGGCCGCTACGGTATGGGGCGTACCGTTCTCGGAGGAACGTTGCCGCGCGCAGAGCCTCGGCGAGCGCGCGACACTGTGGCTCGGGCCGGACGAGCACCTCTTGTGGCAGGCGTCGCGTGAAAGCCCGCTGCCCATCGCAGATCTCGAGAAGGCTCTTGCAACCCACTCTCACTCCCTGGTGGATGTGTCCCATCGGCAGGTAGCCTTGGAAATTTCTGGTCCGCATGCTGCGGCCATTCTCGCCGGCGCATGTCCGCTCGATTTGGATGCCCGCGAGTTCCCGGTTCAAATGTGCACGCGCACGGTGCTCGCGAAAGCGGAGATCGTCCTCTGGCGTACCGCGCCGGAGGCATTTCACGTCGAGGTGTGGCGTTCGTTCCAAGCTTACGCGCAGGCCTTGCTCAGCGAGATCGGGCGCGAATTTTCCGACGCACCTTAAACGGCCATTCAATGTCTTACAGGACAGAACGATATTATTCTTGGTCGAGATAAAGTACGTAACCGATTGTTATTAAATATATTAGCTTCGGCTGATGTTTTCGTTGCGTCTGATCCAAGCTTGAGACAAGATAGACCTGACGCGACATTTCACAGCGATTGATTGCGCGTTCAACGCGGGATGTCCAGAGGGATTCGCGGCGACCTCTAGAAAAATTTCAGAAGGGATGAACAATGAACTCGAAGCTCTCAATAGCGATCGCATCAATTTTGGGCGGCGTTTCCTTTAGCGCAGCTGCAGCCGACCAGGCCGGCGGCAGTACCGACATCAATTCGGACACACTGCAAGAGATCACCGTCACTGCGACCCGCCGCTCGCAGAGCATGCAGGACGTGCCCATTGCGATGCAGGCCTTTACCGGTCAAGCCTTGCAGCAACTCAATATTTCGACCTTCGATGACTACATCAAATATTTGCCGAACGTCACCTCAGCGAACAACGGTCCGGGCCAAAATGAAATTTTCATGCGCGGCTTGAGTGCCGGCGCGCAGCCCAGCCAGGGCAGCGGTTCCACCGGGTTGTATCCCAATGTCGCCATCTATTTCGACAATCAGTCCGGCCAGCTGCCGAATCGCAATCTGGATATCTATGCAGCCGATATCGATCGTATCGAGGTGCTGGAGGGTCCCCAGGGCACGCTGTTCGGTTCCGGCGCCGAGGCCGGCGCCATCCGCTACATTACGAATGCGCCGAAGCTCGACGTCACCGAGGGAAACACCACCGCCGGCTACAGCGTCACTGCGCACGGCGATCCGAATACCAACATAACGGCGGTGTTGAATTTGCCGCTGATCGCCGACACCATGGCGGTGCGCGCGGTGATCTACAACGACCGTCGCGGCGGCTACATCGACAACGTGCCGGCCACCTTCACCCGCAAGAACACCGACATCGGCATTCACTACGCGAACTATGCGGCCTCCGCCACCGGCGCGTGTCCGGACGGGTTGCCGAATGCAGGGTTTTGCGTGCCGCCGGGAAGTCCTTCCGCCAACAATGCAACTGTGGCGGCACGGGCCATCAATCCGGTTACGTACCAGGGAGCTCGCGCCGAGGTGCTATACAAGTTCACGGATGACTGGGACTTTCTGGTCACGCAGTCGTACCAGAACATGAATTCTGAAGGCGTGTTCTATCAGCAGCCCAATGCCTCCGATGGCGCACCCTTGCAGCCCCTGGAAGTCACGTTGTTCAACCCTTCCTACGACAAAGACAAGTTCGAAAACACCGCGTGGACCTTGAATGGAAAATTCGGCGACTTGAAGGCCGTCTACACCGGCGGCTATCTGGTGCGCAACGTGCAGCAGGAGGGTGACTACACCAACTATGCGCGCGGTTTCTATGCCGATTACTATCAGTGCTTCGGCGCAGGCTCAGGAGCTGCAGGCAATCCCAACGCGACCTGCTACTCGCCGAGCGCCACGTGGCACTCGAACGAGCGCAATACTCACCAACAACATGAATTTCGCTTGAGCACGCCCGATGAGTGGCGTTTGCGAGCGATCGTCGGCGCCTACTGGGAGGACAACAAACTTTTCGACCAGACCGGCTGGCAATACAAAACCGTTCCGTCCTGTACGACGAACGATCCCGCGGGTACGGGAGGCAACGCCGGCTGCTTTACGAACGTCGGAACAGCCCCGGGCGCCACCGTCGTGAATCCGGGCATTCAGGGTCCCACAACCTCGTTTTATCAGGACACGATGCGCGAGACCAAGCAGACGGCGTTTTTCGCTTCTGTGGACTTCGACATCATCCCGAAGGTATTGACCGTGACTGCCGGCACGCGCCACTTCCGCTTCGCGAATTCCTCGGTGGGCAGCGTGACGGGCAGTTTCGGTTGCTTCGAACAGGGCGCGCCGACCACCGGTTGTCTCGTTGATAATTTCAATCTGAACGCCCAGAACCTGCATGACACCGAGTCCGGATTCAAGAGCAGGGGAAACATCACCTGGCACATCACGCCGGATGCGATGGTGTATGCCACGTATTCGCAGGGCTTTCGGCCAGGCGGCTTCAACCAGAACGGTGGTGCACCACATGCGTTCGGCACGGATGGCGTGGCCCAATACTTGCTGCCCAGCTCGTACACATCCGATCAATTGACGAACAAGGAATTCGGCTGGAAAACCGAATGGTTTGATCATCGCCTGCAATGGAACGGTGCGTACTACCGGGAGAATTGGGACAACGTTCAAGTCGCCTTCTTCGACCCCGGCTTGGTCGGCAATATTTTCTACAATACCAACGGCCAGAACTTTCTCATCACGGGCTGGGAGACATCCTTGGTGGCGCGCGTCATCAGCGGCCTGACGCTGCAAGGCGCGGCATCCTGGAACCATAGCCGGCAGACGAACTCACCGGCGCTGATCGACAACAATCCGGCGAGCAGCAACTTCGGGAAACCGATCACGCAGAACTGCGACAGCACCGGCGCGAATTGCGCGCCGGTGAGCAACCCGTTCGGTCCCGCCGGCGCGCCGAGCGCGAATTCTCCCCCGGTCCAGTTCAGTCTGCGCGGCCGCTACGATTGGAACATGGGAGATTACAAACCCTACGTTCAATTCGGCGCCTCCCACACCGGTCATTCATTCACCCAGGCCGGATCGAATCCGTCGATTGACGTGGCCGGCATCACGACGGGCAGGTTGCGATTCGAGAATCCCGCGTACACGACTTTTGACGCCTCGTTCGGTGTTGCAAGGGACGCCTGGGTCTTCAATGTGTTCGCTGAGAACTTAAGCAATTCGAATGCCAGTACGTTCACCAGCACGGATCAATTTATCGTTGCGCAAACACCGCTGCGGCCGCGCATCATCGGCGGGTCTTTCAGCTATAAATTCTGACGCTCGCACGGGAGGGCAAGAAGACCCAAGGCACGAAACAGCAGTGCCTTGACTCCTCTTACCCTTCCTGACGAGTCACTTCGGCGCCGGCGCGTCCGTCACGTTACCGCGATTGCGGTGAATGATCGACTTGCCATCTCAAAGCGTCAACGCCGTGAGTTCCGTCACCGCTTGCCGGATGTTCTCTCTTGCGGCACCTTCGTTTGCGAGCCTAAGTCGTTCGACGCCGGCAAACGCAGCAGATGCTTTGGCTGTGTATTCGCTTTCTATATCCTTGGTCCAGACGGTGGTGCCGGCCTGCATGTCCTTGAGCGTGTAACTAACTTCCATTTTGACCGTCATTGAAAATCCCATCATGGGCTGGTCGACTTTGCCGATAAATCCGGTCAAGCGGTAACGCGCACCTTCCGCTGACACCTTACGAAACAGACCGGCATCTTCGATAGATCCCTTCAAAGCGGTTGCGAAAGCGTCATCGGATATTTGCGACGCCCCCATTTTGGAGGTCTCCTTTCCGCCCGAAACCGCAACAGACACGTCTGCCTCGGCTTTATGTACGGGAGCAACAACATGAACGACCATCGCATCCGGTTTAGACGCCTGCGCACATCCGCTCAAAATAGCGATGGACATAACAAAGCCTGCCATCACCCATCGGCTGACAACTTCTTTCACTTGAGTATCTCCCCGAGCACTTCTTGAACCATCCCTTCTGGTGACTTACGTTGCAATGACGAACGCATCGACTGTGCCCGCGCAATCACAGCCCCCGATTCTCCATCATGAATCTGCAGGTCGAGCTTGATCATGTACATGGTAATGTCCCACGTCCACCGATCCTGATAAGTGATGATGGCATCGACATGTTCGGGGGGCCGCGCCGCGGCGCCAAAGCTTGACTGGTAGCCGAGGTTTAAAAGACGCGTCGCAATCAGTTTATTGATCGCGTTGTCGTCATCCTTCTCCTGCGCCACGTAAAAAGAGTGTAGGTCTTTGACGTTGGCGTCCGGAGCCTTTGCCGACTCCAGTGTCGCGCAAGCGTTCAGTGACAGAACGGTGCATATGACCACAGTAGTAAAGATTGTTTTAGGCACAACTTCCCTGTTCGCTCAATGTCTGGTGGGCGAATACTACGCCACTAGGGACGAATCACAATGCGCAGCGGCAAATCTAGCGAAGCAATTCACATTCATGGCAATTAAGGTGCGTTTTGTCAAAGCACCAATCAATGCGCTAGAAGTTCATTTGACGATCGAACCACTGACAATCCAAACCTCTTCATCGGCGGTATTGAATGCAAGGCCGTTACTGCCCCAGCAAACTCTATTCAGACGTCCCGGGGCTTCTCGTTCGCACCCATGATCAAGAGCCACAACATCGTTGCAAGCTCTCCAAGCCGGAGTGGTTGCACAGGGCCAGATAGGCAAAGCAAGCGATGATTAGCCAAACGCCCAAGATGCGGGGTAGAAAACGCGACTTGTATACCACTAGCTATCCGGCGCAGGTGCAGCCGGCAGCCACGAAGCGCCACAAGAGCCCAGTCATTCTGGTCAAATGAGTCCTCGTCTTGCCCCACGCTTCGATTCATCCGGAACGTACCCGCTGCGCACTAATGTCCTCAACGGCTGAAAAAGCTCTTCAGGCATAGCCGACCATTGAAACCAATCCCAACGCTCGCATTTTGTCCACTCCTACTCCTACTTGTGGCTTTAAAATTTCTGTGGGCACGCTAATAGATAATTATTAGTCCGCTTGTATCTCTCGAAGGATCGCGCTCACGCCGCCCATTCTCCTCCTCTCGCCTCAGCTCGACCCTCGCTAAGCGGCGGTCCCGCCACACGCCTTGTCTAGTCACCACCAGTACACCAATAACGAGGAGAAGTGTCGATACTACCGCGACCAAAAAAATCCACAGCCGACCGCGACGGTTCCGTGCTAGCTCGTCCTGGCACCGTGAGATTGAGCGTCCAGCGTGAAAGCCGCTCAATCTCACAGTGCCGAAGATTTAGCGTTGCGCAATGCTCCAGTTCGCCGCCCGGTAGAAAGGCGCCTTCTCGGCCGGCAGCAGGCCGCGCCCGAGAATATGATCGGCGGCTTTCTCTGCCAGCATGATGGTAGGCGCGTTCAAATTGCCGGTCGTCACGGCGGGCATGATCGAGGAGTCCACCACGCGTAGCCGCTCCAGGCCGCGCACTCGCGTTTCGGGGTCGACCACGGCCATGACGTCCTGCGTCGCGCCCATCTTGCAAGAACACGACGGGTGAAACGCGCTCTCGACTTTGTCGCGGATGAAGGCGTCGATCTGCGCGTCGCTTTGCACGGCGACGCCGGGTTGTAGCTCCCGAGCCCGATAGCGGTCAAAGGCGGGCTGCGCGAAAATCTCGCGCGTCAAGCGCACGCATGCGCGCATGTCGATCCAGTCATCGGGATCGCTCATGTAGTTGAACAGAATGTGCGGCTTATCGAGCGGATCGCGCGAGCGCAAACGCACCCAGCCGCGGCTCTTGGAGCGCATGGGGCCCACGTGCGCCTGGAAGCCGTGCTCCTGCGCCAGGCTCGACCCGTCATAGGCCACCGCCATGGGCAGAAAGTGATACTGAATGTCAGGGTACGGGATGCCGGGGCGGCTGCGGATGAAGCCGCAGCTCTCGAAATGATTGGTGGCGCCGAGACCGTCTTTGCGCAGCAGCCAGCGGGCACCGATGAGCGCGCGGCTCAAGCGATTGATCGATGAATATAGGGTGATCGGCTCCTTGCAGGCCACTTGGAAATAAAATTCCAGATGATCCTGCAGATTCTCGCCGACGCCCGCCAGATGCTCGACCACGGGGATACCCTGCTCGCGAAGTTCTGCCTCGGGCCCCACACCCGAGAGTTTCAGCAGCTGCGGTGAATTGATGGGGCCGCCGCTCACAATCAACTCGCGGGTTACCCGCACGCGCCGCTGTGCGCCATGGTGTTGATACTCGAGGGCCACGGCACGTTTGCCCTCGAACACGATTCGCGTGGCCAGTGCATGCGTCAGCACTTTCAAGTTTGAGCGGTGCGTGACGGGCTTGAGGTAGGCGTTCGCCGCGCTCCAGCGCCGCCCGTCGCCCACGGTCATGTCCATGCGTCCAAAGCCCTCTTGCTGGAAGCCGTTCACGTCGCTGCTGCGCGGATAGCCGGCCTCCGCGGCGGCGTCCAGCCATGCGGCGTGCAGCGGGTTGCTTAAGGTGCCGTAGCGGGTTCGCAGCTGGCCGGCTGCACCGCGGTAGCGATCGCCCCCCTCCTCGCGCCGCTCCGCACGCTTGAAATAGGGCAATACATCGGCGTAGCCCCAGCCGCGCGCGCCGAGCGCCTGCCAGTGCTCGAAGTCTTCGGGGTTGCCGCGGATGTAGACCAGGCCATTGATGGAAGAGGATCCGCCGAGAACCTTGCCGCGCGGCGTGTGCATGCGCCGCCCGTTCAAGTGTGGTTCAGGCTCTGTGTGGTAGAACCAATTGTACTTGGGCATGTTCATCGGTATCGACAGGGCCGATGGCATTTGAATGAAAATAGATCGGTCGGAGCCACCGTACTCCAGCAGCAGCACCTTGGTGGCCGGGTCGGCGCTCAAGCGATTGGCGAGCACGCAGCCGGCGGATCCCGCGCCGACGATTACGAAATCGAAGGATTCCTCATGTGAGTCCATCAATACGGCGCGTCGATGTTGCCCATCGCCACGTAGACGCTCTTCAGCTGCGTGTAGTGCTCCAACGCCGCGCGGCCATTTTCACGGCCCAAGCCTGAGAGTTTCACGCCGCCAAACGGTAGTTCGACCGGGGTGACATTGTAGTGGTTGATCCAGCAGGTTCCCGCTTGCAGGCGGGCGATGACCCTGTGGCCGCGTGTCAAATCGTTGGTGAAAACACCGGCGGCCAAACCAAACTCGGTGGCATTGGCGCGCGCGATGACTTGCTCTTCTTCCTCGAACTCGAGCACCGCCATGACAGGTCCGAAGATTTCCTCGCGCACGATCGCCATGTCATCGCGACAATTGTCGAACACCGTGGGTGCCACGAAGAAGCCCTTGCCGAGTTCGCCGCGGGTCACGCGCATGCCGCCCGTGAGAATCTGAGCGCCTTCGGCGCGCCCACGCGCGATGTAGCTCAAGACCTTGTGCATGTGCTCTTCAGAGATCAGGGAGCCGACCTGTGTTTCCGGATTCATCGGATCGCCGATGCGCATGGCGTTCACGCGCCTTAAGAGCCGCTCGAGAAATGCAGCCTTGATCGATCGATGCACGAAGACCCGCGTGGCGTTGGAACAAACCTGGCCGGACGAATAAAAATTTGCCAACAGCGCGCCGGAGACGGCGTTATCGATGTTCGCGTCATCGAATATGATGAGCGGCGACTTGCCGCCCAATTCCAGCGTCACGTTCTTCAACGTGCGGGCAGCATCGCTCATCACGGCCTTGCCGGTGCCCACCTCGCCCGTCAAGGAGATCTTGCGAATGTCGCGGTGAGCGCTAAGCAACCTGCCTGTCTCTGCGAAGCCTTGTACGACTTGGAAAATGCCGGGCGGCGCGCCCGCCTGTGACAGGATTTCCTGCAGCTTGACGGCGGTGAACGGCGTCAATTCGGCGGGTTTGAAAATCATCGCATTGCCGCAGGCGAGCGCGGGTGCCGCCTTCCAGCACGCAATTTGCAGCGGATAATTCCAAGCGCCGATGCCGGCGACGACGCCCAAAGGCTCGCGCCGCGTATAGCCAAACGCCTGCGGCCCCAGATCGATGTGTTCCCCGCTTAAGCTCTGTGCGATTCCCGCGAAATACTCGAAGCAGTCGGCGCCTGAGGCAACATCCACGACACGCGTCTCTTGAATCGGCTTGCCCGTGTCTTTGGTTTCAAGCTCTGCCAATTCCTCATTGCGCGATCGCAATAGGTCGGCGGTTCGACGCAGTATTCGGCCGCGCTCGGCACCGGTCATCGCGGCCCAGATTATTTGCGCATGGACGGCAGCAGCCACGGCCGCGTTGACCTGCGCCGCGCCCGATACAGTGAACTGGCCCAAGATCTCGCCCGTTGCGGGATTGATTGAAGCAAATCGCTGACCTGGTGCAGGACTCGAAAGAGGCGCGTCATCGGCCGCCATCACGGCGCGCCCGGATTGGGCGAGCCGTCCGTCGACGAATGCCGTCAACATAGCCCTCGCGCTCTCGCTATCCGCTTCACGCCACCCGGACAGGGCGGCTCGGAGCCACACGCCGTCAATCATCGCGGCAATCATCGCGGCGAGGCTGTACGCTTCGTCCGGCGCAACGAGCTTGAGCAAGGAGTTACGCAGCGTCGAGAGGGTACGCCGCTGATACACCGATTGAATCCGTCTCAAGCGCTCGACGTGCAACACTTGACCCCAAAACGCCAACCAAGCGCTGCCGGTGCGTTGATCGAATTCTTCCGGCGCGAGATTTGCATCGATGACTGCCTGGATCCTGCCACGCGGCGTCGCCACCAGTCGCAAGCGCGCACGAACCTGCCTGCCGACACGACGCGCCAGTGATCGGAACGCCGCATCGAGCAACCCATCCTTGTCATCGAAGTAATGCGCCACCAGACCGGGCGATACACCGGCGCGGGCTGCGATTTGTGCGAGCGTCGTGCCCACGAAGCCCACTTCCGCTAGGCTATCGATCGTGACTTCCACCAACTCACGGCGCCGCATCTCCTCGATTGGCTCAGAATAGGTGTCTTCAGACACCATTGATTGATTGTTCAATTTTGCAGCCTTACAACCGACGAGGAGCTTTGTGGACGTGCTGTGAAAGATGTGCCTAAGATGGGACTTAGATAATTTATACTTTAAATTCAGGTACTAGGGATACATTGGTGAACTGTAGCCGAATCCTGTTAAACGATCATTCAAAATCGCAATCGTGGCTTCAATCATGCCGCCGGCCTAGGGCTATGGTCAACCCCCCTGAATCCAGCCCTGCAAACTCGCGGATCCGCCTTTTGCGCAGGATGTGCACGATCATCGCCCTGTTCGCAAGCGCCGCCGGCGCAGTGGCGGCGCCCCCCGCTGACCCGCCAAACTGCCAAACCGTGCGCTTCGCGGACGTGGGCTGGACCGATGTCACGACGACCACTGCTCTCGCGAGTCAGGTGCTGCGCTCGATAGGCTATTCCCCCGCGATCACCGTGCTTTCGGTGCCGGTCACATTCGCATCCCTGCAGAATAAGGATATCGACGTTTTTCTCGGCAATTGGATGCCCACCCAAAAGGCCGACATCGGTCGATACTTGGAAGACGGTTCGGTGACCGTGGTGGGCGCGAATCTGGTCGGCGCAAAATACACTCTCGCGGTCCCCACCTATACGTTCACCGCAGGCCTGCGAGAATTCAAGGACATTCAGCGGTTCGCGCCGGCGCTCAACAATTCGATCTATGGGATCGAGCCCGGCAACGATGGCAACCGGCTCGTGCTGAAAATGCTCCAGGAGAATTTGTTCAATCTCGGCGGGTTCAAATTAATCGAGTCCAGCGAGCAAGGAATGCTGTCGCAGGTCGAACGAGCCGTCCGCAGCCAACAGCCTGTTGTGTTTCTTGCCTGGGAGCCGCATCCGATGAACATGCGGTTTGATTTGAAGTATCTGTCGGGCGGAGACGAGGTGTTCGGGCCCAATTATGGCGGCGCGACGATCTTCACGGTGACGCGCAAGGGCTACGTCGACGCCTGTCCAAACGTCGGGCGGCTGCTCAACAATCTGAAGTTCACCCTGCGGGGCGAGAGCGAAATGATGGCCGCCATCTTGGATCGGCATGAGCCGCCGGATGTCGCAGCCGCTGAGTGGTTGAGAGCAAATCCCGGAGTGATGAATACTTGGCTCGATGGTGTCCTAACCTTTGACGGCCGCCCAGCCTTGACAGCATTGTCGCACTCCGCGGTGTTGCCGCGCGCCTCCGGCTTCGAACACTGGGTCACTGGTCACAAGATTCCGGTGGGTGATGCCATGGCGGTGGCCATCGACTACGTCAAGGCGCATGGCACGTATTTGTTTGACGGTATCTCGATCGTCATTCGAGGGATGGTCGACGCCGTGAACGCCGCGCTGCGCGCACTGCCCGCACCTGCATTGATCGTGGCTGCGGCGGTACTGGCCTGGGGCCTGCGACGATCGTTGCCGCTCGCCGCCTTTGTTGCCGCGGCGCTGTTGTTCATTTTGAATCAGGGCTACTGGGCGGCCACGCTGGAGACTCTGGCACTGGTCATGGTTGCAACTGTGGCCTCCGCAGCGATCGGCATTCCTTTGGGTATTGCAGCGGCACATCGACCCAGGCTTTTCGCTGCGCTTCGTCCCGTCCTCGATCTGATGCAGACCTTGCCGACGTTCGTCTATCTCATCCCGACACTGGTCTTGTTCGGCCTTGGGGTCGTCCCCGGATTGATATCGACGGTCATTTTTGCCCTGCCCGCACCCATTCGCCTCACGCACTTGGGGATATCCTCGGTTCCGCGGCCTCTCATTGAGGCGGGCGAGGCATTCGGAGCGACGCCCATGCAACTGCTGTGGAAGGTTGAATTGCCGAGCGCGGCGTCGACCATCATCGCGGGAATCACCCAGTGCATCATGCTGAGCCTGTCGATGGTCGTAATTGCGGCCCTGGTCGGCGCCGGCGGTCTCGGCGTTCCGGTGGTACGCGCCTTGAACTCCGTGCAGGTGGGCACGGGATTTGAGGCAGGTTTCACCATCGTGCTGCTCGCGATCATCCTGGATCGCATCAGCAGGCCCAAGGAACGGGACCCCTCGCGATGAACGCCGCTGATTCCGCGCTGAATTTCCAAGCGGTGGACATTCTGTTCTGCAAGCCCGGCAGCCGTGGGCGCAAGACATTGCGCGATGCGTTGAGCGCCTTGGATGCCGGAGGAACCCGCGCGGAAATCCAGGATAAGTTTGGCGCGATCGTAGGCGTCGCCGGCGCCAACCTCAACGTGGCACGCGGGGAAATCTCCGTACTCATGGGACTGTCAGGGTCGGGAAAATCCACGTTGCTGCGCGCCGCAAATGGATTGAATACGGTGACCCGCGGATCCGTTCTGGTGCGCGACGGCGAGTTCTGCATCGACGTCGCACACTGCGATCGGCAGCAGTTACGCCGGCTGCGGCGCGAAAAAGTCGCCATGGTATTCCAGCAATTTGGTCTCTTGCCCTGGCGTACGGTGCGGGAAAACGTTGGATTTGGACTGGAGCTGCGCGGTGACGCCAAGCTCAAGCGAAAAACCATCGTCGATGAGAAGCTCGAACTCGTCGGACTCACGCAGTGGGCAGAACGTCATGTCGGGGAGTTGTCCGGAGGCATGCAGCAGCGCGTCGGTTTGGCGCGAGCATTTGCCACCGATGCCGATATCTTGCTGATGGATGAACCTTTTTCGGCCTTGGATCCGCTGATCCGCGCCAAATTGCAGGATGAATTGCTCGAACTGCAGGCACGTGTGAAGAAAACCATACTTTTCGTCAGCCATGACCTGGACGAGGCCTTGAGGCTTGGTGACCGGATCTCGATCATGCAAAACGGACGCATCATCCAGACCGGCACGGCAGAGGAGATCGTGCTCACGCCGGCCGACGACTATGTCGCCGAATTCGTGCTGCACATGAATCCTCTCACCGTGCTGACAGGCGGCATGGTGATGCAGCGGCGCGCCCATCTTTCTGGGGATGGCACAGAGGTTTGGCTGGACCCCGGCCGGCGTTATCAATTGTCTTTGAATTCGACCGGCCAAGCTTTGAGCCTGACGCTCGACGGCGTTGCCCACATGCTACGTTACATTCGAGACGAGGTGGACATCGGGGTTGACGAACCTGGGCTGACGGTTGCACCCGCCTCGATGTCGCTGCAAGCCATCATCCAGTTGCGCCAGAACTCAGGGCACCCGGTATTGGTCGCCGAAGAAGGCAAAATTCTCGGCGTATGCGGCGAGCACGAAATCATCCGCGCGCTCAGCAGAGGAAGGCGGATATGACTCGGCTGCGTCAGGCGCTCGAAAGAGCAAACCCGATTCTGTTCACCGGCTTCGCGGGTTTGGCGGGCTTCGCGGCCTACTTTTGCATGTACGCCTTTCGCAAGCCGTTCTCCGTTGCGCTCTTCACCGAGGTTCCTGGCTGGCACTTCGTCCTGGATTACAAAATCGCCCTGGTGTTGGCGCAGGTGCTGGGCTACGCGGCTTCAAAACTCATTGGCGTAAAGGTCATCGCGGAAATCACGCCCAACAAACGCGCCGTTGCCATCCTCGTGCTCATTTTTCTCTCCTGGCTCGCGCTCATCTTATTTGCGGTCGTACCGGCGCCCTGGAATGTATTCACGCTGTTCCTAAATGGCCTGCCTCTGGGATTGATCTGGGGCCTGGTGTTTGGGTTCATGGAGGGCCGGCGCACTTCGGAAGTGTTGGGCGCCATTTTGTGCGCGAGCTTTATCGTCTCGTCCGGCGCCGTAAAGTCGGTGGGCAAGTTGCTCATGGACGACTGGCAGGTCAGCCCGTTCTGGATGCCGGCCGCGGCCGGCGCGTTGTTTTTCCCGCTGTTGGGCCTGTCGGTCTGGGTGCTCTCGCAACTGCCTCCGCCGAGTGCGCAAGATGAGGCTGCGCGAGTACGGCGCGCCCCCATGGACGGCGCCGCGCGTGCCCGGTTCCTGCAGCGCTACGGCTTAGGTCTGGCACTGCTCGTGCTGTGTTACGTCTTGGTCACGGCAATCCGCGACTTCCGCGACAACTTCGCCGCGGAAATCTGGACCGCTTTGGGATTCGGCCACGCCGCCGCGGTGTTCACCGCCAGCGAGTTACCCGTGGCCGCGCTGTCCCTGACGGTGCTCGCCGTCATCATCGTGGTACGCGACAACACCAAGGCGCTTCTCGTGATCCACGGCGTCGTCATCGCGGGCTTGCTGCTGCTCGGCGTCTCGACGCTGGCCTTTCAAGCGGGCCTGCTGCCACCGCTTGCGTGGATGATCTTAAGCGGCGCCGGACTGTACATGGCCTACGTCCCCTTCAATGCCATGTTGTTCGATCGCTTGATTGCAGCGAGCGACACCGTGGGAACAGCGGGTTTTTTAATTTATGTTGCCGATGCCTCCGGATATTTGGGCAGCTGCGCGCTTCTGGTGTGGCGCAACTTCGGCCTGATGCAGCTTAATTGGCTGCAAGTCTTTACGGCCAGCGCCTACTTCACCAGCGTAGCCGGAATGCTATTGATGGGCCTTTCGGCGCTGTACTTCGTGCGCAAGACAGCGCCGATCAAGCGCTACGGTATCGAAGCAGCGCATCACCCAGCGCGTCCTTGAGCGACGAGAGCCACTGTTCGTAGTGTCGCCATTGGTCCAGTCCCTCGCGAAAAATAGGCTGGCGCACCTGCTCCGAGCTGGCGGTGCGCACGCTGCGCGCGGTTCTGTGGAATTCCATGCATGCCGGCTCGAACTCGAGTCCGCAGAAATCCAGGATTCGCCGCACGTTGCCTTCAAGGTCATCGACCACATCCTCGTGCCACACCTTCAAGAGCCGCCCGGGCAGTACTTCATCCCAATGGCTCATGAGGTCAAGATACGTTCTGTAGTAGCGAGCGATGTCGTCGATGGCGTAGGTGAACTCCTGGCCGTTGGCGAACAGCTGTTTCAAATTGCTGAAGCAGCAAGCCATCGGCTCACGCCGTGCGTCAATAATCTTCGCGTTCGGCAACATCAAATGAATAAGGCCGATATGCCTGAAGTTGTTCGGCATCTTGTCGATGAAGAAGGGTTTGCCCGCCCGGTAAACACGCGTGTCGGATAAGTACTTCTCGCCCAAGCGCAGAAAATCCCCGGCTTTGAGCCCAGCGAGCGCGGCCGGATAGCGGGGACTGTCAGGATCGGGCTCGCGGCCCTGCAACTCCAGAACGATGCGCGGAATATCGCCGAGCTCCTGTGTGCCTTCAACCCCAGAGTGCGAGGCGAGAATCTGTTCCAATAGCGTCGACCCCGCTCGCGGCAAACCCACGATGAATATCGGGTCGTGATTGTCGGCGCCAAAACCCGCGCGGCGCCCGAAGAACTCCGCCGTGCAGATTTCCCGTTGTTTGGCGGTGTTGGTCTCCGGAATCTCGGGCCGATAGCGGCTCTCGGATTTCTTCAGGGAATTACCCAGCTCGTAGTAGCGGAACGACAGCGCATAGTCCTGCCTGTCCTCGAAAGCCTTGCCGAGTGCGAAGCACAAATGATATCGATCCGACAACGCGACGCCCGCCGCGGCCTCGTCCCCTTGCATGCGAGTGATTTCATCATCCGTGAAACGATAAGTCTTGAGGTTGGCGAGACTCCAGTAAGCGTCACCAAACTGCGGTCGCGCCCGCGCAGCCACGCGGTAAGCATCAATGGCCGTCTCGGTGTTACCCAGGGTTTTTAGGGCGTGCGCAACGGATAGATGCAACTCGGCGGACCCGGCGGTGTTGGGAGCGTCGGCAAGCAATTCGCGATACAGCGCGACGGCCCGCTGGTGTTCTCCCAGGCCGACGCATGCTGTGGCGTACAGCGTCCGATACTGCCGGCTCGCGGGCTCGAGCAGCAGAAGCTTCTCCAGCTCGCGGCGCGCCTGCAGGTACTTGTGCCGTTCAAGAAGCACTAATGCGTAGTCGTGGCGGGCGGCCTGGTAGTCCGGCGCCTGCGCCAAGACAGACTGGAGGAGTAGCTCAGCATCGTCGAGGACATCGCGTTTGAAGGCAATTCTGCCCAATAGGCGCATGGCCTCGACATGGTCGCCGTGCTTCAGCAGAAACGAGCGGATGATGGCCTCCGCTGCAACCAGATCACCGTCTGAGAACAGGCTCGTCGCCTGCAGCACTTCGGAAGGCAGCCGCTTGAGCGTGGCGACATGCGCGGCCGCCATGGCGGCATTCTCCACGTTGCCCGTCATGCGATACAGCCCCTCGAGCATACTCCAGCTCGCGGGTAGCGCCGGATTGATGTTCACGCCCCGTAAGAATGCATCGATGGCCTGCGGCGCCTCCTTGAGCACGACGTGACAATGGCCGCGCTCCTGATACAGTCGGCTGAACGCGGGACAATGCTGCTCCAGACGCGAGAGCATCGACAGCGCCTCGGGAATTCTGTTCAAGTAGCGCAGGCTCAAAGCCGACAAATACAGGACATCGCGATTTTCGGGCACCTTGAGAGCCAGCGCCTCGGTTGCTTCCAGCGCCTGCGCGTAACGACGGCTCTCGAGCAACTCACGCACGCGGCGAACTTCGAGTTCCACCGGCGAAGGGCCGAGATCTGCAGCGGTCGCGTTCATAAGAGTCAAATAGGCAAAAGGCGGGCATCGTTGCCCGCCCTCCATTCTACCGCAGCCTCGAGGCTAGAACTTATACCCCAGCGTCACGCCAATCACTCGGGGCCGGATCGGCACTTCCGACTTGATGAACTGCGCCGATGAGGTGAACACGCTGGCATTGGTATTCGACAAGTTGCTGGCGAAGATCTCCGCCGTCCAGGCATCCTTCGCCACACCCGCTGAGGCATCATAGGTGGTGTAGCCGGGCTGGCGGTAACGCAGCAGCGTCGTCGTCGGAATCGTCTGTGTGTTGCCGTCGATCGCCGTGTCGGTCTGGTTGTACATGGCTCCGATGTGGTTCGCGCCGACCATCACGAACGGCTTGTAGTCGTTGATTGCGAAATCGTAGCGCGCGCGCGCATTGAATTGATTGGACGGTGAGAATGCCGGCGCCCCGCCCTCCGCTCCAAATGGGTTGCTGAACGGCTGCAGCCCGAGTCCGGATTGGACCACGGAAGTAATGCACTGCTGGTAGAAGACAGTGCCGGGGATGTTGCCGATCAAGCATGGCGAGTTGGTCTGCTTGGTTCGATTCCAGGAACTCGATCCCTGCACCGTCAGGCCGTCCGTGATTCGCGCCACCACCTGCAACTCCAAGCCGTTGACGGTGTAGTTCGGTCCATTCGTGCCGAACGTGGTGTTGCCCAATTCGGTCGGATTGAAGAACAGCACCTGCACGTTATCCCAGTTCATGTGATACACGGACGCGTTGACCAAAATGCGGTGGTCGAAGAACTCCGACTTCAAGCCGATCTCGTTGTTGGTCAAGGAGTCCGGCGCATAGCCCGCGGGCTTTTCAAATTGCGCCTTGCCATCGGGCCCGACCGCCACGCCGCTCACCGTCCGATTGAACGCACCAGGTCTGAAGCCCTGCGAGAAGGTGTAGTACACCATGGTGTCCGGATTGATGTGCCACGTCAGGTTACCGCGGCTGCGAAAGCCGGTGTAGACCTTGTTGAGATTGGCGGCGTTGATGTTGTGGGTATCGGTCGTGCAGCCCAGCGGCGTGTTGGGGATATTCACGCAACTACCGTTGGTCCCGTACTGGGAACCGGTTTCGAACTCGCTATAGCGATACCAGCGGGTACCGCCAGTGATCGTCAGTACTTTCGGAATGATGTCGAAATCGACTGACCCGAAAACGGCCGTCTGTTTGTAGCCGCGCTGCAAATCCTCACCGAAGGCGGTGGCGTCGCTGCGCGCTGAAGGGTCGCTTGCGGTCGAGCCGGGCGCGGGACCGATGTTGGCCACGCAGGGCGCGCCGCCCGGCGCGAGCGCCGCGGCAAGGTTGGTCGGCGTACAAGACGGAATGGTCTTGTAGTTGAAGTTCATATCGTCCCTGATTTCGAAATCCTCCCAAAAAGCACCGATGATGCCGCGCGTGCGCCAGTCGTCGGGCGTGCTCATCCTGACTTCGTGACTCTGATGGGTGCTGGCGACCACATCGCGCCAGGAACTGACCGGCGAATAGCACGTCGGCGTGGTTCCGGCTCCGAGACCCGTACCGCCCGTGCAGGCGTAATAGAAGCCGCCGGCAGCGCGCGAGTAATTCGAATAATCCGCCTGCTGATCGATGTGGCGGTCCAAGTAACCGCCCGTGTACACAAGGTTCAGCGGGCCGACCTTGCCGTTGAGCGTCCAGGCCGTGTTCTCGAACTTATCCTTATCCCACGCGGGCGAAAACGCCGTGACCTGATCGTTTTGCAACGGCTGGAAATCCGAACCTAACGGGTACTGAACCCAAGTTCCATCCGCTTCCATATTCTGATAGCTCTGCGCAATCAGGATGTTCCAATCGGGATTGATCTCATACAGCGCTGAGGCCCGAATGCCGTTGTACGTGATCGGATTCTGATTGTTGGCCGCAAGCGCCAGGTTGTTGCCCACGGGACTGTTGCCTGGAACACAATGCCCATTACCGGGGGGTTGTCCGTTCGGACATAGGCCGCCCACTGGTGTGATGCCGGTATAGAAGGCACCCAAGTCACTGTTCTGACGAGTGAACGTACTCGGTACATTGTCGATGTAGCCGCCGCGACGGTCGTTATAGATGACCGCGCGCACCGCGAGCGCGTCTTGGATCAGCGGAATGTTAATGGTCGCGTTCGCGCTGGTGTTGGGATCGCCCCCCGCCGTAATGCCGTAGGTCGCATTGGCATTTCCCTCGGTCACGTTCAGCTTCGGCTTGTTGGTGATATAACGCACTGCGCCGGCTTCGGCGCCGCCGCCGAACAGTGTTCCCTGCGGACCTTCGAGAACTTCGATGCGCTCCATATCAACCATGTAGACATCCACGTTTCGGGACGGAAACGTCATCGACTGATCGTCAAGATAGGTCGCAACGTTTGGAAACGGCGCGATTGAGGCGCTCGATTGACCGCCCGCAAATCCGGCGCTCAAACCGCGCATGAAGATATTGCCCGTGCCGGGGCCATTGTTGGCAAACGTCACGTTCGGCAACAGCTTGATCGCGTCATCAAAGGTCGAGACGTTCAACTGTTTCAGTTGATCGCCGCTGATCGCCTGAATCGTGATGGGCACATCCTGGACCGATTCGGTACGGCGGGTCGCTGTGACGGTAATCTCGAGGATCGACGCGTCGGCGCTGAGGTCGGCATCGGTGGCGGCGCGCGATGTCATGCCGCAAGTACTGAGCACTGCCGCAATGGCGCAGGCAAGTTTGTGATTATTCTGCAAGAAAGTCTCCAAAAGATGGTGTGCGCTGCATGCGACGGCTAATCGAGAAGACAAAGCTATCCCGCGCAATCTTGATGATTGCGTCGCCATCCCATACGGCATGTCATTAAGCCGCGGGTAGTTTTTACCCACATGGCGTTGCAGAATCATTACAAGGACTGGAATAAATAAAACCGGAACCCAGGCAAAGAGCATTGCAACCGCGCAGTGATCAAAGCGATGATTCGCCAATGAAAACAATAAATGAAGCCGCGCGAGCCACGGATGTCGTGCTGGAAACCGACGTTCTGGTGGTGGGCAGCGGTCCGGGCGGCCTCGCCGCCTCGCTCGCTGCGGCCCGCGCCGGCGTGAGCACGGCGTTGATCGATCGCAACGGCTGCTTTGGCGGCAACATCACGCAGGTCGGTGTCGAGGGCTTCGCCTGGTATAGGCACGAGCATACCGTCGACTGCGAAGGCATCGGCATCGAAATGGAGAAGCGCGCCGCGGCCATGGGCGCCGCGACGCCCGAGCCGCAATCCTTGAGCCATGCGCTCGATGCCGAGATGTTCAAATGGGTTGCGGACACACTGGTGCAAGAAGCCGGCATTACGCCCCTGCTGCACCGGCTGTGTGTCGCACCCATCATGGAAAACGGCGCCATTGCTGGCGTGATCGTCGAGAGCAAGGCGGGCCGCGAGGCGATCCTGGCCAAGCGGGTCATCGATGCGACCGGGGACGCCGACATTGCCAGCCGCGCCGGGGCGCCATTCCACAAGCTGCCCAAGAAGGAAATGATGTCCGCCTCGGTGATGTTTTCAATGAGCGGCGTCAACAAGCGGCGCTTCATCGAGGCCGTCAAGGCAGATCCACAGACTTACGCGGATTGGGCCGGCAATAACGAGTGGGACTATGAGACCACGGGAAAGGAAGACAAGCTGTTCTCTCCCTTTTTGCGCAAGCCGTTTCAAAAAGCGCTCGCGGCCGGCATCATCCCGGCCAGCCTCAGCACCATTGCCGGCACCTGGGGGTCGGTGTCGGATCAGGGGGACTTGACCTACTTGAACCTGGTGCATCTGCCGGAAATCGACGGCACCGACCCGAATGACCTGACGATCGGCGAAATGCGCGGCCGGCGCGAGGCGATTTACGCCCTCGAGGCTCTGCGCGGTTTCATGCCGGGCTGCGAAGATGCCAAGCTGCGCAACTTCGGCATGACCTTAGGCATACGCGACACGCGCAAGATCGATGCAATCTACAATCTCACGGGCCACGACGTTCGCGAGCAAGCTCGATTCGAGGACGCCATCGGCATTTTTCCGGAATTTATCGATGGCTACGGCGTGCTCATCCTGCCGACCACGGGGCGCTATTGGCAGGTGCCCTATCGCGCCCTCGTACCCAAGGGCGTCGCGAACCTGTTGGTCGCGGGAAGATGCATCGGCGGCGACAAGATGTCCCACGCCTCTGCGCGCAACATGATGTGCTGCGCCGTGACCGGCCAGGGTGCCGGCGTCGCCGCCGCCGTCTCCCTGAAACGAAATGAGGCGCTCGATCAACTGAACATCGGCGCCGTTCACGAGGAACTTGTCCGGCAAGGCGCGCGCTTCCGGTGAGCAGCAGCGGCGGCTCCTCGCCGATGCGCTGGTGGGTGTTGGCGCTGGCGGCCATCGCCGTTTCCAGCAGTTACTACGAGGACGATGTGATTGGCCCGATCGCGGACTTGTTGCACCGGCAGCGCAGCTTCACTCAGTCGCAGCTCGGCATGTTGAATGGCGTCATCAGCATTCCGAATGTCGCGCTCGCGCTGGTCAGCGGACTGCTCATCGACCGCCTCGGACCCGCGCGAGTTGCTTTTTGGTTGGCGGCAATTGGCGTATTTGGCGCTGCACTGACGGCAATCGGCGAGCCCTACGAACTCATGGTGCTCGGCCGATTCATATTTGGCATCAGCGAAGGCGCGATTTTCATTGCGCTCGTGGCCGGGTTGGCGCAATGGTTCCCGCGCAGCGGCATCGCACTCGCGACGGCCCTGTACCTGAGTCTCGCCCGCGTCGGTTCCTACGCCGTAGACACCTCGACGGCGTGGGCACATCCGCTCTATGAACTCGGCTGGCAGGCGCCGCTCTGGGTCGGTACCGCGATCACCGCAATCGGCTGGGCCGCGGCATCGATGTACTACTGGCTCGATTTGCGCCATCGGCCGAAAGGCGCACCCAGCGTCGCCGTTGAGCAAATGAAGTGGCGCCAGCTGCTGAATTTTGATCTGTCTTATTGGTATATCCTCGGGCTGCACGTGCTCTATGCCGCCGTGTTCTTCCCATTCCGCACAACCTACGCCATCGAGTACTTCCAACATGCCAAAGGGCTCACGCTGCAGCAGGCAGGGCTCGCCAATAGTTGGGTGTTTTTCGCCGCGATTTTCGCCACACCTTTTTTCGGCTTGCTTGCGGACCGGCTCGGACATCGGGCACTCATGTTGAGCTTTGGCACGTTGCTGCTGCCTTTGACCTTTGTCGTTCTCGGGCTGACGAATCTCAACCTTTGGGTCTCGACCGTCATGATGGGCATCAGCTTCGCGCTGGTGCCTGCCATAATCTGGCCGGCCACGACGCTGATTGTCGAACCGCGCCGTTTGGGGACCGCGTTGGGATTGATAACACTCATCCAAGCACTCGGCATGGCGGCCTCGAATCTTGCAGCGGGTAGGCTCGCCGACATCGCCGGCGCCGGAGCGCAGAATCCAGCGGGCTACGACGTCATGCTCGGTTTCTTCCTCCTGCTGAGCCTGACGGCGCTGCTTTCGGCCGTACTGCTGTGGCGCCGAGAGGCGGGTCCCAAGGGACACCAGCTCGAAGCGGCCCGCCAGGGCTAGGCCGATCGATATCACACGCCGGTACCGGCGACACCTCCTATCTCCCCGGCTTTGCGAGCCGCTGAATCTCACCCACGAAGCCGCGACGGAAAACCAGGACGCACACGACGAAGATTGCTCCGATGATCACGGACACCCAGGCGCCGACCACCTCGGAGAGGTATTCCTGCAGCGTGACCACGATATTGGCGCCGATCACAGGACCGAGAAAAGTACCGCTGCCGCCGAGCAGGGTCATGAGAATGACTTCGCCGGAATTAGTTTGGCTGACATCCGACAGCGTGACAAAGCCCAGCACCAGCGCCTTTAGCGAGCCGGCCAGGCCTGAAAGGCCGGCCGATAACACGAAGGCCATGAGCTTGTAGCGGTCGACCTTGTACCCCAAGGAGACCGCGCGCGGTTCGTTTGCCCGGATGGCTTTAAGCACCTGACCGAAGGGCGAGTGCACGACGCGGCGAATGAGGACGAACACAGCCACGAAAACTGCCAGCACGAAGTAATACATCACTCGATCGTTGTCGAGGCCGATGAAGCCAAACAAGCTGCCGCGCGGAATGCCCTGCAAACCGTTCTCGCCGCCCGTGAAGTCCGCCTGCAGACAGACGAAAAACACCAGCTGAGCAAGTGCCAAGGTGATCATCGCAAAATAAATTCCCTGACGGCGTACCGCGATCGCGCCGATTATTAAGCCCAGCAGCAGCGCAACCGCGACGCCGCCGAGTATTCCGGCGATCGTTCCCCAACCCTGAACCGTTACCAACCATCCGGTGGCATACGCCGCTGAACCGAAGTAAGCCGCGTGACCGAAGGACAACATCTTGGTGAAGCCGAGCAGCAGATTGAATGCGCAGGCGAACATAGCAAAGCACAGCAGCTTCATCAAAAACACCGGATACAACCCCAAGAACGGCGCGATCAGCGCGAGTGCGGCCAGTACGACATAGACGGTGATTTGGCTGCGCACTATTGCTCTTTGCCGAACAGGCCGGCGGGCCGCCAGATGAGCACCACCGCCATGATGACGAAAACCACGATATTCGAAGCCTCGGGATAGATGACTTTGGTCAGTCCTTCAATGAGCCCTAAAACCAAACCGCTGACAATCGCGCCGAGAATCGACCCCATTCCGCCGATGACGACCACGGCGAATACGACGATCACGAGCGAGGAGCCCATCAACGGACTGACCTGAACGACGGGCGCCGCGAGTACGCCGGCCAGCGCGGCGAGTGCCACGCCGGCACCATACGTGCACATGACCAGCATCGGCACGTTGATGCCAAAAGCCTGCACCAGCTTCGCATTTTCGGTCGCGGCGCGCAGCCGCGAGCCTAAGCGCGTGCGTTCGATGAGAAACCAGGTGACGCCGCAGACCGTCACCGACGCGAGGATTACCCAGGCCCGGTAAATGGGCAGCACCATGAAGCCGAGATTGAATCCGCCTTGCAGCAGCAGCGGAACCGGATACGACTTGCCCGACGCACCAAACAGGCTGCGCATGACTCCTTCGGCGATCAAGGCAATGCCGAAAGTCAGCAGCAAGCCGTACACCGGCTCGACCTGATACAGATGCCGCAGGAAAAGCCGCTCGATCAGGATTCCCAACAGACCGACGGTGAGCGGGGCGAGCAGCAATGCCCACCAATAGTTGACGCCGAAGGATGCCAAGCCGATGTATGCCGCGAATGCGCCCAGCATATAAAAGGCGCCGTGCGCAAAATTGACGACGCCGAGCAGCCCGAAGATCACGGCCAAGCCCAAGCTCAAGAGCGCGTAGAAAGACCCGTTTACCAGGCCCAACATCAGCTGCCCCAGAATCGCGGGCAGCGGCACACCGAAGACGGTCGTCACGGGTCAGATATCATTCTTCGGCAGCACGGCGTCCAATGAGCGACTGTCTGATTACTTCTTGATCATCGGGCAGCTCTGATCGGGTTGCGAACCGTCAGCCTCCTCGCCCGTCATGACCTTGACGACCTTGTAGTAATCCCATGGATACTTCGACTCCGCCGGCGTCTTGACCTTCATCACGTACATGTCGTGGATCATCAGACCGTCTTCGCGGATGTAGCCGCCTTTAGCGAAGAAGTCGTTGATCTTGGTCTTCTTGAGCTGCGCCATCACTTTGTCTGAATCGGTCGAGCCCACCGCCTTGACCGCGCTCAGGTACTGGATGGTGGCGGAATAGACAGCGGCCTGATCCATGGTCGGCATGCGGTTGACCTTGGCGAAGAAGCGTTTGCCGAAAGCGCGCGTCTGATCATTGAGGTCCCAGTAGAATCCGGTGGTCAGGTACAAACCCTGCGCGGTTTGCAGCGTCGCGGCGTGAATGTCCGTGAGAAAGGCCAGCAGCGCGGCGGGCTTCATGGTCTTGGTGATGCCGAATTCGTTGGCCGCCTTGAGCGAGTTCGAGAAATCGGTACCCGCGTTTGCGAGCCCCAGCACTTGCGCGCCCGAGGCTTGAGCCTGCAGCAGAAACGACGAGTAATCGGTCGTGCCCAGGGGCGCACGAACCGCGCCCAGTACCTTGCCGCCGTTGGCCAGCACGACCTTGCTCGCCGCGTCTTGCAACTGCGTGCCAAAGGCATAATCGGCCGTAATGAAGAACCAGGTTTTGCCGCCCTCTTTGATGATGGCGCTTGCCGTGCCGTTGCCGAGTGCAGTCGTATCGTAGGCGTAGTGAATGGTATAGGGCGTGCAATCCGCTCCCGTCAGCGACGCACCGCCCGCGCCGATGGCGATGAAGGGAATCTTTTTAGCCGCCGCAACCTTGGACATCGCGATGCTCACCCCGGTGTTCGATCCGCCGAGCACGAGGGTCAAGCCATTCTGATCAGCCCATTCGCGGAACTTGGACGCGCCGATATCGGGTTTGTTCTGATGATCGACGGAAAGCACGGTGATCTTCTTGCCGAGAACGGTGCCCCCGAAATCGGCGATCGCCATATTGATGACGTCGATGCCGGCCTGGCCCATGACGTCGGCATAGACGCCCGACATGTCGTCGATATCGCCGATGACCACTTGATCTGCCGCGGCGCTCGCTTGCGAAGCAGCGTACAGGCCAAGCAGTGCGCCAAGCACCACGATTGTTGATTTGCGCGTCATCTCTTTATCCTTTTTCTAAGTTTACTCAAACGCCTAAAAATTCTTGCAGCAATGCCGATTGCGAAGCCAGCTCGGACTGTCCGAACTGTTTGACTATCTGACCGTGCTCCATCACGTAGAACCGATCCGCCAGCGGCGCCGCAAACCGGAAATTTTGCTCGACCAACACCACCGTAATGCCCTTCGCCCGCAAGGTGCGAATCACCTCACCGAGTTTCCGCACGATGACCGGCGCCAACCCCTCGGAGATCTCATCCAGCAGCAACAAGCGCGCGCCGGTCCTTAAGATTCGCGCCACCGCCAGCATCTGCTGTTCCCCGCCCGACAGCCGCGTGCCGGGGCTGTTGGCGCGCTCGAGCAGGTTGGGAAAAATATCGTAAATCTCTTCGAGCTGCATCCCCTGGGCGCCTTTGAGCCGCGGCGGCAGCAGCAAATTCTCTTCGGTCGACAGCGCCGCGAAGATACCGCGCTCCTCGGGACAGTACCCTACGCCCATTCGCGCGATCTGGTGAGGCGCTCGCTCCACTGATTCGACCCCCTCGATCATCACCGAGCCCTTGCGCGAGCCCACCAACCCCATGATTGCGCGCAGGGTGGTCGTGCGGCCGGCGCCATTGCGGCCGAGCAGCGTGACGATCTCGCCCTCCTTGACCGAGAATTCAACGCCATGAAGGATGTGCGACTCGCCATACCACGCCTGAAGATCGGTGACTTTGAGCATCTCGCGGCTCATGGCGCGGTTCCCGACAACTCCTCGCTCGACGTGCCCATATAGGCTTCCATGACGGCGGGGTTTTTGGAGACTTCCGAATAAGGACCTGCAGCAATGACGCGGCCCCGCTGCAGCACGGAAATGGTATTGGCGATGGAGGCGACGACACTCATGTTGTGCTCCACCATCAGCACCGTGCGGTTGGCCGAGACCTGCTTGATCAATCGCGTAACGTGAGAGACGTCCTCGTGCCCCATACCTTGGGTGGGTTCGTCCAGGAGCATAAGGTCCGGCTCGAGCGCCAGTGTGGTCGCGAGCTCCAACGCGCGCTTGCGACCATAGGGCAGGTCCGCGGCCAAGCTGCGGGCGTGAGCCTCCAGGTGCACCTGGGCAAGCAGTTCCATTGCGCGCCGATCAAGATTGTCAAGGCTGCGCTCGGAGCGCCAGAAATAGAAGGAAGTGCCCAAACTGCGCTGCAGCGCTACCCGGACATTCTCGAGAACGGTGAGGTGCGGAAAGACTGCGCAGATTTGAAAGGAGCGCACGACGCCGCGACGCGCAATGTCGGCGGGCCGTTCACGGGTGATGTTCTTTCCGCGATAGAAGATGGTGCCCGATGTCGGCTGCAAGAACTTGGTCAGCAAATTAAAGAACGTGGTCTTGCCAGCGCCGTTGGGGCCGATCAGGGCGTGGATCTCACCTTGTTTGACGCAGACGGATACACCATCGACCGCGACGAACCCATTGAAGTCCTTGACCAGACTGTGCGTCTCAAGGATTACGTCCCCCGCTACCGCCATGGCGCCCCGCTCCCTTTTAATTCAATGAGCATATAACATGATATTTATCAAAATGTTACACGCCATATCTAATATTATAATTAAACTGCATTTTCACCAAGTTCCAGACAATACCTCACGCCCGCGATCCTTGACCACGAGAGCACGACAGGCAGCGCAGAAACGGTCATCATTCCAGCTGCTAACTTATAGGAACCGCAGCAAATAATGCCCAGTAAAATTCCCGAGGGCGAGACACGCGGGTGGATCGTTCCGATCGGCGGCGCCGAAAATAAAGAAAACGATCGCCAAATTCTCGAGCGCTTCGTGCGCGTTTCCGGCGGGACGGAAGCCAATATCGTCGTCATTCCCACCGCCAGCCGCATGCACGAGACCGGGCGCCGCTACGAGCAATTATTCAAGGAGATCGGAGCGGCGGAAGTCGCCGTGATGGATTTTGACACTCGGCGGGATTGCCAGGAAGCCGGCCGCCTGCGCCGTCTGGAGCAGGCGAGCGGGATCTTCTTCACCGGCGGCAATCAGCTTCGCCTCACGACATTGCTGGGCGGTACACCGGTCGCGAAACTCATCCGTGTGAGCAATGCCCGCGGCGTCACCGTGGGCGGCACCAGTGCAGGCGCAAGCATCTTGAGCGAGCACATGATCGCCTTCGGCGATGAAGGGTCCGCCGTAATCTCCGGCAGCGTGCGGCTTGCGCCCGGCTTAGGATTGACCAACAGATTCATCATCGATCAGCATTTCCGCCAACGCGATCGCTTAGGAAGACTCATCACCGCCCTCGCCTACAATCCGTTCGCCATCGGCATCGGCCTCGATGAGGACACGGCGGCGTTCATTGGTCCTGACGAAACTGTTGAAGTCCAAGGCAGCGGCGGGGTCACCATCGTGGATGCCTCCGAAGTCAGCTTCTCCTCCATCGGCGAAGTCAGCGAGGGACAGCCGGTTTGCGTGCTTGGGTTGCGGTTGCATATTTTGACGGCGGGAGCGACATTCAACCTGCATACCCGAGTGGCGTCGGCCGGCGGGCTCGGGGCCGCCAAAGAATAACAACCAAAGGACAGCGAAGCACTCATGCGAATCCTTGATCGTTCCGTTTATGTGGGTCCCTCGCTGTATGCACGCTTTCCCGTCATTCGCCTGGAACTCGATTTAGGGGCTTTGGAGGCCTGGCCCACGGGCCGGCTGGGCGGGGAATTTGTCGATGGCCTCGCCGGCGCGTTGCCGGGCCTCGCACAGCATGGCTGCTCTTATCGTGAGCCCGGCGGCTTTTATCGCCGCATGCGCGAGGATGAGGGCACCTGGCTCGGGCATGTGCTCGAACATGTCGCCATCGAGCTGCAAAATATCGCCGGCGAGGAGGTCACCTTCGGCAAGACGCGAAGCACGGGATCACCGGGTGTGTATACCGTAGTTTACGAATACGCGCAGCGCGACGAAGGGATCGCGGCGGGCGATCTCGGATTGCGACTGCTGTGTTCGCTGCTGCCCCCTGCCATCCGGCCGGAGGGCTCCGTCCCCGCTGACTGGAACTGGCAGGAAGCGCGCGATGAATTCATTCGCTTCGCACAGCGCAGGGCGCTCGGGCCCTCAACTTCCTCGCTGGTTCGCGCCGCCGAGCATCGCGGCATTCCCTGGCTGCGTCTCAATGATCAATCGTTGGTGCAATTGGGCCATGGAAAGTTTCAGCAGCGCATTCAAGCGACGGTGACCAGCAGCACTTCGCACATTGCGGTCGAATTGGCGAGCGACAAGGAAGAGACCAATAAGATCTTGGCGACCCTCGGACTGCCGGTACCCAAACAAGAGTTGGTACAAAGCGAAGCGCAAGCCATCCGCGCCGCCAAGCGAATTGGATTTCCCGTCGTGACGAAACCTTACAACGGCAATCATGGCCGCGGTATTTCAGTCCGGCTCACCGACGACCAGGAGGTGGCGCACGGCTACGCGGTGGCGCGCGAGCACGCGCGCTCGGTGATCGTCGAGACGTTTTTGGAGGGCGACGATCATCGCTTGCTGGTGGTGAACGGCAATCTGGTCGCAGCCACCCGGCGAACACCGGGTCACGTCGTCGGCGACGGCAAGCACACCGTTCTGCAGCTCATCGAGATCGTCAACCAGGATCCGCGCCGCGGAGTGGGCCACGAAAAAGTATTGACCCGGCTCGAGCTGGATGCCCAGGCGGAAAAAATGCTCAAACACGTGGGTATGAAGTCGGATTCAGTACCCGAAACGGGGCACGTGGTCTTGTTGCGCTCGACCGCCAATTTATCCACGGGCGGCACCGCCACCGACGTGACCGATGTGATCCATCCCGACAATCGCGAAATGGCCGAGCGCGCAGTGCGGGCGATCGGCCTCGACGTGGGCGGCGTGGATTTTCTCTCCAAGGATATTACCGAGAGCTACCGCACGATCGGCGGCGGTATTTGCGAGGTGAATGCGGCGCCCGGGTTTCGAATGCATGTCGCCCCGAGCGAGGGGACTGCGCGCGATGTGGCCGCCCCGGTGATCGACATGCTGTTTCCCGCCGGCACTTCGGCGCGTGTGCCCATCGCCGCGGTGACCGGCACCAACGGCAAGACCACGACCGTACGCATGCTGGCGCACATCACGAAGATGGCGGGATACACGCCGGGGTTCACGACCACGGACGGCGTGTACATCGATGGGCAACGCACCGTGCAGGGCGATATGACCGGTCCGGTGTCTGCCCGCATGGTGCTGGCGGATCCGCAGATCGATATCGCCGTGCTTGAAACCGCGCGCGGCGGATTGTTGCGCGCCGGCATGGGCGTCACCGAAGTGAATGTCGGCGCGGTGCTCAATGTCCAAGCGGATCATTTGGGACTGAAGGGTATCGATACGCTCGAGCAGCTGAGCGAGTTGAAGCGCATCGTGGTCGAGGTCGCCACCGACTGCGCCGTGCTCAACGCCGACGATCCGTTGGTGCTCAAAATGGCGAACCATACGGAAGCCAAGACCATTTGCTATGTGACCATGAATCCGCACCATGCATTGGTGCGCGAGCATATCCGCGCCGGAGGGCGCGCCTGTGCTCTCGAGGCGGGGGTCAACGGCCAAATGATGACGCTATACGATCGCGGCGGCCACATCCCGTTGCTCTGGACGCATTTGATTCCCGCCACGTTGGAGGGTCGGGCGACGCACAATGTGCAGAACGCGATGTTCGCCGCCGCCATGTCATTTTCATTGGGCATCAAGCTGGACGCCATACGCCAGGGCCTGCGTACTTTCGATTCCACATTTTTCCAGGCCCCGGGTCGCATGAACGTGTTCAACGAGCACCCGTTCAAAGTGCTGTTCGACTATGGCCACAATGCGCACGCGGTGGGGATGATGGCCGATTTGGCGTCGCGGTTGGACGTGACGGGACGCCGCATCGTGGTGCTGGCGGGACCGGGAGACCGGCGTGATGAGGATCTCGTGGCGATCGCAAAGGCCGTCGCCGGCCGCTTCGATCACTACATCTGCCGCCGCGACGACAACCTGCGAAATCGCGTCGCGGACGAAGTGCCGCGCATTCAAGCGCAGGCACTGCGCGCCGCCGGTGTAGCAGAGAGCGCGATCTCGATCATTCCAGACGAGCAGGACGCCATCGAGGCCGCGCTGCGCATGGGTGAATCAGGCGATCTGCTGCTTATTTTCGCCGACGCCCTGGTGCGCTCGTGGAAGCAGATCACGAAGTTCAAGTCGGTGAGCGCGGCAGCAGCGTCGCCCGCGCCGCGCGCACCGCGGACGATCACTGAACCGGTCGCTGCGGATAAAATTGAAATTGCTGCAGCGAGTCCGGAATTCAACATGGACGGCCTGATCCGCGATGAACGCGGTGTACGCCTGGCACCGGAGAGCGACGACTGAACGTTCGTTCCGAATTGCCGTTTGAGGATTCCAGGCGCCTGACGGGAAGTAACCTATTCTTTGCATCGACGGGTGCCGTGCTCGATGTCGTTCGGGCCTCGCTCGATGAGGCTCAGATCAGCGCCTGGCGTGCGAGGGTTGAACGCGTCGGCGCCGAATTGGGTTGGGCTGAGCGGCGCTACGTCGTGCGCCGCCACGCGGGCGGCGTCCTGTTGGCCATCTCCGCGCCCGCCGATCAATTGTTGCTCGCCACCGAAGTCAATGAGTGGGCGCTGTGCGCGGCTCTCGCGGAGCGCGACCCGCAGCGCGCGGCGAACCTTCAGGACGCGCTCGTGGCAGCGGCAATCGACGACGCCAATCCCGCCGCTGAACTCGCCCCGGCGCTTTTGCCCGTCATTGAGGAACGCGCTGCGCTCGCGAGATTCAAGACACTCTCCGCCATAGAGGCAACGCCGAAGAGGCGCGCACTCATCAAAGCCGCCGGCGACCGATCGCTGCCCCACTTTGCCGACGACACTGAATTGACCCTCGGGGCCGGACTGGGCAGCCGCACCTTTGCGCTCGAGCACCTGCCATCGACAGGCGATGTACCTTGGGACGAGCTATCAGACGTCCCGACTGCGCTCGTCACCGGGAGCAACGGCAAAACGACGACGGTTCGCCTGGTTGCCGCCTGTGCGCGCGCGCATGGCTGGCGGCCGGGCTACAACTGCACCGACGGAGTATTCATCGGGGACGAGACGCTTGCAACCGGGGATTATTCCGGGCCGGCCGGCGCCCGCCTGGTCATGCGCGACAGGCGCACCGAAGCGGCCATTTTGGAAGTTGCGCGCGGCGGCATTCTGCGGCGCGGCCTTGCCGTATCGCGCGCCGATGTGGCGGTGGTCACCAATATCAGTTCCGATCATTTCGGCGAGTACGGCATCGATGATCTGGCAGGGTTGGCGGACGTCAAGCTCAGCGTCGCCGCAGTGCTGGCCGCACGCGGCCGCCTGGTGCTCAATGCCGACGACGCCTTGCTGCGAATGAAGGCGCGTGAGCTCGCGCTGCGCTATGGCTTGGATACAAACCCCGCCTGGTTTGCCCGCGATTGGCATCAATCGTACCTGAGCAAGTATCGCGCACAGGGCGCCTCGACTTGCGGTGTGCGCGATGGGCGTCTGTGGTTGCAGGACCGCGATCTCGAGCAGGACCTCGGCCTCGTGACGGCCATGCCCCTCTCGATCGGCGGCATCGCCGCTTACAATGTAGCCAATCTCGCCGCGGCCGCGCTGGTGGCGGTTTTGCTGGGAATTCCGGCGAGCACCGTCGGCTCGGTGTTCGCAAGCTTCGGTGAAAAAGTCGCGGATAATCCTGGCCGAATGATGCGCTTCGATTTCAAGGGAGCGCACGTCCTGATTGACTATGCGCACAATCCCGACGGATTGCGGGGATTTTTATCGGTGGCCACGCAATTGCGCGGTAACGGCCGCCTAGGCTTGCTGCTCGGGCACGCCGGCAACCGCCAGGATTCGGATATTGTCGAGGTGGCGCGGGTGGCCGCCGGGTTCAATCCCGACTTGATCGTCGTCAAAGAAGACGAAGCGCACTTGCGTGGCCGGGCTCCGGGCGAGATTCCCCGCATTATCCGCGACGAATTACTGCGTCTGGGAATGCAAGAATCCGCGCTGCCGGAGCGAGACAACGAACTTGACGCCGCCCGCTATGCTTTGGAATGGGCGCGTCCGGGCGATGTCCTCGCCCTGCCTCTGCACTCGCCGAATGCCCGAGCGGCGGTGATTTCCATCCTGCAGAGCTAATTCGACTGCGGCGTATGCCGGCCCGAGTGACTGCCGGTTTTCGGAGTCGCGTTATGTGCGCCTTTATGCGCGGCGCCCTGGCTGCCGGAGTGTTTGTTTTTAACCGAGTGATGCTTGTCGCTCAGTGACGAATGGGGTTCGGGCGCGCGCGGCACGAACGAAGAGCTGGGCGTTCCGCGCGCATGACTCAACGAGCCGAATAGCAGCAATGCGGCGGTGGCCGTTACACAGACAATTGCTTTCATTTTTTGCTCCCGGATTCGCACCACCCGAGTGTGCCTAAACATGAGCAAAAAAGCTGACCCTCAGGGCATGTGCGGGCGTAATTTTTGCGATGTGAGATGCACGTCTCAGCTCATGTAAACTGTGGCGCACCAACTAAGGGGTGTCACTCATGATTCGAAGGGCAGCGCCGCTTGCGGCTATTATTCTGGCAACTGCGATCCCGGCGCTGGCGGCGCCCACCGTGGGTGAAACCGGGTCGAAACCGGCGGACCCAATCAAAGTTCTTGCGGGCCGGCTGGATCTAGAAAAATACAAGGCGACCATCAAGGGATTGACCAAATTCGGCGATCGGCGCCAAGGAACGGATCGCAATCGGGCCGCCGTCGATTGGATCGAAGCGCAGCTCAAGAGTTACGGTTGCTCGAACATCTCGCGGATCAAATACCAGTACTCGCCCAGCGAAACGCGCCGGCCCAGCGGGCCGCCGGTATCTCCGGATGCTGCCTCAGGCGGCGGCCGCTATCGCGGCACACGCAGCCCCACCGGCGTCAATACCGATGCGCAATTGCAGCCGGATGAGAAACTCCGTGCGTTGAATTCCCAGCCCACCGAGCCTGGCGAGCGCGAAGAGGTTTATTGCACGAAGGTCGGTTCGACGCATCCCGAAGAGATGTATATCGTCGGCGGGCACATGGATGGGCACGGATGGGGCGAGGCTGCGAATGATGATGGCTCGGGAACCGCATTGGTCATGGAATTGGCCCGCGTGTTTTCATCCCCCGACGTCAAGACCGAACGCTCCATTCGCTTTGCGTTGTGGAACAACGAAGAAACCGGACTCAACGGCGCCCGCGCCTACGTCGATCAGCGAGCCGCCCTGCAGGGAAAAGAGGAGCCCGCGGGTTCGGGGCGATACCCTGAACCCAAGTGGTTGGGCATGATTCAGCACGACATGATGATGTTTGATCACGGCATGCCGCGCGCCGACGGCACGGTATCGAAGCAGCAGCGGCCGGAAGCGGACGTAAACATAGAATTTCAGTCGCTTTCCAAAACGGCCGCGGGCTCGCAAGAATTAGCCTGGGTGTTTTATGGCGCAAACGAAGCCTACGCGACTGATTATCCGGCGGCCGTGGGACCGCATATGACCAATACCGATAGCACGCCCTTCATGGATCTCGTGCCGGCAATCAGCCTGCGCGAAAACGAGCGCGGCCGTGAAATCGGCGCCGGTTGGGACCCTCAATGGCATCAACCCACGGATGTCTATGCCACCTACTCCGACGCCGACTTTCGCCTGGGGCTGAATGCTGCACAAACCACGCTGGGAGCGATCGGCAGGCTGACGGGCGCAACTCTGACGCGCTGAGCGAGGCCAAGCGGACATGAACGCCGATGCGGCAATGGCATTCGTGCGAAAACACGGCATCGTCCTCGTGTCTGCCAAGGGTCCCGCAGCGCGTCTCACTGAAGCGATAGCGGGTGAACCCATCAAGGGAAGTTGGTGGGGCCACAGCAAAGGTCATCAGATCTTTGCAATCCTGCAGAAACTTGAAGATTCCCCCGACATCCTGGTGTGCCGGTTCATCGCGGGGCGCGTGACGTTCGTGCATCGGCGCCTCTGGCCGGCAATCGTCAAGTTGGCGAATCATTTCCAAGCCGATCAAATCGCCCGGATACGCCAGGAGCATACGGCCACCGGCAAACACGTGAATCATCTCACCGAATACCCCACCTGGGTGCCGGCTGAGATCCTGGAGGAAGCCACGCGGCTTTCAACGCAAGAAGCAGAAAGTTTGTTGAAGGATTTCATCGGGAAATGATCAGCCGGGATGCGATGGATCGTTGACCTTGCATTGGCCGCTGTACAAGGAACCTGCGCTGCCGGTGACGCGGATAAGTCCTGTCATCCGGTCGATCGCAAAGCTCAACGGCACGCCGTTTCCCAAATCGACTCGAAAGCTGATTTTGCTGTCGGTGATGGCGGCGGTGGACGTGGTTTTTGCGATGTAAACCAGCTGATTCTTTTGGTCGAACTTAAGCTCCCACATCCGGCGAGCATGGCTCGGTCCCGACTCTTCGACCGTGCAGGACATCACGATTTCCTCGGCGTGCAGCAGCGGCGCGGCGATGAAATACGCAACTACTATGGTGCCAAAAGCTGCACGCATAACCCATCCCTGTTCTGAATCCTCCACGACATCGTATCAAACAGCACCCTATGGCGCGCGATATACTGTCGCCGGCCTCGATTTGCCGGCGAGGCTCAACAAAACGGGGGTTCAGCGTGAAGGATCTTCTTGCGATCGCCGCCATTGCCTTGCTCGCCCTTGGGTTATCGGCGCCGGCCTGCGCCGAGGATGAAGCCCTGCCGGCCGCCTCCAACGTGCCGGGTGCGCAGACTCCCGGCATTCATTCGGACCGTCGCATCACTTTTTCGCTCAAAGCGCCCGATGCCACCAGTCTCCAAGTCGCGGGCGGCGACGGATTGGGCATGGGTCCGTTTCCGATGACGAAAGGAACGGACGGCACTTGGAGTGTCACCACTCCCCCGAGCGTGCCGGGATTCCACTACTACTGGTTTGTGCTCAACGGCGTCGCGGTAAATGACCCGGCCAGCGAGACCTACTTCGGCTACGGCAAGGAAACCAGCGGAATCGAGGTGCCTGAGGCCGGCACGGATTTCTACGCCATCCAAAATGTTCCTCACGGCGAAGTGCGAGCCAAATTGTACCTGTCGAAAACCACCGGCGAGTGGCGCCGCGCGTTTATGTACACACCGCCGGGATACGATCAACACCCGACCACCCGCTATCCCGTGCTCATTTTGCAACACGGATCGGGTGAGGACGAGACGGGATGGACGCGGCAAGGCAGAGCGCAATTCATCCTCGACAATCTCATTGCCTCAGGCAAGGCGCGGCCGATGATCGTCGTCATGGATCGCGGCTATGCGCTGCGGCCGGGAGCAGCGCCGCCTGCCGGCGGATCGAGTGCCTGGTTGCAGAATCTGCGGCTTGCCTTCACCTCGTTCGAAGACGTCGTCATTCACGATCTGATACCGATGATCGATGCGTCTTACAGGACAATTCCCGACCGGGAGCATCGGGCGATGGCCGGATTGTCGATGGGCGGAATGCAGACTTTGTTTATCGCGCTTCAACATTTGGACATGTTTGCCTATATCGGATCCTTCAGCGGTCCCATTGTTCCCAGCCTCACTACCGGCAATCTGACCGCCGACAGAATAGAGCCGTTCGACAGCAAAACCGCCTACGGTGGCGCCTTCGCCGATCCCTCCACATTCAATCGGCGCGTGAAGCTGCTGTGGTTGGGGGTGGGCGGCGCTGAGTCAGATCAATTCCGCAGCGGGATTGGCGGCGCGGTCGGGGCCCTGCGCAAGGCTGGGGTGCGCTTGGAATACTTCGAATCGAGTGGAACGGCACACGAATGGCAGACCTGGCGACGCGATCTCAACGACTTCGCCCCTCAACTATTTCGCTGAGCTGGCGTCCTGGTCGAAACTAGAGCTAGTAATGCTCGTCGGCCGCGCCACCCGCGCAGCGGCAAATCTTGTACAAACGCTCCGGCAAACTTTGGGTTAGATGCATCTCAAAGTCCAGCAGCACGGCTCTGGGATCGGTCGCTTCGCGGTCAACCAACTCATCGCCCGACGGATGCCTGCCTTCGGTGGGACCGTACTGAACAAAGGGACAAGACGGAAGATGCGCCGTCGTCTGGCGAATGTATGTGCTTATGCGGACGCGATAAACAGGCATGGAACCAAGCTTAGCACCGCCGAAAAACCTAGATTTGCCGAAGTGACAATATGCATTTTGGAATGCTTAGGGGTTCCCAAATCCGGCTACTTATGACGGCGCCGATTAAGCGGCGAGCTGCCTTGGAATTGAAACGTGGGCACTATCTCACCGCGACTGTCCGCACCGGACGCGCTGCCGCCTGTCTAACCGCTATTTTTCAAAGTAAGAAACCCCGCAGCCATGAAATTGGCCATGCGTTTTTTTACAGCGGGAAAATCATCCGAGTGGCACAACCCGCCGGAGAGGCGATCGATGCGCCCGGTGCGCGCGAGCGTATTCATGAGCGCGCCGGTCACGAAGTGATAACCCCAGAAGATATCCTCGGGCGGGTAATCGGGCAGCGCGCGCTTCAAGATGCTGACGAGCTTTAAGACTACCGGGTCGAAGTAAACATCCATCAGCGCGGCCCCTTCGGGCGTGTTGCTGACCCGGGCGCCAAACGCTCCATAGTTCATCCACGCTTCACCACCCTCATAGTAGAGGTCCAAGTCGGTGTCCAAAAACGCGTGCAGGGCCCCCTCAACGGTCGGCTTATCTTTGGCCTCGGCTTCGTACTTCTCGAGTGCCGCGATTCTGCGATTGCTGGTGATGCTCGCTCGCCGGGCGAACACGGCCTCGAATAAATTGCGCTTATCCTTGAAATAGTAATGCAATAGAGTCGTATGGATGCCTACACGTAATGCGACGTCGCGAAGCGTGACCCCGTCGAGCCCGTGTTTTGAAAACAGGTACTCTGCGGCGTCGAGGATTTGTTCCAAGCTTTCTGCACGCTGTTGCGCCTTGGTGCGCTGTTGGCGCTTGGGAGCTTTCGGCACCTACCTAGCCCTTTTGTCGACAGCGAAGCTCTGGACACTGATTAACTGGTTGTTTCACGCGCACTGAGTTTCCCATTTGCGTAGTGACTGCGCAATTGGTTCTTGTCTATCTTACCCGTGGCGGCAAGCGGCATAATATCGATCTCGAGGATCTGATCGGGAAGCCACCAGCTGGCTATTTTGCCGCGCAGAAACTCGAGGAGCTCGCCGGAGTCGAGCGGAATCCCTTGACGCGGCTCTACGATCAGAACGGGTCGCTCGCCCCACGTGGCATCCGATCGGGCAATCACCGCCGCGAGACCCACGGTTGGATGCGTCCCCGCGATATCTTCAATCTCTGCCGGGTTTATCCATTCGCCGCCCGACTTGATCAGGTCTTTCGAGCGCCCGTTGATCGATACATTGCCGGCCTCATCGATGCTCGCCAGATCGCCGGTATCGAAAAACCCAAGCGAGTCCAAGGCGGTTGCGCTGGCGTTGAAATAGCGTTCGATAACGCTGGCACCTTTGACCTTCAGGTGACCCACCACACCACGCTGGCGCGGAAGATCGACGCCGTCCGCATCGGCAAGCTTCAAGTCGAGCCCCATGGGCGGGCGGCCGGAAGCCCGCATCTCTGTGAGCGGCGCATCGAGCGGCGCAATCGTTCCCAACGGTGAGAGTTCGGTCATACCCCAGCTGGTCTGCACGCGCGCGCCAAGGCGCCGCTCCATTCGTCGGATCAAAGCGTCCGGGCAGTTCGCACCGCCGATCAATACGCGCTTAAGAGCCGGCAGCTCGCCGCCTACGGCGTCAAGGTGGTCGAGCACTCCCAGCCACACGGTCTGAATACCCGCCGCAACGCTGACAGCCTCATCGCGCATAATCGCGGCCAGGCTCGCGCCATCGATGTTACGGCCCGGCAGAACCAATTTAGCGCCGACCGCCGGAGCCGCAAACGGAAGTCCCCACGCATTGGCATGGAACATCGGCACGGCGATCAGGAGCACATCGCCACCCGAGAGCGCGATGGCGTCCGCCTGCAAAGCGCGCAACGTGTGCAGGTAATTCGAGCGGTGCGTATAGAGCACACCCTTGGGCGCACCGGTGGTGCCCGACGTGTAGCACAGACCCGCCGGGGTCTCTTCAGCGAAGACGCCCCAGGCAGTTGCCGCACCATGAGTAGCGAGCAACTCCTCGAGGCCCCATATTCGCGCCTTGTTACCTGCAAACACCTCGCCGCGCGGTCCGGCGCCGTCCATGAGGATCACCAGCTCAATGTTGGGACACAGCGGCGACAACTGCGACCAAAGCGGCGCAAGGTTCGACGCCACGGCAAGCGCGCGATCCTCAGCCTCGTTAATCATGGCGGCGAGATGCGCAACCGTAACGCGCGGGTTTAGCGTGTGGCAGACGATACCGCTGCCCATGAGCGCGTAATACATTTCCAGATGATGCTGGGTATTCCAGCCAAGCGTACCGACGCGCTCACCGCGGCGAAGTCCCAGCGCTTGCAGAGCTCCCGACAGCTGATTGCTGCGCGCTCGCAAGCCGGCGTAGCCGATTCGCAGCAGGGGCCGGCCGGCATCCGCCGTGACTATCTCGCGATCGCCGGACCATTTGGCGGCATGATCGAGAAACTTATCAACGGTCAGGGCATAGGGTTGCATACGCAGGCTAAGTACGTGAAGTGAAAACCACGGCCGCCCGAGCAAGGCGGCCGCTGATTCACCGTTAGAAGCTCGTTAGGAATCGCAGGCCATACTGGCGAGGAAGACCTGCGAATCGCAGTCCTGAGTTCAGGGCGCCGACATAGTGTTGGTCGGTAAGATTGGTCCCGTACAGCGTCGTCACGAATTTTGCGTGCTGCCAAGCCAATTGCGCTCCTGAGATGCTGCGCCCCGCGAGATGATCTCCGAGCGAGGAATTCTCGAACAGAGTCGCCCACTGCGGGCCGACATAACCAAAATTCAGGCGCGGAGTCAGAGAGTCCTTATCGCTCATCGAGAACTTATACTGCGCACCAATATTGAAAGTGAAGTTCGGCGCGTAGGTTTGCGAATGTCCGGTCAGATCGACGCATGATGCGCTCGAGGGCCCCGCCTGAGGATCGCAGGGCGTGAGCGTCGCGATGCGCGGATCGGTCGCGAAGAACCTGCCAAGAGAGCTATGCATGACGGCCAATCCGCTGTCGATCGAAAACTCGCCGAAGACCGCCTGTTCCTGCGCCTCGAATCCGTAGATATGCGTCGGATTTGGATTGTTGAGTTCGAAGCCGAATGTCGGAAGTTGCGGATAGCCGACCGTGACCTGGAAATTCTTGTAGTCGTAGTAGAAGCCGTCGACCTGCGAGCGCAGATGCCCCTCGAAGGCGGTGTTTTTCCAGCCAACTTCGTAGCTGGTCAGCTTCTCTGAACCAAATGCTGACGGCGTGCCAAAGCCCACCGGGACATTCAGGCCGCCGGGTCGAAACCCGGTCGAGACGAACGCATAGAGGAAATTGTTGGGATCGACAGTCCAATTCAAGGAGACCTTGCCCGAGGTATTCGTATACTTCTGCGACTGCTCGTCAGCCAGCGGCAAGCCATATTGCTCCACCTGCACATGATTGGTTGTCTTGGCATCGGTGTATCGGGCGCCGATTTGCAGCTGCAGTCCGCTGGTCAGTTGAAAACTCACTTGACCGAAGCCGGCGACTGCCGACGTCGGATTGGTGCCCTGAAGCCGGTATTCAGAGAGCGGGTTGCCCGGCGGAATACCAATCAGGAAATAGTAGTTAGGAACGAAAGTCAGTTTGTCGTAGTCCGCGTAGGCTCCGAATATCCATGTAAAGAAACCATGGTCGGGTGAGAGGATGTTGACCTCCTCCGACCACAGCGTTTCCCAGACATTGTCTGCAAAATAGCTGTTGCCAACATTGGTGCCGTCCAAATCGGCTTGATATTGCGTATCGCCCTTCTGGTAGCCCGTGACTGAACGCAACGTGATGCCATCCGGCAGCACATAGTCCGCTTTCAAGATCGTGCGTCCAAACCGGTCGAGTCCTTGTTGCGGCGAGTTCACACCGATATTGAAAAGATCCTCGGTGGAATTGTAAGGATCGGCCGGGTATGCGCCAAAATTCAGATAGTCGAAATCAGTCTTGAGAGAAATCGTCAACGCGTCATCGGGTTTGAACAATAGGCTGACTCGGCCGCTGCCAATGCGCATCTTGCCGGGGTTGCCATCGTAAGCACCGCCGTTCGGACCGGTGACATGATAGAAACTGTCGCGGGTTTCGCTGTCGAAGGCCAAGCGCGCAGCCAACGTGTCACTGATTGGCAGGTTGACCGCACCTTGCAGGCCAAAGTCGGTGTAGTTACCGGCCTGAACTTGCACGTAGCCGCCCACGTCGCCGCCGATGATCGGATCGTTCGTGGTCACCAATACGGCGCCACCGGTGGCATTTTGGCCCCCGAACGTGCCTTGAGGTCCACGCAGGATTTCGACGCTGGCAACGTCGTAGTATGGTTCCCCCTGAAAATATCCAGGGAAGGTTGCCACGCCGTCGCGATACGTGACTACACCGACTGTCGTCTGAGAGTTGTGTTCACCTTTACCGACGCCGCGAATGTCGAAGTCATTACCCTGCCCGAAGTTATTGACCACCGCGCCAGGTGTCGCGAACTGCAGTGCATCGACCATGGTAACGCCCAGGTTGGCGAGATTGGCGCCACTGATGACCGTCACGGAGATCGGGGTTGTCTGAAGATCCGTGTGGCGGCGTTCTGCGGTGACGACCACCTCGGCGAGGTCGCCGGACGTGCCGCTAGATGTCGGCGTCGCCGTCTGCGCGACAGCGGTACAACACCAACTTAGCGAGAGCGCAGAGACACTCAACCAGAATTCTTGGATCTTCATGGACTCCCCCTTTGCTGTTGCAGGTGCGCTCTAGCGGCGCGTGGCCGGATATTTACATTAACTAGTTACGCAGTCAATGTTCACTCTTGCGATAGCGAATGTATAAACCAAGCGTCTTTTGGGTGGGAAATGTCAGGGAGTATTTAGGCGTAATCGAAGCCGATAATGCTAAGGATTTTCAATAGCTTGGCACAGAGAAACGGGACGTTTCGAGGCACGGAGAGTCGAGGCACTGTTGCCCTCCTGCCTCGACTCTACTTACCCTCCCTGTCTGCTAATGGGCCAGCTGAAAGTTCGTCGACACGACCCAGCCCTCGTTGCCGAGCTCGTCGGTGACTTTCCACCATACGCCCATCTTGTCGCCGGTCGGATAGAGCATCATTCCCGGATCGAGGTCTCGCACGACTTCAGATTTTAAGTTTGATGTCGCGTACATTTTGCCGGGCTTTGACACCTTGACTGCTTGCTGCACATTGTCGGCTTTGGCGTCGGGAGCGGCAGTCTTCAGTTCGTTTACCATTTTGATATACGCGTCGAGGTAGGCCATGGTGACCACTTGGCCAATTTCCGTATTGGCGTAGCCGCTGGCGCCGCCGGCGGCAAAACCGCCGAAAAATGCCCCGCCGCCACCGCCCATCCAACCCAAATCGGTTTTCTTGGCGTGGCCCTGTTCCAGCGCTACCTGTTCAGTGGAGCGCACGTCGGTCAGCGTTAGAACCACATCAGCAGTCTTGCTCTTCAAGCTGACACCGCCGACCAGCGCACCCACACCGTGCGGCAAAAGACCACCGAGTATTCCTCCGACATTGGTGCCGCCGGAGTTGCGGTTTTGATTGGCGATGTCAGGCACGAGTACGTAGTCCGCTGCCTTCATCTGGCCCTTGCCGATGTTTGATCCGGCGCGTTCCTCGCCACTGGCTGACAGTGCCCGTTCAGCTTGGGCCGCCTGCAAACCCTTGCCGCGGTCGACCAAAGTAAAACACTTGGACTGCGACACGAAGACCTTGATCAGCGCCGCAGGGGATTCCAAGTTCAGCGCCGTCCACCACTGATTCTGCGGTTCCGTGACAGCCAGCGTACCAATCCTTTTCTCGCAAATCGGAATCTGCGGCGGCGGCGCTTCCGCATAGGCCGCGCTCGCGCCGAGCGTAAAGCCTGCGGCCACGATCAGAAGTGCAATGCAATATCGATTCTTCCCAGGAGATTTTTTCATTGTTTAATTTCCCTTCAAGCGAGCCCTAAGGTCTGCCAGGATTCTGCCGCCGTCTGCCGCGGCGAAGTCCGGTGAGTTATCGTTTGTAAAAAATACCATGCTGCTAGTAGAAAGACGAGCGAACTCGCCAATCGTCAGGCTCGAATCGGCACGGTTGACGAGCAGGTCACCCCGGACGATTATCGCGGGCACCTTTACCAGGAGTCCGCGATGACGCTTCGCGTCGAGCCTTCCGGAGCGAGCTGCGGCGCGCTGATATACGGCGCGGACCTTTCACAATCGTATTCGCAAGCGGAAATCAATTTCATCCGCGAGGCCTGGCTGAAACATCAGGTCATCGGTATTTGCGCTCAAGAGCTGCAAATCGCTGATTTGGAGCGGTTCGCCGCCGCACTCGGACCGGATGGCGATGATCCGTTCATTGCATCCATGGCGGGCCATCCTCGCGTAGTCGAAGTACGCCGCGAGGCCGATGAAACCACGCCGGTATTCGCCGAGGCCTGGCACTCCGACTGGAGTTTTCTCCCATCCTCGCCCGCCGGTACCCTGCTGTACGGCAAGGTCATACCCCCGGTCGGAGGCGATACGCTGTTCGCCGATCAGTACGCAGCCTACGATGCGCTATCGGAAAGGATGAAAGACAAAATTGCGCACCTGCAAGGCATCCACTCGGCGCGCCGCAGCTACTCCCCCGGCGGCGTATATGGCGAGCGCGACAAGGGGCGCTCGATGGCCATCCGCTATTCGGAAAAGGCGATGGCGACACAACTGCATCCGGTGGTACGAACCCATTCGGAAACCGGCCGTCGCGCCCTGTTTGTCAATTTGGGCTACACCATCGGCATCGATGGAATGAACGAATCGGACGCGACGGCACTTCTCGCGGAACTCTTTGCGCACCAGAGCCGCCCCGAGTTCGTCTACCGACACAGTTGGTCGCCCGGACTTCTGACCCTCTGGGACAATCGCTGCGTATTGCACACAGCGACCGGAGGTTATCAAGGCCATCAGCGCCTGCTCTGGCGAATCACGATTGGGGAGATCCGCGGTGCCGAAACGAGTTGATTTGAACAATGTGCCCGTGGTTGTCGGTTGGATGAAGGATCGTCTGATCAGCGCGTTTCAATAGCATGCTTCGTGCAGCCTCGAGCACATTGTCGATCGCGCGCCGGCGGTAATCCCACATCGCATCTTGACTCGGAGGGAATACCACCATGGTCGCGTTCGCTTCGAACAGCAGAATCGAACCATCCGACGCTACTGCGAAATCGATACCGGCGTATTCGAGGTCCAAGGCCGTACAAATCTGCGTCAATGCCGCCATCGCGATTGCGCCGAGTGCGCTCGGCATATCTTCGAGAAAGCAGCGCTCTTCCTCTCGGAACAAAGGGTTTTGTGCCATCGCCGACGAAAAATAATGCACTTTCCAGTCGCGAGAAATCGCCAAATGCAAAGGATACATGACGCCATCCACGAACATCACTCGGTACTTGCGCGACATGCCGTCTGCACCGCGTGCATCCAGATAGGAAATCAACAGCAAATTTTCCGCGGATGACAGCGAATCGATTGCTTCAGGCAGCTCATGACGGTTGGCGACGTACACAAAATGTTCGCCGGTGTGAAACCCCGGTCTTCGCAGCGGCAGCGGAAACTGCAAACTATCCGCCTCGAGGATGGCTGTCGGATGCAAGGTATCGATCTTGGGCGCGATGACCCCTGGAATCGCGCCCAACCGGCGTGCGATTTCTGCGCGCCCGGTAACTTGCACCCGTATCGGCCTATTAATTACCGGAGCACGGCTCTGCGCCAGCACTTCCGTGCAACGAGACAGGGCCACTGCGCAAAGATCTGCATCACCGATCGCATTGACCACCAGAGCGTGATGCGGCGGCGGGACACGAGGGTCGTAAAATTCCGGGTATAGCGCATGAATGGTAAAGCGCCGGTCACTGATCCACAGGTCGGTCGGTATATTGCCGCCGCGGGCGCAAATAAGCAGCAAGAGCGGTACGCCAATTTCAGGGCCGCGATACGATCTTGTCACCAAAGCACGGCCTAAAAAACCTTTTTGCAGATGCCTTTCGGCGTCTTCGCGATCGATATCCTTCAGCACCCACGCCATTCCTTCATGAGCCTCGTGCATGTGCTCGTCAATTGCCAATGCCGCCTCATAGTGCAATCGCGCCGCCGCTGAATCGTTGTCGGCGCGTAGCAAGTTGGCTAGATTGACCCGGGCGATGGGGTTGCCCGGGTGATGTTTTATCGCCTCCGCGTACGCTGTCCTCGCGGCGGAACGAAACCCGCCCGCCAACGCCAAATTGCCGAGTTCATTGAGTGCGTAAAAATTGGTGGGATCGCCGCGCACGACCTCCAGGTAAGCAAGGCGCGCAGCCTCATCTTCCCCTGTCCGGGACAGCCTCCGGGCGCGCTCCAATGCCTCATCAGCCTGCATGCCACATGGACAGCCTCTGCGGTCTTAGGTTCTGCGCTGCCATAAGTTTATGCTTCACTATTCGCAACGATAGAGGGAGCTGCATTTGAATTCAACAATGGAGCAAGCGTGGACATTACATCGCGGCGGCCGACTCGATGAGGCACGTTCGCGGTGCGAGGAGTTACTGCAGGAGGTGCCCGCGAGCTTTGAGGCCTTGTCCTTGCTCGCGCTCATCGCAGCCCAACAGGGGGATTTCGCGCACGCCCTCGTCAGTTACGATCGAATCATCGCCGTCAAACCGGACTTTGCTGATGCGTATTCGAATCGCGGCGCTTCGTTCGCAGCGTTGAACCGGCCGAACGAGGCGCTGGCGAATTTTGATCAGGCGATTGCCATTGACCCCAACCATGTTGAGGCGCATGTCGGCCGAGCCATCACTTGGTTACTACTGGGAGATTTCGCCCACGGCTGGCGGGAGTTCGAATGGCGCTGGAAAACCTCTCAGGGTCGCGCCATGCAAGAGCGCAAAGGCTTTTCGCAGCCGCCCTGGCTGGGCGCAGAAGACATTGCCGCGAAAACCATCTTGCTCCATTCCGAGAAGGGACTGGGCGACACCCTGCAGTTCTGCCGCTTTGCCAAACATGTGCACGGCTTGGGCGCCACCGTCCTGCTGCAGGTGCAAGAAGCGCTCGTAGAAGTGCTCGATCTGGACGGTGTCGCGCAAATACACGCCGACACGCGGCAACCGCCGCCTTTCGATGTGCACTGCCCTCTATTGAGCTTGCCGATGGCGCTCAAGGTCGAACTCGCCACCATTCCTGCCGAAAAATATCTACGCGCGCCGCCCGCGAGCGCGGCGCGCTGGCGTGCAAAGCTTGGTGAGCGCTCAAAGCCCCGGGTCGGCCTGGTGTGGCGCGGCGATCCAAATAATCCCATTGATCACAGGCGCAGCCTCACGCTGGCTCAATTGCTGCCGCATCTTCCGGATCGGCATCAGTATATGAGCCTGCAAATGGAACTCAATGAATCGGAACGAGGCATTGTCGCGGCGTACTCTCTCAACTTCAGGCAATCGCAGGAGATGAATTTCGTTGAGACCGCAGCACTTTGCGAGTGCCTGGATCTCGTGATCAGCGTCGATACAAGCGTCGCCCACTTAAGTGCCGCGTTGGGACAAAAGACCTGGATTTTGTTGCCCTTCAATGCCGATTGCCGCTGGCTCTTGGATCGAAGCGACAGCCCATGGTATCGGTCAGCCAAGCTCTATCGACAAGAGCGCAGCGGCGACTGGGGCAGCGTGCTTACACGAGTTGCCGCGGACCTGAATCGCTTGGCGACATAACGCAGGCAACGACCCGGACATAATCTTCCACCTCTTCTCTCGACGGTGAACCACCGCTCGAAACGCAGCGGCGTTGCCGCCGGTCGCATCACGGATTGACCGTAGGGTTTATCCCTACAATTTTCGCGCCTGCAATGACGCAGGCGATCGTGGAGTCAATGAATGCTCCTCCTGCGTGCAACGCGTTTCGCGCGTGCGTTATTTGGCGGATACGGGCCGCTGGCTGCGCTTCACCTGCTATGCGTTGTGGCGTTCGTCAGCGGATGCCACTCCTCGTCCGGATCTTACTCACCGCCGCCGGCGCAACTCACCTCCATAGCGGTGGGACCGCCGGACAGCACCGTTGCGATGGGCTTGTCGAGTCAGTTCACGGCGACTGGCCTCTACTCGGACGGCTCGAAACAGGATCTCTCGTCTCAGGTCGACTGGACTTCCGCGAATGCGGCCGCAGCCCGCATCAGCAACGCAGGACTTGCGACCACGGCCGGCCCCGGTACAACCATGATCACCGCGAAGCTGGGAAGAATGTCGGGCTCGACGAGCCTCAACGTGACTCCGGCGACTTTGGTGGTGATCGATCTGACGCCGACCAACGCCGGCGTGGCCAACGGCCTCAGCACTCGTTTCGTCGCAACCGGCGTTTACACCGACAATTCGGTGCACGACATTTCCGCTTCGGTAACGTGGGCCTCCTCGGTCAATACCGTAGCCTCGATCAGCAATACGCCTGGTTCAAATGGCGTGACCGCCACCACGGTCCCCGGCTCGACGATGATTTCGGCAAGCCTCGGCGCCGTTTCCGCGTCCACGACTCTGACTGTGACCTCCGCGACGCTGGAGTCGATCGAGGTCACGCCCACGAATCCGAGCATCGCCAACGGTTTGACCGAAGCGCTACAGGCGACCGGAATCTATACAGATCACTCCACACACGACCTGACGAGTTTGGTCGCCTGGAGTTCCTCGGTAACCAGCGTGACATCGGTCAGCAACACGCCCGGGTCGAATGGAATGGCAACGACGGTAACTCCCGGTTCAAGCACGATTACGGCGACGCTTGGCGGAATATCCGGATCGACGAGCTTGACCGTTACCGCCGCGACCCTCGTGTCCCTCGGCATCACGCCGGCGAATCCCAGCATCGCCAAGGGTCTGAAATCTCAGTTCACCGCGGTCGGAACTTACACCGACAACTCTACGCAAATACTCACGGCACAAGTCCAGTGGACCAGTTCCGATCCGACTGTGGCGACGGTGAGCAATGCGTCGGGCTATGACGGAGTTGGAGTGGGACTCAATCCTGGCTCAGCGACGATCACCGCCACGTGGGCCGGCGCGTCCGCGTCCACACTCTTGTCCGTCACTCCCGCAACGCTCGTATCGATCGGCGTGAGCCAGGCGAACCTGAGTATTGCCAACGGTCTTACCAGTCAGTTCATTGCGAATGGTGTTTATACCGATAACTCGACGCAGAACCTCACTGCTTACGTTGCATGGACGTCTTCCGATGTCACCGTGGCGTCGATCAGCAATGCCGCTGCTTCCCACGGCCTTGCCACGGGGGTCAGCCCGGGATCGGTTTCGATTACGGCTGCCAGCGGTACTGTATCCGGATCGACGAATTTGACGGTCACGCCGGCGGCGCTCGTCTCGATTGCTCTGATACCGGCCAATCCCAGCATTGCCAACGGCACACAGCAACAATTCGCCGCAACCGGCACCTATACCGACACCTCAACGCACGATGTGACGGCGGCCGTTACCTGGAATTCTTCAGACACCACTGTTGCCACGATCAGCAATGCATCGGGCTCAAACGGGCTTGCCACCTCGCTCAGTCAAGGATCGGTCACGATCAGCGCGACGCTGGGCACTATCGCAGGCGCTACCGGCTTGACGGTCACGCCCGCGGTACTCGTCTCGATCGCCGTGATACCTGCGAACGCCAGCATCGCGAACGGCACCGGCCAGCAGTTCGCGGCGACCGGTACTTATACGGATAACTCGACACAGCCCCTGACGACTTCAGTGAATTGGAGTAGCTCCGACACGACGCTCGCTTCGATCAGCAACGCATCCGGTTCCAAGGGATTGGCAAGCTCGGCCGGCCAGGGAACGGCGACGATCACCGCAAGTTTAGGCACAGTCTCTGGCTCTACCGGATTGACGGTCACCGCCGCAACGCTGGTATCGATTGCAATAACGCCGCTCGGCCCCAGCATCACCGACGGAACTACCCAGCAGTTCACCGCAACCGGGACATACACGGATAGCTCGACACAGAACCTGACCGCGTCGGTGGCGTGGACGTCGTCCGATACGACGATCGCAGCGGTCAGCAACGCGGCCGGCTCGAGCGGACTCGCAACGGCCGCGGGCATCGGCACGACCTCGATCGGCGCCGCGTTGGGCACGGTGACGGCCCCTGTCGCGACCTTGAGCGCGACTGCCGCGCCGGAATACGCCTATGCGTCAAACCAATCCGACAACACCGTATCGCAGTACACCATCGGCGCGGGCGGCGCGCTGACCTCGATCGGTACGCAGGCAACCGGCGTTGAGCCCAACGCGATTGCGGTCGTCCCGTCGGGCCGCTACCTTTTCGTCGCGAACTGGACCGACAACACGCTCTCGGAATACACGATTGGAAGCGGCGGTACGCTGACCGCGATCGGCACCGTGGCCACCGGCATCAACCCAGCGTCCATCGTTGTCGACCCGACGAGCAGCTATGTGTATGTCGCAAACCTAGGCAGCAATACCGTTTCGGAATACGCCATTGGTTCGGGCGGCGCGCTCACGAGCATCGGCACTATCGCCGCCGGAAGCGGACCTGCATGCATCGCCATCGATCCCACGGGCCACTACGTCTACACAGCCAATCAAAACAGCAACAACGTCTCGGAGTTCGCGATCGGCATGGGCGGAACGCTCACCTCTGCCGGGACGGTGGCAGCGGGGGGCCTACCCCAATCCGTCGCAATTGATCCGACAGGCCGATATGCCTACGTAGCGAACTACAACGATGGCACCGTCTCTGAATACACGATTGGTGGGGGCGGCACGCTCGCCTCCATCGGCTCAATCGCTGCGGGGAGCCTGCCCGAGTCGCTCGTGATAGACCCCACCGGCCACTATGTCTATGCGGCCAACCACGGCGGCAACACGGTATCGGAGTATCAAATTGGAACCGGCGGCGCTCTCGTTGCCATTGGCGCCATAGCAGCCGGTAGCGGACCTTGGTACATCACGGTTGAGGCCTCGGGCCGGTATGTGTATGTCGCGAATTTCAACGACAACACCGTCTCACAGTACAGCCTCGGCACAGGCGGCGCGCTCACCTTTTTCGGCACCGTAGCGACGGGGAGCGGACCCAACGCGGTTGACACCGGTCTCTGATTGGATTGCCGGCTCATGCGGTCGAGACCCGCGATGTCGTCAGGTGATAGCGCAGGTTCAGGCATGAAGTCTCTGCGCGACATGCTGTTCCACGAACTGAATGGTTGAAGCGAGCGCTGCAAAAGTAAAGAAATGCACACGGTTCATCCCGAGGTCGGGTTCCTCGGCCTGGGCATGCGCCACCTCGCGCAACACGCGTTCCGGTGTTTCGCTGCTGAGCAATGATCGCGCACCGGGTCGCTCCTTGAGAGCTCTCACCGAGGCCCCGACGCCGCAAATCATGGCGTATTTCAACAGCGAGGCGCGGCTCGCGGGACCCGCGACGCCGATACGCAAGGGAAGTTGAATGCCCTCCGCTCGAAGGTGCCTCGCGCTTGCAATAATCGGCATCGACTCGAAGCAGAACTGGCTGACGAGTTCCACTTCGAATCCGCGAGCCGCCGCGGTGCGCAGTTTGGCGGCACGCGCCCTGGCGAGTTCCGAGTCAGAAATGCGTGGATGCCCCTCGGGATACCAGCTCAATTTGATCTTGCGAATGCCGAACGCGTCGATCAACCCTGTTTCGATCAGCTGCTGACTGGAACCGAATTCGCCGATCGGCTGACTTCGGTCGCCGCCGAGAATGAGCGCCCGATCGACCCTGGCTTCGCTGGTGAGGCGTTGCAAAAGGACCTCCAAATCAGCCCGGCTTCCAATATTGCGGGCTACGATATGCGGTACGGGAACCAGCCCTGCATTGCGCAATTCGGCGGCGACCGCGACGCTGCGGTCGACTTTGTCCGACGGCAACGAGGTAATGAAGACTTCTGAGCCTTGCGCCATGAGCGATTCGGCGGCGCGGATGGATTTTCCATCGCCGCACGTGACCTCAGCGGAGTAATTGCGCAACAAATCAGCCAACATGCGTGGCTCCCAAAGCAATAAGCTTTATTTCTGCACTCGATAGCCAACGCCGCTTTTTTTTCGCTGCGATTAATTGTATGTTACACGTACTAATTCATTATTCAAGCCCCGCCGGTGGCGTTGGGGACACGCCAGGGGGAAATCAGACGCGCCGGCAGTCTAACTGATGAAGGCGGCTGTTCTCGTTGTTCGTGGCTTTCACAGGAGGCAGGCTGGCATGAGTCAAGAGAGTTTGGAAAAACTGTTGGCGAGGAACGGCGACACCGTTCGGTTGCTGCGCAACTCGCAAATCGGCGCGTACGTCTATCCGGTCGTTCCCAGCGAGTTTAGCAACTGGCGCATGGAACAACGCAGCTGGCGAGAAACAGCGGTGCTGTTCGATCAATCGCACCACATGGCCGAGATGACGGTCAAGGGACCCGACGCATTCCGGATGCTGAATGCCCTCACGATCAACAGCTTCGCCACCTTCGTACCGAACAAGGCCAAGCAAATGGTTCCCTGCAGCCACGAAGGATATGTGATCGGAGACGGCATTCTGTTCTATCTCGATAAGGAGGAGTTCCTGTTCGTCGGTCGGACTCCCACCGTGAATTGGATTCAGTTTCAGGGGGAGACCAGTGGCTACAAAGTCGACCTGATTCGCGATGATCGCTCACCCGCCCACCCGCGCGGCAAGCCGGTCGTGCGCCGCCATTATCGCTTCCAGATCCAGGGTCCCAATGCGACGCAGGTTCTCGAAAAACTCCATGGCGGTCCGCTACCGGACGTCAAGTTTTTCAACATGGATGCGATCAATATCAACGGACGCAGAGTTCGGTGTCTTCGCCATGGCATGGCAGGGGCTCCTGGGCTCGAGATTTGGGGCCCCTATGACCAATACGACGAAGTTCGCGAAACGATCGTAGCGGCTGGGAAGGACTTTGGCCTGGCGCAGGCGGGTGCGCGCTGCTATTCGAGCAACACGCTCGAATCGGGTTGGATTCCCTCGCCGCTGCCGGCCGTCTACACCGGCGAAAAGATGAAGCCCTACCGTGAATGGCTGCCGGCGGGCGGCTACGAGGGCACAGCCTCGATCGGCGGCAGCTATGTATCGAAGCGCATTGAAGACTATTACCTCACACCCTATGCCCTTGGTTATGGCCCTCTGGTCAAGTTTGATCACGATTTCATCGGCCGCGAGGCACTCGAGAAGATGGCGGGCGCGCCGCATCGCAAGAAGGTGACCTTCGCTTGGAATTCGCAGGACGTGCTGAAAATCTTTGCATCGCTGCTCGCTCCCGGTGAGACAAACTGGAAGTATTTCGATTTTCCGAACTGCAACTACGCGACCTCCTCATTTGACCAGATATTGCGCAGCGGCAAACTCGCAGGGTTCTCCATGTTCGGCGGGTACAGCTACAATGAACGAACCGTGTTGTCCCTGGGCGTGGTGGATCCGGACATTCAGATCGGCGATGTTTTGACGCTGGTGTGGGGAGAGGAAGGCGGCGGGACCAGCAAGCCCACCGTCGAACCGCACGGGCAAGTTGAGATTCGCGTCAAAGTATCGCCGACGCCCTATGCCAGGGACGCCCGCGAGGCCTATCACGATGGTTGGCGAACGCGCCAATAACATGCAATCCGGAGAGCAACTTTGGAGCCCTTCAGCCGCGCGGATCCGCGACGCCAATGTGACGGCATTTTCGCAGTGGCTGGAACGCGAACGGGGATTGCGGTTCGCGGACTACGCCGCATTGTGGCGCTGGTCGGTTGAGGATCTGGATGGTTTTTGGGGCGCGCTTTTTGAATATTTTCACATCGACTGTTCGGCGCCCCCGAGCTGCGTGCTCGCCCGCCGCAACATGCCGGGCGCGCAATGGTTTCCGGGGGCGAGACTCAACTATGCGCAACACGTGTTGCGGCGGGAGCACGGCGGCGATGATGCGCTCCTGTTCGCGAGCGAGAGCCACCCGCTTGCGCCGGTCAGCTGGCAAACCCTAGGGACTCAAGTCCGCACGCTGGCCACTCGACTGCGTGCGGCCGGCGTAGTGCCCGGCGACCGTGTCGTGGCCTGGATGCCGAACATTCCGCAGACCATGGTTGCGATGCTCGCGACCACCGCAGTCGGAGCGATATGGGCCTGTTGCTCTCCTGATTTTGGCGAACGCGGCACGCTCGATCGGCTCGCCCAGCTCAAACCGAAGCTCTTTTTTTGCGTTGATGGATATCGATACGGCGGAAAAACCATTGACCGCCGCGAAGAATTGCGTCGCATCGTTGGGGGGCTCACCGATCTAGAGCACATCATCTGCCTGCCCTACCTCGACGCCGAGCGAACGGACATGCCGATCCCGTCAGCCGTTCCTTGGAATTCGTTCATGCAGGGACCCCAGATTGGCGAAGGCGAGTTTCGCTACGAACAGGTTCCCTTTGATCATCCGCTGTGGATATTGTTTTCGTCGGGTACAACGGGCCTGCCCAAGGCGATCGTGCACGGCCACGGCGGCATTCTGCTAGAGAACTTGAAAAACGCGACTTTTCATTTCGATCTGCATGCCGGAGATCGTCTGTTCTTTTTCACCACCAGCGGCTGGATGCTGTGGAACTTTCTAACCAGTACGCCGCTGACCGGCGCCGTTCCAGTGCTCTACGACGGCCACCCTGCTTACCCACAGCCCGACATTTTGTGGAAAATAGCGGATGCGGCCGGCGCGAGCCTCTTCGGAGCGAGCCCCACCTACGTCGATCAATTGGCCCGCAACGGTATTGCGCCGGGCGAGCGATATCCGCTCTCCAATCTTCGCACCATCAGCCTCGCGGGCTCACCGGCCACGCCTGAGTGCATGGCCTGGTTTTACCGTAACGTAAAGCCGGATTTATGGGTCGCGAATGGTAGTGGAGGAACCGATTGCTGCACAGGATTCGTCGGCGGCGTACCGACCCTACCGGTACATGCCGGAGAGATTCAAGCGCCCTCGCTCGGCGTCAGCGTCAAGGCATTCGACGAGCGCGGCCAGAGCGTCGTCGATCAAGTCGGCGAATTGGTCATTACCGAGCCGATGCCTTCAATGCCGCTGAAATTCTGGAACGACCCCGGTGATCAGCGCTACCTGGAGACTTATTTTCAGGAGTACCCCGGGATATGGCGACACGGAGATTTCTTCAAGATCAACGCGGCCGGGGGATGCGCAGTGCTGGGGCGCTCCGACGCCACGCTCAACCGCTACGGTGTGCGCATCGGCACGGCGGAGATCTACCGCACCCTGGCGCTGCTGGGCGAGGTGCAGGATTCACTGATCGTCAACCTTGACCTAGCGGACGGCGGCTTCTTCATGCCGCTGTTCGTGAAGCTCTCGCCGGGCACCGAGATGGACGCCGAAATCGAGTCGCGGATTCGCGGCCTTTTGCGGGGCGAATACACTGCGCGCCACGTGCCCGACAAAATCTACGAAGTGCCGGCGATTCCTTACACTCTGACCGGCAAGAAAATGGAAGTTCCGGTGCGCCGGATATTGATGGGCGTCGCGCCGGCCAAAGCCGCCAATCCAAGCGCCATGGCCGATGCCTCGGCCTTGGATTTCTTTATTGACTACGTCAAGCGGCAGGAAGACTACATCCTTTGAAAAAACCCTATACCGAAATACCCGGCACGACTATTTTCGATATGGATCAGGCCCGCAAAGGCTATTACCTGAACCAATTCTGCATGTCGCTGATGAAGGCGGAAAATCGCGAGCGCTTCAAAGCCGACGAAGGCGCCTATCTGCAGGAATGGCCCATGACGGCTGAACAGCGGCAGGGTGTAATCGCCCGCGACTACAACCGGCTGATTTCCCTCGGCGGCAACATTTTTTTTCTCGCCAAGATATTTTCGACGGACGGCAAAAGTGTTCAGCAAGCGGTTTCCACCATGACCGGCATGACCCAGGAGCAGTATGCGCACATGATGAGCAACGGCGGGCGCCTGCCCGCGGCCGGCTGAGGCAGAGAAAATTTATATGGCACGCATTACCGCCGGAGTCGCTACCTCGCACGTTCCGGCCATCGGCGCCGCAATCGACAATCACAAAACCGGCACCGACTACTGGCGGCCACTATTTGCGGGGTATGAGGCATCCAAGCGATGGATGGCGGCGCATACCCCCGACGTCGTCATACTGGTTTACAACGATCACGCCAGCGCATTCAGCTTGGACGTCGTGCCGACTTTTGCCATCGGCTGCGCCGATCACTACGCGCCGGCGGACGAAGGCTGGGGCGCACGACCTGTACCGACAGTGCAAGGTCACCCCGAGCTCGCCGCTCATGTGACCCAGTCGGTGATCGAGCAAGACTTTGATCTGACCATCGTCAATCGCATGGATGTGGACCATGGCCTGACCGTGCCCTTGTCGCTTCTCTTCGGGCAGCCGAAAGCATGGCCTCTGAAAGTGATTCCCCTGGCAGTCAACGTGCTGCTCTATCCCCCACCCTCCGGCCGGCGGTGTTTTGAACTCGGCAAGGCGATACGGCGCGCGGTCGAGTCCTTCGATGAGGATCTCAGCGTACAGATCTGGGGGACCGGCGGCATGAGTCATCAATTGCAGGGCGCCCGAGCAGGTCTGATCAATTCCCCTTGGGATAACGCCTTCTTGGACCGCCTCATCGAGGATCCCGAGGGGCTATCGCGGGTGCCGCACCTCGAGTACCTTCGCGAGGCAGGCTCGGAGGCCATTGAGCTCGTTATGTGGCTGATCATGCGCGGCGCATTGCACGACAGGGTCGTGGTGCGCCACCGCTTCTATCATGTCCCGGCCTCCAACACCGCCGTGGGTCATTTGGTGCTGGAGAATGTGTCCTGAATCCCCTGTCGGCCGAACGTCCTCCCTACTCGTGGATTCGAGTCAGCAACTCGATTAATTTCGCGACCTCTCGCGCCGTAAAACGCGCTTTGAGCCATTGCTCGTGCTGACGGATCGCCGCCTTGGCCGTCACCAGTGCCTTGCGGCCCAAGTGAGTCAGATTGAGCGTCTGCTTGCGCCCGTCGCTGGTCGACTTGCCGCGCACCAGATAGCGGCGGGACTCGAGCCGATTGACGATGGCCATGGTGGTGGCGCGATCCATTCGCATGCGATTGGAGAGGTCGGTTTGCGCTATATCCGGATGGTCATCGACAAGCCAAAGCACCGACACCTGCTTCTGGGTGAGGTCCAGATCTGCAAAGGTTTCAGTGAAGTGGCGATATACCGCGCCGTACGCCAATCGGATGTGAAATCCGACAATGTTGCGGATTTCGCCAATATCCTCATCTCCCGCCACATGCGGCGTGGTGATCGTCAATGTCTCTTTTTGCTTCGCCATCCAGAGCCCTCGTTGTAGCCGTCAGTGTACCGTTGCCGGACTGGCGAGTCACAACTTGAACCAACGCTCCGCATTCGTCTGCATCAGCTTGCGCTTGGTTTCAATCGGGATGTCGAGCAGGTCATGCGTGCGCACTTCGTCCGCCACGTATTGATAGGGATAGTCCATCGCGTACATCACGCGGTCTTCGCCCATGACCTGTTGCGCGAATAAAATCGCGGGCGCCCATGCCATGCCGCTGGTGGTGATGAGCACATTGGAGCGAAGATACTCGAAAATGGTTTTCTTGAGCGGCTTCATGCGCGCGTAGCGTTTGGAGCGTATCCCCGCCTGATGCATGTAGTCGAGGCGGTAAACCCAGTACGGCAGCGCCTCGCCGGCATGGCCAACCATGATTTGCAGATCCGGGTAACGATCGAAAATGCCGGTGGTGATCAGGCGTAGCAAATGCATTCCGGTGTCCACGCCGAATCCAAAGATCGCACCGTCGAGTCCCGCGTCGAGCATGGGCCCGATCATGGAATCCGGCGGCGTCGCGGGGTGAATATAGAGCGGCTGACCCGTGTCGGTGAGCGCCCGGAAAATTGGATCGAATTTTGCCTCATCGAGATATTCGCCCTGGGTATGGCTGTTGATCTGAACGCCCTTGAAGCCGAGGGTTGCGCCGCGTGCGATTTCCGCGGCAGACCACTCCGGATCCTGCGGCGCCACCGTCGTCATGCCGATGTACCGGTCGGGCCGCGCGGCGACCTGTTCGGCCAAAAAGTCATTGGCGTCGCGTGCGATGTTCTTGGCCTCCGTGAGGTCGCGCAGGGGTTGCGCACCCGGCGAGGTGAGCGCCAGGACGGCCTTGTCGATACCCGTTTCGTCCATTTCGCGAATACGCTGCTCGCCTAGATCCAACAATCGATCAATAATCTGTGTCGCGCGTTCAGACGGGCTGCGCCCATAAAAACCCCACAGCGACACCATGCCTTTGTCGGCCGTACCGTTTTTCACCATGCGCAAATACACGTCGATCTGCGCGCGGGTTGCGAAGGCTTCCTCGGTTGCGATGCGTAAATAGCCGCGATCGCCTCCTGTATTCAGTGCGTGCGGCATCGTCATCCCTCGTGAACCGTTTTGAGAACCATACACGCCATCACGCCTTCCATTCCGTCCTCATGTCCGTGACCCGACCATTTCACCCCGCCGAAGGGCGCATCAGCGCCGGCGAGCGTCGTCGTGTTCAGACAGAACATGCCGGTTTCGACTTCGCGGGCGAGCCGCTTTTGACGGGCTGAATCATTGGTCCATGCATATGCCGACAGCCCATACGGCAGACGATTGGCCTCGGCGATCATGTCCTCCTCCTTGTTGTATGGATTGATCAGGGCGAGCGGGCCGAAAGGTTCCTCATTCATGACAGCGGTGTCGAGGGGGATCTCCGACAACACGGCGGGCGCATAGAAGAAACCTCGTTTGTCGACGTGAGTGGCGCCGATGTGACGGGTGGCACCGGCCGACACCGCACCTTCGATCAACCGATCCATCGCACCGGGGCGGCGTGGGTTGGCCATGGGGCCCATCTGCGAACTTGCATCGAGCCCATTGCCGACCCGCCACGCCTTGGCGCGCTCCGCAAATCCGTCCCTGAAAGTCTTGAAGATATTGGCCTGCACTATAAAACGCGTCGGCGAGACACAGACTTGGCCGGCATTGCGAAATTTTGCGGCCACCATCGTGCTCAACACCCGCTCGACATCGGCGTCTTCGAACACCAATACCGCGCCGTGTCCACCGAGCTCCATCGTGGTTCGCTTGCAATCGTCCGCAGCAAGCTTCATCAAGTGCTTGCCGACCGCGGTGGATCCGGTAAAGCTTACTTTGCGAATCACCGGCGAGGCCAACAGGTGCCGCGACACCTCGTCGGGTACGCCGAACACCGCCTGGCCGACTTCCTTCGGCAGCCCCGCATCCAGCAGGCTCTGCAGAACAGCGAGCGCCGAACCTGGCGCTTCTTCGGACGCTTTCATGATCACCGAGCAACCGGCAGCAATGGGCGCGCCGAGTTTTCGGCCTGGGTTACCGATCGGGAAATTCCAGGGCGCGAACGCGGCGACCGCACCCACGGGCTCATAGGTCACCGCCGAGCGCAGACCCGCCGGGCGCGCCAACAACCGTCCGTACACCCGCTGGCACTCGCCGGCATAAAAATTGAACAGCGCGACGACCATCCCGACCTCAATTCGCGCCTCAGGCAAGGTCTTGCCCTCCTCGAGGGTGGCGATTCGCGCAATTTGCTCCTGACGTTCCAGCAGCAAGCGCGCCGCACCCGACAGCACGGCCGCGCGCTGCAGCGGCGGGGCATCTCGCCAGATCCGGAAGCCGCGCCGGGCCGCATCGAGCGCCCGGTCAAGATCCGCGGCATCGGCCAGCGGCAGTTGCCCGAGTACCTCGCCGCTCGCGGGGTTCAAGACTGCGTGCGTACGCCGCTGGCCGACGGGAACGTGTTCACCGTCGATGATCATATGCAGGGCGGGATAACTCACGGTTCTCGTTCTCCTTGCGCGATTCGCTTTACAATCAGCCACTTGTATGCGTTAGATACAATATGATTCGAGACGATGTCCAGCGTTTTCTTGTTGCGCTGAGCGATGCGAGTTAACGCGCTCGATCACGTCAATATTATCACCGCCGATCTGGACGGCACGGCGCGCTTCTATGCGGAATTATTTGGGCTGGAGCGCCGCGATGCGCCGCCCCCACTGACGCCGCAAAACGCACAATGGATGCACGACGGCGCCGGCCGCGCGATCATCCACATCAACCATATCGAATGTCCGCGGCTATTCGATCGCCCAATAGAACCCGGACCTACCGGAGCACTGCATCACGTGGCGCTGAATTGCTCCGGCTTCGCCGAAACCTTGGAGCAGCTCAAGGCCCGCGGCCTGGCTCACCGATTGAACGAGGTCACAGCCATTGGCCTGCGCCAGATATTCACCCTGGATCCAAACAGCGTGCTGCTCGAGCTCAACTTCTTCGGCGATTGAGCCTCATGTCGACCTGCCTCAAGCGGCGCCCTTGGTGCGCCACCCCTCCTTGTACGTCTCTCGGGCGACCCGGCTGTACGGCAGCGGGCTCACGACTGCGCGCACCTCGATTTGCCGGTGAGGCTCGACCGTCGTCTTCTTCGTACCGCCGTTCTCCTCGCCCCACACGACGCGCACTTCAGTACCGACCGGTATGCGAGGATCGATGGTGGCAAGACTGAGCGCCTGCTTTTCGTTGTAGCTGTATCCGGTGAACATCGACACGCCCACAGTCTTGCCGTCGGCGTCGACTACGCGGTCGTAATTGGACGAGGCATAGTTCGCAAGCGGCACGTCGAAGAATTTGTACTGCTCTCCGTCCGGATTGAACAGCGACGCCATGATCTTGGCCATGTCCTCCGGATTCCATGCAAGCGTCACCTTCTTGCGCTGAGTGTCCGGGGTTATTTTCTGCAGTGCCTCGCGGCCGTGAAAATCGTGGTCGAATTTGATGAAGGGGCCGTAGCCCAATTCCCACGGCGTCAAATAGTAGTCTTCGATGTTGTCGGACACGAAGCTGCCGCCAATGGAGCCGGTGGCCTCATAGCCGTCGGCCGGCAACCATTGACGATACCCTTTCAGCGCCTCACCGCTATAGATCGCCGGCAGCGGCGAGGGAATCCAACCCGACTCGAGCGTATTGGAAGGATATGCACGGCTGCCGCAGGGAACCATTCCAAATTCCTGCCCGGCACTCAAGATCGCCGCGCGAACTTCTTCCTGCCGCTCGTAGGGCCCCCAAATCTCCAGCCCCGGGGCGCCGGACATGCCGTGGCGTAACGTGCGCACCGTCTTCCCGGCAATGTTCATGGTCGACATGTTGAAGAACTTCAGCTGTTCGAGCTTTCCGCCATGCAGCTTTTCGATAATGGCCCAGGCGTTGGGGCCTTGAATTTGAAAGCGCCACACCGAACGCCGCACGGGTTTGCCCATTGGACGCATCGGAGAACGATCATCCAATTGGACATCCACTCCATAGCCGCCGGTTGCTGCCTGATAGCGCAGCCAGTTGGACGCCGGCGCGCGGCCGACGTACAAGAATTCTTCCGGGGCCAAATAAAACAGAATGCCGTCGCCGATTACGTGACCGTACGGCGTTGTGGGTACGTATTGCTTCGCCTTGTTGACGGCGAAACCCTGCATCGTGTTAACCGCTGTGTCGCTCAGCAACTTGAGCGCATCCTTGCCACGGATGTAGAGATTGACCATGTGATGCGTCTGGTCGAACAACACCGCGCTGTGCTGCCAGGCCCATTGTTCGGCGCGCCAATTGTGGAACTCGGGCGCGACCACTGGATATACATAGGCACCCAGCTGCGAGTTGCGAAGCAATTTCACGGTATTGCCTGCTGTTGCCAAAACCTCTTCCAGATTGCGCGCGGCCATGAATAATTCCCCTCTTTTAAATAAAGACTTGCACGGAAGTTACATTAGAGCTGTTCAGGAAAGTCCGAGCAGACGCGCCGCGTTGTCCTTCAGAATGCCCGGAAGCACGTCTTCCTTGAATCCCACCTGCTTCGCTGCCTCGATCCACTTGTCAGGGCGGATGAGCGGAAAATCCGAACCAAACATCATTTTCTTCTTCAGCTGACCGTTGGCGTATTGAATGATCTGCGGCTGAAGGTATTTCGGACTCCAACCCGACAGGTCGATGAATACGTTGTCCTTGTGCAGCGCCATCGACAAACTCTCGTCCACCCACGGCCAACTGGGATGCGCAAGAATGATTTTCATGTCGGGAAAGTCAACCGCCACATCGTCGATGAGCATCGGCTGACCCCACTTCAGACGCACGCCGCCGCCGCCGCGCATGCCGGTGCCCATGCCGGAATGCCCGGTATGGAAGATGGCCGGCAAGCGGTGTTCGGCGATCACCTCATAAATGGGGTACGCGATCCGATCCGCCGGATGAATATCCTGCATGATGCCGTGGAACTTGAAGCCGCGGACACCATGGTTCTCGATCAGGTCGCGCGCCTCGTGCGCGCCCATCTTGCCCTTGCGCGGATCGATCGAGGCGAAGGGAATTACGATGTCATCATTCTTGGCGGCATACTCAGCGATCTCGTAGTTGCTGACGCGCTTTGCGCCGATGGCGCTTTCGCAGTCGACTGTGAACAGGCAGAAGGCTATCTGCTGTTCGCGGTAGAGCTCGATGATCTGCGGAATCTTGGGCCGTTCGCGCGGCGCTTTGAAATACGCGGAGGCTGCATCGAAGAATTTTCCCATCACCGGATCCTCTGGATCGTGACAGGAGACCTCGGCGTGCACGTGCACGTCAATTGCTCGAATCTTGGATAAATCTATCATCCGGCGATCTCCGCGCTGTCGCGACTCAAGACAACATCTTCGGGCCGGTTTTCTTGGCCGCTTCGATTTCTGCGGCCCGATCCCGTTTGATGGGCACATCGCGGCCCGCCTGCACCGCGGGGCGCTCTGCGACCTTCGCGAGCCAACGCTGCAAGTGCGAAAATTCCGCGACGGTTACGCCGGACCACTCGTAACCGGACACCCACGGCCACAGCGCCATGTCTGCAATAGAATAGTCGCCAACTATGTATTCGTGTGCTGCGAGCTGCCGGTCTAAAACGCCGAACAGTCGCATGACCTCGCGTTGGTAGCGATCGATGGCCGGCTGAATCTTTTCCGGAAAGTAGCGCAGAAATACGTTTGCCTGTCCCATCATCGGACCGACAGCTGACATTTGGAACATCAGCCACTGGAGCACGCGGCTTCTGGATTGAGCATCTCGCGGCAGGAACTGGCCGGTCTTCTCGGCGAGATGAATGAGAATTGCACCCGACTCGAATATAGCGAAGCCATCGTCCATGAGCGTGGGAATCCGGCCGTTGGGATTCAACTTTACATACCAGTCCGCTTTTTGCTCATTCGCGGCGAAATCGATGACCCGAACTTCATAGGGTAAGCGCATCTCCTCGAGCGCGATCGAGACTTTCCAACCATTCGGCGTCGGTGCCGTATAAAGGGTAATTGCCACTACTTGACTCCCAGCGCCCGGTGTTCGTTAGCGCGTTTGACTCAGCCCCAGCGGTTGATCTCTGGGCCAGGCGCCCAACAAGCGGCCGGCGCCGGCTTCCGCGCCAGCGACAGCGCCTTGACCACCGCCGGCCGCGCCCGAACGCGCTGCATCCATTCCGCGATGCGCGGCCGCCCCGTAAAGGCAGATGGTATCAACTCGACCATTCCGGCGAGCCACGCATAGCTTTCGAGGTCCGCGATGGAGAACTCACCCATCAGCCATTCACGGCCGTCGAGCCGAGACTCGATCTTATTTACCGCCTGCGCAATTTTAGTATTGCTGTCGGCCAGCCGGTCCTCGGCACTCAAGCCGGCCGCGGCGTCCTGCCATCGGGCGCGCAAATCTGCGCTGCCTATTTTGGCGAGCGTCGCGGCGTCGCCGGGCGGGGGGCGCGCGCATAAACCCAGATAGGCCGCAGCGGGCGCCGTCCGTTCTATCAACTGACGGCACCAGGTCATCATTTCCCAACGCGCATACGGATCCGAGGGCCGCAGCATGCCGCCCTCGGCCACATCGTCTAGATAACACGCGATGAAAACCGAGTCAGTCATGCCCTCGCCGTCCACCACCACGACCGGGCCTTCGCCCTCGACGCTCATCGCGACTTCCGGCTGCCGGGCGAAAGGCAGATCGTGACGCTGCCCCTTCGCGAGGTCGATGTGTACCAGCGCCGCATCGAGACCTGTTTCGAAGAGCGCGGCCAGCACCGTGAACGACGGTCCATTGGGCTCGCCATGATAGACCGTCATGCTCACGTCACCGACTCCTTGCCGATGTACTGCTGCTCCAAAATGGCGACGCGCTTCACCATCGCCGTGCGGCCCATCGCCCAACATGCCTTCGTCGTCGGACGCGCGTAGATGGCGCGCAACCAGCGCAGGATATTCGGCGTCAATTCATCGTTCGAGAGCTTGGGCTGCGCTAGCGGCAGTGCATAAGCCAGGTTGAAACCATTGACATCCGCCAGACTGTATCGATCGCTGGCAAGCCACTCGCGCTCGCCGAGTGCTTCCTCCAGCATGCGAATGCCCACGGCGACACGGCGTTGCGACTCCTTGAGTTCCTCTTCGAGGAACAGTCCGTAGATGGCTTTACGCCATGCAGTGCGGCGCTCGGGCAGCGGAATTCGCTCGATGGCCGCTTTCAATTCATCGGGATCCTTGGAACGGACCGCGGGTCCAACGAATACGTTCCACCCGATCATGGAAAAGCTCGGAGCGAGCCACTGGTCCATGAATTTCATCCACCAACGCACGCGCCATCGATCCCGCGGATTCTCTGGCATCAGCGGCGGGCCGGTGAATGCCTCGTTAACATATTCCATTATGGCCGTCGACTCCGTGAGCACGCGATCTCCGTGCCTCATCGCTGGAATCGTTCCCTGAGGGTTGATCGCCAAATAGTCCGGCTTGTGCTGATCGAAATTGAGCAGGTCGAGGTAATGGCTGTCGAACGCCACGCACTTTTCCATCAAGGCAAGCATCGGCTTGCCCGAATTGGCATTGGGCTCCCAGTGATACAGAGTCACGTCACTCATGGGAGACGCGCCACCCGCTCCAGCAGGCTGAGCAGCTGGACGCGGCCTTCACTGCCGATTTTCGCAATCACCCGCTCCTCATGCACTGATTGAAGTTTTGCCGCATTCTCGAGCAGCACCCGGCCTCGGGCTGTAAGACCCAGCGAGTAGGTCCGGCCGTCGGTTTCAGACTTACGGCGCCGCACCAGTCCGCGGTTGGCCAGCTCGGCGATGATGGCCACGAAATTCGCTTTTTGAATGCCTAGCGCGTCCGAGACACTGGACTGGCTGGTACCGGGGTTCTGATCGATCAAAATTAGCACGGCAAACTGACTTGGGCGCAAATTAAGAGAGACAAGCGCGTGGTTGAAATCGGCGAATATCGCCAGTTGCGCGCGGCGCAGGGCATACCCGATGAGGCCGTTGAGGGGCGTCATTTTCACGATTCCATCTGTGCATCGCGCACGTCTCTCGTCCGGGGACGCATTGCGCCATCACCTGCGCTGCATCGGCTGACGCCGACCTGAAGCGGAATTTTGCCGACAGGCGGCCGCCAATACTCGACGCAGAGTGATATACCAATGGCCGCCGAGTCTGGCGAGATCAAGCTCCCCCTCACGTTGCACAAGCCCTGGCCTCAGTTTGGCGGATAGCAGCTATAAGCCGAAACTATTGGTTCCGGCAAATGATTGTCTCGTATAACTACTCCATAACTAAGTGTAGTCTCAGATACACAACAGAATTCGGGCAGCAGGGGAGAGAATTCAATGGCACATCTCGAGTCGTTTTCGACGGCTGGCCTTGATCCACGCCGCAAGCTTGCCTTCTGGAATGACTGCGCCAGCGAGAGCTTCTCGCCCTTGGTGTCCGAACCCGAGGATATCCGGGCATTCAACGGCTCCATAGTGCGCGGCTCCATCGGCGATATGAGCCTGGCGGAGGCATATTCCGACGCGCAACTCGTGAGTCACTCGCGCTCGCACGTCGCGCGCACCACGAACTCGATTTTCTTCCTTCAATTGATGCTCGAAGGCGAAAGCATCAGCCGGCAGGACGGCCGAGAGTCGCATCTGCGCGCAGGCGACTTTACGCTTTGCGACAGCACCCGCCGCTACGAAATCACGTTCACCGGACCCAACCGCATGTTGGTGCTCGGCATTCCGAGCGCAAAGCTACGGCGCCAAGTGGGCTGGCCGGAGTGCGTGTGCGCGATACCTATGCCGGGTAACCGCGGCGCCAGCGGCCTCTTGTCTCAGTTGCTGCGTCAGTACTGGAGTGAGTATCACCGGGGGTTGGATGAGCAGACGGGCAGTCGGGTATCGATTGCGATCCTCGACCTCATCGGCGCGGCGTATGCGGATCTGCCGCAGGCTCTTGCCGACCGCTCTTCACTCGGCACGGCGCATCGCATCCGCATCATCAATTATATTGAGGCGCACTTGCACGATCCGGACCTGACTCCGACAAAGATCGCGGAAACCTGCAAAATGACGGCGCGTTATTTGCACCATTTGTTCTCCGACCAGGACGAGACTGTCGCGCGCTACATTCTCAGGCGCCGCCTGGAAGCTTGTTCGCGCGCGCTGCAATCGGGGGCCCAACGCGGACGCACGGTGACCGCCATCGCATTCGACTATGGTTTCAATAGTCCGACGCATTTCGGCCGCGTGTTCCGGGCCAAGTACAATGCCACGCCGCGCGAATTTCGCCGCCTCAAGGCCGAAATTTCCTAAACGGCCGCTCAGGGATTCGAACGCTGTGCAGCCGCCGCGTCGGCGGTTTTGTCCTGGTTGGCGCGATGAATCACGTAGTCGCGAATGAGAGCGGCATCTGCCGAAGTGATCTCATCCTTGAATGCCACCATGCCTTTGTCCATACGAAGCCCATCGAGTACTGTCGAATCCCATGCCGCAGCGTTCTTGAGCAGCCCTGAATAGCGCAGATCCGGCAGGACGCCGCTGCCCGTCGCGCTGTCGCCGTGACAGGTGGAGCAGTACATATGATAGAGCGCCTTGCCTTCCGTCACGGCGGCCGCGCTTGCTGTATCGGGCGGTGGGTCGAGCACCACTGGCACCGCGGCGGGTAGTGCGGGCAGATGTGCGGTTGCGCCCAGCTTGAATGCCAGAACACGCGGCAAGTTCGAAGCAACGTGCGAATCGCGCGCCAGTTCGCCCGCTGCCAGGCCGAAGGCGCCGCCCCAACCGACCTCGATCGCCACGTACTGCTCACCGTCCACGGTATAAGAAATGGGTGCCGCCAACACGCCGGCCTGCGTCTCGCCGGACCAAAGCCGCTCGCCGGTATCGTCCCGATAGGCGACGAACTCGCCCATTCCGGTTCCCTGGAATACCAAGCCACCGGCCGTCGTCAGCACACCGCCGTTCCACGGGTGCCCAAGCTCGACACGCCAGACTTCCTTGCGCGCTACCGGATCCCAGGCAGCGAGGTGGCCCTTCAGCGCGCTCTTGATTTGTGCCTTGATCTTCGGGTCCTGGGGCAGGCTGCCGGAATTGAAATCAACCCCAGTGTTCCAGGCAAGCTCGTGCTGCTTGTCGCTTTTGCCCGGGAAATAAGGAAACGAAAGCTCCGTCACGGGAACGTACACAAGCCGCCTGAGCGGACTGAACGACATCGGTTGCCAACTGTGCGCCCCGCCGGGACCAGGCATCGACACGAACGGCTTACCGGCTGCACCGTAACGCGCTCCTCGGACTACGTTCGGCCGACCCGTCTTCAGATCGACGCTTTTTGCCCAGGTCGTGATGGCATAAGGATCGGCGGAGAGCAATTCGCCTGTGGCACGATCGAGCACGTAGAAGAAGCCGTTCTTAGGCGCTTGCATGATGACGTCGCGCTTTTTTCCGCCCAATTCCAGATCCGCCAAGATTAGCAGTGAACAAGCGTCGAAGTCCCATTCATCCTGCGGCGTGGTTTGGTAGTGCCAGGCGTACTCGCCGCTGTCGGCGTGCAAGGCGACGATAGACGCCAGATAGAGTGCGTCGCCCTGCATTTTTCCGCGATTCCACGGCGAGCCGTTCCCGACACCGATATATAGGAGATTGAGCTGCGGATCATAGGCCATCGAGTCCCACACCGGGCCGCCTCCGCCCAGCTTCCACCACTCACCGCTCCAGGTTTTCACCGCGCTTTTGAGCGCTTCGCTTTCCAACGGCTGCTTAGGATCGCCGGGAACCGTGTAGAAACGCCAGACCTGGCGGCCGGTTTGGGCATCGTAGGCCGTCACATAGCCGCGCATGCCCATTTCGCCGCCGCCATTGCCGATCAGGACCATGTCCTTCACGACGCGCGGTGCACCGGTGATCGTCGCGCGGCCGCCGGCGGGCACGGTCATCACTTCCCAAGCCGGCCTGCCGCTCGCCGCATCCAATGCGATCAACCTGCCATCGAGCGTGCCTAGGTAGATGCGACCCTTCCAAGCCGCGACTCCACGGTTCACCACGTCACAGCAGGCGTTGACGGCCGCCTTGCCGGGCACCTTCGGATCAAATGCCCACAGCGGCTTACCGCTTTTGGCGTCAAGCGCAAACACCTTGCTCCACGCACTGGTGACATACATGACCCCGTCGATGACCAATGGCGTCGACTCCTGGCCGCGGTGCGCCGTGTCGAGGTCGTAACTCCAGGCCAGCCCGAGTTGCTTCACATTGCTCGCATCGATGTTCTTGAGCGGGCTGAAATGCTGCTCGCCGTAATCGCGGCCCGGGGCCATCCAGTTGCCGGGCTCGGTGTCCGCCGCGAGCAACCGGGCCATATTTACCGCGGCCGCCGCCTTTGCCGGAGGCGCCGCTGCGGGCGGCGGCACTGCTGCCGGTGGGCTGCAAGCAGCCAGCGCGGCACCGAAAAACACGAGGAACACCTTGACCGAGTTGCCGGTCGCACGTGCGCCGAATTTTGCGTTCAAGCGAGACTCCCCACAGAGATCTTGAGCGGGCTCGAAGCGAACATGAGGCGCTACTCGCCGATCCATGGGCTCGACCGATGCAGATCCTTGATTCGATCATTAGGGAACGGAGGCGAATCTGACGCGGCGCATCCGACGGTCGCGGTCCTCAGGCGGGTGCCGCGGCCGCGCTATCCTCCAATTCCACGGATGGCCGCTTCAAAAAAATCAACGCGACTGCCCCGGCGAAGCACCACGCAGCCAGGAAGTAAAATGTCACCCCGTACCCGACGCCCTGGTCGAATAATCGACCCGCCACTTTCGGTGCGATCGCAGACAGCGTGGTATTGATCGCGATCGCCAAACCTGCAAGCGAGGCAAAGGCGCGCGTGCCGTAATAGTTGCTCAACACCGTCATGAGGCACACCAGACCGCCGCCGAAACCAATGCCAAGACAGGTGGAAAATAGAAATACTTGCCAGAGCGCGGTTGCATCGACGATGACGACGAGCCCCACGGCGAACACCGCCATGAACAGCGCGAAGAGATAGCGTGGATCGAGACGGTCGCCCAAGGTCGCCAATATCGCTTTGCCGATGAGGCCGCTCACCGTCGTGATGCCGACCGCCCAGGCTCCGATGCCCGCCGAGTGACCAAGATCCTTAAGATGGACAACGCCGTGCGCAAGAAACAAGGTATAGCCGCCGCTACAGCCGAGCATTGAGCCGAGCAGCAGCCAATAGGCTGGACTGCGGGCCGCGGCGGCGAAGGACCATTCGCGCCGGCTGACAAACGCAGGACGAGTATCGAGCGACGCACCGCCGCCGGCCGCGGCCGTGCCGAATCCGTCGGCGACTTGATTCAGATCCTCTGGCCGCTCGCGCACGAAAATCAGCGCGAGAGCAGCGGCGGCCGCTGACAATACAGCGATCAGCCACCAACCCGCCCGCCAACTGCCGGTGGTCTCGATCAGCTGATTGAGAAGAGGCGCCGCGACGAATCCGCCGATGGCACCGGCCGAATATAACAGCGCCAGCGCGAGAGAGCGCCTGCGCACAAACCAGCGCACCAATCCCGCCTGCGATGCCATGGCTCCGCCGGTCGCCACGCCAGTGCCGACCAGCAAGCCGAAGCACAACATTCCCCCGATACCGCCTGTGACGACGGTCGCCATCAAGACTGCACCCAAAATGGTGAACATGCTCCCCAACACAATTGTCTTGCGAACGCCCAAGTGATGGACGCTCATCGCCACCAGCGGTCCCGGCAGACCCGACATGATCATGTACACCGAGAACATGTTACCCAGAGTCTCGCGATGCAGACCTAGGGCCCCGGCCATGGCCGCGTTGATCACGGCGGGCCCATAAGCGGGAAAGCCGAGATTGAGGAACACGACGCCCCAAAGCGTTGCCAGCAAGGTCCAGCCGTAGAAACGTGGTTTGGCCAAGTCAGTGCTCCGATGGTCTGCCGCTATGAGGCAACCGGCTGCAATTTGGCGCTCGATCCTGAGAGAACACCCGCTCCATCGGAAGCGATGTCGCAGGTGCAATCTGCTAAAATACGTTACCTTCCCGACCAGCGCAATGCATGCAGTTCCAGCGTTTTGACCTCAATTTACTGATAGCGCTCGATACATTGCTGCGTGAGAAGAACATCACTCGAGCCGCCGAGAAGGTGTTCGTCTCACAACCCGCGATGAGCGCGGCACTGCACCGGCTGCGCGACTTTTTCGGGGATCCCTTGCTGGTGCGTGTCGGCCGCGACATGGAGCTTTCGGCGCGCGGCCAATCCTTGGTCGAGCCCGTACGCGAAGCCCTGCTTCTGATCCAGGCCACGCTGGGGACGCAGCCTACTTTTACGGCCGCCACGACGCAGCGCGAATTCACGCTCATTGTGTCCGAGGAGGCGGTTCCCAGCCTGCTCCCGGCGATACTGCAGCACGCCAGCGCCGAAGCGCCGGGGATCCGCATCAAGTTCGACCTGGTATCGCAAGCGTCGCTAAACCGGCTCGAATACGGCGACGCCGATTTATGCCTGTGCCTGGATAGCTTGAGGCTATTCGAGGTGCGTTCATTTCCCGACACATTGTCGAATGTGCGGCTGCGAGCGGTACGCTGGATTTGCGCGGTTGATCGCGACCATCCCACCGTGGGCGACAGCATGACGGCCGAACAATATTTTTCGCTGCCGCATGTCTTCGGCCGACCCAGCGGGCACGCAGCATCGGCCGAGGAGTTGGTGCGCCGGATTCTGGACATCGATCTGACGGTGCATTACTCGTTGCCTAGCCTGCTGCATTTGCCGCTGGTTTTGCCGGGCACGCGTCTGGTGGCGACGATGCCTGAGCGGATCTTGCGGATGCTCCCCGAAACGCTCCACATAAAAACTTTCCCGCTGCCCTTCGCCACGCCGCCGTCACACGAGATCCTTCTGTGGCACAAGCGTCACGATTCGGATCCCGCTCACGTTTGGCTCCGCGATCTGGTGATTCGGCTGGCGCAGGAGAGTTAGCGGCGCAGTCAAGCACTGCGAGTACACTGCAGTTTCAGCGGCAGTCGATTTTAGATTCGTTTCTTCTGATGCAATCAAGCGGTAACTTTGGAGGACACGCGATGCGCGCGTATCAATTGATCGCCGGCAGCAATTCCCTCGCCGGTTTGCATCTCTGCGAGAGACCCGACCTTAAGCCCCTGGGGACACAAATTTTGGTGCGGATCAAAGCGGCGTCGCTCAATTACCGCGACCTGATGATCGCTCGCGGCCATTACATGGGTGGCCCGGTGGCCGCCAACACGATCCCGCTATCGGACGGTGCCGGCGAAGTCACCGCGGTGGGCACCGCGGTCACGCGGTTTCGCGTGGGCGATCGCGTCGCGGGCACCTTCTTTCGACAATGGATCGACGGCGCTCCGCCACGCGGCCCCTTGGTTGCGCTCGGCGCGCCACCTGCCGATGGCGTGCTCGCTGAATACGCAGTGTTCGATGAGCAGGACGCGGTCGCAGTGCCTGCGCATCTCTCGAATGAGGCCGCCGCGACACTGCCTTGCGCGGCGGTGACGGCGTGGCGGGGCCTTATGGACATTGGCGGCATCGTGCCCGGTGACACGGTGTTGCTGATCGGAACCGGTGGGGTTTCCACATTCGCGCTGCAGTTCGCCCGTCTTGCCGGCGCGCGGGTGCTGATCCTCTCCTCCAGCGATGCCAAGCTCGAGCACGCGCGCAAGCTCGGCGCGGAGGGTTGCATCAACTATCGCAACACCCCTGAGTGGGAAAGCGAAGTGCTGAAGCAAACCGGCGGTCGCGGCGTGGATTGCGTGCTCGAGGTCGGCGGCGCGGGCACGTTGAGCCGTTCCATTGCCTCGGTAGCGGTGGGAGGGCGCATTGCCTTGATCGGTGTGCTCACAGGTCCCGTCGCAGCGGGCAGCCCGTATGGCCTTCTAGGCAAACAAGCCAGCGTGCACGGTGTCTTTGTCGGCTCGCGGGGTCACTTCGAACGCATGAATGCCGCCATTGCGCTGCATCGGCTCGAGCCCGTCATCGACCGGGTATTCGACTTTGACGATGCGCCCGCGGCCTATTCCCATCTGGAAAGCGCTACACATTTCGGCAAAGTGGTAGTGCGTATTTGAGCAAGGAAATCACTGTACGCGACGCCACGTTCGCGCTGATGCGCGAATTGGGGCTGACCACAGTGTTCGGCAATCCCGGTTCCACGGAGCTGCCGATGTTCCGCGATTTTCCCGCCGACTTTCGCTACGTGCTTGGGCTGCAGGAATCGGTGGTGGTCGCAACCGCCGACGGGTTCGCGCAGGCGCGCGGCGCAGCCGCGCTGGTCAACCTGCACTCCGCCATCGGCGTGGGCCACGCGTTGGGAAGCATATTCACGGCGTTTCGCAATCAGACACCTCTTGTGATTACAGCCGGTCAGCAAGCACGCTCCATCTTGCCCTTCGAACCGTTCCTGTATTCGGAGCAGGCAGCGCAGCTGCCGAAACCGTATGTCAAATGGAGCTGCGAACCAGCGCGCGCCGCGGATGTACCTGCGGCGATCGCTCGCGCCTACTACACCGCCATGCAGACGCCTCGCGGCCCTGCCTTCGTGTCCGTTCCGGTTGATGATTGGGACCGGCCTGGCGTTTCGTTGGCAGCGCGGCCGGTGAGCCAAATGGTCGCCGGAGATCCTGCGCTGCTTTCTCGCGCCGCCGCAGCGCTCAGCGGCGCCCGGAGGCCTGTCGTCGTGGTCGGAGCATCGGTGGCGCGCGACAATGCGTGGGATGAAGTCATCGCTCTTGCGGAGGAACAACATGCGGCCGTCTGGGTGAGCCCGATGTCGGCACGCAACAGCTTTCCGGAGCGCCATCCCCTATTCGCCGGCTTTCTGCCCGCCGATCGCGAGCGAATCGTTGAGCGCCTGGACGGAACGGATTTCATTTTGGTGCTCGGCGCACCGGTATTCACCTACCACGTCGAGGGACAAGGCCCGCACATTCCGGCGGGCGCGTCGCTGGTTCAATTGACCGATGATCCCGGCGCGGCGGCCTGGTGCCCCGTCGGCACCTCCATTGTGACTGATTTAAAGCTGGGTGTGGCCGCACTGCTTGGCTATCCGCCGACGGCCGCGCGAAGTCCGCCCGTGATTCCGCCCCGAGCGCCGCGGGTGAGCGCCGGTCACTTGAGCGATCGCTATCTCATGCAACAAATTGCCGCCCTCCGCCCTCCCGACAGCATTATCGTCGAGGAGGCGCCCAGCAGCCGCGGTGCCATGCACGACCACCTGCCCATGCTCGAGCGCGAGTCATTCCACACCTGTGCGAGCGGCGGACTAGGCCACGGACTACCCGCATCCGTAGGCGTTGCCCTGGCACGTCCGGGGCGCAAGGTGATCGGCCTGCTCGGCGACGGTTCGGCCATGTATTCCATTCAAGGCCTCTGGACCGCAGCGCAATTGAAATTGCCCGTGGCGTTCATCATCGTCAACAACTCAAGCTATCGCGCGCTCGAGGAATTCGGGCGCCGGTTCGCCATTGATGTTCTGCCCGGCGTGCAGCTGCCGGACCTGGATTTTTGCGGGCTTGCGGAAGCTCAAGGCGTCAAGGCAATCCTTGTTACGCGCTGGGAGGATCTCGACGGCGCGCTGCGCGCGGTATTCGCGGCCGGCTCGCCCATGCTGCTCGAAGTGCGCGTCAAATGAACGATCGCACCGGATCCTCGCCGTCCCAACCGATGCTCGCGCGATAGAAACGGCTGAACACCGCTTCGAAGCCGGCACCGAGCTCAATCAGCTCCACGTAACCCGGTAAGTCCTTGGTGGTATCCATGTACGCCACGCGCCCGCCGCTCGGCACAGAGGCGATAAACACCAGGTCGTGTCCCGCCGACTCGTAGTGCTCGACATCATGGTCGAAATTCGTCGTCGCGCGTCCCCAGTGATGGAAGCCGTAACCGTGGCGATCGATCCACTCGCGATACACCGACGGCGCGTCGTTGTTCGGCTGAATGAGCTCGATGTTCATGTGGCCGGCAAAACTCATGGCAATCGACACATCCGCGGTCGAGTCGCGGCCCCGGTACTTGGGATTGCCCCCCGTGAAATGATCGAGCAAGAACCACGGTCCTACCTTGAGCTTGTTGACCCACATGCTCATGGCCGCACGTATGTCCGGTACGACGTAGCACATTTGAATGACGCCATCATCCGGTTGACCAAATCCCACAAGACCCATTGAACTCTCCCGAAGATTTGAAAATCAGCGCAAGACCAGCGCGTTAAATTCACCGGGCTCAATCCGCGACGCCGAGAGTCCAGCCGCCGTCGATCGAAATCTGCTGACCAGTCAAATACGACGAGGCCGGCGAGGCGAGGAACAACGCGAGGCCCTTGATGTCCTCGGGAAATCCCACGCGATGCATCGGTATCACTTTGCCCACTCTTTCCTGGACGTCCGGATGTTTGGCATGGCCGCCGCCAATATTGGTGACAAAGAAGCCGGGGGCAATCGCATTGACCGTGATTTGATGCGCCGCGAGTTCCAGAGCAACCGCGCGCATCAGGTGCGCCGCGCCAGCCTTGGCCGCCATGTAGGCGGAGCCGATAGCCGGCTCGCAAAGATAGGACGCCACGGAAGTCGTGACGATCATTCGTCCCGAACGCTGCGGCCGCATCAGACGGGCGCCCGCGCGCAGCGTCGCGAACACGCCATTCAGGTTGACATCAATCACGCGGTTCCAGCGCTCGTCCGAATAGCGTTCAAGCGCACCCTCTGGATTGCGCGGCCTCTCGCTTCCCACCCAACTGCTCACGAATCCCGGACCGGAATCAATGCCGGCATTGGCGAACACGACATCGAGTCGACCATGCGCGGTATGCGCCGCATCGAATGCCGCGTCCAGGACCGCGTGATCGCTCACGTCGACAACCTCGCCGCGCACTCGATACCCCAACCCCTGCAGGCGCTGAGTCTCCGATTCGACGCGCACTGCATCCACGTCAAGCAAGGTCACGCCGGCGCCATTTTCAGCCATGGCTTCCGCCAGCCCGAGTCCGAGCCCGCTGGCGCCACCGGTGACAATGACGCCGTACCCCTGAACGCTGAACATTTCACTGATCTTCATGCGCGTTCTCCTGCGAAGCTGCTGCAGCAGCTCCCATCTCGACGAGAATCTTCAATCCCTCCTGGCGACGCAACCGCTCCAGGCCCTGCTCCACCAATTTCTCGAATGGAATGGTTTCGACCCAGCCCTCGAGTGGATAGCTGCCCCGCGCCATGGCGTCTATGACATTGGGGAAGGCGTTCACCGACATCGCAACCCCCGTGATATTGATCTCCGGCATCAATAGATCGAAGGGCGGAATCACAACGGGATGATGATGGATGGCGACCACGACGGCGGTGCCGTCGACCCGTGTACCGTGCAGCATGGCGTTGAATGAGGCGGGCACACCCGCGGCATCCACCGACGCGTGCGCGCCCAGCCCTTCGGTCAAATCGCGGATCGCCGCAATCGGATCACTGTCGGTGGGATCGAGGACCACGTCCGCACCCAGTCGTACAAGCATCGCGCGGCGCACCGGCGAGGGATCGACAACGATGACCCTGACTCCGCGCTGCTTGAGCGCGAAGTACACGCCGATACCGATCGGACCCGCGCCGTGAATGGCGGCCCACTGCCCCGCTTCGAGCCGGCAGCGATTCGCCGTGTGCCAGGCAACCGCGAGCGGCTCGATGAGTGCTCCCTGTTTTGGGCTCATGCCGCGTGGCAGCCGGTGCGCCATCGAGCGGCGTACCACCGTGTATTCGGCAAGACCGCCGCCGTTGCGGTTATACCCATGAAAAGCCACCAGCGGGCAATGGTTGTACTGCCCCACCTTGCACCAGCGGCAATGACCGCAGGTCTCAAGCGGTTCCACGGCAACAAGATCTCCGGCCGTAAGATCGAAGACTCCTTCGCCGCAGGACACCACTTCTCCTGACAACTCATGGCCGAGAATCACCGGGTTCTTGACGCCGGTCAGCGGATGCGGCGTGGTGCGGGTGGTGATTGGGCCGTCATAAATCTCATGCAGATCGCTGCCGCAGATCCCGTTGTACAGCACTCGCAGTTTGACATCGCCCGGTCCCGGTTCCGGTTCAGGCACCGACTCGAGCCTCACGTCGCCTCGACCATGGTAAACAGCAGCGCGCATGAGAGGTGTCGTTAGAGTCAGCGCGTTGCGCGCCAAAACGATCCTAGGCGCAAGTCTCATAGTCAGACTCGATTAACAGGGAACGGACCCGCGCTTTTGCAGGAACTCCCACTGCGGTTCCGAGTACACAGCGCAATGCTCCCACCCGCGACTCTTAAGAGCGCATAAGATGGTTCAGATCTCCTTGAGAGCGAGAATAAAAAGTGACGGATATTAAAGACTCGGCGCGGCCGCGCAGTGCGATTTACCAGGTGTGCCTGGTTGCCCTGTTGAGCCTGAATTTCGGCATCTTATTTTTTGATCGCAACGCATTGAATTTCGTGATGCCCTTTGTCAAACCGGATCTCGGGCTCACCAATACGCAAGTGGGTCTGACCGCCTCCGCGCTCTCCTTCGCGTGGGCACTCTCAGCCTTGTTGGTCGGCGCGGCGGCCGACCGAGGCGGACGGCGCAAGCCATTCCTGATTGCCGCGACTATCGCGTTCTCGCTGTGTTCATTTATCAGCGGGCTCGCCAGCTCTTTTCTCTTGCTGCTGGGATCGAGGTTGCTGATGGGTTTGGCCGAGGGCGGCGTCGCACCCATCTCGCAAACCATCACCGCGCTTGCAGTGTCGCCGGCACGGCGCGGCCTTGCCATGGGCGTGATGCAGAATTTCGGATCCAACCTGCTGGGCTCTTTCGCGGCGCCCGTTCTCTTGGTCGCGTTCGCCACGGCCTTTGGCTGGCATAAAGCGTTTTATCTTGCGGGCATTCCCGGACTCATCTCGGCGTTTCTCCTGTGGTGCTTCATCGAAGAACCTGCAACCGTCACGGCGGCATCTTTGGAACCGCGGCAGTCGTTACGCAGCCGCTTGAAGGAAATTTTGGCGCACCGGAATATGCAGATCTGCGTTTGCATCTCCATCCTCTTGGTGTCATACCTCGTGATCTGCTGGGCATTCACCCCTTTGTTTCTGACGAAAGTACGAGGATTCTCTCCCGCGCAGATGGGATGGCTCATGGGCACACTGGGCATTTCCGCGACACTCGGCAGCTTCATCGTCTCCGGCATCTCGGATCGGATAGGACGCAGACCCGTGATCGTATTTACAAGCTTCCTCGGCGTGATTCTGCCGTTGGGCGCGCTGTTCTATGACGGCTCCATCTGGATTCTCGCCGCGATCTTTTTCTTCGGCTGGGCATTGACCGGCGCTTTCCCTTTGTTCATGGGAACGATTCCTTCTGAAACCGTGAGCGCCCGGCACATGACAACGGCGATGGCGATCATTATCGGATCAGGAGAGGTCGTCGGCGGTGTGATCTCGCCTGCCGCCGCCGGCTGGGCGGCGGACTTGACAGGTCTGGGAGCGCCCTTGTGGATCATGACCGGACTGTGCGCCGGCGCAGGAGTGCTGGCGCTTGCACTGACTGAGACCGCGCCGGCGCGCCGCAAAACCGATCATCGGGAAACGGCCACCTCCTTTGCGCTCGCAACCAATTCAGGTTTGAACGGTAAGAACCACAGTAAAATTGCAGCCGCAAACGAGCCAATACCCATGGCAACGGCGACAAACTCCAAGCCGTAGCCGGCTTTGAATAGAAAACCCGCGATGATAGGCGCGAGGACCGAACCCGCTCGGCCGGTTCCCACCGCAAAACCGGTCCCCGTCGCCCGCAAATTGGTGGGGAAAACCTGCGCCAGAATCCCATATAGCCCCACGATCCCGGCGTTCGTGAAAAAGCCCGCGATCGCACATATGATCGAGAGATGCGCAAGATCAGCTTGCGTGCGGCCGAAGACCGCAAGCATCACCGTCGACATGGCGAGCACCAGCATCGTCAGGCCCTTCAAGCCGAAGCGCAGGGACAGCAGCCCCAGCACGGCTCCGCCGGTCGCGCCGCCGACGTTGAGCCACACCAGAACGCCGGCCGCGGAGGAGGCAGTGAAGCCCAAATCAACGACGATCTTCGGTATCCACTTGATGATGAAATAAAAGCTGATCACGTGCAGAAAATACGCAAACGACATCAGCAGTGTTATTCGCACGAACTGAGGACTGAAAATACCGGCCACTGAGCGCTCGCGCGTTTCAACTGAGACAGCCGGTAATGCCTCGACCGCGGTACGGCCCAAGCGGATGAGGCTGCGATTGACAGCAGCGAGCGCATTTGCCGGTTGCCGTTGGCACAGCCACTCAATCGACTCCGGCACAAGAAAGAATACGAGAGGAATAAATGCCGCGGTTGCAGACGCGCCAAACCAAAACACGGCGCGCCAATCGCCCTGTTTGAGCAGCATGGCGGCGATTGAACCACCAACCACCGCGCCGACGGGATACCCGATCGCCATCAAGGAAACGCACAGAGCGCGTCGGCGCGAGTTCGAAAATTCCGACGCCACGGCGTTGATCGTCGCCAGCATGCCGCCGATTCCGAGCCCCGTGATCACGCGCCATATCGACAAGGAATACACATTCCTCGCCTGGGTGGCCATGAGCATGCCGATGCTCATGACAACCAGACAGCCCAGCAACGTCCGGCGGCGCCCTATCTTGTCGGCGACACCACCCAGAAAGATGGATCCCGCCCCCATGCCGATCAACTCCATGGACAATACGAAGCCAAGAGCCGCGCGGTCGATGCCCCACTCGCGCGCTATGCCGGGTGATGCGAAGCTGATGGCGAGAACGTCAAAACCATCCAATGCATTGAGACCGACCGTGATGGCAATGACGACGATCTGCGCTACGCTCATTCGACTCGTCGCCAGTATTTCCCGTGGATCTTTCATTCGCTTCCTCGTTGTCTCTAGGTTCGATAGCTACGCGCGCACCACGCCGCAGGTCAAGATGTCGCGAATGTCCTTGAGCACGTGATGCGGCCGATGCGATTCAGGTTGTCGCGCCCAGTCCTCGATCTTCGTCATTCCGGTGACGACGCCCAACGCGGTCGCACCGCCCCGGCGAGCCATGATGATTTCAACCACGGGATCATCTCCCACAACCGCAATGTCGCGGATGGGCAGTTTCAGTTTCTTCGCCACGAAACGCAGCGCATGCAGAGAGGGCTTACCGGTGAGAAGCACGCGTGCCTTGGTCAGGCGGCGGATGGCGCCCACGATGGCGTACGAGTACCCCAGGGTGCGTCCATGTTTCGTTGCAAAAAACGGCACATCGGACGCTACATATAGTTTCGCCCCGGACCAGATCGCATTGCACGCCGCTTCAATGTCCTTCATGTTGCACTCGGGATGCCGACCCACGTACACGGCCTGAACATCCTGCGACTGCGGTTCGCCCGGGAAGGTGATCTCGATGCCGCTTTCGGCCAGAACCTCGCCCACTCCACGGCTGCCCAGAATCAAGGCCCGGGTGATGGCGGCGCGGCGCATGAGATCGGCCGCGACGCTGCTCGGCGTGAGCATCTGTTCATCCTCGAGCGGCAGACCCACGCTTCGCAACCGTCTTGCCTGCTCGGCCGGCCGATAGGCGCTGCCGTTGGTGAGCACAACAAACGGAATGGAGCGCTGTTGGAAGGCAGAAAGTACCTCGATGGCGCCGGGCAGCACTTCATAGCCACCCAGAGACCGGTCACTCAACACCAGCGTGCCATCAAGATCGAACATGAACCCCTTCGCGGGCAACATCTTGCTCGAGGGCGCCCTAAGGCCGGCCGCGCGCGTCATTTCTTCCGCCGCATCTCAAGACTGAAACCCGCCTTGCTCACCGATACGCGTTCCAGATCCCGCCGCGCCGTCAATTCACGGATGAGGTGCATGATGGGTTTGGTGGACGGATCATACAGCCGGTTCGCCGGAGGGGCGGCCAGCATGGCGTCCACCTGACCGCCCGGCATGGTGGCTCGAAGCAAGAACTCCTCGTCCGAAAGCTGCGCGCCGATTCGACGACGCAGCTCCTCGACGGGAGGCATGATTGGCTCCAGGCGCAGTTCGCGCGTACGGGGTAGCGACTCGATGCGCTCCATCACCTTGGGGTCGATGGGAACATTGGGTTTACCGAAACGGCCAATGGCGTAACGAATGACTTCATCCGGAATGACTCCATAGCGTTCAGGGCCTGTCACGTTCATGACCGCCTGCGTCAGTACCATTTGCGCGAATGGCGTCATGACGATCGGCCATCCTAACTCCTCGCGCACGCGTCCCAATTCTTCGATCACGGCCTGCTCGCGGTGCGCAAGACGGCTCTCTTTCAGGTGCCGGCGCATCGTTCCCACCATGCCGCCCGGCAACTGATGCCGTAAATAGGCCGCATCAAAGGCTTGCGGCGCCCCGGCCGGCAATCCTTCGGCGGCCGCGAGCCGGGTAAAGTAGCTGCCCACTTCGGACAGTGCTTCGGCGTTCACCAGGGGCTTGTGGCCAAGCGCGCGTAAGTTGCTCACCACACGCTCGGAGGGTGGATTGGAGATTCCGTCGGCGGCTGCCCCGGATGCACATTGAAGGGCGTTGACACCGTAGTCCGCTGCGTCCATATAGACAAGCTCAGCCTGCCCGATCGTGCAATGCGAGTGCAGCTCGAGCGCCTTGTTGCCCATCACAGCCTTGATCGCCGGAAGAAGCGTGCGGGCGCGGTTAGGCGAGAGCAGGCCGCCTGGATCCTTGACGTAGATGGCATCGATGTCGGCGCAGGCGGCGAGTTTGCGAGCCCGCTCGACGTAGTGAGCGTCGTCGTGAACCGGACTCAACGTGAAGACCAACGCGGCGATCACATATTGGCCGGCGCCGCGCTTCACCATCGCCGCGCAGGCAATATTTGAGTCCGCGTCGTTCATCGGGTCGGCCAGACAAAAACGGCGGATACCGTTGCGGGCGAGAACCCGAAACGCCAGCTCCACGAAATCCGGACCTGCCGTCTCCCAGGAGATGAAGCGAAATCCCGTTGACATGAATTGAAGCGGTGTATTCGGCGTCGCAGCCGCCATCAGCCGGATCCGTTCCCACGGATCTTCTTTTTTGAAGCGAACGGCCACTCCCATATGGGTGGACGTCGTGAAATCGATGGCTTTGAAACCGACTCGGTCCATGGTCGCGGCAATGCTCAACGTCCGGGCGGTATCGATGCCCAACGCCGCCCACAGGCACTGATTGCCGTCTCGAAGCGAAGTCTCCACGATGCCGATCTCAGCCACTGCGCACCTCGGCGAACTTCTGGCGGCGTTCGAGCAGACGTTCTACGAAGCCCGTATCGACACCCCCCGCGTGAAACTCAGGATCGGCGAGCAGCCTGGCGTGAAAGGATAAATTGGTTTGCACACCCACTATACGCACTGCCGCGATGGCGGAGCGGAGCCGCTCCAGCGCGGTATTCCGGTCCGATCCATGGACGATGACCTTCCCCAGCAGGGAATCATAAAACGGCGGTACGCGCGAGCCTGAAGCAATGTGTGTGTCGACGCGAATTCCCTCTCCGCTCGGCCAAATCGCCGTGCGCGTCAATCCGGGACTGGGCGCGAAGTCATTGGCAGGATCTTCGGCATTTACCCGGCACTCCATCGCGTGACCCTGGAAACGAATATCGGATTGCGCGAACGACAAGCCGGCGCCGCTTGCAACGGCAATCTGTTCGGCAATGAGATCGAGGCCCGTCACCGCCTCTGTGACCGGATGTTCCACCTGAATACGCGCGTTCATTTCCAGGAAAAAGAACCCATCGCTCTGCTGATCGACGAGAAACTCGACTGTCCCGGCACCGCGATAGGACAGACGTTCGCCGAAACGGACCGCCGCTTCATGCAGGCTTCTGCGACAGTCCTCAGAGAGACCCGGCGCCGGCGACTCTTCCAGCAACTTTTGATAGCGGCGCTGCACTGAGCAATCGCGTTCACCCATGTGAACCACGTTTCCAGTTCCGTCTCCGAAAACCTGCACCTCCACATGCCGTGCGCGCGGGATAAAGCGCTCCAGGAAAACCCGTGGGTCCCCAAATCCGGCCTGCGCTTCGGCCGCCGCCAGCTCCATCGCAGCAGGCAATTCTTCCAGACGATCCACGCGCTTCATTCCCCGGCCGCCACCGCCGCCGACCGCTTTGACCAGAAGAGGTGTGCCGATCTCGCGCGCTGCGGCTGTCGCCTGATCCAGGGTCGTCACCGTTGCACCGACCGCGACCGGAATGGCGGCGCGTTGCGCTTCACCGCGGGCGCGTAGCTTGTCCGAAACGGCTTCGAGCTGTGCCGCCGTCGGACCGATGAACACCAAACCATGCGCTTCGCACAATTGCGCGAGCGCCGGGCGCTCCGAGAGAAAACCGTAGCCCGGATGCACCGCATCCACCTGCGTGCCGAGGGCCGCCTGCACGATGGCCGCCGCGTTCAAATAACTCCCGCTCGCCGGCGCGGGCCCGATGCAAACCGTGCGATCGGCCAGCCTCGCGGGCTCGCTGTCGCGATCTGCATCGGAAACAGCGAGCACTGTTTCAATGTGCAACGCCCGGCACGTGCGGATGATTCGCACGGCGATCTCCCCGCGATTGGCAATCAGGATGCGGCGGATGACCAAGAGATCAATCCGGCTTGACGACGCGCAGAAGGATTTCGCCGTACTCGACGAGCGCCCCGTCAGCGACGAGGATTTCCGCAACCGCGCCGCAGACCTCGGCACGCACCGTGTTCATCAGCTTCATGACCTCAATGATGCCCACGATCGTATCTTTCTCGACTACGTCGCCGACCGCCACATAAGGTGGCTCCCCGGGCTTTGGCGCACGGAAAAAGGTGCCGAGCATCGGCGCGTACACGTTGTGTACACTCGGATCCACGGTAGCGACGGCAGCCGGCAGGCCCACCGGCGCCGCAATCGACGCTGACGGCGAGGCTGAGGGCGAGCTGCCGGCTGAGGGAGAAGCCGCGCCGGTAGGCAGGTCGGGTGACCCTGAGCCGTCCGCGCCGCGCTTGAAGTTGAGTTTCAGCCCATCGAGCTCGAGCGAGAACTCGTCGAAGCTCGAACCCTCTACCAAGCGCAGAATTTCCGCAACGTCGGCGGCTGTGAGGCTCATCGGCGGCCCCCGAAGATCGACAAGACGTGCAATGAGGGATCCGCGGCGGCGCGCCCGACCGGCGCCGACTCCTTCGCGGACCAGACTGTTTCCGGCCGGCTCTGCAGCAGCAGAATCTTCTCACTGCCACGGTCAACTGCCCATTCAATATCCTGCGATCGGCCGTAGTGCCGCTCGACCTTGCGGCCGATTGTTCTTAAGGATTGGATCTCATCATCGCTCATGCAGGCTGCGGTCTGCAGATTCTCCGGCACCGGCAGGGCTTCAATGCCGCCGGCGGCGATCGCCGCATGATGAATCAGCTTTGTCGAGATCTCCCGCACGGATATTTCGCCGGTGATCTTTCCCACCACCCAGCGATCGGGGGTCACCTCCCCGCCCACAACTGCCGAGCCCAAGCCCCACGAACCTTCGATGGTCATCACCGAGCGGTCTCCGGTCAGCGGACTTCGCGTGAACATGACTCCCGCGGCTCGGGCGTCCACCATCGTTTGCACGACCACGGCCATGGCTACATTCTTTTCCTCGAAGTCCCGTTTGCGCCGATAGCTCACGGATTCCACCGAATACAGGCTTCCCCAGCAGCTCCGTATCCGGTCTTGAACCTGCTGCACGCTCTTCACCCACAAATACGTGTCTTGCAAACCGGCGAAACTGGCATCGCTGGCATCCTCGGTGGTCGCCGACGAACGCACCGCAACGCCGGACTGCGCAGCGCCGTTGCCAAGTTCCTCAAGAGCCTTCGCAATCGCATCGGCCACATCAGCCGGCAGCGGGGTGGCGGCAAATCGTGCCCGGAGTTGCGCCGACAACGCCGTTATGGCCCCAAGATCCCCTGCCTCGAGCGACTCTACCCTCGCGCGCACGGGCGACTCCCTCTCGAGGGCTGCAATGAAGCTCTCAAATGCGGCGGTCTTTAGAACAAAGCCGGCCGGCACCTCAATACCGGCTCGCATGAGCTCGCCAAGACTGCCGCCCTTGCCGCCGACCTCGAGTCGATCGGCAAGCCCGATGTCCGCAAACCAGCCGACCAGCGCCGATGAGCACATCGCGAGACCTAGTGCAGAATGGTGACGATGCCGCGGCCGCCATCGACGCGGATGCGTTGACCGTCCTTGATACGCGTGGTGCCGTTGCCGGTACCCACGACCGCCGGAAGCCCGTACTCGCGCGCGACGATGGCGGCATGACTCATCGAGCCGCCGATATCGGACACGGCACCGGCGATCTTGTCGAAGATCGGCGCCCACGTTGGGTTGGTAATCTGGCAAACCAGAATGTCCCCTTTCTTGAGGCGCGACATTTGATCCACCGCAGTGACGATGCGGGCGATGCCCTCGGCGACGCCTCGACACGCGGCGACACCTCTGATTTCATCCTGGTTGGGGCCGCTGTCGGCGGACAGCCACCGGTCCAGGCTTTCTCGGGTGATTCCCCAAAGCATCACGATGGCAGGATCGTCGATCACGTCCGGCACCGCGCCCAAGGCAGGAGCAGTTGCGTGCTTCGCCCACACCGCGAGCGCAGCGCGACGTTCGGCAACGAGCTGCGGCCAGTGTTCGGGCCCGCGCGGGTTGGAGCCGGTTGACCACGCGTTCATGAGATCGATGATCGCCGATTCCAGCTCATAGTGAGTCAGCTGGAATACATCTTCCGCATCGGGAAAGAAACCTTGCGCGGCGAGCAAACCGCCGAATTCCCGAATCTTGTTGAAGAATAAATTTGTATACCAATGCTCGCAGTAAAATTTGTGTCCCTCGACGTAGGGAAACACCCGATGCGCCAGCGTGATCATCTGATCGTAGGCCGCGCGGTCGTCATCGGTGGCCAGCAGTTCGCGGTAATCCTCGATGAGTTGCCGGCGTTCGGCTTGCAGCTTCTCGATGGGCCGATGCAGAGACTCGCCGGCGTTGACCCTGCCGACGTATGCCGAAAGACTCGCAAAAGGCATCGACAAGTCGTCGTTCCACGCGCGATGGTAGTGGTAGAAGCCGTCGCCCACGTTGATGTTGAACCACGGGTTGCGGGATGACTCGAGCTCCTGGAGCCACTCGCGCCCTGCCTCGCCCTTCTGCTTCAGCGATGCGATGATTTCATCCACGGAGGCATGCTCCTGGAAGGACTTGTCCACGCCCAGCTTCACGGCGCAACGGGCGAGCCGCCGCAATTCATCGTCGGGGCGAAAAATCTCCGCATCGAAGCCGGCCACCATGCGCGCAATGGTCTGGTCGGTGATTTCCGGGAACGCCTTTTTGCAGAACTCGAAGAACGTCATGTAGGCACCGTACCCAAGCAGAAGGAATTCGAAGTGGTGGTGCCACATCCTGAAATAACCCTCGAGGGTCTTCTGGTAGGTATCGAAGAGAATGTGATTCGATGCCACCCCGCGGCCGGCGTGTACGTTTGCGAGCGGTTCCAATTCCGGCAGCTCAGGTTTGGGAAGCGCCTGCGCATCTTCGATCAACTTCAGCATCTTTACGCGCCACTGATCGTACAGACGTTCCCAGTTTTCGTAATAATAGAACGCGCGCTTTTTGAATTCCTCGAGGCGAGCCGCGATTTCAGCCGGATCGGTTACCGAGTTGCCTCCGATGTACACGCGTCCGTTTATGATTCGATGATCGATTCCCAGCGTCGTCGGCAGGCAATGAACCCGCGTGTTGACCGCGCCGAGAGCACAGTAAGCGGCCTCCGCAGTCACCATGTCGAATGCCGACATCGGCTCCGGAAAATGCATGGAATTGTAGAACCAGAAGCGCTTGTCGTCCGCCACGGAGAATTGCGTGTAGTACGGGTACGCCGCCTGAGCACGCTCCGTTCCGGGCACCACCTTCAACGAGCTGGGCAGCGGAAATTGCTTGGGCTTTACCAATGCGTTCATGCGCGTCGAGACCTCATGCGTATCGAGACCACGGTGCTGTTTGCACGTTACATTTCATATTAGCGACCGCACCCACTATACGCGCGCACGAGCGCGCAACACACATGGTCCGCGAGCGCAACAAGGCCCTCAGGCCGGCCCTTTCAGTCCCTTCCTCTGCTTTTTGTAGCTCTCGCGGCGGGTCTTCTCGAAACCTGTCCGCTGCTCGAATCCCGGATCGTGAGGATAGTCGCGAAAATCCTGCAGAATCTCGGCGAACAGCTCGCTGAGCTCGTCCTTGAACTCAGGATGAGTAAATATGTGGAAGCGGTTCTCGCGCATCGCCTCCAGCACTCGGGCCGCGATCACATCGGGTTCCATGCCGAACTCATGGATCTCGGCAAGACGCTTCACATTGCCGGCATCGACCGGTTTCGCCTCGCGCTTCAGGCGTTCAGGACGAATATCGTTGCTGGCGTAGATGTAGGATTTGACCAACCCCGGGCAGAGCACCGACACGCCGATGCCGTGCGGCGCGAGACTGGCCCGCAACGATTCGGACAGGCCGCGGACCGCGAACTTGGTGGTGTTGTAAATGGCCGGCACGCCGGCTGCGAGAAATGCAGCCATCGACGCCGTATTGACGATATAGCCGCCCTTGCCCGCCTTGATCATCCTGGGCGTGAAAGTCATCACACCGTTGATCGGACCGTGCAGGTTGACGCCCATCACCCAGTCCCAATCGTCGTAGCTCGACTCCTCGGCTGTCTGGAACAGGTTGATGCCGGCATTGTTGACCAGCAAGCTGACGGGCCCGAATTTCGCTTCGACCTCATCGGCGGCCCGTGTCATCTCCTGGCGCGAAGAGACGTCGACCTGCACTCCCATGGCCTTTGGATTATTGAGCGCCTGCAACGCCTGATCGATCGACTCTGCGCGGATATCCGCGATGGCGACCTTGCAGCCTTCGTCCAGCAGCGCACGAACCAATCCAATCCCAATGCCATTGGCGCCGCCGGTCACGAACGCGGTCCGGCCTGCAAAATCTTTCATGGCTTCAATCCTCGCTGGCGCGCAGCTTCCGCCGCGTGAATGGGGTTGAGGAACAGAAAACCGAAGGTTTTCTTGTATTCCTCGTTTTCAGGCAGGTTCGGAACGGCCGCGCACATCGCCTGGGCGCGGTCCTCGACCCCCTGATGAAACTCGCTGTGGGTCATGATGTAAAGCTCATCGTTGAGGATGCCTTGCAGCACTCGCTCGCCGATTTCTTCCTTGGTGCGGAAGAGGTGAAAGAACTTGTTGTTTTGTTGGCGGCCTTTGTCCGCCTCTGCGTAGCCGCTGTCGGCCAAGTCGGCCGGACGCGTCTCTCCTGCTTTGGCAATGTTCGATTGCACGGCGCCGGGGCAGAAAGCTGAACAGATGATGCCCTCCGGCTCGAGCTCGCCGCGCATGCATTCCATCATGGCGACCGCGGCACCTTTGGAGGTCCCATAGATGGTTGCGCCCGAATGCGGCAGCAGACCCGACATTGATGCGGTGTTGACGATATGCCCGCCCTCGCCATGCCTTCGGATGCGCGGCAGGATGGTGACGATGCCGTTGATTGTGCCGCCGAGATTGACACTCATCACCCAGTCCCAGTCGGCGTAAGTCGCCAGCGCTGTAGGACCGACCACCGCCACGCCGGCATTATTGCAAAGCACGTGGATCTTGCCGAAGGCTGCTTCCGACGCATCGGCTGCGCGCGCGAAGTCTTTACGGTCGGTCACGTCGAGCTTGAGCGCGAGGATACGCTTCGGGTTGCCGATCTCGGCTTTGGCTGTCTCCAAATGGTCGTCGCGTATGTCCGCGACCACGACGTTCATGCCGGCGCCCGACAGCGCTTTGGCTATGCCAAGTCCGATGCCACTCGCGCCGCCGGTCACGAACGCGGTCTTGCCGGCCAAATTCTGCATACAATCCAATCCTCTTATGTATGATGTTTGGGACATTGTATCGAACACATACAAATTGATGTAGAACAATTCGGGGAGTGTGTACATGGCAACGGCGGCTCCTGGAGCGATCGCAACCGCATCACACGCGGTACCGGGCCTGCAGCCCTGGCCTTCGAACCGGGCGGCCTATTACGCGCTCACCGTGATCATCCTTGCGACGATGTTGAATTTTTTTGATGCGGGAGTGTTTGCCATAATGGCGCAACGCATCAAAGTCGACTTCCATCTCACCGACGAACAATTGGGATTTTTGATCGGGCCGGCCAATGTCGTGTTCTATGTGTTGGTTGGCATCCCAATGGCGCGGCTCGTGGACATCTATCCGCGCAAAATCGTGCTGGCGTGCGGAATCGCGGCCATCGGCGGCATTACCGCGCTGGGCGGCCTCGCGCAAAACTTCACGCAACTCTTTTCCAGCCGCATGCTGGTGGGTGCCGGCGGTTCGGCGCATGCACCGGGCGCCTATTCAATGCTCGCCGATCTGTTCCCGGCGCAGCGGCTGCCGCGCGCCATCGGCTTTTTGCAACTCGGGTTCATCGGCGGCGGCGCGCTGGGAATTTTTCTGGGCGGACATCTTGTCTATTGGGCGACGACGTGGCCGGTGAGCCAATGGATGGGATTCACCATACACGGCTGGCAATGGATTCTGATGATGGTCGGCGCGCCGGGGCTGCTGATTGCCGCATTGTTGCTGTTGGCCAAGGAGCCGCCGCGTCGAGGTGCGGCCCAAGAAAAGTCGCCGCCGATTACCGCGGTACTGCGCGAGATCTGGTCGCGAAAAGCCATCTACCTGCCGCTATTCATCGGGCTGGCCTTCAGCGCAACGCAGGCAATCGGCATGCAGGCGTGGCGCGCGCCGTTTCTGATCAGGACCTACGGCTGGAATGAAGCTCGCATCGGTAACTGGTTTGGATTCACTTTCCTGTCGGCATCACTGCTCGGCGCCGTCCTCGGCACGGTGTTGGTAGAACGCTTGAGCAAGCGCTACAAGGACGCCAACGTACGCGCAGCGACCATTCTGTTTGCCGCCGCGGCGCCATTTGAAATCATTGCACCGCTCATGCCCTCGGGGGAACTCTCGTTGCTGTGCCTGGGCGTGACAACAATGTGCGGACTGGCCTCGGCCGTGCCGCAAAACTCAGCCATCCAACGGATCACGCCGAATCGGATGCGCGGGCAGATCACCGCCATCTATCTGTTCATGTTCATTGTCTTCGGCGCGCTCGGCAGCCAATTGATAGGCTCCATCACGCAAAGAGTGTTTCACTCCGACGCGGATTTATGGAAGACCATCGTATTGACCGCGTCGATCCTCATGCCGGCCGCGGCGATCGCCCTATCTCGCGGAATCAAGCCCTACGGCCGGGAAGTCGAACGGCTGGAGGCGCTGGAGCAAGGTACGGCCTAGGGCCATCGCGCGAGCATTCAAACCTGCTCCAACCACGCACGCATGGCCGCGGCAACCGCATGCGGCTGCTCGGCAGGCGCCATGTGCCCCGCATCTTCGATGGACACGAGCGTAGCCTCGGATATCTGCCGGCGCATTTCCTCGTGCTGCATCAGGGGCGACCATGTATCGGCCGTGCCGCTCGCGAGAAGCGTCGGAACTCCGATAGTGGGCAATATGGGAACGGCATCCGGCCGTTCGAGCAGCGCCTTGGTCTGCCCGGCGAAACTCTCCACGGTCTGCCGCTCAACCATGGCTTGCAATTTCGGCATCACCTGCGCGACGCGGGCAAGCGATGCGCCCATCATGCGTGGAAGCCAATCAGCGGCAACTGCGGACATTCCGCGCTCTCGCGCTATTTTCACCAGCCGGCCGCGGCTCTCGATTTCTCCCGCTCGCAGCGGATGCACTCCGGAGTTGAGCAGCGCGAGGCCGAGAACGCGCTCTTTCGCTTGTCGAAAGAGTTCCAGGGCAACCCTTCCGCCCATGGAATGGCCTGCGACTAAGAACTGTTGCGGCGCCATTCGCAGAACATACTCCGCCATTGCCTGAATCGAATCGAATCCCTGGAACGATGCGATGCGTACATCCGCCGCGGACTTAAGATCCTCAGCGGCGTCCATCCATACCGTCTCATCGCAGAGCAGGCCCGAAAGAAGGAGCAACGTGCGCATCGGCTCAATCGTAGTAGCGCGGAGCCTTTTTCAGCGGGGCGTAGGTCGGCGGATCGTGCTGGATCCAAAGGGTCGCGCCGGTCTGCTCGAGGAATTGATCGACCTTCTTGCGGGTCGCACGCGTCATGGCAGCGTCGAAGTCGAACGTCGGCACGCGATCGAGCGTCCTCTCCTCCGGCACATGATACAGATCGCCCGCGAGCAACAATGGCCCGAAGTTCTTGAGCTTCAGGAACAGCATTTGATGCCCCGGTGTGTGTCCGGGCGCCGTCTTGACGATCACCCTGCCGTCCCCGAACACATCGTAATCGGCATTTTTCAACGTGATGCGCTTGGCGGTCTTCAGATCCTTGTAGGTGGCCGGCATGCGAATGCCGACCTGCGCATCGCTGAACATGATGTCGTACTCAGCCTGCTGCACGATCCAGGTCGAGCCTGCAAACATGTTGGCGTTGGCGGTATGGTCGGCGTGATAGTGCGACATCGCGAGGTAAGTGATGTCTTTGGGCCGATAGCCTATCGCTGCCAGTTGCGGCGCCAAGCGACGCTTGGCTTTGAGGATGTCCTGCTGCACGACTTCAGTGCCATCGTCGGGAATGTCCTGGTCAGGGACTTGACCGACGTCCCAGATGAGCGTTCCCTTCGGGTGCACGATGAGGTAGCAGGGTGTGACGAACGTGACTTCGCGATTTACCTCGTCCGGCTTGAGGCCGAACAAGGCAGGGTCCATCGCAGAAATCGTACCGCAATCCAATACGTACAGCCGCAGCTCACTTGACGACGTCGCCGCCGCGGCCCCCGCTGCCGCCACAACAGAGGCACCGAAGGCAGTGAAGGCAGTGCAGGCGAGGATGCGCAGGGCGCACTGCACGCACCGAATCGAACGAAGCACTGCGTTTTTATGATTCATGTCAACGACCTCAACCCAGCAAATTGACCCTGCAGGCGCTGATTAGTATGCTACACGAACCATCTTACGCCAGCCGGTTTCGCGTTCCATATCCCGATACCCTTGGGAGGCCCAAAAAATGGCAACAGTTCTATCGCCAGTCAATCCTGCAGAATCGCTGGCTCAGTTCGAATATTCCGCCACGGCGAAGCGCGTGTTGGCGCGAAAGCCGGCGCTGTTCATCAACAATGAATGGGTCAACTCGACGCATGGCGCAACGGTCGTGGTCGAAGACCCTTCGACGGGCAGAGAAATCGCACGCATCGTGGATTCTTCCGACGCGGACGTGGACCGCGCGGTCACAGCCGCCCGAGCGGCCTTCGATGATGGGCGTTGGTCGAATCTGCCGCCGGGCAAACGAGAACGCATCATCAACAAGCTCGCAGATTGCATAGAAGCACATGCGGCGGAGTTCGCCGAACTCGAGGCAATCGACAACGGGAAACCCGTCGGCATGGCGACCGTCGTGGACATCCCCGCAGCGGCCGATCATCTCCGCTATATGGCCGGATGGGCCTCCAAACTCGGCGGCGATGTCATCGAGCCGCAATCGATGCCGCGCGGCACTGTGTTCAGCTATGTGTCGCGCGAACCCGTCGGCGTTGCCGCGCAAATCGTGCCATGGAACTTCCCATTGCTCATGGCGACGCTCAAAATCTCTCCGGCTTTGGCAGCGGGCTGCACACTGATTCTGAAACCTGCCGAACAAACCTCGATCACCGCGCTGCGCCTAGCGGACTTCGTTGTCGAAGCCGGTTTCCCGCCGGGCGTCATCAACGTGATTACGGGCAACGGCCATACCGCGGGTGATCGATTGGTGAAGCACCCAGGCGTCGACAAGATCGCCTTCACCGGCTCGACCGAGGTTGGAAAGATCATCAATCGCAATGCCACTGATACACTGAAGCGCGTCACTCTCGAACTCGGCGGCAAATCACCGGTCGTTGTAATGCCGGACGTAAACATCGGTGAGGTGGCAGCCGCCGCGGCGGGTGCGATTTTCTTCAACTCAGGCCAGGTGTGCATCGCCGGCTCGCGCTTGTTCGCGCACCGCTCGATCTTCGATCGCATGGTTGAGGGCGTCGCCGCGGCTTCCGCCTTCTGGAAGCCGCGACCCTCCCTCGATCCGCAGGGACACATGGGACCGCTCGTGTCGAAGGAACAGTTCGACCGGGTGATGGGTTACATCGAGGCAGGCAAACGCGACGGCGCGTCCGTCGCCGTGGGAGGCGATGCTCCTTCGTCGAATGGCTACTATGTGAACCCCACGGTACTGGTGAACGTGAATCCGAACATGAGCGTCGTGCGCGAGGAAATTTTCGGACCCGTGGTGGTCGCGCAGCGCTTCGACGATCTCGATGAAGTGGCGAAGGCAGCGAATGACACGTGTTACGGTTTAGGCGCGGGCATCTGGACCAGGGATGTCTCCGCCATGCACAGGCTGGCGGCGAAGATCAAAGCGGGGACGGTGTGGGGCAATTGCCATGCCATCATCGATCCGGCACTTCCCTTCGGCGGGTTCAAACAGTCCGGATTCGGCCGCGAGCAGGCACGGCAAGGCATCGAGGCCTACACGGAATTAAAGACCGTCATCATCAAACTCTAAATCCCAACGCTCACACCCCTCGCGTCCGATGACGCGAGGGGCCGCAAGAATATTTTCCGCTCGTTGCGCCTATCAGGCCCATTCAGGGCGCACCACCTTCGATGTGCAAGGTCACACGCCGGTTCGCCAGCTGTCCATCCTTGGTGGCATTGTCCGCGATGGGATTCTCTTTGCCGAAACCATTTGCGGTCATTTGGTTGGTTACGCCGTGCCGCTGCAGATAATGCATCACGGTTTCAGCGCGTCGCTGCGACAAGTTCAAGTTGTATTGCGCGGATCCGCGGCTGTCCGTATAACCGCGCACCTGGATCACGAGGTTCGGAGACGACTTGAACTGGTCCACCTGTCGATCCAATTCCACGACGGATTCCGATATCAAGTCTGCCGAGTTCGTGGCGAAAAGCACGCGCTGCAGAACAATATCGCCTTTCGGCGGCGGCGGGGCGACCGGCGCGGGCACCGGAACTTCACGGACGACTTCTCTGACGACCTCCCTCACCACTTCTTTGACAACAGGCGGTGGTGGCGGCGGCGGCGGCCCGAACTTCTTCTTGAATTCGACCCACACCGTTCGTGGCGCTGTCGGAATGCCGTAATCCGCGCCAGATTGCCCGGACAGATCGAAGATCTGCGTATACCAGAGCTTGCCGGCAAGATTCGTACCTACCACGGCGACCTCCCACTTATCCGACTCTGGCCGGTAGGTGATTCGACTATTGAGTTCGTGATAGCCCGGCAAATAGCTGAAGGGATCGGGTACCGCGACGGTTTGGTAACCGCTCGCGTAGATGAAATCCATGCGCGGGGAGACAGTGCCGCCGTTCCCGAGGTGGACGTCGTACTGCGCGCCGACACTCCACTTGAGCGGCTGGAATCCCGGTTCTGGGGAACCTAAAGGGATGCCGCTCTGCGGGTTGATGTCGGTGTACTCGAAGTGCTGATGGCTGGCGCTGGCATCGATGGTCAGGCCGCCTAGGCGATAGGAGCCTTCGAATTCCACGCCGTAGATTTTCGCATCGCCGCCGTTGACCGGGGCCGCGCAGGGCTCCGTCGCACTGCCCCCCGAGAACTGCGGGCAGCTGAGCAGGACGACCTGGATGTCCTTGTACTTACTGTAGAACCCGGCCAGATTGACGCGCAGGCTGTGATCGAGCCAGTCGGATTTGACGCCGATCTCGTAGTTGGTCAGCGTTTCAGGACCAAACGGCACAATCTGCGAGGCGATGAAGGGACGCGGATTCGTGCCGCCTCCCTTGAAACCGGTCGACACGCTGACATAGGTCATCAGCTCGGGTATCCAGCGGTAGTCCAAATCGACGCGATAATCGGTCTTGCCGCCAGAGAACTTTCCCTGGGTGCCCGAGAACCCAGGCGGGAAGAAAATACTGCCGCCGCCACCGGTGGTGGGGGGATTGTAGCGATTGTAGGTGTAATCCTTTTCCTGGTGCGTGTAGCGCACGCCGGCATTGAGATCCAGCCCCTCGAGGATGTGCCAGGCGGCGTCTGCAAAGCCTGCGTAGTCCGTCTCCTGGATCGGGTCATTACCCAGAAACTCGAAATTAAGCCCCGGGATCACATAGTCGAGGACCTGATGCGTGGGATACGTCGTGACCTGATCCAGGTAGAAGCCGCCGACTGTGTAGTCGATCACACTACCAACTTTACCGTTGAGCCGCAGCTCCTGTGTCAGCGTGTGATTGAGCAGGTGTTCGGCCCCTAAAGATCCCGACAGCGGCGAAACGTCGTTGTCCTCAGTCCAATTCGTGTCGAATTCGCGATAGCTGGTAATCGACTTGAGAGCCACCCCAGGTACGACTGTCCAATCCAGGGTCAGGTTCGTCCCCCATTGCTTGTTGTAGGTATCCGGTGAAAAACAATAGTTGTTGCCGGCCAGACCATAACCGCAAAAGCTCGCATAGCTGATATAGGGGTTGTTGGGAACGAACCGATTATCGTAGGCCACGCCGTTGGGGTTGCCCGGCGGGACTGGGAACGAATTGAGAGTGGTGGCAAACGCGCCAGGCGATGCCGGATTAACCGCCAGCAGCGTGACGGCGGCTGTCTGCGACTTGTCGATCGTGACATCAGCCGTCAGGTTCGCTTCGAAATTCTCGGCCGGCAGCCAACGCAAAGCCACGCGACCGCCAGAGTAGTCCTTGCCACCCTCTTTGCCCGCCACGCAATCCTGCTGCAGGCCGCCAACCGCCGGGACGCCGGAAGTGGGGAAAGCACATCCGTAGTCGATGCGGGTGACATATCCGTCCTGCTGGTGTGTGATGCCGGAAATACGCATGAACAGCGTGTCCTTGATCAGGGGAACATCGGCCATCGCCTGCACGTCGATCAAGTTGCGCTGACCGTAACTGACCTTGACCGAGCCGGTGTCATCGCCCTGCGGCTTGACCGTGTAAATCTTGATGGAGCCACCCTCGGAATTCGCCCCCGACAATGTTCCCTGCGGCCCGCGTAGGATTTCGACGCGGTCCAGATCCAAAAGGGCGAAGTTCGATCCGGTGAGGCTGGTGTAGTAGACGTCGTCGATATAGATGCCGACACCCGGTGCAAACGCCGGATCAAAGTCAGCTTGTCCGATGCCGCGGATAGATGCGGTCATGCCGGGACCAAACGCGCCTCCGGTTTCAACCAGCTGCACATTGGGTGCCTGCTGGCCGAGATCGTGCAGCGAGTTCTGGCCTCGTGCCTCCATCATTGCCGCGTTGACCGCGGTGATGGCGAGCGGCACATCCTGTAGGTTCTCGTTGCGAAATTGCGCGGTCACCACGACTTCCTCGAGCCCGGCATTGTCCTGCGCCGCCGCATTGGTTGTCGCGGATTGAGCGGTTGCCACCGACGGCCATGCGCAAACCAGCGCGGCGGCTGTCGCAACGGCCCACGGCCGCACCATGCGCCGAAAGATCGCTTGGATTGACGTACTCATGAATTGCTCCTGTATGCGTGCCAGCATTTGTGCTTCCAGATCAGTTCGGCGTGCTCGACGCCACGATCTCAAAACGCCGCATATACCCCCTTGTCGATCGAGTCGACCAATTCCTTTTTTGGCGCTTCCGGTCGCGTATGCCACGACTTGGGGGCGCTCTCTTTTTTGTAAGTAGAACAAACAACTTTTGACATTGCAACATGCGAACAATTGTTAGGGTCGCAACGCCGACATACGGCTTAGGCTGTGGATATTCGGCCGGTTACCCCTCCCTCACTCGCGGTTTTGCGCAATAATTCTATGCTCATAGGGAACGGACTCGAGAAACATGGCAAAACTGAAGCGCGGGACTCGGCAGAACCACGAAATTGATTTGCTCGTGGCCATGCTGCGATTCTCTTCCATCATCAGTCGTCCGATGCGCGACGGCGTCGCCGACCCCGCCGGCTTCAGCTCGAACGAGTTGCGCATCCTGATGGCCTTGTCCGGCGAGGGCGAATCCGCCGGTCATGACCTCGCTGAACTGATGGGCATGCACGCAATGAACGTCAGCCGCGCGCTGTCATCCTTGCATGCCATGCGCCTCGTTGAGCCGGCAAGGAATTCCAAGAACCGGCGCCGCAAGCCCTATCGAATCAGCGCACGCGGCGCATCGGCGCACATCGCACTGCAGCCGCGCATCGCACAAATCGCCAGTTTTCTATTCGGGGCCCTGACGCCGGCCGAACGCCGCTCATTGAGGAAAATACTCGGCAAGCTCGACCGGCAGGTCATGGCGTGGCAGCCGGCTGAGCGGCGTCCGCATGTGCGGAGAGCTTGAGCTGCGTCGGAGCGCTCGAACGCGTGCCTGTTTCGCCGTCAGACCTCTGCCGCCAACATTGCGCCGAATCGTGGGTGCGCGAAATGCATGGGCACGTCCTGCCGATGAGGCCAGGTTTTGCGAATCTGTGCCGGCGGGAGAATGAGGTCCGGGCCCAGGTGATTCTGAGGATAGGCGATGGCCGCAGGCTGCAAGTGCGCGACAGTCTTGGACCAGCCTTTTTCATAGTCCGCCTGCCACTGCATCATGTAATCCAGCCGTTTGATTTTCCAAACGCCGCCCTCGCGAACATAGTCGTTCTCGTACAGCCCCGCCTCGTAGAATTGCAGGGGCAAACCGTCGGGTTTGTAGGCCCGACTTTCGTGGCATCCGCCCATCAACAATCCACGAAAGCGGCCCTTCGCGCTCTTGCGGTCCGGCGCCACGGTGATGACGTCCTGCATCTGGAAATGATCCAGCAAGAAGCCGTCCACCGGGCCATTCACACCGCGCGTAAAGTAGTTCTGGAACCAGGTGCCGTAGAGCCGCCGTACGCCCGCATGACCGTGGTATTCCCCTGAGAGGAACACCACCACCCCGTCCTCTGCGAACAGCTGCACCACGTCTTCCGCGCGATTGAAATCGATGTAGTACCCATAGGACCAATGCAATCGCCGAATCGCGTTAGTGTCCTCGAGTTCCGCGACGCGACGCTCCAGATCCGCCAGCCGCTTTTCCAGATCTGCCATACTTTTCCCCGTTCTCGTTTGCAGATAAACCTAACAAATGTTAGGAAAGGAAGCGAGGGGGACTTCTATGAAATTTAGAGGCAGGACCGCGCTCATCACCGGCGGCGTATCGGGGATCGGTTTCGGCATCGCCCGCGCCTTTAGCGCTGCCGGCATCGAACTGATCCTTACCTACCGCGATGAGGGCTATCGAAACGAGGCGGCGCTGTGGTTTCGCAATAACGGGCACCCTGCCCCGCGCTTTGCCCGCCTGGACGTCACCGATCGCGGCGCGTGGGCGCAACTTGCCGACCAAGCAGGTCCGGTGCATATCCTCGTCAACAACGCCGGAGTGAGCGTGTTCGGGCCGACGGATGAAGCGTGCTACGCGGATTACGATTGGATCATGGGTGTCAACTTTGGCGGGGCGGTCAATGGTCTCGTCACCTTCATCCCCAGAATGAAGACTCAAGGAACCGACGGACACATCGTCAACGTCGCTTCGATGGCGGCCTATCTGCCGGGTCCTCAGGCAGGAATCTATACCGCCAGCAAATTCGCTCTTCGCGGCTTGACCGAGAGTCTGCGCTACAACCTGGCTCCGTATCGCATCGGGGTGTCGCTCATGTGTCCGGGTCTGACCAAGACTCGTGCCTGGGACAGCGCACTGAAGCGGCCTGCAACCTTCGCGGAGTCGGGTTTCGCGCCGCCCGACCGGGCGGAACTCGAAAACTTCGGCGCCGCTTTCGATGCGGGCATGGACCCTCTCGAAGTCGGAGAGAAGACGCTCGCCGGCATGATCGAGAACCGCGCCGTGATCTTCACGCACCCCGAATTTGCGGACGATTTCGCGGAGATCTATCAGGCATCGATTGCGGCGCTGCCGCAGGAATCGGTGCCTGAAGGTCGTTTGCAGATCGAAAGATTGCGTCGCGCTGCGAATCGCGCCGCTGCTGACGGCAAGCGCATCAGCCTCAGCGATTTAACCTGAACGCAATCCGTCTCAAAACATGCCGTTCGTGGCGATGATGCGGGCAATGGTGTAATGGATGTCTGGGTGCGTCGCGAAAAAGGGCTCGAGGAATTTGACCGCCGCATCGCGGCCGGTTTCAGCCAGAGGATTGTGCTGAATGTAGCCCGGGTCCACCCAGGTTTCGAAGGTTTCACGGACTTTCTTGTCGACGTAGAAACGCGTCATGAATTGCGTGACGACTTGCTTCGGCTTCAGGGAGCATTTTTCGGTCGGCGCGCTCGCCGCGGCCGACGCGTTCGCCGCGAGCAGGAGCGCCGCAAGGCATAGGGTGAGATGACTGCGCATAGTTTTTCTCCATGTCAGATCATGCCGTTGGATTTGGCTCTTACCTTAACAATTGTTATCTTGTTATGATTCGAAGGTAGCACCGCGCGCGGAAAATCGCGAGGGCAAACTGGAGGGCACGCATGAGCGAAATCGCAGCCTTGACCGCGCGAATCGAAAAGCTCGAGCATGAGCTCGCGATTCAGCAGGACATCCACCAAATCCGCCGTATCCAATACACGTACGGATATTTCATCGACAAGACGCAGTACAACGAGGTTGTCGATCTGTTCGCGGACGACGGCGACGTGTGGTTCCTCGGCGGCATCTACAAAGGCAAGGCCGGCGTGCGTCGCCTGTATATCGGACGCTTTCAGACCAATTTTACCCAGGGCCACAATGGCCCGCGCTATGGCTGGCTGCTGGAGCATCCGCAGCTGCAAATGGTCATCGACGTCGCACCGGATCGCAAGACCGCCAGCCTGCGCGGCCGATCAATGATGCAAGCGGGATTGCACGAAACGGCACAAGGCCAACAACGCGCATGGTGGGAAGGCGGTATCTACGAGAACGACTTCGTTCGCGAGAACGGCGTATGGAAGATCAAAGCACTGCGCTATTTTCCGTTCTGGCACGGCAGTTTCGCCGAAGGCTGGCCGAAGACGCCGATTGATTTCATTCCCATGGCCAAGACGCTGTATCCGCAGGATCCGTTGGGTCCCGATGCCCTCATTCAACCGACGCCGCGGCTCTGGCCGGCCACCGATACCATTCCCTTTCACTATCCGCATCCGGTGACGGGCGAACCGATCGTTCTTGACAATAGCCGGGCGCGCGAAGGGTTCAAGTGACCGGAGCCGAGCCATGAGCACCGCCGCCGCCATTGTGCATTCGAGCATCGACTACCTTGTTCCCACCTCGCGCATCAACCGGCGCTTCTGGGCGCCCGGAAAGGAATTCAATACCGGCGTGTACGCTTCCCAGAAGGTAATCATCCGCAACGCACGATTGGCCGGTCCCTTTACGCTTGATGAGCATGGCTTCTGTTTGAGCGCTCACCGCACCGCCATCACCGATTGGGAGCAGAATTACGGCACCGACACGCCCTATGCCGAACAAGTATGCGAGGTCGCCAAGCGTCTGAGCGGCGCGGATTTCGTGATACCCATCGGCGGCATGCTGCGTAGCTCAGGGAAAACCAGCGCGACCGTGCAGCCACCGGCCGCCGAAGCGCACGTGGACTTCACGCAACGCTGCGCCGAGCGCTACGCCGCCAGACTGTACAAAAAAAGAGAGCCGGACGGGCCGGCCTTTCGCCGGTTCATTGCCTTCAGCCTATGGCGCGCGCTTTCGCCGCCGCCGCAGGACATGCCCCTGGCGATTTGCGAGGGCCGTTCGGTGCGCGATGACGAGGGGACGCCAAACACCAAGGTCGACGTGGACGAGATTCCCACCGGAGATGCCCTGTTTGCACCGATCGAAGGCGAGGAGAACATGTCCGCCGCCACGATCTTTCACTATTCCCCCGCGCATCGCTGGTGGTACTTCCCGGACATGACTTCGGACGAGGTGATCTTCCTCAAGTTCTACGATTCGGATCACCGCGCCGCCTGGCGATGCCCTCACACGGCGTTTCGCGATTCGAGCCGCCCTGATGCGAACGAGCGCCGCTCGATCGAATATCGGGGGATCGCCTTTTTCGCTTAACTGATCGGGAGCACCTTCTTACGCGAGCGACAACTCGCGTTCGCCCACCCACCAACCGTGCACCTAGGGACGCAAACGATGCGGTATCGCCGCCTTCGCAATGGGACCCGCGCTCAAATTGCCGGCGGCTCCGCCATCTGTGGGCGCCTCATCCACCCTTCTACATGCTAACAAATGTTAGGATGATAGTGCGCTACCGCATCGCAATTTTGCAAGGCGCGTCAGCCGAACCAGAGAGCGATCGCCCGCATCTCGATGCTCGCACGCGGCGGCACCTGCGCATCTGCCGCAGGATTGTCGAAGGCGACGTGCGGCACGCAGTGCGCCTCCTTCGGGTCGCTGTCGTTGGTCTTGAACACCAGGGCCTCGTCGCGCGTCATGTCCGAGTACCAGTGCCAGCGGTGACCCGGGTGATGCGCCACGACGATGCCTTCGAATGACCACTCCGGCCGATTGGGCGAGTTGAACACCGCATCGGCGAAAATCAGATCGGCCGGCGTCACGGTGCGCGCGTCGCACACGGCCAGCGGCACGTCCTGGGGTGGCGCCGAAATAACCCGCCAGATGTTGTAATGCACGAACCGCGATACGCGCCGCCCCTCAGGCGCGGCCCGCTGCGCAAAGGCCGCTGCCGTGGAATCACTGATGTCGACATGCGCGAAACGGGCGGGCCGGGAATTGTCCAACTGCCCCGACAGCGCCGAGCGCTCGCTGAATCGCAGGACGCCGGGGTTGTTCGCGAGCACCAAGTCCGCGCCCGACAGGGTACCGATGAGGCCGATGATTTCCTTGCGGTAAATCGCTTCAACCGCCTCCCGGTCGGTGAAGTCCTCGACCGCACTGCGATGATTGCACAGGGCGAAGCCCGCCCCGTCGAGCGTCATCCCAAGGCCGCGCGCATCGCGGATGTCCATCCGCAGGGGTCGGATATCGAGTACGTCCCCGCTGGTATCGTTGGAATGATATCGCGGCCGGGCAACGCCGCGGCCGGCGTAGGCTATTGCAGCAAGCGTCATGTTTTTTTGCTCTCTGCGTCGTGCGCTTCCAGCGCGCTTCGTGATATTCGAGAATTGCGTGCGTCTTCGCAAGATCTGATTTATACGTATCGCATACGAACGGGAGCGGACATGAGTGAGCGAGCTGAATCCGATACGGTGGCATGCGAGGTCAAGGGCGCAATTGCGTGGGTGAGGTTCAACCGCCCCGAGAAACGCAATTGCATGAGCCCCAAGCTCAACCGGCAGATGCTGCGGGTGATCGAGGACCTGGAGTTTCGCCGCGATATAGGCGTGCTGGTGCTCACCGGCGAGGGAGACGCCTGGTCGGCCGGAATGGACTTGAAGGAATACTTCCGGGATTCCGAATCCTTGGGATTGAAGGGCGTGCGCGAATCGCAGCGCGGCGCCTACGCCTGGTGGCAGCGCCTGCGCTGGTGTCAAAAGGTGACGATCGCCATGGTCAATGGCTGGTGCTTCGGCGGTGGCTACGCTCCTCTGTTCGCCTGCGACCTGGCGTTCTGCTCAGATGAGGCGCAATTCGGCCTGTCGGAAATCAACTGGGGAATCCTGCCCGGTGGCGGCGCCACCAAGGTAGCCGCCGAATTGATGCCGATGCGAAAGGCGATGTATCACGCCCTGCTCGGGGAGAATCTTTCCGGCAAGGAGGCCGAGGCCGCCGGCCTGGTTAACGAATCGGTACCGGCGAGCAGGCTCGAAGCGAGAGTCACGGAGGTGGCGCAGAAATTGCTGCAGAAGAATTGGGAGACTCTCAAGGCGACCAAGGATGCGATGCGCCGCGTACGCGAAATGACCTATGACAATGCCGAGGACTATCTCATCCGGGCGCAGGAAGCGCTCAATTGGCACGACGCCTCGGATGGCCGTCACGCCGGAATGAAGCAATTCCTCGACGACAAGACCTACAAGCCGGGGCTTAGCCATTACGACAAGTCCAAGGCCGCGAAGTAAACCGACCCCATGCCTATCGGCGCGTCATAAAAGGCAAAAGCCATGGCCCACTTCCCCAATACACTCAGCTTCACCGGATTCAACACCCCGTCGCGCATCGAAGCAGACATCCTGGGTCTCGTTCACCAGGGAACCATCCCCGCGGGTTTGAACGGCGCCTTCTACCGTGTACAGCCCGATCCACAATTTTCGCCCCGTCTGGGCGACGACATCTCCTTCAACGGCGACGGCATGATCACGCGTTTCCACCTCCATGACGGTGAGTGCGATTTCAAGCAGCGCTGGGCGAAAACCGATAAATGGAAGATTGAAAGGGCGGCCGGCAAGGCCATGTTCGGCGCATACCGCAACCCCCTCACCGACGACGATTCGGTCAAGGGAAAAATCCGCGGCACCGCCAACACCAACGCGTGGATTCATGGCGGCAAGCTGTACGCTCTGAAGGAAGATTCGCCCGCGCTGGTCATGGACCCGGTGACCCTCGAGACCGAAGGTTACACTTCGTTTCACGGCAAGATGACCGGACAGACCTTTACCGCGCATCCAAAGGTCGATTCCAGATCCGGCAACATGATTGCCTTCGGCTATGCCTCTTCCGGACTGTGCTCCAAGGATTGCACCTATTACGAAGTCACACCCAACGGCGAATTGATTCGTGAGATCCCGTTCCAGGCGCCGTACTACTGCATGATGCACGACTTTGCGATAACCGAGGACTACGCCCTCTTTCATATCGTGCCATCGATCGGCAGTTGGGAGCGCCTGCAGAAGGGTCTACCCCATTTCGGATTCGACACCACACTGCCGGTGTATCTGGGCGTTCTGCCGCGGCGCCCCGGTGCGACGGCCGAGGATATTCGCTGGTTCAAGCGCGGCAATTGCTTCGCGAGCCATGTCATGAACGCGCACCAAGACGGCACGAAAATTTATTTCGACACGCCGGAAGCCAAGAACAACATGTTCCCTTTCTTCCCGGACGTTCACGGAACCCCATTCAACGGCATGGAGGCCATGAGCCACTTGACCCGCTGGACGGTGGACTTGGGTTCGAAGTCGACGGATTTCGCGAGCGTGGATCGGCTGAGTGAAACGGCGGCCGAGTTTCCGCGCATCGACGACCGCTTCGCAGGGGTTGCGTATCGCCACGGGTGGATGCTGGAAATGGACATGCGCCGCCCGGTGGAACTGCGCGGCGGCAGCGCCGGCGGATTGCTGATGAATTGTCTGTTTCACAAGGATTTGGCATCCGGCGCCGAGCAGCATTGGTGGTGCGGGCCGGTGTCGAGTCTGCAGGAGCCCTGTTTTATACCGCGCAGCAAGAATGCGCCTGAAGGAGACGGCTGGATCGTTCAGATCTGCAATCGGCTCGACGAGCAGCGCAGCGATCTGCTGCTGTTCGACGCGCTGGAAATCGCCAAGGGGCCGATTGCCACGATCAATATTCCCATCCGCATGCGCTTCGGGCTGCATGGCAATTGGGCGGATGCGCCGGATATCGGGCTTCCCTGTTAGCGAGCGTGACCTGACCAGGTCCGAAGCCCCGGAGCGGTGCGGTCCTCGCCGGCGAGGGCCTTGGACACGGCGGGCCGCGCGGTAACCGCCTCGCGCCACTCCACGAGGCGCGGACAACGGATGGCAATCTCGAGTTCCGGAAACATGCGTTCCACCATCATTCCGCACATCGAATAGAAATTGATGTCGGCGAGCGTGTACTCGTTGCCCGCCAGCCACATCGTTTGGGCGAGCTGTTTCTCCACCTTGTCGACGGCGTAAATGATTTTCTCCGTGGCGTTGGCCAGATCTGCCTCGCTGAATCCCGAACGCGCCGCTTTCCACTTCTTGCGCTGATCCGGCAGCGGAATATTCTCCATCAGCTTCTCGAATTCCCCGCTGTCGATTTTGCGCGCGATGATTCCGACCATGCGGTGCCAGCCATGCATCGAAACGTGATTCATCACGTGTTCGTCGACGAACTTGTTCCAGTAGCGCATTCGCGCCGCTCCGACCGGATCGCGGGGACGCAGCGGCACATCAGGAAACACATCCTCGAGATATTCGTTGATCACGGTGGTGTGCGTGATGATGACCCCGTCGTGATCCAGAACCGGGACCTGACCCTCTGGATTGATCTTCACGAACCATTCCGAATGCTGCTCGAACTTGTGCAGATCCACGTACACGCTCTGAAATCCAATCCCTTTCTCGGCGAGCGGTACCAGTGACTTTAACGAATTCGCCAGCGGCTCCGCGTGGTAATACTTGAGAGTCATGCTTGATCCTACCGTGTGGTGTGAGTACCGAGAATGCCGCCATCGACGGCTATCGATTGCGCGGTGATGTGGCTCGCGAGATCCGAGAGCAGGAAGCACGCCAGCTGCGCGAGTTCCTCAGCGGTGCCGATGCGGCCCATGGGCACGCCCTTCGCCAACAAGTCGCGCAGCTTCTGCGGTGAGGCGCCCGGATCGAGCTGCATGAGCATGGGTGTCTCGATGAGTCCGGGGAGCACGCAATTGACGCGCACGTTGTGCGGTGCGGCCTCGATTGCCGCGGCCCGCGCCAGTCCGAGAACGCCGTGCTTCGAGGCCACGTAAGCAGCGTTATTGGCCATGCCGCGCTCGCTGGCGAGGCTGCCCGTTACCAAGATGCTGCCTCGCTTTCGCACGATCATACCGGGCAAGGTGCGTTTGATCGCCCAGAAAATACTGGTGAGATTGGTTCGAACTACGGATTCGAAAACACCATCGTCGTACTCCCCCAGAGGTGCGAACTTGCCGCCCGTACCCGCGTTGGCGAACAACCCGTCGATCGCGCCAAAGTGGCGCTCGGCTACATCGATCGCCTGGATCAATGCCGAGTGATCCGCTACGTCGGCGGCTGCGCACGCTGCCGCGCCGCCCTCGCTTCCGATCGCGGCGGTCGCCTCCTTCAGTCGAGACTCGTTGCGCGCCACCAGAAACACCTTGGCGCCTCGACGCGCAAGCATCGAGGCAGTTGCTCGACCGATTCCGGTGGAGGCGCCCGTGACGAGCACGTGTCGGCCCTCCAACCCGCCGACACGCGCCTCAGCAGCCGCGTCGCGTTGATCCGGTCCTTGCATCACCCCTTGCCTCGCTGCCGTTTTGTATGTCTTGCATACCACCTGGTCTAGGCGCTGGTCAAGATGCGGAAATCCAGGCTCCCGCGTCGCTCGACGAAAAGCCAGCCGTCACCGGTCTTCACCAAACGATCGCGATAGGTCCCGACAAGCGGCGTCGCGGACTGGACAGGCAAGCCTTCCCCCGCGGACACGCCTGTAAAGAGCAGGATCTGGCTCGTGGCGCGAGCTTCATTTTCGCCGTCCAGGGTTACCAACACATTGGCGACGATATGCCGCGTTGCACGCAATGGACGCGATCGGAAGGCTGCCAATATGGCGACGCGCCCGGCGATGAAGTCATCAGGCGCGGTCGGCCGGCTCATCCGGCCGTCTTCGGTGTACAGGGCCGCCACGCCGTCCCAGTGACCGGCATCATTGAGCGCTGCATAGCGGGTAATCAACTCGATAATGGCGGCCTTGGCCGCCCAAGTGTTTGTCTCGTCCATCGCGAACCCCCTCAGCGTCCCAGTCCGATCATTTTTGTATGTGTGGCATACTAAGAGCAAGAGAGAAAGTATGCGCCCCATCTCGACGACGCACGTTGGTAGCTTGCCGCGCGGGAATGAACTGGTTCCGCTGCTGCTGGCCCGCGACCATGCTCAGCCATACGATGCTGAGGCCTTCGATCGGCTCGTACAGGCGGCGGTCAACGAGGCCGTCGTGAAGCAAGAAGCCGCCGGCGTGTCCATTGCCAGCGATGGGGAGCTGGGCAAGGTTGGCTACTCGACGTACATCAAGGAACGTCTCTCCGGATTCGGCGGCAACGTCGCGCGAAAACCGGCACTCGATCTCGCGCCGCTTCCTGAGCTTCGTAAAAAACTCGCGGCGATCATGGGCGAACAGGAATTCGTGCGGGCCAGCTGCATCGGTCCGGTCAAGTTGATCAATCTCGAACCCTGCCACGAAGACATTCGCCGTTTTCAGAAAGCCATGTCGGGTAGAAAACCGCAGGGGTTTATGAATTCGGCCTCTCCCGGCCTGATCACGGCGTTTCAGCCCAACGCGTTTTATGCCACCCACGAGAACTATCTAGCGGATCTCGTCACGGCCATGCGGCCGGAGTACGAAGCAATTGCCGACAGCGGCCATCAGCTGCAGCTCGATTGCCCCGACCTCGCCATGTCGCGGCATACCGCCTACCAAGATCTCACGGAGGCGCAGTTCCTCGAGACTGCCGAGGCCAATGTCGAGGCATTGAATGCGGCCACCTCCCGAATCGCACCCGAGAAGATGCGCATGCACGTGTGCTGGGGAAACTACGAGGGGCCCCACGACCACGACATCGCGCTCGAGCGGGTGATCGGCGTCATCCTCAAGGCGCGGCCCGCCACGATCCTCTTCGAGGCGGCCAATCCGCGCCATGAACACGAATGGAAGGTTTGGGCTGAGACCAAGATTCCCGACCACAAGGTGCTCGCGCCGGGTCTGATCGACACCTGCTCGAACTACGTTGAACATCCGGAGCTGATTGCGCAGAGAATCGAGCGATTCGCCGCGATCGTCGGCGTGGAGCGCGTCATTGCGAGCACGGACTGCGGCTTCGGCACCTTTGCAGGCTACGGCAAAATCGATCCGGCCGTGACCTGGAAGAAGCTGCGCGCGCTGCGCGAGGGAGCCGATATCGCTGCCGGCAGGCTACAGTAGCGCGCCAGATCGGGCGACGGCTCGCTATTTCAAGAGGCTATTTCAAGATCCTGCGCACCGCGGCGGCGATGCGCGCTTCGTCGGGGATGACATACGCCTCCAGCGGCTGACTGTACGGAATCGTCGTATCCGCCGCGGTCACCTGGAGAATAGGCGCTTTCAGGGATTTGAAGCGGTGCTCGGCAATGTCCGCGGCAATCATGCCGCTCACCGACGCGTGACGCGTCGCCTGATCCACGAGGACGACACGACCGGTCTTGTCGACCGACTTCAAAATCGTTTCCAAATCCAGCGGCGCAACCGTGCGTGGATCGATCACTTCCGCGTCGATCCCTTCTTTGGAGAGAAGTTCGGCTGCCGCCAATGCGCGTGGCACCATCCATCCTGTTGCGATGACGGTAACATCGCCGCCGGCGCGCCGAATTTCGGCCTTGCCGAACGGTACGAGATGCTCGCCATCCGGAACTTCGCCATGTTCCAAAGTAAGCATGTAGTTGTGCAGGTACACAACCGGATTGTCGTCGCGAATCGCTGTGGCCATCAGCCCCTTGGCATCCGCGGCCGTCGAAGGGACCACGACCTTCAGCCCTGGAACTCCCATGAACAGAGCGGCAAGCGAACCTGTGTGCTGGCCCGCCCATCCGGCGGTAAATCCATAGCCGGCCTTCAACACGATCGGGACTTTGACCTGTCCCCCTGACATGTAGCGAAAGCGCGGAGCCTCATTAACCACTTGATCCATGGCCACCAGCATGAATTCGGCCATGTAGAGTTCCACCACGGGGCGCAACCCGGCCATCGCGGCCCCGATTGCGATACCGATTTCTGCGGTCTCAGAGATGGGCGTGACGCGCACACGGTCCGAGCCGTAGGCGGCCAGGAAATGATGATTCTCTGTCGTGGCGAGGTTCTGGCCGAAATACAGCACGTTGGAGTCGCGGCGCATTTCCTGATGAATTCCCGCATCGATGGCGGCGATATAGGGCATTTGTGACATGGCAGTCTCCGGCGCAGCGAGCTTAGGCGTAGTTGTATTCGAATGCGGACTCGAGCTTCGGGAACGGACTCTTGAGCGCGAAGCTCACCGCCTCTTGCATCTCGTTCGCAATCTTGGTGGTCAGTTCATCCGCTTTGGCCACGGTGAGCACGCCACTCTTCACCAGGATGCCGCGAAACCGCGGCACAGGATCGCCACGCAGCGCGGCCTCGTACTCTTCGCGTTTGCCGAACGTAGCGATGGCCTCGTGTTCTGGATAGTGCAGCGGCACCCCCGGCGGCGCGATGATGTTGCCGTGCGCGGACAGGCGGTAAACCTTGGACTCGACCAGCGTCGGGCCCTTCCCAGCACGCGCGCGCTCAATGGCCTCGCCCACCACCGCGTGCACCGCGAGCGGATCGTTGCCATCTACCGTCACGCCAGGCATGGCATAGGCCTTAGCCTTGGTGGCGAGCGGTTCGCCCGCCGCCGCATTGGCGTCCTCCTGCACTGTGGTCGTGACCACGTTGTAACCGTTGTTCTCCATGACGAAAACCACCGGGAGCTTCCACAGCGAGGCGATATTGAGCGTTTCGTGGAATGCCCCCTGCTTGGCGGCGCCGTCACCGAAGAAGCTCAAGACCACATCGCCCGTCTTGCGAATCTGTGCCGCCCACGCCACGCCCGCGGCGTGTGGGATGCCCGCGCCGACGATGCCGGATGTACCCAGGAAGCCGTGCTTCACATCGGTCAGATGCATGGAACCACCGAGCCCTTTGCAAAGCCCGTCCGCGCGCCCGAAGATCTCCGCCATCATCGCTTTGGGATCGCTGCCGAGAACCAGCGGATAGCCGTGGCAGCGATAAGTGGCGAGGGCTGCGTCGCCCTCGCGGAAATGACTGAGCGAGCCGACGATGGACGCTTCCGCGCCGTCGGCCAGATGCGTATGGCCGCGGATCACACCCGGGTGTTCCGTAAAGGCACGTTTGACGCGTTCCTCGAAAGTGCGGATCCGCAGCATCTGGGTGAATATCCAAATCTGCCGCTCGGCATTTGGTGACTGACTCATTTATTTCTCTCCTGTGGAGTAATCGCGGGTCGAGCCTGGGCCGCTTCCCATTCCTCACGCGCCGCCGTGACAACCTTTTTCGTTTTCGCAAAAGCTTCCGTAGCTGCGGTCTCCAAGGGCCACTTGCGGATGTACTCGTTCAGCACTTCGACGCCGATCGGCCCTTCATAGCCTTGGGTCCAGACCGCGTCCAGAAATGCTGCGATATCGAATTCCCCATCGCCCGGCAACAAGCGTTTATTGATGACGGAGTCCACGAAATTCACCGGCGTGGCGAGCGTCCCGTCATTGATCTCAACGCCGAGCGGAAGACCGCGCGGTAGCTTGCGAACGATGTCCGCCGGCGGCGTTGCGGTTCGCTGCAGATGCAAGTTGTCCAGCATGATGCCGCCGTTCTTGGCCCCGGCCCCTTTACAAATCGCCAGCACAGCATCGAGTGAGGGCGCCCGGGACAACGGCGCGGGAAGCATTTCGAACAATACATTCGTGCCGCGCTCTTTGGCCTGGCGACATAGCACGGCAAATTCTTCGGTCATCTTCGGGATGTCGGCGCAATCGTTGCCGAGATCGCCAATCTTGATGTGTTTCGCGCCGAGCTCTTCGGCGGCGTCGAGCAATAGGCTACGGGTTTCATCGGAAGCCGCTCGACGACTATCGGTGCAGAACCAGTCCAGCAGCCACTCGACTTCAATCTCGCCGATCCCATTGGCGTCCAGAATGTGCTTCATCTCGCCAAATCCCATTTTCCTACGGTTCGCGAGCAGGTCCGTATGCCAGAAGCCCATCGCTGTGAAACCAGCCCTGGCGGCAGTTTCCACGCGCACCCGGAACTCGTGCAGACACAGTTTGTCGCCTGTCGGGTCCGCCCCGACTGCCAAGGTCCAATACGAACCGAGAATCCGATCAGCCCGCGTCATGATTTTGTCTCTGGATCAGTCAACCGCCAAGCGTCGCTTTCCAGGATGGCGACCAGGGACGCCAGAAAGTCCGACGCAAGACGGCCATCGGCGACGCGGTGATCCACCGTAAGCGTGAGCTGGGACACCGGTCTGACATGAATGCTGCCGTTTCGAGCGACAACGCAGTCGCGCCGACGCCCCACGGCGAGAATAGCCGACTGCGGCGGATTGATGACGGCGTTGAATCGATCTGGTCCTTCCTTCCCTAAGTTTGAGACGCTGAAGGTTGCGCATTCCAATTCCTCGCGCTTGAGCCGGCCCTGCAACGCGCGCTCAATGGTCTCCCTGCGCCGGCGCGCCAGCTCCGCAAGCCCGAGTTGTTCGACGTCATGAAAAACGGGCACGAGCAAGCCATCGGCAACAGCGACAACGAGTCCTATGTGAGTGCCCTTGGCCGGCACGAGGCCCGCGTTGGGCGAATTCGCGTCGCCCCAAAACGTGGCATTCAGCACTGCAAAGGCCAACAGCGTTCGTGCGATGCCGTGCAACAGAAAGTCGTTTACCGATGGTAACGGCGTTCCCGCAGGCAGTTGCGCCATAAGATCCGCGCGCAACGTATCGAGCGCAGTCCAGTCAACGGCGCGCTCAACGAGAAATTGCGGAACGGTGGTGTTGCTCAGGGTCACGGAGCGCGCCAGCGCGCGTCTCATGTTCGAGAGCGGCTCAAGCCCATGCGGCGCCTCGGCCAGCCCCGGCATCGGCGCCCGAGATTCGACGGTGCGCTGGACATCAATCAACTGCACGCGCCCGCGCGGACCCGTGCCGATAAGCTGTTGCAGTTCAACTGCATGCTGAGCGGCGAAGCGCCGTGCGACCGGAGAGCTCCTAATACGATCCGTCGCGCCGTCGCGATTCGCGCTAGCCATGGTTGGCGTGATTGGCGTGGTCGGCGTGATTGACTTGGTCGGCGTGATTGACTTGGTCGGCGTCGACGCTGAGACGGTCGCCGCAACCGTCTCAGCCGGCGCATTATTCTCGAGCCACGCGATACGATCGCCGACGCGTGCTTCCTGATCCGCTTGCAATAGGATCTGCACCAGCCGCCCGGTCTCAGTGGACTGGATTTCCACGACCGACTTCTCGGTTTCGAGCTCGAGCAGCGGCTCCCCCCGTTGCACCACATCTCCAACGTTTTTGAGCCAGCGCACGAGCCGCGCATTCTCCATCACCAGACCGACCTTGGGAATTTCCAGTGCCACCAATGCCACTTCTATTCTCCTGACAACGCGCTCAGGCCAATCACGGCACGCACGGCGTGCACGATGTCCGGCGTACCCGGCAAGAGCGCTCGCTCCAATTCCGGCGCGAAAGGTATCGGTGCAAAGGGGCAAGCGACGCGCGTCACCGGCGAGTCCAGCTCGTCGAACAGCTCATTGCCGATGCGCGCGGATATTTCCGCGCCCACACCGCCATTCTGCACCGCCTCGTGCGCAATCACCACACGATGAGTTTTTGACACCGATGCGGCGATAGTCGCCATGTCGAGCGGCAGCAGCGTACGCAGATCAATCACTTCGACGGAGATGCCCGAGCGCGCGAGTTCATCCGCCGCCTCCAGCGCGTTGCGGACCATGGCCGAATACGCGATCAGCGTCACATCGGTGCCGACGCGCGCCACGCGTGCCTTGCCGATTTGCGGCAATTCGCCGTTTACGACGAGTGCCTCCTTCAGTGCGTAAAGGCGTTTGTGCTCGATGAACAGAACAGGATCGCCAAGCCGCACGGCGCTCTTCAGCAGACCATAGGCTTCGACGGGAGACGACGGCGAGACGACCACCAGCCCAGGTACATGAATGAACCAAGCTTCCAGACTCTGAGAGTGCTGGGCGGCCGCGCCGCCGGCCGCGCCCGCCTGCGTACGCACGACCATCGGAACGGCCAGTTGTCCGCCCGACATGTAACGATATTTGGCGCTCTGGTTGACCAGACAATCGAGCGCCAGCGTCGCGAAGTCGATGAACATGATCTCCAAGACCGGCTTCAGTCCGCAAAGCGCGGCGCCGGTGGCAATACCGGTGATCGCGGCTTCGCTGATTGGCGTATTGCGCACGCGCTGCGCGCCGTACTTCTTAGCGAGGCCGCTGGTGACGCCGAATGCTCCTCCCTCAGCGACATCTTCGCCCAACAGGTGAACCGCCGGATCTAGCTCCATCTCCTCATCGAGGGCGCGGCGCAGGACTTCGATGAACGTCTGGGTCACGGAACCAGGCCGGATGTCGCCGCCAGAGACGGAGCGCTGTAAACGTAGTCGAGCACGGTCGTCGGATCCGGCCGCGGCGCGGCTCGCGCGCGTGCAACCGCCCGCAATACTTCCTGTTTCGCCGCCTCGGCGATGGCGTCGAGCTCACTATGCGGCGTACCGCGCTCGACGAGATGTCGCTGCATTCGCTCGATCGGGCATTTCTCCTTGACGGCGGCGAGTTCCTCCTTCGAACGGTAACGTTGGGCATCGCCGACGAAATGACCAGCCATGCGGTACGTCATGCACTCCAAAAGATAGGGACCCGAGCCGCGGCGCAGCGCCGCGACCGCTTCACCGGCAGCCGCATGCACTGCGGGCAAATCGTTTCCGTCGATCGTTTTTGCGGGCATGCCGTAGGGTGACGCGAAGGCGCTCACGTGCTTTACGTTCGAGTGTTCTTCGCGGCTCGTGAACTCCGCATACCCGTTATTCTCGCAGACGAACAAAAGGGGAAGTTTCCACAGCACCGCGAGATTTAAGGTCTCGTGGAAGACGCCCGCTCCCGTGGCGCCGTCGCCGAAAAAAACGACGCTGATCGTGGTCTCGCCTCTGCTCTGAAAGGCCCAGGCTGCGCCCGCGGCAAGGGGTAGATTGCCGGCAACGACTCCGGTTGCGCCGAGCATGCCGTTGGCAGCATCGACAAGATGCATCGAGCCGCCCCGGCCGCGGCACAGTCCGCTGTCCCGACCGATGATCTCTGCAAAGGTCGCCTGCACATCACTGCCTTTGGCGAGCGTGTGGCCGTGGCCCCTGTGGCTCGTGAACAGCGCGTCCTCTCGCGTGAGGTGGGCGCAAACACCGACAGCCACCGCTTCCTGGCCGGTCGACAAGTGTGGAAATCCCGGCAGCTCCCCTGCGGCCGCGAACTGCTGTACCTGGCCTTCGAAAATGCGGATGCGCCAGAGCGCCCCGTACATTCGCTTCCAGTCGGCGAGAGTCGGTAAAGCGGGAGCGGTCACGGACCGTGTCTCAACTGTACTCCTGGATCGTGTGCATGCGCAGGCCTCCGGCGACCTCCCGGCCCTCTGCGTGAATGTGGAAACATACCACGGCACGTGCAATACACTTTCGCACAGGAGCGAAGTGAGCGCCGTCTGAGGATGAAGCGCACAGGACAATTGCCTGGGAGGTTAGCGTAGTCCTCTCCCCTTGAGGTATCGTGGAGCAGCGGAGGAACGGTGGCAACGACATTCGATCTCACGGGAAAATCCATTTTGATTACCGGGGCGGGCCGCGGACTCGGACGTGCGCTGGCAATTGGCGCGGCGCAGTCGGGCGCCACAGTCGCCGCGTTCGATCTCGATGCGACATTGCTCACTGAACTGAAACGCACGTCCCCATCGATCACCACCTACTTGGTGGATGTTGTCGATCGCGGGGCGTTCATGGCTGCCGCGGGCCGAATCGGTCGGATCGATGCCGTCGTGAACAACGCCATGCTGATCCGGTACGACGCGATCGAGGCGGTCGATGAGGCCATTCTCGATCGTATGCTGGCGATCGGAATCAAGGGTGCTGTGTGGGGCGTTCAGGCGTTGCTGCGCCATATGGATCCCACGGCGGGTGGCGTCGTTTTAAATCTCGCCTCCCCCACCGCCGAACGTGGCTTTCCGACCACAGCCGTCTACAGTATGGTGAAAGGCGCGATGGGCACGCTAACTCGAACCCTCGCCGCAGAACTCGGTCCACGGCACGTGCGCGTCAATGCGCTGGCGCCAGGCTCCATTCCAACACCGGGCGCGGTCGCCATTACGCCGCAGGAAGAGTACGAACGGCGCGCGACGCGGATTCCGCTGCGCCGGCTGGGACGTGAGGAAGACGCAACTTCGGCTTCGTTGTACCTTCTGAGCGATGCAGCGTCGTTCGTCAGCGGCGAAATTCTGCATGTCGACGGCGGCTTCCTCGCCTCTGCTTGAGCGAGCTATAGGAGTCTTAGGTGACGTACCGCATCTATGCCATCCGCTATGGCCATCTTGAGCGTACCAGCGACAGGAATTTTCTGGGTGGTGATGATCATGCGAACGACATGCCGCTCGACTACTACGTATGGGTGATAAGAGGGGACGAGCGCAGCGTCGTAGTCGACACGGGCTTCGACTCAGGCCAGGCCGCCAGTAGAGGGCGCACGCTAATCCGACCCGTTGCCGAAGGGCTCGCCGCCATCGATGTCGAGCCGAGCGATGTGATGGACGTTGTGATTACACACATGCACTACGACCATGCCGGAAACGCGGCGCTGTTCCCGCGGGCGCGCTTTCATTTGCAAGATGCCGAGATGGCCTACTGTACCGGCCGCGAGATGACGCATCGTCACCTGTCGGCATTCTTCGATGCGGAAAACGTCGTGGACATGGTGCGCGGCGTCTTCGATGGCCGCGTGGTATTTCACGACGGCGACTCCGTGCTGTGTCCGGGCGTGACGCTGCATCACCTACCGGGCCATACGATGGGACTGCAGGCAGTACGGGTGGAAACCGAGCGCGGCCCCGTGGTCCTGGCCTCGGACGCTGCGCATTTCTGGGCCAATCTTGAACGCGAAACTCCCTATCCAGTCGTTGCGGACGTGCCGCAGTATCTTGAGTCGCTGCGTGCGCTGCGAAGGCTGGCGCCCTCGATCGATCACATCATTCCCGGGCATGATCCAGGAGTGCTGGCGCGTTTTCCGGCCGAGCCGGGACTGCCCGACATCGCGCGCCTCGACTTGGCGCCTCTTCCGCGGGCGGCCTCATGAGCGAGTGCGGATTCATCGGTTTGGGCCGGATGGGTGGTGCCATGGCGCGGCGCCTCATCGAAGGCGGACATCGCGTGGTCGCTTTAGATGTGAGCGCGTCCGCCTGCGCAGCGCTCGCCGCCCGCGGCGCGAGCATCGCATCGAGCGCGCGGGCTGTGGCCGACACCGTGCCCGTGGTGTTCCTGAGCCTGCCGACCCCCGAGATCGTCGTGGACACGGTTCTCGGCAAGGACGGGGCGATTGCCGGCAATCGACTGGAGGCGTGCGTGGATTTATCAACTTCCGGTCCGCAGGCAGCAATCAAACTCGCCGCGGGTCTGGCCGAACGCCAGGTCGCATCACTTGAAGCACCGGTTTCCGGCGGAATCAAAGGCGCGCGAGAAGGCACGCTGTCCTTGATGGTCTCGGGCCCGCAGTCCGCGTGGGAGCGGGTACGGCCCCTGCTCGAGATCTTCGGACGACCGTTCTTCATGGGCGAGACTGCGGGTGCGGGCCAGACCATGAAGCTTGTCAATAACTTGCTGGGCGCGTGCGCGATCGCCATCACCGCGGAAGGCATGACGATAGGCGCGAAGGCCGGGCTTGATCCTGCGCGCATGATCGAAGTGCTGAACGTATCCAGCGGCCGTAGCAGCGCGACTTTAGACAAATGGCCGCGCGCAGTACTGCCGCGGACATTTGATTTCGGTTTTGCTTCCGGGCTCTGCCTCAAGGACGTGCGCCTGTGTCTGGCCGCGGCGCGCACGCTCGGCGTACCGCTCGGCATCGGCACTGCGGTATGCGACCTGTTGGAGCGCACGGTCGGTACATTAGGCGCGGACTCGGACTTCACCGCAATGACCAAGATTGTCGAATCTGACGCCGGACTGGACCCAGAGCGTCCCCCACCTTGAATTCGGAGGAGTGTGCATATGACGAGCGAACTGTTTGAAAAAGGCATGAAGATCCGCACCGAAGTGCTGGGTGAGGCCTATGTCAAGAAGGCGCAGGCCGGCATGGACGAATTCAACAGGCCCCTGCAAGAACTGGTCACTGAATATTGCTGGGGTGCGGTGTGGGGTCGCGAAGGCCTGAAGCGCAGCGAGCGCAGCATGATCAATCTCGCGATGATCAGCATCTTGAATCGCCCGCACGAGCTCAAAGCACATATCCGCGGCGCCGTCACCAACGGCGTCAGCCGTGAACAGATTCGCGAAGTCTTGCTGCAGGTCGCGGTCTACGGTGGTGTTCCGGCGGCCGTCGACAGCTTCCGCATCGCCCGTGAAACTTTTGCGGAAATCGACGGCGGCGGTTGATTGGCTGAGTTGCAATAGCCGGTACGCGGGCATAGAGTTTCGGCCGAAGCGCACAACGCAGTTGCGCAGTTTCGTGTCGGCGCGTAAGGGAGCGGTAACCATGCATCGAGTCGAGACGTTCTCGACCGCCGGGCAGACGCGGGCAGACCGGCTGGCGTACTGGAACGATGTCGCGGTCTCAACTATCGGGCCGCTGGTTATCGACGCGCTCGATCGCGACAGCTTCCATGCAACGCTCAAACGTGTACGCCTGCGCAATTGCGAGCTTGTGGCACCCACCTCGAATCCAGCGACGATCCGAACTCAGCCAACCGGCGCGATATCAAGCATTCTCAATCTACAGGTCCAGCATCGAGGCCGTAGTTCGACGCGTTTCGGTGAGCGCATTTGCACGCTCGACGCCGGCGATTTCATGCTGTTCGATCCGTCATGCGCCTCGGTAGTGGAGTTTTCGGAAACCACACAGGCAATCGTGGTGCGTTTGCCCACCGCCGAAGCGGAGGGCCGAATACCCGGTTTGCGCGAGATGGCGGGGGTGCCGGTTCGGGGCAGCACGGGCGCCCCCGCCATGTTGTCGCGGTTCATCCGCGCGGCCTGGACTCAACTTGAGTGTGAAGATGACCTGGGGTGGGCCCAGTCGCTGTGCGAAGTCATCTGGCCATTGGTGGAGATGGCCTATGCCGGCATAAGCTCTTCGCGGGCAACCCACACGCCCAGAGAGCATCGGCAGCGAGAAGTGTTCGCGTACATCGACAGCCATTTTCTGGAAGCGAATCTGACCGCGCGTCGAATTGCGCATGAGTTCAGCATCAGCACGCGTTATGTACAAATCATGTTCGCTGAGGCGGGTACGACCCCCTCCTCCTACATTCAGTCGCGCCGCCTCGATCATGCAGCGCAGCTGCTGGCGCAAACGCGCCGGGATACCTCCATCACGGCTGTTGCCTTCGATTCGGGATTCAACGACCTGAGCACCTTTTCCCGAGTGTTTCGCCGCAAGTTCGGCGTTGCGCCACGTGAGTATCGCGCAGGAGCCCGTCCCAGAGCCGCGTAAGCGCGGTTTGACTGGCGATGCAGACTGCCATCGCTGCATTCGCGCGGCGACAATTTCGCTTCGCGTCGCGCCAAGACGACTCCGGCGGCGCGAACTAAGCTTCTTTGATTGCATCGTTAAGCATAGGCAGGAAAGACTTATGACAGCGCATCCAGGGTTCGATTCCGCGCGTCTTGACGCATTGACCGCCGCCGTCGAGCGCGACATCGCGGCGGACCTGTACTTCGGTGGCGTGATCAGCGTGAAGCGCGGTGGGCAACCCGCTTATCTCAAGACATTCGGATACTCCAGCCCCGCCAAGGATCGGAAGGTGGCGGAGGACTCGGTCTTCAGCCTGTTTTCGGTCACCAAGGCATTCACGAACATCCTCATCTTCCAGGCGATCGAACGCGGCTTGGTGACGCTTACCACGCCGGTCGCCAAGATCATTCCGGAATTCGCCGGCGGACTGCGTGACCGCATCACTGTATTTCACCTACTGACCCATAGCGCAGGGCTGCCGACCATGTTCGAGGCCCGCCCCGGCATGTACATTGATCGGCTTGCGGAGGTTATCGCCGCGATCTGCCAGGTGGCATTGCCCATCGAAGCCGCGGGCGCACGTGTCGACTATGCACCGCTGTTCAATCACGCACTGTTGGGTGAAACCGCGCGCCGCCTTGACCTGAAGAAGCGCTCTTACCGAGAGATTTTGCGTGAGGATCTTTTCGAACCCTTGGGGATGAAGGACACCTCCATGGGTGTACGCCGGGACCTAAAGTCGCGGCACTTGATTCCTGAGTTTCGCGGCAACTACCCCATCCAGCATCTAGGTCACAGCAATCTCGGTCCGAACGGCGCCTTCGAGGAGGAGGACGCGGAAATGCCTTGGGTGGGCTGTGTCTCCAGTGCGAGCGACATGATGCGCTTTGCCGAGATGCTGCGTGGCGGGGGCGCGCTGGATGGGCGGCGCATCGTTTCGCGCGCGATGGTCGAGCGGGCGCGAACGATCTGGACGGGCGAGAAGCCGAACGAATTTTATGCGAACGGCATTCGCACGGCGGGCGGCATCGCACCTCCGGCGAATATCGGTTTGGGCTTCTCGGTGCGCGGCCCGCAGATGGGCACGTCCCTGTTTGGAACTCTCGCGTCGCCGGGTACCTTCGGAGCACACGGCGCGGGGACCACGATCTTTTGGGTCGATCCGGAACGCGACATCAGCTTCGTCGGACTCATGACGGGTCTCATGAAGACGATCGACAACCTGTGGCGCTGGGAGCGTCTGTCGGACATTGTGAACGCGGCCGCCTTGTAGAAAGCGATGCCAAGCGACGCCTCATTCGACTATGTCATCGTCGGCGCCGGCACAGCCGGTTGCGTGCTTGCGGGACGATTGGCGGAAGATCCGGCCACACGGATCTGTGTGATCGAGGCCGGCGGAAGCGACCGTCATCCATTCGTCAGTACACCCTCCATGGTGGCGGCGGCCATCGCCAGCCCGCGCCTCAACTGGCGCTTTGAAACGGTTCCGCAGGCTCACTTGAAGGGACGAAGGATCCCTCAACCGCGCGGCAAAGTGGTCGGAGGATCAGGCTCCATCAACGGCATGGTGTACTCGCGCGGCAATCCGCTCGACTATGACGACTGGGCAAAGGCAGGTGCCGGCGATTGGAGCTATGCACATGTCCTGCCGTATTTTATACGCTCGGAGAACAACCAGGATCTACCGCCGTCATTGCATCACGGTCACGGCGGGCCCATGAATGTACGCCGGCCGCCGCGTCCAAACCGCCTCAACGGCGACTTCATCGCGGCGACCCAGAGCCTGGGGTTTCCGCATACATCGGATTTCACCGGCGCCGACTCCGAGGGGGTCGGCTTTCGCCAGGGCACCATTCGAGCCGGTACGCGTGAAACGACGGCCCGCGCGTTTTTGCGGCCGGCGCTTCGCCGCGGCAACGTGGCCCTATTTACCGAGGCATTGGTGCTGCGAGTCATCGTCGAGAACGGCCGCGCCGCCGGTGTGGTCTATGAACGCGAAGGTCAGCAGCACGAAGTCCGAGTCCGGCGCGAAGTGATCTTGAGCGCAGGCGCGTTGCAGACGCCGCAGCTCTTGCTGCTCTCAGGCATCGGCCCGGCAACGGAATTGAAATTGTCCGGCGTCGAACCTGTGCTCGATCTGCCGGCGGTCGGTCGCAATCTGCACGACCATCTAGCGTGTCCGGTCATGATGCGAAGTGAGGACCCGACCTCCTACGGCATATCCGTTCGCGCGCTGCCGCGTGGCATCTTAAACGTCTTTGAGTACTTGATGCTCCGCTCGGGGCCGTTCGCGAGCAACGTATTCGAGTCGGTGGCCTTTCTGAAGACCGCGCTGGGAATCGATCGACCCGATGTACAGTTCGTATTCCAGCCTGCGGCGCGTCCCAAACCCACTTTCCCGTTGCCGGTCGGGCACGGATATGCGATCAGCCCGGTCGGCTTGTATCCCAAGAGCCGTGGATGCGTCACGCTGCAAGGATCCGATCCGCACTCCCCGCCCCTCATTGATCCCAAGCTGCTCAGCGTTGAGGAAGATATTCGCCCGCTGATTCGCGCGGTCAAGCTGGCGCGACGCATTCTGGCAACGCCGTTCTTTGCACGCTACCGAGCAACCGAGGTCGCGCCCGGAGCCGTCGTGCAGAGCGACGATGAAATTGCTGACTTCATCCGCTCGTCTTCATACACGGTACATCATCAAGTCGGCACATGCCGAATGGGCGGCGGCGCGGAAGCCGTGGTCGATCCGCAGCTGCGGCTCAGGGGCGTTTCCGGTCTGCGCGTGGTCGATGCCTCCGTCATCCCGATCATCGTGGGCGGAAACACCAACGCCGTGGTCGTAATGATTGCCGAAAAGGCGGCCGACTTGATCCGGCAGCGGCCACTGCTCGCGCCCGCGCCGCTCGAGGCTAACCTTACGCAACGTGCGTCAGTGGGACAACCGGCATGGCAGTAGAGCACATGAAAACCTGGCGGGTCGGACGCGTCGAGATCACGCGTATTGTCGAGGTCTGGAAATGGGAAGATGACATTGGAATGGCGCTGGAAGGGGGCACACCATCGATGGTTCTCGCACAGCCGTGGCTGCTGCCGAATCACGCAACCCGCGAAGGCCGGATGTTCATCAACTTTCAGGCCTTCGTACTCAAAGTCGGCAAGCGGCGGATCATGATCGACACGTGCGTGGGCGCGGATCGGGAACGAGAATTCCCCGTCTTCACCCGCATGCAGACCACGTTCTTGGAGGATCTCGCATCGATCGGCATCACGCCGAGCGACGTCGACACCGTTTTGTGCACGCATTTGCACTTCGATCACGTCGGCTGGAACACTCGGCTTGTCGATGGACGCTGGGTGCCTACCTTTCCCAACGCGCGCTACCTGTTCAGCCGCAAGGAATACGACCATTGGGTGATGCTGCGCGAGACCGGCGCCTATCACGGCGTCAACCATCTCGCCGATTCCGTTGATCCGGTCGTGGCAGCCGGGCTCGTGGATTTCATCACCCATGAACACCGGATCAGCGACGAAATACGACTGCTGCCGACGCCCGGCCACACGCCGGATCACGTCAGCGTGCTCATCGACTCGGAGGACGAGCAAGCCGTCATCACCGGCGATGTGATGCACCATCCCATACAAGTGGCCATGCCGGGGCATCCCGCAACGTTCGACATGGACAAGGCCGCGGGCGCAAAGACCCGCGTTGATTTTGTTACGCGTTTCCAGGAAAAGCCCGTGCTCGTCATCGGCAGTCATTTTGCCGATCCCGGCGCCGGCTACATCGTCCGTCACGGCGATGCCTGGAAACTAGACTCGCCTCACTGAGGGCACGTAATGGGCGTGGCCATTCCGAATTACGAGATCGATCTGTTCAGCCGCGAGTCGGTGCGCAATGCGCGCGCCGTCGATGACGCCGTGCGTGAATTCGCGCCCGTCGTGCGCCTCGCCGACGGCACCGTGATGATCACGCGACACGCGGACGTGACGGCGGGGCTGCAGGATTGGCACACCTTTTCCTCGAAGTCGCGGCCCTGGCACGATCCTAAGTCGTTGCGCCCGGAGATACTGCTGACGGACGATCCGCCGCGACACACCCATGTGCGTCAGGCGATGACCGCGGTCCTCTCAGCGCAGGTGCTGGCGAAGTTGCGGCCGGCGTTCGAGCGCGATGCGGCGGCGCTGCTTGACAGTCTGCTGCTGCGCCAGGGAGAGATCCTCGATGCCGTGCGCGAGATTACCCAGCGCTTCGTCTACAAAGCGCTTCCCGACGCCATTGGTCTCGGCATCAGCGGCCGCGAGCACATGTACGCCTTCAGTCATATGGTGTGGGCGACCATGGGCCCGGAGAACGCGCTGTTTCGCGAGGCCATGGTCAATTTGGAACCGGTGCTCGAGTGGCTCGAGCAATGCTGCGATCGCGACAATCTCTCCGTGGGCGGCATCGGGATGCGCCTATATGGCCTGGCCGACAACCAGGTCATCACTCAGGCGGAAGCCAAGCTCCTGCTGCAAACCGTTCTGGCGGCCGGAGCCGACACGACCATCCTGACCATGGCGAATGCTATTCGAGCTTTTGCGCTCTACCCCGAGCAGTATCAAAGACTTCGCACCGATCCTTCCCTGGTGCGCATCGCCTTTGACGAAAGCCTGCGTTGGGACTCGCCGTCGCGAATGGCGGGGCGGATTACGACCCGAGAGGTCGACATCGAAGGCTATGCAGTTGCGGCCGGACAGCGAGTCGGACTCATGTTCGCCGCAGCGAACCGCGATCCTCGTGCGTGGTCCGATCCTGACCGGTACGATCTTGGCCGCGATCTAAAAAAACAAGTCGGGTGGGGATATGGCGTACACGCCTGCGTCGGGCGTGGGTTGGCGCAACTCGAGGCGAGCACGCTGCTGGCGGAAGTGGCGCGTCGTGTCGCACGCATCGAACTCGCGGGTGATTCTGAGCCCTGGATGACGACCATCGGGCACGGACCTGCGAAACTACCGGTCCGCCTCTATGCCGATTGACCGAACAGACGCACTATGTAGTAGCTGTCCAGATACTCGCGAATCATCGCGATCTTCCTTTCGCGCACTTCAAACGCCCAAGCATAGCGGTTGTCGTACGGTCGCCCATCGTTCAAGTGCCCGGTACCGTGCGTCTCAACCAACACCAGCGCTCCGTTCGATGCCATCGACAGAATGCGGTTGCTGGGGCTGCCCTTCGCGAACACGCCGCGAATCGGTTTCAAGAACTGATCCACGATCACGTCGCGGCTACGATATTCGCCGGCTCCGGGTATGTCGCGCGCCTGCGGAATCCAGGCTGCATCGTCCGTCAACAGTCCCCGCACGCCCTCGAGGTCCTCGGCATTCAGCAGCTCGAAGAATTTCCGCACGGTCGATTCGCTCTGCGCATTTGATTCGCTCATGCAAATTCTCCCCATTTCATGGGCCGATCATATGATCAAACGCGCGAATAGCGATAGGACATCGACCACCGGCAACTATGACATCGTCGCCGTCGGCAGCGGTCACAATGGACTGACGGCCGCCGGATACTTGGCGAAGAGCGGCAAGCGAGTACTGGTGCTGGAACGCAATGCCTGGCCGGGTGGCGGCGTGGTGTCGCGCGAGCTGACGCTGCCCGGCTTTCGCCATGATCAGCATTCGATGGCGCACATTTTCATCCAGGCCAATCCCTTGCTGCAGCAGGATGAGCTCGGCTTGAAGCGGCGCTACGGGCTCAAATACCTGTTTCCCGAGTCGCCGATGATGTCCGTATTTGAGGATGGCTCAACCCTGGCAATGTATCGGGATCGAAACCGCACGGCTGCTCAGATCGCCAAATTCTCCGCGCACGACGCCGAGGCCTTTCTGCGTCTGTCGGCGCAGGCGGCGGCATGGCTGCCGATGATGGTCGCAACTCTCTACACACCACCCGCGCCCCAGGGTGCCGCATTCGCAATGATGGATCAAAGCCGCGAAGGCCGAGAGTTCTGGCGCACCATGCAGATGAGCAGCCACGACATCCTGGCGAACTATTTCGAGCATGATCGGGTGCGGGCGCACTTCGCCCGCGTGGCCGGCGAGAACCTCGTCTCGCCGGATGAAAAGGCAACGGGCCTGGGCGTTTTCGTCTTTCTGGGCTTCCTCGAAGCCTATGGCTTCGGCGTGCCCGTGGGCGGAAGCGGCCAGCTTACCGAGGCGCTGATCAGCTGCATCGAGGATCATGGCGGCGCCGTGCTTACCGGCCAAGATGTGCGCGAGGTCGTGGTCTCCAACGGCCGCGCCGCGGGCGTCATCACCGCGGACGGACGCCGGCATCTCGCCAACGATGCAGTGATTGGCGCCATCCATCCACACAAGCTCTCATCGCTGGTTGCAGGTCTTGATCCCGACGTGCGGCGCGCCGCCGAGGCCACCCAGATTACCGAGGCCGCCTGCGTCACCGTTCATGCAGCGCTCGACGGACCGCTGCATTTTCGAACGCCGGATCCGGTTCAATCGGTGATGATCGAGCTGATGCCGCCGACGTATCGCAAGCTGCGAGAATGCTTCGATGACCTGCGTTATGGCGGCTTCATGGACGAGCACCTGCTGGGGTTGGGGTCGCTTTCCATGTTCGACGCCAGCCGAACTCCGCCGGGAAAAGGCATCGCGCACCTCTGGGATTATGCGCCCTATGTGCGTCCTGACGGACTCTCGTGGGACCATGCCAAGGAAAGCTACGCCACGAGCATGCTCGACCGCTTCCGCGTCTTCGTCGCCAATCTCGATGAGGTGCTGCTGGATTTCCACTGCGACAGCCCACTCGACATGGAGCGCACTTCACCCAGTTTCTTGCGCGGAGACCTGCACGGCATTGCGACCACGAGTTATCAAAGCGGCTCGCATCGTCCCACCCCGGATCTCGGCCAGTACCGCGTGCCGGGGGTGGATCGATTGTATCTGGTGGGTCCGTTTCAGTACCCCGGTGGTGGCGTGTTCGGCGCCGGACGGGCGACTGCGCAGGTCATGTGCGAGGATTTGAGCATCGATTTCGAAACACTGGAACTCCCCGCATGAAACTGTATGGCACCGATAAGCGGGAACTGATGACGGTGAGCCGTGTTGAGCGCCAAGGCAACCAATTGGTGATCAAGGCAAAAGTATTCGGCACCATGCCCCTGACTGCCATTTTGACTCCGGCCGAGGTCCGCGAAGGCTTGAAACTGCTACGACTGCGGGGAATTTTGTTTCTGCTGACGATGCCGTTTCGCAGATCCGCGCCCGCCCGGAAGGAGAACTCATGACAACCTCCATGAAAGGGAAAGTTGCCGTCATCACAGGCGGCGCGGGCATGATCGGGCACGCGGCTGCCATGTCCCTTGCAACGGCGGGCGCCGACGTGATGTTGGTGGACATCAACGCCAAGGCGCTTAAGACGCGCCGCGGCGCAATAGAGAAGCTCGGCGTTCGTGTCGAGACGCATGTAGCGGATGTCAGCAAGTCTGTCGACGTCGCAGCCTATGTAGAGAGCGCTTTGCACGCATTCGGGCGCATCGACGCCTTCTTCAACAACGCCGGCATCGAGGGCAAGTTGGGCCCGACGCACGAATATGACGAAGCGGAATTTGACAAGATCATCGCGGTGAACCTCAAGGGAATATTCCTCGGGTTGCGCCACGTTCTTCCCGTCATGCTGCGGCAAGGGGCCGGTGCGGTCGTCAACACCGGTTCAATCGCCAGCGAGCGGGGTCTGGCCGGGGCATGCGCCTACAATGCCTCGAAACATGCAGTGATCGGGCTGACACGCACGGCGGCCAGCGAAGTCGGTGCGAGTGGCGTCCGTGTCAATGCCGTGATGCCCGGCGTGATCGACACTCCGCTCTTGGAGGCGATGCTGCGCATGATGTTCGCGGGCGATGTGGCAGCCGGCAAGCGCGCACTCGGCAAGGTTGCGACTCTGGATCGAATCGGGTCACCGTCGGAAGTCGGCGAGGTTGTGACGTTTTTGCTGTCGGATGCGGCGAGCTTCGTCAATGGCGCGGCGTGGGCCGTGGATGGCGGTGCCCTGTCGACGATCCGGCATTGAGTGCCTATCCATCTAAAAACGAAGGAGTCCTAAGTGAGCACCATGAGCCCTATTCCGCGACGCAGTTTTCTTGCTGCGAGCGGTATTGTGTCAGGACTTCTTGTGGCCGGCGGCCCTTTAAGCCTCATCGCGCCCGGCCGCGCTTGGGCGCTCGAGATGAAGGCACTGACGAGTTCGGAAGGTGCGACGCTCCTGAGCGCCGCGCGTACGATTGCGCCGCATGACGGCCTGGAAGACGCGGCGTACGCGCTGGTGGTGAAGGCGATCGATGCCGCCGCAGCCGCGGACGAGCACGTTCGTGCAATGGTGGAATCGGGACTGGCAGGTCTCGGAGGAAGCTTCGCCACGCAGACTGAGGCAGCCAGAATCGCCGCGCTCAAGACCGTGGAAAAATCGGAGTTCTTCCAGTTCTTGAGATCGAGCACGCTCGCCAATCTCTACTCGTCTGCGATCGCGTACGCCCATTTCGGCTATGAGGGCGAAGCCTTCTCGAAGGGCGGATACCTCACGCGCGGATTCAACGATCTGCGCTGGCTCCCCGAGGTGCCGCTCCAGGACAGCGGACCTGGCGTGGGTGGAGGTTAACGTGGCCCAAATTGCGCACGACGACTCCGATGCAGTCGTCATCATCGGATCCGGAGCCGGAGGCGGAACACTTGCCCACGAGCTGACACGACGCGGCATCAAAGTAGTTCTGCTCGAGGCGGGAGCGCGCCAGTCGCTCGGCAGTTTCTCCCAGAACCCCGGCGAGGCATTCGCGCAGCTGACATGGCTCGAACCGCGCACGACCTCCGGCTCCTGGACGGTGCGAGAGGACTACCCCGGTCTACCTTCGTGGACCTGTAAAACACTTGGTGGCACCACCGTGCACTGGACCGGCGCGACTCCGCGCATTCGTCCGTGGGAGCTGCGCGCACGCACAACGTACGGCGCCATCGCCGGCGCATCGCTCATCGACTGGCCAATCGAGTACGCCGAGTTGGAACGCTACTACGAACTTGCTGAACGGCGCCTCGTCGTCACTCGCCGGCACGGCAATCCCGGCCTGCCCGCGTCGAACCATTTCAGGGTGATGTACAACGGCGCGAAGCGCATCGGCTACAAGCAGGTGCACACCGGCTACTTGGCCGTCAATACCCGCCCCGCAGACGAGCGGGGAATGTGCATTCAGCAGGGTTTCTGCGTTCAGGGGTGCAAGACGGGCGCGAAATGGAGCACGCTATACACGGAAATCCCTCGCGCCGAAGCCACGGGCAATCTGGATTTGCGCATCTTAAGCCGGGCGCTGCGCATCGAACACGGCGAGAACGGGCGCGTCAACGGCGTCGTCTACCGCGACGAGAATGGCCAGGAGCTGCGTCAACGTGCCCGGCTCGTCTGCGTCGCCTGCAACAGCATCGAGACCGCGCGCTTGCTGTTGCTCTCCGAATCGGCCCGATTCCCGCATGGCCTCGCCAATTCCAGCGATCAGGTGGGACGAAACTATTGCCGCCACACGGCCGGATTCATCTGGGGAGTCTTCGACAAGCCAATCCACTTCTGGCGAGGCGCAACGCTCGCCGGCATCGTCGAGGACGAAACCAAGCACGATCCCAAGCGTGGCTTTGCCGGCGGCTACCACCTGGAGCTGGCGGCGTTGGACCTGCCGAGTCTGCCGGTGGCCGGATTTCCGAGCACACTTTGGGGACGCGAGCTCGGCTTCCTTATGGATCACTACGATCGAATGGCAGGTATGCTGATCAACGGCGAGGACCTTCCGCGCGCGACGAACCGGATCACGCTCGATTCGTCAGTAAAGGACAGCTTCGCGCTACCCGTGGCGCACATCCACGTCGACGAGCACGGCAACGACGCCGCCATGCGAGCCCACGCACAACAACAAGGGCGAGCGATCTACGATGCGGTCGGCGCGGTACGCACCGCGACTTCACGGCAGACGCCGGCCACCCACAATATGTGCACGGCGCGCATGAGCAAAAACTCCCGCGACGGGGTTGTTGATGCGTATGGACGGGCACATGACGTCGCCAACCTGTTCATATCCGACGGCAGCGCCTTGAGCACGCCGGGATCCGCCAATCCCACGCTCACGATCGTTGCACTCGCGCTGCGCCAGGCCGAGTACATCGCACGCGAGTTGAACGCGCACAATCTTTAGCGTTTGGATCGCGCAACAACTGCGGCGCACCAATTCTGCCCTACCCCCGCCATGTCTTGCACTGTGGGACGAGAATCCTTGCGCTGTCGTCTGCGCTACCGTTGCGCCGGGAGCAGATCCTGCGGGTGAGGCAGAACTACAACATGCCAGGGTTTGGGTTGGGCTTACAAGGGGGCCAAATGGACAGCAGATTCATGAAGCGTATGGGACTTCAGCGGGGCGCGGCGTTTGCCGTCGCGGGCGCTTTATTGGTCTCGAGCGGGGTTAGAGCTGCAGCGCCCGCAGAAGCGCTCGCGGAAATCGTTGTTACCGCCGAGAAGCGTTCCGAGAACCTGCAGAACGTGCCGATCGCGATCACCGCCTTTACGGGAGAGGCGATGCAGAGCCGCGGCATCACGGATCTTCATGGGCTTTCAAACCTCACGCCCAACGTGAACCTCGACGGCGGCGCACCGTTCTCCGGCGACAGCTCGGTGCTATCGGCCTCCATTCGCGGTATCGGTCAGGACGACTTCGCGTTCAACCTCGACCCGGGTGTCGGGGTGTACCTGGATGGTGTCTACCTCGCCCGTACCATCGGTGCCAACCAGAATCTGCTGGACGTTGATCGCATCGAGATCCTCAAGGGCCCGCAGGGCACGCTGTTCGGCCGCAATACCATCGGTGGTGCGATCAACATCGTCACTCACACTCCTGGCGATACGTTTTCGATCAACGGGCAGGCGACAGTGGGCTCCTACCAACGTCACGACATTCTGTTGACGACCGACATGCCGATTTCCAACTCGCTGCTGACCACATTCAGTGTGTCCTCGCAGACTCGCAACGGTTACCAGAACACCATTCCGTTCCCGGCCACGGCGCCCTACCAGGTCCTGGGGCAGGCCGATTATCCTAAGGCTGCCGGCAATCAGAGCTCATCGACCAACGGCGGCCAGAATCAGCAAGTGATTCGCGGCAAGATTCTCTGGCATGCGGCGGAAAACTTCGACGTGACCGTATCGGCCGACTGGACCCATGAGGACCAGTCGGGAATCCCAAATACTGTGCTGGGCGTCTTCGTGCCCAACAGCTCGACTTACCTTGCCGCGAATTTAGCGAACGCCGGCGCTTTGTTCGGAACCAACATATTCGGCGCGCTATACAACGCTTGCATCACCACCTCGGCCACGGACTTGAACTCCGGCGGTCTGTTCGCGCCGTTCAACACCACAAACGGTCTGTGCGGACCGCTTGGCCAGGGCACGTTTAACTCGACAACGGGTCAGCTCTCCGGCAACGGCCTCGGGTACCCGGGCGCTCCGGCACTTGGCGGAACCGGGGCGATCAACGTGCCGGTCAGCGTACTGAATTCGCTTCCGGCGGGCTACGCGCCGTTCGTTCATATCGCTCCAGGCGCCACCGTTGGCAGCCTGCTGTTCCCCGGCCAGACGCCGCACATCTACTGGGACTTTGCCAACACACAGACCGGCAACAAAGACACGACCTATTCCAACGGACCAAGCTTCGCCAAGTCAGATGCGTACGGCGGATCCGTCACTCTGGACTGGTCGCTCGCCGACCGCATGAAATTGAAGTCGATCTCTGCGTGGCGCGAGATTGTCTGGAACATCGGCACTGACCTTGATGGTAGTCCGGAGTCGATGCAGGAGGTTACCGACTCGCAGCAGCAACACCAGATTTCGCAGGAGTTCCAGCTGACCGGCGACGCCTTCGGCGATCGCCTCAATTACGTCGCAGGGCTGTACTATTTCCAGGAAGGTGGGTTCGTGCACGACTACGTGCCTTTCGACACCGGCTACCTGTACGTCTACGACTACAGCAACGACGTGAGCACGAAATCCTATGCGGGATACTTCCACCTCGATTACAAGATCACCGATGAATGGGGTGTGACGGCCGGCGGCCGTTACTCGGACGAGCGTAAACAGTTCTTGGGCGGCCAGGCCGACCTCGACGGGTTCAGCTACAAGATCAGCGGTTGCTTGGATCCGAACGCGAACGCCAATACGTTCCCAGGCTTCGGCTCGGTGCCGGTCGGTGTTACCTGCCAGCAGGTGCTGGGATTTCCGGTGCCCGGCCAGCCGTTGCGCTACTTTCCCGATGTTGTGGACCACCAGAATTGGAACGTTTTCGATCCGACTGTCGGCACCCAGTACCACATCACGCCGGACATGATGGCGTATGCGAGCTTCTCGAAGGGCTTCAAGTCAGGTGGCTGGACGACGCGTTTGTCTGACCCGATCTCATCCGCAAACCTTGCACGGTTCAATCCTGAATACGACAAGACCTACGAGTTGGGTTTAAAGTCGACATGGTTTGACCGTCACCTGCAAGCAAATGTTGCGGTTTTCTACAGCAAATACTCCAACATCCAGCTGAATGTGCAGGAGGGGCCGTCGCCCGTTTACCAAAACGCGGGTAATGCCACCATCAAGGGCGCCGAGGTCGAACTGCAGTCGGTGCTGGGTGGCGGCTTCATGCTGAACCTGTCGGCCGGCTACCTCGATGCGTATTACACGAGCCTCAACCCCTGCCTCGTGTACAACGCCGACGCGAATGGAGTTTGCTCGGCCGCGAGCGGTCCGCAGATCACCCAGGGTGGCGGTCAATTCACATTGAACAGCCAGCTACCCAAGACGCCGAAGTACAAGGTCGCGTTTAGTCCCACCTGGGATATCCGAATGCCCAACAACAGCACGATACGCCTGCAGGCGGACTACACGCTCACTGCGCATATGTTCAACGATGGCCCAAACACCACCCTGCTCGAGCGCCCCCAGACGAACATCGTGAATGCCGGAATTCACTACATTCCCGAGAACACGAAATATGAATTCATCGTCGGTGGGACTAACTTGACCGATGACCGCTTCATCCAGGTGGGATCGGTCAACTATGCAGCAGGCGAAGTGGTGGGCACCTACAGTCCGCCGCGCGAGTGGTACGCCACCGTGCGTGTGAAGCTGTAGACGCATCGCCGTGTTACCGGCCGACCAGCGGGACCCGTAAAACATTGCTGATCGTGACGGGTCCGATAACGCCGGAAGGAGCGCCGGCCAGCGGAGTCGGCCCAGTCTGATAGCGAGGATCGCCGCTATCACGCAGTTGGACCATGCGATTCAGCAGCGTGGTGTCCAATCGGATTGCAATGGTATTAGATCCCGGCTTCAGCAAAGTGCCTACCAGCCAGGCGCCATTCCCCACGGACTGTTCGCTGATCAGATGATCATTGACCGTCACTTGCACGGCGCCGGCCACCTCGCCGAGCGATAGTTGCTGATCACGATTCGCGGCAAACCAATCAGCCGACAGCGGGACAGTCGTTGTATAGAGCGCCTGACCCACGGCGTATTTGAGCTCGGGTATTTCGCGCCAATCGCCCAGCGAAGCCGCCCCGATGTCGTGCGGCTTGAGTCCCGTGGGCAACATTTCATCGACATGCAAATGCCAGCGTGTCAAAGCCAGAGGCGCGGCCAGCGGTGCCAAGTCCACCTCCAGTGTTTCGCCGTCACTGAGTTGCAGCCGTTGCAGACCGCCGCGCGCGTCGCCGACGACGACATCGCCGCGGTCCGTGAGCAAGGTGTCGGCGGAACTTGACACGACGTGAAGCGGCGCAGTTTCACTGTGACGCACAATGAGCACAATGCTCGCATGTGGCGCGACGGACAGCCGCGCGGACGTCGTGTCCGTGGTTGAGGTCCATTCCGCCATTCGCGTAGCCGCCCCGCTCCACAGATCGACTTGATAGGGCACGCCCGCGGCCTGAAGGCTTGCCCGGGCGGTGACGCGAGCCGCTGTTGGATTGAAAATCCACCAGATGTCTTGGTCCTGTGAATGACGGTGCACACTCAATAGCGGTGCACCCCCGAACGACGCCGCCGGTTCGCAATGAAGAGCGCGTAAAGCAGCAGCCGCCTGCGCGCTGTCGCTGATGTGCACAACCGTGGGCAGCTTCAACAAGGCCGTCATACCCTCGACGATGCGCCGATCGTGCGCCGCGTGCTGCAAAAATCCCGGGCTCTTGCCCGGTGGTGCGCCGATAATCAGGATGCGAAGACCACTGCGTGCCGACAACAGCAACGCCTCCAAGGCAGGCACAGGCAATGTGGCCTGATGATCCAGGATGATTGCGCGGTAGCCTGTCCCGAAGAGTTGCGCCGGGACCCGAGAGGCGTTCGGCAATGACAACGCTGCCGGATCGATGAAATCGTACGTATAGCCTGCCGCGTCCAACCCGCCGTCGCCATAGAGCGGCACGTCGTCATGCACAGTGGCAAGACCCTTATCATGGTAGATGGCCAAGTCCACGCGAGGCTCGCCGAACTCCAGCACCTGAGTGGAGCGTGAAAAATAGCGCGCAAGCGCCCGCCAGTCCCGCCACTGCGGCCACCCCGCGGTCCATTCATCGCCAAGCCCAATGAATGACAATCCCTTCGGCACCGGCCATGACTCATCGGCGCTCTGGAATGCCGTCAACAATCCCATGGTGATGCCGCCCGCGAGCGCTTCATTCAGTTGCTGCATGTAGTCGGCAGGTTGCTTGGCGTAGATGGCGAAGTCATCGCCGAATTCGACTGTGGCGCGTCGCTGTTCGGCAAGGTGCGTCGCGGATCCGGTCAACCGATATGCATCCATGGCATGGCGCCACCGATTGCTGCCTGGAGACGGAATGCTCGCATCGAACGGCTTGCTCCAACCCGAATCGAACGACTCGTTCTCGGGCACATCCACCGCCCGCGCGCTGCGCAGCATGTCGAGCGCGAAATAATTGTAAGCCACCTGGACTCTGGAGCTCATACCCTTGGTGTGTGCCCACGACGATAAGGTCCCCAAATAGCGTTCCGCGTACAAATCGGTCAGCGTCTGTTGATAGTCGTAGCGCACCCGCGCACCGACATCGCCGGCGAAATCAAACGGACGCGCCGGCAAGGGACCTCCCCACGCCGGATCAAGCGGATCGAACGAGGCGCCCTTCGGTGTAAATAAAACCGGCAAGTAGGGGATCAACGAGTAGCCGCGCCGCTGCTTGAATTCGCGCGGCAGATCGCCGGTCCAGAACATGTTGGCCTGTACCTCAAGCGAGTCGTGGGCAAAGTTGGCGCCACGCAGCGCCGTGACGTCGGCGGGCAGGATGTGCTGATCGAGATAGGCCAACGCCGAGGCAATGCCGGCGCCGCTGAAAATATCTGCGGTGTAAAACGTGCCGTGGGCAAGTTGCGGTTCGCGGCCGCTCCAGACGCTCGGCGGTTCAAAAGGCTTTCCGAGCATAACTTGACCGGTGGCTCGTTGCCAGAACGTGAACAGCATCCACTGTCCGGCAGGTACGTGCCAATGCAGTGCCCCCCCCTTGTCCATCTGCTGGGTGAGGTCGAACGCGGAGGTCACGTCGAGTAACACGGGGACAGTTGACGCATCCGCCACTCGTGCAGCGGTGACCGCGACCAATGTGGCGTGGCCGGCGAGCGCCGCCGGCTGGCGCAGGGTCGCAATGAAGTCCTGTTTGCCCTGCACAGACACTGCCTCCGAAGACAACTGCTGCATGGAGTCAGCTTCTGCAATACCAGGGCTGGCATAGGGTTGTCCGCCGCCAGGCGCGAGGTCGATGGACACGCCAGCTCGTCTTGCCGTGGCTAACAGCGCCTCGAGTTCCGCGCGCGCGATCTCTGGGGCCGCGTGAAAATCGACGCCCAACTCCACACTGCCGAAACCGCTGTCGGCAAGTGCCGCCAGATTCTGCTCGGAGGGCCGACTGCGAACCTTGGGCCGAACGTCGACGGGCGGATCCTGCGAGACAGGCAGCCACGGCGGCGACTCGACAGCGGCACTCGAAGGAGCGCAGCAAGCCAGCGTAACAAGCAAACAGGTGATGCGAATCAAGCGCGGCAGTGGCAAGGCGGCCTCCCTACATGGCAACGCCGCGTGGTTGGGCGCCCGATGCAGGATAGCGGCGTAGCGCAGTGGGGAGAATGCGTTTGTAATGACGACTGCATTCGGTTACGCCGAATCTCCCGATGCGGTCGTAGGCCCCCGATACTGAAAGACCTTTTAAGGCCTGGTATGGCCTTCTTCGACTTTGAACTCCGAGCCTGTGGAAGCCGTGCCCCGTAAAGTGTCGCGCCGTAGACAACGCCGCGAAATCCTTCGATCAAAGCGCTGGGTTGGGAAAGGAGGACGCCACCATCGAACGGGTATACGGGATCGAAGTGCAGAAGAGTGTTCACGGCGCCGTCCGGCGTCAAGCGGAACACCGAGCCGTAGTCTGCGGAGCCGGAGAACTGAGAGTCGATCCCCAAGGTGGTGGCAACGATGCTTCCGTCTTGCGTTTCGATCAGCCGGTTCGGCCAAACACCACTGGTGCCGTCGCCGAAATCGAACAACGTGCTGATTTGTCCCTGCGCCGTCATCGCGAACACCGTACCGGCTTCTTGTCCCGAGAACTGAAACACACTGCCGGCGGTCGTGCCATAGAAGCGGCCGTCGCGGCCCTGGAACTGCAGCATGGGTTCGACGTCGAGTTGCGCGAGCGTGGTGATCTGGCCACCGAGCGTCAATTTGAATACGGTGCCCGAGATATTGGGTACACCCGGTCCGCTGAGCCCGAGGGTGGTGCCGTACAGTGAGTCGAAGGAATGAAGCGTCGTCAGATTTCCTGCGGCGTCATTCGGAACAGAGTGCTCATCAGCTGTCGACGTGTCGCCCGCGGTCGTGCCATAGAGCAGGCCGCTGCGCGTTCGCACCAGAAAGTTGGGACTGATGTCATGCTGATAACTGAATCGGTGCAGCGTTTCGAATCCTGCGCCACCCCGCCAGCGAAATACTGTACCGAAGTCACCCGCGGTGGCGAAGGAATTGGCTCCCGATATGGGGTCGACGTTGCCTGAGGTGGTACCGAACAGAACTGGCTTGCGCCCGAGTGTCTCCGTGAGCGCGTTCGGCGCTTCGCCGTCGGCTTTGCCGGTAAATGCGTAGAGCAACGTCAACGTTCCGGCCGGCGTCAGCCGGAACAAGGTTCCAGCGCCGTGCACGCCGTCGCTGAACGTGGTGCCGTAGAAACTCCCGTCGCCAGACTGCACCAGTGCGCGCGGACCTTGTGCACCGGCAGTCGCGCTGTCGCCTACTCTTTGCAGCAGCGTCACCACGCCTGCAGGTGTCACTCGAAACACGGCGCCGGGTACGCCCACGCTGGAGGTGGAACCCAGCAGGCCAACGTAGAGATTGCCATCCGCAGCCCACAGCAGACTGCTCGGCGTTGCGCTGCCGCCGGCGAGCGCGGGCAACTGCGCGAGGGTGGTGACATGGTGCTGGCAATTCTCTACGAGAGCTTCATTCATCCCCTGACGATTCTGACAGCACTTCCTTTGGCGATGGCGGGAGGCTTGCTTGCATTGCTTTTTTTCGGACAGGAGCTCAATATTTTTAGCTTCGTCGGAAGCCTGCCTCGTGCGTTCTACCTGGCCGCAGAACATTTTCTTGCGAGGTCGCGTCGAATGCCCAAATGCCCTTGCTGCCCCAGAAATGTCCGATATCACCAAGTAGGCTCATCACAACGGCGCCCAGTCAGAAAGTGGCTCTTCCACGAACGCTCAACGGACTTCATGAGCCGCAGGTGTGGGCTACGAACCGACCACTAATGCCTTATATGTCGCCAACGCCGGCGAGGAACTAGATCGATTCGGCTTAGCGCGCACGGCAACGGCCGGAGCCTGCAGCTGTTTGGATTTATAAGGCGGCACGCTGACAAAACCCATGAATGGCAGGGTTCTATTTGGCGCGCATTCTCAAAGAACTCGATGGTGACGTGCGACAGTGAGTTTAAGAGCCCCAGCCCGTGCTGTGTTTAGCGGTTATCGCCGAGAGAAAATCGAATGCCTGCCCGATCACGCATGACCGACGCCGAGGACTTTCTCGACCGCTTGAATTAAATCACCTGACTCGAATGGCTTGGTGAGGGCTAGATGCGCCCCTGCCACTTCAGCCGACGCCAGATAGGCAGTAGTGGTTATCGCCGTTGGATGGTATGTCGAGATGCCGAAGTTGCCGCCTCCGGAAATCGCGATAATGCGCACCGACGGAAACGCTTTGCGAATCGACTCGATGGCCTGCACCCCGTCGATTTTCGGCATGATGATATCGGTGATAACGACGTCTGTGGCAACTCGTTTGAGCTCTGCCAACGCGTCTGTCGCGTTGTCGACGGTACGAACGGAGTAGCCCGCGCGATCGAGCACCCGTTTAACTGCATCGCGAACGTCAGGTTCGTCGTCTATGACTAGTATGTTTTGCATCGTCGTCTCACGCTGCCGGCACCACGACATCATCAACATCGCCTAGCTGGATGACAGCCGGGAAAAGCACTCTAAAGGTCGTGCCCGCGCCAACGCTCGACTCGACTTCAATGGTAGCACCAAAGCTTTCGACGATACCATGGACCACCGAAAGTCCCAGTCCGGTTCCTTGACCGACCGAACGGGTGGTAAAGAATGGCTCGAATATGCGCTCGACGGTGCCTGAGTCCATCCCGTGACCCGTATCGCTGACCCAAAATTCGACCCGCTGCTGAGGAACCGCGCCATCCTCAGTATGCTCTTGGTATCGCAGACCAATGGTCAACACGCCTTCTGCACCAGCCATTGCCTGATAGGCGTTCGTGCACAAATTGATCACCATATGCAAGGCCAGAGTGGGATCGGCTCTCACCAGTGGGACCCGTTCGGCGATTTCCGTTCGTATTTCGATACTTGGCGGGGCGAGCAGCGAAAAAAGCTGCAGACCTTCGGTCATCACGGCACGCAGGTCGATCAGAGTGACCTGCGCGTCATCCAGTTCACGACTAAAGGTCAAGATCTTTTTCACAACGTCCTTCGCGCGGCGCGCCGCGGCAAGCACGCGCAAGAGATCTGCGCGTGACGCGCTGGATGGGGGTAGATCTTGCAGCGCCGTGTCGGTGAAAAGAATAATGGGTACCAGCACGTTATTGATTTCATGCGCGATGCCGCCGGCCAGTGTACCGACCGTTTCGAGTCGTTGACGATGCCGCAGCTGCTTCTGTAATTCCTCGCGCCGCACCTCGGATATTTCCTTCTCCTTGATCTTCGCCTGAAGCTGATGATTCACGCCGACCAATTCACGGCGCATGCCCTCGAGATCCGTTGCCAACTCATGCAACTCGCGAATACCAGTATTGACGTTGAGCGCTTGCGCGTAGTCTCCCGAGGCGATGGCCCGGGAAACATCCCGCAGCCGGTGGATCGGGCGCGACAAGCGATAGCTCAAGACGATGGCGATGCCGACAGCCACGGCCAAATAGCCCGCCAACAGCCATAACATACGTCCAAGCGCGAGCTGAATCCGATCGTGTGTGGGCTGCTCGTCGAAACCCAAGCGCAATTCTCCGTTATGATCCGCGCGAACCACGGGCAATACGATGAAGTAGATATCATCACCACCCTGGCCAAAGTCCAAATCCGTATGGCGTGGCACGGCAATGCCCGGAGATCCGAGCTTGCTGCGAATACTGACGCCGCTGTCAAAGAACTCCGCGTAACGCGCCTCACCGTGAATGACGGCCAGATCGAGCAAGTCCTCGGTTCGCGCCGGCGAGTCAAGCGCCGCACCGATTTCGAATTCCTCGGCGAGCACTCGCGCAAAAGTTCTTGTATGTTCGATAAATAAGTCTTCGTGACTTTTTCGAATCACATACCCCATGCCGAAAAAGAGCGCGGGCAACAAGACGAGATGCAGCACCACCACCCAAGCTGTGACGTAATTCGCAAAAGATGTTCTTAGTCGTACCATAAGACTCGCAAAATCCTAATTCGAGGTTCGTGCGCGACATCCTTGGCCCAGGCGTAGCTTACTGCGATGGGATCCGCTGCGACGGAATTTATCAATAGCGTAATATTTTTGTAGGCGGTCGGTTGAGTTTGACCTTGAATGAGTGATAGTCGAAGCAGGCGGCGATCATAGGTAATATCCGACATGGAAACGATGTTTTGCAAGAATATCTCTTTGACGCGGTCGTCGGCTTCGTTGAGCACCGGCCGCAGGCGGTTGCCGTCATGCGTCACAGTCAGTCCGAGAAAAAGCTTTCTGAGTTCCAGGGAGTCGAGCTGTTCGATTTTGCTGCCCGCGCTCACGATAAGCACTAGCTGCTCGCCCGCCGATGCCGGCGTAGCCGCCGTCAGGAGCGTAAGCAACACGGCCGTGGCCGTGAATTTAGTCACGGAATTGCCGCGCTCCACTGCGCACGCACCTCGTTCGATCTCTGATCCAGGGAAATGACGTGTGATAATTCGATAGTCAACGCCTGGCGTCGTGTGTAGTCCCAACGTAGACCGACCGCCTTGCGGTGCAACGCAATTTCGATGTCGCCGTCGTGATCGTTGAACAAAGCGACATAGCGTGACTCTTGCATGCGGGCAGAATCTTCGGTACGCGCGAAGATCGTGAATTTTTTAATCAGCTGGCGTTCGACCTGAAGATACCCCGAAATGAAACTCTCGTTCCGGGTCGGCTGATCCAGCTTCACGTTCACGTAGTAAGTGGCTCCGACGATCCGCCACGGTTCTTCGTTCCAATCGATGTACCCGCCGTAAATGCTGAGGTCAGCTTGGTTCGAATGCAAAGACGGCAAAGTACGTGCATTGCTCGCAGTAAGCGCATCGTGCCCAAACAACAAGCCCATACTGGTCGCGCCTACATATTCGGGCAGATAGGCGAGACGCCCGGTGACCGATAGTCGATGGCGTCCGGGATTGTTGCCGATGAGATCGATGGCATCGAGTGCGCCATTCGTCAGTGCCGGCGCCGCTCCAATGCCTCCGTAGAACTGAATCGCGCCATCTTGGCCGATCGACTGGCGCGATTCGAGCAACAGTCCGGTAATGTGCTGTGGAATTATCCCTTGCTCGTCCTCCCAGCGTTCGATGTACGGACGCGTGATATCTGTCTGCAGATACTGTCCGTGATGATGCTCTGTGTTCCACGCACTCGCTGGTTGGTGAAAGCGGCCCAACCACAGCACAGTATCGGGAACGAACTCGAAGCCCATTTGAAATCTTTCGAGATCGCGTTCGTCGGGCGTAATGTAGTACTCACCGAAGACGCGGAATTGATGTTGAGTTAAACCAAAGACCAGATCGGCATCGATCCAAGGATCGGCATCGCCCGCGTGTGTTTGACCCGTGCCATGGAACGCTTCGGCAGCGACGAAGACCTCGAATTCGCTGGAGGAGTGTTCCTGTTGCGCGAATGCCGAATTGGCCCAGACGAGACTCGAGACCAGGCATAGCCAGGGTATTCGCAAAGAGAAATTAGGCATCCAAATGCTCCAGCATTATGTGGATCATCCGCCGGTTATTCATGCTGTTATCGACGATGAAGATATCGCTTTTGCGGCCCTTGTGCGATGGGCCGGCAAATCGATGGTTCTGATGGTCGGCCGAGGGGGCATGGGGCTTGCAGGCCACGCCCAATGGACATAAGCTCCCTCGGGCAGCCTGCTGTACTTTGTGCCACAGAGGGCGGTTGGATAGACTTGGACCTATATAAGAAAATAGTCGCTGTCAGGCCAAGCAGGGGGCGATTGGTCGCGTAGCCGTGGTTCCAAACATATCCAAAGAACATGCAGGGGAGTTGTCCCGTCCGAATTCACGGCTACGGGTGGTTCTGGCTGATGATCACGCCATCCTACGCAAGGGTCTGCGGGCGATTTTGGATGCCGAGCCCGACCTGGAAGTCATCGGTGAAGCGAGCAATGTTAAGGACGCCGTCGCGTTGTCGCGGTGTTTGCAGCCCGATGTCGTGATCACGGACGTCTCGTTTGCCAACGGTAGCGGAATTCACGCTATTGGCCAGTTGCGCCGCGAGTGTGTCGCTGTGCGGGTGGTGATGCTGACTGGGCACAACAGTGAGGAATGTGTACGCAGCGCCATTGCCGCAGGTGCCCACGCCTATATCCTCAAGGAGTCGCCGGTATCGACGTTGCTTCGTGCAATTCGCTCAGAGACTCCTGAATGTGGGCTTACCACAACGCCGGCACACGCCTTCCAGAGTCGACGGCGTTCGAACGAACCATCCGCGGATGCGCACACTGCCCAGATGACGACACGCGAGCGTCAGGTGCTCGTGGGCGTCGCGTTGGGATACTCTAGCAAGCGAATCGCGGGGAATCTCGGCCGCAGCGTCAAAACCATCGAAAAACATCGATTCAAGATGATGCAAAAGTTGGGTCTGCACAATGCGGCCGCGGTGACACGCTTTGCGATGGACAATGGGTTCTTGCGGACCGAGCACGGACCCGAAGAACCCGCACTGAGAAGGTCTGAGAAACGAGCACCGCGCTGAGCCTACGGTTCGGAAAGAATTGCCATCTGCCGATTCCTGTACACGTCATCGGTAACCAGCCCTTCATCGTAAAGGCGCTTCAACTCGCGCAGCCTCGCTTCCTTTGACGAAACGGCGTGCACGGTACCGGGCATTGATTGCGGCGAGGAGCTGGGTGCGGTCGAGATAGCCGGCACATCGGATGGCGGTGACCCTTGCGGCAGAGCGGCTGCGCGCGCAGCGGTAGCGCGGGTCTCGCAGGACCTCAGGCAGTTATTGTGTTCTGCAGGGCATTCGACAGCACCCCGCTCAGGAAATGCCGCAAATACCTGCGGGCACTGTTCGAAATGGGCATTGCAGGAGGCCGTGCACGTCGATTTGCTTACTTCGGGTCCCCGTGCGAACGGCAGAGAGCCGCAACCCCCCAGCAACAAGACCACTGCTATGGCGAAATTCTTCACTATCGACTCTCCCACTCTCCGATTAACCGGAAGGCTGATACACCGTTAAGATTCGCTGCGCACCGAACGGCTGAGGCGCATCGAATTGTGCACCACGCACACACTGGATAACACCATTGCAGCGGCCGCTACCACAGGCCGTAGCAGGCCAAACGCGGCGATGACGACGGCAACAGCGTTGTAAACGAACGCCCAAGCAAGATTCTGCCGGACGATTTGGAATGTTTTGCGTGCCAGCCCGAGCAAACGTGGAATTTCGCGAAGATCTTCACGCAGAATGGTGATGTCGGCCGTCTCTTTGGCTAGGTCTGCGGCGGGCCCGAAGGCAATGCCGACATCCGCTGCGCCCAGCGCCGGTGCGTCGTTGACGCCGTCTCCGATCATCGCGACCAGACCCTCCGATGCCCGCAGCGCACCCAATCGGAGCGGTTTGTCGGTTGGCGACAATTCGCCGGCAAAATCTTTGCAGCCGATGCTTGCCGCCACGCGCGCCACGACCTCCCGACGATCGCCGGATAACAAGTGACAAGACACTCCCATCAGGCCGAGGGTTAACACTGCCGCGGGGGCTTCGGGACGGCGCGGATCGTCCAGCACCACTTCGCCGGCGAAACGTCCGTCGATTGCAATCGCGACAGCACTTGATCCAGTCTCGACCGCCGGTGTACAGGCCACATCGACGCCGCATGCCTCGAGCCAGGACAATTTACCGACCTGCACGCGATGTTCGTTGACCTGACCCCGCGCGCCACCGCCGGCCGTTACGCGTACGTCGGTCGCTGCGGGCACAGACTCGCCACGCACCCGCACTGCCTCGACCAGTGCGCGGGCGAAAGGATGACTTACTTCCTGCTCGACGGCGGCGGCGAGCCTCAGACTCTCGTGGGGCCCCATGATCGCGCCTACTGAGGCGCGGTACTCGACGACCTGGGGCCGGCCAACCGTGATGGTGCCGGTTTTGTCGAATGCCACTACACGCACCCGCGACAGCGCTTCCAGCGTCGCCCCGCTGCGTATGAGACAACCGCGCCCGATGGCTATGGACAATGCGATCGTGGTCGCCATGGGGGTGGCTATTCCCAAGGCGCAGGGACAGGCCACCACCAGGACCGCAAGCGCTGCCTGAAATCCCCGCTCCCACTCGCCTGCCAAGCCCCACAGGCAGCAGCTGCTAATCGCAATCAGCAGTACTGCCGGTATGAATACCTTGATGACGCGATCCACCACCGCTTCGATGGGCGCCCGGCGGTCGCGCGCTTCCACCGCGAAGCGCTCGACTCGATCCGCGAGAGTCTCTGCGATGCCCGTCGCACAAACCGCGAGTGCGCCGTCCACCGCTGTTGAGCCCGCGCTCACGGAGTCCCCTGACACGACAAGCCGCGGCCGCCATTCCCCCGTCAGCAATGGCTCATGTACATCGGCGCTCCCTGCCGACACGGTGCCATCGACCGGAATCTCCTCACCGGCACGTACATGGACGATCTCTCCTGCAAGCACGGACCCAGGCGCGATATGGACCTCTGCACCATTCCGGAAGAGGCGCGCCTGGCGGCGTGCGCGACCCATGGTAGGCGAGAGAAGCGCGAGCGCACGGCGACGCGACTCGGCATCCAGATACTGGCCCAGTGTCACGAATACCAGCACCATCGTTCCTGAGTCATAGTACAGATGGTGGCCGCCGCGCAGCGTTTGGGACGCCGAGAAACCAATTGCAGCCAACGCTCCGAACCCTATCAGGGTCTCGAGCGTGAGCCGACCCCGAAGCAGCCCACGCGTCGCTATATTTAGCATCGGCACGCCAAGTAGCGCGAAAACGGCCAGCGCGCAGCAAAACATGATCCAGGAACTGGTGCGTACGATCTCAGACCCCAGGGAGTCAAGGGTACCGAAGTACGTCAAGCTCTGAAACATCATGATGTTGCCGCTGAGGAGCGCGGCGAGACCGAGCTTCGCTAGAAACCAGTCGGCGCGCCCGCCCCCTCCGACATTGCCGACAACGCGAAACACCAGAACGCAGCCCACGCAACAGAACAGCAGCGTTTCATCGCCTTCGATCTCCCGATGTGGGCGAGCCGGCAGCGGCAGCCGGCAATGCGCGCATTGGCGGGTCGCAAACCCCCTCAATACGCCGGCATGGCTTGTCGACATCACCACCACCTCGTGGAAGGCACCAATCCAAAGTTTGCAAGGCCGCGCAATATTAGAAGCACACCGAGCAGGGCCAGCAGCACACCCGCCAGGCGCTGCGCCTTGACACGCCTCAGTACCGTCTGCGGCACAACCGTCAACGCAAAGATAGCTGGCACTGTTCCTAAGCCAAACACCACCATGGTGAGTACACCCATACCGGCACTGCCGGCGATCGCCGCGCGGCTGGCTGCCGCGTACACCAGCGCACAGGGCAGCCATCCTTGCAATGACCCCAACAGCAAGGGAGCAACTGCCGACGGCGCCTGATTCAAACGCATGCGGCCCGCTATGAGCCAACGCCCCAAGCCTGCACCGGCCACCACCCGTGCGGGATCTCTCATCCAACCGATCATGGACAGCCCGAATATCAAGGCCGCCACTCCGGCCAAGATTGCGACGATACCCGCAACTCCCAACCTAGATGCGACCGCCTGCGCGATCTGACCAAAAGCCCCGACGATGAGGCCGATCAAACCATAGGTCGCAATACGGCCGAGATTGAAGAGGCTTCGCAGAAAAAACCTTGCCGCCGCTGTCGTGCCTCGCGGCACGAACTGCGCCGTGCACATCGTTACATAGGGGCCGCACATGCCAACGCAATGGGCGCTGCCGAGCAACGAGGCGCCGAACAGCAACACCAGGTCCCCACCCATCGGCAGCGCTACGTGCTGGTGGTGCACGGCGTGCCTGAAACTTAGCTCTTCGCCGATTGTGGCGTGGGCTCGCTCAAGTTGACGTCTTCTTTTGGCCAGATTTGATATTTGGTTTCCTCAACGTCGCGAAACTGTCCGGTGCGTATCGCCCACAGGAATACGCACCATGCCGACATCGACATGAGAAAGGAGCTGAAGAACATGTAGAACGTTATGTCCATCTAGATTCCTTCTTGAATTGCCGGAAGGTCCGGAACCTGCGCGTTCCACGCGACCCCCATGACGTTGTTCAGAACCACGAAAGCGGCCGCCGTCATCAAGGGTTGCGTCGCGACGACGGCGACGAACCTCATGAACACCCGGTCCGCGAGCAACCCGTCGGGGATCAAACCATAGGTAGCGGTGAATCGTAGCAAAAACCACGCGAGCAACAGGTTGGTCAACGCGTAGATGATCCAACACAATGCCACCGCTGGACCACCTCCACGGTTCAATGATGCGCCCGCGATCACTACAAGAAATAGCAGGAACCAAATGAGAAACAGCCAGAACAAGATCCGAAACTGCCCCTCGACCTCGATAGCAGGCTGGGTATGGAGGTGGAAACGACGTTTCAGCAGCCACGCCGCGGCCCAGACCGGCGGCACGAGCAGCGCCGGCATCATATAGGCCGCAAACGTAATCTCGATGATGCGAAAAAAAGTCGGCCCCATCATCATGACACTCCCGGCAAACGATCAACGTGCGACCGTGAAGCCGGCCCGCGACGGCACGGGTGTTTTGCCTCGCTCGGTCGCCAGCGACAGTGAGTAATACACCAGAGCCCAGCGCCGCCGATCGCTGAATGCCTGTTTGTCCGCGTCGCTCATTTTTCCCAAATCGGCTGAGGTCGGCAAGGAAGCAAGGTAGGTCTGCAACTCGCCCAGATCAGCGTCGCTGAACATCGCCTTGCCATCGGTCTGCGCCTTCCAGGCATTGAGATCCGGGAATGCTTCTCTGGGATACAGAATCGTGTCGTAGAACGACGGCATAGGCGTGCCGTTGAGCCCGGTATTAAAAGTGCGGTAGACGTCCGCAGGCGTGTCGCCGAACTTGAAAGCTCCGGAGGTAAAATCGAACGGATGAATAGGCGTTTCCCAGTCATCCACCAACTGATTTGAGGATGGGCCGTCGCCTTTGCCCGAGTTTCCATGACAAGACCAGCACTGCAGCGTGCGGTACACCATGCGGCCCTCTTTGATTACCGAGGCAGGAGCTTCCTTGACCGTCGGGTACGGCGGTGTGGGAATCTGTATCGCGTCCGGCAACGGCTCGGACTTGAAGCGCGGCGATAGTGTTTTCACGTAATCGACGAGATCCCAACGATCTTGCTCGGGAATGACGTGACCGTCGGCCGCACTGCCCCACGCAGGCATGACTTGACCTTTTCGCACGCCCCGGCTGATGGTGCGAAAAATGTCCTCGTCGGTAGGCAAGGCGCCGGAGGGCGTAGTGCGGCTTTTGAAGGCGCCCGTGGTGAAATCCCGCGGCTGAGGGTTGAGGAAGTGGTAGGCAACATTGAAGTTGGTCGAACTCTTGGTATCCGCAGTCGTGCGCCCATTGCCATACGCGCCATGGCAGCCGGCGCACTTGTTCTCGAAAACGATCCTGCCGCGCGCCGTGCGAAGTTCCAGAGGCTCATTGGTCGCTGAACGATGTACGGCCGGCCATGCCTCCCAGGCGCGCCAGTCGCCAATCGCCGTGCCGATCTTCTGCATGTATGCCTCGACGCCCACCATCTCTTCGGTCGGCACCGGACCATAATCGTGCATGTCGATGATGCCATCTCCATGGCTACCGTCGGCATTTAACGGATAGCGGTCCAGGTCTTTGAAATTGGCCGGCAATTGGCCGATAGCGTCGAGTTCGGACTTGGTGACCCGGCCATCGTGATTCGTGTCGTATTTTTCGATGAACGCCATGACCGCCCTGTCATGCGCCGAATCTTCCGAAAAGAGCCAAGTGTAGGCCGGCATCATCGACTCTGGTTCCACCGCACGCGGATCCCAGTGATGAGCGTAGTGCCATTCGTCCGATCGCCGGTTGCCCTCGCGAGACAGATCGGGGCCAATGCGACGCGTACCGAACATCTGCGGCACGTCATAGATAAACTCGCCTGCCTGGCTTACTGGGCCCCATTTATCGGTGTCTCGGTTGACCGGGCGGACGAATTGCGAATGACAGTACCAACAGCCCTCGCGAATATAGACTTTACGACCCACATTCTCGGTATCCGTGCGATGCGGTGTCGCTACGACTTTGCCCTCGATGGTAATAACCGTTTCGGGACGGGTCAGCGACTTTTCCAAATAGGGAATGAGCCCTTGGCTTGTCATTGACAGCGCATAGAAACCCAGCGCGGCGATCAGAATAACCGGTTCGATGCGATTCAAATCCCATTACTCCCGTTCCTCAAGACCACTTGGGCTCCGGCAAATAATCTGCAGGGACGCCGGCAGGTAGTGGGATTGGTTTGCCATGCTTGATAGTCATGTAAAGATTCCAGAACCCGAGCGCCGCGCCGATGTCCATGACGATGCCGGCGAGCGTACGAATGATCCAATACGGCTTCATGGCTACCATCGACTCCACGAAATCGGTGCCTGCCTGCAACATCGTTCCTTGCAGCATTCCTTGCAAGGTCAAATCGACCGCCATCACGGAAAAGCCGGCCACGGTCAGCCAGTAGTGCCATTGAGCCAGACTCTTCGCATACAACTCGCGGTGGGCAAGGCGCGGCGTTACCCAGTACATCCCCGCCGTCGCCCAAATGACGAAGGTGCCGAATACGGTCAAATGCGAATGACCGATGACAAAGTCCGTGAAGTGAGTGAGCCGCTGCATCTCGCGCAATGCTTCGGTAGAACCCTGGAAGCATCCCAGCAGGTAATAAAGCGCGCCGATGACGATGAACTTTGCCGGATAGGAATCCTGGAAGTTTTTCCAACCGCCCACGAAAGTGCCGTAAAAGTTTTGTATGACCGTCCACACCGGAATGATCAGCATCATGGAGGCGACGATCGCTATGGTCTGGGTCCAGTAAGGGATGGGGCTGTAAATGTAATGGTGCGTGCCGACGAACGGATAGAAAAACGCCAAAGCCCAAAAGCCCACCAGAGAGAGCTTATGGCTATACAGCGGCCGCTTCGCGGCGAGGGGTAGAAAATAGTAAGCCACGCCCAGCCCGGCCGGCGTAATCCACAGTCCTACCACATAGTGAATGTACAGACCGTGCATGGCCGCGTTGTTTACGCCCGGCATCGAGAACGGCAAGATGAAATGTCCGAACGCGTAATTCATGGCGGTCCAGATATAGGCCGCAGTCATGTACCAAAGGCTCACATACAGACGGCGCTCCGTCCGCCTCTTTATGGTTACGACTACCTGGATGGTGAGCATGCACAGCACGATCTCGACCGGGATGCTCACCCATAACGGGAACTCACCCGCTTCGATGCCGCTGTTGTAGCCGAGTGCGAGGGAGATGAAGCCGACGGCCAATGCCACGTTCCACATCCAGAAGATGTGGTAGCCCCAGCGCGGCTTGTACATGGGCACTGCGCAGAGTCTGGGTACGATGAAGTACGTCAATCCGATTACTGTGGTGGAGAAACCGCCGAAGACGACGCCCATCACGTGCACAGGGCGCAGCCGACCCCAAGTGAGCCACGATATATGGCCCAAAAAATCGTAATAGTTGAACTTGATCGCCACGATTGCGCCGACCGTCGGCGCGAAAACCAGCCAGAAAGCGCCTGCCGCCATATATTTGAGAATAAGCTCTCGATCGAACAGCTCGCCGGTTGTTACGGCATGTACCGGGGCAGCGCGGCCGTCATCAAACATCGCGTTTGCTGTGGCACTCATGATTCAACCCTTATCGGTCCAGAAAACAATCGTGTACCACACCATCCACACCAACAGGGCCGCGTAGACGATCGCGAGCCATGTCGGAATGATGCCGTGCCTCTCCTCGATACCGGATGGCTCGTAGCGCGCGATTGTCTCGGAATGATCGTCTTGTTCACTCACTGCGCTCTTCCTGGCGTCGAGCTAGCGACTGTGGACACCATGTTCTTGGCATAGCCTGGGCTGAGACTCTGGATGAAATGCACCAGATCCCAAGCATCCGCACTGTTCATCGAGTCCGCGAATGTCGGCATCGGAGTTCCCGCAATTCCCGTCATGAATACCCGATAGATATCGGTCGATTTGTCGCCGCACTTGACGTGTCCTTTCGTCAAGTCATAGGGAACGAGTGCATTGCCCCAATCGTCCTTGAGTTCGTGCGCGGAAGGACCGTCGCCCTGGCCGCCGGCACCATGACACTGTGAGCAGTTGTACTTTTTGTACACCGCATCGCCGCGCGCCACTGACGTATCGCTGTAGCCCGGGTCCGAAGGAATGACAATAGGGTCCTGGGGCTTTTCGGTCGCGAAGCGCGGCGAAAATGTTTTGATGTAGGCGATCACGTCACGGCGCGACCGCTCATCGAGCGCCCTCCACGTCGGCATGTACGTGCCATACAGTCCGTTGAGCAAGGTGTGCTCGAGATCGGAATCGAGCGGCAGGGAACCGGACGGCGTGCTGCGCCACTTATACGTACCCTGTCGATAATCGCGCGGCTTGACGCTCATGTACTCGGCCGCCTCGCCCTGACCGTTGCCCTGTGCGCCATGGCATGACAGACAATAGCGCTGGTAGACCAACTTGCCAGTCCCCACATCGCCGATACCAGCGGCCGTTGCTGAGCCAATCGCCAGAAGGAGGCCGGCGAATATCGGAATCAAGTGCGCGACACGATAAATCATACATACACCCCTCAAGGATGCGTTCGATCGCGATTTTGTTGACGGCGCGTAAGCTCGCGGGACGTGTGTGCCACAACGCCTCGCAGGCCCGCCCACCCGGTCCGTCGCCATCGTCCGCTGTTTTTCCGCCAACTCTAGTACGTGAAATCAACTCCTAGCATTATGTTATCCGTGCGCTGGTCCAGACCGGCGTAGCCAATTCCCCTCACCTTGACGGATGAGACTTCGGCATGCAGGGCGACTTCGTCGCGAATGCTGTAAGCGATCGTGTACCGCGCCCCTAGAGTCCATTGATCCTGATTGTTGTAGTTTGATGGAGTGGAACTCAATGGCTGATTCTGGTTACGTATGAAGTCGTAGCGGCCGAAGATGCCCCAGTGCAGCAGTTCACCTGGCGGGACCCATATCGCTTCCAAGAAGCCACCGTTCCAGGTGCCGGCGCGATCTGCGCCCAGCAACAATTCTTTCTTGTCTGAGCCGTGGCCGTACACGGCGTCCAGATGCAATGGCGCAACTGTCGGCCCAAGCCACACGTTCGCTTCCACGCCATACCGGGTAGATGATTGCAGTTGACTGCCACTGTTCGCGATGGGTTCGCCGCCCAGAGTCAGGAACTGGGTGGGGTAGTTGGCAACGACACCCCAGACACCGACCTCGACCTCGGACACAGGCCCGTCGTTGAATCGCAGGTATTTTTGAAAGTGACCATAAACCGACGGCGAACTCAATCCGTTCTGCGACCCCAAGGAATCTACGGCCGAGAATACGGACACGCTGTAGCGCGTGAGCGATGCTTGGTCATGTCCCAAGAACTCAACACCTCTTTGATTTGCTCCCATATCGAAGCCCGCCAAATTCGTCCCGCCCGGGATGCCCGGATGGTAGGAATACATGAGGTAGGTATCCGTCAAGGATATGCCGCGATGCCCAGATGCCGGCAAATCGACTTCGTGCTGGCCCACGCGAACGTTGAACCAATCGGAATCGTTGATTACACGCGTGAAGTAGGCCCAGTACGACTCTAGATGTACGTTGCCGTCCGAAGCGAAACCCGTGGGCACTACCAGGAACGAGATGTTCGGAGTCAAAACGCCGGCCATCAGCAAATCGATTGAAGCGTCCGCAATACCGCCCGAGCCTATGTCTTTCGCACCCTGATCGGTCTCTTGATTCGTAGTCTTTGTGTACAGGTAGGTTGGGGTTATGTGCACAGCCACGGGCCAGTATCCGGGGTCAGCGGTCACGGTGTCGTCTCTCCCGAGGCGCAACTGGTAACCATTGTCGCGAAAGTTCCTGCCAAAATCATTCAGCACCGGCCAGGATTCATGGCATGCCGTGCAGCGTAATGAATACTTGCGCGCAAATGCCGGAATGGCAGACGCCGGTGAGACAAAGACAAACATGACGACCGCGAACACGGCCAACTGCAGGATTACCTGCAACGATCCTTTTCGTGTCATCGCTAATCCCCCTCAACTTATGACTTTATTTAGCCGCCAGCGTTATCTTTGACTTGACGGTCTGACCCGCTGCCACCACCACGGGGGCTGATTTCTCGCCCGCGAGTTCGTGCCACACAGCCAACGTATAGTTGCCGGGCGGAACGTCTTTGATAGTGAAATGTCCGTCGGCGCCGGTAGTCGCGAAGTACGGATGATCCAGTTCCATGATCCACGCGTGCATCCACTCGTGTGCATCGCACTTGACCTTGATCATCATCGGCATGCTGGGCAACGGCTTGGTCACCGAGAATCCCTTGAACGGCAGCGCAACGTTGAAAATTGTCGCGTTGGTCTCTGCATTCTGCGGATGGGTGTTGTGAAGCACCGTGTCCTCGGACGAGATCTTGACTTGCGCACTGACCATTGCGCCCTGCACGCGGGGTGAGAACATGCATTTCGTATTGACCAACGCGACTGGATCGGTGGGAGCGGCTTTGCCCTTCGGAATGTCTTTGAGGTAGACGATTACATTGGCCAATCCGCCGCTGCTGTCTACTGTGTAGGCCGGATCAGGGATTGATTGGCCGCAATAATCCTGATTTTTGGTGACCTTGATCGGAGCCTCGGTAGGTGCAGTTCCAGACAGAGTGACGACGCCGTCTATCGTCCCGCCATTGGTCACTGTCACTACTTCGTAGGCGGCCAAGGCGGGTCGCGCCGCAAGCAACGCGACCATGCCAGCTATAGGCAGACCGGCGCAGACCGCGAACGAATGACTGCGAGCAGCACCGGCTCCAATTCCGTTGATCATATAACCCCCCTCACGAAACGAATTATTTCGAGTCCGATCCTCAGGAGCAGCTATCTGCACCGTCTCCCGCGCACTAGGTCTCCTGCTGAGAATGCTGCCCTGCGTCGGGGGCCGACGATTGACATTGCATCGCAAGCAATGTCGTCGCAATGGGGATTCATACCCACCTATTTTGCGCAAATGGGTAGAACTACTCACACGGGCGAGACGCTATTGGGTGGACGTGTGTGCGCGAAGCTCACGATCGGTTGATATGAACTGCGGCACTCGTCCCCTGCCTGGACATCACCGCGAGCCGCCATCGACACGTAAGGTGTCGCCGGTTCAAGCGGGTTGAGCGATATCCTTTTTCACGAGTTTCTCTCCTCATTCATCGACAATTGTCGACCCTCGCAGAGAAGTCACGTGCACTTCAACATTCGGCATGTCATCGCTCCCGACAACGAGTATCCAGTCACGCGCCGCTAGCTATTACTTGCCTCCACTCCACACATTGAATATATGTTTAAGGTCAAGCACCGCATGGAGAGCAGGTGCCATTTGCCCGCGCGAAATGGTCAAAGCGCTGTGCTGTGGGTGGCGCATCGATGCATAGCCAGACCCAGTCGTCGCGGCACGTGTCGGCATTGCAAACATAGTTGGGGCGCCAACATCGCGCGACGCCTCGGCGATCGAGTTCGATAGACTCAAAATGAGCAGTCGTTGCGGCTCGGTGGGAGAAAATAGCCGCGTTGATTCAGCAGAAGCGATTCCCGATAGGCGCGAACGCTTCAGAGAACTCATGAATCATGTGAACCTCACTTCGCCTCGGCCACCCACTTCAGAGTCGCCAGCCAGAGATCGTGTTCGGGGTGCATGAGCGTTTCATCACTCTTGCGAAGGCCCGCCGCATCCTTTCCGATCCCGGCATCATCCATCACGACGTGGCACATGGCGCCCTGAGGCTGCAGATACCAGGAGTGATAGAAGCTAGGCTTGGCTCCCGGCACGTAGCCGTACCATCCCAGCCGCTGATTCAATACAAATTCGTTCACTTCGCTTTCGATCGCCAAGCCCAACGCGGTCCAGCGGAACACCGTGCCGTCCCGGAGCACCGGATCCCCGTGCCGGATTTAGACATGCTTGGAGTTGGGGTACCAGGTCGGCCACCGGCTAGCATCGATGATATGTGTCCAGACCCCCTCACAAGACGCATTGATGATCAGGTCATTGTGGGCGAATGGGTCGGCCTTCTCACCTCAACATACTTCCACTTCGGATCCTCCCGCCGCAGAAGCCGAAGGGCTGGGTGGCTCTGCAAGTGGCCACCGAGCGTGACTTGCGCGCCACCTCGCCAAACTCGTCGATAGAACTTTGCGAAAGAATGCCTGTGCAGCAGCGATGCCGCGATCCGGCCGAAGCAGAAAATCCACCGTCTTAGCAGCCAGGACCGCCCGATCGAGCGCCCCTCACAGCAGAATGACGTTCACGAGTCTCGATGGCACTCTACAGGTAGCAAGGCACAGGCATATTCGCCCTATAACGGGGCTCAGCCGGCTTCTCACCATTTCTGACGATGGTGCTGTACCCCTCCCGCCGGTAACTTTGAGCCCGGACCACCTTCAAACAAATCTGGGAGAACTTCAATGAGCATCTTTCGCCGATTATTTTTCGTACTATCCCTGGGCGTGCCGCTGTTCGCCATGGCAAACGAGCCGCTAGTCGATAAAGTCCGCGCGGCTACTGAGCGATACACAGAACTCCGCATCGCCTTGGCGGAAGGGTTCGTGCAGGCGACCCCCTGCGTGAGCGGCCCGGATACGGGTGCAATGGGAGTGCATTTTGTCCTGATGTCCCGCGTCACTGCTGCCGTTCTGCAGGCAGACCAACCGGAAGCTTTGATCTATGAGCCGATGGCGAACGGAGCGATGAGGCTCGTCGGGGTGGAATACATTATTCTGGCCAGCCTGTGGGACGGCAAAAACCCGCCAGGCACAATACCGGCACCGGCGCTCGAAGGCGATTTGTTTAACTTCGTGCCCGCGCCAAACCGGTACGGTTTGCCGGCGTTTTACGAATTGCATGTATGGGCATGGGAGCATAACCCGAAGGGGAGCTTTGCCGATTGGAACACTGCAGTGACCTGCGACAAGCAGCCGCTGACCTGAGCACCGTCAACAAGTAGTACCGGCGTCCGTTCGAGTCTCTCGGCGGACGTCCGGCTCGGCGAACTCACGGATCGAAGGTAGAATCGTATCGCTATGGATCAACTAGCCACCGAGAGCGGCGATGAATCTCGGGCCATTGTTGGCCGGGCACGCGAACTCGAGGTATTTCGAGCGGCATTTGACCGAATGTTGGCGGGTCGTCGCCAGATGGTATTGATTTCCGGCGAGCCCGGCATCGGCAAGACCCGTTGTGCTCAGGCACTCGCCGGCGTGGCGGAGGACCAAGGCGCGCTGGTGTTATGGGGTCATTGCCGCGAGGACGCCGGGGCACCCCCGTATTGGCCCTGGGTGCAGATTCTACGTGCGTATGTCGAGGCCTCCTCGCTTGACGAGGTGCGACTCAACATGGGAGCGGCTGCGAAAGATATCGCCGCCTTGGTGCCGGAACTGCTCGAAATGTCGCAACCGGCCCAACCCGGGCCGGGCGCCGCGGCAGATTCGGGTCCGGCGAGATTTCGCACATTTGATGCCATTCGACAGTTTTTTCATCAAGCCACCCAGCAAGTTCCGATAACCCTGGTGCTGGACGATCTGCACTGGGCTGATACGCCCTCGCTATCCCTGCTCGAATTTCTCAATCAAGAGTTACAGAACAGCAGACTGCTCATAGTCGCCGCCTATCGGGACGCGGACGCCTCCGGCAAGACCCCCCTGCAGCACACCCTGGGGGGCGTGACTCGCGAGCCTGGCGTCGAACGAGTTCATCTCGCAGGACTCTCCCAAAGCGCTATTGCGCAGGTCGCCGAACGGCTGTGCGATGTCAGCCTTTCCGATTCCGCCGTCAAGCTGATCTATCAACGCACCGACGGCAACCCGTTGTTCGCCATTGAGTTGATTAAAGTGCTGTTGGACGAAAGTTCCGGATCGAACATTGGGGCGACACCGGCGAGAATTCCCGCCGGTGTGCGCGAAACCATCGGCCGGAGATTGGATCGCCTCTCGGAGCCCTGCAACAAGTTGCTCGGCGTCGCTGCAGTTCACGGCCGGCAATTCACGGCTCTCGACGTCGCGGTCGCCACAGATCAAGAAGTGCAGCACGTGTTGACAGTACTCGAACCGGCTGTGCAGGCCGGCATCGTTCAAACAAATGCGGATGCGCCGGGCGGATATCAATTCATTCACGGATTGATCCGCGAGACCATCTATGAAGATCTGCCGGCAGTCGATCGTCTTCGCTTGCACGGCCGGGCCGGCGATGCGCTGGTAGCCGCGCACTCCGCGCACCTCGAGCCTGCGCTTACGCTGATTGCGTATCACTATCATCAAGCGGCCACGCTCGGATTTTCCGAGCAAGCAGTGGTCTATGCACTCCGAGCTGCCGAGAGCGCCGTTCGGATGTACGCCTATGAAGAAGCGCTGCTGCACTACGACCGCGCCATCGACACCATGCAGGGCAGAGGCTTGATGCAAGACGAGCGCCTGGCACGGGCCTATGTACTCAAAGGATCTGCGTTGAGGTTGCTGGGCCAGATCGAGCGTTCCATCGACGTTCTGCTCGAGGCGGTCAATCGAACGCGCCTGCTGGACAGCGCCGAATTGTTGGTCGATGTATTGATGTCCTTGGCCATGACATCGCAACACGTCGCGCAGCGGCATATCGTGCCGCTACTCGACCGCGCCTTGGCGCTGCTGCCCGAGACCGACTCGGTTGGACGCACCAAGGCCTTGGCCACGCTTGCCTTCGCACTGCGGACCTCGACCGATAAAACCAGGATTCAAGTGCTGGTGGATCAAGCCCTCGCCATGGCCAGCCGGTGCTGTGACGGCGTGGCGCGCTGCGGTTGTTTTCAATTGACCGTCATGGCGTTGCGCGGTAATCCGGCGAGCCTGCCGCGGCGGCTTCTCATAGGACAAGAATACATTGCGCTGGCGCGCTCGACCGGCAGCGGCGATTTGCTTGCGGAAGCGTATCACTGGCAGGCTCTGAACTATTTCGAGGCAGGACAAATCGACGATTTGGAAGCACTGCTGGAACCGTATGAAAGCCTGGCGACCGCCCGGTTGGGGCTGCATCAGTACTGGGCCGCTTCGGACCGGATTACGTTGGCGCTGTTGCGGGGCGAATGGACCGATCTGGAGGCTCGGATCGAACAGTTGCTCGAGATCGGCACGAAGACTCGCAGCGGCGATGCGGACGGCGTCTATGGCGCGCAGATGTTCGCCTTGAACCGCGATCGCGGCCGATTGCATGCCCTGGCACCGCAAATCAAGGAAATTGCAGCAAGCGGCACCAAGCGCATGTGGGAGCCCGGTCTGATGCTCATCTGCGCTGAAATAGGCTTGCTTTCCGAGGCGCGCTCAATGTTTGAACGGCTGGTCGATCAGGACTGCCGCGCGATTTGTCGTGACGACATGTTCCTGGCGTGCTTGGTGTTTTGCGCACAGACTTGCTGTGCTCTTGGCGATGCGCAGCATGCCGACTCGCTATATCAGCTGTTGCGCCCTTATGCGAAGCAAACGGCGAATCATCCTACTGCAGTCTGCTTTGGCACCACCGAATTGTATTTGGCAATGTTGGCTTACACTGCAAATCGCCCGGATGTCGCGCGCGAACACTTCGACGCTGCAGTTGCGCTAAATCGGGCCATGCGCGCTTGGCCCTATCTAGCCCGAACGCTACATCGCTACGGCGTTTTCCTGCTGGCGAGGCCCACGGACCGAGAACGCCGGATGGGTTTCCAGCAGCTGCGCGAAGCCGAAGAGTTAGCACGGCGTTTGAGCATGGCGCGACTGGTGATCGATATCAACGCTGTGCTGCACGCCAAGGACGGCGCCGTGAGCTTTCCGGATGATCTGACGGCTCGCGAGGTGGACGTTTTGCGGCTGCTCGCGATCGGTCGGACGAACAAGGATGTTTCCATGGTGTTGGCCATCAGCCTCAACACCGTAGCGACGCATGTGCGCAGCATTCTTAACAAAACACAGTGTGCAAACCGCACTGAAGCGGCGAGGTATGCCATTCGGCATGGGCTGCACACCGGGCAATTGGAGTCATCTGTCACATAACCAGGGAGAAATGTATGGCGCTATTCATGATCGAGCGGAATTTCGCACAGGCGTTCAATGCCTCGAAGTCGGACTACAAGGCTGTTGTCGACATCAATCACGTCGCCGGCGTGAAATGGCTATATTCATTTTTGTCGGCCGATAAACGCAAGACTTACTGTCTTTATGAAGCGGAAAGTGGCGATGCCATAAGGGAAGCGGCTCGGCGCGCCGGTCTTCCGGCTGATATCGTGATCGAGATTGGCGGCGAGTTGCGTCCGGAGCTGCTGCTCGCTTCTTGATAATTGGATTTACCGCATTGAAATCCGCGGCCATACCGCGCGGGCGCTCCCTCCGCGCGGTATGGCATCTCCCGTCAACTTAATTGGCCCTGGCAAGTTGCGCCACGGCAGTCAGGTCGCCCTTGGTGTGTGACGAGTGGTATTGCGACAACATCGGACGGTCGACGCTGGCCACCGCACCAGCGATGGCATGATCGACACATACCTGATACTGCGTGGCCATTCCCAGACGTTTGCTTTGCAGGGGACTGCAAACAATGGCCGCAGCTTGGCGCAGCCGGCTGTACAGCACGGCGGCCCCATCGGCCTTGCTTAAATCCAGATCGGAGAACCGCACGATATACTGATTCACTCCATCGCTCACAAACCGGCTGTTGGAGGTGCCGGCGGAGGCAGCGGCTGCGCTGAAACCGAGGACAATTGCTGCGCTGATCGTGATCGCACGAAGTTTAGTGTTGTTCATTTCAATCTCCTTAGAAAAGTGAAGTAGGTTGTTCGACGGGTTTAATTTGCGCCGCGGCGGAGATTTTTTGAATCGCCCGAAATGGCTAGAGCGTCGGTCGAGTAATGGCTAACCATCGTCACTGGAACTGACTAATTGATTTAGGCGAGGCACACTGCCCTGAACGCTGTTGCGGTCATCGGCATATGCCTATGAGCCCCGCCTGTCATGGAAAGCACGAACATGGGAAAATCATCGGCATGGGCATTCGAATCATTCACCGGCCGGCCGGCCCTTTGCGCGCGTTGGGTTAACCGATGGCTCGGATAGCGACAGCCACGATTTTTGCGCTTCTTGCGTTTGCCGCCAACTCGATTCTTTGCCGTATGGCACTGCGCGTTGCGACCATCGATCCCTTAACTTTCACATCGATCCGAATACTCTCCGGCGCGATCACTCTCGGGTTGCTGCTGCTGTTTCGCGTCAGGAGAGTCGGCCTGGGCGGAAGCTGGATTTCTGCATTGGAGCTGATAGGTTATGCGGCGACATTCTCGGTGGCGTATACGGCTCTCACCGCAGGCACCGGAGCTTTGTTACTCTTTGGCGCCGTGCAAGTAGTTATGATTGCTGCCGGATATCGCGCTGGTGAACGCATTAACGGGGCGGTCGCAACGGGGTGGTTGGCCGCAGTCGGCGGCATCATCGCCCTGACACTACCCAGTGTGAGCTCACCACCGCTGCTCTCATCTTTTTTGATGCTCTTGGCCGGCATCGCGTGGGGACTTTATTCATTGCGCGGCCGTAGTTCGAGCGAACCCATTGCTGAAACCGCGGGTAATTTCATTCGAGCAGTGCCGATTGCGCTAATACTCAACGCGCTCATGTTCACCAAAGCTTTTTACACGAGTCGCGGCGTGCTTCTGGCGGGGCTATCAGGAGCGCTCGCGTCTGGCTTGGGTTATGCAGCTTGGTATACCGCACTGCCGCGCATGAGATCGATGACAGCGGCGAATCTGCAGCTTTGCGTTCCAGTCATCGCCGCCTTGTTCGGCGCTCTTATATTCAAAGAGGCGATTACCACACGTTTGATAGTTGCATCCATTTTTGTTCTGGGCGGAGTTTTCATCGCCACTCGCGGGCTTGCAACTAAAAAGCCCCCACTGGCAAAACCGAATGACTGAGGAAGGGAACTGGTACATTAAGGGCGCGGGACATTGCGGCTACCGCGCGCAAATCTGGTCCGGCCGGCACATTCGAGGACTCCCTCCCAGACGAAGTGCTAGGCGAGTGCTCGATCCCAGATTTGCTTTTGTGACCCGCAGTTCGGATGTCGACCGACTTCGGTCATGAGTCTATGGACTGGGCACCCCCGCGCCCCGCCCCAACCAGAACGAATGTCATCTGCCGCCGCCGTTCGTCCTCGTCGTCAGTGGATTCCGCCAATTCATATGCGCTCAAGATTTTCGAACGTATTGTTTGCGCGCCCGTGATGGTCTTCAGGCAAGACGCGTACCCGGCAAATTCAATATGACCGAAGTAGCTTGATTGCACGCCAGCGGCCAACACCAAATAATCAAAAGCTACCCTCTTGTCTCCAGCCCCTGGATACTTGATCTCGACGGTTCGGGATACCAAGTCGACACCGATGACTTCAGCCAGCAGCACGGACACGTTTTGTTGTCGCGCTGATAGCTGCCGAGTCGGTGCGGCAACATCGGCGGGGGCGAGCACCGCCGTTGCCACCTGATACAAGAGTGGTTGGAAGATGCCCAATCACTCGCTCATGTTTGCTCTCGCTAGTTGTCATCGCCCGAGGTGCCGGAAGTATCAGCTCGCTCTGGGCAGCCGGTGCCGGGAAAATACCGGTTGCAGACGACACGCCGAACCAGAAGCGCACCGTTGCAGCGGTAATGATGTCCCGTTCACGACCGGGCATCATCAACTCGCGGATTTTGGTTCGCTGTGCGCCAATGCGGTCGTCGATATCTTCTTCTGCCATCAACGAGACCGTTTCAGTGATCGCATCCTGCAATCCCGCCCGTGACGGTCCGCCCATGCCTTCGAAGGAAAGGTGCGTGAAGAACGCGGTGATCGCCGCACCCTTCAGGCCGGAAGCTTTGACAAGCTTCTTGCAATCCTCATCCGTGCGGTCGCCGCCGATCACTTTTCTGACCGCGTCCAATACAGCGCTACTGGCTGATTGCTGACGAGCTTTATCTTCAGCGTGGCAGCAGCGGACTTCTTTTCGTTCGCGTCCACGAACGATGTGGCGAGTCCACGAATGACTGAGTTGTCTTTGCTGCTTGCATCGGATGCAGTCAGACGCGCTACCGTCCAGTGACGGGTAGGCTTCGACGTGGAATACTTGAGCTGCACAAGCTCAACGGCGGTTGCCGTCGGAATGCTTTTACCACCGTAGAACAGACCGCGATCGACGGCGGCGTATCGGTCTTCACCCGCTGTAGGGCTGCCAACGCCTTCGAGGTAACTGCTTGAAGCTCTGTCTTTGGCATCAGCAAGCCGAGCGCGGCTCGCAATGCTCAAAGCTTGTGATACACGTCGCCAGCGGTTGAGCCGCGTGCGCCTGCGATACTCGCTTCTTTCTTCTTTTCCGGGGCCATAATGAATCCAAATCGACAGTTTCGAATTCCGTTCCTTGCAAGTCTAAGCCGATTGTTACAACACAATTGTGCGGCTTTGAAGCTGCTCTCAGCGAATGAAGTGTGAAACTCTGTCGTCCTATTTAGAGCTTTCCGGAGACGTTTGCGAAGGGAGGACGCGAACGCGTCCCGGCTCGACGACAGAAAAATGCCCCGGCCAATCGTCGCGTGACGTCGGAACATCGGCAATGACCTTGCCGACACCTGCCGGACCGAGTGCCGGCAAACGGAATAGTACGATACCGCAGCTCGCCGGCAACCCAGAGCGCCATGCGAGCCGCCGAAATCCTTGTCGAAAGTCAGGAGCACGCGAGCATCTTTTAGACTTCGCGCAAGTACATCTTGATCGGTGATACCCGGCACGTCGGTCCGGATCCAGAGTACGTCATGCCCTGACGAACGAAGCGAAGTGACGGCGTCGCCAGGAAAGTTTTCATCCGCAAGAAATCGCATCGTCAAGCAATCGCCGCGGGATACACCTTTTCAGACTGCAATATCTCACTGGCGTACTGCAGGCATGCAGCAATGTCGTCGTGTGTAATACCGGGGTAGTTCCGCAAAATGTCGGCTTCAGTCCAGCCCTGACCCAGCAAGCCCACTATGAAATCCACAGCCAGCCGGCTGCCACGGACAACCGGCTTTCCTGCCAGCACCGCCGCGTCAAGGGTTATGCGGTCTCTCCAGTTCATTTTATGAGTCTATCAGCGATTAAGGCTGAATCAGTAGAACCGAAATCCTGGACGACCGCTAATGAACTGAATTAGATCTTGGTTGGTGAGCGAAACTACCAGAGGTAAAATATTATTATAAATCCATCAGTTACGAGTTGATTGGTAGCGGGGCATGATTCAGAATTATAACCACCGAAATTTCTGTGAGATTTTCTTTGACCACCGCTGTAAGCCGTTCCCGCCTAGCGCCCGGGCGACAGGCTATAGCCTTTAAATCCTCAGTTTATTGACAGGTTATAGCTACTCTTTTATAGTGTTACTGAATAGCCATAGCTACTCGGAAAACACCATGTTACGTTCCCTGCCCTTACAGCAGCTAGATAAGACGCTCAGCCCTTGGCGTTCTCTGCCACGCTCCCGTCCCAGCGGCGGCTGGCTTCGCGCGGTACGACAGGCATTGGGCATGACTACGCGCCAGCTGGCCAAGGCCGTCGGGGTCACCCAAGCCGCGGTCGTAGACGCTGAGCGGAGCGAAGCCAAAGGCGATATCACCCTCACGACGTTGCAACGATACGCCACGGCACTCGGCTGCGAATTGACTTATGCGCTGGTACCCAAACGTCCGCTTCAGGAAGTAGTGGAGGATCGGGCTGAGCGAATCGCGCGCGACGAGGTCTCGCGCGTGAAACATTCCATGGCCCTGGAAAATCAGTCAACCGGTCGGGAGCACTTGGAGCGCGATATTGCGGAGCTGCGCAGGAACCTCCTGGAAGGCAAACGCTCACGGCTGTGGCAATGAGATTTGAGTATGCGCCTGGCGCCACGCCCATTGACCTGGACGAGGCCAAAGGGCTTATCCCTGCTCATCTCACATTGCAGCGTGAGCTCAACGAGTACGAGGAATCAAACATTCTCGAGGCGTCCGCATGGTTGTTCGCGCGGCGCCGCGGCGACCCACTGGATGAGCACTTCATTCACGTCGTGCACGGCCGCATGTTCAATCAGACTTGGAAATGGGCGGGAAAGTCGCGCCGCACGGATAAGAATATAGGCGTGTCCTGGTTCGAAATTCCGGTGCGGCTACGCCAAATGCTCGGCGACGTTCGCGCTCAGATTGAGCATCAAGCCTACTCGCCTTTAGAGATTGCTGCCCGCTACCATCATCGCCTCGTTGCCATTCATGTGTTCCCGAACGGCAACGGTCGACACGCCCGCCTTATGGCAGATTTGCTCCTCACCGAACTCGCAGGACACCGGTTCGAATGGGGCCGCGGCTCGCTGGTAGCCGCAAACAAACTGCGCGCGCGCTACATCGCTGCACTCCAGGCGGCAGATGCTGGCGACTGTCAGCCCCTTCTTGTATTTTTGGAAATTAGCCCAGCTTGATGCACTCTTTGCACTGTGGCTTCCCGCCCGTGCCAAGTACCTTGTGCTGAGGTTGGATGCGCTTCCCGTCCGGGCAGTTGTCATGGTCGTGATGCACCTCACGATGAGTCGGTGGGTACTCTGGTGAGGTCGTGTGATAAGCAGGTACTTTGGCCATACATTCACTTCCCTATGTTGTGGATGACGCGCGAAGTATGCCGCAGTAAAAGGCTCCCGTAGCCTGCAAATTCCTTAGGGGTTGCCGCACTGCTGCTTCGGAGCGGCGCGACGCTGCGCTGGCGTTCGTTGGAGCACTGCTGGCCGGAGTCAAGGGTTAGTGCCTGCGGATAACTCAATCAAACATTGCTACATTGTGGCGAAGCATCTGCAGGCAATAATGATCGCGGCCGGACAATTCGTTTGATTGCAATCTACAAGAAACGCGTCAATGACGATTTGAATGCCGTAGAGAAAAAGGTCCTGAAGAAACTCAACGAAAATTGGTAGGAAACACGATGGACAAAAAATTGTTTGCCGAATTGGTAGAAAGCATGCAGCAGCACAATGAGATCATGGCTGGCACTCGCAAGCCCGCCAGAGTAACCAAAGTGAACGCCCAGTCAATTAAGGTACTACGCGCGAGTGCCGGATTGACTCAAGAAAAATTTGCGGCGTTGATACAGGTTGATCTATCTACGCTGCGAAATTGGGAACAGGGAAGGCGTGAACCGACCGGGCCTGCGAAGGCGTTAATTCGTGCAATTACGAAATGACCCCAAGCATGTGCTTAAGGCGCTAGAGGCCGAGGCATCTATGCGAAAGGCGGGATAACGAAGAGAGACAGTTTGAGGATCAAGAAATGAGCCGGAGCCGACGAAAAACGCCGATCATTGGGATGACTACAGCCCCCAGCGACAAACCGTTCAAGGTTGATGAGCATCGCGCAGAGCGCTATTCGGTGCGCGCGACGATCAAGCACTCACTCGACGGCGACGACAGAGCCTTGTACTCGAGGGTCTATGGAGACCCATGGAAAGCACCGAAGGATGGTAAGCAGATGGTCGATCCGGAGTCGAAATCGATGCGGAAATGAGCGCGCAAATACATCTGACTGGCGGCCGATGCCACCTAATCGCAACACATAGTACGAATTAAATACCTTAAAATTCAATAGCTTATGCGTGAATTGGTAGCGGGGGGAGGATTTGATCTTTGTATCGAGCATCCGCTGCGGCTACCGATCGTCCCAACCAGCCTAACCCATTGTCTTCGCTAATAAAAGGCGCGTTTGCCGTCACCGGTACGATGGCGCGCTCTCAGCGACAGGCCGTTCAAAGTCGATTAGCACTGCGCGGATCGCCATACCGTGCGCGCGGCGGTCAAGCACTCACTCGACAGCGACGACAGGGCCGCCCTCCCGAAATCTATAGCGCGGGCGGCCTGATGCTCGCCCCGCCTGCACCCCGCTCGTCGAAGCTATACAGTGGTTGCAACCAAATTTCACTGTATGAGTTACGTTAACCACAATATTTATACATTATATTCAATATGTTACGAATTATATACGGCTGCCGCGGAATATTTTCCAATTTGATGCTTGATAACCCTCTGGGGTTCTCCATATTGGCATTACGGGCGCATATTGGCGTCTGGTGACTGACCAACCCTTCAAGGAGATCCCAATGACGAGCTTGGATGACGTTTTTGAATTTCTGGACATCATCGCGAAGAAAAACATCCTCAACGACAACACGGTGCAGGCGCGGCGCACCGCATGCAACAAACTGTTTGAACTACTCGAGCCCAACGAGCGCACGGTGGAGCATGTTCGCGAGCATCTCGATTCTCTGAAGTCGCGCTTCTCCAACAAGTACCGGGATATTAACGGTGCGACAGTGGAGGAGTATGGTCGCCGTGTTCGCCAGGTACTCGATGACTATACGGGGTGGAGCACGGATCGCGCCGCTTGGGAGCGCAGCATCGCCGCGAAGCAGTCGGCGAAGCCGGCTCGCGACGAGGAGAGGAAGCCGCGCGCTGAAAAACCGAAGCCGAGTGCGAACGGCTCCGGTGCCAGTAACAGCTCCAGCACAACGACGGCGTCGTTCCCTTTTTCGGGCGGTCGCCGCGTCAAGATCGAACTACCTGCCGAGGGTCTTTCAATGATCGAGATCAAGCGGCTTGGCTTCTTCCTGTTGCCATATGCGAACGACTGGAGCCCGGACGCGATGCCGGCGCAACAGCGCGTGGAAGACATGTCGGACCGTTAAAGTGCTTTCGATCGGGTGAGGGAGAGGACTGGCCATCCTCTCCACTCTCTCAATCGAACTCACCGGGCCGTTACACTGGAATGGCGGCCGCGCCACCGGCAAAGAACCGCTCGAGGTCATACCCGAGACTTGCGATTTGGCCGCTTGCAGAATTTAGAGAGTCAGACGCCGATTCTCCGCGTTCAGCATCATGCGGCGCAAGTTGCTCGTTTCCCGCCGGTATCGCCATGTTGCTAAGCCCCAGCGCTGTCCGGTTCGCTCTGCCACGACGCTCAGGCGTAGTTCGTCGAATACAAGGGAAAGTCGCCGTTCGAATACGTCTCGGACTTCATTGCTTTTTCTTTGCTTTCGCCGCCCGTTTTGCACGTGCTTCGGCTCGTTCTTTGAACTCATTGTAACGGTCAGTAAGGTCGTACACATATTCGACGATGGCGTATACAAACGTCTGCAGGTCCTCCGCGTCATCCCTCGAAATCACGATATCTTCTGGGTGGGCGGCCAAGTTACGAAATGCCTGCAGCTGTTGGCTCCAATCAAATAGCCTACCATCAATAATGTTCTTATCACGAAGAGCCTTAATTCCCTCGCCCAACATCATTCGTTTTTTTTGTGCGCTCTTCTCCAGAAGATTGTCCCTGCACAGGGCCTCCAGTGCTCGTCCAAACATTACACAGGCCGCGATATTTGCGCCGCCCTGCAATGAGCGATCGGCCTCATTTAGCGAGTCCGTGACTACAGGCGGGATGCGATAGCTTAGAAATGCCCTTGGCGGTTTGGGATACACGCGCACGACGTCGCTCCATCTATCCTCATCCGAATCGTAACCCTCGAAATCTATTTGTTCCGATTCTCCCGCCAAGATAGAGCTACATACCGGGCAGAGGCCTACATACACACGCTTCGCGTACGGTTGTCCAGCTTCGTCATCGTAGGTACTCAATTCGGCGCGACCGCTTTCGGTCGCTGCCACTTTGGCCCTACATCGGTTGCAATCAACAATAAAAGTCGAGGACTTATTAGGCATGTATCTTAAACCTCCGTGTTATATCGGTCTCTGTATGGCGCCCGCGACCAATCGGGATCAAATGATTCTCCCTCATCCACGCCAGTGCTTTGATCAAACGCGCCGTAGAGAATCGGCGCTTCCTCTCGTGCCACGCGCTCAAGAATTCTTCAACTATGAATTTATCTGATACGTCCTTCTGATCAATTATCCTGTCGTTCCAACACGCATACAGGGTTGCCACTATCTCGCATTGATCTGTATCGAGAGACCGGAAAAGGTCGATAAGTCGGTTTACAGGAGTTCGACTCGAACCGAGAATTTCACGTGCATGTTCCAATGCTTTCTCAAGATTCGGACCTCGTCGATATGTGATTTTCCTGCCTTGTTTTTCAATTCTTAGATAGCGAAGTTTAGCCGCAAGAGCTTCCAACCCCGTTTTTGCGTCATATAGGGCGACCGCGTCCAACGGACCTGCCGCTTTCCGGTAATAAGTTGTATTCAGGTCTAGGCTCTGAGTGATATCAGCAAGGTAGAACAGCTTCGCCATCTTCGTCCTGCCGAAATTAGGGTCATCAGCGAGCCGGTTTACCAATATGCACACAACAGCCAATCTGCGATCCAGCGCCTCTGGGCTAGGCCGCGTAACAGCCGCTGGTCTTTGGTCTGACGTGGCGCGCTCAACGTTGACTATCGCTTGACGCGTCACGGCGCGCCGCTTGTCCGAAGACGTGAACAAGTCTGCCGCTCTCTCAAGGTTCACCTTTAGCAGTCGGCCGACGATCTCGTCATCTGTCATTGCGGGCGTGTATTCGGACCATCCATACGCAGTTGCAACCGCCAAGTCCAATTCGGCGTGAGCGTTATCCAGCCAAGCTGGACGCTCGTTGTAGAGATTTGTCAAAGTCCGCTTCTCGAGTGACGCCTCGTGGCCGGATTTAGGTTTCCACCGCGAAGGATAGCGTTCGTCGTTCTTCTGTATTGAGTCTACCCATTCGGGTGGATTCAGCCAGCGGTCACGCAGCACGTTCAGCCGAACGGCGGCGTTTGCAATCACGTCAGCGTATTTATTTGTATATCGCGCCGGTGGGAGGTCCAACGTTAAGCCCAGAGGAAAGGGGAAGGTATCAAAGGTGGTTGTGGGCGTGTATCGGGGTCGGTCTTCCAGCGAACTACAGAGCCTCAATGCCCATGCCGCATGAACGCGGGATTGAAGAACGCCGAAGGCAACATCGTCGGCGCGAGTAATGATATGGAGGTTTTTGTCGGGCAGCACGCTCGTAGGCATCCAAACAAACAACCTGTGCTTGGAGACCTCAGGAGTGGCGATGACGCGTTTCAGTTTGCCTAGTTTGGCGCGGAGGGAAGGTCTCGACTCACCATGCCGCCACCAAAAGCGTCTGTACGCCTCGCGGTTATTCTTGGAACGTTCCGGTAGAACCTCTTTGCGAACCCAAGCGAATGGAGCCGCGTAACGCGCAGCTTCAGATTGAGACATGGACAGGCCGAAGTCGATTATCCAGACATCCCGCGTGCGCCTTGTTATGTCGAGACCGTTCCAACTCGGCCGAAGAACCTCTCCGTTGGAACGCCCATGAGGATTAGGCTCATTCAGCCAGGTGCGTGCGAGATCACCCGCCACGTCGAATGACCCGACTTTGGTAATTCCCATGAAAGCTACGCCGGCGTTCTCAGGCAATCGCTTTGCCTTCGTCAGATCAATATCATTGGTAACTCCGACTTGACATGCAGATGCCGTGAGGTCCGCGTGAATTGATTTGACGACGGCGCCGTTTAGGCAGCGCGCCTGTGGTACTTGTGCGCCGAGCGCGAATGCAGCCAACGAGACTCGAACGGCAGCTCCCTCGTTCACCCAGTCTAGATCAGACCATGCATCGAATATCGCCCCATCCTGCAAAATACGATCCAACACCTTTCGGTTTGTACCATTGCGAATTGAGTTCGTTCCGACCAGACCCGCATACCTGGCGCGGCCGGATACCAGTTGCGCTCGCGCTTTCTCAAACCAGTAGCAAACTAGGTCAGCAGACCCTGGGACTCTCCCTTCGTAAAGACGGCGCAGTTTCCTGGCATATCCTTCTCCAAGCTCGGCATTCATTTTTTTGTTACCCAGGAACGGAGGATTGCCAATGATCGCGTCAACTTTGGGCCATTCCGGCTCGTTGTTGTCATCTCGTAGAACTGCATCGCGGCATTCGATCGTCTCGAGCGGCTTGAGAATTGGGTTCCTTGACGGCGGCACTCCGTGGCGTAGCATCCACTGAATTTCGCCGATCCAAACAGTCACACGTGCCAACTCGGCCGCATAGGAATTCAGCTCAATGCCGCGGACGCATTGAACCCCTACGTGTATACCGGTGAATGCCGGTTCAAGGCCCAATTGTTCCGCCTCCAAGGTCGCTCTATGCTCCAAGTCTTTCAATGCCTGCAATGCTAGATAAAGAAAGTTTCCCGAGCCACACGCCGGATCGAGGACACGGAACTCTGCGAGCGTATTCAGGAAAGTGTTGTAAATTTGCTGCGCTTTCTTGTGGGCTCTCGTTTTTATCGAATGATCAAGTTTCTTCGCGGCCTCGCCACAGAGAGTCTCGATCTTACGTTTCGCTTGTGCCCACTGCACTGCAAGAGGCTCGATCACGACCGGCTGCACAATACGCATGATCGACTGCGGGTCAGTGTAGTGCGCACCGATCTGAGCCCGCTTTCCGGGGTCCAAGCCTCGCTCAAATAGCGTGCCGAAAATTGAGGGCTCGATCGCACTCCAGTCGAGCCCGGCAACAGAGAGAAGCTCCCTAATGTCGTCAGTCTCAAGCGGGACCGAATCGCTGGAGTCGAATAGGTTACCGTTGAACCACTCGATCACGTGGGTGCCGAAGATCCCACCTTTTTTCATCGTAACAAATAGCGATCGCAACATCTGGTTAGCTTCGCCTGGACGGTGTACTCCTGTTTCGAGAAGTTGTTTAACTATATTGCCTGGCAACAGCTTGGCATCCTGGGCGAATAGGCAGAACAGAATTCTGTTCAGAAAATGGGCGACGCGTTCAGGTTCTCCTCCGCGGGTCCGAAGCACTTGCGCAAGCAACGCGAAACGTTTCGCCGCTTCTTCAGTGATGGCTGCCTTAGTTTTCCCTGGTTGCAACTTCTCCGGATCGGAGAAAATACACTTGAGCAACCGCAAATTCAGCGCGGAGCCGATCTCGGCTATCGGGATTACGTGCTTCTCATGAATGGTGTTCGTGAAATTCGTATGAATCTCGATGCGCGCCATATCTGAGACGACAAGAAGCGGCGGATTTTCAAGAGCGATTGCGTAGCGTTGAAGTTGAGCGAAAGCGACATCGAGATCTTTGTGCTTCCCCTTGTATTCCCAAGCGAAGCATCCCCTTTTCCATACATCAGCCCAACCATCGCCGCCACCGGTTTTCTTGGCACCACGCTCGAAGCAATACCACTCGCCGTGAGGGTCGGCCTGCGCCGGGGTAGATTCGTCGAGCACGTGACATAAATCTATGAAGTGTTCTTGTGCCGCGCTTCGCTCTTTTAGAGTTGAAAGGGTCCATTTCGCGGCGAACTCATGGGGAGTCAGTCGATGCGGTCGCGATGCCGATCCTTGGAATAGTGCAACTCCCACCAGACGCTCCTTTATGAGCGCACATTATTCGTATTTACATAAGGCAGTCGCTGTGACCGGTGGCTCGGAATTTGGTAGGGGGCGCATGACGCGGTTCACAATCGTGTTGTTAGCACGGGCGCTAGCACTCTGATACTTGCGTTCGCGGCAGCGCTTCAACCAGATGGGTACCAATTCCCCCGTCTTACCGAGGCGAGCCTGTTCTGGATCTATCCGGCGCGATTGCCGCTACTAATGGGAGCCTCGGGCATCGAATGATGGAGGGGACGGCGGCCACTTTTTCATTCGGCGCGATCGCGACTGGCGGCCGCTTATCCTGACGCCGCGAGACTCTAAATGAAGCCCTTACTCTACGGTCGCTGCTTAAGCAAACTTTCGGCCGGGATTCCAAACTTTGTATGTAAGCCTTCAATCATCCGCAGAGTGAGCGGGCGGCGGCCGCTGAGAATCTCGTAGACGCGGTTCTTGCGGCCGATCACCGGTTCGAGATCCTTAACAGTCAGACCCGATTGCTCCATCCGGAATTTGATAGCTTCCACAGCATCCGGGAGATCCATAGGGAAGTGCTCGCGTTCGTAGGCCTCGACCAGCGTCGTCAACACGTCGAGTCGATCACCCTCTGGCGTATTGGCCTTCGCCATCATCAGGGACTCAATATCCTTGAGCGCCGCTCGGTAGTTTGCCTTGGTTCTGATCGGCGTAATATTCATGCTTTCCTCTCAAATCGTTTGCGCGTCGATGGCGTCGTACTGCTTGTGCGTGCCGATGAATCGGATATATACGATTCTGTACGGGTAGTTGATCCAAACGACTATTCGATACTTGTTTCCGCCGATATTGAAAACCACGCGGCCATCCTGAAGAATGCTGGCGTTGCCGAAATGCGCCTTCACGTCGCTGGGCTTTGACCAGTCTGACCGCAAAACATCTCGATACCAGGCGAGCGTGGGTCCTTCAGCATCTTGGTATGCAGGGTGACCGCCCCAGAATGCCTTCAGCGTCGAGACTGCAATCACCCTCATTCTCGAATGATAGTCCCATTTTGGGACCTACGCAAGATTGCCAGCGCGGCCTCACTATCGGCTTTTTCCCAGGGGTTACCCATGAAAGCCGCTCTCTATGCACGCGTTTCCACCAATGAGCAACGCAAAGAATCGATAGACGATCAACTCCGAGAGTGCCGCGAGCTTTGTCGACGTCACGATTTCGATGTAATTGAAGAATACAGCGACAGAGGTCAGTCCGGTAACGAGGTCAATCGGCCAGGCTATCAAAGGCTCCTCCGAGCGGCGCGGCATCGAGATTATGACGTGAT